>ERZ1292630.2-Hain-H41-02um-R3-2-length-474235-cov-10_pt2 | contig 282517 bp, 251 predicted proteins | sample MGYA00564408_ERZ1292630 | MGnify/ENA primary metagenome ERZ1292630 (study PRJEB36523, sample SAMEA6512641) | groundwater metagenome | collected 2019-01-08 | study: AquaDiva: Metagenomics assemblies of 32 groundwater samples
ACTCAGGAAGTAATGAAGGATTTGTGGTAGAAATTGCGGATGCGGCAACACCGACCATCGCCTGGCGGCAGTGGCTGGGGGGCGGGGCAGACGATATTGTGTATGCTTTGGCAGTGAATGCGGATGAAGTGTATGCTGGAGGATATTCAAATAGTTCAACGGCGAGTTGGGATACGGCTGCGGTCACAGTAGGAACATATACAGGGGTTCAAGAAGGTTGGGTGGTTGAGATTGCGGATGCGGCAACACCGACCCTCGCTTGGCGGCAGTGGCTGGGGGCAGGGGGAAATGATCAAGTTTTTACGTTAGCGGTTACAGGAGATGAAGTGTATGCCGGCGGATATTCTGCTAGCACAACGGCGAGTTGGGATACGGTTGGGGCCGCAGCAGGAACATATACAGGGAATAGTGAAGGCTGGGTGGTGGAGATTGCGGATGCGGTAACTCCAACTCTTGCTTGGCGACAGTGGCTGGGAGGAGGGGCGGATGATCAAGTTTTAGCGTTGGCTGTCACAGGAGATGAAGTGTATGCCGGCGGATTTACAAATAGTTCAACAGCGAGTTGGGATACGGTCACGACCAAGGCCGGGACATTTTCAGGATATCTAGAAGGATTTGTGGTTGAGATTGCGGATGGGGCAACACCAACCCTCAATTGGCTGCAGTGGCTTGGGGCTGCGGATTTGGAACATGCATATGCGTTGGCGGTGAATGCGGATGAGGTGTATGCGGGAGGGGATTCTTTTGTTTCAACAGATTGGGAGACTGCGAGCACTGTTGCTGGAACTCATGTGGTTGAGGACTTAGCAACGTCGGGTTTTGTGTTACAAATCGCGGACGCAGCAACACCAACGATCCCTTGGCTGCAGTGGCTGGGAGTATCTGTAGGCTTAACATATGTTAATTCGCTTGCTGTTAGCGGAGATGAAATTTATGCAGGCGGATATTCGGAGGCTGCTTACTTTACTGCGGCCATGACCCATGCCGGAACATATTCATGGAACAATGAAGGATTTGTAGTTGAGATTGCGGATGCGGCAACTCCAACGATCAATTGGCTGCAGTGGTTGGGGGCAGAAGATTTTGATTTTCTTTACGCGTTAGCGGTGAATGGAGATGAGGTGTATGCGGCAGGGACTACAAGTAATACATCGGGAAGTTGGGATACGGCTGCGGCTTATGCCGGGACATTTACTGATGGAAGTATGGAAGGATGGGTGGTTGAAATTGCGGATGCGGCAACACCGACGATCAATTGGTTGCAGTGGCTGGGGGGAAATTTTGATTTTGTTAGTATTCGGGCGTTGGCGGTTAATGGTGATGAAGTGTATGTGGGAGGGAATTCTTTCAGTTCGGATAGTTGGGATACAGCTGCGACCCAGGCCGGAACATATTCAGGAGATTATGAAGGATGGGTGGTTGAGATTGCGGATGCGGCAACTCCAACCCTTGCCTGGCAGCAGTGGTTGGGCGGTGGGGCAGAGGATGTAGTCAATGCTTTGGCAGTGAATGGAGATGAGGTGTACGTCGGAGGATATTCATTGAGTTCAACGGCAAGTTGGGATACGGTCGCGGCCCAGGCCGGAACATTTTCAGGAAATTATGAAGGATTTGTGGTTGAGATTGCGGATGCGGCAACACCGACCCTCGCTTGGCGGCAGTGGCTGGGGGGTGGGGCAGAGGATTATGTGAATGCTTTGGCGGTGAATGGAGATGAGGTGTATGCCGGAGGAACTTCGAATAGTTCAACAGCAAGTTGGGATACGGTCGCGGCCCAAGCCGGAACTTATTTAGGAGTTAATGAAGGATTTGTGGTTGAGATTGCGGATGCGGCAACTCCAACCATCGCCTGGCGGCAGTGGCTGGGTTCGGAGTTAGATGATGATAATATTGGCGCGTTGGCGGTTAATGCTGATGAAGTGTATGCGGGAGGATCTTCTTATTTTTCGGATAGTTGGGATACGGTCGCGAGCGAGTCGGGGACCCATACATCAGTTTTTGAAGGATTTGTGGTTGAAATTGCGGATGCAGCAACTCCAACTCTTGCTTGGCGGCAGTGGCTGGGGGGTACGCATTTCGATTATGTGCTTGCTTTGGCAGTGAATGCGGATGAGGTATACGCGGTGGGGACATTAGTTAGTGTTAACAACTGGGAAGTCACCATGACTGACAACGTCGGAGTGCAAGTTGGTTTTTATGTTGAACTCAATGATGGCATTGTCGCCGGCGGTGGCGGCAATGACACAATATTTTTTGATATGAGTTTTTGATTCCAACGGCTTAGGGAAATGTTCATTCCGAGCTAATTCTAACTTAACTAGTAGCATATTTTATCGGCATCTTATCGGCAATTTACTGGCAATTTATCGGCAATACAGATATAATTGAAGCAAGTCGTTGAACTGTTTCAAAGAGACCTTTATGACTTGGAAGCCCGTTTACCAGCTTAAAACTACTATCGTCCGTGCCTTGATGGATATTGAGGCAACTAAGGCGGTAGTCGAGAAAACTCCGGTATCTCCCGCTGCTCAAGCCGAGCTTCGTCACAAGGCTAGAGTTCGTTCTACTCATTATTCCACCCGAATCGAAGGAAATCGCCTTACGCTCAAGGAGGCAGAGAAAGTTATCCAAGAGCAGAAAGCTAACTTCCATGGTCGAGAGCGAGATGTTAGCGAAGTCCGTAACTACTGGGACGCTCTGTTGAAGGTTGAGGATTGGGCTGCAAAGAAGGTGGAGATAAGTGAGGAGCTTATTTGCCGTCTTCACGCTTTGGTTGAAAAGGGTAAACGGGCAAAGCCAACACCTTACCGTGATGGTCAGAATGTTATCCGTGATGCTGCTTCTGGTGGCATCGTTTATCTTCCTCCAGAGGCGAAGGATGTCGCTTCGCTTATGGCAACGATGGTGCGTTGGGTCAAACACGCTCAAAAAGAAGGAATACCTCCGCCAGTTATATCAGCACTCTTGCATTATCAGTTCGTGACCATACATCCTTTTTATGATGGTAACGGACGGACAGCTCGATTACTCGCCACATTTATTCTTCAACGGGATGGGTATGGGTTGAATGGATTTTTCTCGCTGGAAGAACATCACGCCCGTGACCTTGGTGGGTATTACAAGGCGTTGACTGTTCATAAGCATCATAATTATTATCAAGGTCGAGCTGAGTCTGACCTAACATCGTGGGTTGAGTATTTCGTAAGGCTCTTGGCTAAGGTATTCGAGCAAGCACGGGATGAGGCATTGAAAGCAGGTGGTGAGAAGGTAGTTATTGAGCCAAAGGAATTGAGACAGCTTGACCGCAGAGCCAGAACCATTATTGCTCTCTTTGCTAAAAAGGACAGCGTATCCGTTAAAGATATTGCAGAAAGTCTTGGTCTTTCCAATAGAATGGCACGTGTTCTTGTGGCTGGGTGGGTCGAGGATGGCTGGCTTGAAGTTTTGAATGAATCGAATCGTGCCCGTGTTTATGGACTAGCGAAGAAGTATGAACGATATGTAGGGTTGAGGTAGTTCTGCGAGCGGTAAAATTACTTGCAACCAAATAATCGGTCGATTGTTTGTTGGGCAGTATAAAGGCGTACGAAGCTGGTGTTTTCCGAACCAAATTCATTCCGAGCTAATTCTAACTTAACTATCGTTCGAGTGCCGCTTCCTTAATTGGTGGCCGTATAAATTTGAACCAATTCTAAAACGTAGATTGACTTTTAATTGTCTATGTTTTATCCTATTAAACGTAGATATGGAGAAAACAGTCTATGAATAGAACCGGTAAATATGTTTCCCAATTACAGGGCGATTTGCAATACAAAGCATTTGTCCCGAATCTTTTGCCTTATTCCATTCAATGGGATAATCAACTACAACAATTAATATCCGATGCCGCTTTAGCATTAGGCCGTTTAGACGGTATTGCTGAAATTATACCTGATGTAGATTTTTTCATTTTCATGTATATACGAAAAGAGGCAACCCTCTCTAGTCAGGTGGAAGGAACCCAAGCAACTTTTTCTGATGTGCTTAAGGCAGAAGCCAAGATTGAAGATGCAGAAATTCATAAAGATGTGGATGAAATAAGCAACTATATTAGCGCTATGAAGCATGGTCTTAAACGTCTTAAGGATTTTCCTTTGTCGGGACGATTAATCAGAGAAATTCATGCGCTGTTACTTAAAGGTGTGCGTGGAGAAAATAAATATCCTGGGGAATTTCGTAAAACTCAAAATTGGGTCGGGGGTGCCACATTAAAAACGGCCCGATTTATTCCTCCACCGCCGCATGAGATGAATGTTTCACTAGGTAATCTTGAGAAGTTCATGCACCATTGGCTTGAAATGCCGGTGCTTCTTAGGATAGCGTTGATCCACGCACAATTTGAAACTATTCACCCTTTTCTTGATGGCAATGGCCGTATTGGCCGTCTTTTAATTACATTTTATTTGTGTGAACAAGGAACGCTTTCACGACCGCTTCTTTATCTTTCAGAGTATTTCAAACAACATAGATCAGAGTATTATGATCGTTTGAATGCTTATCATGAAAAGGATGATATTGAAGGATGGTTAAAATTTTTTCTAGAAGGAGTCAGCATCACGGCGGATAAAGCGGTGGTAACAACGAGAAAAATATTGAAACTGCGTGAACGTGATGTTCATAAAGTATTGGGCTTGGGGAGATCTTCAGCGAGTGGAAAGAAAGTTTTAGACTGTTTGTACAAAGCTCCGTATATACAGATTAAGACAGTTGAAGCGATTACTGGATTGAAGAACCCGAATGCACTTGCTTTAGTTAATAAATTGGTAAAAGTTGGTATCTTGAAAGAGGTAACAGGAAAAATACGAAATAAGATTTTTTCTTATCAGGATTATCTTCTGTTGTTTGAATCGTAAGAGGGGGTGCCAATTTTGGATTTAGCGATAATGGCTTTTCGTAAAGAGGGTTTAATGCGGCCTATTTCGACCGCCGTAGAAGAAATGTTTTTTGATATGAGTTTTTGATAGGAAAAACGAAATAAAAAAATTACTGAATTAAACAATGAAATAGGAAATTGACAATTTCTTATTTCATGGTACTATTTAGGCATGATTAAACGAGATGGATATAGGGAACATATCAAGAATGCTCTCAAGCGGAGCCGGGCCGTGGCTTTGCTTGGCCCTCGTCAATCAGGCAAGACTACGCTGGCGCGGGAATTGGTGGATATTCATTCTCCTAATTATTTTGATCTTGAAGATCAAGCCAGTCTTATGGCTTTGGCTGACCCCAAGGGGGTGCTTGAACCGTTAAAGGGTTTGGTTGTTATTGATGAAGTACAAGAGCGTCCTGAACTGTTTCCCATTTTACGCGTGCTTTTAGATAGAAAACCGTTACCTGCAAAATTTTTAATCCTCGGCAGTGCTTCTCCTGAGCTTTTAAAACAATCCTCAGAGTCTCTTGCGGGACGACTAGAATTGATTGAAATGGGCGGGTTTGATTTGTCAGAAGTGAGTCCCAAGAAAACATCCCAGCTTTGGCTCAGAGGAGGATTCCCGTTGTCATTTCTCGCCAAGAATGACGCGGACAGTTTTGCATGGAGAAAAAGTTTTATTAAAACATTTCTTGAACGGGATTTGCGTGAGCAGGGCATTGATCTTCCTTCGGTCACATTGTATCGTTTTTGGGCGATGCTGGCCAACAGCCACGGACAGATATGGAACTCAGCGCCGATTGCCGCTTCTTTGGGGATATCTGAGCCAACTGTCAGGAAGTATCTGGATATTTTCGCAGGCGTGTTTATGGCGCGCCAGCTTCATCCCTGGCATGTGAATATTAAAAAACGTCAGGTCAAAGCCCCCAAGGTTTATATCCGTGACACGGGAATATTAAATTTATTTTTAGAACTGGGAACAGAAGCTGAAATATTACGCCATCCAACATGCGGAGCGTCGTGGGAAGGATTTGTCCTTGAGCAGTTGATCCGTATTCTGGAGATAGATCATCCGTATTATTGGGCAACGCATCAAGGAGCAGAAATTGATCTGGTTTTTAAAAAGGGTGGGCGGATGTACGGCGTTGAGATCAAGCGCGCAGATGCGCCAACGATGACGCCGTCTATGCGTATTGCGCTGGAAGATTTAAAATTGGAACGCATTGTTGTTGTCTATCCGGGAAGTAAGCGATATGCGCTGCACAAGAAGATCGATGTTGTGCCGTTTGAAATGATATCCGGCGGGATAAAGATTTTTGATTGACCATTTCAACTCCGGGGTTGAAATGGTCACAGGAGTATGTATGAAGAAGAAAATAATTTTTCTTTTGTGTTTGTCGGTTTTGACCTTTGCCAATGCGTATAAGAATCCGTTCATGCTCGATGATTACGCGTTTTTTGGGTCGGGCCGAGGACAACCGTTGTGGTCATTTTTTATTCCTAATTACAACGCGCATTTCAAATTGGATTCGCCGCAAACGGACCGCACGTATTACCGCCCTCTGGCGCATGTTATTCCGCAGGTGTCGTATCGGTTGTTCGGCGGCAATGTGGCGGGGCATCATGCGCTTAATTTAATTTTGATGTGGTTAGCCGCGTGCGCGGTCTATATTTTTTTGCGGTCGCTTGCAGGCAAAGCAGGCGCGGCATCGCACGATTGGTTTGCCTTCTGTGCCGCAGCGCTTTTTGTTGCGCATCCGGTTAATGGGATATTGATCAATTACATCACAGCGTCGGTATTTTCCGCGCAAGTGCTGTTTATGATTGGGAGTTTGATCTGTTTGCTGGAATCAGAGGATAGAAAAGAAAAAGGAAAAAGCTGGCTTCTGTTTTCTGTTTTCTTTTTTATTCTTTCTCTTCTTTGCCACGAGACCGCGGTGCTTCTGCCTTTATTTGCGCTCATCGTTCTGCGTTTAAGGATGCCGTGGCAGAGCGCCCTGCGCCGGATCTTGCCTTACCTGGCCGTTTTGATCCTTTATTTTATTTTTCGTTCCTATGCCTCGCCGTTTAATAAAAGCATCCTTTACAGTTTTTCCATTCTTGATCTGACATGGGAACAAAAGGCCGCGACTGTTTTTAAATTGTTATCCTGGTATTTGTCCAAACTCTTTGTGCCGTATTCGATCTTTTTGATGTGGTCGACGCCGTTTGTGAAAAGCGGTGTGGGGCCGTGGATCGCCGGTGGATTGTCCATTATTGGTTCTTTGTTCATGGTGGGCCGATGGATATTGACAAGGAATGGATATTTTCATGTCATTGCGAGGAGCCCCGAAGGGGCGACGAAGTCCCTCGACTTCGCTCGGGATTGTCCGAAGGATGGTGAGCCTGTCGAACCACAATCTGATGCGCCCAAAGAGATTGCTTCGTCCCCTACGGGGACTCGCAATGACGAAGGGTTGTCAATGCGAGTCTCATCAAGCTGGAAGAAGCGATCTGATACTCGCATGATGATCACTTTTTTATTATGGTTCGCGTTGGGTTTAACGCCCATCGCCGCCGGAGCTTTTGTCACGCCTTACGTGGGAGGATTGATCGAGCCGCATTGGTTTGTTTTCGCGACGGTCGGATTTTTTGCCGCGGCCGCCGCTTTAATTCAGATGCTGCCGAGCATCCGGTGGCGCAATGCGACGGCCGCGCTCATCGTCAGCGTGTTGATGCTTTTGTCGTGGAGAAATAATTTTTTATGGTCGAATGAGATCGCGTATTACGAGGCGTGGCTTAAAGATGCGCCGCAGTTTAAAGCGGTTCATTATTTTTTGGGCATGGCCTATGTGCGTAAAGGGGAATTTGATAAAGCGTATCCTGAGTTGGAACAGACGATCCTCGGGCGTTACAAGGATTGGATGGTCTATCTTGAATTGGGGCAGATAGACCTTAAGCGAAGAGATCTTGTCCGGGCCGAGAAAAATATTATGAGCGCTTATCAGCTTGAGAGCAAACATTCCGGGGTTTTGAATGCCGTCGGAGCTCTGCATTATAAATGGGGCAAGTTAGAAGAAGCCAAAAAATTCTTTGAGCGCTCCATTGCCAGCAATCCAGGCAATCTGGAGCCGTATATGAATTTAGCGTCGTACTATAAAAAAATGAATGAACCTCAAAAAGCGGCAGAGATGTATCGAGAGATTTTAAAAATAAATCCGCAATTTACCACCGCGCGCGAGGCTTTGCGGCCTTTAGCGCAATTGTCCGTTGAGGGCAATCAACAGCCGCCGTTATCCGTAGAGCGATGAAGCGATTTTATTAATGTTAGAACTTTCCGATTGGTGTCATTGCGAGCGTTAGCGAAGCAATCCTTTTTAAGATTGCTCGCAAAGGCACAATTAAAGCAATCACGTCAATCCTAAATGTGTGAGGAAAAGATGCGTTGTGTTTTATTGTTTTGTTTAATGCTGGGCTTGTTTCCAACAATCACCGAGGCTGATTATGTATTGCCCAAATTAAACGAGCGCGTGGACAAGGCTTTTCAAGCTGTGGCGGCGTACAACGATCATCAAGGCATTAAGCCGCTTTTTCTAACGCAATGTGAAGTCAATGACAACGCGGTGATCTTTACCAACCAGATGCCGCTCAAAACCCCCGTGGAATCCATGATGGATCCCGACAAGAAAAAACAGTCGTTTGCGGTTTCAACGATTTTTTTGCGTAAATCATCCACCATTGAAAAGCGAATGCACATTGCGCTGGGCCCGGAAGAAACGGCGCGCATGCGGTTTGTTTTAAAGCAGCCTTTTAAACAATGGCAGTTCACGCAATATGCTGTTCAAGAAAAAGAACAAGGCTGGCAGATTTATGAAAACCCGACGGATATTTTTTTCTATACCCAAACCCAAACGCCGGATGATGAAATTCAGGTTAAAGAGTGGATTTACGCTCAAAAGCCAAATTCCCGGCGGGGAAGCGAATATCATTGGAAAATTTCTTCTGAGGAGTTCGACCGCTTTATAGAATTTGAACTTCAGCCTGACGGTTCGGTTGCTTTACAGAGGCATGTCATGGTGAAATATGTCAAGGCCGATGATTATAAGGAACACAAAAGAATTGTTAAGGTTGTCCGTCAAGCTATGAAAGATGTTTCGCCGTATATTCATGGCGAAGACACGGTCGGCCGCGTTTTGCCGGCCACGTATTTAACGCGTGAGGGAATCCAGAAAAAGGGTTTCTTCAAAGTCAGCGATGGAAAAAATTTGACCCTCTTGGTGCGGGAACCGGAATCCGCCTATCCGCTTGTTATTGATCCTACCGTTTCTTTCCGTTAAGGCGCAAAACTCTGTGTTTCTGAAATCATTGGCATCTGAGTTCTCAATGCCAGGCCCTTATCCTTTAGGATGGGGTGATTCATTTAGAACGACAAAAATTAATCGGTGGGAACGTAAATGATGGTCAAAAAAAGCGCTCTAAAATGCACATATCTGGTTGAAATTTATTATTTTGTATACCGCGCCATTGCAAAATTCAGATCGAAAAAAAACATCGACGGGATCAAAATCTTACCGCACAATTGTGGCTTAAAAAATATTCAAAAGTTCTTTCCTGATATTTTTATTCACCTAAAATAGTAACTGTTACTAAACCAAATTTTATTAAATTGTATCTAATTCATGTATAAATTAAATAAATCTTATACATATATATATACGTTTCTTGCTGCAACCCTCCTTGCATTCCTCTTTTTATTTTTCAATGCGCGGCCTGCGGAGTCTTCCTATTTGCCTACTACGGGTTCCAACATCGGGATCGGTACATTCACGCCTGTCGGCGCTTTCACAGTATTAAGCGGCAATGTGGGCATCGGCACTTTTAGCCCGACGAGCATATTGCAGGTGGTCGGGGCGGTTACGGCGACATCATTTGCCGGCGATGGTTCTGCCCTGACCGGCATCGCCACCGGCTGGACGGACGGCGGGACGAATGTTTATACGTCGACGACAACAGACAACGTTGGCATCGGCACAACCACACCGACGGCTGCGTTACTGGTGCAGAACGCCGGCACGCAGGATAGTTTCCGTGTCAACGACGCGCTTCTCGACAGTTCCCCGTTTATCATTGACGCGGCAGGCAACGTAGGGATTGGGACTACAAGCCCAACTGATAGTTTGCATGTTTTTGGTAATGCACGCATAGATGGTGGAAACTTAGTTTTTGGGGGAAGCACGGCTTCGATTTTTAATGCTGGCACGGGAGCTGGGAGTAATATAGCAATCACAGGTGGCGGCAGCGATGATGGATATTTGGCACTAAAGTCGACCGGAGCGGTTGGCACGAGTGATTCAATCAGATTTCAGGTGGGGAATGCGGGCGCGACAGAAGCGATGAGAGTTATTACTTCAGGCAACGTCGGTGTCGGAACAACAACGCCCGCCGGTGCGTTAACCGTCATGAACGGCAACGTGGGCATCGGCACATGGTCGCCGGTAGGGTCATTGGAGGTTCGTGGTGGATCAGCAACTAGGATTTGGACTGGAAACGGAACAGACACGAATGCAACGAGTGCGGGAGAGCTATATGTGCAAGGCGATTTAGAAGTCGATGGAACGATTTACGGCGACGGCACAGGGATTACGGGCGCGGTACAAAACGGCGGCGGTTGGACCGACGGTGGGGCGAATGTTTATACTTCGACGACAACAGATCTTGTTGCGATAGGAACCACAACTCCGGTGAGCACATTGACGGTCAAAGGCAATGTTGGCATCGGAACAACAACGCCATACACAACGATAGCCGCGCCGGCTAACGGCATGGTTGTTGAGGGTAATGTCGGTATCGGTACTTTTGCGGCCTCGAGCGGCAAACTCGTTGTTATGGGGGGGAATGTTGGTGTCGGCCTTGTAAACCCTGATAATTTGCTTACTGTTTATCGGTCTTCCGGAGGCGCATCTTCCGATATCTTTTTCCAAAAAGACAGCGGAGCAGGCGGTGGATCATTAATTTTAAATGATGTCCAATTTGGCGCCGGCAAAGAGTACGCCATTAATTTTCGTACAGGGAACAGTATGCGCGCTACATTGACAGGCGGAGAAGATGCGCTGACAAATAGTTTTTTTAGCGTCGGTGTCGGGGCTTCCGAGAGAATGCGAATCGACTCCAACGGTAATGTCGGCATTGGGACCACAGCTCCGGTTGCAGGGTTGGCGGTCATGAGTGGCAACGTGGGCATCGGAACCTGGAGTTTGACGGGTAATAGCGGGGCGTTGATTGTGGCTTCAGGCGCGGGCAATGTTGGTATAGGCACCATCCGTCCGGGCACAGCGCTTGATGTCAACGGCGTCGTGCGTAGTATCTCCGGCGGTTTCACATTCCCTGATGGAACAACCCAAACAAGCGCCGCATCCGGCGGCGGCTGGAGTGATGGCGGGACGAATGTTTATACGTCAACGACAACGGACAACGTCGGCATCGGCACCACAACGCCAACGGCGGCGTTATTAATCGAAAACGTCGGCACGCAGGCGAGTTTCCGTATTAATGACGCAGTATTAGACGGCTCGCCGTTTATCGTTGATGCGGTAGGAAACGTCGGAATCGGCACAACGACGCCGCAGAATTATCTTGATATATGGGGCGCCTCGCCGGGGATATCGATTTTCGATACGGATTTAGCGATCAGCGCAAGCAATCCCGCCTTTCGGATGCGGGTACAGGATAACGTGGGTTCCGGTCTCGCCGGGCTGGTGTTCCAGACAACGGTGAATTACTCCACCTATAACGATGTCGTTGTCGTCCGGGCGGATGGCAACGTCGGTATCGGAACCTTATCTCCTGTTGGAGCATTGACCGTCATGAACGGCAACGTGGGCATCGGCACGTGGTCGCCGAGGGAACAATTGGAAATGGTTAACGGCAGGTTGTTGATGGGCAACAGTTCCGCGCCAGGGACGACGACGAATAAAATGTATGCTGTCGGCGGAAATTTATTTTGGAATGGCACGCAGTTAGACACCGGCGCAGTTGCTAGCGGCTGGACTGATGGCGGGACGAATGTGTATACATCGACAACTACGGATTTAGTAGCTATTGGAACGACAACTCCAGCGAGCGCGCTCACCGTTAAAGGCAACGTCGGCATCGGCACCACAACACCCTACACAACCATCGCCGCGCCAGCCAACGGCATGGTGGTGGAAGGCAACGTTGGTATCGGAACTTGGGCGGCGGCCAGCGGTAAATTTGTAGTTATGGGCGGCAACGTAGGGATTGGAACCACTGCTCCGGGGGCTGATCTGGAGGTGACTAATACCGGCACATCGCCCATTGTGCGGATAAATGCCACTCTGGGTGCTGCCACCTATGATCCGACCCTTGAATTTGCCATAAATGAAATCAGTCTTGGAGATATTCGTTTCGATCAAAGCGAAGGTATTTTCTATATTCGAAATACCTACAATAACAATACGGACCAGGGGATCCGTTTTGTAACTGGACAATATACGGATGCTCAGCCGGCCCTGACTATCGAGGCAAAAGGAAACGCAGGGGTTGGTATTTGGGAGTCGACACCGGATGCTTATTTAGAAATTGCGCCTGATCCAATTACAGGAACGTCCGATTATCTCATGCTTAGTTCTGCAGCGGCCAATGATGGGAATGTTTTGATTGTTAAAAATTCTGGTTATGTCGGTATTGGAACTGTTTCTCCTGTCGGCGCTTTAACCGTCATGAACGGCAACGTGGGCATCGGCACTTGGTCGCCGAGAGAACAATTGGAAATGGTTAACGGCAGATTGTTGATGGGCAACAGTTCCGCGCCGGGAACGACGACGAACAAAATGTATGCTGTCGGCGGAAATTTATTTTGGAACGCTGTGCAATTGGATACCGGTGCAGCGGCCAGCGGATGGACCGACGGCGGGACGAATGTTTATACGTCAACGACAACGGACAACGTCGGCATCGGCACTACAACGCCAACGGCGGCGTTATTAATCGAAAACGCCGGCACGCAGGCGAGTTTCCGTGTCAACGACGCGGTATTAGACGGTACTCCTTTTATTATCGATTCTACAGGTAATGTTGGGATAGGAACTACTGGTCCACAAACCGCTTTTGAGGTAACCAATAATGGGGTTCAATTTGGGGTTTCAAATTTCTATTCAACCGCCCAAGTTCTCTCTTTAGACCGCTCTAGAGGTGTCGCTTTAGGTTATGACACAACGGGAACAGTCGGTATTGTGGGAGGCGCTTCGAGTGGCGCAAATAGCGAACTGGCATTTTATACATGGACGGGGTCTCTCTGGACTGAGAAGATGCGTATTCGTTCAGATGGCAATATGGGCATTGGAACAATTACCCCCGTCGGTGCGCTGACCGTCATGAACGGCAACGTGGGCATCGGCACCTGGAGCCCGACGCAGAGATTGCAGGTTTCCAATGGTGATATTTTGCTCGATGACGGCTCCCATTACTTTATTGGAGATAATTCTACAGCCATGAGGGGTATTGGGAGCCCTGTTGGATGGCTCGCATTACAAACAAATGCCAACGACCGTCTTTTTATTGATGGAGGAGGCAACGTTGGTATCGGAACAAATGATCCGGCGGTTGCCTTATTCAATGTGAACGGTGAAACGTACATTGCCGGGCCAGTGGGTATGGGGACGTTTACACCGACGGGTATGCTGGATGTGCGTCAAGATGAAGTTCGTATTTGGACCGGCGGTGGAACAAATACCAATGCCACATTAGCCGGCGAGTTATATGTGGAAGGCGATCTGGAAGTTGACGGCACGGTTTATGGCGATGGATCAGGGTTAACAGGAGTCGGCAGTCTTGTTGGAGCCGGCGGCTGGGTTGATGCGGGAGCTAATGTCTTTCAATCAACCACAACGGATTTAGTAGGCATCGGGACAACAAGCCCATCGACAACGCTGGAAGTTGTTCAGCAGGGAACAAATCCGGCGCTCATGATCTCCAGTGTGTTTAATGGCGACGGAAATTTAATGATTGTTCATTCCGGCGGGAACGTGGGCATCGGAACGGTTCAACCGATCGCAAAAATTGTTGTTGAAAATACCGGAGCGATCGATTCCTTGCGCGTCAATGATGTGACGAACGATTCATCACCGTTTGTGATTGATCAAAATGGGAACGTAGGTGTCGGAACGACAACATCGATTTATAATTTATCCGTTGTTGGCAACGTTGTTGACGATTTGCTTTCGTTACGAAACAATAATACTTCTGGTGCCTCTGCAATTGCCTTTTATGACAATACCAACACCGCCAAGGCATTTTCCGGATATGCAAATGCTACGACTTCAAACCCCGCGGTGGCTGCTACATATTTCACTGGGACACGTTCGGGTGTAGATATTTTCTTTTATACGGATGGCGACGGATCGGGGAACATTGCCCCGCGTATGCGGATTAAAGACGGAAGCGGTTTCGTTGGTATCGGTACTACAACGCCATTTAGTAAGTTGGTGGTTAACGGTGGAGTGGCGATCGGGACGATAACAACATCAACCTTTATTAATACAACAGCGCCTTCCGGCGGATTGATTGTTGAGAATAACGTCGGCATTGGTACAACAACGCCCGTCGGAGCATTAACAGTCATGAACGGCAATGTGGGCGTCGGAACCTGGAGCCCGACGGCAAGACTGCAGGTGATTGGCAACATCGTGGCAAGCGGTTCGGTAACTTATACCGGCAGTGTGATCGACGGCTGGACGGATGACGGGGCGACTGTTTATACGACAGCTACAACAGATTTAGTTGGCATCGGGACAACGAGCCCATCGACAACGCTTGAGATCGTCCAACAAAGCACCAATCCGGCCTTGATGATTTCGAGTGTATTTAATGGCGATGGTGATTTAATGATTGTTCATTCCGGCGGCAACGTCGGGATTGGAACTATGCAGCCGATTGCCAAATTTGTTGTTGAAAATGGATTATCGATCGATTCTTTGCGCGTGAATGATAATTCGCCAGACGCGACCCCGTTTATTATCGATCATCTTGGTAATGTCGGTATCGGAACAACATCGGCATCCAACCTATTGAATGTGGTGGGCCAGGTGTCGGTGGGAAGCGGTTCGGCGTACAAGACCTTGACCGCACCGTCAAATGGTTTGATAGTGGAAGGGAATGTTGGTATAGGTACAGTTGTTCCCGGCGGATCTTTAGAGATTATCAAAACATCCACCGTTATTCCTTTTATGGTATCGAGTACGGAAACCACCAACGGCGATTATTTGGTTGTGACTTCCGTTGGTAATGTGGGTGTGGGAACCAATGCGCCGAATACAAAGTTTGCGGTCATTGGCGGCAACGTCGGCGTCGGAACAACATTGAGTAACAATAATATTTTATCTGTCAATGGTGGCGCGTATATCGCGGGGAATGTCGGCATCGGAACGTTGTATCCATCGACGGGCGGGATATTAGATGTGCGCGGGGATGAAGTGCGAATCTGGACGGGCGGCGGGACAAACACGAATGCGTTGTCATCGGGAGAATTATATGTGGAAGGCGATCTTGAAGTTGACGGCACGCTCTATGGCGATGGTTCAGGATTAACAGGAGTCGGCAGTCTTGTTGGGGCCGGCGGCTGGGTTGATGCTGGTGTCAATGTCTTTCAAGCGACCACAACAGATTTGGTGGGCATCGGAACAACGAGCCCGTCGACAACATTGGAAGTTGTTCAGCAGGGAACAAATCCGGCGCTGATGATTTCAAGCGTGTTTAACGGCGATGGTAATTTAATGATCGTCCATTCCGGCGGGAACGTCGGAATCGGAACAGTCCAGCCGATCGCAAAGATTGTTGTTGAAAATACCGGGGCGATCGATTCTTTCAGGCTTAATGATATCACGGCTGACCCGTCTCCTTTTATTATTGACCAGAATGGAAATGTGGGTATTGCAACGACGAGCGCCGGGTCTGCGCGCGTTGAGATCCGTGCGGCAACGGCGGAGAACGGCTTGTTGATCCGCGCCGGTGAGAACGATAACGTGGATTACATTATGCACTTGGAAGACCAGGATTCGAGTATTATGGCAGTGCATGTGGACGCCAGCGGTTTCGTCGGGCTTGGAACGACCCGTCCGGGAAGCCGTTTGACGGTTGCTGGCAGTGCATCGTTCGGAAGCGGACTAGCCTATACGGCGATCGCTGCTCCGACAGATGGTTTGGTTGTGCAGGGCAATGTGGGCATTGGCACGTTTGTTCCGGGGGGATCATTGGAAATAATCACAGCGGCAAGCACTATTCCATTTATGGTCTCAAGCACTGCAACCGCTGATGGCGATCGATTGATCGTAAATTCTGCAGGTAACGTTGGCATCGGAACAACATCAGCGACGGTGGCGTTGTTAAACGTGAATGGTGAAATGTATATCGCAGGCCCTGTAGGCATGGGAACGTTTACACCGACGGGCATGTTGGATGTTCGTCAGGATGAGGCAAGGATTTGGACCGGCGGCGGAACAAATACGTTCGCCGTATCAGCCGGAGAATTATATGTGGAAGGAGATCTGGAAGTTGACGGCACCATGTACGGCGACGGTTCAGGGTTAACAGCTGTCGGCAGTCTTGTTGGAGCAGGCGGCTGGGTTGATGCCGGAGCGAATGTGTTTCAAGCAACCACAACAGATTTGGTGGGTATCGGAACAACAAGCCCGTCGACGACGCTGGAAGTTGTTCAGCAGGGAACAAACCCGGCGTTTATGATTTCAAGCGTGTTTAACGGCGATGGAAATTTAATGATCGTCCATTCCGGTGGTAACGTAGGCATCGGCACTATGCAGCCGATCGCAAAAACTGTTATTGAAAACACCGGGGCAATTGATTCTTTGCGTATCAATGACATCACGAATGATTCATCGCCGTTTGTGATCGACCAGAATGGAAACGTTGGCGTCGGGACAACAACGGCGGCTGGATTAATGACGGTTGTCGGTAACGTCGGAATCGGAACCACAACGCCTTATCGTATGATCTCCGGGCCGGCCAACGGCCTTGTTGTGGATGGAGCGGTGGGCATTGGAACTTGGGCGGTACCGTCCGGAAAAGTAGCAATCATGGGTAACGTAGGCATCGGCACCGTTGGGACAGCTGGCGCTTTGACAGTCGTTAGTGGCAACGTCGGTTTCGGAACATGGAGCCCGAATAGCCGTTTGTCGGTGATTGGCAATATCGGCGTAGGAACGACAACGCCATATTTGACGTTTTCGGCACCATTGAATGGAATGATGGTTGAAGGTAATGTGGGCATAGGAACTTGGGACGCTTCCAGCGGTAAGATGATCATCATGGGCGGCAATGTGGGTATTGGAACCATCACGCCCGTCGGTGCATTAACGGTCATGAACGGCAACGTGGGTATCGGCACCTGGAGCCCGACGGGAAGAATGGTTGTTTTAGGCGGCAATGTTGGTATCGGCACGACCGCGCTAATGGCCACGCTTGATGTGGCCGCTACAGGTTCCTTGCGCATTCCGTACGGTTATTCTCCGACGGTGACAGAACAGGGCTCGGTCGGCATCGGCACGGTCAACCATCAATTTTATTTTAATACCGCGGGCACTAAACGCGTTGTGGCATCGTCGCATACGCGCTGTTTAATGGTCGAAAATTTGGCAAGCGGCGATGATAATTTCCCGATGGGTTCATTTACGGATTCGGTTGCGATCGACGGAGTTTGGTGCACTTGCTCGGGAACATGTACCACCAAGGCAACGTTTACATTAGAGGACGGTTCTGCTAATGCGATGACCATTTCAGGAACAAATCCGACTTGTCAAAATATCGGCACGACACCGACCTCGGCCGCTGTTTCCGGAGCGAATGCGACATTGACCGCCAAAGAATCCATGCGCTTTGATGTGACCAATACGCCCAGTCCGGACGGTTCTGATGATTATGAAATATGTGTCAGCTATACGATTACCGCAGTGCCGTAGTTGGTGTGATGGAGTAACGTCAGTAACGTCAGCTGCTAATAACGTTAATAACGTTAGCTGCTACCTTTTTAAATAACGTTAGCTGCTACCTTTTTATAAAAAGTCACCACCTTCACTAAATATATATATGCAAAGATTCTTGATTTTGGGCATTTTTTTCTTTGGGCCATTGACCGTAACGTCATGGGCGGTTCCCATTGAGCATTACATCGCCCGGCGTGTGGCAGAAGCTACTTCGGTGACCACCGGATATACTGCCATCACCGGAACGGCAGAAACCGGCACGGTCGCATCCACCAACGGCTGGATCGACAATACCAATTTCACCGTTGGAGAGCGGTATCTCATTTTATGCTGGGGATTCTATAACGGGAGCAGCACCAGCGGTAACTACGGCCTGCGCGTGACCCATGGGGGCACGTCATTTACAGAGTCGGAATCAGTCGTGGAGCCTTCGCAGACATTAACGACGTATAAGCATCCGTATTTTTGGTTTACCGTCTGGACTGCTGCCAATGAAGATTTGGAGGTCCAAATATACCGGGGAGCGGCTGGTGGTACAGGGCAGGTGGAGGATATCACGCTGGTTGCCATCAATGCCGAGGCTCTGATCACGGATGGCGATTTGCAATATAATATTGACACGGTTGGCGGAACATTGTCGACGACCTTAACAACCAAAACCAGTGTTACCTGGACCCCGGCAAATAATGGGGACACGTGGCTCGTCATGTCTTACGGCCGGTTTAATGTGAACGCCGTCACGGGTGATAACTATGAACAGCGTTTGGTGCTTGCCGGAACCAACATGACAACCGCGATCCAGGACGGTGAAGATACCACTGATACTCCGATCATGCCGGCGGCGTACGCTCGGACATTCACCAATGCTTCGACAACTATTGCGCTTCAATTGCGATACGCTCTTACATCCCACGCCTGGCTTGCGGCGGGAATATTCGCGTTGCGTCTTAACGCGGTTGAAAGTTTTATTATCAACGCAACGGCAGGAACACAGGCTATGGGAGCGGGGGATGATCTTTATAATCAATTGGCCACCGCCACACTCGTGCCGCGGTTGACCAGCAACTGGATTGTGACCGGGGGATGTATTTTTGATGATAATGGTGCGGAGACAACCGGACGCATTCAACTCAATAATGTCGACATAACAGATGAGCAGGGCGGGCAGAACTGGGCTTCGACCGATCAGGTGCCGTTTATTGCCGCGGATGTGCTTGAATATGAAGCCCGGACCAGTGTTGGTGCGTGGGACTTAGACGGCCGCGAGACCGGAAACACAACTAATCCCGAGGGGGAAGACTGCTGGCTTGCGGCTTTTTCGTTAAGCACCTATGACCGCACGCGACGAGTGGAAACGGTGAATGAGTGATTATATTAAGGTAGCTGCTTCTTTAGGTAGCTGCTTACTTTTTAATCTTTAGGTAGCTGCTTAATCTTTAGGTAGCTGCTGACTTTTTGTGAAAAGTATCCACCTTGCTGAATGGGTTAATTTTCATTTACTTAAGTTTTTGATCTGTTGTTTGAAATTTCGATTACCGATTACTGTGCGTCCAGTTTTGATCCGATTTTCGGAAATAGGTAGCTGCTGACATTTTGTAAAAAGTATCCACCTTGCCGCCTTGATATGCCGCTTTGATGCCGTATTGTCGAATGTGTTAATGTTCACTTAATAAGTTTTTGATCTGTTGTTTGAAATTTCGATTACCGATTACTGTGCGTCCAGTTTTGATCCGATTTTCGTAATCGTCATTCTGATGTCTTATCAGGACACTGTAAGCGTTCTTCCGTTCTTCGGATGATTTTCCTAATGCTAAATAAAGTTCATGATGATCCATCTTGACCAAATCCTTTTGTCTATTGGCCAGAGATAAAAAACCAGACCACATGTATTTCTCGGGAGAGGTGACCATCTTGGCTTTGACAGGATTTAGATTAATATAACGACAGCAGGAGAAAAAATAAGATTCGGTTTGAATGATATAGCTTTTGAAACGACTTTCAAAAACATGGCCGGTTCGGTTGTAACGTTTGTTGAAATAAAGCGCGTATGGTTTAAGAATGCTTTCCATGGCTTGAGAAAGAATGTCATTCTGCAAAGGTTCAAGCATCAGATGAAAGTGGTTGGTCATTAAAGCGTAGTTGTACAATTTAATGGGAAATTTATTGCGCGCGGATTCTAAGAGGCGCAGGAATTTTTTAAAATCTGTATTCGTGTAAAACAGGGTGGACTTGTTATTTCCTCTGGAGACGATGTGATATGGAAATCCTGAGATCTGTAATCGGTTTGTTCGAGGCATAGTTTGGCCTTTTTGTAGGGGAGATTAAAGTTTCTAATTTAGAGGGATTTTGTACTGCGGTGGGGATGAGTGAAGAATAGACCATGTTCAAAGTTTTGTCAACTCTTATCAATAAGGTAGCTGCTGACTTTTTTTCAATAGGGTAGCTGCTGACTTTTTTGAAAAAGTCAGCAGCTGGGTTATTTGGGATATTCGCGTAAATTCTAAATTTTTGCGATATATAGTCTATTGGAGGGATGTTAGTTTGGTAGTTCTTGTGGCCAATGGCCATGCCGCATTATCCTCGACGTGAAAAAAGTAAAATTCAAGTAATTGTCGTCTTAATTCCATTCAAAAAAAGCCAAAGAATTATTGTCTTTGCGCGCCTATTCTAATAAAATATTATAGTGTTTTATATTATGAGTCATTCCTAATAATCATTTGGGGAAGATATCGGTTTGTCTAATTCTGTCTTAAACGCTCCGGTCACATGGATTCAGAAAGTCCGTCGGGCTTTATCTTGGGCCTTCCAAATTTTTCAGGTTTTCTGCCTGACCTTGGCCGCAACGGTCTTGACCACTTTTCCTGTTTTCGCGCAGGGCGTCACTGTGCCTTCGGGTTCCACCCTCAATGTTAATAGCGGCGTGCTCAATGTGTCCGGCACCGTCAATAATGCCGGTACTCTTTTAGTAACGACGGGCGCAGTCAGTTTGACCGGCGATTGGACCAACAGCGGTACGTTCACTGCGGGCACAGGCACAATCAATTTTACCGGCACATCCGGAACACAAACGCTCACGACCGGTGGCCTTGCCCAGGCGTTTTATAATCTCACCCATTCCGGAGGCAGTACCGTCCAACTAGCCACGAATCCTGTGGATGTGAATAATAATTTTACCAACACGGCCGGTATTTTTAGCACAGGGGCGATTAGCATGACGGTCGCCAATGACTGGACGAATTCTGCCACATTCACACCGGGCACAGGCACGGTCACTTTCGACGGCACGGGCCAACAGATTAACGGCAGCACGTCTTTTTATACTTTTATTAAACAGGTTTCCTCAACGGATACAATGACCTTTGATAACACCGGCGAACAGATTATCGGCAATGCGTTAACCCTGCAAGGCGCGGCCAGCAATCTTTTGAGTCTGCGCAGTGATTCCGTTGGCGTTCAGTGGGACATCACATTGCAATCCGGCGGCGTTCAGGCCATCGGGTATGTGGATGTTCAGGATTCCAATGCCGGCAACGGATTGACTTTAGTCGCAGGGGCCACTTCGACGGATTCGGGGAACAACATTAATTGGCAGTTTGGGGCGACAACGATCACTTGGGACGGTTCGGCATCAACCGACTGGGACGATCCGTTTAACTGGGACCTCGGCCTGGTTCCAACCGCCGTCGACACCGCCATCATTCCAAGTGCTCCGGCCAATCAGCCGGTTTTAAGCACTAATGTTACCGTGGCCAATTTGACCATTAATAGCGGTGCATCTTTGACGTTAAGCGGAAGAAATCTGACCGTATCGACCGCATTTTCTAATAGCGGCAATGTGAACTTAAACGGCACCGAGACGGTCACGATTACACAAGATACAGATTCTGGTACGTTCACCTACGTCGGTAACGGCGATGGGATTGTGGATACCCGCACGATTATTGATTTCGGCGCGACTGATTATTACAATCTTGTGATTAACGATCCCAATGCGACTAAAGATATTTTTCAAACCAATGGAAACCTTACTCTCGGCAATAACCTTACTGTCACCGGCGGCACATTTAATAATTCAACAAACACCAATACCGTAGTTGTGCCGGGCACATTGACGGTTAATGGGGGAACGCTTACAGCCACTAACGGAATTATTGATGCCGATGGTTCGGTTGTTATTTCATCCGGAACCTTCACGGCGCCAATCGGGGCAAGCGCATTCACCGTTGCCGGGAACTTTACACACAGTGCAGGCACCTTCACGCCCGGAACAGGGACGGTACTTCTCAACGGAACAAATCAAACGTTAAACGGCAGTACAACATTTTATGGGTTGTCCAAAACTGTCGCGGCGGCCGCAACCTTGACTTTTGATAACACCGCGACGCAAACGGTGACTAACGCATTGACGCTGGTGGGCGCCTCGGGCCAGCAGCTCTCGCTTGTGAGTGATTCCGCGGGTAACGCGGCGAATTTGACCTTGCAGGCCGGCGGCGTGCAGAACATCACATTTGTCAATGTCACAGACAATGATGCCTCGGGAGGCTTGACGCTTGTGGCGCACGGCACTTCGACCGACGGTGGCGGCAACACCAATTGGCAATTTGGAGGAGTCACCATCACCTGGGATGGTTCAACCAGCACCGATTGGAACACGGCGAGCAACTGGGATCTCGGTTTTGTCCCGACTTCCGCAGACACGGTCATTATCGTGACTGCAGTTAATCAGCCGGTTTTGGCCACCAATGTTACTGTCACTGACCTCACCCTTCAATCATCGACGACATTAACGCTTAACGGTCTAAATTTAACAGTCAGCGGCACGTTCTCCAATGACGGCAACGTTATTGTGCAAGGCCTTGAGACCATGACATTGACGCAGGATACAAATTCAGGGACATTCACCTATGCCGGTAATGGCGATGGAGTCATAGATACGCGCACGATCAGGGATTTTGGAGCGACGGATTACTACAATCTTGTTATCAACGATCCCAATGCCACTAAAGATATTTTTCAGACCAATGGAAATCTTACGCTTGCGAATAATCTTTCGGTGACAAGCGGGACATTTAACAATTCAACGAACACCAACACGGTAACAACGACAGGGACTTTAACGGTTAACGGCGGCACGTTGACTGCGACTAACGGCAACATTGATGCCAATGGTGCGGTTGTCGTTTCTTCAGGGACATTGACAGCGCCGACGGGAGGGCAGACCTTCACGATCGCCGGCAATCTTACCCATAGTGGCGGCACGTTTACACAGGGTACCGGAACCGTAACCTTGGACGGAGGGAACCAAACGCTCACCGGCTCGACCACATTCTATAGTTTGTCGAAAACTGTAGCCGCCGCCGCAACGCTCACGTTCGATAATACTGCCACGCAAACAGTGACTAACAGTTTGACGCTCGCCGGTGCTTCAGGCCAGTTGTTGTCATTAGTCAGCGATTCGGCAGGCAATGCCGCCAATCTTACGTTGCAGGCTGGAGGCACGCAGTCGATCAATTATGTAAATGTTATTGATAACGATGCCTCCTCAGGGGTGACCTTGGTCGCCCGCAGTTCTTCGGTTGATTCCGGCAATAATACTAATTGGCTCTTTGGTTCGGCCACATTCACCTGGGATGGTTCAACGGATACTGATTGGAATACGGCCTCCAACTGGGATTTGGGGCTGGTGCCGATTGCGGGCGATAATGTGATTATCGCCTCCACCGCTAATCAGCCGGTTTTGGCCGCGAATGTTTCGGTCAATAATTTAACGCTCCAGGCGTCTACGACATTAACTTTAGACGGCAGAAATTTAACGGCCGGCGGTACTTTTTCCAACGACGGCAATGTGATTTTACAAGGAGTCGAGACGGTTTCGTTGACTCAGGACACAAATTCCGGCACGTTTACATATGTCGGCAATAACGACGCAACTGTGAATACCCGCACGATTACAGATTTCGGTGTGACTGATTATTATAATCTGGTCATAAATGATCCGAATGCCACCAAAGATGTCTTCCAGACTAATGCAAATCTAACTATTGGTAATAATCTAACATTGACGACGACAACTTTAAATATTTCAACGAATACAAATACGCTAACAACCGCGGGTGCACTCTTGGTAAACGGCGGTACGTTGACGGCAACTAATGGAAATATCGATGCGAACGGTTCGGTGTCGATCACTTCAGGCACTTTGACAGCGCCGGTGGCTGCCGGAAGTTTTACGGTTGCTGGCAATTTTACAAATAGCGGCGGCACGTTTACGCATTCTTCAGGCAAGGTCGTTTTTGATGACAGCGCTCAAAGTACAACCTTCGTCGGAAGCACAACCTTTTTTGATTTTGAATCACTAACCCCCGGAAAGATCATGTTCTTTACAGCTGGCACGACACAAACTGTCAATGGCACCTTTAATTTGTTAGGCACCGCCGGCAATAAAATTGTGCTTGATTCCACATCCGCCGGCAGCGCCTGGAATATCGCGTTTCCCAACGGCGCTCAAGCTGTCAGCGCCGTGGATGTGCAGGATTCTAACGCGTTGACCAATATCGTATCGTGTATCGCCTGTACGAACGGAGGGAATAATAACGCCAATTGGGTATTCGCAAGCCTGCAGATCAATGTTCCCGTGGGCGGCCGTACCGTCGGAAATGCGCCTGTTATGATCGGTGTCGGCCCGGTTAACACCAACATCGTGATTAAGGATGCGGCTAATGCTGTTGTTGCGACCGTTACAACGGACGCCAATGGAAACTTCCGCGTCAAATTAGGCGTTGATGCGGCAAGCTTGGGGACAGTGACGGTCACGGCGCTTCCAGCCGGAGCGGCGTTATTAACTCCCTACGTTGGTATTATTCCTGGTTCGGGGCCATCCTTGACCGTGGTTGTCAGCCCGACTACAGCGCAGGTTCCGACCATTGTTACTCCGGCTAATTTATCCAGGTTAACAACCACACTGCCTACGCTAACCGGTTTGGGCAAGGCCAGTGAAACAGTGACCATTTATGCCAATGATCAAAACGGAAACCTGCTTTTGCAAACTGTTGGTTCTGATACCGTGAATGGGGCAGGAAATTATTCTGTCACAGGGACGACACCTTTAGTTAAGGGAAGGAACTACCTTTCTGTTGTGGTCGATGGAGTTTCCAGTGAAATCAATACCTATCTTCTGGTTGACCCTTACGGTTATGTGTTTGATTCCTATTCGAATTCTGTTATTTCCGGCGCTGTCGTTACGGTTTACAAATCGGATGGGACTCTGGCCCAGCCCGGCGTTGATTTAGATACGACAGATGTTAATCCTTATACAACTGTCGCCGACGGATTTTATAGTTTTAATGCCGTTAACGGCAATTATTATATGACGGTGAGCGCGACCGGTTATGGTTATCCGTCGGTTTTGACATCATTTCCTGGCGGCCGTACCGTTATTAACGGTTCCAAAGGAGAGGTCTTTACGATTGCCGGGGTCATTCAGCAGATCGATCATCCTGTCGACGGCAGTCCGGCTCTTTTGAGGATCGAAAAAGTTGCCAACAAAAATGAAGCCAAGGTCGGCGAAGTTGTGACCTACACAGTCACCATTCAGAATCTTTCTTCACAAAATACCATTACCAGCACATTATTAAACGATAAGATCCCGCCCGGCTTTAAATATTTGTCCAATCGCGCGCTTTTGGATGGCGTTCCAATCGCTGAGCCGACCGGCCAGCGGCCGCTTGTTTTTGACGTCGGTTCTTTCTCTCCTTCATCAACACACACGTTGCGTTATCAATTGGTCGTCGGCGCCGGTGTAGGAATCGGGAGTTATGAAAACTCAGCGTTCGCGAAATACGGCAACGGCCTGGTTATTTCTAATCATGCCACCGCAACTGTTAAGGTCGGCATTGATCCTTTGTTTGACTCCGGTACGTTAATTGGAAAAGTCTTTTACGATTTAAATGAAAATGGGCGTCAGGATGCTCCTGAGTATGATTGGCCTCAACGGGAAAATATTGTTGAGAAGCCTGTCCCCAATGTGCAATTGGTCATGGAAGACGGCACTGTGGTAACGAGTGATTCCAACGGGCAATTTAGTTTGGCCGGCCTTATGCCCGGGCGCCATATTTTGAGGGTGGATGAAAGGACTTTGCCGCCGGGAGCATACTTTACAACCGATAAATTGGTGGTTCTAGACGTTACCCCGGGCGTTATGTCTAAAGTAAATTTTGGAATCAATGTTGATTCAACCCAAGTGGCCACTGAAGATGAGGCCTTCTTTAATGAACGCATCCAGATGTCTCAAAGCCAGCAAAAACCTGTTGGGCGTTTGAACGTGGATCTTTTCAATGGTGAATTAAGAATGTTTAACGGGGTTTTGATTGAGCCGGCTGAATTTAGGATACAGCTTAATTATGTGCCTTTCGTCGAGACATGGCGGCTTGAAGTTATTGACCGCGATACCAAGAAATTGGTCAAGACATTTGACGGCACGCGTTTTGACATCGCCAATCCGGTTTATTGGGACGGGCGCACAGCGGATGGCAATATTGTCAGGATCGATCGTAAGTATTCCTATAGTTTGACCCTTCTGGATGCCGCCGGCCATACCAATACATCGAAAGAAAAACCATTGAATATCCGGGTGATTGCCGACGAGATTGCTTTAAAGGCGGAGAAAGAAAAAGAAAAGCCGGAGGAATATGCTAAACGTTACCGTGATTGGATTGATGGTTTAAGCGAGGCAGACGTGACTCTGTTATCAAGCATACCCGTCGATGGTGAAACGGTTCGTTTGGATCCCAAGAACGCGGATATCCGTTCGGTCCGCATCATGAAAGACGGCAAGCTTTTTGCGGAAATTCCAGTCGGCGAGAATCGCACAATAACAGCCGCTGATCTGGCGCAAGGGACGTTCACTCAGAAAACGAAAACAATTGAGTTTATTTTACCTAAGGGCGAATATGACCTGCAGGTTGCCAGCGCCGGGAAAGTAAGCGCGGAAAAAGATACCAATGAAAAAATGGCAAAGTCCGCAACCGGAAGCTCTCAGGGGGCAAATGTGGCAGGGGGTCAGTTATCAACGCCGGGAGCGCTCAGCAAATATTCCAAACGGGTTAAAGTCGGCGATGATTATTTGATGTTTGTGGCTATGGGCGACGGGCAGGTCGGTTACAATTTCGATCAGGGAAATATCGAACCCATTCAGTCGTCGGATAATTTCAAGAAAGGATTTTATCAAGAAGGAAAAATGGCGTACTTCTTGAAGGGAAAACTTAAAGGAAAATATTTGGTGACATCCAGCTTTGATTCCGAACGTGAAAAGAAAGAACTCTTTAGGACGCTCGACCGTGAGGCCTACTATCCGATTTACGGAGATAAATCCTCGACGAATTATCAGGCCACTAATACCCAGGGGCCGTTGTATTTGCTGGTTGAATGGGATAAATCTTCAGCTATTTGGGGGAACTACGCGGTTGATTTCAACAATACCGAATTTGCCCAATTCTCGCGCAGTTATTACGGCGGTAAGATTGATTATGAAACTGTTGCCCAGACGCCGTATAGCGAACCGCGCACTAAGGTTGTGGTCTTTAACGCCCAGATCAAACAGCGCTCCGCTTATAACGAAATGCTGGGCACCGGCGGTTCGCTTTACTATTTGAAAAATAAGGATCTTATTGAAGGATCTGACCGGGTGCATATTGAAATTCGTGATCAGGTTACGGGACTTGTCATTTCTGCTAAAGATATGACGGAAGGTGCCGATTATGAGATCGATTATAAAGAAGGCCGCATTTTATTCTGGCAGCCGGTGAATATGCTGGTTCAGTCGCAGCAAATTATCGGCAACAACCTTTTGCAAGGCAATCCTGTTTATGTCGTCGCTGATTATGAATATTCAACCATTGATAAACTTGCCGAAGCAAGCCAAGGTGCGCGTATCCAGCAGGCTGTGACCGATCAGGTGACAACCGGAGTCACCTATGTTAAGGAAACGCAAGAGTCCAAAAATTATGAATTAAGGGCGGTCGACACAACCATCAACTTAAACAAAGATGCCAAGATCAAGGCTGAATATGCCGAGACAGAGTCGCAGGACACGGGAAGCTTTATTTCTACCGACGGCGGTTTGAGTTTCACTGAACTTTCCGTCGGCAATACTGCAGCGGGCAAGGCGTATGGCATTTCCGGAGACGCCAGGATGTTTAACGCGGTAGGCCTCAACGCCTATTACAAATGGATCCAGGACGGTTTTGCCAGTGTTTCAACGTCGTCACAGCAGGGCAAGGAACTCATGGGATTTGCCATGACCTGGGATATGACGCCGGATACGCGCCTGACCATGCGCCAGGATATCCAGAGGCTCATGAACAACGCCAATGTTCAGGCTCAATTGCAGGTTGGCGCCCAGGAAACCAGCACGACGGCCATGCAAATCATCCATGAAGCCGGCCGATTAAGATTGACGGGTGAGTTCCAAAATCAACAGGTGACCGACAAGAATCAATTTGAAACTGTCTCTTCAAGCGATACAAGTACGATCGCCGGCCGTGCGGATTACGCTCTCTCGCCGAATACCGATATTTCTGTGCAGCAAGAAGCTCAATTAAGCGGTGAGAAAGGCCAGCAGACCACCGTCGGGGCAGCCACACAATTGACTGATCGTTTAAAAGTCAGAGGTACGGAATCATTCGGCTCGAAGGGTACGGCCAGCAGTGTGGGCGCGACCGTCAACACCACCGGCAAGATTGCGATCGCCACCGATTACACCCAAGCCATTGATAGTGACGGTATTAAAACCGATACAACCACCGTCGGGGCAACGACCCAGCTGACTAAAAATGTAACGCTTAATTCGACCGTTGCCCGAAGCACATCCTCCGATGGTAAAGTGACCGTATCCACAGCCGTTGGATCCCAGGCCAGCACAAATTTAAAAGGCGACGATACGGATGTTAATGTGGCCGTTGGCGTTGCCCAATCCAATACAGGTGAATCTACCCAAACCGCGAGTGTCGGCGCAACCAAACAGGTTGATGAAACAACCGCTGTTTCAACATCTCTTTCTGTGAGCCAGGATGCTGCGAGCAGCCCGTCTTCATCATTAAGCCTTGGCGCGGCCAAAACGCCCGACGATAAATCAAGTTCAACCGCTGTCTTGACGCTTGATCAATTCGGTGGGCAGAGCGAATCCAGCACGTTAACGCTTTCCGACAGCCGTAAAATAAATGATGAGTATGAGGCCTTGGTCGAACGATCTATAGGTACTTCGGAAACTGAATTACGTAAAGCCAACAAATACGGCTTGGTTCGTGCTAAGGATGGCAAACGCTTGGAAGGTTCCATCACGCGCCAGTATGCGGACAGCCCAACCGAAATATCACAATCCAATATTTTCGGCCTCTCCGGTGATATTAACGATCGCTGGGCGCTGTTGGGAAGTTTACAGCGCGGGACAGTACAAAATCATGATGGCACAACGACAGAAAGAACTGCGTTTTCAACGGGTGTTGGTTATGTCAATAAGGATATAGAGACGGGTGAAAACCGATTGAAGAGTTCAACTAAGGTCGAACTCCGTCTGGATTCCGGCGATACCGATAAACGCCAGTTTGTTTTGTATAACGCCAATGAAGGCAAAATAACGGATGCGGCAACCGTCTTTACGAAATTTGAATTTTCCAACACCCAGGATACAACGAACGACGCGAAGCTGGCCGGTTATAAAGAGATCGTGCTTGGGGCAGCGTATCGTCCTGTGTCGATGGACCGATTAAACTTTATAACCAAATATACGTATCAGGAGAATAAATCTCCGTCTGGACAAGTAGATACGGCCACGATTGATCAACAGCGCGCGCATATTTTCTCTGCGGATGCTATTTATGACATCAACGAGCGTTGGCAGTTGGCTGAAAAATTTGCCTACCGTATTAATGAAGAAAAGGTTATTGGCTTTGAATTCAATAAGACCCACACGTGGCTCATGGTTCACCGTTTGAATTATAATTTTGACCGCAATTGGCAGGTGGGAGGCGAATATCGCAAATTAACACAGGTGGAAGCTAAAGACAGCAAACAAGGATTTTTACTTGAGGCATCACGCAAGATTAATGATTTTGCGAAATTAGGCGTCGGATATAACTTCACGACATTTAATGATGATCTTACAAATCTAAGTTACACCGCTCAAGGCCCATTCTTGCGTGTGACCGGAAGCGCTTATGACCGCTCGCCCGCCGAGCGCCAGCGGGCTCGCGCCAAGTGGCTTGAAGAACGTATTTCCCGATGGGCATGGAAAATGGTCTACAACGAACTTAAACGTCCGGATAGTAAGGTCGTGCGGGAAATGAATCAATTATATGCCATGGCCGCTGTGGCCGCAAAGAACGGTCAGCTCGATGAGTCCAAACAGCTCTATACGGATGTTGTCATGGCCGGACAAATGATGTTTGAAGAGGCGTCCCAATTTATCCGTGAGCAGATCGCTTTTGAAGAAAAGATGAATCAACTAACCGTGGAAGCCGATGAGGCATTCAAACAGGGGGAACTCTTAAAGGCCCGCAAATTATGGGAGACGGTTATCGAACAGTCCCAGAAAGTGGCTGGGCCATAAACAAATTTAACCTTTAAAGATTTTTGATTTCCCTGTGTAATTTTTGCAATACTCTTATAGAATAGAAGCACCAATTTAATTTAATCGATAAATTAACCGTTTAAATTATGCGCTTAATAAGAATTAATATATTTACTCTGTTTTGTCTCGCAGGATTTATTTTGTTTTCTTGCCGATCGTCATTTTCCGACGAAGAAAAACCTCCCCAATCAAAAACAATCGAATCTTCCGGCGGACAGTCCAGTTACGTTTATGATCTTAAGTCTTTGATTGAGAAATCTAAGAACAATATCAAACGTGTCAACGAGAAGATTAAGGAACAGGCAATTTATAAGCGTAATATGCAGCGTGAGGAAAAAGCGCGTGAATATTATGAACGCGCGATGGTTTTGTTTGACGAAGGTAAGACGGATGAAGCCAGGGAGTTATTTGAGAAAAGTATTCGTATTACGGAAAATCCTGAGATGAAAGATTATGTTAAAGTTAGTGAGAAAAAATTTAAATCGCAGGAACGGGCCATGCGCAAAGAAGAGAAGGAACGGGTAAATCTCACCATAGCCCAAGAGCGCGAGCGTCAGCGGCAGATTCAGGATGCTTATGAAAAAGGCGTAGTTCTATATAAGCGGCAAAATTATAAAGCGGCCCGGGATGAATTCATGTTAGTTGAACAGTTAATTCCTGAATTTAAAGCGACCCGTAGTTATTTAAAATTGTCGGAAGAAAAATTAGTTGTGCAGGATAAGGCTGATATCGTTAATCAGAAGAAAGAAATCCTTCGTCAGCAAAAGGAAGCCGATACTGGACGTATGCGCGAAAAGGATATGTGGCACAAAGAACTTGAATTAAAAGAACAGGAACGTCAGCGTAAACTTATGGATCAAGCCCGCCAAGTCTATGCCGAGGCCACAAAGTTTTATAAAAATAAAAATTTCATCACGGCTAAAGAAAAGTTTCAAGAAGTCGAATGGGTGGTGCCTGACTATAAATCAACACGCCGCTATTTGGAACGATTGGATCATGATATCAAGGAAGGCGAACATGTGTTCGAACAGAAACAGGAAGCAGGCCATGCCAAAGACGAATGGAATGAGGAACTGATCCTCAAGAAACTTAAGGCCGAGCAGAAAAAAGAATTTGAAGCGCGAAGCACAGAAGAAAAGCATAAGGCGGCCCAAGAGGCTTCGATCCATTATCAATCGGCAAACGATTTGATGGTTCAGAAAAAATATGCTGAAGCCCGGGATGAATTTTTGGCTGTACAAAAAATATATCCGGATTTCAAAGCCGCCCCAGCTTATTTAGCGCGGCTCAATAAGACATTAGGCATAATTGAGACGGCGCCCGATAAGGTTGAACCGCAGGTAAAGGCTATTTATGTGGAAGCGCTGCAATCCTATAAAGAAAAAGATTACGCGACCGCCAAGCTTAAGTTTGAGCAGGTAGAGTTTATGTATCCTGATTATATGGCTACGCGCAAGTACATTTCGAGGATGGACAAGGAAGGCGAACTTAAATCGTCTGAAGAATTGACGTCGGAAGAATTTAATGACCAAGCAAAGCCTGTTCATGTGGGGCAAGATGTCGATAAGGCAGGATACAAGATCCTTGTTGATAAAGCAGAGCCGTTGTATGCCCAGGCTTTGACGCTATTTGATGAAAAGAAATATATTGATGCGTTAAAACAATTTGAGATGGTTGAAAATGTCCTGCCTAATTATAAAGCCACGCGGCCATATATTAAGCGTGTCAATCATCAGATCAAGAGAGATGAACAGCAGCGCTATAAAGAGGAACAAACAGAACAAGCCCAAACCATTAACATTTTAGCCAAACAGGCCGGTGTTCTTTATACAAAGATTTCACAATTGGCGGATGACCGCAGCACGTCACAAGCCCAAAAGAAATTTGCGTTCATTGAAAAGCTATTTGTCAACATGTCCAAAGAACAGGCCAAGCTTCTAGCCGAGATTGCCCAAGAGGAAGAAAAACTCAGGCTTGAGGAAGTTGCCTACGAGCAAGAAGTTCAGCAGTCTGAATTTGTCAACGCGATCGATCCGATTTATCAGGAAGCTGTCCGGTTATACCAGACCAAGAAGTTTGACGAGGCCAAGGCAAAATTCCTTGAGGCTCAAACGAAGATTGCGGATTATCGTTCATCGAAGCGTTATTTGAGTTTGATTGATAAACAAAATCAGCTTTTGCAACAGACCATAAAAGATCGGGAGAGTCAGATCTCTCAATTCCAGAACAAGGCCACTCAGAATGCAGAATTGGCGGCCAAGATGGGAATAAAGGCTAAGGAAACAGCCATCATCAACGATCTTGTGGCCCAAGCTGACGCGATTAACGACGAGATCGTAGCCCTTTCCAAGGATCGAAATTTTGAGGCGATCAAAATTAAATTTGCCGAGTTGGAAGAAATCGTTGATAACCTTCTGACCATTAAAGCCGCTGTGGGCCAGAGGGAACATCCAGAGGTAACGGGCAAAAATAACAGGGCTGGTTCCAAATCAAATTTCGAAAATGATAAGCAGTCCAGGCTATCAGATGCCGGACAAGATAAGTCCGTTGAGGAAAATTCGCAAGAACAAGAAAAACTTGAACGCAACAGAGCGGATGCCCAAAGATTAGAGACGTCAATGACTTTAACAGAACGCCGACGGCTTGAGCGAGAGCGGGCCAATCAACAGATAGGATTAAGGCAAATTGCCAAACAAAATAGAAGCTTGTATCACCAGGCATTACAGTCCTTTTATGCAAAGAATTATTCGGATGCCAAGACAAGGTTCCTGCAACTTGAACAAAATGCGCAATATAGAGTTGTCGCCCGCAAGTATTTGCAGAAGATGGATGATCTGATTCTTCATAAACAAAATCGGGAAGTTGAGAAGCAGAACAAGAAAAGGGAAGAATATATTGAGAGTAGGGCTGAGCGTCAGAGAATGTCATTTAAAATCCAACAGGCTAATAGGGATGACAATCTTCATGCCGGGAATGCTTCAGTATTGAATTCACCCAGGCATTCAATAACTAATCCTGAAAATTTTGATTTGTTAAATTTACGAGCTCGTCAACCTGTTGTCCGAGATATTGTCGACCAAGAGCAGGTCTTGCAAATGAAAGATGCTCCTGCCGAGGATGACAGCGCCCAAGTTGCTGGCCTGAGCCCTAATGAAGACTCCTCTTGGCTCAAGAGGCGCAGCCAGAAAAAACTTTCGGATCGAAGGAAGAAATATTTTGAAGACAAGCAAAAAGTAGAAGCGAAAGAAAAACAGGTGATTGCAGAGGCTTCTTCAAAGTCCGTAAATAAAGAGGCGATAAAAAAGGCCGGTAAGTTATCAGAGAAACAACGCCGTCAGGAGGCGAAACTTCGAGCTTTATATGAACGGGAATTACGGACCTCCAAAAGTTCGAGCGATTTTGATGATGCGTTTTCTAAGCTTGAGAATGAAGATACGAAAAATAGTCTTTTAGAAACTGAGAAACAAAAGAACTTTTTGCGCCAAGAGAGAGAAGAAGAGAAGATTTCACGCCAAGAGAATGAGCGGAAAATTACCAATCGCATTAATCAGAGCCAGGGAACAACAAATGTTTCTCTGCGAGGCAAACAGGTTTTCAACTCAGTGGAACAAAATCCGATGCCACAATCAAACAAGGCTTTTAGTTTGAAGAATGAAGGAAATGTATTTGATAATTCCGGGCAGTCTTCCAAAATGTATGATAAGGATGTCATCCGTCGAAAATTCGACAATGGCCTTGCCAAGATGTATGCCGAAGCTTTGAGCTACTATCGGAATCATAAGTATAAAGAAGCTCGTGACCGTTTTACCGATATTGAAGAAATCTCCCCTGATTACAAGAGGACTCACGCCTATCTTGGCCGTATCGAGGAGGAAAATCGTAAGGGACAAAAACGTCATGAAGAAGTCAGGGAAGATAAACAGCATAATGCCATTCGAAAGATCGATACGCCCCGTATCCAGCAAGTCAATTCGCTAACTCCCGCCACAGCGCCCATCGACCGGCAAGATGCCGTTGCCAGTGCCTTGGATGATTTCGAATCAAAATCCCCATAAATCTTCCCAATCCCGGGTGGGTAAGGTTTGTTGATTCAGTCGGGTAAAAATGTTACCATAATGGCCGTTTCAATTATAAAAGAATCAGGAAATTTGCTTATTTAGGCACGTAATGAACCGCTTAGAAAACGAAAAAAGCCCATATCTTTTGCACCACGCCAATAACCCCGTGGATTGGTTTGCCTGGGGCGATGAGGCATTTGCGAAGGCGCAAAAAGAAAATAAACCTATTATCCTGTCGATCGGCTATTCAACTTGTCATTGGTGCCATGTCATGGAGAGGGAATCATTTGAGAACAAAGAGATTGCCGCTTTAATGAACAGCCATTTTATTTCCATCAAAGTCGATCGTGAAGAGCGTCCTGACCTTGATCAGATTTACATGGCGTCTGTGACCGCCATGACAGGTCAGGGAGGCTGGCCGCTTACCGTATTTCTGACGCCCGAGAAGAAACCATTTTTCGGCGGCACGTATTTTCCTCCCTATGCCCGATGGGGTTCGGCGGGTTTCTCGGACATCCTTGAATCCGTCAGGCATTCTTGGCAGACGAATAAAGATCAAGTTATTGCTTCCAGTGTCGAATTAACAGTTCTTTTGGAACGCCGCTTTTCCATGAAAACGGATAAGAGTGTTTTAAGTGAAATTCAATTGGATCAAATGTTCAATCGATTGAAATCGCAATTTGACACAGTGTACGGCGGGTTTTCGCAATCTCCGAAATTTCCTATGGGGCATACCTTGTCGATTCTTTTACGATATTGGAGAAGAACAAACAAGAAAGAAGCTTTGAATATGGTCACCCAAACGCTGAGGGCAATGGCTCAAGGCGGAATGTACGATCAGTTGGGCGGTGGGTTTCATAGATATTCAACGGATCAGTTTTGGCATGTGCCTCATTTTGAGAAAATGCTTTACGATCAGGCTTTGTTGGTTCGATCCTATCTTGAGGCGTTTCAGATAACGGGTGAGAGATTTTATGCGGACGTGGCGCGTGATGTTCTGGAATATGTTTTGCGTGATATGACGGATGAAAGAGGTGGTTTCTTTTGTGCCGAAGATGCCGATAGCCTTGACGTCCTTGAAGGCCACGACAAGGAAGGGGCCTTTTATGTTTGGTCGCTCGCGGAAATTCAAAATGTATTGCCTCAGGAAGCTCATGCTGTCGTTGCCTTTCATTTCGGAATCGAGAAAGAAGGTAATGCTGTCAATGATCCTCACGCTGAATTCACCGGCAAAAATATTCTTGCGATTGCCCATTCGATAGAAGATACCGCAAAACATTTTCACTTAAACGAAGATGAAACGTTCCAAATCATTGCTGAGGCTAAGCAGAAATTATTGCAAACACGCAATCAGCGTTCGCGCCCGCATTTGGATGACAAAATTATGGCTGACTGGAATGGGCTTATGATTTCAGCTTTTGCGTTTGCTTCTCTTGTCCTTGACGATGCCCGATATTGCGATGCCGCCCGCCGGAGTGTTGATTTTATTTTGGATTCTTTGCTGGATCAAAACGGACGGCTTCTTCATCGTTACCGCGATGGCCAATCCGGTATCCTGGGGACTTTGGAAGATTATGCGTTTTTCATTCTAGGCCTTTTAGATACCTATGAAGCGACACTGGATCCTAAATATTTTAGGTCTGCCAGGGCGTTGACTGATCGGATGATTGAGCTCTTTGAAGACCAAGAGAATGGTGGGTTCTATCTATCAGGGATTGATGCCGAAAAACTGATCGTGCGTTCCAAGGAAATTTACGACGGCGCTCTTCCGTCGGGAAATTCAGCGGCATTATTGGTCCTCGCCCACATGTATCATATGACAACCGTTGAACTGTATAACGAAAAACTTCAAAAGGCTTTTAACGCATTTGCCGGCAGCATTGCTCTGCATCCTGAAGCGTATTCTTTCTTTCTTTCGGCATTTGATTTTGATTTGGGCCCTGTGGAGGAAATTGTACTTTGCGGTCCGCACGCTGATCCGCAGTTTAAGGAGATGAAACGTTTGGTCTATCGCAGTTTCCGGCCTAATAAAATTTTCGCGGGCACTCCAAACCGGAATGAAGATGCGGATGAAATTTCGAGTTTAATCCCTATCCTGGCTGGTCGAATACAGAACGATGGAAATATTGTAGCTGCTTATTTGTGCCGCGGGCGTACATGCCGTCAACCGGTACACACAGCTCTGGAATTATCTGAAATCTTACATGAGCAACAGCCCTCATTAAAGGCCGGACAATGATACGAACAATACTTTATACGCTATTGATTATGACGTTTTTTGCCCTGTTATTATTTTCAGGATTAGTCGGCCCTCAGCAAGGGAAAATGGTTGTTCAGAAATTTTTTAGTTTTATTAATTGGAGGCCAGCGAAAGCCGGCGACGGTTTGCTGATGGAAACAGAAGGAAATATAAAAAAATTTAACGAGTCCTATCGGAAGCTCAATACCCTGCGGCAAATGACATTGGCGCGTAGTGAACAGACCTACAAGGATCTCGATGAGATTTATAAGCAGACGCGCGAAAATTTAAGATTGTTGTTATTGGGAATGGGGCAGTTAAGCGTTACCGAACGATTGGAGCTTTTTAAGAAATTTTCCGCTCTGCATTCTGCCCGTGCACAATTCGTTGAGGTCATCATCCGTGACCAGCAGGTGATGATCAATCTAAATGAACAGATGGATCAGCAATTACAAGCTATGTCCAGGTGGTTGAATGAGAAATCGCAAGAAACTCCGGCCCCAACGCAAACGGACATTATGAAGATGCGGCAGTATGAAAGCTTACGCGCAAATCTGAAGGTCTTTAACGAGCAATCGTCCCATCTGGATTCCATGAGAATTTTATTTATGAAAAAGAACAGAGAATCCATTGAACGCTTGGCAGAAACTAATAAGGAATTAGAAAATCGTTTCCGTGAACTTTTGTCGCAGGTTGAGCTTTCAACGTACGAACAAAGCCCTGAGTTATGGAAAAGTTATCAAAGACTTGAGGCCGAACAGAGAGAATTGGTTGCTAATTTACGATCCACAGAAGAGTTTATTGGCGCTAATCAGGGCCAATTGGTTGCGGGTGTCACCACTATTTCTGAAAGTGTTGAATATCGTTCAGATAGTCAATTGCAAAGATTCAAAGATAATTATGCCATGATGGAAGATCGACGGCGAGAGTTGCTTAAAAGCATGAATCAAAACCAGCAGGTTTTTTTAGATTCCAGGCCAACCAGAAGCCAAATGTTGCAGGATAGCCGGTACCGCATGGAAAATATGCGGGAACATGCCAGGCAGATTTCTGATCAGTACGAACAGTTGGAAGAAAATCGTAAATCTGTTTCATCCATGATCAGGTCTATGACAAGTGAAATAAAAGATAAAAATGAATTTGCATCTCAACAAATTGAAGATGCGATGGAAAGAAATCGCAATCACATCCAAGGTTTCATCAGCCAGATGGATTCAGCACAAGGAAAGATTAATAACTTTATTAAGGCCAGTCAACAAACAGACCTGGCGAATAGCCCCGCGGTTCGTCAGCTGGAGAATCTGCAGGAAAAAAGTAAATCGCTTTTAGATAGTTTGAAGAACAATGAAGAGCAGTTGCGGTCATTGCAGGAACAAGCCAGGCGTGATCAAGACAGCCTGAAAGAGATGAAGAAAGATGTCAACAAACAAAATGCCGAACTTTTGAGGGATGTTAAAGAGCGGACTCAGGATCAAAAACGCATGATGGCGGAGCGGATTAAAGACCAAATGCAACGGATTAAAGATCAGCAATTGGATCAGAAACTAAATTCAAAATAGTATGACGGAGCAGAAAACCATTTTTATTGAGGAACGAATATGATTCGAAAAGTTATAATCGTTTTGATATTATTTTTGGTATTAATTTTCGGCGGGCTTTTTGTTTTTGTCCGGATTTTTGACCTTAATAAATATCTTCCGCAGATTACACAGCAGCTGAGCCTAGCACTCGGACGTCAGGCTACTGTCGAGAAGGCGGGGCTCAATCTTTCGATCAAACAGGGTGTGGTTGTCGATCTTATGGGGATTTCATTGGCGGATGATGCGCGATTTTCCAAAGAATCGTTCGTTCATATTCAACATATTCATTGCGGTGTCAGCCCTTTGCCGTTTTTCATCAAACAGCAAATTGCCGTGACCAGCATCAAGATTCAATCGCCTGAAATCAGAATCATCCGTCATGCCGATGGTGTTTCAAATTATGAAAGTATTATTGAGGCGACAAAACCGAAGACAGCCTCAGGGAGTTCATCCTCGAGCGCAACGCCAGCAAAGGATGCCAATGTATCCTTCCCGAAAGTTTTGGTTAGTTCCTTTGAGATACATAAGGCAAGGGTGACTTATAACGATCAATCAACTCAGCCGGCGACAAATATTTCGCTTGAGGATATTGATGCGAAGGTTGTCAACTTTTCTTTAACTGATTCATTCCAAATTCAGTTAGATGCCGCTTTGTTTGCCCGAGGTCAAAATATTCATATTGATGGGACCGGGCGTATCGATCCAAAATTACAGCAGGTACGATTGGATGATGTGCGTTTATTTTCTAATCTTGCCCTTCTGGACGTTGAGCGGCTCCAGAAAGGCGTTGGGTCGCTAACGGTTTTTGGTCTTAAACCGGGCCTGAGCGGTTCCGTTCAAGGGGTTATCAGTCAAATGGTCGTCGGATCAAAAGGGCTTCTTGTCCTTTCTTTAGACGGAAAAATTGTCGCTGGGCGTATTCCTTTGAAAATGCTGGTGAATCCTATTGAACAATTAACAGCCAAGCTGGATGTGACAGAATCTAAAATAAAGATATCGAATTTTTCATTGCGCTTGGGTTCTGGCCAGGTAAGCGGAAATGCCGTCGTTAAAGATTATTTATCTACTCAGGATTTTGAAGTGAGCATATCGATGGACCGTTTATTATTAGAGGAAGTTATCGAACAGGATAAGTCTCCGATTAAGATTAAAGGCTCTTTGTCTGGAACTATGAATCTATCCGGCCAGGGATTTTCACCTGAAGTTTTAAATAAAGTCGTTGGCCAAGCAGAATTTGGTTTAACTGATGCTGAATTGACCAATGTCAATATTATAAAAAGTATATTAGAGAAAATCCCGGTTCTTTCTGCGGTCAGTGAGCTGGCGCAATCGCAATTGTCAGAAGAATTACAAAAGCAATTAGGCGGATCATCAACTAAGATTGCACAAGCTAAAGTCAAGTCGAGGATTGAAAGATCCAATATTTTAATCGATGATGCCAATGTAATCGGGGAGAAATTTTCTTTTGTGTTGTCTGGGAATGTGGGCTTTGATCAATCGGTTAGCTTGGACGCGGAATTGAAGATATTTAAAGAGATGTCGGATTCATTAATTGCATCCGCTCATGACATGGATGCGTTGTTGGATGAAAACAGCGAGATTCATTTTCCAGTCAAGATCACAGGCAAGATTCCAGATTTAAAGTATATGCCGGATGTTGCTTATATCAGCAAGATATTGATTGTTAATAAAGGCGGAGGCGAATTGCAGAAAGTCTTGGATAAGAATCCGCAGGCCAAGAAAATTCTGGATATTTTTATCGGCGGTAAAGAGCCCACTGGTGAAGGTGAAAATGCCGCCACAAATACTGATCAAAGCGGACAGGAAGACTCGCCAGAAGAATCCAAAGGAAAGCAGTTTCTAAGAGGGCTTCTTAAAGGGTTATAAACTAGCGGGAGTTTAGATTATTCAATGGGCGGGATATTTTTCTTGTCATTTTTCTTTAGTAACGGTATAGTAAAGCACTGATTTTTCGTTCTTTTAATTCTTAAGCTCTCTAGTGATCATTGTTTACGAGGAATTAAGTTTATGACGGAGTGGAGGAGACATCCACGTGTAAAAGAATCGGTTGATGTCCGTTGGTCATCAGGTTTCTTGGGAAATCAAGGCAACGGAACGATTCGAAATATCAGCATCTCAGGATTGCTTCTTGAGGTTGATGATCACTTTAAACCCTCGGACAGTGATCAGTATATGTTAGAGATCGTAGATTCCCAGATGGCGCAAATGATTCCTCGGGATGTTAAGTTAGTCTGGTTCAACCGTCTCAAGACTGATAAAATTCGTAAATTTTGCGGCATGAAATTCACCAACGCCGAAGGGCCGGTCCTTACGCGTTTAGTTGAGCATGTCGAAGGAAAACGTTCGTATTACAATGAGGCAATGGATGTGAATATCATTCAAAATTACCTCTCTCAATCTAACTGAAATGGAAAAATCACAATGGAAATCAAAACAGAACAAACAAACACTCCCAAAGACGCCGTTGAATATTTAATTAACTCCACCAAGGAAAAATCCGCTATGGAACCAAAGACAGATCAGACGAGAAAAGTAAGAAACACGGTAGGTTTGTTGTTGACCATTGTCATGATGGGGTTGACGGGATATGTTCTTTATATTCAAAGTGAGAATTATAAAACGATGGAAAGTTCATCCGATATGGCCTTAACTTCTCATTCCCAGCAAGCAGAAAATTATCGACATTATGTCAAAGAGTACACAACAGCCAAACAGGAGTTGGATGAAACACAGACTCGTTTAAGTAAGATGACCATGGAATTGGAGTTGGTAAGCAAGGAATTGGATTCAACAAAAGCCATGTTATCTCAGACGGAAGCGTTGCTTGCCCAGGCTCAACAAGAGAATCAAGTTCTTAAAGGTGATCCTCAGGCTATGGCGAATATGCAGAAGTTGTTTGGTAATCAGGTAAATATGGCTGGAAAGAATTTGGATACTTTGAAGAAACAAAATGAGAGTTATAGTGAAGAGATGGGCAAGTTACGCGGAGATTTAAATAATTATCAGTCGAATGCCGCTGATTTAAAAGAGGGCAGATCCATTATTAATGAATTGAAAAATAAAATTCGTAGCGTAAAAGATAAGATGCGCGCTCTTAAGAAAGATGCCGTTATCGCAAGAGAAGCCGCGCAAAAAGAACATGATCAGCAATTGATTGCTTTGGGAAATAATGGGTATGTTATTAAAGACGGCGAATTGCAGTTAACGGGCAAAGGTAAAAAGACCGTTGATATCGACGTTAAGTTTGTTCCGTAAAGTTTAATTCTTTAATTGAATTCGTAGGGGCGGGTTTGCCTGTTCTGGACTTTTTGATAGACGGGCCAGGAAAACCCGCCCCACATATTTTTACTCCCTGGACAACCATGTCTCCCCGCCTCTTAGAATCTGTGCTCAATTCTGTTTCCACACCTGATGGAGTCATTAATTACCGTTTGACGCGTTCAGTCAAACGAAAAAAAACCATGCAGATTTGTATTCGCCCGCCGGGCGAGGTAGCAATATTTGCTCCAGTTTCATATTCCAGCCGTATCATCGAATGCTTTCTTGCCCGTAAGGCCCAGTGGATTATGAAGAAATTGGATATGTTTAATAATCGTGAGAATTTAAGAGTTAAGAACTCGTCAAAGGATTTGCAATCTTTGTATTTGGGGCGGGCATATCCTGTGATTTGGCGTAGTTCGCAGGAAAAGTGGGGTAGAATTTATTTTGATGACGGAGGATGGGTTGTTCAAGTGCCGGTTAGTGTGGACTTAGCGCAATATCCTCCGTATGCTATAAATTTTTTGTTGAAATGGTATAAAAGCAGGGCCAAGGTTATTCTTGATGAGCGCGTGGTCAAATATGCAGGTCTTTTGGGGGTGCCGTCACCCCAGGTTTTTATCCGTTCGCCAAAACGTTTGTGGGGTAGTTGCCATCCTACCAAACGTATTTTGCATTTTAATTGGAAGATTATCATGGCGCCTTTAGAGACGGTTGATTATATCGTTGTTCATGAGTTAAGCCATATTACGGTTCCTAATCATTCAAAGATGTTTTGGAACAGGGTTCACGAATTCTTTCCGGATTTCAAAGAGCATCATGCTTGGTTAAAGCTCAATGGGCATTCTTTGGAGTTACCGTTGAGGTTTTAGGTATGAGGATTTCTTTAAAAGTAATGCCATCGGCAAAACGCAATTGGTGGGTAGAAGACAACGGATTGATTAAAGTTTATTTAAACGCTCCGGCAGTTGATGGAAAGGCTAATCTCTCCTTAATCAAATTTTTAGCCCAACATTTTAATGTTAAATCGTCTCAAATCGAAATTATAAAGGGATTGAAAACTCGTCAGAAAGTTATTAATATAGAAGGAATTTAAAAAGTTAATGAGGGATAGTTGATGGTCGATAGAAGACATAAATGAATTGACCCATCATCAGCTCTCAACTACCGGCAATCCACAATAGTTTTGTTTAGTTAAGGAGGAGTTATGTCATTAGAACAACAGATTGATAAAGATTATATTCAGGCCATGAAGGACCGCGATAGCGGACGATCCTCGGCTTTGAGCTTTCTGCGTTCGCAGATTAAATACGCCCGCATTGAGCTTAAGACCGAGCATGTGCCCGATTCGGATGTCATCGCAGTTTTAAAGAAGCAAATCAAACAGCGTCAAGACTCAATCGAACAGTTTACACAGGGCGGGCGCACGGATTTAGTCGAGAAAGAAGAAAAGGAATTGGCCATTCTTAAAGGTTACTTGCCGGCTGAGATGTCTGCTGATGAGATCAAAAGCATTATTAAAGAAACCATTAAGGCGACCGGTGCAGTATCCATTAAAGATATGGGCCGGGTTATGAAAGAGGCTGGGGTTAAATTAGCCGGCCGGGCTGATAATAAACAGGTCAGCGAATTTGTTAAATCTGAATTATCCCAACTGTAATTTAAGTTATGTTTTTTTTAAGAAGATCGATTTCATATTTTATAATTGGCGTCTTAATTTGGACTGTATTTGCGTTCTTTGTCCGCGATAAATATACGGTGCCGATTTTGATGTACCATCGCGTTTCTGAGTCCGGCGCCAGTGGTGAATTAAATGTTGTCTCCCAGAATTCTTTTGATCATCAGATGAAGTTTTTAAAGAAGCATGGCTATCAGGTGATCAGCCTTGACCATCTTGTTGAAGGTATTGATAAAGGCGTTCTTTTTAATCGGCGCAGTGTTGTGATCACATTTGATGACGGATATGACGATAATTACACAAAAGCATTTCCGACCCTCAGGAAGTATAGTTTTCCAGCTACTATTTTTCTAATTTCGGATTCCGTGGGAACTCCAGGTTTCGTCAATTGGCAGCAACTTAAAGAAATGCAGGACGCCAATATCACGCTTGGCAGTCACACCAGGCACCATGTTTATTTGCCGGATGAACACGATCAATCCGTCTTGGATGATGAGATCATAAACAGTAAAAAGTCTTTGGAGGGTAATCTCGGCAGGGAAATTAAATTCTTTTCTTACCCAAGCGGCGGTTACACAGAAGAGATCAAAGAAATGGTCAAGGGTGCGAAATATCAGGGAGCCTGCGCGACCAATCGGGGTTATGACCGTTTCAATACAGGTGTTTTTGAGCTCAAACGTATCCGCATCAATGATAGTGACAGCGCGATCGTCATGTGGGCAAAACTTTCTGGATACTACAATATATTCAGAAGCTTTAAAAATTCATACTGATCAAAAATAGGGAAGAGATCATTTTTATGAAGAAATCCTCTGGAAAGAATAATAATGAACGTTATCATTTGAATCCTGATGGATCATTTGTCATTGAAGATTATCAGCATGCGAAACCGTTTTCTAATTTTTTCCCAGGTGTTGCCGGCATCTGGGGCATTCCGATGTGGGTATTTTATGTCAATCGCGGCCAGGGGATTTCCAGTTTTGGAATAGAATCCAAGGACCGCGCCATTCTTGAATTTTTGCCAGCCAATAAAGCCTACCGTCAAACATCCACGCAAGGTTTCAGGACATTTGTAAAAATCGGACAGGGAAAGAAGGAAAAATTCTACGAGCCCTTTCAGAACAGCGTTGAAGCGTCGCCCAATATACGCCGAAGAATGATCATAACATCCTATGATTTGACGATTGAGGAAATCAATCCAACCTTGGGGCTTAAGTTTACCGTCAATTATTTTACGATGCCGGAAGAGCCTTTTGCCGCGTTGGTCCGCCGGGTTAAAGTTGAAAACATTTCCTCTAAGGCCCAATTTGTTCAAATCATCGACGGGCTTCCGATTATTCTGCCTTACGGCATGAAAGATTGGTTGACTAAGAATATGTCGCGTACCGTTGAAGCCTGGGTTAAGGTCAGCAATCTTAACAAAAGAGCGCCGTATTATCAATTGAACGTCGAGGTGGCTGATACGCCGCAGGTGACGCACATCAACGAAGGGAATTTTTATTTTAGTTTTGATACCGCAGGTTCTGGGAGAAATAATCTTTTAATGCCGATTATTGATCCTGTCGTTGTGTTCGGGCAGTCGACCGACTTTTTGGTTCCGGAGAACTTCTTTATTCCAGGGAAATTTAATGTTCCCAAGGAACAATTTAGCAGTAACCGCACGCCTTCGGCGTTAAGTTATGCGCAATTTACCCTTAAGCCGAAAGGTTTCAAAGAAATTGTTTCGCTTGTGGGGTTTGCGCACGACATTCAACAACTTAATCGCATTGTAGCAAAGGCGGGGAAAAAATCCTTTATTGAAGAGAAAGCAAATCGCAATCGGGCGTTGATCGAAGAGATCAAGCAGATGTGTTTGACCAATAGTGCTTCAGGCGCGTTTAATCATTATTGCGGACAAACGTTTTTAGATAATGTCTTGCGCGGCGGGCTTCCGGTGTCTCTTCAAACGGCCTCTGGGCCGGTGGCGTTTAATGTGTACAGCCGCAAGCATGGAGATCCTGAGCGCGATTACAATTTCTTTACGTTGGCGCCGACTTATTTATCTCAGGGTAATGGTAATTTCCGGGATGTGAATCAGAATCGCCGCAACGATGTATGGTTTAACGGAGACGTGAAAGACACAGCGGTTATTAATTTCTTCAGCCTTCAACAGGCGGATGGATATAACCCGCTTGTCGTCAAGGGAATGATGTTTTCCATTCATGAAGCAAAAACCGTTGATCAATTGCTTGAACATCACGTGCAGGGCGCTAATCGGGATAAACTTAAGGATTTAATGATCAAAGGGTTTATGCCTGGAGATATTTTTAAAGCCTTGTATCAATACGAGCTAAAATTGAAATGTTCTCCGACTGAATTTATGAACAAAGTTTTGGGGCATTGCCAAAAGCAGGAATTGGCCGATCATGGAGAAGGATTTTGGAGCGATCATTGGACGTATAACATTGACCTTCTGGAAAGTTATCTTTCGATTTATCCGGAACGTTTAAAAGAAATTCTTCTCGATAAAAAGGTATTCGGTTTCTTTTTTAATAATCATTATGTCCTGCCGCGGGATCACCGGTATGTCCACACAAAATATGGCGTCCGTCAATATCACTCGGTTGTTGCGAAAGAAGGCGAAACGCATGCCAAACAAAAAGGATTTAAATTAAGGACGAAAAATGGACAAGGTGAGGTTTTTACTACTACTTTGTTTGTAAAAATGTTGTGCCTGATCGCCAATAAAGCGGCCACACTAGACCCAAGCGGGATCGGCATTGAGATGGAGGCCGAAAAACCTAATTGGTACGACGCGCTTAACGGCCTGCCTGGTCTTTTGGGTTCTTCCATTTCGGAGACATTTGAACTAAAGCGTTACGCCATGTTTGTTTTAGCGGCGATGGATCAGTTGGGATCTCCAGACCAGGATCGCGTGAGTGTCTTTTCCGAACTCGCGGTTTTTATCCATGAGCTTATGGAAACTTTATCATCGTCTCCAGACGCGCTTTCGTATTGGAAGAAATCCAATGATGTGAAAGAAAAATATCGAACCAGTGTTCATTTAGGGATATCCGGCGACGAACAGTCCTTGACGATTCAACAGGCCAAGAAGTTTCTCAACCTGGTTATTGCGAAAACTAATCAGGCTCTTGATAACGCGAGAAACGGCCAGGATCTTTTCGCCACCTATTATTATCATGAGGTGGCCGATTATGAGACTCTGGAAAGTAAACATCACGATGGGGCGCCACGTGTCAGGCCGCTCGCGTTTAAACGGCATGATCTTCCGTTGTTTTTAGAGGGATTTGTACACGCATTGCGTGTTGGACATCCTCAACAGGCTAAGTCTTTGTATCACGCTGTTAAACGAAGCAAACTTTATGACAAGAAGCTTGGGATGTATAAAGTGAATGCCAATTTGTCGGGCGAATCTGAAGAGATCGGGCGCACACGTATTTTCCCGGCGGGATGGCTTGAGAATGAATCCATATGGTTGCACATGGAATATAAATATTTGCTTGAGCTTTTGCGTAACGGACTTGCTGAGGAGTTTTTTAGTGAAATTATATCAACGATGATCCCGTTTTTGGATCCCAACGTTTACGGTCGAAGCATTCTTGAAAATTCTTCCTTTATCGCCAGCAGCGCGCATGAAGATGAATCTTTACACGGGCAAGGATTCGTCGCGCGATTGTCGGGCAGCACAGCGGAATTTCTGCATATGTGGCTTATTATAAATTTAGGACCCAGGCCGTTTCGATTATCAAGCCAGGGCGAACTTTCATTATGTTTTGAGCCGATGCTGCCGGCGCATTTCTTTACGACGGGAAAGACCGAAATTGATTATTTAACCAAAGGCAGGAAATGGCAAAAGATATTTTTGCCAGCCAATAGTTACGCGTTTAATCTTTTGGGGCAGACATTGGTTGTTTATCATAATCCCGCTAAGAAAAGCACGTTCGGCTCTAACAAGGCTGTTGTCAGTCGTATTGAAATTCAGTATCCCAAGAAGATTAAGCCGGTTGTTATTAAAGGTGGATTGATAATCGGCAAGTGTGCCGAGGATATTCGTAACAATAGAATTGAACAGATCGATGTTCATTTAGTTTAATTTTGTCCTTCTCACCCCCGGGGTGGAGAGGGTTTCATATTCTTCCCTTTCGATTTTCTCTAAGAATTTAAGGAGGTAGTCTATGACAGACACAGCAATCACACTGATTAATGACAAAGTCAGAAAAGAAGGCGCATGCGTCAGCGCGATCTTGATGGAAGCGCAGAAAGTGATCGTGGGTCAGGAATATCTGCTTGAACGTTTGCTCGTCGGACTTTTGGCCAACGGCCATGTTCTGATTGAAGGCGTTCCTGGGCTTGCCAAAACAACCGCGGTTAAGACGCTTGCCCAAACAATCCAGGCTAAATTCCAACGATTACAATTTACTCCCGACATGCTTCCCGCTGATTTAACCGGAACGTTGATCTATGATCAGCGCACAGGTGAGTTTAATGTTAAGAAAGGCCCCATCTTCGCTAATATTATTTTAGCTGATGAGATTAATCGTGCGCCAGCCAAAGTGCAAAGCGCGCTTTTGGAAGCCATGCAGGAACGTCAGATCACGATTGGGGAAGAGACTCTTATTCTCGAAGAACCGTTTATTGTTTTGGCGACCCAGAATCCCATTGAGCAGGAAGGAACATATGCGCTGCCCGAAGCGCAGGTTGACCGTTTTATGCTTAAGCTGAATGTGACCTATCCTACGAAGGAAGAGGAGTTGAAGATTTTAAAGAGAATGGCCTTTACTCGTCAGTCCATCACTGTCAATAAAATTACAACCCCGCAGGATATTGCGCGGCTGCGTTCTGTTGTCGACGAGATTTATATGGATGAAAAGATCCAACAATATATTGTGAACATCGTTGATGCCACCCGTTTTCCTCAGAAGTATAATCTTGCCGATCTCAAAGGATTGATCCATTACGGAGCGTCTCCACGTGCGACTATTAATCTTGCGATCGCCTCCAAGGCGTATGCTTTTCTTCAAGGAAGAGGTTACGTCACTCCGCAGGATATCAAATCCATCGGCATGGATGTCCTTCGCCACCGCGTCATTGTCAGTTATGAGGCAGAGGCCGAAGACAAAAATTCCGAAAACATTATTCAAAGAATATTTGAAGAAATTGAAGTGCCGTAATAGGGGATAGGGTTTGGGGTTTAGGGGTTAGGGTTTTACACAGGCAACCCAAACTTCCTAAACCCTAAATCCTATACCCTATACCCTAACCCCTAACCCCTAACCCCTAACCCCTAAACCCTAATATGCTTCCCAAAGACCTTCTCGATAAAGTTCACCGTATTGAAATTACGACTTCACGTTTGGTGACGGATGTTTTTGCCGGCCAGTATCATAGTGTCTTTAAAGGCCGTGGCATGGAATTTGATGAGGTCCGCGAATATCAGATGGGCGATGATATTCGTTCCATCGATTGGAATGTGACTGCGCGCACAGGCAAGGCTCACATCAAGAAATTTGTCGAGGAGCGTGAGCTTACGGTCATGATCATGGTTGATGCCTCGCGGTCTTGCCAATTTGCCTCTGTCGGTCAGCTTAAAAGTAAACTCGCCGCTGAGCTGGCGGCTATCCTGGCGTTTTCAGCAATACGCAATAATGATAAAGTGGGCTTGATTATGTTTACCGACGGGGTTGAACTCTTTATTCCTCCACGCAAAGGAAAGAGTCATGTTCTGCGTGTTATCCGGGAAGTCCTGTATTTTAAACCAAATGGTAGAGGAACAAATCTTAAGCGGGCTGTCGAGTATTTAAATCACGTGATTCCGCGTAAAGCAGTCACCTTTGTGCTTTCTGATTTTTTTGATGAGGCGCCCGGCGGCCAACCGGGTTTCAAGAAAGCCATGAGCATTGCCAATAAACGGCACGACATTATCGCCATCACCTTAAACGACGAGCGGGAATCAGCCCTGCCCGATTGCGGCTTGATTGAACTCGAGGATGCGGAAACCGGTGCGCATGCCGTTATTGATTCCGGGAATTCAAAAATTAGGAAAAAATATGCCGACCAGGCCCAAGAGCGTCTCGCTCAACGAAGCCGCATGTTTCGTTCGATAGGAGTTGACCATATCGATGTCCAAACGCATATTCCTTATGAAAAATCACTGATCGCTTTCTTTATGCAACGCAGGCGAAGGGCGGGGGTGTGATGATGATTAGAGAGGGAAGAGGGATGAGGGAAGAGGGAAGAATAATTGGGTGTTCGACAAACAGCATCCTTCTTCTCTCTTCTCTCTTCTCTCTTCCCTCTTTTTTTGCCAACGCCGACGACATCCGCGACGTCAAACCTCCGGTGAGTCTTCCTGAAACGCCGTGGTTTTTCATCATTCTGATCACGCTCGGCATCGCGTGTCTTGTCTTAAGTTTGTGGCTGTGGCGGCGCCGCCGGGACGGTTTTAAAAAGCTGGTGATCGTTAAAGCTCCTTGGGAAATTGCGTATCAGCGATTGCAGGATTTAAGGCAGCGTGATCTTTTCGGACAGGGATTGGTGAAAGAATTTTTCACCGAACTTTCTGATATTACGCGCAAATATATCGAGGGCCGTTTTGATATTCATACGCCTGAGATGACCACGGAAGAATTTCTGATATTTGTAAAAAATTCACCGCTTATTGAAACAGGGCATAAGGAAATTTTGAAAGGTTTCTTAAGACTTGCGGATATGGTCAAGTTTGCCAAATACGGTCCAAGCGTGGATCAAGCCTGGCAAAGTTTTGAACTGGTTAAACGATTTGTGGATGAAACAAAATAGGGGATAGGGTTTGGGGTATAGGGGTTAGGGTTTGTTTTTACAAGACAGCCCGAACTTCCTAAACCCTAAACCCTAAACCCTAAACCCTATTATGATTTTCCGAACCCCATTATTCCTGCTTCTTATACCGCTTGCAATCGGGCTTTACTGGTGGTTTAACAAACGTCAGCAGGCGCCGTCATTTCGTTTTTCATCGGTGTCTTTGGCCAGCCAAGCGGGTTCAACGTGGAAGACACGGTATGCGTTTGTCCCAACGTTGTTGCGATTTTGTTCAATTGTTTTATTTATAATTGCCTTGGCCGGCCCGCAATCGGTTTTGGAAGAAAGCAAGGTCACAACCGAGGGGATTGATATCATGCTGGCGGTCGATTGTTCCGGAAGCATGGCGGCGGAGGATTTCACGATCAACGGCCAAAGAACAAACCGTTTGGATGTCATTAAAAATGCGGTGAGTGAATTTGTTGCCGGGAGGCACAGTGATAAGATCGGATTTATTGCTTTTTCCGCTAAGGCTTATACCATCTGCCCGCTCACGACGGATTATAATTGGCTCAACACAAATTTAAGCAGGGTCCGTTTAGGGATGATCCAGGACGGGACCGCGATCGGTTCCGCGATTGCAACATCGGTCGCCCGTCTTAAAGGAAGCGATGCCAAAAGTAAGGTTCTTATTTTACTGACGGACGGAATCAGCAATGCTGGTTCCATTGACCCGTTAAGCGCGGCCCGTTTAGCTCAAACTGCGGGCATTAAAATATACACCATCGGCGCCGGCACCAAGGGATATGCGCCATATCCGGTCAAGGATTTCTTTGGGCGGACAATTTATCAGAATGTGAAGATCGATATTGATGAGGACGTTCTCAAAAAGATATCCGGCATTACCAATGGCCTCTATTTTCGTGCGACAGATACAGATTCTCTTAAGAGAATTTATAAAGAAATCGATACGTTTGAAAAGACGAAGATCGAAGAAATCGGGTACCGGGAATATAAAGAATTATTCGTCTATGTTTTATGGTTGGCATTGATTTTTATTTTTGTCGAGATGATCCTGGTTAATACGGTTTTTTTAAAACTACCTTAATTATAAAAACTATCCCGACCCTCGAGGTGGGAGGATATTCCTATGCGTTTTGCGAATCCATATATATTGAATTTTCTTTGGCTCTTGCCTGTCTTGACGGCGGGGATGACGGCGTTATTATTTCGTCGCAAGCGATTCATGGCTCGTTTTGTTGCCGCCAACCTTTTAGATGATGTGGCATCCAACTGGAGCTATGGACGTCATCGTCTTAAAAATATTTTTCTCATCATTGTGTTTTTTTTAAGTGTCACGGCGTTGGCCCGTCCGCAGTGGGGGTATCAGTGGGAGGAAGTTAAACGCAAGGGCCTGGACATTCTTCTCGTCGTTGATACATCCAAAAGTATGTTAACCCAGGATGTTAAGCCCAACCGTCTGGAACGCACAAAGCTTGCGGTTAAAGATTTGATCAAGAATTTAAAAGGCGACCGCATCGGGCTGGTGGCCTTTGCCGGCGACGCGTTTATGATGTGTCCTTTGACCGCTGATTACGGCGGATTTCTATTGAGTCTTAATGACGTGGATTCTTCTATCATTCCCCGGGGAGGAACGAATCTGGGTGGCGCGATTGATGAGGCCATGCGTGGGTATGAGAAAACTCCGTCGCAGTTTAAGGTCATTGTCGTTGTGACCGACGGAGATAATCTTGAAGGAGACCCGTTGGCCGTTGCCAGGAAGGCCAAGGAAAACGGCATCAAGATTTTTTCTGTCGGCGTAGGAACGCAGGAAGGCGATTTGGTTCGTTATCAGGATGAGCGGGGACAATGGCAATTTTTTAAAGATGAACAGGGAAACTTTGTGAAGTCCAGGCTCAATGAAAATCTGTTGCAGCGCATTGCCTACGAGACCGGCGGGGCCTATGTTCGTTCCAGCGGCGCTGAGTTCGGGCTTGATTATATTTATCAACAGCATTTATCCAGGCTCGAGAAACGCGATATTCAGGATAAAATGCAGAAAAAATATTATGAGCGTTTCCAGTTTCCGCTGGCCCTGGCGTTGGTATTTTTGTTGGCCGGAACATTCATCAATATAAGAAGACAGGAAAGGATTGCATCGTGAAGCATCCTGTTTATAATACGTTTTTAACGGGTGTTTTGACGTTGATGATGCTTCCGGTTGCGCATGCGTCTTCGGTTGCCGGAGCGGTCAATCAAGGCAACGAGTTTTATCACAAAGGACAATACGATCAAGCTGCTGATTTTTATCAAAAGGCTTTGAGCAAAGACCCTCAATCGTCAGCCGCTCAGTATAATTTTGGAACAGCCCTTTATAAAAAAGGCGATTATGAAAGTTCGATAGATCATTTGCAAAAGGGGCTTCTTTCTGACGAGAAGAAGATTCAGAACAAGGCTCAGTTTAATTTAGGGAATGCGTATTACAAATCTGGAGCTGGCAAAGAACAGGTAAATTTGAATGACGCGGTTAAAGATTTAGAGAAATCAATAAAGCATTATGAAAAGGTTCTAGGATCGTCAGAAAAAGACCCTGATGCTCAAGATAATTATGAATTTGTCAAGAAAGAATTGGAGCGTTTGAAACAAAAACAGCAGGAACAGAAAAATCAGAAACAAGGTCAGAAAGATCAGAATCAACAGGATCAGAAAAATCAAAATTCTAAAGACAATAATAAAGATTCCTCGGAGCAGGATAAGAAAGATCAGCAATCTCCTAAAGATTCGAAAAGTGATAATCAGAAAAATGATAAGGATCAAGGATCCAACGGGCAAAATAACAAGGATCAGCAAAAGCCGAATAATAAGGATTCAGAAACTCAGAACCAGAAGCCCGGGGAAAATAAGAAAGACCAACAGCCTCAACAGCCAAAACCTGCGGGCGTTGATCAAAGCGGCCAACCGCAGGATAAGGGATCGCCGTCTGGCGATCAATCCAAGGATCAGGAAGCAATGACGCCTCAGGAAGCGCAAATGATGCTTGATGATTATCAGCGCAACGATGAGCCCAAAGGCATGCTTTATTTCATGCCCAAAGAAGGCAAAGACAAACCGGTTCAGAAGGATTGGTAGTGCGCTGTAGTAGTAATTCTATATCAAAAATATGTGTCATTGCGAGCCCCTGTTTTTTGGGGCGAAGCAATCTTATCCGGAAATGTTGCGATTATGGGTTTGCTTCGTCGCCACCCGTAAACGCACGCTCCTCGCAATGACAGCAATAATATTTATTGTGAAACTTTTATGAGAAAAATCAGGTCCATCTTAGTTTCAGCGATTTTTGTTTTGGCTGCCTGTGCGGCTACGTTCGCCGAAGATATTTCATTTAAGGCGGAGGTTGATTCCAATCAGGTCACGCTGGGGAACTCCACTCATTTGATCCTGACGGTGAACGGAGCCAAAAAGGTTGATCAAATTCCGTTGCCATCGATCGAAGGCATGGATTCCCGTTATCTGGGTCCCCAGACCCAGGTCTCAATCGTCAACGGAAATTATTCTTCAACAAAATCATTTATCTATGTGCTCTTTTCTAATAAGGCCGGTAAATTTACGGTTCCCGCGATTGCTGTTACGATTGATGGAAAAGAATATAAAAGCGATCCGATTGAGATTATGGTAGAAGATGCGCCAGCCCCGGCTCCGCCGAGTGAAGCGAAAACGTCTGGAGCTCCGAGTTCGGTCAGCCTTCAGGACAAGATCATGCTTACCTTGGAGGCCCCCAAGAGCGAAATCTATATGCACGAACAAATTCCGATAAATATCAAACTTTATTTCGGAGGGGTGAATATCAGCGATGTGCAATTTCCGTCTTTTGATACGACGGGATTGACCAAGACCGATTTTGGCGAGCCCGAGCAAACGCAACAGGTGTTAAACGGCATGGGTTTTAATGTTGTTCATTTTAAAACATTGATTTCCTCAACGCGTGCCGGAGAATTGATCCTGGGCCCCGCGCAGTTGCAGGCCAACATCCTTTACAAAAATCAGAATCAGGGGGGTGGGGCTCAGAATATTTTCGGCACAGATATTTTTGATAATTTCTTGACGTCCTATGAACGAAGGCCGTTTACAGTTAATTCCCAACAGATCAAAATTAATGTCCTGCCACTTCCTGACGAGGGAAAGCCTGGAAGTTTCTCCGGCGCGGTCGGCAAGTATGATTTCGATGTCACCGCAACTCCGGTAGAAGTTAAAGTCGGCGACCCCATCACGTTGAGGATGAAGGTTACCGGCGACGGCGATCTTAAAACTATCACCATGCCAGTGTTTACTGATGCATCGTTTAAGACTTATGATCCGCAGATCAAGGATGAAGGCAACGCGAAAATTTCGGAACAGGTCGTTATCCCGACATCGACCGATGTCAAAGAAGTCCCGGCGGTTTCTTTTTCTTATTTTGATACCGAGAGCAAACAATATAAAACCATCACCAAGGGCCCTTTTGCGGTAACTGTTACCGCCCCGAATCCCGGTGAAGAATTTAAGGCGGTGGGTTTTGATTCTGCAAACCCGTCGGTTACGGCCAAAGAAGAGGTGGGTAAAGATATTGTCTTTATTAAGGAACATTTAGATGATCTTAAACCTAAGGGTTATCCTATTTACAAGACTTGGGAATTTTGGCTGGCGGTAAGTATTTATATTATCCTCTGGTCGGTTTTTTTCTCAATTTATCTGATACGAAAAAAATTAAAAACAGATACCCGTTTTGCCAGAAAATTTAAAGCCCCCCGACAAGTGCGCCAGGGATTGGATACGGCTAAGGCATATATGCTGGATAATAACACCAAAGAATTTTATTCAATCTTGGTTAAAACTCTGACAGAATATATCGGCAATCAGTTCCATGTTCCTTCTGGCGGATTATCTTACGATACGGTGTACCCGCTTCTTAAAAACAAGGGTGTGGATGAAGAGGCGCTTGAATCAATCAAATCAATCTTTGAATCCGCCGATATGGTGCGTTTCGCGTCATTGCGTCCTGATGAAAAAAATATGAAGAATGATTTCGATAGATTAAAAACAGTTATTGAGCGTTTGGAGAAGAGCTTGTGAAGGAAAGAATAATATTCCGGGGTTGGTTGTTGGTTTTGTTGATGCTTTTTGCGGGGTGCCAGCCTTCGTCTCAAAATTCCATGAAGCTTTTTTATCAAGCCAACACGGTCTATAAATCCGGCGATTACGACGGTGCTCTTAAGCTTTATCAGGGCATTATTGAGACCGGTTTTGTATCGGCAGCGGTTTATTACAATATGGGCAATTGTTATATAAAGAAAAACGATTTGGGCCGTGCCATCCTTTGGTATGAACGGGCGCTTCGGATAAATCCGAGAGACGGCGATCTTCTGGCCAATTGGAAATATGCGAAATCCAGGATGAAAAATCCCGAGGTTTTTGAGAAGAAGAATTTTGCGGAGCGTTTATTTTATCTTCCAGGCATCACCGATGATGAAATTTTTATAATCCTTTGCCTTGTGCTTTCCGGAATATCCGCGCTTGTCTTAATAGGGTTGTATCTGCAGTGGCGTTTTCAAAAGACATTTTTCTTTATTGCCATATTGTCGGTTTTCTTTATTTTTCATGTCTTTTCTTTTTGTAACAAGCTGGGAACTTATGACAACCAGGCGGTTGTTCTGTCGACGGCGGAAGTCAAATACGAGCCGGAAGAAAATGCCACCACGTATTTTACCGCCTACGAAGGATGGAAGGTACGATTCCTCAAAGAAAGTTCCGGCTGGGTCAAGATCCAACGCCCCGATGGCCTAACCGGATGGCTCCCGCGCGATTTGGTGGATAGGATATAGTGAGTAATCTTTTGTTATTCAAACAAACGGAGTAGATATTCGGGAGAGTAAGGATAGTATTCTTTTAAAAGATCGAATTTTAATGAGTCTTTCAAAATGATTTTGGTGGTTTTTCGCCTTGCGTTGAGTCCGTTTTATTTGATATGAAATTTTGAATTTTCTAGATATTGGCACATATGTCAAAAAAAATCCTAATCCTCGATGACGAAGCAGATATTCTGGACGCCTTCAAGCGCAATCTTGAGCGGGCGGGGTATGTTGTTGCGGCTGTCGGTGACGGACAGCAGGGGCTTAACGCGGCCCGAACTGAGCAGTTTGATTTGATCGTTACAGACGTGGTCATGCCAGTCATGGACGGGTTTAAGTTTTTTAAAGAGCTCAAGAAATTACCGAATTATGCCAAGATACCCGTCATTGTGATGACGGCCCACGCGAGTATGGAGGAATCCTTCCGGGTTTTCGACGTGGCAGAATTTTTTGCCAAACCCGTTGAACTGGAGATTGTTCTTAAGGCGATCGAGCGCTTATTAAATCCGTCCTTTCAAAAGATGGAGCGCCGCAATATTATCGTGTGCGGGTCCAGTGTTGATGTCGTCGGCAGTATGGTTCAGCTCTTAAATGACCACGGGCAAAAGGCAACGGCGGCTCACGATGAAATAGATTTTTTGGTCAATGCTCTTAACAATCCGCCGGATATGGTTTTGATCGACGTGCTTTTGCCTAAACTGATGGCGCATGAGGTGATCGCGGCCTTGCGGGCATTTTCACGATTTTCTAAATTAAAGATCCTCGCCTACACGCATTTCACTGAGAAGGAATTAACCAGTGTGGATGCCGTCGAGCAGTTGAAGTCTTCCAAGAACAGATGTATTGAAGCTGGCGCCACCGCCTATATCGGCCGTTTTAGCAAGGTTACTTTTATTGAGTTGATGCGAGAGTATTAATTCAAAATTGGGTCGGCGATCGTTTGTTAGAAGAATTTTGTATTTAAAATCTAATTCTTTAGATTCGAGAAGCATGCACCGTAATATTAAAATACTTTTGTCGTGTTCGATTTTAATTCATGGCGGTATTAACTTGCTTGCGCCGATCTATGCCATTTTCATCAAGAATATCGGCGGGACATTAATGGATGCGTCTATGACCGTTGGTTTTTATGCGGTTTTAAAAGGCATTCTTTATTTTGTCATAAGAAAAGTCAAAGAAAGCAGATTCAGCCGCAAGGCCATGATCTCCTTTGGCTATTTTCTTTTTTTTGCTGGGTACATTGCGTATATGTTTGCTTTCAATGTGGCGCATATTTTGATTATTCAGGGATTGCTGGCCTTCGGCGAAGTCATCATTAATCCGTCGTGGAGCGCCGTGATCGCGAATGCCCTGACTAAAGGAAAAGAGCGGACGATTTATTCTGATTTTTATGGTTACCGGTCGATTGCGGAAGGGGGAGCGGCTATTCTGGGCGGAATCCTCGCGACACAGTTAGGATTTAATGTGTTGTTCGGTCTGATGGCCGCGTTTGCATTGTCTGCCAGTGTCCTGGCGTTATTTTTGGAAAAGTCTGAATAAGGAAGCTAATTGATTTCTTTGAGGATGATTTTGGCGGCGCGTTGACTGGCGCCGGGTTCGCCTAACCAATCTGGAAATTTCGAAAACTCTTTTTGGATCCGATGAATTAATTTATGATCCGAAAGGAGTTTTTCCATTTCCTGGGCGATGTTCTTCGGGGTGGCTTTGTCTTGAATGAGCTCAGGCACGACCAAGTGGCCGGCCACGATATTGGCGAGCCCGATGTGGGGGATTTTGACAAATATCTTGGCCAAGAGATATGTCAGCCATGATGTTTTGTAAATGATCACCATCGGCCTTTTGAGGATGGCCGCCTCAAGTGTCGCGGTGCCGGAGGCGATCATGCAGGCGTTCATGGCATTAAATTCGTTATAAGAATTCTGTTGGACAATGCGAAAAGGGCAGTTGGAATTGCTTGTCAATTCCTTGATCAAACTTTCCTCGATCGTCGGGGTTTTGAGAATAATAAACTGGCGGTTATCATTCTTCGCAAAGAGAATTTCCGCTGCTTTAACCATGACCGGAAGGTGGCGCGTGATTTCTTTTTCGCGCGAACCAGGCAGTAATCCGATGATGGGTAAAGACGGGTTTAAGCCCATGGCGTTAATCACGTCAGCCGGCTTGACCGTTACGTTGAGTTTATCGACGAGAGGATGCCCAACGTAATCCACATCCATTTTATGTTTTTTATAAAAGGCTTGTTCGAACGCAAAAAGAACGAGCATTTTATCGGTCACTTCTTTGATGGTCTTGATGCGTTTTTCCCTCCAGGCCCATACCTGAGGGGAGATGTAGTAGATGACTTTAATGTTTCGTTCTTTAAGTTTACGCGCCAGCCGCAGATTAAATCCGGGATAATCGACGAGCAAAACCGCGTTCGGCCGTCTTTGGTCTACCTGGGCCAGGATATGATGGAAAACTTTCTTGATGCGTCCGTAGTTTTTAATGACATCCGAGAAACCGATTACAGCAAGTTCGGTGATGTCAGCGAAACATTCCACGCCTGCGCGTTTCATGTCTCCACCGCCAACGCCGGTGAATTTAAGGGAAGGCGCGGCCGCGTGCAGCGCTGTTACAACCTCGGCAGCACGCATGTCACCGGAAACTTCTCCGGCGATGATCATGAGAAGTTTTTGAGATTCTCCCATATTTTTTCTGTGATCTCCAGAGCAACCTTGAGTGCTAGTCGCGCTTCAATGCCCGAGACTACGGGCGGACGATCATGCGTAATGCAATCGATAAATGATTCAAGTTCTTTTTTAAGAGGTTCTTCTTTTTCAATGGGAATGTTCTCTTTGGTGATGGCAATTAATTGTTTGCGGTAGATAAAAGCTTTTTGATCGACGTAATCTAAAGAGATATAGGCGTTTTTAAGAAAGATGCGGATTTTGCGCATGACCTCTTGGGAAATGCGGCTGGCGGTGATATTGCAAACGCTGCCATTGGTGAATGTCAGACGGACATTCGCGATGTCTTCGCGCTTGGTCAAAACTGGAACGCCTACGGCCTGGATATCTTTAATCGGATATTTGATAAGCCCAAGGATGATATCAATGTCGTGGATCATGAGATCTGTGACAACGCCGATATCCAGCGATCGGTTCGGAAACGGACTTAAGCGGTGACATTCAATAAACAGCGGATCCTTGACGAGCTTTTGGATGGTTGTAAACGCGGAGTTAAAGCGCTCCACATGCCCGACTTGAAGTTTTAAGTTATTTCTTTTGGCAAGCTCAATCATCGTGTCCGCTTCTTTAAGGTCGATTGAGATGGGCTTTTCTACAAACGTATGGATGTTTCGTTCCAGAAAATACTTGGCGATGGAACAATGCGTGACTGTCGGTGTGCAGATGTTGACGGCCTGAATGCCGTCAGGGAGCTTTTTATAATCAGTAAAATAAGGGACGCTGTATTGTTCGCTGAGCGTTTTTGCCTGAGATGTATTTTTGTCGCAAATCGCGACAATGTTGACCTTGTCTCTGAGTTCGGAATACACGCGCAGATGTTTTGAGCCTAAATGGCCGAGGCCGATGATTGCGATGTTGAGTTTGTTCATAATTTAGTGTCCAGTGGTCAGTGCCCAGTGGCCAGTTAAAGTTTTAAGGGTTTTTCTGACCACTGATACTGGCCACTGGTACCTGAACTGAGCACTGATAGTAACAAACCCCTCGACAAAAGTCAAACGATATGCTACGATCAGCCCGATTTCAAGAGCTTTAAATGCATAAACTTACAACATAATACGGGTTTTAAATCTTCTCCCCAAATTAACCATTCATGCGCGATTACATTAAACTACTTAGTTTTCTTAAAGGCCATGGCCGTGAGTTTACTCTTGCGGTTTTTTTCATGTTTATTTCCTCTGTGTTTCAAGGCGTCCAATATTCGCTATTGGTTCCTTTGACCGACCGAATTCTTACCAACAAGACGATCGTCCTTCCCAATAAAGTGCCGGCTTTTTTGCAAAACATGGTGAATCGTTTTAATACCATGGATACTCATCTTTTATTATGGGTCATTCCGTTGGTATTTTTTATCATGATCCTGATCCGGTTGGTAACAACGTTTTGTTATGACTTCCTTATGAATGATATTGCCCAGAAAATTATGAGGGATATCCGTTCGCGCTTGTATGAAAAGATTCAGCATTTATCATTGGATTATTTTAGTAAAAGAAGGACGGGGGAATTGATTTCGCGCATTACTAACGACGTGCAGACCATCGAAAATGGGATTTCCTATGCGGTTACTGACATGTTCCGCCAGCCGTTTATGATCATCACCTATCTGGTTATGGTGTTTATGCTTTATGCCAACGCGGCGGGCGCGGTTATTATTTTGGTCGCGTTTATCGCCTGGCCTATGGCAACTTTTGGTAAGAAACTCCGTAAACTTGCCAAAGGTTCCCAGGAGAAAATGGCAGATATCAATTCGCATCTTTTGGAAACTATTTCTGGTATTCGCGTTGTTAAAGCATTTTCGATGGAAAATTATGAGATTGATCGTTTCAAAAGTAGAAACCAAGAATTTTATAAACTAAAAATTAAGGCACTAAAACGCACACTTATTTTAAGCCCGATCATTGAAGTTGTTGGTACTATTTTTGGTTTGACGGTATTTATGATCCTGGGTAAGAAAGTTATGGAAGGGCATCTGTCTTTTGGTGTGTTCGGGCTTTTTTTGGCCGGCATTCTTCAGGTTATCAGTCCAATTAAAAAGCTAGCCAATGTTCATGTGATCACTCAACAGGCGTTGGCGGCCAACGAACGGATTTATGAAATTCTAGATGCTAAATCTACTGTAATCGAAAAAAAGAATTCGCGAAATCTTCCGACGATATCAAAGAATATTGTTTTTCAAAAGGTCAGCTTTGGGTATGATTCAGAATCTGGGTTGGTTTTAAAAGATATAAATCTCGAAATAAAAGCAGGCGAGTTGCTGGCGATCGTGGGGCCAACAGGAATGGGCAAATCGACTCTTGCAAATTTAATCCCACGGTTTTACGATCCAACCGAAGGCAAGGTCCTGATTGATGGCGTAGATCTCAAGGATGTTTCATTTCAATCTTTGCGAGATCAGATCGGTATTGTCGGTCAGGAAACTATTCTTTTTAATGATACAGTCAAAGCGAATATCGCCTACGGGTTTTCTTTAGCAACCGAGGAGAAAATCGAAGAAGCCGCAAGCCGTGCGTTCGCCCATCAATTTATTATGAAAATGCCTAATGGGTATGGGACGACGGTAGGTGACAGGGGATTCCGTTTATCCGGCGGGGAGAAGCAGCGTTTGGCCATAGCTCGTGCTATATTGCGCAATCCGCCTCTATTGATCCTTGATGAGGCGACTTCGCAATTAGATTCTGAGTCTGAGAAATATGTCCAGGAGGCCTTGGACCGCTTGATGGTTGGGCGCACGGTTGTCGCGATAGCCCATCGGTTATCAACCGTTATTAAAGCGGATAAGATTGTGGTCATTGATGGGGGGCGGATCGTTGGTCTGGGAAGGCATGATGATTTACTTAAAACGTGTTCTCTCTATAAGCGGTTATATGAAAATCAATTGGCAAGTCCTGCTTAAATTATAGATATTCGTGCAGTAATAGCGCGTCAGAGTTTAAATAAAATATTGCAAAATTTTTAATTGTTGGTTATACTATCAATTCAATTTAGCCTAATTTTTTGATCTTTTATTAATTGAGAGCATGTCTAAGGGAATGAAGTGAGATTAGCATGTTCTTTCCGGATTTAAATCCGGATAAACTGTTCCGCCCTCACTATCTTTTTTTGAACTTTTTCCAAAATAGAGAGTCGCTCCAGATTCAAGGAAAAGTCGAAAAATAACACGGCGGACTTAAAGAAGGAGAACGTTACATGGCAACAGAAATGATCAAGCGTTTATTAGAATCAGGCGTCCATTTTGGGCATCAAAGCCGTCGATGGAATCCGAAGATGAAAAGGTTTATTTTTGGTGAACGCGGAGGAATTTACATTATCGATTTGGAAAAAACTGTCGATTATTTAAATCAGGCCAGAGATGTTATGCGCTCGATTGCCGCTAAAGGTGGTCGGGTGCTTTTTGTTGGTACAAAAAAGCAGGCGCAGGATGTTATTGAGCAAGAAGCTACGCGTACCGGGATGTATTATGTAAAAAACAGGTGGATGGGCGGGCTTTTGACTAATTTTGAAACCGTCAAGAAATCGATCCGCAGGCTTAAAGATATTGAAAAAATGGAAGCTGACGGAATTTTTGCTAAGTTGACCAAAAAGGAAATCGCTCTTTTAAACAAAGAAAAAGAACGCCTGAACAGAGACTTGGGCGGTATTCGTGAGATGCCTGGCATGCCTGATGTGATGTTTGTCATTGATACAAAAAATGAAGAAAATGCCATTAATGAAGCTATTCGCTTAAATATTCCAGTGATCGGCATAGTGGATACGAATTGCGATCCGGATAAAATTGCTTATCCTGTTCCTGCTAATGACGACGCGGTTAAATCAATTAAATACATCACCAGTCTGATTGCGGACAGCTTTATTGAGGGACGCAATGAGTATATTGCTGCGGATAATGCCCGTAAACAAGTCGATATCAAGCATGAAGTTGAAGCTAGCGGAGAATTTATCGCGGCCCAACAGAATTCAGCGACGACGGGCGATAAAAAATAATTTAATTTTTGGAGTTGAAAGGAAAAGCAATGGTTTACAGTGCTGGAGATATTAAATCTTTGCGTGAAGAAACGGGTTGTGGGGTTATTGATTGCAAGAAAGCATTGGAAGAATCCAACGGGAATCGTGATAAAGCTAAAGATCTTCTGCGTAAGCGTGGATTGGAAATGGCGCTAAAGAAGAGTGATCGCGAGGCTAAAGAAGGAAGAGTGGAGTCCTACATTCATAATGGTTCCAAAATTGGCGTCATTGTGGAGGTTAATTGTGAGACCGATTTCGTTGGCCGCAGTGAGGATTTCATCAAGTTTTCAAAAGATATAGCCATGCATATTGCCGCCATGTCTCCCCGGTACATTAAAAAAGAAGATGTCCCTGCGGATGTTCTTGCCAAAGAACCGGATGTAAAGCAGTATTGCTTGCTTCAACAGCCGTTTGTTAAGGACGCAAGCAAAAGTATCCAGGATTATTTAAATGAATTAATTGCCAAGATCGGTGAAAATATCCGGGTTGGCCGGTTTGTTCGATATAAAGTAGGGGAATAATGGCTCCCGCCAATAAAAAATCTCCGTGTTATAAACGCATTCTTTTAAAGCTTAGCGGAGAGGCTTTATTAGGAAAGCAGAATCATGGGATCGATGCTGAAATGTGTGCTTCTTTGGCAGCAGAGATTAAAGAGATTCATGATGATGGCGTACAGGTTGCGCTGGTTGTCGGCGGCGGGAATATTTTTCGTGGTCAAGTCGCATCAAAACATTTTGGTTTAGAGCGTACTGTTGCCGATTACATGGGCATGCTTGCAACTGTTATGAATGGCTTGGCTCTTCAAAATGCTCTTGAACAAAAAGGGATTCCAACCCGAGTTTTAACTGCGATTGAAATGCAGGCGATTGCTGAACCTTATATTTGGCGCCGTGCTGTGCGTCATTTGGAAAAACGGCGTGTTATTATTTTTGTCGCAGGCACCGGTAATCCTTATTTCACGACGGATACGGCAGCAGCCCTTCGGGCCACTGAGATTAAGTGCGATGTGATTATGAAGGCAACAAAAGTCGATGGTGTCTATTCAGCAGACCCAATGAAGGTTAAAGGCGCCAAGAAATTTACAGAATTGAAATTTATTGATGTGTTGCGAAAAAATTTGAAGGTCATGGATGCCACTGCCATCAGCATGTGCATGGACAATAACCTGCCAATTATTGTTTTTAATCTTTTGAAGCCGGGCAACATTAAAAAGGCTGTTTACGGTGAAAAAATCGGAACGATCGTCAGATAGGGGGAGGCATTATGATTAAAGATGTCTTGACTCAGACTGAAATGAAGATGAAGAAGACAATGGAAACGCTCACCCGAGAGTTTGGGGAAGTTAGAACCGGGCGGGCTCAGCCGTCTTTGATTGAAGAGATGCATGTTGAATATTATGGTTCTCCGACAACAATCCGTCATATTGCTGCTGTTTCTTCGCCTGATCCCAGAATGGTTGTCATCCAGCCTTGGGACGCCAATGCCATTGCGGATATTGAACGTGCGATCACGACATCAAAGCTTGGGATTAATCCTATGAACGATGGAAAGGTTATCCGCTTAAGTTTTCCACAGCTTTCCGCCGAGCGTCGTGAGGAGATGATCAAGGTTGTTAAGGATATGGCTGAAAAGGGGCGTGTCGCATTGCGTTCTATCCGTCGGGACGCGAATGATAGGATTCAGAAACTTCAGAAAGACAGCTCGATAGCCGAGGACGATAGTAAAAAAGGGCAGGATGCGGTCCAGAAAATGACCGATAAATATATTAAAGATATTGATGTAACGCTTGAGAAAAAGAGTAAGGATCTCAAGGAATTTTAAATTTTTCCCCTGATGTTGGAACGCATCATTTTAATATAATGGATTCAAAGCGTTCTAGTTAAGATTTCGCCTTTCGAGGCTTCACGTTCTTTTACAATTTGCGAGAATAAGTGCGTATTTTTCGACCCACTAGCTCATCCTGGTAGAGCACTACCCTTTTAAGGTAGGGGTGCCGCGTTCGAGTCGCGGGTGGGTCATATTAAAGTGATAAGTGGTAAGTGATAAGTGGTAAGAAACAAGAAATTTTTTAGTAGAAAATAGATTTCTTTAAAGTTCCGGGAAACGGGATTTTCGTATCACTTAGCACTTACCACATACCACTGTAGTAAGCGCCTATACGGGCGGATGGCGGAATTGGTAGACGCGCTAGTCTTAGGAACTAGTGGGGCGACCCATGGAGGTTCAAGTCCTCTTCCGCCCATAGAGTAAAAAATGCCGTGTGTTAAGTGTCAGGTGTTACGTGTTTAGTCGGCGTAACACTTAACACGTGAAACTTGACACGAAGCTAAAACGCATATTTGCGGCGGTAATTCAGTTGGCTAGAATGCCACCTTGCCAAGGTGGATGTCGTGGGTTCGAGCCCCACCCGCCGCTCTTTTCTATTTCTAAATTTAAGGGCAGTTATTTAATGTTTGCATCTTGTGAAGAAGGAGTAAAAGGAATGAAGATTAAGGATTTTTTGTCTCTTGATGCCGTCACCTCTGACTTGAAAGCCAGAAATAAAGAGGAGTTGATTGAAGAGTTGGTTTCGCTTTTGGTAAGTTCCGGCTCTATTGAGAAAAAATATAAGTCCAAGGTAGTGGAAGTAATTATGGCCCGTGAGGCATTGGGGTCAACCGCCATCGGGCAAGGAATCGCGATTCCTCATGGAAAGTCCGACAGTGTTTCTCAATTAGTGGCTGGGCTTGGTGTAAGTAAGAAAGGTGTTAGTTTCGATTCTTTGGATGGCGAACCCGCCTATATTTTCTTCATACTCATTGCTCCTCAAGATTCTGCAGGGCCGCATTTAAAAGCTTTGGCCCGCGTTTCACGTCTTTTAAAAGATAAATATTTTCGTGACAGTTTAAAGTCGGTCAAGGACCATAAGGGCATCATTGAACTTGTTTCTCAAGAAGACGACCGTAATACCTGATAGTCATGCCTAATAATTATATCAAGTTGTTGTATCCTGGCATTCGACTTAAAAGATGGATATTCACGTCTTTGGTCGGGATTATTATCGTCGGTTTTGGCGTCGCTTGTGCTCTTAGCACATACAACTTTGTCCGCGGTTTCAGTTTAGTTATTATTGTCTGCGGCATGATTTTTGTTGTGTTGGGCATGGGGAAGATGATTGTTTCTTTGATCACGATTTTCCTTCCTAAACGTGAGCAAGATCTCGTTAATATTTTATATCAGCGTCGTTTCTTAGAAAGAGGGCCAAAGATTGTGGCCATTGGCGGGGGGCATGGGCTCTCGCATTTGTTGTTGGGTTTAAAAGAATATACCTCAAATCTGACCGCGATCGTGACGGTTGCCGATAGCGGCGGATCATCAGGCAGGCTGCGTGAAGAATTTAATATTGTTGCTCCAGGGGACATCCGCAATTGCCTCGTCGCCTTAGCTGATGCCCCAGCCTTGATGGGGGAGCTTTTTCAGTTTCGTTTTTCTGCGGATTCTCAACTTCAGGGGCATAATTTTGGTAATTTGTTTTTAACCGCCATGTTTCAGTTGACTGGTGGAGATTTTACTAAAGCTGTTGAAGAATCCAGTAAAGTTTTGGCCATTCGGGGAAAGGTTGTCCCCTCGACGGTTACTAATGTCCATTTGGTTGCGGAGTACATGGATGGTTCGATCACGCATGGTGAGGCAAAAATCCCAAGGCCGGGGGTGGCGATTAAAAGGGTTTTCTTAAACCCTGATGATGCTAAACCGACCCAAGAAACATTGGATGCTATTTACGAAGCGGAAATAATTGTGATGGGGCCGGGAAGTTTATTCACCAGTGTCATTCCGAATCTTATCATTCGCGGCGTGTCAGAAGCCATTGCAAAATCTTCAGCTTTTAAAATATATGTTTGTAATGTCATGACTCAACTTGGCGAGACGGAAGGGTATAGCGCGTCTGACCATCTTCGGGCGATTATTCAGCATGGAAATAAAGATTGTTTGAGTGCTTGCCTTTTGAATAACGCGACAATTCCGCCGGAAGCGTTGGAAAGATATAAAACGGAGAATTCTTTTCCTGTCGAGCCTGATGTGGAAAAGATTAAGGAAATGGGAATTAAGGTGTACGCGACCGATCTTATTAGTTTTAAAGATTATGTTCGGCATGATTCTAAAAAATTAATTTCAGCATTAATTAAACTTATTGAATCGCATCGTGTTATCCGGCGGTAACACTTACAGCTATGTCCAAGATTGAAAAAGAATTCACGATTACCAACAAGCAAGGGCTTCATGCCCGGCCTGCGGCGCTTTTTGTGCAGATTGCCGAGAAATATGAATCTGAGATCACGGTTATCAAAGACCAAGAGCAGGTGAACGGTAAATCGATCATGGGCCTTTTAATGCTTGGAGCCCATTACCAAAGTAAGATTCTAATCGTTATCGATGGCGCGGATTCTCAACCGGCCATGTCGGACATTGAACGTTTTTTTGATTCTAACATCGAACCCTCGTAATAAAAATTTACCATATCATGAGTGAAATCGTCTTAAAAGGTGTTCCTGCGGCCTCCGGTATCGCGTGCGGTCCTGCGTTTATTTTAGACAAGCAGGATTTCATCGTTCCCAAAAGGGCTATTATGGATCAGGAAGTCGCGATTGAAATCGCCCGTTTTGAGGAGGCCCTCGGCAAGACGCGTGATGAGATTATTGACATTAAGAAAAAAATAGAGCAAGAACGCGGCGGCCAGAATGCCAAAATCTTTGATGCTCACTTGATGGTTTTAGAGGATAAGATGATTGTCCAGGAAGTCATTAAAGGAATCCGGGACCAAAAGTTGGCTGCTGAATATGTCTTTTTTATGGTTTTAAGAAAAATCACTCAATCTTTTGAGAAGATTAAAGATGAGTATCTGCGTGAACGGACCGCGGATGTGAATGATATCGGCCGTCGAGTGCTAAAACACTTGATGGACGAAAGCCGGCTGCATGATATGGATAACTTTACCGAAGATTTAATCATTATCGCCCACGATCTTTCTCCTTCGGATGCGGTCAGTATGTATAACAAAAGGATTTTGGCCTTTGTAACGGACATCGGAGGCCGTACTTCGCATACAGCCATCATCGCTAAATCATTAGGTGTGCCGGCGGTAGTCGGCCTTAAAGATGCGACCTTGCGTATTTCAAATCAGGATTTTGTTATTGTCGATGGACGAAAAGGGATCATTATTATCAATCCAGATGTGAGTACTGTCAGTCTTTATCAGAAAGAACAGAACAAGATTATCGCTTCGTTGGGAAGTTTGGATGATATTAAAGATTTACCAGCTGAAACCCTTGATAAAAAGTTAATTTCTATATTTGCAAATTTGGAAATTTCGGAAGAGATCAAAGTAATTGAGAAATCCGGGCTTCAGGGTATAGGGCTTTATAGGACAGAGTTCTTTTATATGAACCGCATCGATCTTCCGTCGGAAGAAGAGCAGTTTGATTCGTATCGTTCGGTGGCACAGGCCATGGGTGCTCAACCTGTTGTCATACGGACACTTGATCTTGGCGGGGATAAATTTATTTCGAGCGTGCAGATACCTAAAGATATGTCGCCTTTCTTGGGATGGAGGGCTATCCAATTTTGTTTGGAGCGCCCGGATATTTTTAAGACTCAATTAAGGGCAATCTTACGCGCCTCGGTTTTCGGTAATTTGCGTATGATGTATCCCATGATTGCCGGCCTTGGTGAGTTAAGAAAAGCTAACGCCATTTTAGACGACGTGAAGAAAAGTCTTCGCGAGGAAAACATTCCGTTTAATGAAAAGATGCCCGTCGGGATCATGGTTGAGGTTCCTGCGGCGGTGATGGTTGCGGATTTGCTTTCTAAGGAAGCTGATTTTTTCAGCATTGGAACTAATGATTTGATACAGTACACGCTCGCTGTTGACCGTGTGAATGAGAAAACGGCTCATCTGTATCAGCCGTTTCATCCTGCAGTCTTAAGAATGATCAAGCGTGTCATCGATGCTGGACATAATGAAGGCAAACAGGTTTCGCTTTGCGGGGAGATGTCGGGAGAGCCGTTACAGGCGATTTTATTAATCGGAATGGGGATTGACGCGTTAAGTATGTCCTCAGCGAGTATCTTACCAATTAAAAAATTGATTCGCAGTATTAAGTTTAGTGATGCGCAGCGTTTGGTGCGTGAGGTTTTAGAGTTGTCTACCGCTCCTGAAATTGAAGAATATGTGACTGTCAAAACCAGGGAATTGGTTCCTCAAATTTTCGCTGATGATTCATTTAAGAATAGTTAGGAAAGGTTTATGAAAATTCTAATTTTAGCGGCAGGTTACGGGACGCGTTTACAGGCTATCGCCAAAGATATCCCAAAGCCATTATTGCCGATTAACGGTAAACCGATGCTTAATTTTATCGTAGATGAACTCTCGCAAATCAATGATGTGAGTGAATATGTTGTTGTAACAAATAATAAATTTTATGAACAATTTCAAAGATGGCAAGAGGCGCAAGGGAAATTGAAATCCAGGATCAGGATTGTCAATGACGGCACAAATTCAAACGACGATCGTTTGGGTTCGGTTGGCGATATGCGTTTTGTTTGGGAGAGAGAAAAAGAACTTGATGATTGGCTGGTCGTAGGTGGGGATAATCTTTTTGATTTTGACCTTTCCGCTTTTGCGGTTATGGCGAAGGCCAAGGCTCCAGCTGTCACGGTAGGGGTCTATGATATTAAAGATATTTCTCAGGCGCACATGTTTGGTATCCTATCACTGGATAAGAACGGGAAAGTTGTTTCTTTTGAGGAAAAGCCTGCAAAACCAAAATCCACCCTTGTGACGATGTGTTTTTATCATTTTCCGAAGCAGACGATCGGCTTTATCAGCCAGTATTTCAAGGAGAGTTCAGCGTCGGATGCGGCAGGCGGTTATATCAAGTGGCTTTCCGAAAAGAAAGAGGTTTATGGTTTTCAATTTCAGGGAACATGGTATGATATCGGCAGTGTCGAGTCCTACTATGAGGCACAGAATAAGTTTAAATAATAATTGTTGAGAAAGGTGGGCGTGGTGAAAGGACGTTATTTATTTACTTCAGAATCAGTCGGCAACGGGCATCCAGATAAGGTGTGCGATCAGATCTCCGATGCTGTTTTAGATAGTGTTTTAAAGAATGATCCCAAAGGACGGGTCGCCTGTGAAACTTTCTGTACCATGGGCTTGGTGATTGTTGGGGGGGAAATCACAACGACAACCTATGTCGATGTGCATAAATTGGTCCGCGATGTTCTTTTGGAGATTGGATATAACCATCCCAAATACGGATTCGACGCCAATACGTGTTCCATTTTAAACGCTATTAATAAGCAATCTCCAGACATTTCACAGGGGGTTGATTCCGGCGGTGCCGGTGATCAGGGTATTATGTTTGGTTATGCCTGTGAGGAAACTCCCGATTTGATGCCGCTTCCGATTATGCTTGCTCACCGTCTGGTTGAGCGTGTCGAAGAGGTTCGCAAGAAAAATATTTTGAGTTATCTCGGGCCTGATTGCAAAAGCCAGGTAACTATTGAATATGAGGATGATAAACCCTTAAGGATCGACGCTGTCGTTCTGGCCTGCCAGCATACAGAAGAGATTTTGGACAAGACTGGTAAAAAGATTACTGAAAAATCAAAGAAAGAAATTATCGCAACCATTGCCCACCCGATCGTCGGAAAGATGATTGACAGCAAGACAAAGTTTTATGTCAATGAGACAGGAAAATTTGTTGTCGGCGGTCCGCAATCGGATACAGGGGTGACGGGGCGTAAGATCATTGTTGATACCTACGGCGGCGTTGTCCCCCACGGCGGCGGTGCATTTTCCGGTAAAGATCCGACCAAGGTGGATCGTTCAGCGGCTTATATGAGCCGTTATATTACAAAGAATATTGTGGCGGCTGGTTTGGCCAAGAAATGTTTGTTGCAGGTTGGCTACGCGATCGGTTTCCCACAGCCAGTGTCTGTCATGGTCGATACGTTCGGTACCGGCAAAGTCACAGAACAGCGTTTGGTTGAATTGGTGAGAAAGCATTTTGATCTTTCTCCACGAGGGATAATTGAAACTCTTGATTTACGTAAACCGGTCTATCTAAAAACCGCATCTTATGGGCATTTTGGACGGTCTGGTTTTACTTGGGAAAAGACGGATAAGGCTAAGGTTTTAAAGAAGGACGCATAAAATGGCAATGGCATCAATTAAAGAACAGAAAAAGACTATGACTAAAAAAAATATTGTGAATGATTACAAGGTTAAAGATCTATCCTTGGCTCAGTGGGGGCGAAAGGAAATTGAGATCGCTGAAACCGAAATGCCAGGCTTGATGGCCTTGCGTCGAGAATACAGCAAGAAACAACCATTAAAAGGCGCGCGCATCGCTGGATGTATTCATATGACCATCCAGACCGCGGTATTGATTGAGACGCTCGTTAAATTGGGAGCTCAAGTGCGGTGGTCATCGTGCAATATTTTCTCAACACAAGATCACGCGGCCTCCGCAATTGCCGCGGCTGGTATTCCAGTCTTTGCCTGGAAAGGCGAGACTTTGGAGGAATATGATTGGTGCGTTGAACAGACGATCAACTGGCCCGATGGTCAAGGTCCCAATATGATTTTGGATGATGGCGGAGATTTAACCGTGATGGTTCACGATAAATATAAACAGTATCTAAAGAATATCCGTGGGATATCCGAGGAAACAACGACCGGCGTGCATCGCCTGTATGAGATGATGAATAAAGGGACGCTTAAAGTTCCAGCGATTAACATTAATGATTCGGTCACGAAATCCAAATTTGATAATCTTTACGGCTGCCGTGAATCGTTGGTCGACGGGATTAAACGTGCGACTGATACCATGATCGCCGGCAAGGTTTGTGTTGTGGCAGGTTATGGTGACGTTGGAAAGGGGTGCGTTCAGTCGTTCAAAGGTTTAGGCGGACGAATGATCGTAACCGAGGTCGATCCCATCTGTGCTCTTCAGGCATCTATGGAAGGTTACCAGGTCATGACCATGAAAGATGCTGCTCCCTTAGGTGATATTTTTGTGACGGCAACGGGTTGTTTCGATGTTATCACCGGCGAGCATTTGGATGTCATGAAAAGCGGCGCCATTGTTTGTAACATCGGCCATTTTGATGCCGAGATCAATATTGCTTATTTAAATGACCGCAAGGACGTCAAGAAAATTGAGGTCAAACCGCAGGTTGACCAATACAGTTATCCTAATGGAAAGAAGATCATTGTTCTCGCCGAGGGACGCTTAGTTAATCTTGGCTGCGGCACCGGGCACCCGTCATTTGTTATGAGTAACTCATTTACAAATCAGGTTTTAGCCCAAATGGAATTGTGGCAGAACGGCCATAAATATGAACGAAAGGTTTATGTTCTGCCCAAGCATCTTGATGAACGCGTGGCAATGCTCCATCTTGATAAAGTCGGCGCTAAGCTAGATAAATTGACTAAAAAGCAGGCGGATTATTTAGGTGTGAAGGTCGAGGGGCCTTTTAAACCGGAACAGTATCGCTACTAGTATTGTTAAAATTTAAGAACCTCCGTGGCCTTTTCCGTCCTGATGCCCATCGGGGAAAAAGGTCACGGATTTTTTTATCCGCCTTCTCAGAGCTCCGGCGGATTCTGCCATCTAATGGCGAGGCGGATAACCCCCAGTGCCGTGATTCACTTGTTTGCGGAAGTCAGGCAAAGTGAATCAACTGGGGGTAATCAAAAAGGGACTATGAAAAATCGTTTATCCAACAGGAGAGAACAGATGAACAATAAATATTTGTTGGCCATCCTTTCAGTGACCTTTCTTTGCGCCGGTTCAACAATCGCCAAAGCCGAAACGATCGTCACGGATTCGAAAATCTTAACGGTCACAGTTTATCCAGGATCGGCGCGTGTAACACGTCAAGCCCTAGTTCAACTCACACCGGGAACGCATAGCATTGTTTTCGATGGCATTGTCCCCATATTTGATGATAGTTCCATGAGTATTTCGGGCGAGGGAACGGCTAGAGTTAAGATTTTAGGCGGCTATTTGAAGCAGGAATATTTAAAGGAAGCCGCGGATAAACGCGTCAAGGAACTTCAGGATAAACTTGAGGAAGTCAGCGATAAATTAATGGGCGAACAATCCCACGAGCAGGCAATTGCCGATCAAAAAGAATTCTTAAATTCATTAAAAATGTATACCGCAGGGCAATTGCCCAAGGATTTGGTCACTAAAATGCCGACGACCATTGAGTTGGGGGACATGATGAAGTTTATCGGGATGACCCGTGAAGGCTTAGAAGTGGCATCCGAAGAGATCCGTCAAAAGAAACGTTCGCTTAATCTCGATTTGCAAAAGTTTCAGAGTGAGCTTGCTCAATTAAACAGCGGCGGCGCTAAATTGAAACGTTCTATTATTGTTGATGTGGAATGTACGCAAAGTGGATCTTTTACCGTGAATGCCGCATACACGCTTAATGGCGCGTTTTGGAACGCCATTTATGATGCCCATAGCCTGATGGAAAAAAATGAGGTGGAATTGGTTTCATCCGGCAATGTTAGACAGACGACGGGTGAAGATTGGAAAGACGTTCAATTGACTTTATCGACGGCTCAGCCGGCGATCGGCGGCCGAATGCCATACGTGGCGCCATGGGTTTTATCTGAAAATGTGGTTTATCCTCAATCCAGGGGCGTGGCATCCATGATGAAAGTAGCAGCAATGTCCGCTGGAGTATCGGATATGGCCGTGCAATCGGAAGCCTTTGATGGCACTTCGGCGCCAGCTATTGAAGCGGCGCAAATGAATTATGCCCAGGCGGCTTTCTCAGGGGTTTCGGTAACTTATCAAATATCCCGGCCGGTAACAATTTTATCCGACGGGACAGATAATAAATTCCCAATCACTGCCCAGACGCTTAAGGCTGCATTTGAATATTCGGCATATCCTAGGGGATCTCAATTTGCTTATCTTGGGAGCCGTGTCATTAATGCCAGTGATCTTCAACTTTTAGCTGGTCCGGTTAATTTATTTTTAGGAAATGAATTCGTCGGAAAATCCAGCATTGATGCGATCAGTCCGAATCAGGATTTTGATTTGTATTTGGGCGTTGATGAAAATGTTAAGGTCAAGCGCGAGCAGTTGGAAAAGAAAATGGATGATGTCTTGATTGCGGGCATCCAGTCGCCGAACCGCAAAACAATATTTAAATATAAAATATCGGTCGAGAATTTTACATCCAAGGCGATCGTATTTAAGGTATTTGAATCCATGCCGGTTTCTGCCAATGACAGGATCAAGGTGAAGGTGTTTGATATTTCCGTCCAGCCTTCAGCCAAAGATTGGAAAGACAGAAAAGGTGTTTGGTTGTGGGAATTGAAGTTGGAGCCAAAAGCAAAACAGGAAATTTATTATTCATTTGTCGTTGAACATCCTCGTGAGATGAATATAGGAGGTCTCTAATGGCCAATGCCCCGATCCGTAAGATTGCTGTTTTAACCTCCGGCGGGGACGGCCCCGGGATGAACGCCGCTATTAGAAGTGTGGTGCGTTGTTCATTGCATTATGGTTTAGAAGTGTGCGGAGTTATGCGCGGTTATCAAGGATTAATTGATGATGACGTCGTCGAAATGAACCACCGCTCGGTTTCTAATATTATTAATCACGGTGGGACAATTCTAAAAACCGCGCGGTCGAAGGAGTTTGCAACGGATGAAGGCAAACAAAAGGCTGTTGATGTTTTAAGAAAGCATAATGTTGATGGTTTGGTTGTCATAGGTGGGGATGGTTCTTATCAAGGAGCTAGTAGGCTTTATCATAAATTTGGTTTTCCGACGGTCGGCTTGCCGGGAACCATTGACAATGACCTTCATGGGACGGATCAGACGATCGGCTGTTCAACTGCCATTAATACTGCGCTTGAATCAATCGATAAAGTACGTGATACGGCGCAAAGTATGGAAAGAATTTTTGTCATTGAAGTCATGGGCAATAAGTCTGGGTATATCGCTATGGAAGTGGCTCTTGCTGCCGGCGCTGAAGATGTTATCATTCCAGAGCGGACATTCGATTTTGGAGGAATGTATAAAGAAATCATTGAAGGAAACCGCAAGGGCAAGGTTACGTGGATTGTCCTGGTTGCGGAAGGAGCGGGGAAAGCGCAAGATGTCGCCGATACGATCACAAAAGCAACCGGCTTGGAAACGCGTTGTGTTGTCCTTGGGCATGTGCAGCGTGGTGGAACGCCGAGCGGACAAGACCGTATCCTTGCGACCCGTTTAGGTGCTGCTGCCGTCGATCTTTTACTTAACGGTATTTATGGAAAAGCTGTTGGCGTGGTGCAGGATGAAATTAATGTGATTGATCTAGCTGAGGCGACCAAACGGCAATTCACGCATTTGGATGATTATTATCAATTGTTGAAAATATTAACATAAACGTTATACTTATGAAGTTTGCCCGACAGCGGGAATGTAATAATTAATCGAAGGAAGGATAGACACATGGCAAAAATTTACTATGACAAAGATGCGAATTTAGCTGACATCAAAGACAAAACAATTGCGGTTGTTGGTTACGGCATTCAGGGCCGCGGCCAGGCATTAAGTTTACGAGATAGCGGTTTAAAAGTAGTTGTTGCCCAGCGCAAGGGCGGGCCAAATTATGACCAAGCAGTCAAAGATGGTTTTAAACCTGTTGATGCGGATGTGGCGGCAAAACAATCTGATGTGATTCAATTGTTGGTTCAGGATCATATTCAAGGAGATCTTTATAAAGAATCTATCAAAAAACATTTGAAACCCGGCAAGGCTCTTATGTTTTCTCACGGCTTTAATATTCATTTCGGACAGATTAAACCGTCTAAAGATGTTGACGTTTTTATGATCGCGCCAAAAGGTCCGGGCGCTCTTGTCCGACGGCAATATGAAGAAGGCAAAGGCGTTCCCTGCCTTGTAGCCATCCATCAAAATGCCACCGGAAAAGCATTGAAGATCGCGCTTGCCTATGCCAAAGGAATCGGCGGTACACGGGCCGGCGTTATTCAAACGACCTTTAAGGAAGAAACAGAAACCGATCTTTTTGGTGAGCAGGTTGTGTTATGCGGTGGAACAAGCGAGCTTATTAAAGCTGGATTTCATACCCTTGTGGATGCTGGCTATCAGCCCGAGATTGCGTATTTCGAATGCCTGCATGAACTGAAACTTATTGTTGATCTAATTTACGAAACAGGAATTCAGGGGATGCGTAAACGCGTGTCTGACACCGCCGAGTATGGCGACTTATCGCGCGGTAAACGCATCATCAATGAACGTACCCGCAAGGAAATGAAAAAGATTCTGGCGGAAATCCAAAAAGGAAAATTCGCTAAAGAATGGATGAAGGAAAATAAACTAGGGCGTCCGAATTTTTCAAAGTGGCGCAAGCAGGCAGACAACGACAGTATAGAGAAAGTCGGCCGTGACCTACGCGAAATGATGCCTTGGATGAAGAAGTAAGTTGGATGGGGGGAGATAGAAGGTAGAAGATAGAAAATAGAAGATAGAAAACATAAAAAAGAAAACGGGGAAAATTTAGCGAGAGAAGGAAGATATCAGTTTTTAGTTCATATATTATTCTTTTTCATCTTCTTTATCCATTTTTCTATTCTTAGTTTTCTATCTTCTGTCATCTATCTTCAATTTCCCATCTTCCCAAATCTCTCATCCTATACAGGAGTAATTGGCACTGCCGATGAAATAAATTATGAATAACAAGCCAGATAAAGTATTAATCTTTGATACCACCTTACGCGACGGGGAGCAGGCTCCCGGCGCTAGCATGAATCCAAAAGAAAAATTGGAAATTGCTTTTGCCTTGGAGCGTTTAGGAGTTGATATTATTGAAGCGGGGTTCCCAATTGCCTCTAAAGGTGATTTTGATTCCGTTAAAAACGTTGCCAAACATATCAAGGGTTCCATGATCTGCGCCTTGGCGAGATCCTTGAAAAAGGATATCGACGCTGCCGGGGATGCGGTTAAAGGTGCCAAACGACCGCGCATTCATGTGTTTTTGGCGACGTCCAAGATTCATTTGCAGTATAAATTTAAGAAAACACCTCAAGAGATTCTTCAGATCGCGGTGGATGCTGTCAAATATGCCCGCGGCAAGGTGGACAATATTGAATTTTCGCCGGAAGATGCCTCACGTTCAGATAAAGATTTTTTGTACAAGGTTCTTGAGGCGGTCATCAAAGCCGGTGCAACGACAGTTAATATTCCCGATACCGTTGGGTATGCAACACCGCTGGAATATGGCCAGTTGATTGCGGATATTAAAAATAATGTTCCTAATATTGGTAAGGCAATTATATCAACGCACTGTCATGATGACTTGGGTTTGGCTGTTGCTAATTCTTTGGCCGCCGTCCGTAATGGTGCCCGTCAGGTGGAGTGCACTATTAACGGCATCGGCGAGCGTGCCGGCAACGCATCCATGGAAGAGATTGTCATGGCCTTAAAAACGCGTGCGGATTTCTTCAAATGTTCGACGGGAATTCATACGAGGGAAATTTATCGGACCTCACGGTTGGTCAGCAAAGCGACCGGTTTTGTTGTTCCCCCTAACAAGGCCATTGTCGGCGCTAACGCTTTTCGTCATGAATCTGGAATTCATCAGGACGGTATTTTAAAAGAACGCTCGACTTATGAAATCATGAGCCCGGAAGATGTCGGAGTTCCGGCCGCTGGCGGTTTAGTGTTGGGAAAGCATTCGGGCCGGCATGCGTTTAAGGACCGTCTGAAATTTTTGGGTATCATGATCAATGATGCCGAGCTTGACCGCGCGTTTGATCGATTTAAGAATTTGGCGGATAAGAAGAAGCAGGTTTTCGATGAGGATTTGATGGCGATCGTGGACGATGAAGCCAAATCAATTGTGATGACCTGGGCTTTGAAAGAATTGTTGGCGACCAGCGGAACAAACATCGCTCCTCAGGTCAAGGTCACTTTGGAATCCAAAGGTAAACTTATTACCAAAGAATCTTCAGGCGACGGCCCAGTTGATGCTTGTTATAAAGCGATTGAAGCCGCCACGAAATGCAAAGCTAAATTACTGGAATATGGTATTCAATCGGTAACCCAGGGCAAGGATGCTTTGGGAGAGGTTACGGTCAAGGTTTCCGTCGATGGTAAAAATGTCATCGGGCATGGAGCCAGCACGGATATCATTGAGGCCTCGGCAAAAGCTTATATTAACGCGATTAATAAAGCCATCGCGCAGGAAATTACCAAAAAATAATGAAGAGTACACGTGTACACAAGAGCACAAGTACACAGGTTCACATGAGCACATGTGTTCCTGTGTACTTGTGTACCTGTGCTCCTGTGTGTATGTTTTTATGAACGACGAACCCCCCGCCATTTACGGAATTATTGGTAATCCTCTCGACCACACATTGTCTCCTTTGATGCACAACGCGGCTTTTAAGGCATTAAAGGTGAATGCTGTTTACCAGCCGTTTCCCATCGAAGAAGACGAGCTTAAGCTTTTCATTGAAGATTTAAAAGAGAACGATAATCCCATCTACGGATTAAACGTCACGATCCCTTATAAAGAAAAGATATTGCAGTTTATGGACGGGGCTAACGTCTTTGCGGAAAAGGTGGGCGCTGTTAATACGATTGTCATTAACCGCAGCAGGAAGTTGTTTGGATATAACACCGACGGCCCGGGTTTTTTGGCTCATCTGAAAGAATCGGGTTTTAGTCCTGAAGGAAAGCGAATTGCTATTCTTGGAGCGGGCGGAACGACCAGGGCTATTCTTAGTTCGCTGACATTGTTCGATGAGCGCCCCGAAAGTATCCGTTTGTATAACCGCACGCTTTCAACGGCCAAGGAATTGCTGGAAGACTTAAGCTGCCGTCTTGATATGAGTTTGGTTGAGGTCGTTCCCACCATTGATGATTTAAATATCGAGCTCGCGGATTGCCTGATCAATACAACTTCCGTCGGGCTTAAACCCACGGATGAATGTCTAGTGGATCCAGATATGCTTCATAAGGGATTGTTTGTTTACGATGTGATCTACAATCCTAAGCAAACTAAATTATTGAAACTTGCCAAGGAAAAAGGGGCCAAAACGGCCAACGGGTTGGGGATGCTGTATTACCAAGGGGTCTTGTCGCTTCAACACTGGGCCAATGCCGAGTTGGATGATAAAGTAAAATCCGCCATGCGCCGTGCGCTTGACAAGGGAGCCAAATAATGCCGGATCTCAACGGAATTCTATCGTTTTCTTTATTTTTTCTTGGTGCTATCATCGGAAGTTTCTTAAATGTCTGCATTGTCCGTTTACCGCACGGGAAGTCTGTTGTTTTTCCATCTTCGCATTGCGTTCACTGTCAGAAACCGATTGCATGGCATGATAATATTCCTCTTCTAAGTTATCTGTTGCTCGCCGGCCGGTGCCGTCATTGCAAAGGAAAGATTTCGTTCAGATATTTTCTGGTTGAACTGCTAACGGCAGTCAGTTTTTTTATTTTTTATAAGTATTTTGGCTTTCATGCCATTTTGATTCCTTATCTGGTAATGCTTTGCGGTTTTATAGTGGCGACATTTGTGGATTTTGAACACCGAATCATTCCCGATGAAATTTCGATCGGAGGCGCCATTGCCGGCGTAGTTTTTAGCTTATTGATTCCACAGCTGCACGGACAGGATATTTTTTGGAAAGGCGGTTTGTGGTCTGTCGTCGGTCTTTTAGCCGGCGCTGGATCAATTTATATCATGGGCATATTAGGAAATGTGATTATCCCCAGATCAAAACGCCAGATTGATCATGTTTTAAAAGAAGAATTTCTTCAAGTCATGAGCCCCGTGGCGCCTGATGTTTTTGAAGGACTATGGAATGAGTTAGCACGGTGTGGTTATCTTGTGATCAAAGGTGATTCTGCCGATGTCCTCGATAGTTTTTGGCAAGTGAAGAAAGCTAAAGATTTAACATTGGGCCCTGATTATGCGCATTTAAACAAGATAGTTTTTAAAGTCCTGCGTATGGATACGATGGGCGGCGGGGACGTTAAGCTCATGGCCATGGTGGGCGCGTTTTTAGGCTGGAAGTTGGCGCTTTTGTCGTTCTTCCTGGCGCCGTTTTTCGGAGCTCTTTACGGAATCGTTGAAAAATTAAGAACCAAAGAGAGCACGATCGCCTACGGCCCTTTTTTGGTTTTGGGAGCCTTGATCAGTTTGTTCAAAGGAGAGGCAATCATCCGCGTGATCGCGGGCGGTTATGGAATACATTATTGATGATGGACCATTCCTTTTGTATGGACAAATCTTCGGATGCTGTTGACGATGATTTTCGGAAGTTTGATAGGAAAAAAGAAAAGGTCAATAAAGGTGAAGGCTAATTACAATTTTTTGCAATTTTTCGAAAAATCGTTATAATAACTCATCTCTCATTCAAATTAAGCGCCAGCCAAGTCTGTCGCGTCGTGTTTTTCAATAACAACGGTAAAGGAGTTAAATTCAAATGGCTAATGTACTGGATTTATTAGGCAAAGAGAATGAAGGTTTGCTCAAACACAAATGCACGGCGATCCCCAAGGAAAGCCTGACCTTGACTGGTCCGGATTTCTTGGATCGTGTTTTTATAAATTCCGACCGCAGCAACACTGTTTTAAGAAATCTCAATTCGATGTACAACCACGGCCGTCTCGCCGGGACTGGTTATCTGTCCATTCTTCCTGTTGATCAGGGCATTGAACATTCCGGTGGCGCGTCGTTTGCTCCCAACCCTATTTATTTTGATCCCGAAAGCATCGTGAAATTAGCCGTTGAAGGCGGATGCAATGCGGTTGCGTCAACCTTGGGCGTTCTCGGGCTTTGCTCGCGCAAATATGCTCACAAAATCCCTTTCGTTGTTAAGTTCAATCACAATGAGTTTTTGACATACCCTAATAAGTTCGATCAAAGATTGTTTGCCGATGTCGAGCAGGCGGCTGATATGGGCGCTGTCGGTGTGGGCGCAACCATCTATTTCGGATCGGATGAATCTCACCGTCAAATCGAGGAAGTTTCTCGCGCGTTTAAAAGAGCTCACCAGCTTGGGCTGTTCACAATCCTCTGGTGCTATCTGCGTAACAATGCGTTTAAGACTAAAGAGAAGGATTATCATGTTTCGGCCGACTTGACTGGTCAGGCTAATCATTTGGGTGTTACCATTGAAGCCGACATCATCAAGCAAAAATTACCTGAAAATAACGGCGGGTATTTGGTATTAAATACAAAAGAAAGTTCTTACGGCAAAACTGATAAACGTATTTATTCGAATTTAACAACGGATCATCCAATCGACCTGTGCCGTTATCAGGTGGCTAATTGTTATATGGGTAAGATCGGTTTGATTAATTCCGGCGGTGCCTCTGGAAGCAATGACCTGCAGGAAGCTGTCACGACTGCTGTGATCAATAAACGCGCCGGCGGTTCCGGTTTGATTTCCGGACGTAAGGCGTTTCAAAAGCCGATGAAAGACGGTATCGCTATTCTTAACGCGATTCAGGATGTTTATTTGAGCAAAGATGTCACTGTCGCCTAAACGCGAGAGTGGTATAGCAGTGTTTTAGCAAGAAGTGGTAAGTGGTATAGCTCAGTTATAGCCGTGTAGTGGTAAGTGGTAAGATTTTTTACCACTTACCACTTATCCCCGATAATCCCCCAATTAGCTATACCACTCTTAGTTTGTTAGTTTTCGTAAATACCCCCCACCGATGTCATTGTCCGTTTTTTTGTTTCAGGCTGCCATATTAGAGAAGAACAGTGGTATAGAAATAAGAATGTCTCAATTTGACAGCCTATAGGGAGGATGTTAAAATTTCGCCATGCCAAGGAACATTATTCTTATTGGATTTATGGGTTCAGGAAAATCAACGCTTGCCCGGATTTTAAGCGAACAGTTGGGCTTGCCGATTGTATCGACTGACGACCGTATCGAACAAAAAGAAGGCAGGAGCATTGCCGATATCTTTAAGGATTCAGGGGAAGCATCTTTCCGTGACCTGGAACGCCAGGTCGTTTTGGAAATAGCTAATACTCAAGGGGTAATCGTGGATTGTGGCGGAGGGGTTGTCCTTAATCCCCGAAACATTGAAATTCTTAGAAAGACCGGAACATTGGTTTATTTGTCTTGTCAGCCTGAAGAAATCTTACGACGAGTTATGATGCAGCCCAAACGGCCGCTATTAGATGTTTTGGATCCTTTGGCTAAGATCCGTGAATTGCTTAAAGAAAGAAAACCTTTTTATGAACAAGCAGACATGACGTTAGATACATCGGATGGAGATTTGCATCGTGTTGCCCGTGAAGTGATCAAGGAAATTAAATAATGACTAATCTGGATGCTTTGTTAATTCTAAATGCTTCTGCCGGAATCGGCCCGATACGTGCCAGATCTCTGATTGAATATTTTGGTTCTGCAGAGAAGGTTATATCGGCATCCCATGAAGATTTACTTGCCGTGCCGGACATTCCCGAACATGCCGTGCTTAATATTCTTCATTTTTCTAAAGACAAATTTTTAGTAAATGAATATAATTTGCTGCGTTCGAACAACGTGTGCGTGATCAGTGATGATCATGAAGATTATCCTAGTCTATTGCGTGAGACCGCAAGCGCGCCTTTAGTGCTTTATGTTCAGGGTAAGGCCGGGGCGTTAAAGGAGCCTGCGGTTGCGATTGTTGGTTCTCGTCGGGCATCTTTATACGGCATGGGAATATCTCAGAAGTTTGCCATTGAGTTGGCACAGGCAGGACTCACCATTGTATCTGGTTTGGCGCGGGGTATTGACACCGCTGCACATCAAGGCGCTTTGAAATCCAATGGCATTACGATTGCTGTTTTAGGATGCGGCCTTTGTACTATATATCCGGCGGAAAACAAAAAGTTGGCTGAATCTATAACAGAACGCGGCGCTGTGATTTCAGAATTTCCCATGGAAACCCCGCCGGCATCGTTTAATTTTCCAAGGCGCAATCGCATTATCAGCGGGCTTTCCAAAGGAATTGTAGTTGTTGAAGCGGCTCTTAAAAGCGGGGCTTTGATCACGAGTGATTTCGCGCTTGAACAAGGCCGTGATGTTTTTGCCGTGCCTGGAAAAGTGGGCGACCCCGCGGCACAGGGAACCAACCGTTTGATTCAGCAAGGTGCAAAATTAACCATCTCTGTTGAGGATATTTTACAAGACCTGGCGCCTGGCCTTCAGGGTTTTCGCCCGACGCCGGTACAGCCAGAAGACGATCTTCCAACGGATAATAGTTTAACGGAAGAAGAAAAGATGGTGTGCTCTTCGCTTTCGGATGAAACGCTTCATATCGACGAGCTCACAGGTAAAACTGGATTGAGTGTGACTCAAGCCGCGCTTGTTTTATTTAAGCTTCAATTAAAAAAGTTGGTGCGGCAACTGCCCGGCCAGAAATATCAAAAACATTCACGAGGTCATAATGGCAAAATCATTAGTAATCGTTGAGTCGCCTGCCAAGGTGAAAACTATTAATAAAATTCTCGGATCAACTTATAAAGTGACTTCTTCCATGGGGCATTTGATTGATCTGCCTAAGTCCAAGCTTGGTGTTGATATTGAACATGATTTTGCCCCCACCATGATCGTCATGCGTGAGAAACAGAAGGTTTTGACCAAACTTAAAAAAGAATCCAAGGACATGGAAAATATTTATATCGCAACCGACCCCGACCGTGAGGGCGAGGCGATCGGATGGAATTTAGCCAATCATATTGGTAAAGGCAAAAATGTTTACCGTGTGGAGTTTCAGGAAATTACCAAAGAGGCCGTCAAAAAGGCCTTTACCAAACCGCGGAAGTTTGACGAAAAGCTCATCAACGCCCAGGTGGCCCGTCGGGTTTTGGACCGTATTGTGGGATATCAGATTAGCCCCATACTTTGGAAGAAGATTGGTTCTCGTTTAAGCGCCGGGCGCGTGCAATCGGTTGCCCTTCGCCTGATTGTGGATCGGGAACGGGCGATCAAAAGTTTTATTCCTCAGGAATATTGGCAGATCGCTGTTGATCTGCAAAAGCAGGGCGCTCCTGATCTATTGATCGCGCAATTAGAAAAAATTAATAACGAGAAATTTGATTTGACCACTCAAAAAGAAACGCAAGCGATTGTCGATGGTATCCAAAAAGAAAAGTTTTCGGTTACCAATATTACTAAGCGCGAGGTTAAAAGAAATGCGGTGGCCCCGTTTATTACCAGCACATTACAGCAGGACGCGTTTAGTAAGCTTGGATATAATACAAGTAAAACGATGATGATTGCCCAGCAGTTATATGAAGGTATTGAGTTGGGCGATGGCGAAGGCGTGGGGTTGATTACATACATGCGTACAGATTCCGTCAATATTGCTTCAGAAGCAATCGAGAAGGTTCGCGGGTTTATTGCCGATCAATACGGAAAGAAATACCTGCCGGATGAGCCCAACCGGTTTAAATCAAAGAAATCCGCCCAGGAGGCGCACGAGGCGATTCGCCCGTCGGATATTCTTCGCAAGCCTCAGGATATCAAGCAGTACTTAAATGATGATCAGCTTAAACTGTATGAATTAATTTGGAAACGTTTTGTCAGTTGCCAAATGTTGCCGGCTATTTATCAGAACACAAAGATTGAGGTGACCGCCGGGATCAATAAATTTGGAGCCAGCGGTTCTGTTCTGTCCTTCGATGGTTATCTTTCTCTTTATAAAGATGCCGAGGAAGAAAATCAGGGAAAACTGGATCCGTCGTTTTACAAGGTTGGGGATGTTTTGAAACTCGTGGAGGTCAAACCGACCCAGCATTTCACAAAACCGCCGGCCCGTTTTTCGGAAGCAAGCTTGGTTAAAACGCTTGAAGAGGAAGGGATCGGCCGCCCGAGTACGTATGCTTCAATTATTATGACGGTGGTTGCTCGTAATTATGTACAGCGTGACCGTGGGTATTTTAAAGCCACTGATTTGGGGATGTTAGTCTGCGATCTTCTCGTCGAATATTTTGCCAAGATTATGGACGTGGGTTTTACTGCCAAAATGGAAGCCAGTCTTGATCTTATTGAAGACGGCGAGCTCGAGTATGTGGCCTTATTAAAAGAATTTTATAAGCCGTTTAAAGAAGAGCTCGATTATGCCATGCAGAATATCGAGAGAACGCAATTAATGACCGAGAAAAAATGTCCTCTATGTCAAAAATTTCTGGCTGTTAAGTGGGGCCGTAAGGGACGATTTCTAAGCTGTTCAACATTTCCGGAATGCCGCCACGCTGAGGCCTATGGTATCGGCGTTAAATGTCCTGAGATGGATTGCGGCGGTGAGTTGGTTGAACGCCGGTCTGCCCGTGGGGCTACGTTTTATGGATGCAGCCATTTTCCCAAGTGTCGATATATTACCAATAAATTACCGGAACCAACTAAAGCGGAAGAATAATCCAATGGAGCACACGTACACAAGAGCACAAGTACACAGGAGCGCAGGCGCGCATGATTTTTTGTGTACATGTGTACATGTGTACCTGTGTACCTGACATGTCCCATCCCATTGTGAAATTCCTGACTTACCTGGAGATTGAAAGAAATTATTCTGATCATACGATTTTGAATTATAAGATCGATTTAGATGAATTTTTTGATTTCCTAAATGGTTTGTCGTTAAAAGATGTGGATTATCCGGTTCTGCGCCGTTATGTTGCCCATATTCGACAGAGAAATCTGAGGCCGCGTTCAGTGGCGCGTAAACTTTCCTGCCTGCGCAGTTTCTTTAAATATTTGCAACGTGAGGGAATTGTTGATAAAAATCCTGCCACACTATTGATGACGCCGAAGTTGGATAGGAAATTACCAAATTTTCTTTCTGAAGGTGAAGCCGAGGCGCTCATGGAATCTCCAAAACATGACAAGGCTTTGGAATTGCGGGATCGTGCGATTTTTGAAACTTTGTATAGCACGGGAATTCGCGTGAGTGAACTTGTCGGGCTTAATGAGAATTCGGTAGATATGATTGGTAATGTGATCCGTGTGATGGGTAAAGGCAAAAAGGAAAGAATCGTTCCGATCGGAGATAAAGCGATTGAGGCGATTAGGGAATATTGCGAAAAGCGTCTCAAGAAATCTCAGGCTCTTTTTTTGAATAAAGGCGGGCAAAGGCTGACCACGAGGAGCATTGGCAATATTATTAATAAATATATCCAGCGTACGAGTATTCATAAAAAAATATCGCCGCACGCCTTGCGGCATTCGTTTGCCACCCATTTGCTCAATCGTGGCGCGGATTTAAGATCGGTCCAGGAACTATTGGGCCATCAGAATTTATCGACAACGCAGATTTACACGCATTTGACGACCGAAAAATTAAGAAACGTCTACAATCAAGCGCACCCGAGGGCGTAGATCAAAGATTAATCAGATTTTTATAGTAGCTATTTTGTAGTAATGACAGGCCTGATGATGTCCTCAGGCGAGTTTACGACGTAGCGCCTGTCCTGGACTGTTTGAATGACAGGCCAGGGAAGCGAAGTCGTTGTCTGAGCCTGGGGGCGTCATCAGGCCTGCGGTTCAAAGCCAATAGTGAGTTATAAACCAGTGATAAAACTTGAAAATTTATGTTAATCCTCTACGAATTTTTTTTAATTATTTATCTTATTTGTTATTTGCCGATCTTGTTTATTAAAGGCAAATGGCATAGCGGTTTCTTAGAGAGATTTGGTTTTTTCTCAGAAGCAATCAAAGAAAGAATCAATCACCCGAAGAATATTTGGATCCATGCCGTCAGTGTCGGGGAGGTCATTGCCATTGCGGAGCTGATACGCCGGCTTAAGGCGAAATACCCGGATTGTCAGATTGTTCTTTCGACATCAACTAAAACAGGTCATCAATTGGCATTAGAGAAACTTTCGGATAAAGTTGTTATCCTTTGGTCGCCTTTGGATTTTCAATGGGCGGTTTCGGCATTTATCCGGTTGATCAAACCGAAAGTTTATATTGTGGCCGAGACCGAATTATGGCCGAATCTGTTTGCCGGTTTGCATGCTCAAAGTGTCCCGATCCTTTTGATCAACGGCAGGATTTCAGATAATTCTTACGGCAGGTATCTTGCGATCCGTTGGTTTATGAAACGATACCTGGGTTATGTGAGCGTTTTGTGTATGCAAAGTGAGCTTGATGTAAAACGGATATTGGCGATGGGTGCGCCTCAGGATAAGGTCAAGAATATCGGCAATGTTAAATTTGATGATCTCCCGGAGGATAAAACATATCTTTTGGAAGATTTTGGTTTTGAACACAACGACAGTCTTTGGATTGCCGGGAGTACTCATCCGGGTGAAGAGGATATTGTGCTTCGGGTTTTTGAAAACATCAGGAAGAAATTTCCGTCGCTGCGGCTAGTTATTGCCCCACGGCATGTAGAACGCGTCTTGGATGTTCAACGAATTGTTGAAGAACGAGGTATGGTTCCTGTGCGATTTTCCCAGATGAAATCAGAGCGACGAATTCCCAATTCAGTTGTCATTGTCGATACAATTGGCCATCTGCGGGCGTTGTACAGTTTGGCAACGCTGGTTTTTGTTGGGAAAAGCCTGACGGTTCAAGGAGGGCATAATATAATTGAGCCAGCGTATTTTTCGAAACCGGTCATCGTTGGCCCTCATATGCAGAATTTTCGAGATGTTATGATTGCCTTTAAAAATGACAAAGCTGTTGTTGAGGTAAAAGATTCTCAGGAATTTGAATCGACTGTTGATCGTCTGTTGAGTCATCCGGCAGAAATGGCAGAGCTTGGTAAGAAAGCCAGGCAAGTTATTGCTCGTCAGCAAGGGGCAGCAGCGCGCAGTGTTGAAATCATTTCGCGTTTCTTAGGCAAGGTGTTATGAGGCGCTTCTTTTATTCCATCATGAGTAATGATCGCAAGGATTGGGTTGCGGTTCTTATTCGTATTCCATTATTTGTGTTTTCTTTATTTTACGGAGTCATTGTTAGAGCGCTTTTGCTGTGTTATTCATCGGGCATTTTACCGCGTCGGAAATTGAATGTTCCAGTTATCAGTATCGGGAACCTGACGATCGGCGGGGTTGGCAAAACGCCTACGGTAATTTTGATCGCGAAGATGCTTCGTTTAAGAAAACTGAAAGTTGCTATTTTAACCCGGGGATATAAACCTGGATTTTTTGAGCAAGATTCAAATCAGGCAGATGAAGCGCAGGTGTTGAGCGAGGTTCTCAGTGATGTTGGGATTGTTGTTAATCCAAATCGGTATAGGGGCGGTATTGAGGCGATTGAACGTTACCAGCCGGATGTTATTATTCTGGACGACGGATTTCAACATTGGAGGCTTTTTCGTGATCTTGAGATTGTCTTGATAGATTCCCTTAATCCTTTCGGGAACGGACATCTCTTACCGATGGGTGTTCTTCGCGAGCCGATTGCATCGTTAAAACGGGCAGATGTGCTGGTTTTAACTAAGGCAGATCGGGGAGACGTTCGAAAACTTAAGAACCAATTAGATCATTTATTTCAAGGTATTCCAGTTATTGAAACCGTTCATAGTCCGAAATCTTTATTTGATCTTTACACCCATAAAGATGTTAGCCTCAACCAATTGTGCCGGCCTATTGTTGCATTTTGCGGTATTGGTGATCCGTTATCGTTTAAATTCATGTTGGTCTCCTTAGGAAGCGATGTTAAGGAATTTGTTTCTTTTATGGATCATCATTCGTATAGTTCAGACGATATGAAAAAGATTCGCGGTATTTGTGACAACCTTGGCATTCGAACAGTTGTTACAACCCGTAAAGATTCCGTCAAGCTTCAGCAGTTCAAGGAAGCTTGGCAGGGATTTGATATTTTGGTTTTAAGTATTGAGATTGAAATTACACAAGGAAAAAATGAATTCGAAGAACGAATCCATCATTTATTACGCGGTTAAATCGGCATCGAAACTTGTGATGTTTTTGCCGATTGGGATTGCTTTATCGCTTGGACGATTTCTCGGCCGGTTGGGATATTGTTTTAATTCCAAGCAAAAGCGTGTTGCCTATCGCAATTTACGCATTGCCTTTTGCGCTACAAAAAGCGATAAGGAAATTCGAGCGATTCTTAAGAAATGTTATGTCCATTTCGGGCAAAATTTAATTGAACTTTTACGATTGCCGGTTTTTTTGAAAGAGGGTATTCGTAAAAGGGTTCATGTTGTCGGTGAAAAGCATGTTGCCCAAGCGATCGGCCGCAAAAAAGGCGTAATTTTCCTCTCTATTCATTCCGGAAATTGGGAGCTTTCCAGTCTTGTCGGAAGCAGTGCCGGATATCCATACAATTTGATCGCCAATCCGCAGATTCGAAATAATCTTTTAGATCGATTGTTGACATCCTACCGCAAGGCTGCCGGTTGCAAGATTATCAATCCCGGGGACGGGACCAGGGAAATTATTCGCAGGCTTAAGGCCAATGAAATTGTGACTCTTGTAGCCGACCAAGGCGGGCATGATGGCCAATCCGTTGATTTCTTGGGACGTCAGGCATCAATGTCAACTGGAGCCATTCGTTTGGCCCTTAAGTACGGAGCCAGTATTTGTGTGGTGGATATTTCGCGTCAACACGATGGCAGTCATTGCTTGTCTGTTGAACCGTTCGATTTGATTCGTAACGAAGAGAGCGACGAGGATGATATTAAGGTTAATCTTCAATTGCTTATCAAACGTTTCGAAGAAAAAATCTTGGAACATCCTTACGAATACATGTGGTTTTACAAGATTTGGAAATACTCTAAAGATTCGAATATTTTAATCTTGGATGATGGGCGCACTGGTCATTTGAGGCAGTCTCAAGCGCTTGTTAATATTTTGGCAGAGGCCCTTGAAAAGAAAGGGAATGCCGCCACGTCACGTATTGTTCAAATATGTTTTAAGAGCAAGTTTCTTCGTCGGATGTGCTCTGTTGTTGTGTTTCTTGGCCAATGGTTTTCAGGATTGCGGTCTATAGCCGTCTTAAAAATATTTCTAAAGCAGGATTCAGTTAAGAAACTAACATCGGTGAGCGCCGATTATATCGTTTCGTGTGGATCGACAGTCGCCGGAATTAATTTTTTGTCAGCGTCCTGGCAGTCGGCAAGAAGTATGATTGTTCTTAAGCCCGGAATATTGCCGCTCAAGCGTTTTGATTTGGTTGTGCTTCCTGTTCATGATGTCCCCAAGAGAAAAAGCCCCGAGGAAACAATAGCTGTAACGCGCGCGGCGTTAAATTTAATTGACAAACAATATATGTCTAAGCAAAGTCAGCAATTATTAAATAGATATTCCCATTTAAAGAATAATTATCGTACCAAAATCGGAGTTCTGATAGGCGGAGACACGAAAAATATTGAATTCACTGAATCAGCCATTAAAATGGTAATTCATCAGGTAAAAGAAGTGGCGGTGCAATTAAACGTCGACATTTTATTAACAACATCCCGTCGGACTCCGGTAAATATAGAACAAATTTTATGGCGCGAGTTTAAAAAGTTTGAGAGGTGTGCTCTTTTAATCAGTGCGGCTAATTCAGATGTGCCTGAAGCTGTGGGCGGGATTCTTGGTTTGGCGGATTACATTTTAGTTTCCGGGGAGAGTGTATCGATGGTTTCTGAGGCGATTTCATCAGGGAAAAAAACCGTTGTTTTTAATGTCGCAACCGCAACGGTTGAAAAAAGCCGCAACAAGTATGAGCGGTTTGTCGATGTGCTCAATGAACAAGGTTATTTGGTCGTGTGCCCCATCAAAGGCATTGCTAAGGCTTTGTACAGTGTCATCAGTGATAAAGTTTATTTAAAACCGCTCAATGACCGTGAAGCAGTCGCAAAAGTTATTGAGAGAATTATTTGATGTTTTTAAATGACGTTTGGCGTAATGCGTTTGGCGTAATGCGTTTTTTCGGGCATAACGCAAGACGCTCAACGCCTAACCATAAAATTATCCAATCATGAAAATTCTCCAAATCCTTCCTGAACTGAATGTCGGCGGTGTGGAAACAGGAACCGTTGATTTCGCGCGATATTTGGTCGCGCACAATCATCAATCCATCGTTGTCTCCAACGGCGGCAGGCTTGTCGAGCAGTTGCTTAAAGATGGATCCCGACACTATATACTTCCCGTCCATAAGAAATCTTTGTTTTCCATGATCTATTCCTTCAATAAATTAGTTGAGATATTGCAGGAGGAAAAAGTGGATGTGGTGCATGCCCGTTCGCGCATTCCAGCATGGATTGCGTATTTCGCAAGCCGAAAGGCCAAGACTGCTTTTATTACCACCTGTCATGGGTATTATTCGAATCATCCGTTTAGCCGTGTGATGGGTTTAAGTAAACTGGTCATTGTAATTAGTGAAGTGATCGGCCGCCATATGGTGCATGATTTTAAAGTACCATCGGAAAATATTAGGTTAATCCCCCGCAGTGTGGACCTTCAGAAATTTGGTATACCGCGTAAGAATGAAACTTCCTATCCGGTGATTGCCATGGTCGGACGGATATCACCGATCAAAGGACACGAGTATTTTTTGAGATCGATGGTTAAGGTGGTAAGGTCAAAACCATTTTGTAAAATTTGGATTATTGGGGACGCGCCCGTAGCCAAACCTGAGCATAGGCAGGAGCTGGAAGTTTTAACCCGTCGGCTAGGTTTACGTAATCATGTTGAATTCTTGGGTAATCGTTCCGATATTCCTCAACTTTTGTCGCAGGTCGACGTTTTAGTCATGGCGACTGTCACTCAGGAGGCCTTCGGGAGAGTAATCATTGAAGCGCAGGCGGCAGGAGTTCCGGTTGTCGCTACAAAGATTGGTGGGATCGTCGAGGTCGTTGATCATGAGCACACGGGTTTACTTGTGCTTCCCAAAGATATCGAAGGCATGGCTGATGCGGTTCTTCGGCTTTTAAATGAGCCCAAGTTTACTCAATCCTTAATTGTCAACGCAAAAAAGAAGATCGCTGATAAATACACGCTCAAGCATATGGCGGAGGCAACGCTCAACGTTTATCAGGAGCTTGTCACGTCGCTTAGTATTCTCGTTGTCAAACACGGCGCGATGGGTGATGTTGTTTTGGCGACAGCGTCGTTAAAAGCGTTGCGGGAAAAATATCCGAACGCCAAAATATATTGCCTTGTGGGCCGCAACTCCGCAATTTTGCTGCAAAAATGCCCGTATATCAACGGGGTGATTCCTTTTGATTTGGATAAAAGAAAGAATATCGGATACATTTTGTCGGCTGCCCGTGAATTAAGAAAATATCAATTTGATAAGTTTATCGATTTTCAGAACAACCGGGTGAGCCATTGGCTGGCGTTCTTAAGTTGGCCGCGGGAGAGTTATGGCTATGACAATGGCAAGTGGGGATGGCTGCTGACAGATAAAATTAAGAATGATGTGACCGCAATCGGGCCGGTGGAGCATCAGTCGCGGATTCTAAGAATGCTTGGCATTGCTTATCAGAAGAACATTCAGCTGGGGTTGTGGCCGTCGGAGATGGATTTTGAGCATGTTCAGAATCTTTTGGATTCTGAGTGGCTGGGAGCAGGTAAAAATATTGTCGGGATCTGTCTTTCTGCTTCCGAAAAATGGGCAACTAAAAATTGGCCTGTTGAACATGTTGCGCGTTTGTGTGATCTTTTAGCCGCAGAAAATATAAGAGTGGTTTTAACCGGCGAGAACAAAGATAAAGCCCTTGTTCGGCAATTGGTCAGCCTTACAAAATCTAAACCTGTTAATTTTATTGGCAAGACTAATATCTTGCAGTTAGCGGCATTGATTAAAAAATGCCGAGTTTATCTGACGCCTGATTCCGCGCCGATGCATTTAGCCGCCGCCATGGGTGTTCCGTTTGTGGCCTTGTTTGGCCCGACGGATGCTCTGCGTCATCTGCCGCCTTCCAAGCGATATTCACTTCTTAAAAAAGATTTAACATGCGCCCCGTGTTATGGCACGACCTGTAAAATTTCGACGCATGCCTGTATGCGTGAAATTTCTCCTGAGGATGTTTTTGCCAAAATTAAAGAACTCATCACCTGATTGTATGAACATTTTATTTTTAGCTAATCATTTTAATACCGGAGGGATCAGCAGCTATTTATTGACGCTGACCAAGGGGTTTGTTGATGTTGGCCATAATGTTTATGTGTTGTCGGGTGGAGGCAGCCTTGTTGAGAAATTTGAATCGTCGGGGGGGAAGCATTTTAATTTTGGATTCCGTGTTAAATCTGATGCGGATCTTAGGGTTTATTTCTCATTACCGCATCTGCAAAGGTTCAAAGAATTAAAAATTGATATTATTCATTCAAACACGCGCGCGACCCAGATTATGGGCGAGCGATATAGCCGTTCTTTAGGCGTTTCTCATGTTTCAACATGCCACGGTTTTTTCAAGAAAAGAATTGTCCGATTGATTTTTCCTTGTTGGGGCAAGCGCGTTGTCGCTATTAGTGGACCGGTTCAGAAACATTTGTTCGACGATTTTCATGTTAATCCCGATAAAATTTCCTTGATACCTAATGGTATTGATCTTTCGGAATTTGTCATTCCATCGCAGGCGGCTAGAGAGGAAATCCGGCGGCGTTACAATGTGTCGGGTTCTCCGGTTGTCGGAATTATCGCGCGGCTTTCAGACGTCAAAGGGCACGCGGATCTTATTCGGGCATTTCAGGATGTTGTTGTCAAGTTTTCTGATGCGAGGCTTTTGATTGTTGGCGAAGGACCAGAGGAAGAGAACTTGCGCCGATTGGTCGATGGATTACATTTATCAAAGCGTGTAGAATTTTTCAAAATTACTAATCAGACCGCTGATGTGCTTCCCTTATTCGATGTTTTTGTGATGCCGTCTCTGCAGGAGGGTTTAGGTCTTTCAGTTTTGGAAGCGCAGGCCATGGGGTTGCCGGTTGTTGCCTCGCGCGTCGGCGGATTGCCGGATATTATTGAAGATCATCGCACCGGAATCCTGGTTGATCCTCAAAATCCAAAGGCGTTGGCCGAGGCTATTTGTGCGGTCTTGTCGAATCCAGCGCAATCTTGGGATATGGGACGGGCTGCTCGGATGTTTGTTGAGAAAAAATATTCTTCCGGGCGTATGGTCCGTTCGACTCTTCAAATGTATGAAAGCGTTATAGGATGATCAAAAATATTTTAGTTGTTAATGTTAATTGGCTCGGTGATGCCATCTTCTCAACCCCGGTATTTAAAGCCTTAAAAAAGTCTTATCCGCAAGCGCGGGTGAGCTGTCTGGCTGTTGGGCGCGTTAAAGATGTCCTCGAACAATGTCCTTTTGTCGATGAGGTTATTGTTTATGAGGAAAAAGGTAGGCACTGGTCCCCGTTTGGAAAATTTCAAATGATCATGAATTTACGCCGCAAGAAATTTGATGTGGTGTTTTTATTGCACAGATCCATGACGAGAGCTTTATTGGTGTTCTTAGCGGGAATTCCGCATAGGGTTGGCTATGATACAAAAAAGCAGTCGCGTTTTCTGACGCATAAGATTTCTTTAAAAGATGAACAACTCCACCGTTCTGACGAGTATCTTAAAATTATTGAAGATTATGGTGTTGGGGTAGACGACCGGGTTTGTGAACTTAAGGTTGAGCCTGGAATATTAGCAGACATTGAGCGCAAGCTATTAAAATTTGGTATTACGGCTAAAGATTATTTAATTATTGTTAATCCTGGTGGAAATTGGGACTTAAAGCGATGGCCGGTTAGAAATTTTAGTGAATTGACGAAGCGGTTGGTTAAAGAAAATCACGCCAAGGTTCTTATCAGCGGGGGACAGGCTGATTTAGCTTTAGCGAAACAGATCGCCGAGGAATCGCAAGTGGATCCTTGCGTATGGACGGGGCAAACGACTTTGAACGAACTTTTGGCATTATTTAAACGTGCGGATGTTGTTGTGTCCAATGATTCAGGACCTTCCCATGTGGCGGCGAGCGTTGGAACCAATGTTGTTGCTCTCTTTGGTCCGACGCGTCCCGAAATAACCGCGCCCCGCGGTAGTGGACGTGTGGTCGTTCTTCATAAAGAGATCGGGTGCAATCAAGCGCCTTGTTATCATTTGACGTGTCCGCAGAATGACTGCATGCGGGCCATAACGGTGGATGATGTTCTTCAAGCTATCGAAAAATTCAAGCGTTAAGAAAATCTTGGTTGTGTCGCTCACGAATATCGGCGATATCTTGGCCATTTGTCCGGCCATGGATATTTTGCTCAATGATTTTCCCGGGGTTAAGTTGTCGATTGTCGTCGGGCCGAAAGGCCGTTCACTGTTTGAAGAGAATCCGAATATTGATCGCGTTTATATTTACGACAAACACGCGGGTATTAAAGAGAAATTGGATTGGTTTTCTATCTTGCGTAAGGAGAGGTTTGATGTTGTTGTCGATTTTAGGAATTCTTTCCTGCCATTTCTTTTAGATACAGCAACACGAACGCCTCCTGAATTATTTATGCCCAAGGGTATTCATTTAATTGATAAGCATTTGTTGCGTCTAAAAAGTATTTATAATTTCCTGAATAGAGCGGAATCGAGAAAAGCCATTGTGATTTTGCCTAAGGACAGGTTGCATGTTGATGCATTAGTTGGCGGGCATCTAACGCGCGGTGAGAAATTTGTTCTTGTGGCTCCCGTTGCCGCTGATTCAGCAAAGACCTGGCACTCGCAGGGTTTTGCAAAGATTTGTGACGGGCTGATCGTGAAGTATGGGATTAAAGTTGTTATGGTAGGTGGACGGGAAGATGAAGCCGTCATGAACGATATTCAGTCGCAAATGAAATATCCTATTTTAACTTTAGCCGGACGGACAAATTTGGTTCAGGTTGCTGAACTTGTGAATCGTTCGTTGTTTTCTGTCGTTCATGATAGCGGTATTATGCATTTGGCGAGTTACTTTGACCGTCAGGTGTTGGCGCTGTTTGGGCCTACTGACCCTCGACTGTCCGGGCCGTGGTCTGCTAATAGCGGATATATCTGGAAAAATCAGCGATGTCAGCGTTGCGCAGATTCTAAGAATGCAGAGCGTCATACGTGCATGAATAATATCAATCCTGAAGATGTTTTAGATTGCATCAAAATTTCAGGCAACAATATCCCTGAGCTTTTTACGATTGGTTAGAATTAATCCTATGAAGCAAATTACGCACAGCGGGTGGCGTGGGGATTCATGAGTGGGATGATCCACGCCGGGCGAAGGGGCCCGCGAATGAATTTCCCGCGACAGGTTCCGCTTTATAAGTACCGTATGAGATGAATTTTATTTATGCTTAATTACCGAAACATTTTAATTGTCCGTACCGATCGCATTGGGGATGTTGTTTTGACAACCCCTGTGATCGAAGCTGTGCGTACTAATTTTCCGAATGCGAATATCACTGTTTTGGTTTCCAAGACGACGCGCAATCTTGTTGATGGTAATCCTTATCTTAACGATGTTTTAATCGATGACCGGCAGGGAAGGTTTAAAGGTTTTTTTGGATTCTGGAGGCTGGTCGCGCAAATCAGGAGCCGGAAGTTTGATGTGGCTTTTATTTTTCATACCAAGAAGCGCACTAATCTGCTTTGTTTCTTGGCGGGGATTCCGGTGCGAGTCGGTTATAAGGATAAAAATTACGGTTTCTTGCTGACCAAAGGTTTTGTTGACCGCCGGCATTTTGGTGAACAGCATGAGGTTGAATATTGTTTGGATCTTTTGCGTAAGATGGGGCTAAATGTCGCAAGCCCGTCGATCTTCTTGCCTACGGATCCAAAGGCGGAAGAGTGGGCGCAAGAATGGCTTAAGAACAATAATCCGTCCGGATTAAAAATTGTTGCGATTCATCCTGGGGCGAGCGACTCGACAAAGCGCTGGCCCGCCGGGTGTTTTATTGGATTGGTTGATAAAATAGTCGAACGTCACAAATGCCTTGTCATTGTTATTGGTGCCGGAGCAGCGGTAGAACTCGCTCGTGAGTTGCGCGTTCAGTGCGCGCGGCCGTTTATTGACCTTACCGGTCAGACATCGGTCGCCCAGATCGCCAGTCTTTTAAGGCGTTGCCATCTTCTTATTTCCAATGATTCCGGCCCCATGCATCTGGGTGCGGCGGCGGGAATTTATGTTCTAGCTCTTTTTTTGCGCAATCAACCCGGGATCAACCCTGAACGTTGGAAGCCATTCGGCCCTAAAGGTTTTGTCCTTTCTAACAGGCCGGATGAAGCAGTTCGGCTGGGGATTGACGGGAGCGTGGTCTCTGGATATAAAGATTCTATTCAAGTCGAAGATGTTTTGGGGATAGTAAATGATCTATTTGAACGTCCATAACGGACGATTCGGTTTTTATCCGGGGGGATATGATGATGTGTAAGGCGGGAAACGATTACGAAGATTTCGTAAGAATGGATCCGGTAAAAATAAAGTCTTTGAAAACAATAATCTTTGCGAATGCCGATGAATATTTTCTCTAATTTCGAAAATAAAAGTGATGCGTTTATTAAAGGCGTCGTTATTGTTGTCCTCGGGTTTCTTATTTATTCTAACGTCCTATATGGGGAGTTTGTATCGGATGACTACGTGTGGATTGTTGATAACCCATCCATTACCCAGCAAAATCTCAGTGACGTCTGGGATAGATTTAATACGAGGTTTATTGCCGGATTGAGTTTTTTTCTTAACTATCGATTAGGCGGTTTGGATACGTTCGGTTATCATTTTCTGAACATTATTTTTCACATCATTAATGCGTTTTTGGTTTATTTTCTTGTTATAAAGATTTCTCAAACGCCTGGTTTGAAGAAACAAACTTTGAACTTACCTTTCCAGTGGATTGCCTTTTATGCCGCGCTGATTTTTTTAGCACATCCTATGCAGGCGGAAGGCGTTGCTTATATTTCTCAGCGCTTTGTTTCTTTGTCGACGATATTTTATCTTGGCACGCTGATCGCCTATATTAAGGCCAGGCTCGAGGGTAAAGCGGTCTTTTATGTCGTGGTTGTTTTTTTAATGCTAATGGGATTGTTTACAAAAGAAATGGCAGCTACATTACCTTTGAATTTAATTCTTATTGAATTATTATTCTTTGGCTCGTCCTGGAAAGTTGATTCCAAAAGGCTGCTGTTAATTCTGACGGGAGGGATAGCGCTTGTTGTAATCCCGTTATTTGTTGCGCATACACGATTTGAAGAGCGATTGCTTCTTGGACCATCGGTCGCGGCAGATCATTCTTTTGTTTGGGCTCATTGTTTTGCTGAGATTAATGTCTTGCGGCGATATCTTACGCTTTTTGTTTTTCCTTTGGGGCAAAGCCATTCTTACGATTATTTGATGGGCGATGGTTGGGGTGGCGCTTCAACTATTTTCTCCATTGTTTTGTTAATCGTTTTGATCGTCTATGCTTTTAAAAATTTCCGAAAGGAGAAAGTATTAAGTTATGCGATTCTATGGTTTTTTATGACCACGTCCATTGAAGCTGTGTTTGCCGTGTTATATGCCGATCGTCATAACACTTTTATGGCTGACCGTTGGGCATATTTGTCGATGGTTGGTTTCTCGATATTCTTGTCGTGGGTTGTTGTTCGTCTGTTCCGCAATGATCGTCTGAGTCGTGTAGTTTTGTTGATTATTGTGTTTGTTCTTTCTTTGCTATGTTATCAACGCAACAAAGTTTGGCAGACAGAAATCGTTTTATGGGAAGATGTCCTTCACAAAAATCCAAAAACTCTAGTTCATTATCTGGCGCTTGGGGTTGCCTATGGCCGCAAAGGACGCTGGCAGGATGCCAGAACTATTTATCACAAGGGTATCGATATGTATGAACGTGGCGAGCTGACTGATCCCTCGTTAACCGTTCAAAAAGTGTATATGTCGCGTATTTATAATAATTGGGGGATCATTGCTGCGAATTACGAACAAAATGGCCCGAAAGCCAGGGAATATTTTCATCGCGCTATGAAATTCGATAAAAGTAACGCCGATGCAATACATAACTTCAACTTTATTAAAGATTCAAGCCCTGTCGAAACAACTGTTCAGGTTTCAGTACAGTAGTAGTAAGTTTTCGGCATGATAAAAGATTAAGCCTGTGTATAGGCTAAAAAATTGGCGTCATTTGTCTGTCCTGGAGGGTCTGGCTGCATTGACTGGGTATACAAACTATGCTAGAATCAACGCTCTTTTGAGGCTTTAAATTAATTATGATTAAATATAATAATATAATTAACCGATTCAAAGGCAAGAAGATCCTGGTTGTCGGCGACTTGATCTTGGATCATTATGTCAAAGGATCGGTTTCCCGGATTTCGCCTGAAGCCCCTGTTCCCATTGTGTTACAGGCTGAATCCTTTTATACCCCGGGCGGATCAGCCAATGTCGCTAATAATTTAAGCTCGTTAGGCGCTCAAGTCACCATCGTTGGGAAGGTCGGGCATGATCTTGAAGGCGGTTTGCTCAAGCGTGAATTAAAGCGTCGGAAGATTGGAATTGACGGTGTTTTTACGGTTGTTGGCGCGCAAACGATTGTTAAAACGCGCATTATTGCCCAGCATCAGCAGGTTGTCCGTGTCGACAGGGAAAGAAATGAGGACGACGCATATCAATCCTTAAAAGAAACTAAGCTTTGGCCGTTTGTCGATAAACGGATTAAAGATTGCCATGCTGTTATTATTTCGGATTATGGTAAGGGAATGATCGATCCCGATTTTGTCGGTCGGATTGCTTACGCAGCTAATAAGTCGGGCATTCCCATCACGGTAGATCCAAAGTTTGATCAATTTAAACTTTATGGCAAGGTAACATCCATAACCCCTAATAAAAAAGAAGCAGAAGCGGCGCTTTTGCGCGTGCCTGAAGATTTGCGCGAGACATTGGGAGTTTCGTCTTTAAAATTAAATACCGCTGACGATATTCAGAAAGCCGGCAGAATTTTCTTAGAATATCTGGATGTCGAGTCTATTCTAGTCACATTAGGCGAACAAGGCATGTGCTTGTTTGAACGGGGTAAAGCGCCTTTTCGGATTGCCACAAAGGCACAAGAAGTATTTGATGTTTCCGGCGCGGGAGATACCGTGATTTCCGTTTTCACTTTGGCGTTAGCGGCAGGGGCGACAAAACGGCAGGCGGCGGATTTGGCCAATTACGCGGCCGGTGTTGTCGTCGGTAAGATGGGCGCGGTCGCAATTACCAAGCCTGAATTGCTAAACGCGATCAAAGAGCAGCGGTCATGAAAACACTCGGGGTAATTCCTGCCAGGTTTAAGTCAACGCGGTTTCCGGGTAAAGTCTTGGCCTTAATTAACGGCAAGCCCATGATTGAGCATGTGTGGCGACAGGCTCGTCAGAGTCGCGAGTTGGATGATGTGATCATTGCCTGTGATCATGCGGATGTGTTTAAAGCGGCGCAGGATTTTGGAGCCAAGGCAGTCATGACCTCACCCGACCATCCGTCGGGATCAGACCGTATCGCTGAGGTTGTAGGATCTTTAACATGTGAAATTATTGTTAATATTCAAGGTGATGAACCGTTTATTCAGCCGCAAGTCATCGACGGATTGGTGGTGGCGCTTAAGAATGATAAAAGCACAAGCGTTGCGACAGTGATTAAAGAGATCAGGTCGGATGATGAGATTATAAATCCGAATGTCGTGAAGGTTGTTGTTGATAAAAATCATTACGCCTTGTATTTTTCACGTTCGGTGATTCCGTATAATCGGAATGCAGATCGACCGTCGGATTTGAAATATTTTAAGCATCTTGGCTTGTATGCTTATCGGAAAGATTTTTTAATGGCGTATAAAGATTGGCCGAAGTCGATGTTGGAATCAACCGAGCAGTTGGAGCAATTAAGGATTTTGGAAGCAGGATACAAAATTAAAACAATCCAAACTGATTCTGAAAGCATCGCCGTGGATACGCCGGAAGATTTAGACCGGATTTTAAAATTAAAAATACGATAGAGATTTGTTATGCCAAATGTAATTAAATTAAATGGGATTTCCATTGGCGGTAACCGGCCGTTCATTCTGATTGCCGGGCCGTGCGTGATTGAATCAAAGGCCGGCGCACTCGCCATTGCCACAAAATTAAAGCGTGTCACCGAAAAATTAGGAGTGCCGTTTGTTTTTAAGGCAAGCTACGATAAAGCGAACCGGACTTCCATCGATTCCTTCCGAGGCCCTGGCCTTCTGGAGGGATTAAAAATTTTAAAAGAAATTAAAGCAAAACTCAATGTTCCTGTTTTAAGCGATGTCCACGGTGTTGACGAAATTGATCAGGCTGCAGAGGTTTTGGATATCCTTCAGATTCCCGCATTTCTTTGCCGTCAAACAGATCTTCTTGTTAAAGCGGCGAATTCGGGGCGGATTGTCAACGTTAAGAAAGGTCAGTTCTTGGCGCCCTGGGATATGAAATCGGTTGTTAAAAAGATTGAACATGCCGGCGGTAAAAAGATTTTGCTCACAGAGCGAGGCGCAAGTTTTGGATACAACAATCTGGTCACAGATTTCAGATCCTTAGATGTGATGCGTAAATTTGGTTATCCGGTCATTTTTGATGCCACCCATAGCGTTCAGCAACCGGGCGGTTTGGGGCACGCTTCCGGCGGGGAAAGCCAATATATTCCTCTGTTATCGCGCTGTGCCATTGCGGCAGGGTGCGATGGTTTATTTATGGAAACACACCCTAATCCGGCGAAGTCTTTATCCGATGGGCCAAACATGGTTCCTTTAAATGCCATGGAAGGGTTGCTTAAAGGATTAATCGCGATTGATCGTATTGTTAAAGGAAAAAAGTAATGAGTCTAAAACGCGCGAAAGAAGTTATCGCAATCGAAGCTGAAGCAATAAAAGCGCTGAGCGGGAGAATTGACAAAAGTTTTTTAACGGCAGTGGAAATTATTGCTCAGTGCCGGGGGCGCGTGATTATAAGCGGTATGGGAAAGACCGGATTGATCGGGCGAAAAATGGCAGCCACATTTTCTTCAACGGGTACGCCGGCTATTTTTATGCACAGCGCCGAGGCCGTGCACGGTGATTTAGGCCAGGTGATCAGGCAGGATGTTCTTTTGGTTCTATCACAAAGTGGTGAAACTGAAGAGACGACGCGTTTGTTGCCTTTGATTAAGAAAATAGGCGCCAAGATCATTGCGATCACCGGTAATCCGCAATCCACATTAGCCAAGCATAGCGACGTAGTTCTAAATGTGAAGGTTCAAAAAGAAGGATGCCCATTAGGCCTTGCGCCTATGGCATCGACGACAGCTACCTTGGTCATGGGTGACGCCTTGGCCGCGTGCCTGATTGACCGCAAAGAATTTCGAAAAGAAGATTTTGCTTTTTTTCATCCTGGTGGAAGCCTTGGGCGTCGACTGCTTCTTAAGGTTGAGGACATTATGCGAACAGGCAACAGGTTTGCTAAGGTCACGGGTGATCGCACGGTCAAGGACGTGCTTTTGGAAATCACGAAAGCCCGGTGCGGATCGGCGTGTGTTGTTAATCAGAAGGGGAAAGTTATCGGAATCTTTACCGACGGTGATTTGCGTCGGCATCTGAAAGAAGACTCGCAGCTTTTAACCAAAAAGGTTAAAGACGTCATGACGGTTAAACCAACAACGATCCGTTTTGATAAACTGGCTGCCGAGGCATTTGAGATTCTAAAAGAAAAGCGCATTGATGAGCTTCCTGTTATTGATCAAAATGGAAAATCAGCCGGGCTCGTTGATGTGCAGGACCTTCTGAAGGCGGGATTAGTTTAAATGACAACAAATGCCAGGGCTAAGAAAATTAAACTCGTGATCTGTGATGTCGACGGTGTTTTAACCGATGGTAAGATTATTTATGATGATTTGGGAAAAGAATCCAAAAATTTTAACGTGCAGGATGGTTTAGGTCTGGTCCTTTTAAAAAAGTATGGCATTCAAACGGCCATTATTTCAGCCAGGGCTTCGAAGGTGGTGGCTCATCGAGCCAAGGATATTGGGATCGAACACGTCGTTACCGGTGCGTTTCCTAAGTTGGCTGCATATGATCAGTTGGTTAAGAAATTAAATGTTAAAGATAGTGAGGTTTGTTTTATAGGCGATGATTTGCCTGATTTGGCGATTATGAAACGTGTGGGATTAGCTGTCGCAGTCAGTAATGCGGTTGCCCAAGTAAAGCGTGTTGCGCATGACACGACGCGCAAACGCGGGGGTGAGGGCGCTGTCCGTGAGGTAGTCGAGAAGATTTTAAAAGCCCAAGGATACTGGTTAAGCATCCTTAAGGAAGTTTAGTAATTTATTTTTAAGGTAGTTAATCAGTAATGGATATAAATTGATTTGAGGGGTTGCGATGATTAAGAAAATATTAATGATTGTGATGATCTGTTGCTGTTCGTCTTTGCTTCATGCCGAAGATGTGTCGTTGGAGGCGCAAAAAAATGAAGTCAAAGAAAAAGCCATTCAACAGGAATTTGAGGGATTTAATCTTAACGGCTATACGGATGGTGGAGACAAGGCCTGGGAAATCAATGGCGATAAAGCAAATGTTTCTGAAGAAAATGTTAAGATCACCAATGTGAACGCTAACAGTTTTGGCGAGCAAAATGTCAATTTAAAATCTAAGAAGGGGTTGATTGATAAGGCCAGCGGCAACGTCCATTTAGAGAAAGATGTTGTTATTACCTCCGGCCAAGGCGCGCAAATGACCACGGATACTTTGGATTGGAAGCGCAGTGAAAATATTGTTTCGACCCAAGATTCTGTTGAGATTAAGGATGACACCTTAACGATTACCGGCAAGGGCATGGTGGCTCAGCCTGATTTAAAGACTGCTTCTATCCATGAGAATGTCAAGGCGGATGTCACGGGTATTCCTTCCGGCGGTGTATCGCAGAATATCGCGATAACATCTGATGGGCCGATGGAGATGGATCAGCTAAAACAGGTTGTTGTTTTTAATGAGAACGTGGTGGCAACCGAAGCTACAACAGGCCGTCAACTCAAGGCTGATAAAATGGAAGTTTATTTTGACCAGCAGGCTAAAAGCATTAAGAAATTAGTTTGTATCGGCAATGTTTCCGTGCATCAGGGATTAAATATCAGCTATTCGGATAAGTTGGTTTATGATGCGGTCACTCAAAAGATGACGCTTTCCGGAAAACCAAAGCTCGTCTTTGATTTAAACAGCCAGACCGGCAGTGGAAAAAATATTTTTAAAGGGTTAGGGGTAGAATAGGAACCCATCCCACCCCGGGGGTGGAGCAGGTTTTTAGAGAAAAACTATGAGACTTCTTGAAGCAAAAAATTTGGTTAAGACGTACAATGGACGGCGGGTGGTTGACGGATTAAGCATAACTGTTGGCCGTTCGGAAATCGTCGGTCTTCTGGGGCCGAATGGGGCTGGCAAGACCACCTCATTTTATATGACCGTCGGCATTGTCCAGCCGGATGAAGGACAGATTATTTTTGACCAGGAGGATATTACCAAGAAACCTATTCATGAGCGTTGTCGTCTGGGTATGGGATATTTGGCGCAGGAATCCTCGATCTTTCGCAAGCTGACGGTTGAAGAGAATATTATGGCTATTTTGGAAACTCTGGATATTGGCCCGCAGGAACGCAAACGCAGGCTTGAATCTTTGCTTGAAGAATTAAATATTTCCCATCTGGCGAAGAGCCGGGCGTATACATTGTCCGGCGGAGAGAGAAGGCGTTTAGAGATCACGCGTGCCTTGGTGACTAATCCATCTTTTCTTTTATTGGACGAGCCTTTTTCCGGCATCGATCCGATTGTCGTGGCTGAGGCCCAGGAAATTATCAAGGATCTTAAAAAGAGAGGGTTAGGAATTCTTTTGACTGACCACAATGTGCGCGAAACTTTGGCAATCACCGACCGCGCCTATTTGGTGGCGGACGGGCGTATTTTGATTTCCGGCACCGCCCAGGATTTGATTAATGATCCGAAGGCCAGAAGGATTTATTTGGGTGAAAAGTTCACAATGTGAACCATTGGGATTTTATTAGGATTCCTTACCCAATGGTTCATCCTGAGGAGCGAAGCGACGAAGGATCCTTTGATCTCACGTAAGTGAGTGTTTAACAGTTGACGTTATGTCATTAACGAGAGGACAGTTGTAAATGAAAATCGATGTGAAGAAAGTGGATGCTTTGAAACGTGAACTTCATTTTGAGGTTCCGAAGGATAGAGTTAACAAAACCATGGAAGAGGTGTATGAATCTGTCGCCAGGGTTGCCAAAGTTAAGGGTTTCCGTCAAGGAAAAGTCCCTCGCAATATTTTGGTTTCTACGCATGGCAAGGTGGTTCAGGAAGAGGCTATTAAAAAACTGATCCCGGAAGTTTATCATGAAGGGCTTCATAAGGAAAAGATCGACCCGATTGATCTTCCGGAAATTGCTGATGTGAATCTAAAGGACGGCGCGTTGACATTTACGGCTAAGCTTGATATCCGTCCAGATATTAAAGTGAAAGATTATAAGAAAATCAAGGTCCAGCGAAAGTCTTCCAAAGTCACGGATGAAGATATTAACAAAACCTTAGATGTGTTTAAAAAGGGCCAAGGCGCAGAGCCAAAAGAAACTGTGGTCGATGATGCGTTTGCTCGTGGATTGGGTTTCCCGAATCTTGCCGAGTTCAAAGATGCGCTTACGCGCCAGTTAGAAATGGATAAGGATCGTCAGAGCCGTTTGGACGTTGAACAGCAGATCGTGGACGCGCTCCTTAAAGAAGCTAAATTCATGGTTCCGCAGAGTCTGCTTAAGAAGCAAATGGATTATCGCCTGCAAGATGCGCGTAAGCATTACAAATCCCATGGAATGCCTGCCGATGAGATTGCGAAAAAAGAAATTGAATTGCGTGAACAATTGAAAGATGCCGTTGAGCGCGATGTTAAGGTGTACCTGGTCTTTCAGGAAATCGCAAAAGCCGAGAATATCGCGGCGGAACAGAATGATAATATTATGATGAAAGTTATGGAGTTTCTTATGAAAGAAGCGGATTGGCAGGAAGCAAAATAGATTGAAAAGGGGTTAGGGTATAGGGGGGAGGGTTTAGAGATATTCCTTGTTCCCAAACCCTATCCCCTAAACCCTATACCCTATTATTCATTCATAAACTGAGAGGAGTCAAAGATGGAAAAAGTACCTGAACAATCATCATTATTGGTCCCAATGGTTATCGAAAAAAGCAGCCAGGGGGAGCGTGCTTATGATATTTATTCGCGTCTTTTGAAAGAGCGAATCATTTTCTTGGGAACAGCCATTGATGATGGTGTGGCCAGTCTGGTGATTGCCCAAATTCTTTTTTTACAGTCGGATGATCCTCAAAAGGATATTTATCTTTATATTAATTCGCCGGGCGGATCAGTGACAGCTGGTCTTGCCATTTACGATACTATGCAATTTGTGAAACCCGATATCTGTACTATTTGCATGGGGCAGGCCGCCAGCATGGGTTCAGTGCTTTTAACCGCCGGTGCCAAGGGTAAGCGCTTTGCGCTTCCGAACGCGCGTATCATGATCCATCAGCCTTGGGGCGGTGCGCAGGGGACCGCAAGCGACATCCACATTCAGGCTCAGGAAATATTAAGGATGAAGGAAGAGCTTAACAAAATATTAGCGAAGCATTCGGGTCAGCCTTTAGCACGCATTGAAAAAGATTCTGATCGTGATTTCTTTATGTCCGCCCAGGAAACGCAGGAATATGGTTTGATTGACCAAGTTATTTCTGGTATCAGCGCGATTAAGAAATAAATTTAATAAAATTTAGAAAGGTTTTTGTTATGAAAAGGAATTTGTTGTTAACTCCGGGGCCGACCCAGGTTCCTCCGTCGGTGTGCGAAGCATTAGGGCGTCCGATCATTCATCATCGCACTCCGCAGTTTCAGAATGAAATCAAGGAAGCTGTTGAAGGTCTTAAATATATTTTTCAGACTAAGAACGACGTTTATCTTCTGACGTGCTCGGGAACGGGCGCGATGGAAGCGGCTGTGTGCAATCTTCTTTCACCGGGTGATAAAGCGATCGCGGTCGAAGCCGGAAAATTCGGCGAAAGATGGACGGAGTTATGCAAAGTTTATAAAGCTGATGCCCGTGTTGTCACAATCGAATGGGGCAAGACGGTTACGGCTGCCGATATCCAGAAGATTCTGAAAGCCGAAGCGGATATCAAAGCTGTCTTCATCACTTTGTGCGAAACTTCGACGGGAGCGACACCGGACGTGCAGGCGATCGCCCAAGTCGTCAAGGAATCGAACGCTGTTCTAGTTCTGGACGCGATCAGTGGTTTAGGCGTCACTGACGTACAAACCGATAATTGGGGCGTTGATGTGGTGGTGAGCGGTTCGCAAAAAGGTTTGATGCTTCCGCCCGGTTTGGCGATGATCAGCGTCAGTCCTAAAGCGCTCGCACTTATTGAAAAATCAACCAATCCTCGTTATTATTTTGACCTTCGTGAAGCCAAGAAAGCGGCGGAAAAAGTGGATACACCGTTCACGCCCGCGATCGGTATTATCATCGCGCTCAACGAAGCAATTCGATTAATCAAAAAAGAAGGCTTACAGAATCTTTTCGTCCGTTACGCGCTTATGGCTAAAGCCACGCGTGCGGCTGCTCAGGCATTGGGGTTGAAAGTATTTACGGATCCGTCATGCCAATCAAATGTATTGACCGCGATCTCTTTGCCGGCCAACATCGACGGCGAGAAACTTATGAAGGTTATGCGCGATGAACACGGCATCACGGTTGCCGGCGGCCAGGATAAGTTAAAAGGAAAGACGATCCGAATCGCCCATATGGGTATGATTGATGAGTTTGATATTGTGGCTGGCATCGCCTGTTTGGAAAAAGTATTAAAGAAAATGGGGCATACGTTTGAACTCGGGGCCGGTGTTGCCGCCGCGCAGAAGGTTTTGAATTCGTAATAGACCGTAGCGGCTGGTTTTAAACCCGTCGTTACATTTTTGAAAGGTTATTGAAAATGAAGATTTTGATCAGCGATAAATTAGCTGAAGAGGGTATTGAAATCCTCAAAGCCGTAAAAGAATTCGAGATCGTCTGCCAATATGGTTTGAAACCTGAAGAACTCAAAAAGATCATCGGTGATTTTGATGCCTTGATCATCCGCAGTGGCACGACAGTCACCGCGGATATCCTTGAGTCGGCAAAAAAATTAAAAGTGATCGGCCGCGCCGGAGTTGGTTTGGATAACGTGGATTTAAAAGCAGCAACTAAACAGGGTGTCGTTGCCATGAACACGCCCGCCGGGAATACGACTTCGACAGCCGAACATACCATGAGCATGATCCTCGCGCTCTCTCGCAATATCCCACAGGCTTATATGTCCATGAAGTTAGGAAAATGGGACCGCAATAAATTTAACGGAGTTGAGCTGCACGGAAAAATATTAGGTGTCATCGGCCTCGGAAGAATCGGTTCTACAGTCGCGCGCATGGCCCAGGGTTTCGGTATGACGATCAAGGCCTCTGACCCGTATTTGTCGAGGGAAGTTGCGGCACAAAAAGGGATTGATCTTGTCGAACTCGAAGATATCTATAAAACCGCGGACTATATTACGATTCATATCCCGATGAGTGATGAAACAAAGGGTATGATCTCGGATAAACAATTTGCATTGCTTAAAAAAAGTGTGCGTTTGATTAATTGCGCTCGTGGCGGCATTATTGATGAAAAGGCCTTAGCCAAGGCGCTTGAAGAAAAGCGTATTGCCGGCTGTGCCCTGGACGTTTTTGAACAAGAGCCGTTGCCCGCGGATTCACCACTTTTAAAATTTGATAACGTGATTGTGACGCCGCATCTGGGCGCATCCACATCTGAGGCTCAGGTGAATGTCGCCATAGAAATTGCCCACGCGGTTAAAGACGCGCTTTTGGGTAAAGGCATCCGCAACGCGGCCAATTTTCCGTCGTTATCAGAAGAAGCATTCAAAGCCATCGAACCATATATGGATTTGGGTGAACGCATGGGAAAATGTTTGTCTCAGCTTGTTCAGGGACGTTTGCAGGAGTTGACGATTACCTACAGCGGTGCGGTTACGGCTCACAAGGTGGTGCCCGTCACCATGGCGTTGGCCAAAGGACTTTTAGCGCCGGCGTTTGGTGGATCGGTTAATTCCATTAACGCTCTGGATATGGCCAAAGAGCGTGGGATCAATATTCAGGAAATCGTCTCGAATCAAGAAGTTGAATATGTGAATCGTATCAACGCCGAAATCAAGACTGATAAAGAGAAGTTCACGATGTGGGGGACGCTTTCGAGCAATAATCAGCCGCGCATTGTCAAAATTAACAGTGTCTACGTCGAGGCAATCCCCGACGGACACATGTTGTTTATTAATAATAACGATAAGCCCGGTATCGTCGGGGCTGTCGGTACTATTCTGGCGCTTGAAAACATTAACATCGCAGGAATCACATTTGGCCGTGAGCAGCAAGGCGGATTGGCTGTTAGTATTGTGAATGTTGACAGTCAAATTCCCGAGAGTGTTATTGAGAAACTCAGGCAGACTAAAAATATCCTTCTGGTTAAAACAGTAAAGATTTAACTATGATGATGCCTTTAGCTAACATTTTGGTTTATGGTTTTCGTGATGCAATCAATCCATGTAACCTCTCAACGATGGTGCTGTTTGCGGCACTATTGGGTTTGTTAAGGCGTCGACAGCTTCCCTATATACGGTTAGGGTGGATATTTGTTGTTGTTTCATATATGGCCTCCTTAATTTTCTTGGCCGGGGGTCTTATGAACATTCTCTATTCGATATTATTCTTTCAAGTTGTGCGGATTATTTATGTCATTGTTGGAATTGTTTTTGTCGTCGTCGGTATTATCCATTTGATTGATTGGATTCGGATTCGAAGAGGCGGCTTAAGTAAGATATTATTAGCTCTTTCTGATGATGGAAAAGGAAAGTCTTTTCCAAAGATTGCAGGGGTTTTTATAGTTATAGCGATAGCTGTTTATCTAAATGCTATAGCCACTATTTGGCCTTCCAACTCGTACATCTCTTTTTATTTAAATTTTATAAATATACCTGGAGAGAGAAAAGAAGCGATCATCATGCTTTTCATTTATAGTTTGATGATGATTGCTCCCTTGGCAGTTGCGATGCTCTGGATTTTTTGGAGTTCGCCTTGTGGATGGGTGACCAAGTCTCCAGCCAAGGCAAAGATGGTTCTTTCTTCCGTTTTGTTGGGCTTGGGCGGTTGTCTCGTCTATATTTTTCATTGATATTGGTGATATGTTTTTGAGTAGGTAGATTTTTTGTTATTAATCCATTAAAGAGGCCATTGTAATGAATATTGTCGTATTCGGCGCCCAGTGGGGTGATGAGGGGAAAGGAAAGCTTATCGATATCCTTTCAAAGAATGTAGATATAACAGCGCGTTATCAGGGCGGGAATAATGCCGGGCATACGGTGATTGTCGGAGACGAGGAATATGTTTTTCATCTGATCCCCTCGGCAATTCTTCATCGCCATAAGGTTTGTGTTATTGGCAACGGTGTTGTCATCGATCCTCAATCATTGTTGAAGGAATTAGATGATCTGAAAAAACGCGGCTTGAACGTGACGCCAGGTCAATTTAAGATTGCGATTAATGCCCATGTGGTTATGCCGTATCATCGTGTTCTTGATGGGTTACGTGAGGGGAAACGCAAACATAAAATTGGAACGACCGGGCGAGGCATTGGTCCTTGTTATGCCGATAAAGTTACTAGGTGTGGTATACGTATGGTTGATCTTTTAAATCCAAAGATTTTTAAGGCTAAACTTGAGGATAACCTTTCCGAGAAAAATGAAATTTTTCGCAAGGCTTTTGGGCACAAGGAATATAAATTTGAGGAAATTTATAAAGAATATATCAATTATGGAAAAATGCTTAAACCGTTTATTTGTGACACCGCTCTTTATTTGAATGAACAAATTGCTAAGAAAAAATCAATTCTTTTTGAAGGCGCTCAAGGTTCTTTCTTGGATATTGATTTTGGTACTTATCCGTTTGTGACGTCTTCCAATTCTTGTGTTTCTGGCGTTTGCTCTGGAAGCGGGGTTCCGCCAACGAAGATTCACAAGATCATTGCAACGGTCAAAGCCTACACAACACGTGTTGGCGAAGGGCCGTTTCCGACCGAATTTTCATCAAAAATGGATAATGAAATACGTACTAAAGGTAAAGAGTTCGGCGCAACCACAGGTCGTCCTCGTCGATGCGGTTGGTTTGATGCTATTCTTGTGCGATATGCGCTGATTATCAACGGAGCGGATGAATTGGCTATTATGAAGTTAGATGTTCTTGATGAGCTCAAAGAATTAAAGATATGCACAGCATACAGATATAAGGGAAAAACGATAACGGATTTTCCCCACGATTATGAAGTGGTTAGTTCGGTTAAGCCGGTTTATGAAACCCTTCCTGGTTGGCAGGCTTCGACCCGCGGTATTCGGGATTTTTCTAAATTACCGGCTAATGCCAAGCGGTATATCAATCGTTTGGAAGAGTTGCTTAAGGTGCGTATAAAATACATTTCCATCGGTTCAAAACGTGATGAAATTATTGTTAAATAATAAGTTAGGGCTGGTCGAGTGAGCCAAAAATCTTGACTTTAAAAAGGTGCTATGTTAATGTGGTGCCTGTTGTTAGCCTTCTTTTAACCACTCGAAATGAGAAATTTCTAGCATCGTTAGATGAAGGTTTAAGATTTGATTTTGAAAAAGGAAAGGTCGCTATATGGAGGGGTTTATGAGACGAGATTTTAGGAGTTTAGTAGGGGTTGTTTTGGTTGGAATTTTCTTCTTGAGTGCCTCCGGGTGTACCTTCATTTTTCAAAAAGGCCGTCGCAACGACGCATCGGGTCAAATAGCAAAACTTAAAGACGATATTGATGAGTTGCAAAAAGCAAAGAATGAACTTGAAGACCGCTTAAAGAATGAAATTTCTGATAAAGAAGTGACCGTCGAACGGCTTCAAAAGGGTCTAGTAATCACATTTGTGGCCGAGGTTCTCTTTGATTCTGGGAAAGCGGAATTACGCAAAGAATCATTTTCAAAATTGGATAAAATTGTAAGTGTTATTCAGGATGTTGTTCCGGATTTAAATGTCGGCATCGAAGGGCACACGGATAATGTACCAATTAAACATTCGGGATGGAAAACAAATTGGGAACTATCGTCACATCGTGCTTTAAGCGTCCTTTATTATGCGACGGAGCATGGGGTTAATCCATTGCGATTAGCGGCAACAGGATATGGGGAATACCATCCTGTCGGAAGTAATGATGCCAAAGAAGGCCAGCAGAAAAATCGTCGTGTCGAGATTGTCATTCTTCCGAAAGTTGATAAAGAAAAGTCAGAGGAAACTGCTAAATAATCGCGATTAATTGGGTAGGGCACGTGAAGAATCTTGGATTAGTGCTTTTATTTGTCGTTGTTGCTGGCGCGCTTATTGGGGTTGTCGCGCATTATAAACATCAGGTAACACAAATTTCTAAAGTTTTAGAGTCTGAACGGTATAGTCGTTTGGTGGCTGAGGAAAAAGTTGTCAACAGTGTTTTCAAAATCAAGCAGCTGCAGGATGATTTATCCGAAAATGAAGATAAGATTGCTAAGATTCAGAATATTTTAAAAGAACAAAATAGCGTCAATAAGGATCTTGAGAGCCAATACCAGAAGCTGTCTAAATCAAAGTCACAGTTGGAAGATCAAATTCAAATGTTAATCAGCCAACAGGCAATGGCCGCTCAAGCTGAATCTGCTGTTCAAGAAGTGGTTCAACGTAACGAAACAGTACAGCAAAATGAAGCAGAGTCCTCGACACATTAAGATTGTATTTGTTTGACTCGGCGTTTGATGAAGATATTGGATTGTGCTTGTGCGTGGGGGATTGCAAAGTCCCCCATTTTATTTATCCGCGAAAATTATGAGTGACAGGAAAATTCCTCAACATGTTGCAATTATCTTGGACGGTAACGGCCGATGGGCAAAGAGCCGGAAACTTCCTCGGACACAGGGTCATCTTGAAGGTGTTAAGCGTGTTGATGAAGCGATCGAAACGTGCATCAAGACGGGCATTAAGGTTTTGACGATTTATGTTTTCTCGACCGAAAACTGGAATCGTCCGAAAAACGAAGTGAGTATGTTGATCCACACGCTCATTGCAGTCCTTAATAGAAAAGTTAAAAAGATGCATGAAGCCGGAGTCAGGTTGCAATTCATCGGCCGCCGGCAGGGAGTTCCTGATCAGGTCATCAAAGGTTTTGAAGAAGCGACGCAATTGACAAAGAATAATTCAAAATTGACGGTCAACGTTGCGTTTAATTATGGCGGCCGGACTGAGATTTTAGATGGTATTTCCAAGGTCATTGAAGATGTGCGGTCGGGTTCGCTTAAGGCGGAGCAGTTGTCGGAGGAATTGTTTAGTCAGTATTTATATACAAAAGGATTGCCGGATCCTGATCTTTTGATCAGGACTTCGGGTGAGAAAAGGATCAGTAATTTTCTTTTGTGGCAGCTTTCCTATGCTGAATTTTATTTTACCGAGAAATATTGGCCTGATTTTAATGAGGTTGAGTTTCTTAAGGCCATTGATGATTTTCAAAACCGTGAACGTCGTTACGGCGGATTGACCGCGCAGTAATTGGGAAATTCTGTATGGGTATTGCTAGATTAATCAGTTCGTCCTTGATGATCGCCTTAACTGTTTGCGCGGTTCTAAACAGTTATTTATTTATTATCACAGTTTGTATTTTGACTGCAGGTGGGTTGTACGAGTTCTTCTATTTAATTCAGAAGAAAGATATTCCTATTTATAGTTATACCGGAATTTTGATTGGGACTTTAATTCCGTTGTCAATTTTTACCCGGTTTGAGTTGACGAAGAATTGGGAGTTGCTCTTTATTGTAATCGGATTTCTTTTGATTATGATGTTACAATTTCGTCGGGCCGATACCCGGAATGCTATTGTAGGGTTATCCACAACATTGTTTGGTATTTTGTATGTTTCTTGGTTTTTTAGTTTTTTGGTAAAAATACGTTTGATGTTGCCTGGTTTTGAAGGGGTCAAGCTTTTGGCCTTTATTTTGCTTGTGACAAAATCAGGAGATATTGGTGCTCTTTTAGTCGGCAGCCGTTTTGGCAGGCATCCTCTTTTGCCCAAGGTGAGTCCGAATAAGTCGATTGAAGGCGCTGCCGGGAGTTTTTTGTTTAGCATTATAACGGCAATTGCTTTTAAATCCCTTTTGCCTGAATTGCCGTATTTTTCCGTGATTCATGTGGCGCTCATGGGGGCATTTTTTGGCGGTCTTGGGCAGTTAGGTGATTTGTCTGAATCTTTAATCAAAAGAGATTGTAATGTTAAGGACTCGGGAAAATTATTGCCGGGTATGGGCGGGGTGCTTGACGTGATTGACAGCTTGCTTTTTTCTGCGCCCGCATTTTATATGTATATGAGTTCAACGTTAGATACGATACAAGTCGTTCATCCATGAAGAAAAACATTGCGATTTTAGGATCTACCGGATCCATCGGGATCAACACGCTTAAAGTCATTGATCGTTACCGGGATCAATTTAATGTTGTTGCGTTGACGGCATATCAGAATTCCGATCTTTTAGTGGAGCAGGCCCGTAAATATGCTCCTAAATATGTTGCTGCAACAGATGAAAATATTGGGCAACTTAGAAAAAGGTTAAATTCTGGGAAAATTAAAGTTTGCAGCGTTGATCATGATTTATCGATGATCGCGTCTCTGCCCGAAGTGGATGTTGTTGTTTTGGCAATGCGTGGAAGTGCCGCACTTCTGCCCTTTTTATCAGCCCTTCGCGCGGGGAAGATCGTTGCCCCGGCTAACAAAGAGGCATTGGTGATTGCCGGGGATATCCTGATGGAGGAAGCTCGTAAATTTGGAGCCGTCATTATCCCGATTGATAGTGAGCAAAGTGCAATTTTTCAATGTCTTCACGGACAGAAGCGGGATGAACTTAAACGTGTGTTGCTGACTGCGTCGGGAGGTGCTTTGTTAAGAGTGCCGGCCTCGAAATTTAATCGCCTGACGGTAAAACAAATTCTGAGCCATCCTCGATGGAAGATGGGAGCCAAGATTACAGTTGATTCGGCCACGCTCATGAACAAAGGATTTGAGGTTATTGAGGCTCAGAAGTTATTTAATCTTAAGGCCGACGAGATTGAGGTTGTGATTCACCCGGAGGCGATTATTCATTCGATGGTTGAGTACAGGGACGGATCGGTTATGGCGCAATTGGCGGTGACAGATATGCGTTTGCCGATTCAGTATGCCTTGACCTATCCAAAACGCCTGGATACTGGGTTGCCGGATTTGGATTTCTTTAAATTGAAAAGTTTGCATTTTGAGAAGCCGGATCTAAAGAGATTTCCATCATTAGCTCTGGCGTTTCATGTGGCGAAAAAAGGCGGCTCTTTGCCTTGCGTTTTGAACGCGACCGATGAATTGGCGGTTGAGGCGTTCTTAAATTCGAAAATTAAATTCACAAAGATGTTCGATGTCATCGAGCGGATAGTGTTAAAACATAAATTGATCCACAGGCCTGATTTAAATCAGATACTCGCCGTCGATCAATGGGCCCGTGAAGAAACAAGGAAATTATTATAATGGATACAATCATTTTTCTGGCTGTTTTGAGCGTTCTTATATTAGTTCATGAGTGGGGTCATTTTATTACGGCTAAGAAACTCGGCGTTAAGGTTGAGCAGTTTGCGCTCGGCATAGGAAGAAAATTATTTTCTTTTGTCCACAATGGGACGGAATTTCGATTGTGCGTTTTTCCATTGGGCGGTTACGTGAAAATGGCAGGGGATGAACGGACTCAATGCAAAGGGGCTTTCGATGAATACTTTTCGAAATCCGTAGGTCATCGCGCGTTGATTGTTCTTATGGGGCCGATCGTTAATATTGTTTTTGCCTATTTATGTTTTTGCGCGGTCTTTATGATGGGTTATGTGGATATGGATTTGTCGTCGAAGAAGATTCAGGCCCAAATTGGAGAGATTCAGGAAGGTTCGCCCGCTCAGAAGGCAGGTTTAATCGTCGAGGATAAAATTCTTCAGATCGATGATAAAAAAATCCTTAATTGGCCTGACATGCAGGACTATATTACCGAATCGAAAAAGGACGAACTTATTTTTACTCTTGAACGTAATGGGATCGAAGTTAAAGTTCCTGTTATTCCAAAAGAATATAAACAAAAGGACATTTTCGGGCGAGAGCACGCAACCCGTCGTGTCGGCATTTCGCCTTTTAAAATCAAATCTGCTGAAGAGATGGTTGTTGTTCGATATAGTTTTCCTCAGGCCATGGTCAAGGCGGCCCAGGAGTTGTGGGACATTACTCTCAAAACTTACAAAGGGCTGTATGAAATGGCGATTGGCCTGCGTTCAGCCAAAGAGGCTATGGGTATCGTCGGGATTTTCTTTGTTATCAAGTATGCCAGTTCGGTCGGGTTTGCCTTTTTATTGCACATTGTCGGCGTCATTTCGGTAAGTTTGGCCATCTTTAATTTGTTACCGATTATTCCTTTGGATGGCGGGCATCTTTTACTTTTGGGAATTGAAAAATTACGCCGCAAACCACTTCCTGCTCAAGTGGAAGACTGGATCATGCGTATTGGTTTCGGCTTTATTATTCTTTTGGCCTTATTTGTCTTTTATGGTGATTTTGAGCGTATTGGACTCATCGATCGGCTGACAAATCTCTGGCATCGGTTGATTCCGTAAGTTAAGATATCAACCGGAATATTTTAATGAAAGGGACAAGAAATTATGGAACACGAGGATATTAAATCAAGGATCCATCACTACTTGATTTCAAAAACAAACTTTTTGAAGGTCAAGGATACTATGAGTGAAGATCATTTGCGTGTTTTTGTCGATAGCGCGATTATTGAACTTTGCAAAGAAACCAAAATGGAGATGTCGTTTGATGAGCGTGCAACGATTATTCGTGAGCTTGTCAGCTCTGTCATCAGTCTTGGTCCGCTTCGTCCGTTGGTTGAGGATCCGACGATTACAGAAATCATGATTAACGGCCCCAAACAAGTTTATATTCAAAGGCACGGAAAGATCGAGCTTTGTGCTGTCCAGTTTAGAAATAACGATGATCTTATGCATACCGTTCAGAAAATCCTGGCGAGTGCCACGACCAGCCGACGCGTGGATGAATCATCTCCGTACGTGGATTTTTCATTGCCGGATGGATCTCGTGTCAACGTGCTTTTGCCGCCGTGCGCTATGATCGGCCCGGTCATTACTATCCGAAAATATTTAAAAGAATTAACCGGCATTGAAGATTTGATTGAAAAGAAAACCTTAAATAAAGCTATGGGTGATTTTCTTGTGTCCGCCATTAAGGCGAAACTAAATATTGTTTTTTGCGGTGCGACAGGTTGCGGCAAAACAACGCTTCTGAACGTTCTTTCCGGCCATATTTCGGACCATGAACGTATAATCACCATTGAAGATACCGCTGAACTTCGTCTCAGGCAAAAGCACGTGGTTTCATTGCAGTCGAAGCCTTCGAATATTGAAGGTAAAGGCGCGGTTTCCATCAGGGATTTGTTTGTGAACTCACTGCGTATGCGTCCGGATCGGATTATTGTCGGTGAAGTCCGTGGGGATGAAATCTTGGACATGGTGCAGTCGATTAGTTCTGGCCACTCTGGATCGTTGGCGATCGTTCACGCGGATTCGCCTGCCGAGAGTTTTAATCGTATGATTACAATGATGCTGATGTCTGGAATTCGTCTCTCCGGTGAACAGATCCAAGAGCAACTTGCTAATGCCATCGACTTGATTGTTTATGCTGAATTATATGTGGACGGGGTACGCCGTATTACGAATATTACGGATTTGGTTTCCACGAAAGATGGCAACGGTAAAATCGAATTGATTGATATTTTTACTTTCAAACAAACTAAAATTGATGAGCAGGGCAAAGTCCACGGGGATTGGGTTATCAATAAGCGAAAACCATCGTTTGCTAAGAAATTTGTTAAATTAAATATTCCATTACCAACCGGAATGTTTGACTAAAGGGATGCGAATTTATGTTGTGGTCTAAGTTTTTTATTCCGACTTCAAAAGAAATACCGATCGGCACTGAAGCCATTAGCCATCAGCTGTCCATAAGGGCCGGGTTGGTTCATATGCTTTCCGCCGGGGTCTATTGTTATCTTCCTATGGGGTTGCGCGTTCTTAACCGTGTTGAGAAAATTATCCGTGAGGAAATGAATGCCGCCGGCGCGCATGAATTATTTTTGACCTGCCTTCAGCCTATCGAATTGTGGCAGAGAACGGGCCGTGATAAAACTTTAGCGGAAGTCATGATTCGTTTTAAAGATAATAAAGGTAAACAAATGTGCCTTGGGCCGACGCATGAAGAGGTGATTACCGACTTGGTGCGTTCTTATATCCAATCCTATCGTCAATTGCCGGTTACGCTTTACCAGATTCAGACAAAGTTTCGTGATGAATTACGTACCCGTTTCGGTATTGTTCGAGCGTGTGAATTTATCATGAAAGACGCTTACAGCTTTGACCGCGACGTGACGGGGTTAAATGCCAGTTATCAAAAAATGCACGGTGCTTATATTAATATTTTCAAACGATGTGGTTTGGATGTAAAGATTGTGGATGCAGACTCGGGAGCAATGGGTGGAAGCGTTTCGCATGAATTTTTAGTTGTCGCGCCAATCGGGGAAGATTCGCTGGCTCAATGTTCTTCGTGCAGCCATGTAAGACGTTTACATGAGAACGAAGGATCCACATGCCCGGTATGTTCCAAAGGAACTTTCCAAAAGCAAGTAGCTATAGAATTAGGGCACATTTTTCAATTAGGAACGAAATATACGGATGCGCTTGATGGTTTTTATCTTGATGAACAAGGAAAGCGCCAACCCATGGTCATGGGCTGTTACGGGATCGGTGTCAGCCGCATGATCGCGGCGATTATTGAGACGAGTCATGATGATTCCGGAATTATTTGGCCCAAGGAAGTCGCGCCTTTTGACGTCGAAATTCTTCCCTTACAGGCCAATGATCCAGAAAGCATGTCGCTGGCGATGGCGTATTATGATCAATTACGAAAAGCAGGCGTCGATGTTTTGTTAGATGATAGAGACGAAAGCGCTGGGCGAAAATTTAATGATGCGGATCTGGTTGGTATTCCATGGAAGATCATTATCGGCAAGCGCAAATTAGCGGAAGGTTCTGTTGAGTTGAAAAATCGGCGGACACACGAGGTTTTGGTTATTAATAAAGACCAGCTTGTTTCTCGGATGAAGGATTTATTGGCATAAAATATGGTCACACCTGAGGAATTCAAAAAAGATCTTATAGAATTCGTTCAACCGCTTTTTGATGAGGCGGAATTTGATTTGATTGAACTTAGTGTTCGCCGCCATGGAAGTGAAATGGTTGTCCAAATTTTAGCAGACCGTCCGATGGGCGGTATTTCAATGGAGGAATGTTCCTATTTAAACCGCAAGCTGGTGGATGCTATTGATGCTAAGTCTATCATTACGGATGAGTATTCATTGGAGTTGTCATCACCGGGATTGGATAGGCCGCTTTCAACAAAGAAAGATTTTTTAAGAGTCATGCATCAGGAAATTCGTTTTCATCTCATGGGTCCGGTTGGAGGAAAACGTGAATACACCGGAATTCTTAAAGAAGTTGTGAATAACGGTGTGCTCATTGAAACACAAAAATACGGAACAATTACAATACCGATCGGCAATATTGTGAAGGCTGTGCAAGTCTTCTGATTTGATGTTAGCATCGCCGATGAAAAGAAGTTAGGAAGGAAAAATTATGGAGACGGAATTATTGGCAATTCTTGAACAATTAGAGCGTGATAAAGGGATTGATAAGGAGATCCTTATCGAGGCTGTTGAGGCGGCGGTCGCATCCGCGGCCAAGAAGGTTTGGACTGTTGGAAAAGAAGAAGAAGTAACGGCGAAGTTGGATCGTAAATCTGGGAAGATCCGTGCCTATGCCGGTACCCAGGAGATCCGCTCCGATGAATTCGGAAGGATAGCAGCCCAGACTGCTAAGCAAGTGGTGATCCAGAAAATTCGCGAGGCAGAGAAAGACGTTATTTATAACGAATATCATGCGCGTATTGGTCAGATCATTAATGGCGGAATTTATCGTTTTGAACGCGGGAATATGATTGTCGATTTAGGCAAGGCGGAAGGGATTGTTCCAAGAAGCGAACAATCCGGCAAAGAAGAATTTCGTCAAGGAGACCGCATCAGAGCTTATGTTTTAGACGTGCGCAAGGAAATGAAGGGTCCTCAAATTATATTATCCAGGGCTCATCCAAATTTTGTCCGTCGCCTCTTTGAGCTTGAAGTTCCGGAAATTTATGAAGGGATCATCGAAATTAAGGCAATTGCCCGCGATCCCGGCGAACGCACAAAGATTTCGGTGTATTCCAAAGATGACAAGATCGATTCCGTCGGCGCTTGCGTTGGTATGCGCGGTTCGCGGGTTAAGAATATTGTTTCCGAATTGCACGGCGAGAAAATCGATATTGTCCGGTACTCTTCTGATATCAAAGAATATATCCAGGCGGCGTTGTCTCCAGCTGAGATTTCGCAAATGCAGATTATCAGCGATGAACAGAAAGCGAACATTATTGTTGCTGAAGACCAGTTGTCACTGGCTATCGGCAGATACGGTCAAAATGTCAGGCTTGCCAGCAAATTAATTGCCTGGGAATTAGATATTTATTCTGCTAAGCAGTGGGAAGAAAAACAGACAGCTGAAGATGCTGAAGATAATCCGACAAAAGCAGTCGAGCAGGCACAAGAGGAAAGCAAAGAGCCGCCGCAAGGTGATGCTGAAACTCAGGATGATGTAGAGGAAGAAGAGGCTTGATTGCTTCAACATGATGGAGTGAAAGGATAAGGCGTTGTATGCGAATTTCTGATTTAGCAATCGAATTAAAAATTACCGAAGACAAGATCCTGGCAAAGCTTAAAACTCTTAAGCTTAAGGCAAAAGGCGAAACTCAAGAGCTTAATATTGTCGTGGAAAGTGTCTTGCGAGACGAGTTTGCCAAGGAAGGCATTGTTTCTTCTAAGAAACGTGTTGATTTAGATGATGATGACGATGTTAAAAAGAAACCAAAGTCTTCAAAAGTAAAAAAATCGGTACCGGAAACAGCCAAGAAATCAAAGACTGTAAAGAGTAAAGAAGAGAAAACAGCAAAGGCATCAAAGACGAAAGAAAAACCTGCAAAAGAAACTGCAGTTTCTTCTAAAGCCGATAAAGCAAAAACAAAAGACATCGCGGTACAGCCCGAAGTAAAAAAAGAGGCTCCGGTTGAAATTAAAAGTATTAAGAAGGTTGTCGAAGAGCCGAAGCCTGTCGCTCTTCCAGTTGTTGAAAAGTCAAAAGAAATTCCTTCTGCTGTTATTAAGCCTGTGTCAGAGCCGGTTGTTCCAAAACTTGCGGTTCAACCATCCGTCGTTTCTCATGTTGTGACAGCGCCGGCTTCCAATATCCCGTTGGCCAAAAGGAAAGTTACAAAAAGTTTAGAGCCGTTTGTTACAGTCAAGCCGCTACTCAAAAAGCGCCGCAGGCCAATGGGGCCGGAATCAGGTCACGGCGCTCATGGCTCCCAAAGGGGGGATTCGAGGGGTGAAGCATCTGTTGCCCAGGATCTCCCGGTCCTTCCGGTTGCCGATGGCCCGCTAGTTGATATAGAAATCAAGGTTCCGATTTCGGTTAAAGACCTTTCGGTGCGTCTTAATCAGAAAACCAGCACGATTCTTAAACAGTTAATGTCGATTGGGATTTTTGCGAATATTAACCAAAATCTCGGCGAAGATATTGTTCGTAAATTATCTCAGGATTTCGGTTTTAATCTTTTACTTATCAAGACACAGGAAGAGCAGCTTGTTCAGGATCATATGAAAGAACAAGAAAATCCTGATTTGTTAAAACCGCGTGCCCCTGTCGTAACTTTTATGGGCCACGTCGATCACGGTAAGACATCGCTCTTGGACCGTATTCGCAGTGCTGCAGTGGCCGACAAAGAACATGGTGGAATCACTCAGCATATCGGGGCATACTCGGTGACGCTTCCTAAAGGGACAATCACTTTCCTTGATACTCCAGGCCACGAAGCGTTTACAGCGATGCGTGCCCGCGGGGCGCATATTACTGATCTTGTCGTTCTGGTTGTGGCTGCCGATGAGGGCATCATGCCGCAAACAGAGGAAGCGATCGACCATGCGCGTGCTGCCAATGTGCCGATTATTGTCGCGCTCAATAAGATTGATCGAAAAAATTCTGATCCAGAAAAAGTTAAAAAGCAGTTAGCTGATCACGATCTTTTGCCGGAGGATTGGGGAGGCAAGACAATTGTCGTCGGTGTTTCAGCGGTGACGGGCGCTGGTATTGGCGATCTTTTAGATATGATCCTTTTGGAGGCGGAGGTTCTTGAGCTTAAGGCCAATTATGATAAGAAGGCCAGTGGTATTGTGGTTGAATCTCATCTAAGCCGCGGCCGGGGATCTATCGCAACCTTGATTGTCCAAGGCGGTGTTTTACGTGAAGGTCAATTTGTGGTAGTCGGGCCGCATTATGGCAAGATCAAGGCCATGTTCAGTGATTTGGGCAAACCGATTAAAGAAGCGGGGCCTTCAATGCCAGTTGAGGTTCTCGGTCTTTCCGAAGTTCCTGATGCCGGCGAGTTGTTTTACGTGATTGAAGACGAGAAACAAGCGCGTGATATCACCTTTGTCAGGTCAGAGAAATTAAAGGAACAGCGTTTGGGCGCGCAAACACGCATCACCCTGGAAGATATTTCTACAAATATTCAACAAGGTGTGGTTAAAGAATTAAATGTTATCCTGAAGGCTGATGTGCATGGTTCCTTGGGGGCAGTGCGAGATTCGCTATTAAAGATTCCGAGTGATGAGGTCAAGGTCAAGTTTATCCACGCTGCCGTTGGAGACGTGAATATGTCCGACGTGCTTTTGGCCAAGGCGTCGAATGCAATTATCCTCGCGTTTAATGTCAGCGTTGATGCTAAAGCGCGTGAAGAAGTTGAAAATACCGGCGTTGATGTTCGTAAATATCGAATTATTTATGATGCCGTCAATGATCTTCGCCTGGCCTTAGAAGGAATGCTGGCTCCAAAACTTAAACGAAAGTTTTTGGGTCGTGTTGAAATCCGTCAGGTCATGAAGATAACCAAATCCGGTATTGTCGCTGGTTGTTATGTGCAGAAAGGCAAAGTCAAATCGCGGGCCGCGATTGAAATTATGCGTAATGGTGAGATCGCCTTTACTGGTACTATTGGCTCGCTCAAACGTTTTAAAGATGACGTCAAAGAAGTTGGTGAAGGTTTTGAATGTGGGATCACGATTGGTAATTATACCGCGATTGAAGTTGGTGATATCATCGAGGCATTCGAAGTAGAAGAGATCGCTCGAAAATTATAACGGGTTCTATATAAGATTGCTTCGTCGCTCACAGCAATCTTTATACATGAGTAAGTTTGCTTCGTTCAACAGTTGCGTTGGCGCAGGTTTCGCTCGCAATGACGTTTATGAGTTTTTTGATTAATGAACGAACGTAAAAAGAAATAGAAATAGTCGTCATTGCGAACCCCGCCGAAGGCGGAGTGAAGCAATCTTATATGCCTAACATTTTATCCCTCAATTTACTATGAGCAAAATTGTTTTCAGCGCCATGCGTCCGACGGGAAGGCTTCATTTGGGGCATTGGGTCGGCGCATTGGATAATTGGATAGAGCTTCAAAAAACAAACGCGTGCATATTCGGAATTGTGGATTGGCACGCGCTCATGGGCGAATACGAGCAAAGTAAAGGTATCGCGGCCAACAGTATCGAGATGGCCATCGATTGGATGGCCTGCGGTATTGATCCGGAGAAATCCATCCTGTTTATTCAATCTCAAGTCCCGGAGCATCTTGAATTGCAAATGATGCTTTCCTGTCTAACCCCGCTTGGGTGGCTTGAGAGAAATCCTACCTATAAAGAACAACTGCGTGAAATCACAACGCGTGATTTACAGACCTATGCATTTTTAGGGTATCCTGTTTTGCAGGCCGCGGACATTTTGCTTTACAAGGCACAGGCTGTCCCTATCGGTGAAGATCAACTACCGCATTTGGAGCTTTGCCGAGAAATCGGCCGGCGATTCAATTTTATTTATAAAAAAGAAATATTTCCTGATTGTGAGGCCATCTTAACCAAAACGCCGCGGCTTTTAGGGATCGACGGTCGCAAGATGAGCAAGAGCTACCAGAATGCGATCAATCTTTCCGATCCTGTTGCGGATATCAAAACAAAAGTTTCGCGCATGTTTACCGATCCCAAACGTATTAAGAAGACCGATCCTGGGCATCCCGATGAGTGTAATGTGTTTAGTTATTACTCCATATTTGCCGACGACATGAACAAGGAAGTTCATACATGGTGCACGCAGGCTCAGAAGGGATGTACGGATTGTAAAAATATTCTGGCGGAAAGGCTGATGAAAAAATTACAGCCTGTTCAGGAAAAAAGGCATCAATTGGAATCAGACAAAAAAAGAGTTGTGGAAATCTTGCATGCCGGGGCCCAAAAGGCCAGAGCTATTGCCCAAAAAACCATGGCTGAGGTCAGGGAGGTCGTGTTCTAATGGGATACAAACTTCGATTGGAAATGTTTGAAGGTCCGCTGGATCTTCTCTTGTATTTAATTAAAAAGAACGATATCGATATTTACGATATCCCGATTACCGAAATTACCGACCAGTATCTGGAATATATTGATGCCATGAAGACGATTGATCTTAATATGGTCGGTGATTTCTTGGTTATGGCGGCGACACTTATGCATATCAAATCCAAAATGCTCCTTCCGCCGGATCCCTTGGCGCAAGAGGAAGTGGAAGAAGACCCCCGGGATGAGCTTGTCCGTCGCCTCGAGGAATACAAAAAATTCAAAGAGATCGCCGAACAGCTCAAAGATAAAGAAGGTTTGCGGCAGGATCTTTTTCCCCGCATGATCGATGAAGCCGCTCTTAATGAACTTAAGGAAGATGCCAAAGAGGTCATGATTGAAGCGACATTATTTGATTTAATCAATGCGTTATCCCAGGCATTAAAGAAAGTCCCTGAAACAAAGACCTATGAAGTCACACAGGAAGAATTCACGGTCGAGCAAAAGATTCATGCCATCCTGCATATTCTCGTCGAACAGGATAGCCTGAATCTGGGAGAACTCTTTAGCAAGTCCGCCAACAAGATGGAAATCGTGGTAACTTTTATGGCGATTCTTGAGCTGATCCGGTTAAAAGAAATTATGTGTATCCAAAGAAGAATGTTTGATGACATCATTATTCAGCGCAATAAAGTTAATGAATTGCCAGTAAATGGTAATATCGCAACTAACCATACTAGTGAACCTGATCGTCAGGCGCCATTAGAACCCCCGGCCTAAACCCATGACGGATGATATCAAGCGTATCGTTTTTAATCAGGAAACTGAGGAAGACAGGGTCATTAGCCTTTCTTTACGGCCTGAAAAATTGGTTGATTTCGTCGGGCAGAAAGAGCTTGTCGAAAACCTTCAAGTGGCTCTGCAAGCAGCGCGGCAGCGAAAAGAACCTTTAGAGCACATGCTTTTTTCAGGGCCGCCGGGTTTGGGTAAAACATCTTTGGCGAATATCATTGCCAATGAGATGAATGCCCGCATTACGGTCACATCAGGGCCGGCGATCGAGCGGGCTGGTGATTTTATTGGTATTCTTACCAATCTTGAACACGGAGATATTTTATTTATTGATGAAATCCACCGCTTGTCCAAAACTGTTGAGGAATTTTTATATCCGGCGATGGAAAGTTTTAAGATTGATTTTATCGTCGACAAAGGGCCGTACGCCAAAACGATTAATTTTAATTTGAAACCTTTTACCTTGATAGGGGCAACAACACGCAGCGGTCTTTTAGCTTCCCCTTTGCGCGACAGGTTTGGTATTTTTTATCACCTGGATTTTTATGAAGTTAAAGATTTGGCTCAGATTATTGAAAATTCTGCCAGGAAATTAGGTGTGGACTTAGAAAAAGAGGCTGCTTTGGAAATCGCCCGTCGGTCCAGAGGCACACCGCGCATTGCGAATCGATTATTAAGGCGCGTGAGGGATTATGCCCAGGTTAATGCCAACAAGGAAAAGATTACGCCTTCGCTTGCCCAGACCGCGCTTGAACGTTTGCGGATCGATTCAGCAGGCCTCGATGAGCTTGATCGTAAAATTCTTCAGGTCATCCATAAACATTACAAAGGCGGGCCGGTGGGGGTTGAGGCTTTAGCGGCGACCCTCAATGAGGAAGTCGATACGATTGTGGATGTTGTCGAACCATTTTTACTCAAAAGCGGTTTTCTAAAACGCACCGCGCGTGGTCGAGAGCTCACTGAAATGGCAATTTCGCATATTAAGTCTAGACCCAGTACGCAGAACGCAGTACTGAGTACTGAGTCCTGAGTGTTGCGTTGCGAAACGCATTCGATCACCGCTCAACGCACGACGCATAACAGAACGCGATGGACGATATGGGTGAATTAGGAAGAATAATGGTATTGACAGGGGCTGTGATCCTGGTCGTGGGGTTGGTGCTCATATTTTTGGAGAAAGTACCTTTTGTCGGAAAACTTCCCGGAGACATCTTAATCAAAAAAGAAAATTTCAGTTTCTACTTTCCCCTCACAACATGTGTTCTCATTAGTATTCTTCTCTCAGCGATTTCATATTTATGGTTTCGAAAATAAATAAAATTCTTTTGATCGTGTCTGTGGTTTTAGTGGTGATCTTGCCGTTATGCTTGATGCCATTGGCCCGTTCATTGGATGCCTCCGACAGGAAGATCAGGGTGCTTGTTCTTAAGGATGCCAGTAGTGTTTTCTTAAGCGTGCAAGGCTCATGGACGTTGGTGGATGAATCCAGCGGCCAAATTCTTGATGAAGGCGATAGGACGTTATTTACCGATGTCAAAGTTCTTCGTGGAGGGATTTTGTTCGACGGAAAAGTTTTTTTAACAAAGCGCCTGGCGCTTGAACCGGGCCGGGATGCCAGCATCACCGTCAATAAGCGCCGCTTCCGTGGGCATATCACGATTTTAGCTTCGCCGAATCAAAAGTTGAATGTTATTAATGTCGTCGATCTGGAACAATATATCAAAGGGGTTTTGTATCACGAAATTTCCCATAAGTGGCCTATTGAAGCCATTAAAGCGCAGGCAATCGCGACACGGTCGTATGCAATTTATGCGATGGAACAAAACAAGGTAAGAGATTTTGACGTGACCAATGATATTTATTCACAAGTTTATGGAGGGAAGAATTCGGAGCGTTACCGCACCGGTATTGCAGTTGATGAAACAAAAGGCGAGGTGCTTATTTATGATGGTAAGATCCTGCCGGCGTTTTTTCATGCGACCTGCGGCGGGCAAACCGAGTCGGCCAGTGAGGTATGGAATATTGACCTTCCACCACTTCAAGGCGAGCTTTGCCCATATTGTAAAACTTCCCCGCATATGCATTGGAAAAGAAATTTCCGTCTTACGGATATTCAAAATAAATTGAATTCGCATGGTTATCGGATCGGTTTAATTAAGAGTATCGATATCCTTCAACGCAACGCCTCCGACCGGATCAAGCTTTTAAAGATTACTTCCCGAGAAAATCAGACGCTCACGATCAGCGGTAAAGATTTCCGAAACATCGTGGGGCCGAATGATATCCGCAGTAACAGTTATGAAATCGTCATGCGAGGATATTACGCGGATTTTTATGGCCGGGGATGGGGACATGGTGTGGGGTTTTGCCAGTGGGGGGCTTTAGGAATGGCACAGCTCCATTTCGATTATAAGGCTATCTTGAAACATTACTATCCCGGCACAAGGCTTGATCAAATAGAAAATCAGGATCTAGCCCGATGATGATCCAAAAGTTTTCCAATCCATGAAGCTTAAGGATTTTAATTATGACCTTCCTCAGGGGCTGATTGCCCAGCATCCAACCCAACGGCGTGATGCTGCGCGCTTGATGGTGATTGACCGTGCCCGTAAGACTATCATCCATGATATTTTTCGGAACATCGGAATATATTTACCTCAAAATAGTTTGATCGTGGTCAATAACAGTAAAGTTGTGCCGGCAAGGCTTCTGGGAAAAAGGCAAAAGACCGGCGGCCAGGTTGAAATTTTCCTGCTTAAGAAACTAGATGCCAATCGTTATGAAGCGCTTTTAAAGCCGTTGAAAAAAATTAAAGTGGAAGAGCCGCTAGAATTTCCAGGCGGTGTGATCGGTTATTTAGAAGATAAAGAAAAGCGTATTGTGCGTTTCAATAAGCGCGATCTGGAAAAACATCTCTCACGAATCGGACATATTCCACTTCCTCCTTATATTAATCGGGATGATACTGCGCGAGACCGTCGGGAATATCAAACGGTTTATGCCCGGCGCGCCGGATCGGTGGCGTCGCCGACGGCAGGGCTTCATTTTACCAATTCACTTTTAGCGAATTTAAAGAAAGTCGGCCATGCGGTTGTGCCGTTGACATTGCATATTAATTACGGCACTTTTAAACCTGTGGAATGTGACGACGTCGTTTCGCATCCCATGCACAGTGAAGATTATTCAATGTCGGCGTCCAGTTTTGCTCGTGTGTGCAAAGCCAGGGATCAGGGAAGAAGGATTGTTGCCGTCGGTACAACCAGTTGCCGAGTTTTAGAATCTGTTGCCCAGAATAATCGATTGTCGGGTAGTACAAATATATTCATTTATCCGGGATTTTCGTTTAAAATGACCGATTGCTTGATCACCAACTTTCATCTGCCGGCTAGCACGTTGTTGATGCTGGTTTACGCATTCGGAGGGATTCAATTGATGAAGAAGGCCTATCAAGAAGCGATTCGTCAGAAGTACAGGTTTTATAGTTATGGGGATGCGATGATTATAATTTGAAATATGCAAAGGCGAATTTAAAATTTGCTCCACGGGGATTAATAAATGTTTTTTAAATTATCGAAAACCGATTCAAAAACAAAGGCGCGTCTTGGCGTAATCCACACGCCACACGGAGATATCGACTCGCCTTTTTTTATGCCCGTCGGTACGCGTGCCACGGTGCGCACGCTTTCTAGCGAGGATTTGCACGGCATCGGCGCGTCGATTGAATTGTCGAACGCTTATCATTTATATATCCGTCCAGGATTAGATGTCATTGAAAATGCCGGAGGGTTGCACAAGTTTATGAATTGGAACAATCCGATTCTGACGGACAGCGGCGGGTATCAGGTTTTTAGTTTAACGAAGCTTCGCAAGATAACAGATGAGGGTGTCAAATTCCAATCGCACTTCGACGGCAAGCCGCATTTTTTGACACCCGAGGATGTCATGCATATTCAGAAAATTCTCGGATCCGACATGGTTATGCCGCTTGATGAATGCGCGCCGTATCCGTGTGAACGCAAACCCGCCGAGGAAGCGCTTATTCGCACCACGGCTTGGGCGAAAAGGTCGAAGGAACATTTTTACAAAACAGGCATGCGCGATCGCGGCCAGAGATTATTCGGGATCGTTCAAGGCGCAACACATAAAGATCTTCGTGAGAGATCGGCGCGTGAGCTCTTAGAAATTGGTTTTGACGGTTATGCAATCGGCGGAGTTTCCGTTGGAGAGCCGGTTAAAGATATGTTTGAAACGCTTGATTGGGTTATGCCTCTGATGCCCGAGAACGCGCCGCGTTATTTTATGGGCATCGGGATGCCGGATCAGATCGTGAAGGCGGTGGGATTGGGCATCGATATGTTCGATACCGTTCTTCCGACGAGATTTGGCCGCTACGGCACTGCATTTACAAGTAAAGGCAGGGTGAATATCCATAATGGAGAATTTATCAAGGATCTTTCTCCTGTCGATGACGCGTGCGATTGTGTTACCTGCCGCAATTATACACGCAGCTATATTCGCCATTTGTTTAATGTTGATGAGATCCTTGGCCTGCGCTTGCTGGCGTATCATAACGTTTATTTTTATATTAAGCTCATGGGGCGTATCCGTGAGGCCATCGCCCAGGATTGTTACGGCCAATTTCAAAAAGATTTTTTAACAACTTATCAATCGGATCTGTTGGCGGGGATTTAATATGCTGAGATTTGATATTATCACAATCTTTCCTAATATGTTTTCTTCGATCCTTAATGAATCGATTATCAAACGGGCCCAGGAAAAAAAGAAGGTTGAAATCAATATCCATGACCTGCGGGATTACACAAACGATAAACATCGTAAAGTCGATGACCGTCCATTTGGAGGGGGGCCAGGCATGGTTTTAACTGCCCAGCCGTTATTTGATGCGGTTAAGCGCATCAAGGGCAGGCGAAAGGCATGCGTTATTTATATGGATCCCGGCGGAAAACCCTTTTCCCAGCCTGCTGCAAAACAGTTGACAAAACAGCGGAATTTGATTATTATCTGTGGCCATTACGAGGGGATCGACGAGCGCGTCCGGTTTGAGTTAGTTGATGAAAGTATTTCGATTGGTGATTATGTCTTAACCGGCGGGGAAATTCCGGCAATGGTTGTTGTCGATGCTGTTACCCGTTTGATCCCAGGCGTTTTGGGCAAGGAAGAATCTTTAGTCACAGAGTCGTTTGAAGGTAATCTCTTGGAAGCTCCTTCGTATACGCGGCCTGCAAATTTTCGTGGCATAAAAGTTCCTGATGTGTTATTATCGGGCAATCATTTAGCCATTCAAAAATGGCAAAACGAAGAATCGCTTAAGCGTACGAAGAAACATCGTCCAGATTTATTGAAATAGAAGTCAAGGAGAAAGTACTATGGTAGCCTCAGTTTTGAATCAAATAAAATCTTTCGAACAGAAATTTATCCGCAAGGATTTACCTGTTGTTAACGTTGGTGATTTCGTTAAGATGCGTGTGAAGGTTAAAGAAGCTGAAAAAATGCGTATCCATCCGTTTGAAGGAACAATCATCAAGATTACCGGCCGCGGTTCCAAAGGAACATTTACGGTGCGAAAGGTTTCTTTCGGCGAAGGGGTTGAGCGGATTTTTCCTATCCATTCTCCGGTTATTGAGAGCATGCAGGTTGTAAGCAAAGGTGTGACCAAGCGCGCCCGTATTTATTATTTGAGAGACCGCGTTGGAAAGAAATCCCGCCTTCGCAAAGACATGCAGCCGCCGGTTGCCTCAGTCCCTGTTGCTGCTTAATTTTAACCCTGCACCGTTTGGTGCAGGGTCTTTTTTATCCCCCATAAGAATTATTTGATTTTATGCTCACATTTGAAAACGAAGCGAGGCTCGCAGGTTTCCGCTGGGTCATCGGCATTGATGAGGCGGGGCGCGGGCCTTTAGCGGGGCCAGTTGTTGCTTCTGCTGTTTTGTTGCGAAATACCTCATTTGAAAATAAGATCAATGACTCCAAGAAAATGACAGAGCGGCAACGTGAGCGGGCTTTTTTTGAGATCTTTGATAATGCTTATGTTGGCATCGGTGTGATGAGTGAAGCGGTCATTGATTCAAAAAATATTTTACAGGCAACTTTCTTGGCGATGGCAAGCGCGGTGCGGCAGCTGGTGATAACGCTCCCGCAGGATGTAACGGGCGTTCCAAATTTTGACCGTCATGTTTTGCTATTAATTGACGGTCCGCATTTTAAGACCGATTTGTCCTATGCTTTTCGGCCCATTATTGACGGGGATGCTAAATCCCTTTCGATTGCTTGCTCGTCGATCGTTGCCAAGGTTTATCGCGACAGGTTATTACAGACCTACGATTCCATTTATCCTCAATACGGATTTAAAACTCATAAAGGTTACCCCACCGCGTCACATCGAAAGGCAATTTTCGAAAATGGATTATCCCCCATCCACCGGCGGACTTTTCAAGTTAAACCTATTTAAAAGAGCAGGGTGATGAATACCAGGAATTTGGGCGGACGGGGTGAAGGCATTGCTGCCGAATATTTAAGCAATCGCGGATGCCGATTGCTTGACAAGAATTTCCGGGTTAAATCCGGCGAGATCGATCTTGTTGTGATGGACCGTGGTTGCCTGTGTTTTGTTGAGGTCAAAGCGCGCAGATCCTATGGCACGCCGCAGGAGGCGGTCACAAAGATCAAGCAGCGAAAGTTGACAAAACTTGCCCAGGTATATTTGAAAGAAAAATATCGTAGTGTTGACGTGCGTTGTCGTTTTGATGTGGTTGCTGTTGAAGAAAAGGAAGATGGCTCAACGCATATCAAATGGTTTCAAAATGCGTTTGATGCTCTTTAACAACCTACCCCGGATAGGTTGTTAAATTCCACGATAAGGTGTTGCAAAGGGTATATCTTTTGGTTAATATAAATTTATTCATAAATTTTAAATATTGATGAAATGTATTCAATAATCCCGACGCTAAATTAAAGTTTAAATATTCCACTGGCCGCTCATACTCAAATCCAATTTTAGACGTGATGAAAAAATTCAAAGATCATACCCTTTCGGAATATCTCGACCGGTTATCTGCGCGTGAACCTGTTCCCGGTGGAGGTTCTGCCGCGGCGCTTTCCTCGGCGTTGGGCGCCGGTCTTATTGCCATGGTTACCCAATATTCATTGGGCAAAGGTAAATCTGCGGCAGTAGAAGGGAAATTAAATAAAATTCTCGCGAAGGCCCTTGATATCCGTTCTCAACTTCTTGAATTAGTCGATGAAGATGCCAAGGCTTATTTAAATGTTGTCGCGGCCAGAAAACTTGATCAGAATGCCCAGAAGAAGGCGGCCCAAAAAGCTCTTGCGGTTCCGCGTTTGATTTGCCGCTTGAGCTATCAAGCGGTTGAATTAACGCCTTATCTCGTCGAAGACGGAAATCCTTATTTGATGAGCGATGTTGAAGTTGCCCTTGAGCTTCTTCTTGCAGGATATCGTTCGGCACTTGTGATGGTAAAGGTGAATCAATGAGCGCGCAGTTATTAGACGGTAAAGTTTTGACGGAAGTTCTCAAAGAGAATCTCAAAAAAGAGATTGGCGACATTAAAAGCCGTCAAGGTAAAGGGCCTGTTGTTGTGAGCATTTTAACAGGTGAAGACCCGAGCGCGATTTCGTATGCCAATTCCCAGAAAAAAATTGCCGAAGCGGTTGGTATTGATTACCGTTTAAAAAATTTGCCTGCTTCTGTTTCTCAGGACGAATTTAAGCGATTGATCCATGAGCTCAATTGTGATCAAGCGGTACACGCGATCCTTATTAATAAACCATTGCCGCCGCACATTGAGTATAGCGTTCTCGTCAATAACATTTCGGACGTCAAGGATGTTGAAGGTCTTAATCTTATTAATATTGGTAAATTGTTTTTTGGTAAAACCAAACTTGTTCCGTGTACAGCAGCGGCTGTTATGGAACATCTGCGGTTCGCGAAAATTTCTTTACGAGGTAAAGAAGTCGTTATTATCGGCCGTAGCGAAATCGTCGGAAAACCTTTAATGTTGCTCTTACTGGCAGAAAACGCTACGGTAACGGTGTGTCATTCGGCAACAGATGCGGCAGGAAAACTTGTCGAACATGTTCGTCGTGCCGATGTTGTGATTGTCGCGATTGGCCAGGCCGGTTTTTTGAAAGGTGATTGGGTCAAGCCCGGAGCCGTGGTTGTTGACGTCGGGATCAACCGTGTTGATGGAAAGATCGTCGGGGATGCTGATTACGAATCTGTTTTGAAGGTGGCCGGCGCGATTACCCCTGTCCCGGGCGGGGTGGGGCCAGTAACTTCGATTATGCTCATGAAAAATGTCCTTGAAGCTTTTAAACAAAAAATTTTAAATTAGGGATTTAAGAAGTATGAAAAATATTGTTTTTGTCGGGAATTCCATTGCAAACTGCAAAGCGATTGAGGAAATTCGTAAGAGGGATAAGGAGTCAATAATTACCCTTGTGAGTGCCGATGCATTTTATCCATACGGGCGCGGACGACTATTGTCCTATCTTGCCGGCGAAATTAAAGAACGGCAGGTGTATTATCACCAGGATTATTTTTATAAGGAGCATGGTGTGCGGGTGATCACGGGCCAGCCCATTACGCGATTTAATTTTAAAAGAAACCAGGTTTTTCTCGAGAATAAAGAACATTTGTCGTATGACATTTTGGTTCTGGCTGATCTAGCTTTACCGCGGCTGCCGGAAATTAAAGGGCATTACAAAACAGGCGTTTATCAGACCGTACGGCTTGCCGACGTCAAAACCGTCCTCGATCAGATTCAATTTACCGAAACTGTTGTCGTACAAGTCACATCCCTGGCGGGTTTCTTGACCTTATGCGCTCTTTCCGGTCATGGTAAAGAATTAGTTGTTTCTTCTACTTGGCCGACTATTTTACCCGACGTCTTGGATCAAGAATCTTCAAGCATTCTGAAACAGCTTTTGGAATATAAAGGCATACGCCTGATGATGGAGAATTCTATTGAGGAGATTCTGGGAGACGGCGATGTAAAGGCTGTTCGTATGAAATCTGGTAAGGTCTTGTCGACGGAAATGGTAATTCTTGATGATCTGCGTGTCGACACAAGGTTTTTTAAAGATACCGGCCTGGAATTGTTAAAAGAAGAGGAAAATAGTTCTTCTCAATTTCGAAGCAGTTTTCCGAATGTCTATTGGGTTGATGCCGTTCGTAATGCGTTTAAAGTGCCGGGTGGTCGTGATTACAATATTTCTGATGAACAATTAGAAGGCCAAGGGGGAGCGCTCGCGCAAGAGATTTTAGGACTTGAATGCGATCCGTTTCTTTATTCTTCCACGACTAAATTTCGTCTTAAGGATTTGACAGGTTTTTGGTTTGGAGAAACAAATTTATTCGAAGCTGTGCGCGAATTTTCCAGATTTGATGCTGATAAAAATATCTACAAGAAAATCTTTAGTAACGCCGGAGTCTTAAGCGGCGCTGTTTTTTTTAATGCCGGCGATCAATTCGATAAGATGCGCGAGATGTTTAATGAAAAGGCCAACATTCAGGGGATCGAAGAACAGATGCTGGATAACCAGCTTGATCTCCAAGGACTGGCGAAGCTTCCGCAGTCTTAAAGCGAGTGTGAAAACCGCTTGCCAAACGCCCGAACATGTATTATTCTTCTGCTACCTCACAAGACGTCATTTTTCTCCGCAGCTCAATCAACGTTGAGTTTATTGACCGAATTGCACGGCGCATTCGAGGTTTTAATCATCAAAAGCAGGTTTTTGTTTTATCCGCGTTTTTCATTTGCACCTTCATGATTGCGGCTTTTCAGAATAGTACTTCCTATGCATCGACACGTGAGATTGCCGAAGATTATCATCGTCAGGGTTACGACGCGCAAATTAATGACAATTATTCCAAAGCATTAGCCTATTACTATAAAGCTGCCGCGGTTGATTCCCAAAATAGCTCCTATTGGAATGATATCGGGTTGGCTTATGAATCGATAGGGGATCCGGCTAGCGCTGAAAAAGCATATCTGCGGGCAATAAAAATTAATTCTTCCTATTTGGCTCCATACGCTAATTTAGGTCATCTTTATAAAAGAAAACAAGATTTAGTCAAAGCTATTTATTTCTTTAAAAAACGCATTGAATTAGGAGACCCTGCAGACCCGTGGACGAAAAAGGCCAGGGAAGATCTTGGTGATGTTTACAGCAGCACTCCGCTTTTGCGAGAACGCTTCATGAACGCCGAGACCAATCGTTTGAATTTGCAGGCCTCCCAGCAAACTCGTGAAAATTTTAAAAATCAAATGCGTGTGGCCAGTTCCGAATATGAGCGCGGATTACTGCTTTTGCGGGAACAGAAAACAGTGGAAGCGTTAAAGGCGTTTAATGCAAGCCTGGCATTTGCACCTGAAAATCCGAAAGCCGTTCAGGCAAGACGTGAGGCAATGCGCTTGCACAGGGTCCAGCAGGTGGCTCAGCATACCGAGAAGGCCATAGAGCTGATTAAACAAGGTAATGAGCAGGCTGCTAAACAACAGTTCCGTGAAATACTCGCCATTATTCCTAATCAAACAAATTAATGATTTAATCGACCCGTACATTTGATGGATTTTCTTATTCATGTCATTAGCAAAAACATTTCTTATTGATGGCCACGCGTTATGTTACCGAGCTTTTTACGGAGTAACCAGCTTGGCTAATTCCAAGGGGCAGGCGACTAATGCGGTTTATGGTTTTATCAATACTTTGCGCAAAATATTAAAAGAACATAATCCGTCTCATATAGCCGTGTGCTTTGATACGGGCAAGAAAACGATTCGTCAGGAGAAATTTAAAGAATATAAAATTCAGCGGCCTTCAATGCCGGAAGGGTTGATTGGCCAGCTTCCGATCATTAAGGATGTCCTTCGGGCTTATCGGATTCCGATTTTTGAATTAGATGGATACGAGGCGGATGATTTGATTGCAACCATTGTCCATAAGTTAAAAGGGAACGGTGGCCAGATCGTGATCGCCTCCGATGATAAGGACATGTTCCAGTTGGTGGACGAAAACATTTCGATGTACAGTTTTCGTCAGGATAAATTGCTTGGCGTTCAAGAAAGCCAAGAGCGTTTCGGTATCAAACCGTCTATGATTACTGATTATATCGGCCTGTGCGGTGATACGTCGGATAATATCCCCGGCGTTAACGGGATCGGTGAGGTGACGGCCCGGAATCTTATCAATCAATTCGGTTCACTTGAAAACATTTATGAGCGCCTCGATCAAATCAAACAAGAAAAAGTTAGGGAAAAATTGACAGCCCAGAAAGATGCGGCATTGTTCAGTAAAGAGCTGGCTGTTCTTGATGGAAACGTTCCGGTTGATTTAAAGAAAACTGATCTTCAAGCCCTTGAGCCTGACACTAAAGAGCTTATCAAATTGTTCAATGAACTTGAGTTTCGGAAATTTGTTCAGGATTTAAGCCAAGGATCTTCCGAAGAGGCGGTTACCCGGGCCCAAGAAGTCAGTGATGCGAGCGTTGTGGCTTTTATTGCGCAGGTCAAGAAAACAAAATGTTTTTCTATTGTGGTTGCTTCTAAGGCAAACCAAGAGAATGCCGGCAGGTTTTGGTTGTCTTCGCAAGGTCAGGTGATCGTTGTTGATGCGGGCGAGATTGTGCGGTTTGCTGCAGTCTTACAAGACAAATCAATTAAAAAAATCACGTATGATTTTAAAGCATTGCGTAAACTTTTAAGAGCATTTTCAATTGCTATCGATGGAGAAATCTTTGATTTGCTTTTGGCGGGATACCTTCTGTTAAGCGGGCTTATGGCCATAGATTTGCCTACGCTTAGCTGGCAGTATTTAAAGGAATCTGTTGCCGAGGGCGATTGTGCGGGACAGGCCGTTGCGATGGAAAAATTGGCCTTAGCCATGATGGATGATCTTAAAGAAAAGAATGTTTGGAAGCTTTATCATGATTTGGAGCTGCCTCTTTCCCTCATCCTGGCGCACATGGAAGATGAAGGAGTAAGAATTGATGTCAATGCGTTACAAAAGCTTTCTCAAGAGTGCGATGCCAGGATTAAAGAAATTTCCGCAAAATTGTACGCCATGGCGGGGTCAGAGTTTAACCTGAATTCTCCCAAGCAATTAAGCGATGTTCTTTTTGTGAAGTTAAAATTGCCGGTTATTAAAAAAACAAAGACCGGTTATTCGACGGATGAAGAAGTTCTTTCCCGTTTAGCGGCAAAACATGATATCGCTCAGGTCATTTTGGACTACCGTCAAATTTCTAAGTTAAAGTCAACGTATATTGATGCCTTGCCGAAATTGGTGAACGTTCAAACGAACCGACTCCATGCCACCTTTAACCAGGCAGGGGCAGAAACCGGAAGGCTCAGTTCAAATAATCCGAATCTGCAGAATATTCCTATCCGTACCGAGTTGGGCAGAGAGATCCGTCGAGCGTTTGTGCCGTTTGCTGATAATGATTATTTATTATCCGCGGATTATTCACAGATTGAGTTAAGGATCTTGGCCCATCTTTCGCACGATGACAATTTAATAAAGGCGTTTAAAGAGGGGCAGGACATTCATGCTTACACCGCCGGCCTTATTTTTGATGTGGCAGAAGATAAGGTCGACGCCAAGATGCGTAATGCCGCCAAGCGCGTGAATTTCGGCATTATTTACGGTATCAGTGCTTTTGGACTGGCCAAGGATCTGGGGGTGCCAAATCCTGAAGCTCAGGATTTTATTGACCGATATTTCCTGCGGTATCCTAAGGTCAAAGTTTTTATGGACAATGAAATCAAAAAAGCCCAGGATCTTGGCTACGTGGTCACGGTATTTAATCGACGACGTTATATCCCGGAAATCAACAGCAAGAATATCGGTTTGCGTCAGTTTGCTGAACGGCAGGCGATTAACACTCCGGTTCAGGGGTCGGCCGCTGATTTGATGAAGATGGCCATGATTAAGGTTGCGGATTTAATCGTAGAAAATAAATTGCGTTCAAGGATGATCAGTACTGTCCATGATGAGTTGGTTTTTAATGTGCCGTCGGATGAGAAGGTAAAGATGGCCAGCCTTGTCCGTGATGCCATGGAGCATGTTTGGGAATTTTCGGTACCGATTACAGCCACTGTTAAGTTTGGTAAAAATTGGCTTCAAATGGAGAAAGTATAGGGAGCGATTAGCGTTTGGCGTTTAGCGTTTAGGATTTCCTATAACGCTAACCGCTAACCGTTAACCGCCAAACGCTAATATGAGAATCGTCATTTGTTCATCTGAAGTTGTTCCCTTTACAAAGACCGGCGGGCTCGCCGATGTCGCTGGCTCTTTGCCGCAGGCATTGGAGGAGCTGGGTCATGAACTGATCATCATTACTCCATTTTACAAAGCAGTTAAGTTTACCGAAGTTAAATCCTACTCGCTAAATGAGGTAGCTGTTTCCAAGATTGGTAAAAATATTAAGGTTTACCTGATTGGTCATGAGAAATATTTTGGCCGTGATGGGATTTACGGCGACAAGAATGGGGATTACGCTGATAATTTGGAACGTTTTTCATTTTACTGTCATGAATCCCTGCGTTTGTTAAAACGTTTGGAGGCACCGGTCGACGTCATTCATTGCCATGACTGGCATTCAGCATTGATTCCTGTTCTTTTGAAAAATAAATATCAAAAGGATGCTTTTTTTAAGAATATTAAATCGGTCTTCACGATTCATAACTTGGCCTATCAAGGTATTTTTCCAAAAGAGCAATACAGTCTTTTAGGGCTGGATCCTGAATTATTTCACATTGATGGTTTTGAATTCTATGATCAGATTGATGTCATGAAAGGCGGGCTAATATTTTCAGATAGAGTCACAACGGTGAGCCCGCAATATGCCGTTGAGATTCAGCATAAAGAATTTGGCTGTGGTTTGGACGGTGTTTTGCGTAGCCGACCAGAAGGCGTTGCCGGAATTCTAAACGGCCTGGATTATGACCTATGGAATCCTCAAGATGATCCGATGGTCGAGTTTCCCTATTCATCCGTTGATTGGAGCAATAAGGCAAAGAATAAAGCGTCGCTGCAAAAAGCAGTTGGGCTTCCTGAGAAATCCGATGTCCCGCTTTTTGGTTTTGTCGGACGATTGTGCCATCAGAAAGGTTTGGATTTATTGATTCAATCTATGGATGAGTTGATGCGTTCTGATGTTCAGCTTGTTTTTGTCGGCAGCGGCGGAGAACGATACCATAAACTTTTAGAGGCGTGCGCTGCTAAATATCCTGAAAAGATCGGGCTGTATTTGAAATTTGGCGAAGAGATGGCCAGGCGCACATATGCAGGGTCGGATTTCTTTTTGATGCCGTCGGTTTATGAACCGTGCGGTTTGGGACAAATGATCAGCCTTGCTTACGGGACGATTCCAATTGTCCATCGCACCGGCGGTTTGGCAGACACCATATTCGCGTATGATCCTGTGCGGTCTGTGGGTAACGGTTTTGTGTTCTTCAAGTATTCACAAGAAGGATTCGCGCTTTGTTTTGGCCAGGCTATCCGGGCGTATCGTGATCAGGCGCAGTTTCAGGCCCTCATACGCCGTGCGTTCGCCTGCCGATTTACTTGGGATAATTCAGCTTTGGAATACGAAAAGATTTATAAAAGATGATCACGATTGGATTGACAGGAAGTTTTGGAAGTGGAAAAAGTACGGTAGCACGTATGTTTGCCCGCTACGGCGCTGTTGTTATCGACGCTGATGCCATTGTCCATGATGAGTTAAAGATTAATGGGAAGGCCTATGCCAAGGTTTCCAAAGTTTTCGGTAAGGGTGTTGTTTTTGGCCAAGGGATTAACCGGCGGTTATTAGCCGATATTGTTTTTCGTGATCCTAAAAAATTAAAACAATTAACAGCGATCGTTCATCCGATCGTATTAAAGGAGGTGCAGGCTCGTATTAGAAAATTGAAAAAAGAATCAAAGGTTCGTATGGTTGTTGTGGATGCTCCGCTATTGATTGAAGCAGGGTGGGATCGATGGGTGGATTATCTGATTGTTGTTAAGGCATCGCTGGATCTTCAAATTCGCCGGCTTTCGGCCCAGCGGAAGATAACCAAAGCGGAGATTTTTAGGCGGCTTAAATCGCAGCTACCGATACGTCAAAAAATTAGCATGGCTGATATAGTCATTGACAATAGAATGAATTTAAAGGAAACACAGAAACAAACGTACATGATCGTCCAACGGCTTTTATTGCGCTTCTCCTGATTAATAAAAATGACAAATCTTGGAGATTTGTCATTAGTCGGCCAAAGGCCAAAGGAAAGCGTAATAGCCAGGGCGCAGTGATTCTAAGGAGGAATATTTATCATGGTAAAGCCAGAAGTTAAACAAGACGGAAAAATTGAGAATAAACCAGAGGGTGAAGTGGAAAAGACTTCAGCTCCGGTTAATGCTAATAATAAAAGTGTGCATATCGAAGAGCTTAAAGAAATGAAAATGGGAGAGCTTTCGAAGTTGGCGCGGGACATGGGTGTCCAGGGCGTCAGCGGCCTTAAGAAGCAGGACTTGATGTTTAAGATCCTTCAGGCCCAGGCAGAAAAAGAAGGGCTGATGTTTGGCGAGGGAACGCTTGAAATTCTTTCCGAAGGTTTCGGTTTCTTGCGCAGTGCCAATTATAATTATCTACCGTGCCCGGATGATATTTATATTTCTCCGTCCCAGATTCGTCGTTTCGATCTTAAGACCGGGGATAATGTCAGTGGCCAGATCCGTCCGCCTAAAGAGGGCGAGAAATATTTTGCGCTTTTGAAGGTGGAAGCGGTCAATTTTGAAAATCCGGAGAAATGCAAAGACAAAATATTCTTTGATAATCTCACGCCTCTTTATCCCAGGGAACGCCTTAAACTTGAAACGGATCCGAAAGAGCTATCCATGCGCGTTATGGATTTGTTGACGCCGATCGGCAAAGGCCAGCGCGCTTTGATCGTTGCTCCGCCGTATTCGGGGAAAACAGTGTTGATGCAAAAGATCGCTAATTCAATCGCGCATAATCATCCGGAGGTTATTCTCATAGTTTTGTTAATTGATGAGCGACCTGAAGAAGTCACAGATATGCAGCGCAGCGTTAAAGGCGAGGTTATTGCTTCAACTTTTGATGAACCTGCCGAGCGTCATGTGCAGATCGCTGAGATCGTGCTTGAAAAAGCGCGTCGTTTGGTTGAGCATCAACGCGATGTTGTGATTCTTTTGGATTCCATTACCCGTTTGGCTCGTGCCTATAATACGGTCGTTCCGCATAGCGGGAAAATTCTCTCCGGTGGTGTGGATTCAAACGCGCTGCATAAGCCCAAACGTTTTTTCGGAACCGCGCGCGCCATTGAAGAGGGCGGTAGTCTTACCATCATCGCGACTTCGTTGGTTGATACCGGAAGCCGCATGGATGAAGTGATCTTTGAGGAATTCAAAGGTACCGGAAATATGGAATTACAACTTGATCGTAATTTGTTCCAGCGCCGTATCTATCCGGCTATCGACATCAAGCGTTCCAATACCCGCCATGAGGAATTATTGGTGAAACCCGATGACCTGCAAAGGGTATGGCTGCTTAGAAAGGCCATCAATGACCTTAATTCAGCTGAATCCATGGAACTTTTAATCGACAAATTGGGCAAATATAAGAGCAATGAAGAGTTCTTGCAAAATATGAATAAATAATATATATTAACGGCCTATTTGCGACGAATTTGGTTGATAGGAGATAGTAAATAGTCGATGGTTATCATCTGCAAGTAACTATCCACCATCAACCAGCTAATGAGAGGATTAAAGAAATGAAAGCCGACATTCATCCTAGTTATGAATTGACGACCATTACCTGCGCATGCGGTAACGTCATCCATACACGGGCTACCAAAAAGAGCATCCGCGTGGAAATCTGCAGCCAGTGCCATCCGTTTTTCACGGGTGAGAAAAAAGTTATGGATACCGCCGGGCGTATCGATCGATTCAAGAAGCGTTATGCTAAAGGAAAATGATCTTCTTAAGCTTAAGAAACTGCACGAACGTTTTGCAGAGCTTGAAGTCAAGTTAGCTGATCCGGAGATTGCCTCTGATCAGGGACAATACCAGAAGCTCGCTAAAGAATTTGCCGACCTTAATCCCACGATTGAGTTCTACCGCGCATACATGCGCACCGTAAAGCATGTCGCTGAGTTAAAGGATATTCTCAAGGCCAAACAAGATAAAGATTTTGTGGAGCTTGCCCGCATGGAGCTTCCAGAATTGGAAGGAAATTTGGATGCACTTACATCCAATCTTGTTGAAGCTTTGAACCCGCCGGACGCCGCTGATCAACGCGATGTCATCATTGAAATCCGGGCTGGAACAGGCGGATTAGAAGCCTCCATATTTGCCAACGACCTCTATCGCATGTATTCCAAATACGCCGACCTGAAAGGTTGGAAACTGGAGCTTATGTCAATCGCTTATTCAGAAGCGGAAGGGGTTAAGGAAGTTGTATTTTCGTTAAGCGGTAAAGATGCTGCCAAGCGTCTTAAATGGGAGAGCGGCGCCCATCGCGTTCAGCGTGTCCCTAAAACAGAAGCGTCCGGCCGCATTCATACATCAGCGGCGACTGTTGCTGTCCTTTTTGAACCCCAAGAAGTTGATCTTGTTATTATACCGACGGATCTTAAGATTGATGTTTACCGTTCATCCGGTCCCGGCGGGCAATCTGTTAATACGACGGATTCCGCCGTGCGCATCACTCATCTTCCGACGGGAACGGTGGTGGCGTGTCAAGACGAACGTTCCCAGATTAAAAATCGCGCTAAGGCCATGCGTATTTTACGTGCCCGTATTTTAGATAAAATGCAAAGTGATATTTCGGCCAAAGCCGCCCAGGAACGTAAGTCTCAAGTTGGTTCCGGCGACCGTAGTGAAAAGATCCGCACGTATAATTTTCCCGACCGCAGGATTACCGATCATCGTATCGGATTTACAACTCACCAGTTGGAAAAAGTTTTGGATGGGGACTTGGATGAATTGACTGACGCTTTGGTCATGGCTGAACATGAAGCCAAGGAAAATTTGTAATATAAATTTCTCAAACTCTCCGTTATCAAATATGAGCGACCGTAAAGAATATTTCTCTTCCCTGGACGGTTTTCGATTCATATCCATTATTTTTGTTTTGCTTCATCACATCGCTGTGTGTTTTCCTGCTTGGTCTGCTCCCAATACCCTTATTGTTTCTATTTTTTATCGTATATGTGAATTAGGATTTTTGGGTGTGGATTTCTTTTTTGTGATCAGCGGATTTCTAATTGCAGGATTACTCGCCGAGGATTTAGGCGGAAAGATTCGCGTGAAGAGATTTTATTTGCGCAGGGCGTTTAAGATTTTTCCTCAATATGTGGTTGTTGTCCTTGTTGGGATCGTCATCACGCTGTTATCAAAAGACAGTTATTCTCCGATTTCTTATATTAGTTATTTTGCGATGTTTCAAAACTATACGGTTCCGATAGGAATTTTGGCGCATCTTTGGTCGATTGCTGTGGAAGAGCATTTTTATTTGGTTCTTCCGGTTATTTTTTGGATCGCGAGTTGTTTATCCAAAGAAGTCCGGATGCAGAAAAAATTACTTGTGATCTGTTTTATCGTTCTGATCGTCGTAGGCAATTGGATTCGGTATATAAATTTTCAAGGATTGGGGCCTGAGGATGTAAACATACCTAAACATTGGCAATATACGCATCTGAGATTCGATGGATTGTTGTTTGGGTGTTTGTTAAGATTTATTTTTCCATTCTTTACGAGAACCCAAAAGATGATGTTGCTGGGGCGCAGTGTGTTGTTTCTTTTGGGTGTCTTTATTTTTGTATTTTTGTTTGATGTTTTCGTCAAGATCCGTTGGTGGGATTACACGCTGGCCTATATGGCATCTGGTTTTTTAATTATGTCCGGCGCGTTGGGTTTCCGTCCATTATGCTTCATTCTTGAAAATAAATGGATCAAGTTTCTGGGCCAATGTTCTTACGGTATCTATTTATGGCACTATCTTTTGATTTTTTTCTTTATCGATCTTTATATGCGATCAGGCTTTAAGTGGCTAATTGGGTTATATGTCATTACCGCCTGTTTAGCCGGGATCGCATCAACGAAAATTATTGAGGATATTTTTCTGAAATTGCGACGCCGTATCGTGCCTTAAGCTTATGACCGAGAACGAAATTATTTTGACTTATATTCTTAAATGCAGCAGGGCAGATTTGTATTTAAACCGCCCGGTTCTATCGACGCGGCAGAATGAACAGTTCAAGGAGATTCAAGAGCGCAGGATTCAAGGTGAGCCATTGCAGTACATTCTTGGTGAATGTGAATTCATGGGCATAACACTTAAGACGGATCCGCGCGTTCTTATTCCTCGTCCTGAAACAGAGCTTTTAGTTGAGAAGATTCTCAATCAAATGAAGAATTTCTCCGTTGGGGATGAGGATCTTTATGGATTAGACATCGGGACAGGCTCGGGAAATATTCCTATTGCGTTATTAAAGCACAATCCACATTGGCGGATGATTTCGATTGATATTTCCAAAGACGCTTTGGATTTGGCCCAAGAAAATGCCGTTCGAAACAATGTCCTATCCCGGATTGATTTTATCAATTGTGATGTTTTTAATTGGCTGAATGAACGAAATGCATATTTAAGGCAATTTTCGCTGATTGTCTCTAATCCACCCTATATTAAAACAGCTAGCCTTGCTGATCTTCCGAACGATGTGAGAAAAGAACCTCAGGCGGCGCTTAATGGCGGGGATGACGGTTTATTATTTTATAAACATATCATCGCGAATGCGCAATATCTTCTTAAACCCGGCGGTTGGCTTTTTTTTGAAATTGGCGAGACTCAGGGAAAATCCCTCGAGAACCTTTTGACCTGGCAAGGGTCTTTTGTTAATATACTCACCAGTCAGGATTTTAATCAAAGAGACAGGATTATAACCGCGCAGTTCGAAGGTTGAAATAGTGTTGGATCCGGCAATTAGAAATTTTCATAAGGCCGTCATTAATGAGGCCGCTCAAAAACTTGATCGTACATTGACACAAAGAGAGGAAAAGTTTATTACCTCACGGGGAAGTTTTGTGGCGCTTGAGATGATTTCTGATTATGTCAAAGCTGAAACTAAAGAGAAAATTGAGACATATTTGAATTCAAAATAGCTTTCTAAGACTATAAGGAGTGTATTCATGGATAAGTTTGTGATCGAAGGCGGCAAGCCGTTAAAGGGTGAAATTAGAGTAAGTGGTTCTAAGAATGCGACGTTACCGATTTTGGCGGCAACGCTTTTGACGGACGAGCCCTGCGAAATTAAGAACGTCCCTAAATTGCGCGATACAACAACGATGCTCAAGCTTTTAAAATCGTTGGGTAAAAACGTCGAGGTATCCAAAGACAGGATTCTGATTTCTTCTAACGGTACACTTAATCATGTGGCTGATTATAATTTGGTCTCAACCATGCGCGGGTCGTTTTGTGTTTTAGGCCCGCTTTTGGCCAAGCTCGGCAAGGCAAAGGTTTCCATGCCCGGCGGATGTATTATCGGTGTCAGACCTGTTGATCTTCATATGAAAGGTCTGTTGGCGTTAGGAACGAAAACCACGATGGAGGCGGGATATGTCAACGCGGTTGCGCCGAAATTAAAAGGGGCGCATGTGTATCTCGGCGGTGTTTTCGGATCGTCGGTATTAGCAACGGCGAACGTGATGATGGCGGCGGTATTAGCGCATGGCCAAACAGTGATTGAATCCGCTGCCTGTGAACCTGAGATTGAAGACTTGGGGAATTTTTTAAGCCAGATGGGTGCAAAGATCGAGGGGCACGGGACTCCGCGCATTACCATTAACGGTGTCAGGCGTCTTGAAGGCGTTAGCTATCGTATGTCTCCCGACCGTATTGAAGCCGGGACTTTTATTTTGATGGCGGCGGCAACGCGTAGTAATATCACGATTCGTGATGTTCATTTAAACCAGCTTTCCGCTTTGGTGGATAAATTAAATCAGGTCGGGGTGAAGGTTGAAAAGGTTCGCGATGGAATCCATGTGAAGCCGGGCAGGAATTTAAAACCGGTATCGATGACCACCTATCCGCATCCCGGTTTTCCGACGGACTTACAGGCCCAATATGCCGCGCTCATGTCGATCGTCCCCGGTGTGAGTGTCATTACTGATAAGGTTTTTCCCGACAGATTCATGCATATCCCGGAGCTTAACCGTATGGGCGCGCAGATCCGACGAGAAGGCGGTGTCGCCATCATTGAAGGGGTTAAACAGCTTGTTGGCGCTCCTGTCATGGCCTCCGACCTTCGTGCATCCGCAGCCTTGGTCATTGCCGGGTTAGCCGCTAAAGGCAGGACAGATATCCACCGCATCTATCATCTCGAGCGCGGTTATGAAGATTTAGATAAAAAGCTTATTGGTCTTGGCGCGAAAGTTTGGAGAGAGAAAGAATAAATTAGAAATTGGATTAATTATGATTTTAATGCTCGATAATTACGATTCGTTTACCTACAACCTCGTCCAATATTTGGGCGAATTACACGCGGATATGAAGGTTTTTCGAAATGATGTTTTGACCGTTGAACAGGTTGAGAATATGAAGCCCGAGAAGATTGTGATATCACCCGGCCCTGGACGGCCGGAAGACGCGGGTATTTCGGTTGAGATTATTCAGAAGCTCGCCGGTAAAATTCCAATTCTCGGCGTCTGCCTAGGGCATCAGGCCATCGGTTATGCTTATGGGGGAAAGATCATTCACGCGCGTACGTTGATGCACGGAAAGACTTCCAGGATAACTCATGATAATCGGGAAATTTTCAAAGGTATCGAAAACCCATTCGAGGCAACGCGTTATCATTCGCTTGTGATCGATCAGGCAACTTTGCCCAGGGAGCTTGAAATAACTGCAACCACGACGGATGATAAAGAAATCATGGGCGTGCGCCATAAAACTTTTCCATTGTGGGGCGTGCAGTTTCACCCGGAATCCATTTTGACGAAAGAGGGAATGAATATCCTGCGGAATTTTCTTCATTTATAGAATGTTCTTTGATGAAGTCTTTCTGCTGTATCTGCAATGACAACCTCCATGCGTAAATACATCGATAAAGTACTTAATCGCTACAATCTTTCCAAAGAAGAAGTTCGCGATGTCATGAAGATCATCATGTCAGGCAATGCCTCAGAGGATGAGCTCACGCAATATCTTTTGGCATTAAATGATAAAGGCCCAACGGTTGAGGAGATAACCGGCGCGGTTGAGATCATGCGGCAATTCGTCGTCGGTGTTAAAACCAAGCACGAGGTTGTTCTTGATACTTGCGGCACCGGCGGCGATCACAAAGGGACGTTTAATATTTCTACACTCAGCGCGTTGGTTGTCGCTGGCGCTGGAGTTGCTGTTGCTAAACACGGTAACCGGTCGGTTTCAAGTATTTGCGGAAGCGCAGATCTTTTAGAGGCGTTAGGGGTCAACCTTAATCTGGATGACACAAAACTTGGGCGATGCCTTGATGAGATCGGTATTGCGTTTTTGTTCGCTCAAAAATTGCATCCGGCCATGAAAAATGTCGCTCCGGTGCGTAAAAGTCTTGGTGTTAAAACAATTTTTAATATCCTTGGTCCGTTGACCAATCCGGCGCATGCCACACATCAGGTGATGGGCGTTTACAATCGTGATCTTGTTGAACCGATGGCCGAGGTTTTAAAAAATCTTGGATTAAAGCGCGCGCTTGTTGTCCACGGCAATGACGGGCTGGATGAAATTACAATCACCGATAAAACATTTGTCAGTGAATTTAACGGTGTGGATGTTGTCAGCTATGATATTGATCCCGAGGAGCTGGGAATAGCCCGCGCGACCCACGAGGATTTGGCTGTTGTGGAAATCGAAGACAATGTGTGCATCGCGCTTGAAATTTTAAAAGGTAATAAAGGTCCAAAGCGGGATATTGTCCTTATTAATGCCGCCTATGCGTTATACACCGCTCAAAAAGTTAAAGCGATTGCCGATGGGATTGCGGCGGCACGGGAATCGATAGACTCCGGCCGTGCGCTTGAGAAATTAGAACAGCTTAAGGAATTTTCAAATCGTGGTTAATGATTTCTTAGAGAAAATTCTTGTTCACAAACGACAGCTTCTTAAGGAAAAGGACGCGTATTACCAGAGCCTCAAGAAAAATATTAATACCGCCCAACACAACCGCTATCATATTTTTAAGAAAGCTATTTCAAAGCCGGGAACAATGAATTTGATCGCCGAGATCAAAAAAGCATCGCCTTCCCGCGGGATTATCCGGGAAGATTTCGACGCGCTTAAGATCGCTAAAATTTATACAAAAAATGGAGCTGACGCGATTTCGGTTCTTACTGAAGATAAATATTTTCTGGGCAAATCTGCTTATTTGCAAGACGTGAGTGATGCGGTCAATGTTCCGACGCTCATGAAGGATTTTATTATTCATGAGCATCAGGTGTATGAGGCTTTTGTCTATGGAGCAAGCGCGGTTCTATTGATCGTTGCCATTTTGAGTAACGATGAAATAAATCGTTTAATGGCAACGGCGCACAGTCTTGGTTTGGATTGTTTAGTCGAAGTCCACGATGACGAAGAACTCGATCGCGCGCTTAAGCTTGATGCCGAGATTATTGGTATCAATAATAGGAGTTTGCATTCATTTGTTGTCGACAAAAAAACAAGTGAGCGATTGGCCGTCAAAATACCAAAAGGAAAAGTGATTGTCGCGGAAAGTGGATTGGATAGTCGTGAGGAAATCAGGCGTTTGAGCGGTTTAGGCGTTCACGCGGTTTTGATAGGCGAGACGTTTATGAAGGCAGACGATATAGGCGGAAAAATTAAAGAAATCATGGGAAAATAAAACAATCACGGGCACTTGTGTTGCCCGGTGTCATTAAGAAAGAATTGGTGCATTATGGTCAGAGTTAAAATCTGCGGAATAACAAACAGGGAAGATGCGCTTAAAGCGGCGAGTTTAGGCGCCTGGGCTTTGGGATTTAATTTTTATAAAAAGAGCCCGCGCTTTATCGCTCCGGCAAAGGCTAAAAAGATCATGCAGGATCTGCCGCCTTTTATCACACCCGTCGGCATCTTTGTGGATCAGCCGTTAGGCGCTATCCGCGATATTATTGAGCATTGTCATTTGGGCGCCGTCCAGTTGCACGGTGTTGAGGATCATCATTTCTGCCATCGCCTGCGCCGGTACGGGGCCAAGATCATTAAGGTTTTCAAGGTGGGTGAAGCTTTTGATCTCTCGCAACTTAAGGATTATAACGTCGACGCGTTTTTGTTTGATACCTTAAGCGCGGACGCCGCCGGCGGTACTGGCAAGACATTCGACTGGAGCCTTCTTAAAGATATCAAAGGCCAGCACAAGCCGTTTATTCTGTCCGGCGGATTAACTCCCCAAAATGTCATCGATCCCGTCAATGCCATGAAGCCTTACGCGGTTGATGTGGCCAGCGGCGTTGAATCCGCGCCGGGGAAAAAAGATCACCGGCTTCTTAAAGAATTCATCGAGATCGTCAGCTACGTCAGCGGTCCGAATGTGAAGTCGCATGTGGAATAATCGGTTGTTGCGCTTTTATGGAATCGCAAGATAACAGATACGAACAGTGGCATAATATTCAGGAAAAGCGATGGGAATCGCTTTGCGGACGCTGCGGGGCCTGCTGCGGAGTGGCTGAAGGCGATCCCTGCGAACATCTGCGTGGAAGTAAAAAGGGCGAGTATCACTGTAGCATTTATGAAAACCGCTTCGGCGAACATAAGACTGTAACTGGAAAAGCCATCCGATGCGTTCCTATACGCCAGATTATCCATAATTCTTGGCCGGGGGATGAATGTTGTGGATATAAAAAGAAAGCAGATAGTAAATAGTGGATGGCCGATGGAAACCATCAACTATCAACCATCCACGATCAACTTTCTTAGTTTAATTATGTTATAATGCCGACCCATGAGCGAAAAATTTCTGCGCATTTATAAGAAAATGGATTTTAATTTTGTAAAGTCCCGCCTTTTAATTTATGGCGCGCTTTCCGGCAGTTGTGCTTCCTGCAAAGCCATGGATATCAAACTTGACGTTCGGAATTGCCCGCAATGCAAGGTTGAATTCAGTTACGTCGCGTTTATGAACATCAAAGATCACATGCCCAAGATGCTCCGTTTAAATGACGAGCGACCGGACCTTGTTTTTGTGGATTATGAAGATTTTAAAAAGATTGAAGGAGCCCGCAAGGCCGAGGAATTCTTAAAATGATCAATAAAGACCGTTTAGTCAAACTCACGCAAAAGGTTCTCCAATTCGACTCAGTCAATCCCCCGGGCAACGAATGGGAGGTTGCGCAGTTTATCATCAAGGACATGAAGTCCATTGGGCTCGACGTTAAGACCGTGAGCTACAAACCTAAACGGCCGAATGTGATCGCAACCCTTAAAGGAACATGGCCGCGCGCCAAAGCCGCCCAAGAAGCGGTATTGATAACCCCTCACATCGACACGGTTCCGTTCGGTACCGGTTGGAAATTTAATCCCATTGGCGGCGAGATCAAGGGCGGTAAAATTTACGGACGCGGGGCGAGCGATGACAAAGGCAATTGTGCCGTCGGCATGGAAGTTTTGCGTTCGCTGGTTGAAGACGGCGTGCATTTAAAGCGGGACATTATTTTTGCGGCAACCGTGGATGAGGAAACCGGAAGCCATCAAGGCATCCGCCCATTATTAGAGAAGGGCGTTTTGCGTCCGAAGGTGGCTTTGATCACCGACTCCGAGGAATTTGACGCCATCGTCGCGCAAAAAGGGCTTTTTCATACGCGCGTGCAGATTTTCGGTAAGAAGGCGCATGGCGCGTACAATTGGCGCGGAATAAGCGCGATTGAAATTGCGGCGCGCGTCATTAATGGACTTAAGAAACATAAATTTAAATATAAAAAGCATCCGCTTCTTGTTCCTCCGACGGTCAATATCGGAACGATCAAAGGCGGGGATAAAGTGAACATGGTCGCAGATTTCTGTGAATTTGCCGTTGATATCCGTTATCTGCCGAGCCAGACCATGAAGCAGGTCATGGCAGACATGAAGCGCATCATTGAAAAGGAAACTAAAAATTATAAGATCACGATTGATGATCATCAGCTGCCGTATGCCATTGATCCAAAACATCCTTTTGTTAAAACATATGTCGACACGGCAAAGAAGATGGGATTTACGGCAAAACTTTTAGGAAGCCAGGGAGCGACCGTTATCACATTCTTTCAGGATTACGGCATTCCGGCATTCTCGACAGGCTGGGGCTCGCACGGTGTTATTCATGCGAATGACGAATACGCCCAGATCAAGACGCTCTACAACGGCGCGCGGGTTCTGGAACAATATCTTAAGGAGTATGATGCGATCGCTTAGCATTTTTTTGTTTATGACGCTTTTTTGTTCGCCATCATTTTCTAGCGAAGTTCCATTGCCGTTTGGCAAGGGTGAAGTGATCACGTTTTCCATCAAGAAATTGGCTGTGAAGGCCGGGGAAGCGACTTTAACGTTTGAAGGGCAAACTGAAATCAGTGGACAGCCAGTTTATCTTATTGTTTTTAAAGCGGACGGTTTTAATTTTTATGACGAAGAGAAGATTTATGTTTCAGTGGATACATTCGCGCCGGTCAAAGTTTTGCGCGACCTTAATATTTTCGGAAACAAAGAGAAAATTTCTGAAGAATATTTTCCCAAGGAAGGCAAGATTGTCATTTCAAAAACTACCGGGGATAAAACAACGCAGCAGGTCATTGAAAAAAAGGGGCAGATCGATAATATTTATGGGACGATTTATCGATATCGAGCGTATGGAAAATTTACGCCGAAAGATGAAGTCCAATTGCATTTACCCACTCAAGATGTCATGCTCAAATTAGAAAAGACGGTGACCATTAAGGCGGCTCGAAAGAAATATCAGTCTTTTTATATGTCGAGTTTGCCGTCCAAATATCAAGTATGGTTTGATGTCGGGCAGCAGAAGATTCCACTTCAGATCACTGGTGCTGTTGGCATGGCCAATACAACCATGATCATACGCTCTTATAAGAGTGGCCAGTGATCAGTGGTCTGTGGCCATGGAAGAGCGGTGATTGTTAGAAGCTATTTCGTTATGGGCAAGCCTGACGGTGTCCCAGGCGAGTTTACGACGAAGCAAAGCGGAGTCGTTGTTTGAGCTTGGGACACCGTCAGGCTTGCCTTAGTAAGAATAAATAAGATGAACCATGGTAGTAGGTTTCGGTGATTTTTTAAAAATTCGAAATTCGGAAACATAAAATGCAACCAGATAAAAACGGACATTTTGGGGAATTCGGCGGACGGTATGTTCCTGAGACTTTGATGGCGTTGTTATCAGAGTTGGAAAAGGAATTCACCGCTCTTCGCAAGGACAAGACTTTCAAGAAGGAGTTTTTAGCATATCTTCATGAATACGCCGGGCGTCCAACCAATTTATTTTATGCCCAACGTTTAAGCAGTCATCTTAAAACTCTAAAAGTTTATTTGAAACGTGAAGACCTTTTGCACACCGGCGCGCACAAGATCAATAATACGATTGGTCAAATCCTGATCGCCCGTCGTATGGGAAAGACGCGCGTCATTGCCGAGACAGGCGCCGGCCAGCATGGTGTCGCGACCGCAACCGTGTGCGCGCTTTTTGGCATCAAGTGCGTGATTTACATGGGAGCTGAAGATATCAAGCGTCAGGCGTTGAATGTTGTGCGTATGCGGCTTTTGGGCGCTCAGGTTATTTCGGTTGAAAGCGGTTCTAAAACTTTAAAAGATGCGATGAACGAGGCGATCCGCGATTGGGTCACAAACGTGAGAGATACTTTTTATATTATCGGTTCAGTGGCTGGTATGCATCCGTATCCCGTCATGGTTCGTGAATTCCAAATGATCATCGGCCAAGAGGCCAGAAAACAATTCAAAACAAAAGAAGGCAAACTGCCCAATTATTTGATCGCTTGTGTCGGCGGCGGTTCTAATGCGATGGGTCTTTTTCACGCGTTTTACGCCGATAAATCTGTGCGCATGATCGGCGTTGAAGCGGCTGGATTAGGCGTCGACACTCACGAGCATTCCGCAACATTAACGAAGGGAACCGTTGGCGTGCTGCATGGAAGTAAAAGCAATCTCTTGCAGGATAAAAATGGGCAAGTTCAGATCGCGCATTCGATTGCCGCAGGTTTGGATTATCCCGGCGTAGGCCCGGAGCATTCATATTACAAACAAACCGGACGCGCCGAGTATGTTTCGGTGACTGACAAAGAAGCTATTGAAGGATTGAAATTGCTTTCGCGAATGGAGGGGATTATCCCTGCATTGGAAACGTCGCATGCCATCGCCTATTTGGAAAAGCTGGCACGCCGGGTTAAAAGTAAATCCACCGTCATTGTATCTCTTTCTGGGCGGGGAGATAAGGATATGGGGACCATTGGGACAATAATTTGATCGAGAGGTAAGGGGTAGAGAGATAGAGTGGTAAGAAAATAAAAAGAAAATGAAGCGTCCGATACCTCTTTACCACTATACCTCTTTACCTCTGAGCTACTTCATGAATAGAATCAACCAAAAATTCAAGTCGCTGTGTGAATTAAAGCAAAAAGCCTTCATCGCCTATATCACCGCCGGAGATCCGAATTTAGCGATAACGGAAAAGTTGGTCCATGCCTTGGAAAAAGTTGGTGTGGATATCATTGAACTTGGGGTTCCATTTTCTGATCCCATGGCCGACGGTCCTACGATCCAGGCGGCATCCGAGCGCGCACTAAAGAATAACGTCAGTCTGACGGATATTTTAGCCATGGTCAGCCGAATCCGTAAAACCTCTCAGGTTCCGATTGCGCTGATGACCTATTACAATCCGGTGTTTCATATGGGTGATGAACAATTTGTCGCTCATGCCGTTAAGGCCGGAGTTGATGGCGTTATTATTCCAGATCTTCCGCCGGAAGAAGCGGTTGGTTTGCGTAAGTATTCTTTGAACGCTGGGCTTTCCACGGTATTTTTTATGGCGCCTACCACAACGAATGAACGGTTAAAGAAAATTGTCCAGACCGCAACAGGTTTCATATATTACGTTTCGTTGACGGGCGTGACCGGCGCGCGTGTCAGTTTGTCCAAGTCGATCGCATCTGATATCCGTCGGGTCAAACGATTGACCGCTAAACCGGTGTGTGTTGGTTTTGGGATTTCGACCAAAGATCATATGCGAAAAGTTGGCAAGTACGCGGACGGAGTGATTGTGGGTTCGGCGATCATTAAGGAAATTGAGAAAAATATCGGCAAAAAAGAATTGGTTGCCAACGTGTCCGGTTTTGTCCAGGGCTTGGTCAATGCTTTAAGGAAGGTCTAGGTTTATGTATCAGAAATCTGAATTGAAAAATGGAATCAAGGTGGTCTCTCAAGGGTTTAAAGACCGAGAGAGTGTTGCCGTCGGTATCTGGGTGAATACGGGCGGCAGGCATGAAGATGAGCGCATTAAAGGCGCCGCTCATTTCTTTGAGCATATGGCTTTCAAAGGAAGTCGAAAATATTCCTGCACCGAAATTAAAGAAAAAATCGAAGGGGTTGGCGGTGCTCTTAACGCATTCACGGCCGAGGAGCAAACTTGTTTTTTTGCCAAAGTTCCCAAGAAACATTTTTCCCAGACATTTGATATCTTGGCTGATATTGTCTTTTTTCCAATTCTTAATAAGAAAGACCTTGAAAAGGAACGTACGGTTATCTTAGAAGAGATCAAGATGTACCACGATCTGCCGCAATTTCGTGTTGTAGAATTAGTAGACGGGCTTTTATGGCCGGATCATCCATTGGGAAAGAACTTGGCGGGAACGTCAGAATCCGTCGGAAATATGAGTGTTGATGATCTTCGGAAGTTTCATGGGCGTTATTATGTCCCGGACAATATTGTCGTTTCGGTTTGTGGCGGAATTGATCATCAGGATATTAAAAAAATTGTCGAGAACAAGTTATTAAAAGTCAAAGGCGCTCAGGATAATAAGTGTGTTCCCGCCCAAAATCAGCAATTAAAACCCAAAGTTGCTTTTATGCGTAAAGATATTGAGCAAATGCATGTGGCCTTAGGCGCGTTGGGGTTAAATACCAATCATCAGGATTTGTATGCCCTGGGGCTTTTAAATATTATTCTTGGTGGGAATATGTCCAGCCGATTATTTAACGAAGTGCGTGAGAAGCGGGGATTAGCCTACGCTATTTCCAGCGGTATCAAGGCGTTGGATGACACTGGTCTTGTGATGATCAGGGCAGGTGTTGATAACACTAAAATTTTAGGTGCTGTTGAGGTTATTTTGAAGGAATTAGCGCGCATTCGTAAAAATGGAGTTTCCGACGATGAATTAAAGAGGGCTAAGGATTATTTTATCGGTCAGTTTCAATTGGGTTTGGAAGATACGCTTGATCATATGCTCTGGATTGGAGAAACTGTCATTTCCAGAGATCGTGTGAACGCGCCAGCAGATGTTGTTAGAGAGATTCGCGAAGTCAAATCGGCGCGCATTACCCGTATTGCCCGAGAAATTTTTGATCCTAAACGGTTAAACCTTGCCGTAGTCGGGCCTTTAACAGACTCTCAGGAAAAAGACCTGCGTAAACAAATGAAGTGTTTTGGGTGCTGAGTGTCATGGGCTGCACTGCACCTATGGCCGGTATTTAATACGTATTTTTGTGTTGTTATCAATTCGCTAGTTTCCTGAAATTCGTAGAGCGTGTTTACTGATAGGGAGATTAATAATTGACAAAAATTTTTTTATCGGCTAGACTCAAATTCATAATTTCGATGTACTATAAAAAAACAAGGAGGATGTAATGGAGAAATTGTCATTTTATGATGTAAAGACCAAATCAAAATTTGATTCTGACAATTACACAGTCAAGGAAAAGGGCGGACGTTTCTTTGCTGTCACAAAATCCCTTAAAGGCACTCACGAATGCTGGAGAGTATTAAGCGCTGATCAGGCCAAGAAAAACAAGGGTAAATAACATTTAGCAATATTTTAGTCCCCGCCGCAAAGCCTTTGAGGTTTTGTCGGCGGGTCTTTATATTTCAAAGTAAGTTCCGGGAGGAAGAAATCGTTATTCGTCGTAAGGTTGACCCATCGTTGCAGTTTCTCCATTCCATTGTTAGTTTTGCCGAGGAGAAGAAGGCTGAGCATATCAAAATTCTCGATATGCGAAATGTTGCAAATTTTTGTGATTATTTCGTCATTTGCTCTGGGAATTCAGATAGGCAGGTTAAGGCCATTGCGGACGGCATTGAACTGGGCTTAAAAGATTTGGGTGTTAAAATTCGGCATAAACATGGTTTAAGTGGTCCAGTTGCCAAACACACCGGAGACCATGAAGCGGCAGGTTCTTGGGTGCTGTTGGATATGGGAGATGTTGTGATTCATGTTTTTGAACCGAATGCGCGTGAATTTTATAGTTTGGAATACCTTTGGCGTGATGCCCCTGAAGTTTCGCTGAATTCAAAGAAACCCCGTCGGAAAAAGATTTAATATCCTCCGCTTAAGTTTAATCATTGTTGCAGTCGCCTTAGATAATGGCCCAAGATATCCGTTCCCAAATCATCCTCTTGCTTCAAGAAACAGTTTCCGGTTTAAATCTCATCGGAGAACTCCCAGCTATTATTGTTGATATCCCCGCCGATAAAATTCATGGTGAATTTTCTTGTAATATTGCGATGCAGTTAAGCAGAACGCTACGAAAAGCCCCGCTCGAAATCGCCGAAAATTTTGTCCATTTGTTAGAAATAAAACTTAAGGAATTGCCGCTTGCCTCCAAGGTAAGAAAGATCGAGGTCAAAAAGCCCGGTTTTATTAATTTTTATTTAACTACTGAAGCTTTTTACGATATTCTTTCGCAGATTTTTCGGGAGAATCGTCATTATGGCCATTCGGATTTCGGCCAAGGCAAGAAAACGTTGGTTGAATTTGTGAGCGCGAATCCAACCGGGCCGTTGACGGTTGCTCACGGACGGCAGGCTGCGGTGGGCGATTCTTTGGTCAATATCCTCAATGCCGCCGGTTTTAAAGCGTTACGCGAATACTACATCAATGATGAAGGCAACCAGATCAATATCCTCGGTCGTTCGATCAAGGCTCGTGCGCAGGAAATTTTAGGTGAAAAGATTGAATTTCCTGAGGATGGTTATCAGGGTGATTACATCCGTGATATGGCACGGGGGTTTATCGAAACGAATTTGGTCAAAACTGCAAATGACCTTAATAAAATGGACGAGGGAACTATCAGACATTTTGGCGTTGAATACCTGATGGACATGATCCAAAAAGACCTTCGGGATTTCGGAGTAAATTTTGATATTTGGACCAGCCAGGCGAAGGTGGCCACCAATGCCGCGATTGAAAAGGTTTTAGAGTTTTTGAAGGAAAAAGATTTTATTTATGAACATGAGGGCGCCAAATGGTTTAAGTCAACCGTTTTCGGCGATGACAAGGATCGTGTTGTTCAGAAAAGCGATGGTGCCTACACGTATTTGATGCCGGATATCGTTTATCATAAGAATAAATTTGAGCGTGGGTTCGATTGGATTATAGATTTTCTGGGACCGGATCATCACGGATATATTCCTCGCATCAAAGCAGCCGCCGGCGCTTTGGGGCGCGATCCTGACGATATCCATGTGGAGATCATTCAGCTGGCAACGATTTACCGTGACGGTAAACCGGTGTCGATGTCGACACGTCGAGGAGAATTTATAACACTGCGTGAGGTCATTGATGAGGTAGGCAGGGATGCGGGGCGCTTTTTCTTTTTGATGCGACAGACCAGTGCCCATTTGGATTTTGATCTTGAGCTTGCTAAAAAAGCTGCTCCTGAAAATCCGGTGTACTATATCCAATATGCCCATGCGCGTATTTGCAGTATCATCCGCAAGGCTGCAGAAGAAAATCAAATCAGGCCGCGTCATGATGATCTGCGTCTGTTAATTCAAGAAGAAGAACTTGAACTGGTGCGCAAATTAAGTCATTTTGGCGATGTCATCATCACCTGTGCCAGGCAGACTGATCCGTTTAGCATGGTGAGATACTTGCAGGAATTAGCCGCGACATTTCATAAATTTTATGATCGCCACCGCGTGATCGATGAAAACAATTCTCTCGCCCAAGAACGTTTGGCACTTATTGATGCTACCCGCATTGTTATTGCTAATGGGTTGACGCTTTTAGGAATCAACGCGCCGGAGAGAATGTAATGGAAGTGGTCAGTGCTCTGTGCCCAGTGGCCAGGACAGTGATCATTTTAACTGACCACAGGCCACTGACCACTGATCACTTATGAATAAACGCTGGCTCATCAAATCTCCCAATCCAAAGCTTCAAAAGTTATTGAGTAATGCTTTAGAAATCCATCCTATTATTGCCCAACTTTTGGTGAACCGAGACATCACAGATATCGAACAGGCCCGTCAATTTATTAATGCTAATGAATCAGGCTTGCATGATCCATTTTTGCTCAAAGATATGGATAAGGCGGTTGCACGTATTAAGCAAGCACAAAAAAATGGCGAGAGCATACTGATCTTTGGTGATTACGATGTGGACGGTGTTACTTCAAGCGCGCTTTTACAGAGGACTTTAAAAAGGCTGGGATTAAAGGCGATCAATTATATCCCGCATCGCATGGATGAAGGATATGGTTTGAATCATGCTATTGCGGAATTTGCCAAAGAAAATGGCATCCATCTTTTGATCACGGTCGATTGTGGTATTACCGCTTTTAGTGAAGTCGAAGCGATCAACGCGGCAGGAATTGATGTGATCATTGTTGATCACCATGAACCTGAAGGGGGGAAAATTCCTCAGGCCGTTGCTGTGATTGATCCGAAGCGTCCGGATTGTTCCTATTCGTTTAAACATTTGGCTGCGGTCGGGCTTGTGGCTAAATTCACGCAGGCGCTTCTTGGGCAGATCCCTGAGGATGAGTTTGATCTTATTGCGATCGGAACAGTCGCGGATGTGGTTCCTCTGCGCGGTGAAAATCGTATTTTTGTTAAGAAAGGTTTGCCAGTTATTGAACAGACACGCAAAGCCGGGCTCATGGCATTGTTGGATGTAGCCAAGGTGCGCGGTAAAAAGATTAAACCTTTTTACATTGGTTTTATTTTAGGGCCGCGGTTAAATGCCGCTGGCCGCATGGATTCAGCAACGACGGCATTGCAACTTCTTTTGGCGGATAATTACACCGATGCGTTTGCTTTGGCCCAGAGCTTGGAGGGGCATAATCTTTCCCGTCAGAAAATGCAGGGCGAGGTTGTGCAAGAAGCCTTCGACATGATTGAATCTGGTACAGCCAAGGATGATCAGATTATTGTCCTTCACAAGGAGGGCTGGCATAAAGGTGTGCTTGGTATTGTGGCTTCAAAAATTGTTGAGAAATATTACCGTCCCACGATCGTTATTTCCGTTAAGGACGGGCTTGGTATTGGATCAGCGCGTTCCGTTGATGGTTTTCATCTGGTGGACGCGCTCACTAATTGTTCAAGCTCTCTCGAAACTTATGGAGGCCACAAGCGTGCGGCTGGATTGAAGGTTCGGCATGAAAATATTGATGTTTTCCGTCAAGCGATCAATGATTTTGCGCGGGAAGCGATGACTTCTGGTGATTTGACGCCGACACTGGATATTGATTGTGAAGTACCGTTTAAAGCGTTTAATCTGGATTTTGTGGATTTAATTGATAGTTTAGAGCCTCACGGAGAGGGAAATCCGTCGCCGTTATTGTGCACGCGTAATCTTACGGTAAAGAGCGCCGCGACTTTAATGGGTAAAGGGACGATTAAGTTTTGGGTCACGGACGGTGATTGCAGTTTTTCTGCCGTTGGATTTGGAATGAGTGAATACCAGCCGTTGATTAAGCCCGGGAAAAAGATTGATCTTGCCTACAGCCTTATGGTTGATGATTGGAATAAGGCCCCGGTTGTTCAACTAAAACTTAAAGATATTCGGATGGCCGAATAGTAAACAGGGCCTCTGTACAAAATAAAAAAAGACCAATGGAAGATCCATTGGTCTTTATCTTTGCTCAATAATATTTAGTTGTATTTAAGCCTTAACAACTTTTCCGGCACGGATGCAGGATGTGCAGACCTTGGAGCGTTTAACGCTGCCGTTTAACACGATCTTTACATTTTGAAGATTAGGCATAACTTTACGCAGGGTTTTACCGACGATTTTAGAACCGGCGCCGCCTTTGCGTTTAATCATACCGCGTCTACGGTATTTTTTCCCTGTTCCAGGGCCTTTGTCACATAGGACACAGATTTTAGACATAAGAACCTCGTTTTTGTATCGTAAAACGTTCAATAAAATAGATTATGGGAAAAACCCAGAGCCCTTAATATAGGGGAAACTGAATTTTTGTCAAGAGCTTTTTCTGACGCGTTTTCTGTAAAGAAACTATTTCTTGAGTAATCTATATTTTGTTATAATCGGCACATTGAATTTGACTTGATGTAATTATTTCAAACGTATGGTTTTTAATTTTATAAATCAAAAATAAACAATTGGGAGTTCATATGTCCACCACAACGTTGCTTAACTTAAATGATATTCCAAGATATCAAAAACGTAGCTTTGTTCCTGAAGATGCTAACCTGACCGATGTGAAAATTGTAATCGGCTTGTACGAACAGCTTTATTTGCGGACGGTACGTTCTTCAAGCGAATTAGAAGGTTTTATTTTAGACCGTTCTGAATTAGATGCTGCGGTCAATCAACATGGTTCAATTTTATATATTTATATGACCTGTCAAACCGATGATCCTAAAAGAGCCGCTGATTACAAATCATTTATTGAAACTATTGTTCCTGCCATTAAGCCTCTTGATGATCGCTTGAACCATAAATTCCTCAAGGAACTTGAGGTTCACGGATTGGATGAAAAGCGCTATGAAGTTTATATCCGTGATGTGAGATGTAATGTTGAGCTTTTTGTCGATGACAATGTTGCTTTGCAAACACAAATCGATGTGCTCTCCCAGGAATATCAGACGGTGAGCGGTGCCATGACCGTTTCTTTTGAAGGCAAGGAGCGCACGTTGCCGGAGATGTCCAAGTATCTTTTAGAGCCGGATAGGTCTTTGCGTGAAAAGGCCTGGCGTGCGACCGCCGAACGCAGGTTGCAGGATTGCCAAAAGCTTGAAGAGATTTTCGATAAAATGCGCGGCTTGCGTAATACCGTTGCCAAAAACGCGGGATTTACAAATTTTAGGGATTACCAGTTTAAGGCCTATCATCGATTTGATTATACTGCTGAGGATTGCAAAAAATATCACCGTGTTATGGAAAATTCTATGGTTCCGCTTCTAAAGGAAATTGCTCAAGTCAGGCAAAAGCAAATGGGTTTAACAGATCTGCGGCCGTGGGATGCTGCGGTGGATCCGTTTAACCGGTCACCATTAAAACCGTTTGGCAGTGTTAATGAGTTGATTTCTAAGGCGGCAACTGTTTTTCAAAATACCGACCCTGAGTTGGGAGAGCAGTTTAATGAAATGAAAGGGTTTGGGCTTTTAGATTTGGCCAGTCGAAAAGGAAAGGCTCCCGGCGGTTACCAAAGCACGTTAAGTGAGGCGAGAAAGCCTTTTATTTTTATGAACGCCGTGGGTTTGGAGCGTGATGTTAGAACGCTTTTGCATGAAGGCGGGCATGCGTTTCATGCGTTGGCCTGTGCCGAGGATCCGCTCGTTGAGTATCGGCATGCGCCGATGGAATTTTCCGAGGTTGCTTCCATGGCGATGGAACTGATAGCAGGTGAGCACATTAATGTTTTTTATTCTCCTGAAGATGCGCGGCGTTCAACCCGGGAACATTTGGAAGATATCCTCGAGGTTTTAGTGTGGGTCGCGAATATTGATGCCTTTCAACATTGGATGTACGAAAATCCAAAACACACTGCTGAAGAACGAAAGAACATGTGGGTGACTTTGCATAAGCGTTTTGGAGGCGATGTGACCAATTGGCAAGGCCTCGAAAATGTGCGTGACTATCTTTGGCATCGGCAGCTGCATATTTTTGAGGTTCCATTTTATTATATCGAATACGGGATTGCCCAGCTTGGGGCGTTGCAGTTATGGCGGCAGGCCAAAGATGATCCTAAGCGTGCATTGACGAATTACCGTAACGGGCTTAAGTTGGGCGGTTCGCGTCCTCTTCCGGAATTGTACAAAGCCGCGGGTATTGAATTTGATTTCTCCGAGAAAACGATCGCGCCTCTCGTGCAGTTGGTCAAAGAGGAATGGGAGAGACTTGTTTGATGAGAAAAGTAATTCGCAATAACGAAAAGCCTCAAATTATTAAGGAAGGCAAATACTTACGTCTTATCCGTCAAGGAGGGTGGGAGTTTTCACAGCGTGCGAATTGCACGGGGATAGTTGTGATTATTGCCATGACCGATGACAAGAAAGTTATTTTAGCCAAACAGTTTCGTCCGCCGGTTAATCGGTATTGTATTGAATTTCCTGCAGGTTTGGTTAATGATCGCGGACATAAAACAAAAGAATCCATGGCGACCGCGGCCCGACGTGAGTTGTTGGAGGAAACGGGTTATAGGGCAAAAACGATGACGATGCTTTTAACTGGGCCAGTTTCGCCTGGTTCATCATCCGATCTTATGACGTTATTTATGGCCGAGGGTTTGATCAAGGTTAGTCAAGGCGGAGGAGACCATACGGAAGATATCGAGGTTTGTGAAGTGTCTTTCAGCCGCGTTGAGCATTGGCTGAAACAAATGGAAATTAAAGGATGTTTGGTTGACCCTAAAGTTTATGCTGGGTTGCACTTTTTAAAGAAACATAAATAAACCGCCTCCGCCCCGGGGGGGTTGGGATGGTTTTCGAAATTGATTATGCGCAAGTTAGCCCATGAAGAAATAGTTGAGCGTCAGGTTAGAAAGTCGTCCCAATCAAGGCTGCCTTTTTGTGTTGTCTTAAACAGCATCCGCAGTCTTTATAATGTCGGTGCAATCTTTCGAACAGCTGACGGTATTGGTATTGAAAAACTTTGGTTGTGCGGGATTACGGGTTACCCGCCGCAATCGGGGATTGCCAAAACTGCGTTAGGCGCTCAAGAGAATGTTCCGTGGGAGTATCGTAAAGATGTTATTTCTCTTTTACGGGAACTGAAATCAAGCGGTTATCAGATTGTTCTTCTGGAACAATTGTCCGGGAGTATTTTGCACGATCAATTTAACCCTCGTTCGCCGGTTTGCTTGGTTGTCGGTAACGAGATAAGCGGAATATCTGAAGAATTGGTGGCTTTGTGTGATGGAGCGGTCGAAATCGCGATGGACGGTATCAAGAATTCGTTGAACGTTGGTGTTGCTTTTGGTATCATCGGTTATCACATCCGTTCATGCTTGGTTTCTAAGTAAAAATCCTGACTTCTGAGGGAGACTTTATGACTATAAAGAATTCATTCACTATTTTTTGCCTATCTATTTTATTCTATTTTTGTTCATTTCACGTGTCCATCGCGAATGATGCTGAGTTGGGTGGTATTGATAAAAATGAAAGTTATGACATTTATTATGGCTGTGTCGCGAGTGGTGAGAAATTTGTTGTTAAAAGGGTTAGGATTGTGCGTATTGATCAGATCAACAGCATTGAATTTTTAGTATTTATCAATGATTCAGGATTCAACTCTAAAGGGAAAGAAGGGTATATTCTTTTCTCGACGATCAATGCCATAGTGCCCAGTAACACGTTTTCCATTGAAACTTCTGAACGTTTCAAAAAATATTGAAGGGAGTAGTCACCTATGAATCGCTTGCACAAATGGATAACGAAGGGTAAAATGCATTTGTTTTCAATCGTGAAAGGCAAAACCGTGGAACTTGATCCAAAGAAATTGCTTAAAGATAAACGAGTCGTTGAAGAGATCAATCGTCACAAGTGGTTGGAAAGTGAGATTGCCGGTTTTGACGTCGGCTTCGAAAAAGCCACGGAAGATTGGATTGAGAATTATGCCCAAGCTTGGGTTGCCTACCATGATCCGCAATTGAAGCATTTCGGAAAATCTACGGCTTCAAAAAACGCAAAAACTAAATAATTATTATTTTCTATTACTTGGAAGGTCTATGGCTGAGATCATAAATATCCAACAGCTTCCGGATTTCATACGTTTGGCTGTTAGCCGTTTTGTTGAACGGCTGATTACAATCCATCAAGGCAACGTTATTTCCATCGCGATTTACGGTTCAGCCGCCAGCGGGAATTTTATTCCTAAAGTTTCAGATGTGAATGTTGTTGTGATCGTTAAGAAATTAGACTTTGCAGTTTTGAAGGCTACTCTGAAATTAGTTCAAGAGGGGCGTGGTAGAAAAATCAATGCTCCGCTTTTTTTAACCGAAGATTACATCGCCAGGTCGTTGGACGTTTTTCCAATTGAATTTCTAAATATCAAGAATCATCATGTGCTTGTGTATGGCAAAGATATCTTTAAAGATTTGTCGATCGATACAGCGCATATGCGAATTTTTTGTGAACAGCAGGTTAAGGGAAAGTTGGTGCGTATCCGGCAGGCTTATTTAGAGACAGGTTTCAACCTGCGCGGAAAAATTAATCTGCTGTACGATTCTTTAAACTCTTTGATTCCAATTTTCGAAAATCTTTTGCGCTTGCGCAATCAATTGGTTCCATCTTCCAAGTTGGAGATTTTAAGATCTATCGGGAAAGAATTTGGTGTTGATGATTCCGCCATGATCGCGGTTTGCCAAAATCGGACGGGTATGCAAAAGATGAATACTCAAACGGTTGATGAGTATCTGGACAATTTGATCCAGCAATTGGAAAAACTCGCGCTCGTTATTGATGCATGAAACTAAAATCATTTGTAACGCATAGTCTTTTTTTGTTTGTTCTTTGGTTTCTTTCAGCTTGCCGTGTGGTTTGTGCTGATGAGCCGCAATATCCTCGTGCGCCCGATGGGTATATTTACGACGGCGCTCAACTGATCAATCCCGCCGATAGCGCTAAGATAACTCAACTCTTCATTGAGCTGCAAAATAAAACTACGGTTCAAATAGCGGTCGCGATTGTTCCTTCCACTGCGCCTGAACCTATTGAGATGTATGCGGTCAAATTATTTAGCCAATGGGGCGTGGGGCAAAAAGGCAAAGATAATGGCGTTCTTTTCTTGATCGCGCGTGACGACCGGAATTTGCGCATTGAGGTTGGATACGGGTTGGAAGGAGCTTTGCCGGATGCTATTTGTAAGAAAGTTATCTCCAATATTATTTTACCGGAGTTTAAGGATTCCAATTTTTCTGGTGGTATTTTAAAGGGGGCGACGGCTATTGTTAGTTTGGTAGCCAAAGAGTATAATGTCACAATTACCGGTGAGGAAAATGAAATTCTTGACCGGGTTGGAACTTCAAGCGGCGCTAATGATTTGTTTTGGTTCATTCTTATCATCGTGATATTTTTTATTCTTATGAATTCTTCGCGTTCTTCTGGAAGAAGAAATTATGGCGGCGGATATTGGTACGGCGGCGGTTCCGGTGGATTTGGTGGTGGTTTTGGCGGCGGTTCAGGAGGATTTGGCGGTTTCGGCGGAGGCATGAGCGGCGGCGGTGGTGCAAGCGGACGATGGTAATTTAAACGAAAGCATTATAATGAGATTTGCCTTGGCAATATCAGGCAATTGAAAGGAATCAAACATGAAAAATTTTTGGATTGTTATTGGTGTTCTTGTTGTTGTAGGTTTTATGGCCTTCGGATGGTATAAGAGCGGTTATAATCGCGCGATCATGTTAGATGAGCAGGTTAAATCATCTTGGGCTCAGGTAGAAAATCAACTTCAGCGCCGGTTTGATCTCGTTCCAAATTTAATCAATACGGTTAAGGGATATGCCTCGCATGAGAATCAGCTATTTACGGAAGTAACAAAATTACGAAGCCAGTGGTCTGCCGCTCCAACCGTATCTGAGAAAGTTGAGGCTGCCAATCAATTGACTGGAGTTTTATCGAGATTGATTGCGGTTTCGGAGAATTACCCTGATCTGAAGGCTAACCAAAATTTTCTTGAATTGCAGGCGCAATTAGAAGGTACGGAAAATCGCATTTCAGTTGAGCGTATGAGGTATAACCAATCCGTGCAGATTTTTAATGCTTACCAAAGATCTTTCTTTGGCAGATTTTTTGCTTCGCAGACAGGTTTAATGCAACCGGCTGTTTATTTCAAGGCAGACGAGCGGTCCAAGGAAGCGCCGAAGGTCACTTTTTAATTATCATTTTTAAGGAGTATTTCTTATGTCTCTCGAATTAAAACGTATAAAAGGTTTTTCCGGTCGTCAAGGTCCGCTTCTTTTAGTGATCATGGACGGAGTCGGCTTGGGAAAACGAGATGAGAGTGATGGCGTATTTTTGGCTAAAACTCCCACGCTTGATGATCTGATGAAATCAGAATTGTATACCACGCTCAAAGCTCATGGCACGGCGGTTGGAATGCCATCGGACGACGATATGGGGAATAGTGAAGTCGGGCACAATGCTTTGGGGGCGGGGCGCATTTTTGATCAGGGGGCTAAACTTGCTAAGAAGTCGATTGAATCCGGAGAGATTTTTAAATCTGAAACTTGGCGGAATCTTATTGATCGAGTTAAGGATAACAATAAGTACTTTCATTTTATCGGTTTGTTATCCGACGGCAATGTTCATTCGCATATTGATCAATTGCTTGCGCTTTTAACAGATGTTGCCCAAGAGGGCATTAAAAATGCTTGTGTCCACGCGCTTTTAGACGGCCGTGATGTGTATGAAAAATCTGCGCCGATCTATATTGAAAAGATTGAGAAGCATCTTGCGGAATTAAATAAAACGTACGGCTGTCGATTTAAGATCGCTTCCGGTGGCGGCCGTATGGTTGTGACCATGGATCGATATAATGCCGATTGGTCAATTGTCGAGCGTGGATGGAAGGCTCATGTTTTGGGTGAAGGCAGGCGTTTTGCTTCTGCCAGGGAAGCTATTGAGACATATTATAAAGAAGATCCTAAAATAACCGATCAATATCTGGATTCTTTTGTTATCGAAGATGACGGAAGTCCTGTAGGTACGATTGAGGATGGCGACAGTGTTGTCATGTTTAATTTCCGAGGTGACCGCGCTATTGAAATTTCGATGGCGTTTGAACAAAAGGATTTTAATAAATTCGACCGCAAACGTGTGCCTGATGTACTTTTTGCCGGTATGATGCAGTATGATGGTGATCTGCATATTCCCCACAATTTCTTGGTTAATCCTCCGGTCATTGAACGTTCGGTGGGAGATTATATGTGTGCCAATCAAATTTCGTCGTTCGCCGTTTCGGAAACACAAAAATACGGTCACGTCACCTATTTCTGGAATGGGAACAAATCCGGTTATATCAATAAAGAGCTGGAAACATATGTGGAGATCCCCTCGGATAAGATTCGTTTTGATCAGGCTCCTCGTATGAAGGCTGATGAGATTACAGATAAGACCATTGAATTATTACGAAGCGGAAAATATAAGTTTGGGCGCATTAATTATCCGAACGGCGATATGGTCGGCCATACGGGTATTCCTAAAGCGATCATCACTTCTGTTGAGGCTGTTGATCAAGGTCTTGCTAAAATTCTTGATGTCATCAAAGAATTAAACGGCATCGCAGTGATCCTTGCTGATCATGGGAATGCCGATGAAATGTTTACTGTTAAAGGCGATAAGAGAATTGTATCAACCGCGCATTCTCTAAATCCTGTGCCGTGTGCGATTGTCGATGCCGGATATCAGGGTGAGTATAAAATTTCAGATATAAAGGACAGGGGGCTTGCGAATATCGCAGCCACGTTGTTGAATCTTTTAGGTTTCGAACAGCCTAAAGATTATGCTCCGTCTTTAATTGTTTTTAAATAAATCAATTTCTGTTTGACTCGTTAGGGCGTGCAAATTTATAATTAATTCATAGTTATGAATAAGTCCAATGCTCAAAAGTTAAAGGTAGCCTTCTTACGCCGCTGAGATTTCTTCAGCGGCTTTTTTGTTATTGAGTGAAGCCAATAAATCATTATTATCTCTGCAAGGAGGCTGCCGTAATGGTTAAAGGAAAAGTAAAATGGTTTAATAATCAAAAAGGGTATGGTTTTATTGTTTCTGAAGAAGGAAGTTCGGATATTTTTGTCCATTATTCCACGATTCAAGGGGATGGTTATAAAACTCTTGTTCCGGGACAGGATGTAGAATTTGAACTTATTAAGGGTGATAAAGGCGAACAGGCGCAAAACGTTTCGAAAGTGTAAGCCCTGGTTGTTTATTTTTAAACTCTTCGCAATTTTTCGGCGGAGAGTTTTATTTTTTTGCCCATCATGAACATTGACGGTTCCTGCCTTTAACGTTAGGCTAATGCTTAATAAAGCAGGTAAGAAAATAATTTATGACCATGAAACGTGCGCCTATTGATCAAAAAATTCTCAAAGTTTCTCTTCGCATACCTAAAAATCTTAAGGCCGGAGTTGAAGTCTTGCGAAATATTCTGCTTAACATGGGCTTGGCCTTTGATGATATCATCGAAGAGAACTTGGGCGGGCGTCAAGCATTGTCTTTTTATTGCACATCTCGCAAGATAGCGGAATCCTTTGTTTCTAAATTGAGTAAAATAAAATGGCGCGGATTACATGTGCGCTGTGATGTTCTTTATCAAGAGGACTGGCTGACACGCTGGAAGAAAGACTGGAAGCCTTTTGCGTTGACAACGAAGATCGACGTCGTTCCGGTTTGGTGCGTTGATGATTATGTGATTTCAAGGCGCGCCTATATTTATCTTGATACAATCAGTTCATTTGGAACGGGTTTACATGAAACGACGCGTTTTATGGCTCAATTTGTGCAAATGCTAAAGGGAAAGTTTAATTCATGTCTGGATGTCGGCACCGGTACGGGAATCTTGGCTTTGGTAGCATTAAAAGGCGGGGCCAAGGAGGTACACGCGGTTGATATAGACGAGATGTGCATTCAAGCGGCCAATGCCAACTTTAAGGCGAACGGATATTCTGGAGAATTCATTCGGCTCAGCGATGTTTCAAAATTTAAAATTAATCGGACTTATGATTTTGTTATGGCTAATTTGGTAACGCATGATCTGGTAAAAATGAAACAAAAAATTCTTTCTCTCGTTAAGCCGGACGGATGGCTGGCTGTTTCCGGGGTTTCCCTTGAGAATCTCCCAATTCTTCGTCGTGGATTTTCAGGGCTTCCATTGCGCTGTGTTAAAATTAAAAAAGGAACAAAATGGGCGGCCTTATTGTTTAAACGGAATAAACGTGGTTATTGATTTCGTTCTCATCAGACCTAGTGTTCTTTTCCAAGCTTATTTAAGGCGAGTGTTGAAAGTTTAGCATGACTAGGGGAAGGTCAATAAAGAAGAAGGTTTATAAGTAAAAAGGAGTGCGTATGTTGGTTGGTTCTGATAAAGAAAGAAAATTAAAAATTAAGATGGATAATCTTAATATTAGCGACCATGATATTGATGAAATCTTTAGTACGTCCCGAGGGCCAGGCGGACAAAATGTCAATAAGGTGGAGACCTGCGTTACGCTTGTGCATCGGCCAACGGGAATTACGGTTAAATGCCGGGAAAACCGGACGCAGCACGCGAATCGTTTTTTTGCCAGAGAACAGTTAATCGAAGCTATTGACCATTTTTATCAAGAAAAACGTAAAGAAAAAAGGCATAACGCTGAGAAAATTCGGCGTCAGAATCGAAAACGGCCGACGGCTCTTAAAGAGAAAATTCTTGAAGCAAAGAAAAAGAAGTCAGTAAAGAAGAAAGAACGTTCTTTGGGGAAGGTAACGGCCTGGGAAAATGATGGGTGAAGATATTTAGAGGACTGATCAGTTAAATATTTGTAGTAATTAACAATTGGGAAATTTGAGGTGGCGGTGAAATCCAAACAATTAACGTGTTCCGGAATGGTCGATATCAGTGATAAAGCAATCACCAAACGCCGCGCTATTGCGACGGCAACCGTGTCCTTTGATAAGAAAGCATTTGATCTTTTTATTAAGCAGGGATCTCCGAAGGGAAATGTAATTGAAACAGCCAAGATTGCCGGAATCATGGCTGCCAAATTAACACCGTCGATTATACCGCTGTGTCATCCACTGGTTCTTGATAAGGTTAAAATTGATCTTGAGGTGATTAAATCCAAGAGAGCTGTTGTGGTGACTACAGAGGTTGTTTCGACGGGTAAGACCGGCGTTGAGATGGAGGCTTTGGCCGCGGCATGTGCGGCGAGCCTGACGGTCTATGACATGATGAAATTCTCAGGGCAGACTATGGTGATATCAGCGGTAAAACTTTTGCATAAGAGCGGCGGGAAAAGCGGAACTTTTGAGCAAGCCGATTAAGCGAGAATAGTAGTTATCTTCGTTAGAACCTTACGGGCTTGCTCGAGGGTTTTATGAAATTGGTTGGGAATATTATGAATCGATCGCCACTAATTGAATCGCTGTCGCTTTTATTGAAACATTTTGATCGAGGCGTTGTTTTATTTTATTCTATGTTGTTGGCTATCTTTTTGTTACTCGCCGGTATAAATTACTCACCGTACCTTCAGAAAATGGCCATGCGAAAGTTTCATTTTGTGTCTCAGCCATTTGCCCAATGGGCGCTTTGCCAATTCTTTCCGTCAATGTATAGCTTTCAGAATGAAATTCTTATTTCACAGTACGTCTTGCCGTCTGATTATCAAGGGTCTTTGACGGGCGATTCAGTGAGATTGACAGTGAATCATTATCCTTTGAGAATGTTATATTTTGCTGTTCCTCGGGAACAAATTGTCTCTCACGCGCCGTTTTATGCCTATGCACGCACGGTGTACCGGCAACAGGAAATTGTTTCCTCCTATATCGTTACAGCTTCTCGTCAGGCAATTCGTCTATCGATAGTGAATTCCTATGAACGTTCCAAACAATGATCTAAAAGTAGTGCCACAACATCTTCATTTGGCAAAGACTGTGATTGCCTTTTGGCTTTTGGGATGGTTTCTCAAGGCCGATTTCTTTATTCCATATATTTTCTCGGAGGTGATACGTTATCCACTGACGATTGATTTTTTTCCTGCTCTTTTGCGAAGTCCTCTTGTCCTTCAATTTTTTTATGTCTTTCCATTATTTGCATTTCTGGTTATTTTCAAACCGAACTATTTTTATTGTTGTCTTGCGGCAGTAACCATGGTGAGTTCTTCGGCAGTGTTGCTGCTACATCAAGACACGCATAATGACGCCACATTCTTAACTTCTTTCTGGGTGGCGGTATGGGTATTATGGTTTGTGACTCAGATGCATAGGACGGACAGGGCATTTTTAATTCACGCACGGTCGTTAGCATTATGTGTGATCGCTGTTATTTTCTTTGGAAGTTTTATAGGAAAGTTGACCCCGGAGTATTTAAATGGTACTGTTTTTGCTGATATTTTCATGCGACAAAACTTTGGTTGGGTCGGACAGTGGGTGAGAGCGCATTACAGTGAAGAAGTGATCCGTTTGAGTTTTTATTGGGTTTCGAAGCTGATTATTTTTGGAGAAGGGTTTCTTGCATTTGCACCCATTTGGCCATTTGGAATTGTTTATCGCGTAGGCATCGGAGTCATGTTGGCGATTTCATTATTTACAACTTGGCGTATTTTTTCTGTTTTATTTTGTCTGATTGGGCTTTTATACGCATTTCGAAACCTTCCGCGCCCCCAGGATGAGGAAGGTTCGTAATTTTCTTATATTTCTTGTACATTTATTTGTTTTTTAGTATAAAATAAAAACAAATTCAGCACTTAACGGAGTCATGACATTGTCCCTTGAATTAAAACCCATCGTTATCCCTGATCGATTTAATTACATCGCCGTATTTCTTTCTTTTGCTTGTATGCTGCGCTGCAGTTATTGCATTAATCATCACGGCGGAGATTTGGTTAAGAAACGTTGGATGTCCGGCGATGATTGGATTCGCGGTTTGAACCGTTTGCAAAGCAGTGCCGGTATTCCTTTGACCCTCCAGGGCGGCGAGCCCACTGTTCATAAACATTTCTACAAAATTGTTCAATCCATTAATCCAAATAGGCAGATTGATCTTTTGACTAACCTAGAGGTCGATTCTGATTATTTTATGAGCCAAATTCCTCCTGAGAGGATTAAGCGCGACGCACCTTATGCATCCATCCGCGTGAGTTATCATCGAGGCCAACAAGACCCGGATGTTTTATTGAAACGGGTTAGGTATTTTTTGGACAAAGGTTATCATGTCGGGGTTTGGGCGGTTGATCATCCCGAATATATGGAAGAGACCCGCGTTGTGCAGAAGCGGGCTTTGGCTATGGGCATTGATTTTAGGCTTAAGGAGTTTTTAGGGCCTTATAAAGGGAAAAATTACGGGACGATGCGCTATCCGGAAGCAGTGAATTCGAGCGCTGTCCGTTTGGCCGATTGCCGGACGACTGAGTTTTTAATCGACCCTGGCGGAAGTATTTTTCGTTGCCATTCGGATTTGTATGCCAACCGTTTTGCGATCGGGCATCTTTTAGACCAGGAACCGCCCAAGTTGTTAGGTCAATGGGCTCCTTGTTCTGTCTACGGCAAATGTAATTCCTGTGATATTAAAGTTAAAACGGATCGTTTTCAGCAATACGGACATTCTTCCGTTGAGGTCCGTAACGTCTCGGATTCTATCGGCATTAATACTGAACACATCGAGGAAGTAATTAACACCTACGGCAAGCAGGATCCCGTTCCTATCGCAGTGTAAAATTCTTCTGGTTTTCCTTCATATTGACCTTCTCCGAATCAAAAGATGATAATTCTTAAATATAGTCGATGCTCAAAGTTAAAGGTTTTTATTGCAAACGCAAGGGCTAATAAGGAAGATTGACCCCGTCGTGTATGAATAGTATAATAACCTATTCTTTTAAGGCTTTGTGTACTTAACCGTTTGAAAAATATTTATTTGAATGTCATTACCCTTACGCAGAATCCTCATTATTAAGACGGGTTACTCTGAATTTCTGGATCGTGGAATCTCCACCACTGTAAGCCTCGGGGATGTTTTAATCTGCACGTCCTTGCTCCACTTATATAAGAATGATCATGTCACCTGGGTTACAAGTAATCAGTCCAAAGAGCTGCTGTCAAATAATCCATACATCCATGAGCTTGTGATTTTTGGTTCTAAGGCTCTCACTCATTTGGAGGCGGAACCATTTGATATCCTGATTAATTTAGAGAAGGATATCGGCATATCGGCGGCATTAAGCCGGATTAAGGCCAAAAAATGTTTTGGATTTTACTATAGCGACAAGACACATAATATTGAAACCCGTAAACGTTCAACTCGTTATTTGCTGGCTGGCCAAGAAAATCATCGGGATATTGAACAAAATGCGCTTGAGATCCTTTATGAAACTGTCGGCAAAAAATGGCAGGGGCAGGGATTGGTTATCGGGCATGCCCAAAAAACTAAGATCAAATTTGATTTCGGATTCAATTATTCCGTGGGTTCTAAATGGCCGACCAAAGCATGGTCCATGGATTATTGGAAAGAGCTTGAACGGATTCTAAAACTAAAATATTCTGTAAGCTGGCAAAAAGGGCATTCACATTTGGGGGCTTATGTGCGGTGGATTAATTCCTGTCGTGTTATTGTAACCTCAGATTCATTGGGGCAGGCGATTGGCTCCGCGCTCGGCAAAAAGGTCATTACGCTTTATGGGCCGACCAATTCCCAGCGTATGCAAAATGTTCCCGGCGTCGATGTTCTACCCTCAACGCTCAAGTGCCCGCATATGCCGTGTTATTTGCCGTTTTGTAAGTTTGATAAATTTTGTATGGATTATATTTCGCCAGAGAAGGTAGCAAACTTATGCGTTCAAGCGATCAAATAACCCCAAATTTTGCGATAGCAAAATTTTCCCCGAAGGGGTTGCAAGACAAAATCCATGTTGGATTTTGTCTGTTGTGCAAGGTAATCCCGGATTTTTTGTTGTATATTTTTTCGAATTCGCAAAATGGGGTTGCCTCGACAGGCACGGTTAAATCTCAAGGAGATTTAACCGGTCGACCCCTGCCATTGGCAGGGGCGGATTTTTCTATCGAAAAATCCGGGATAAAAACTGTTTTAGTCACCGGCGGCGCAGGGTATGTGGGTGCTGTATTGATTCCAAAACTTCTTAAAGCAAATTACATTGTTAAGGTTATTGATCTATATTTGTATGGCGAGCATGTTTTTAAAACATTTAAAGGCAATTCAAATTTAAAAGAAATAAAGGGAGATATCCGCAACGCTGAGTTGCTTAAGAAAGAAACTGTTGGTGTGGATGCCGTCATTCATCTTGCTTGTATTTCGAATGATCCCAGTTATGAGTTAAATCCTGCGCTTGGAAAATCCATCAACTACGATGCGTTCTTGCCGCTGGTTCAAATTTCCAAAGCGAATCAGGTAAGGCGTTTTATCTATGCGTCGAGCTCAAGCGTTTATGGAGTTAAAGACATGCCGAATGTGACGGAAGATGTTCCCCTTGACCCGCTCACCGATTATTCCAAATTCAAGGCTTTGTGTGAGGATGTTCTTATTAAAGAACAGACAAAAGATTTTGTGTGCTTGATCGTCAGGCCAGCGACCGTGTGCGGGTATTCACCGCGTTTGCGATTAGATTTAACGGTTAATATTTTAACGAATCATGCCATCAACAATCATAAAATTAAAGTTTTTGGCGGCGGACAAAAACGGCCCAACCTGCATATTGAGGATATGACGGACTTTTATATTCAGGCGCTGCAATGGCCGGATGAAAAGATTGCCGGTAAAATTTATAACGTCGGATATGAAAATCATTCAGTCAGCGATATAGCCCAGATTGTAAAGCGCAATGTAGGGATGGATGACATTCAGATCGTGGTGGAGCCAACCGATGATAATCGTTCATACCATATTTCCTCAGAGAAGATTGAGCGCGAATTGGGATTTCGTCCTAAACACACTATCGATGAAGCGGTAAGGGATTTAAAAGCTGCGTTTGATGCGGGCAAAATTAAGAATTCCATGACGGAAAGCAGTTATTACAATATTAAGACAATGCAAGCGGTAGATTTAAAATAAAGAGGGAGCGGTAGTCAAGTTAATGAACGAGATAAAAAAAGAATTACTATCAGTCATGCTTAAGATCCGTAAGGCAGAAGAAAAGATTGTAGAGGTATATGCCCGTGATCAGAAGATGCGCACGCCGACACATTTGTCCATCGGACAGGAGGCGGTCGCGGCTGGATTATCTTTAGCGTTGTTAAAAGATGATCAAGTTTTTACCGGGCACCGCTGCCACGCGGCGTATCTTGCCAAGGGTGGAGATTATAACGGATTTTTTGCTGAACTCTGTGGCAGGGCAACAGGTATCAGTGCTGGGCGTGCAGGTTCCGCGCATTTAACCGACCCGTTGGCTGGGATTTATTCATCGCCGATTTTAGGCGCCACGATTCCAGTAGCCGTTGGTGCGGCGCTTGCATTTGAGATGGATGACAAAAAGAACATCGTTGCCGCGATATTTGGTGATGCCACAGTTGAAGAGGGGATATTTGCCGAGAGCGTAAATTTTGCTGTCACTAAGAAGCTTCCGGTTCTTTTTGTCTGTGAAAATAATTTGTATTCAACACATTCACCATTGTCCGTGCGCCAGCCGCCGTCGCCGATCTTTGAACGTGTTCGCTCGCAGGAATTTCCGACGGAACAGGTAGATGGCAACGATGCGCTTAAGGTTTATGAGGCATTAAGGACGGCCATCAAATATATCCGATATTGCCGCATGCCGTTTTTTGTGGAATTTCTGACTTACCGTGTGCGTGAGCACGTCGGCCCTTTGCACGATTTTGACCGCGGTTACCGTACTAAAGAAGAAGTGGATGAGTGGATTTCCAAATGTCCGATTAAACGTTTATCGAAGCAGTTGATGGATGAAAGAATTATGACGTCAACTCAAATTACCGCGGAAGAAGACAAGTGGGCCAAAGCGGCTGACGACGCTTATGAATTGGCGCTTGCCAGTCCGTGGCCGGATGTATTATCGCTAACGGAACACGTATATTAGCAACAAGCCCCCGGTTCCCCAGGGTCGCAGTAAAAGATTTCTGGGGTATTGGCGACTGGGGCTCTGGGGAACCTTAACTTTATGACTAGACAAATCACATATGGTCAGGCTATTTCTGAAGCGCTCGTTCAGGGCATGGAGCTTGATCCCAACGTTTTTATTTTTGGTTTAGGCGTTGATGATTACAAAGGACTCTTTGGCACGACGCGCGCGGCGTTTGAGAAATTTGGAAAAGCCCGTGTGTTTGATACGCCGGCGTCCGAAGGCGCGTTAACCGGTGTTGCCATCGGCGCGGCATTAAACGGCAAGCGACCTGTGCTTGTCCATGCCCGCAATGATTTTATGTTTTTGACGCTTGATCAAATGATTAACAACGCGGCCAAATGGAAATATACCTACAATGGGAAATCTTCGGTTCCGTTTGTAACGCGGGGGATCATCGGTAAAGGGTGGGGGCAGGGACCGACGCATTCACAAAGTATTCAATCCGTGTTCGCGCATTTTCCGGGGATTGTTGTCGCCATGCCGTCGAATGCTTATGACGTTAAAGGAATTATTCTGCAAAGTTTAAAAGCCGACTGTCCTGTTGTTATTTTGGAGCACCGGTCGCTTTATGATATCAAGGCGGATGTTCCCCAATCTCCGTTCACGGTTCCTTTCGGAAAAGCAAAAGTTGTGCGTGAGGGAACGGATGTCACGATTGTGGCGTCATCCCTGATGGTTTTTGAAGCGCTTAAAGCCGCGGAAGTTGTCGGGCGCGACGGTGTTAATGTTGAGGTCATTGATCCGGTAACCATCCAGCCGTTGGATGAACAAACAATTATTGATTCCGTCAAGAAAACAGGCCGTTTGATTTGTGCAGACACCAGCTGGCTGCGTTGCGGTTTTTCGGCAGAGGTGGCGGCGGTAATCGCTGAGAATATCCCGGAATGTTTAAAAGCTCCGGTTAAACGCATTGGATTTCCGAACTGTCCGTCGCCGGTATCCAAAACTTTAGAAGATGTCTTTTTTCCGTCGTATAAAGATATCGTGTCGTCTGTTTATTCCGTTATGGATAAGGAGCCGGGCATTGATATCCCGAATCTGCAGGTGGTGGATAGTTTTAAAGGACCTTATTAGGGTTTAGCGTTTAGGGGTTAGGGTTTAGGGTTGATGAATAGGCAAAAAACAATCATTATCCTTTCGATCAGCAGTGACATTGGCGTATATATGGCTAAAAAATATTTAGCCCAAGGCCACCGCGTGATCGGTTCCTTCCGCACAAAGAAGCATGTTCATTCTCTTTTAAATCAGAAAAATTGTGTTCTCATTCCCTGTGATTTTTCAAAACCGAAAAGTATTAAGCAATTTTGTGACGTCATTAAAAAACAAAAAATTACTTGGGATGTGTTTGTTTCCTGCGTAGGATATCTTTTGCCGGCACAACCGTTTTTTAAATGCGATGTTGGTGATTGGATCGGTAATGTTCATATTAATGCGCTTGAGCAGTTAAGGGTTCTTCATGCGTTATATCCGTTGCGTACCAAGCGGACGGTAAGTGATGTGGTATTCTTTGCCGGCGGCGGAGCCAATAATGCTGTGGTTGATATCACAGCGTACGCGGTTTCTAAAATCATTCTGACCAAAATGTGTGAATATCTTGACGCGGAAAATAATGATCTGAATATTTTTATTGTCGGGCCCGGTTGGACCAAAACCAAAATTCATAAGCAGATATTGACTGACCAATCCGTTGCGGCCAAGAAATTTAAAGAGACAAAAGAGTTTATGGATACCAAGGCCGGAACAAGTATTGAAGAAATCTTTGAATGTATTGAATGGCTGCGTGATGAAGGAAAAGTTCTTTCCGGCGGCCGGAATTTCTCTGTGGTATATGATCCGTGGCGGAGAAACACACGCGCTCAATTAATTAAAGCGCTTCAGGCCGATAGCGGCATGTATAAATTGCGACGACATGGAAATGGATTTTTGCAACATGTTGAATAATGTGTCATTGCGAGGAGCAATGCGATGAAGCAATCTTATACGCGAGTTAGGTTGCTTCGGTCGCTTTCAGATCCCTCGCAATGACGTCTATAAATATTTTTATCAGATTGAGGAATTAAATGGCTAAAAAGAAAGTTAATCAGCGGGAAGCTTACCATCTAGGTACCGATCATCAGTTTGTGGATTCGATATCGTTGGGCCCGTGGACAACGTATAGTTTGCTGCATGACCCCAAACATCTGGGTTTTGTTTTGGCTAGATATAAATTTCCAGCCAAGATGTTCGACGGATTTGACAGCGCCATTGAGGTCGGATGCGGGGACGCTTTCGGAACGCCGATTGTGGCCCAGCATGTCAAACGTGTGCTTGCCATCGAGCCCGATGAGCGGCATATCAAAAGCAATAAAATGCGGCTAGGACAAATTCCCAATATTGAATTTAAACAGGGAACGATACAGGACTTAAAATTGCCGAAGGCATCTTTCGACGGTGCTTATTCCATCGATGTGATCGAACATTTAGATAAACATTTGAATGATCCGTTTGTGGAAAGCCAGGCGCAGATTCTAAAGAAGGACGGGGTGTGCATTATCGGTACGCCGAATGTTGCGGCCGAAGCCTACGCTTCCGAGCGCAGCCGCGTTCAGCACATCAACCTGCACAGTCAGAAAAGTTTGAATGCTCTTATGTCTAAATTTTTTAAACGCGTCTTCATGTTCGGCATGAACGATGAAGTTCTGCACACCGGCTACGCGCCCATGTGCCATTATATTTTTGGGATGGGAGTCGGGGTTAGGTAAAGTGGTACGAGGTAAGTGATAAGTGGTATGAAAATTATTTCTCAAAATATATCCCTTGAAGAATTAAATCAATTGGCTGGCGAATTCTTCGGAGACATGGTCAAAGCGGTTGTTGATGTGGAACAAAAAATTATCGCTGTTAGTGCCGAGCTTCATGCGGATTTGGAAGCGTTTTTGCTCGCAAAGGGTTCCAAACAAAATAATCTTTGGGGTATAAATCTTTATCCTAAGGTTGAAGGCGACGATTTTATCGAATTTGATTCCATGATCAACGTCCGTCCAGCTCAGGGAAATCGCAGCCGCGGCGTGGAAGATGAGGCCCTTCGGAAGAAGATTATTCAGATCGTTCATGAGAGGATTGCAAGATGACGGTTTATCATCCTGAACTTGCTGCAGGGCGATGGGAACAATTCACGCTGCTTGAGCAGATGGCGAACGTCGGTAGTGAAGTGGAGCGTGCACTCAAATGGAAAGAAAAGAACAATTCTGAATTGTCCATGAAGGCCTTCGATCGCGCGTTAGAGCTTTTAGGTTTAACTCTGGGAAGCCCGCGAAACAGAGGACGTCTCAAGGAGATCGCCCGAACTAAAGAGGTTTTACTGGATTTTTTCTATGGGCAAAACCAGTTTGCGGTCACCGCGGCGTCGTTGCGTAAATATTTCCTGGAATTCGCCTGCGCCGCGCGCAAAAACGTCGGAGCTTGACGGCTGGCTACGCGCCGATGTGTCATTATATTCTTGTAATGGGTGTTGGAGTTAATTGCTATGTGGGTAGTTTATTTAATTTTGATGGCGGTTTGTAGTGTTGGTGCTTTTTGTTTTGGGAATAAGGCTCTGGAGGAGTGGCAAAAAACACATGCAATCGAGGGAAGCAAAACATTAAGACCCACTTTAAATCAAATAAATAAATTGGGAACAAGGGCGCTTTGGAGAAATTCTTATGGCGGAGATCGAGCCAGCTACTCTTTATTGCTAGATTGGCAGAAGAAAATAAAAGATAGGGATATTCAGAAAATACTGATGGCTGAGTTAAAAAGAATAGAGGGTGAATATACCATGAGTATTATGGTGCCACATGTTCAAGGACTTCAATGTCTTTGTAAGATGGCTGCCCCTAACAAGCCTTGCAGTAATGGCTTTGAGCAACCTACAGGATTTCTAGCGTTGAATGTCATTGATCATCTGTCGTCCACTAAACGTTGGGACGAGCGTATAAAATCTGCGTGTTTTTTGAGAAATATAAAGACAGCCACAGATAAAAACAATATTGATAAACAACTGCTTTATAGTCGACTTGTAAATATTATGAAGGAAGATGGGTCTTTGGGGGTTTCTAAGATGGCATTTGAAACATATAAAGAATTAACTGGATATTCTTCAAATGGTGTTTTTGATTTTGATGGAGCAATAAAAGATTGGGATCAAAGAAAAGAAGATATTCTGAAAAAGGATTTTTAAATAATTTATGAAACTATCCGATTACATCGCTCAATTTTTAGCTGAACAGAAAATCGACCATGTCTTTGTCGTTTCCGGCGGGGCGATCATTCATTCGATTGATTCGGTGGCCAAGCGCAAGGACATGAAATATATCTGCGTTCAGCATGAGCAGGCGGGCGGGGCTGCGGCAGATGCGTATTCGCGCACGTGCGGACGTGTTGGTACTGTTATGGTCACGAGCGGTCCTGGGGCAACCAATCTGACGACGAGCATCTGCAACGCCTATTTTGATTCCATCCCAGCGCTTTTTATTTGTGGGCAGGTGACAACGCCGCGCCTGCGTCCCAGTGAAAAACTCCGTCAAAAAGGTTTTCAGGAAACCGATATTGTTTCATTATTTAGTTCCATTACTAAATATGTGTACCGCGTCATGGATCCACTTGAGATTAAATATCAATTGCAAAAGGCGTTGTATCTGGCGACGAGTGGACGTCCGGGCCCGGTGGCGTTGGATATTCCAGATGACCTGCAGCGCATGGAGATTGATGTCACGCGATTGAAAGAATTTACCCCGGAAACTGACCACAGGTCACAGGCCACTGGAACTATGAGTGCTCAGTGCCCAGTGCCCAGTGCCCAGGAGAATATACAAAAAATTACAACAGTGCTCTCCTGGATCCGTTCGGCCAAACGTCCGGTCATCATTTGCGGAGCAGGTGTCAGGATTGCGGATGCGATTGAACCAACGCTTAAGTTTGCCCGTCATTTTAAAATCCCGATCCTTTTGACATGGGGTGGGAAAGATATGCTGCCGCATGACGATGAACTAAATTTTGGCGGCCTTGGCGTTGTCGGTCCGCGCTGGGGAAATTTTGCGGCGCAGAACGCGGATTTGATTATTTCTTTCGGCACAAGACTTTCCCAGATGATCACCGGCGGTAAGACAACGCTTTTCGCGCCCAACGCGAAGAAGGTCATGATCGATGTTGATCCGTATGAGCTCACCAAATTTACCAGCAATGATTTCCAATTGGACATGGCGATTGAAAGTGAACTTAAGAGTTTTCTTAAGACCGCCCTAAGCCTGTGCACAACACCTCAAAACGATGCTTATGCCGCATGGCGTTCACAAATCAGGCGCTGGGAAGAGAAATATCCCATTTGCCCGTCGTCAAGATATGAACGCAAGGACTATGTCGATGGTCATGTTTTTGCCAAGGAGTTATCTAAGGTGACAAGGGAAGGTGATATTTTTATCGGGGATACCGGCGCCAATTTATCCTGGATGTGCCAGGCTCTTGAAATGAAAAAAGGCCAGCGCATTTTCTCCGCCTGGAACCACACTCCTATGGGATACGCGTTATCCGCCAGCGTAGGCGCCGCGGTTGCCAGCGATAAGCGCATCATTTGTCTGACCGGCGACGGTGGTCTTATGATGAACATTGAAGAACTCGCGACCATTCGTCGGTACAATATGAACGTTAAGGTTTTTATTTTTAATAATGGCGGCCATGCTATCCAGAAACAGACGATGGATACGTGGCTCAATTCACATTACGCGGCGGTCAATCATGATACCGGATTAAACTTCCCGGATTTTGTAAAGACGGCTCAGGCCTTTGACCTTCCGGCGTTCCGTCTGGAAAACCATTCGCAATTATCAACCCTCCGTCAAATTCTTGAAACTAAAGGGCCGGCGGTTTGCGATGTTGTTGTTGACCCTGATCAGAAAATTGAACCCATGTTAAAATTTGGTTCTGGTATTGAGGACTTAAATCCTAAGCTTCCAGCCCAGGAGATCGCGGCGATCATGGAGATCTCCAAAAAAGATTTTCCGGCGCGCGCGTACTCAGAAAAGAATTAAGGTAACTATGTCAGAAATTGATTTATTAGAAAATTATCCAAAAACACAACGCAAAGTTGAGGAGCGCGCAGAGGTAAAAACCGAAGAAGACCGTAAGATCGCCCGACAGTTCGGTCAGGAATATTTCGACGGGGACCGCCGTTTCGGTTATGGCGGATACAGTTATCAGCCGCGCTTCTGGCAGCCGGTTGTTCCGACCTTCATTGATTATTACGGGCTCGATGAGGAAAGTTCAATTTTGGATGTCGGCTGCGGTAAAGGGTTCATGCTTCATGATTTTGCCCTTGCGTTGCCGGAAGCTGCCCTTAAGGGCATTGATGCCTCTCAATATGCGGTTACCAACGCGATCGAAAAAGTTAAATCAGTTATTTCCGTCGGCAATGCCAAAGAGCTTCCGTTTGAAGACAAAAGTTTCGATCTGGTGATTTCCATCAATACGATTCATAATTTACCAATTGAAGAATGTAAGCAAGCGTTACGGGAAATTCAGCGTGTCAGCCGTCGGGATGCGTTTATCACGGTTGATGCGTATCGAACTCCGGAAGAGAAGATACGGATGGATGCCTGGAACCTGACCGCCCAAACATATATGCATGTCGATGAGTGGAAGAAATTATTTAAAGAAGTTGGGTATGAAGGGGATTATTATTGGTTTATACCTTAAATTATGAAAACTAAAGCCGCCATCCTTTATGAATTAAATAAACCTCTGGTGATCGAGGATGTGGAGATCCCTGAGTTAAAACGCGGCCAGGTTTTAACGAAGATCCTTTATAGCGGTGTTTGCCGCGCTCAATACAATGAGATCATCGGCCTCAAAGGCCCAGATAAATTTTTGCCGCATATGCTTGGGCATGAGGCATCAGCCATTATTGAAGATGTCGGCGAAGGTATCACCAAAGTCAAGAAGGGCGATTACGTTGCCTTATCGTGGATCAAGGGTGACGGCCTCGACGGCGTCAATACCCAATACAAGAAAGGATCGCAGATTATCAATGCCGGAGGTGTCACCACCTTTAGCGAATATTCTGTTGTTTCTGAAAACCGGGTGACCAAGATATCCAAACGAATTAATCCCGAGGCGGCGGCAATCATCGGTTGCGCCGTCGCTACAGGATGCGGGATCATTGAAAATACTCTTAAAGCGAAAAAAAATTCATCGATCGCTGTCTTCGGTGTGGGCGGTGTGGGCTTAAGCGCGATTATGGGCGCTCGTAGGCGAGGATGCAATCCCATTATTGCGATCGATATCACGGAAGAGAAATTGAAATTTGCTGCCCAATGCGGGGCAACGCATATGGTGGATGCAACTCGTATTGATGTTTGGCAGTTGTTACGAAAGGTTGTGCCAGATGGAGTTGATTTTACCATCGATGCTTCCGGCAATAAAAACGCCATGGAGATGGCCTTTGATCTAGCCAAAGAGGCCAAAGGTATTTGTGTCATCGCTGGAAACTTAAGCAAGGATGAGAAAATATCCATCCATCCATTTGAATTGATCAAGGGCAAGAAATTATTTGGCACATGGGGTGGCGAGACCAACCCCGGCATAGACATTCCTAAATATATTGATGCCTTTGCCAAAGGTGAACTTCCGATTGGTGATCTTATAACGCATCGTTTGAAATTGGAAGACATCAACAAGGCGTTTGATTTATTAAAGAGCGGGGACGCCGGACGAATTGTAATCAAGATGGATGAACGCGCATGAACCAGATTTCTCGACGATCGGTTAGCATTGTTATTCCAGCGTATAACGAAGAAGGAAATATTCAGGCGGCCATTGATAGTGTAATTAATGCTGTGAAGCCTTTGGTTAGTTCGTATCAGGTTATTGTGATTGATGACGGCAGTCAGGATGCTACGCGTGAAACTGCGTTGGAGCGTGCAAAGTTAGATCCAAAGGTGATGGTTGTTTCAAATGAAGGCAACAAAGGTTTTGGGTATTCCTACGCCCGTGGTGTACGACTCGCCGAAATGGACTATGTCACAGTTTTTCCCGGTGATAATGATATGGCCGGAGATTCTTTGGCTAAATTGGTCGCAGAAGTCGGTGATACCGATCTGGTGATCAGTTATATGTCTAAAAATAACAAGCGCTCGTTGTTCAGGCGGATTGTTTCAAAATTATTTGTATTCGTCATGAATACATTGTTCGGCCTTAAACTGGAGTATTACAACGGAGCTTTTATCTGCCGTACGCAGGTTCTTAAAACCATTCCGATCAAATCCGTGGGGCTTGCGACTTTGGCGGAATGCCTGGTGCGTATGATCAAGGCTGGATACAGTTATAAATCGATCTATTTCGAACATACCGGCCGCAAGAGCGATCATTCGAAAGCCTTCAAGTTTAAGAACGTCTGGGCTGTTGTGTCGACAATCGGTATCCTTATCAAAGATATTTACCTCACCTCATCCCCACAGCAAAAGAAATTATGTTCGACATCCTCGTAATGCTCTTTTTCTTTCTGGGTGCTGTTATCATTCACCTGCTTGTCTGTAGAAAAAAATCTCAGGAAGGGCTTTTGCTTAGACCGTTTATCACAATTGCCTTGATGAATTTATTTCTGCTGTGGGGTTTTTTTTGGTTTTCTAATAGGTATATGCATTCTGACCCGACTTCGATCTGGAGTGTTCGTTTGTATGGATGTGCAGTGGTCATTTATATTTTGTTAATTCCCACTTATCTGGTTTTTTATTTTTCGACCCAACAAATGAGCCCGTCCAAGAAGATTCTTCTGTTGTTGTCCGCTAAAGGGCCGCTATCTTTTCAGGAATTATTAAAAGATTTTTCCGATGAGGAGTTTGTGCTTCCGCGCATTAAAGAGCTTATTGGTATTCGATGTCTAGTGGAACATGGCGGGTGGTATGTCTTGACGCCTACGGGCACGCAGATGGCCAATGTGTACAAAATCTATCAATTCGTGCTCGGGCGTGCCAAGGGAGGCTGATGTGACGGATTTTTCATTTGATCTCGCTATAATTATTTGTTCTGGAATTTCTTTTTTAATTTTTTTCATTCTGCAGGTGATTGTCTTTCGTATGGTTCATCCAGAAGCTGTATTGCGCTGGATCATGAATATCTTTATGATTGTTTCCATTGTCCATTTGTCCACCCTGGCGATCGTTTATCATTATTTGTTGTTAGATTATCCTGGCGGGGTTTTACTCATGGCAGGGGTGTCGTATTTTATTTTTGGTTTATTAGCGTTTGTTTATATTTTATGTGTCTTCGGGCCGTCGGAGACGTCCATTCGTATCCGGCTGGTGAGAGAATTGCAGGATATAAAGGGCGGGCGTTTAACTCACGACGATCTTTTGAAAAGATACAACGGCCGTTTAATCTTGGAACGGAGGTTGCAACGGCTTAGTTATGCCGGAGAGATTATTGAGCGCCAAGGTAAATATGTTTTGATTAACCAATCGAACGCTTTCTTTATGATTGATGCGGTTGCTGGTTTGATACAGAAAGTTCTTAAGAAATCATGACGACATTAAATGAGCACAACGGTGATCACGCGCCATCAATTCTAAGAGCCATTTGTTTGGTTCTGATTGTTTTTGGTTGTCTTTTACGTTTTTTTGAGATAACACACAATAGTTTCATTTTTTATGATGAAGGGATGTATTTAAATCATAACTTGGATCTTTTGCGTAAGATTCACCAATTCCCGCCTAAAGACGGCCATGAATTTTTCGCGATCGTCCATATTCTTTTTTTATCCGCGTTGGCGACGGCAAAATGGCTGTGGTTTTTTATTAGCAATATTCGAGTGTTTGTCGGCGGGCCGGAAATGTTTTATTTTACAAGGGTCTTGTCGGCTGTCTGCGGAGTGTTGACAGTTGCGCTCACCTATATTTTTGCCCGCCGTTTATTTCGTTCCAAGGAAGTTGCTTTACTGAGCGCAGCCGTCCTTGCTATTTTACCAAGCCATATTTTTTATTCACGTTTGGCCATGCAGGAATCTTTTAGCACGTTATGTATGTTGGCTGGTATTTTCTTCTATTGTTCCGGGCGAAAAGTTTCGGCCCATCTGTTTTTTTCGTCGATTTTTCTAAGTGCCGTTTATTTTACGAATTACCGCATGATTGTTATCCCACTGCTTTTAGGCGCAACGGAATTTGTGCTCAGCATGAAAGAAAGACGGCCTTTCGATTGGGTTAAATTGCTTGGTTGTGTGTTTGTTTTTCTAGGAATCATTTTGGGAATAGGGCTTGTTAATAATGGCAGCAATTTATTTATAACGACGGCGTGGATGGGGCATCAGGCCCAGATGGCGTCACAAGAGTGGCATTGGTTAAATGTGTTTAGCTTTCCATATAGTTTTTATCGTTTAGATGGGGCTCCATTTGCTCTCATGTTAGTGATGAATTTATATTTGATCTTTAAGAAGGACTGGCAGAAAGTTCTGCCGATTGGCCTTGTGCTTGTGCAGATGATGATTTTTACATTCGCCTCTGAAAAAGGCGCGAGGTATTTGTGCGTTATTTTGCCTTTTGCCGCAATGGCAGTCGCATTGAGTATTCATCATTTGATTATGAATGCTTCGTTGTTTAAACGTTGGGCCCCGCCAGTTTTATTGGGTTTATTGATATTCTCGCTTCTTTGGAAATCGGCGGCTGTTGTGGGAACTCCGTCGGGATATGAGCAGGCTGTGCGGTTTATAAAAAGAAACAACCCGCAGGCCAAGATGCTTTCAACCCAGCCTTTGATCATGGGTTTATGGCAGGAGGATGTGTCGATGGTTCAGCTGGCGCCTAAGGATATCAAAGAATTGGTCGGGCGTTATTCTCAGGGCTATCGCTATTTAGTCATTGACTCTCAGGCTTACGTGTCGTGGACAGAATCGGGAAATAGATTCACAACGCCTCTTATGGATTATCTCGGATTTATCCGTGAGCACATTCCTCCGGTTGTTAAACTGCCTCATTTGAGTCCGGCTTTATTGGAACGATTTGTTTTTGATCACAATGAAGATCTTGGAGCTTCGGTCAGGTTTTTAAATCGGAGCGATGAAGATTTGGGTGCGGTCTATGTTTATGATCTTACTCAATCGCTTGAAGTCATGCAGAAAGTTATTCAATCCATGTCAACTAAGGCGGGGATGTGATGAAATTTAATAATGCCAAGATTGCCTTGGGTGTTCTTTTAATTTTAGCAATCGTTTGGTTTGTTGCTGCCAGGTCTAGGCCTTTAGAAAAATATCGGGAAGTTAAGGAGATTGGCAGTGTCCCAATTACCATCGATGTCTGTGTGGAGAAAGGCGTTGATATTAAAAAGACAGCCAGGGTTCTTGAGGATGTCTGGCAGAAAAATCGGGATATTTACACCCGTATGAGTAATTATATTGACGATAGCGATATTGGAAAAATTAACAGATCATACCAAAATCCTCAAAAAGTAGGGGAGGATACGATCAGAGTTTTTGACAAGGCGTTGCAATATAAAAAGAAGACTCGCGGCGTATTCGATATAACTGTCCGCAGCTTTATGGATCTTTGGTCGAAATGCCAAAATGAAAATCGTTTGCCTACACAGCAGGAATTGGCGGATGCCAAGGCCGCTGCCAGGCTTTCGAATGTTAAAGTTTTGTTGGGGAATAGGATCGAAATTTTAAATCCCAGAACAAAGGTTGATTATGGCGGCATTGCGACTGGTTTTGCGATTGATGAGGTTGTTAAAATTCTTCATAAACGGGGGATCAAGAATTTTTTGATTGATGCCGGCGGCGATATGTATGCCTCGGGATCAAACTGCGGCCGCAAGCCTTGGACGATCGCCATCCGTAATCCCGAGGACAGAACAAAGATCGTGGATGTTATTCAGGTCTCGGGTCTTTCTGTTTCGACATCTGGTGGGTTTGAGAAGTTTTATTCAATCAACGGACAGAAATTTTCACATATTATTAATCCTATGACAGGTTATCCCCAGAAAGGCGTCATCAGCGCGACGGTGATTGCTCCTACAGGGATCGATAATGATGTGTTGGCGACTTCTTTATGTGTCTTGGATCCCAAGGAAGGCACGGCGTTGATCGATTCGTTAGGAAAAAAATATGCGAGCGTTATCATTACTAAAGATAGAGAAGGCCGTTTGGTTTTTCATAAAAGTAAGACGTATCGTAATTTTCAAATCAATAAACACTAAAGATAATTGATTGTTGGCCGGATAATTAAAAAAGTTCTGATATAATAATTTCAATTTCGTTATGATATTTATAAGGAGGATGTTTTGAATCGTACGGTGACCGACCCAAAAATTGATTTTGAAAGCTTGACTAATTCAATCGAGCAATTTGATAAAAATTACAAAGAGGACATAACGCCTGAAAGTTATTTTGGTTTCCCAATCAAGCCGATCTTTGAAGCCGAACAGAAAATTTTGGATAAGCAGATTAAATCAGTTGCCTACCTTTCGATGGAATACGGGCTTGCCCCGAGCATCTATAATTCGTTCCAATTAAAGAAACCAATGAGTGAGAAGAATAAATTCTTCAAACATGAGGTTTTCTCGAATTATTGGATTTCCGATTATGTATTTAAGATCAAAATTGATAAGATGCTTGATATTCCAATTTATAGCGGCGGGCTTGGTGTGCTCGCAGGGGATAGTGTCAAAAGCATTGCGGATCTTGGGCTATCAGTCATGTCTGTCGGAATTTTGTGGAATAAAGGTTATTTTAAACAAAACTTTTGGTACAAGCACGGGCAGATGCCTGAGGAGTTGTCGTGGGATCCGTGGACTTACCCGGGACTTATTCCGCTTAAGCATAAGATTACGATAGACACTAAAAAAGGAAAATTATTTCTGCGATTGTGGAAATATTATGTGTACAGCTATGACAAGAAAAATGTTTGTCCTTTAGTGCTGCTGGATTCCAATCTCGAAGAAAATAGTGAATATTTTCGGCAATTAACCGACCAGCTTTATCGCAGTGATCATGTTTCATGGCGGATTTTTCAGAGATCAATTTTAGGGATAGGCGCGATTAAGGCCATTGATTGCCTGGGATCAAGCATTGATCGTTATCATCTCAATGAAGGCCACGCGGCTTTTGCGTTTATTGAGAAATATCTTCAGCTTGAGAATAAGGCTGACATGGAACAAGAGAAAAAGAAATTCATGTATACCTGTCATACTCCGGTTGCGGCGGGGCATGACCGTTTTCATTTGAGTGATATCGGCGAGATTTATGGAGATGAGTATCTTGATGCTGCCAAAAAATTTGGGAAAGAGGAAAAGGATTCCCTGGATATGAATTTGACCTATTTGTGTCTGGATAATTGTGCCAAGGTCAATGCGGTGGCACAGAAGCATGGGGAGATTACTCGTCTACAATTTCCGGCTTTTGCTTCAAAGGTGGATGCGATCACCAACGGCATTCATATTCACACATGGCTTTCTGATAGTTTCGCGCAATTATTTGACCGTTACGCAAATACTTTTGGTGATTGGCGTCGTGATCCATCCTTGCTCGCTAAGGCGGGAGATCTTATGGAAAACCAAGATTTTCGTCGTGACATATTTGAAGCCCATCAGGTCAATAAGAGAAACTTTGTGAAGATTGTTGATCATTGGAAGTTAGATCCGGATGTCTTAACGATTGGTTGGGCAAGGCGTATTACCGGATATAAAAGGCCGTCGTTAATATTTCATCGTATTGAAGAGATCCTAAAAATTGCCAAAACAGTGGGCCCTCTTCAGATTGTTCTCGCCGGGAAAGCCCATCCTAACGATAATATCGGGGCGGCGCATATTGATGCGATTCTTGACCATATTGATGCTCTCAATAATCATTACGATATCGTCAAGGTGCTGATCCTTGAAAATTACGACACATATTTTGGAAAGCTTTTATCAAATTCTGTTGATGTTTGGCTTAATAATCCATTGCCGCCTTTTGAAGCCTCTGGTACAAGCGGTATGAAGGCGATATTAAACGGCGTTGTCCAGTGCAGCACATTAGATGGCTGGGTTGTCGAGGCGGAACATGATGACATCGGTTGGATTTTCGGATACCGTCATGAAGGAGCGGAGATCGGCAGCGAAAATGATTTGCGTCTGGATGAGGATTCCTCGGAGCTTTACCGCACCATTGATGAAATGGCTAGATTATATTATCAGACGAACCAAGGTGGTCATGTTAATCTTCAATCGGCATGGATCAATAAGATGATCAATTGCGTCCGTCGTGCAGCATTCTTCAACACCCAGCGCATGATTGAAGAATATAATTCTAAAATGTGGGAGTTAAAAGTAAGTAAGTCATGAAGCAATATCTTGATTTAGTCAGGCATATCTTGGAGCACGGGGAGCGCAAGGAAGATCGGACCGGTACGGGGACGCTTTCTGTATTCGGATATCAAACAAGATACGATCTGCGAGACGGCTTTCCAATTATAACGACCAAGAAAATACTTTTTCCGGCTGTTGTTTATGAACTTTTGTGGTTTCTTAAAGGGGCAACTAATATCAATGATGGTCTCAAACAGCATACGCCCATTTGGAATGCCTGGGCTAAAGAAAACGGCGAGCTCGGGCCGATTTATGGATACCAATGGCGCCATTGGGAAAGATTTGTTTGGGATCCTGCCAAGAATACTTATCGCAAAGAGCATATTGATCAGATAAGAAATGCGATTGAGTTGATTAAGAATAACCCTGATTCTCGTCGTATTATTGTGAGTGCTTGGAATGTGGCGGATATTGATTGCATGGCGCTTCCGCCGTGCCATGCTTTCTTTCAATTTTATGTGGCCAATGGCCGGTTAGATTGTCAGCTTTATCAGCGTTCAGCGGATGTTGCGCTGGGAGTGCCGTTTAATATTGCCAGTTACGCGTTATTGCTTTCCATGGTGGCCGCAGAATGTGGTTTAATTCCAGGAGTTTTTGTCCACACGCTCGGTGATGCGCATATTTATTTAAACCATGTGGACGGTTTAAGGCTCCAACTGCAACGAGTTCCGAAGGCCTTGCCGCGTTTAGAACTTCCCGCGAAAAACGTTCTTGATTTCACATTCGATGACATTGTGCTCAGCGGATATCAGCATGACGATTTTATTAAATTTCCTATCGCTGTTTAATGAATAATCCATTTTCTATTATTGTTGCTGTTGATCAAAAATTCGGTATAGGTAAGGACGGTGCTTTACCTTGGGATTTGCCCGGGGAGATTAAGCATTTTCGGGAAGTTACAACCGCGTCGTATAATTCCCATGAAAATGTTGTGATCATGGGCCGCAAGACTTGGGATTCGATCCCACAAAAATTTCGACCTTTGCCAAGACGTATTAATTTAGTATTAACACGGCAGTTGGATTATAAATTTCCATCGGGGGTTTTGAAAGCCTTCAATTTCGATGAGGCGCTTATGTTGTTGAAATCCGATCAATATAAAGATAAGTTTGGGAAAATCTTTGTTATTGGCGGATCTGAATTATTTCAGTCGGCGATCAATCATCCGGATTGTCGAGAGTTATATTTAACGCATATTGATGCTTCATTTTCCTGCGATCGTTTTTTTCCTGCCTTATCATCTTCATTTAAAGAAGTTTCTCGCTCCGCCTCAATGGTTGAAAAGAATACCAGTTATTCTTTTGCGACTTATCAGAGGTAAAAAATTGATTTTTAGGCAAGCGTTTTCACGGAATATGGAATTCTCGTATAAAGTGCTATAAACAATATAGTTATGTTTTCATGTAAAATTATAGAAGCGAAGTTATATGTCATAAAGTGTAGATAAATGCAAAATGAATGTATATACTTTTAACATCAGCTATAATTTTTATATCGCTCTATATTAGTCTCCAAGGGGGTCAAGTTTGATCATGGCCAATAACAGATGTCAGCAGACCATTCTCGTCATTGAAGATGGATGTATAAATGATGGGATGCTTTCATTAATATTGGCAACCAGAGGATATAAGGTTGTTGTCGCTCAAAATGGCCAGGATGCAATCACCAAAAGCCGCCTTCCGATTGACCTTATTGTTTTAGATTTGGTTCTCCCCGATATGGATGGTAGTGAAGTTTGTCATTATTTCAAGCGTTCAGAGTTTACGCGTAATGTTCCTGTCATTATTCTAAGCGAAAGGGCTTGTGGTATTGATCAAAAGGTTCAGTGTTTTCAGTTGGGGGCTGATGATTTTCTTTGCAGGCCTTTTGATAACGAGGAGCTTTTTGTCAGGATATTTTCTCTGTTGCGCCGCCACTATGGAGAAGATATTCAAGCGGAGGTGCAAAGATTTGATCAACTCAAACAGCTAAAAGATATTGTTGATAATAAATTGATCGAGCCCAATTTTCAGCCGATTTATATTTTAGATTCTGATTCAAAGTGTCAGTTTTTTGGTGTGGAGATATTAAGTCGTCCTCTTATTGAAGGGACGCTGAAGAATCCCCAAATGCTTTTCGAGGTGGCGTTAGAATTAGGATTTTATTATGAGTTAGAAACGATGGTTTGGAAAAAAGCATTGGAAATTTTAAGCCGAGATACTCCGATCCAGAACATCTTTCTGAATTGTAGTCCGTATTTAATAGAAAATGATAATTTTCCGCAGGTGCGTAATATTTTTGAATCATTTTCAGTGGCCCCCCAAAATGTTTTTTTTGAATTAACCGAAAGATCAGCCATTTCCAAGTACAAATTGTTTTGTGATCGGCTTCAGGAATTTCGTGATTTCGGATTTAAAGTTGCCGTTGATGACGTTGGCAGTGGTTATGCAAGTCTGGAGTCAATCATTGAAACCAGGCCGGAAGTAGTCAAGATTGACCGGCATATTGTTCATGGTTTAATCGGTAACGCATATAAGCGAAGTATCGTTAAATTTATTGTTTCCTTTTGTTCGGATCATGATATTATTTGTGTTGCTGAAGGTGTTGAGACGGCAGAAGAGTTTGTCCTTCTTAAGGGCCTCGGGGTCAAGGCATTCCAAGGATATTATTTTTATAAGCCGACATCTCAGTTGGATATTAAAAATTTTAAAAAAATTATCATTTAAAGCATTCTTTAGGGATCAGGGGGATGATCTATATGCATCGGCATTTTGAAGAAGAGTTGCAATTATTGAAAGAAAAATTGCTCAGGATGAGTAGTTTAGTTGAAGAATCGATAAGTCTTTCCATTAAATCTTTGGTTGAGCGCGATTCTGTTTTGGCAGAAAAGGTAGTGGGTCAGGATGATATGATTGATACAATTGAGATTGAGGTTGATGGGCTTTGTTTGAATTTATTGGCTCTTCATCAGCCTCAGGCCAGGGATTTGCGATTTATCACTGGATCAATGAAAATTGTTAACGATTTAGAAAGAATGGGTGATTTGGCGGTCAATATAGCGCATCGATCGCTTGATCTTTTAAAAGTTCCGCTTTTAAAACCTTTGATTGATATACCAAGAATGGCGCAATTAGCTCAAGCCATGCTTAAAGATAGTCTTAATGCATTTGTCAATGATGACGTCCAGTTGGCAAGAGAAGTCTGTATGAGAGATGACGAAGTTGATAAATTGAATGTGCAGATTTTTCGTGAATTATTGACTTATATGTTGCAGGATCCAAGTTCAGTTCAAAGGGCGGTTGATTTGATTTTGGTTGCTAAGAATTTGGAACGTATTGCTGATCATTCAACAAACATAGCTGAAGATGTTATTTATATTGTTGAAGCAAGAGTTGTCAAACATCATATGGAAGAAGCGTAATATAATAGCGATGGATGAATTTGAAAAAATTGATATTGATGCTGCCCGATTGATGATTAAGCGTGAGTCCGTAAGCATTGTTGATATTAGAGACGAGGATTCTTATCGGGAATCACATATTGCGGGGGCGGTTTCTCTCGGGAATAAGAATATGAATGCATTCTTAAAAGAAACGGATAGGGAGAGGTCGTTAATTTGTTATTGTTACCATGGTATAAGCAGCCAATCGGCTGCTAAATATTTTGTCAGTCAGGGGTTTAAAAAGGTATATAGTTTGATAGGCGGTTTTGAACGATGGAGAGAGGCGTCATGATGAATAATAAACCTACTAAGCAGATGTTCTTCCGTCTGGTTATCAATTTCCTAATGGTAAGCTGTTTCGTGTCGACTTTCTTTGCTCCGCCATTGTGGGCACAAAGTTATGAAGCACAGTATGGTGAAGAGTTAAAATCTGTTCCGTATGTTGTCAGGGTTAGGTATGCGAAAGAATCCGGGCAGCCTTGGAGCGAGGCAACGTATGATCAGAGGCTTAATTATTTGGATGCCTTGAGCCGTGAAGAAATGGCGCTAGAAATGCGTACGGAACAAATAGCTAACAATAAGATAACGGCTGAGATGCAAAAAACCTCTGCCCGTGAGTATGTCAAAAATGCAGAGGAGCAAAAAGAGATTAACCGGGAATTGGCGAAAGTGAATAGAAAGATAGCTGCAGATCAGAAAAAAGATCAGCTCATGTTGAAGTCGCTGCATCAAAAACAAAAACTTCAACAATTGAGAGACCGCGACCGATGATTTTGCTGGTTGTAACACTGCTTTAAAATACGTTCAATCTTCGTTTAACTCATTTCGTTAGAAAAAAACTCCATTATGATCCGTTCAAAGAATATCTATAAGGTGCGCGCTGTTATTTTTGATATGGATGGGGTTATTACGGATACCATGAGTTACCACATGAAGGCTTGGAGATTGATTTTGCTTCGGCATGGTGTCCGGGTTTCAAAGAATGACATTTACAAGCGAGAAGGTCAGAAAGGTATCAATAGCGTTGAAGAAATATTTAGTGATTATGGAAAAAAATTCAACTTGAGCGAGGGGAAGAAAATACTTTTAGAGAAAGAAGAGTTGTTTAAAAAAATTGTTAAGAAAAGATTTATTTCCGGATCACGCAGGTTTTTAAATTCGTTAAAGCGAAGTGGATTTAAGTTGGGGCTCGTGACCGGCACCGCCCGTCATGAGGTTTATAAAATTTTGCCGGATGAAATATTTGATTTGTTTGATGCTGTTGTCTGTGGTTGTGATGTGCAAAATGGCAAGCCGCATCCAGAGCCCTATTTATCGGCGTTAAAGAAATTGAAGATCAATGCTCATCAGGCTGTTGTGATTGAAAATGCTCCTTTTGGAATTCAGTCTTCAAAGACGGCAGGCATCCGTTGCCTCGCGTTGGAGACATCACTTTCTAAAAAGTTTTTAAGAAATGCAGATGCGGTTTTTACTTCGTTTACCCACATGACCTCTAACGCAACTTTTGAATTGATATGAAGATCAAAAGTGTCCTCATTCTTTATAAGAAAAGCGCCTACTCCATTTATTTTCAGCATCCTCGCAGTTCATTTAACAGTCGAGGAATGGTGGGGCTTTCAGAATTAAAGCGCTTTCGTGCCATGCATGAAACGCACTTCGCTTGTCTGGCATATGTGGAAAGTGTGCTTAAAGATGCCGGCGTTGAATTTAAAAGGAAATGCCGGGGGAGCGCTTTTGATCCGAAACAATTTAATTTAGTGATAACCGTTGGCGGTGATGGGACTTTTCTGGAAGCTGCTCGGATGCTGACGGGACAGTTTATTTTGGGTGTTAATTCTGATCCGTCGTGGAGTGTCGGACGTTTTTGTTCTGCGACATCATTAACATTTAAGAAGGTTTTGCAAAGATTGCTGGAAGAGAAGCAGCCCATATTGGAATTTCCCCGGCTTGAATTAAATGTGATGGGAAAGAAGATTAATTTCTTGAATGATGTCTTGTTTTGCCACCGGAATCCAGCTGCTATGAGCCGGTATTCTTTGGTGATCGGTAAAGTCCAAGAAGAGCAAAAGAGTTCCGGTGTGTGGGTATCAACAGCGGCAGGGTCATCAGGCGCTATTAGGTCAGCCGGCGGGCGTAAATTGATTCCAACGAAGGAAATTCTTCAATACAAGCCCCGCGAGCTCTATCTAAAGAAAACTAAACCATACATTTTAAAAGGCGGTATTTTGCCGTTTGAAAAAAAATTAGAAGTTATATCGATGATGCGCGAAGGGCGTGTCTTTGTTGACGGATCCCATTTATCTTTTCCATTTGATTTTGGAGTCGTGGCTACTATAACTCGGTCGTTGTATCCATTAAGGGTTGTATCCAAGAAATGAAAGCGGTTCTTTTAATCAGCCATGGTAGTCGTTCTCCTCAGACCAAGACAGAGGTTTCCGATCTTGTTAAAAGGTTGCGTCAATCGGGTGGGGCGGAGATTATTGAATTTGCTTTTTTGGAATTGGAGAGTCCCAGCATACCTGAAGGGATAGATCTTTGTGCTAAAAAAGGCGCGACCAAGATTATTGTACTGCTTAATTTTTTGAATTCCGGGCGTCATGTGGATACGGACATCCCAGCCATTGTTGCCGATGCGCAAATTAAACACCCAAAAATCAATATCTCCATTACTAAACCGGTAGGTCAGCATCCGGGAATCGACGCTCTTTTCCTGGACTTGCTTAAGTAAAGATTTTACTGCATGAATTCTCTGTTTGCCAAGACACTCACCGCTTGGTATCAAAAAAACGCCCGTGACCTTCCCTGGCGGCGCACAAAAGACCCCTATAAAATCTGGATTTCTGAAGTCATGCTGCAGCAGACTACGGTCAATGCTGTTATTCCGTATTTTGAGAAATGGATAAAAACGTTTCCGACCATAGATGATCTTGCGAAGACGCCTATTCAAACAGTTTTGGCCCAATGGCAGGGGTTGGGTTATTACAATCGCGCTAAAAATCTTCACCGTTCCGCCCAGATAATTGTTAATGAACATGACGCCCAAGTTCCTTCTGACCCTGAGGTTGTCCGAAGACTTCCTGGATTTGGGCCATATACCACAGGTGCTGTTTTGAGTATTGCTTATAATAGGAAGCTTCCCATCATTGATGCCAACGTCCGTCGTGTAGTGATGCGCATTTTGTCGATCGATGGGGCGGCGGACACTAAGCAGGATAAACACGTTCTTGAATTCTTATTAAAAGTCCTACCGGATCAAAAGGTGGGAGATTTTAATCAGGCGCTGATGGAGTTAGGCGCGCTTGTTTGCCGAAGTAAAGAACCGGTGTGTGTGCAATGCCCAGTATCAAAATTTTGCCGTGCGTATAAAGAAGGCCGTCAGGAAATTATTCCCACGCCGAAGAAACGCGAGATTAAAGATATTGAGGCGGTCATCGCGATCATTGAAAGTAACGGGAAGTATTTTGTTCAGAAGCGTCCATCCAAAGGTCTTTTGGCTGATCTTTGGGAATTTCCCGGAGGTAAGTTAGAAGCGGGGGAGTCTCAGGAGGATGCTCTTATTAGGGAAATAGAGGAAGAACTTGGAATTAAACCAAAAGCAGTAAAACATCTTTTTAGCGTCCAGCATTTTTATACGCAATTTCGTGTAAAACTCTCGGTATGGCGTTTTGAGCCTCAAAGAGCACCGCAAACAGATTCAACCCATCGATGGTTATCGCCTAAGGATTTTCCTCAATATCCAATGCCTTCCGGAAGCGCGAAAATTGTTGAGAAGTTATTTCCTAGAAAAAACTCTTGATTTTTGTCTTTTTTATTGTATTATTACTATGTCTATAGAATTAGTAATAATTAAACAATTATGAAGATTTCAGCGAAAATAGATTACGCATGCAAAGCACTTTTGGAGCTCGCGAAGCATTGGCCTAAACCAGTGCCGGTGGCCATCAGATCTATTGCCCGTAATCAGCGAATCCCGATTAAATTTTTGACACATATCTTGATCCAACTTAAAACTATGGGATTAGTTGAGAGCACACGCGGTCAGCGCGGAGGATATATATTAATGAAATCACCAAAGGATATAAGTTTGGGTGACATTGTAGGCGGGTTTTCGGAAGTGTGTTTTACTTCGAGGGCTCCAAAATCGAAGTCTAAAGCAGATAGTGTATTAGATGGTGTGTGGCAGGAAGCTGAAGAGGCGTTTTTAACTTATATCGGACGGGTAACGTTTGAAGATATTCTCAGTCGTGAACGTAAGCAGGGGAATGTCCCTATGTATACAATTTAGGAGAAATATGGATATTGGGATATTCATTCTCGCGAGTTTTTTTGCGGTCAATATGGGTTCATCGAGCTTTGCGGCTTCAATGGCGACAGCCTGCGGAAGCGGTGCTATTTCCGTTCGAAATGCCAAGATACTTTATATATTTTTGATAGTTGCCGGAGCGGTTCTTTTTGGTTCTGAGGTTTCGCATACGTTAAGCAAAGGAATTATTCCCTCCAGCCTTATCGATGTTAAAGCGTTGGTGGTCATCCTTAGCGTTGCATCGTTGAGTTTGTTTACGGCAAATATAATGCATATTCCGCAGTCAACCTCACTTTCAACGGTTGCAGCTATTAGTGGAGTAGGAGCGTTTTATTCTCAGATATCCTTTGCTAAGATTAATTTCTTGTTGATTTGTTGGGTTGGATCTACAGTAATTAGTTTCTTATTGATCTATGCGGCAACGCGCTATATTTATCCTCCCCGCAAGCTCAATTTTTGGATATATGAATGCCTTGTCAACCATAAGGACCGTCTGACTTGGTTTGTTATTTTGACCAGTTTGTATAATGTGTTTTCACAAGGATCAAATAATGTTCCAAATGTCGTCGGACCACTTGTTGCGGCCGGATTTATCGATACAGATAAGGGGTTGTGGTTGATGGGATTGATTTTTGGTCTAGGCGCATTTGTTTTTACGGGACCAATGAAAACGACTAGCGAGCGCATTGTTCCATTGGGATTATTGACAGCTACAATTATTAATTTTATTAGTGGGACAATAACGTTGCTTGCTTCAAAATTGGGAATCCCCCAGCCGGCGGTTATTATTTATACAATGGCTATCTATGCGATCGGGAGTATTAAAAATGGACCGGCGATAACGATGAGTAATCCTTTAACCAGGAAAACTTTTTTTACATGGTGTATCAATCCTGTGATTACTTTTGGGTTGAGTTATTTCCTGGCGAAACTTTTTCTTTAATATTTTTCAAGGAGTTTGTGTATGAATCCTAAACCTAGGATAGTTAATAATGTCACAGAGCTGATAGGAAATACTCCTTTGGTTCGCCTAAATAGAATTGTTGATGTTCGGAGTTCTGCGGAAATATTGGGTAAATTGGAATCGTTTAATCCCGGTGGAAGCCTTAAGGATCGTGCATGCCGATATATGCTAGAGAGAGCCGAAAACGAGGGTTTGGTTAAAAAGGGTTCAACGATCATCGAGCCGACTAGTGGGAATACGGGTATCGGGCTTGCCATGATTTGTGCGGTTAAGGGTTATCGTTGCATTTTGACAATGCCGGAAAATATGAGCCTTGAACGGATTTATCTTCTTAGGCTTTATGGGGCAGAAGTTGTTCTTACGCCATCAAGATTAGGCATTCCCGGAGCAATCAAGAAAGCAGAGGAAATCGCGAAAAAAACCCCGGATAGTTTTATTCCGCATCAGTTTGATAATCCGTCCAATCCGGATGCGCATCGTCATTCAACGGTTGAAGAAATCCTGGAAGCTTGTGACGGAAAATTGGACGCATTTGTGGCCTGCGTTGGAACCGGCGGTACAATAACAGGGACGGGAGAAGTCCTAAAGAAACGTATTAAAGGCATTGAGATCATTGCGGTCGAACCCAAACGCAGCGCCGTTCTTTCAGGCAAAACCCCGGGGCATCATAACATCCAGGGAATCGGCGCTGGTTTTATTCCAAAAATTCTTAACCGAGATATCCTTGATGAAATTATTACTATTGATGATAAAGAGGCTTACGAAATGATGCGCCGTCTTGGCCGTGAAGAAGGTTTGAGCGTTGGTATTTCTGCAGGCGCCGCCGTTGTTGCTTCACTTAAAGTTGCCCAACGATTAGGGCCAGGCAAAAGAGTTGTTACTATTCTTTGCGACACAGGTGAGCGATATTTCACATTGGAGCAATATTTTGAAGCGTGATCAAGCGTGGAGGCAATATGGATCAAGCTAATTTGATCGAAAAATTAAATGGTAAATCTAAAGGCTTTTCAGCTCAAGAGGTTATTAAGTTAGCAGCCTCGGAATTTGGCTCAAAGATTAATTTTGCTTCCAGTCTTGGTGAAGAGGATCAGGTAATCACGGATATTATTGCCCGTCATGCGCCGTCTATAGATATTTTTACCTTGGATACTGGCAGGTTATATCAAGAAACATACGATTTACTTGCTAAAACCCAGAAAAAATATCATAATTTACGTTTCAAAGTTTATTTTCCAGATGCAAAATCCGTCGAGGAAATGGTGCAATCCAAAGGCATTAATTTATTTTATGAGAGCGTTGAGAATCGCAAGCTGTGCTGTGGGATTCGTAAAGTTGAGCCTTTAAAGCGTGCGCTAACCCAAGTGGATGCTTGGATCGTCGGCTTGCGTAGAGAACAAGCGGTCACGCGGGGGGATATTCAGATCTTTGAATGGGATGCGGCCAATGGTAAGATTAAAGTCAATCCTTTGGCGGATTGGACGCTGGAGCAGGTGCACGTCTATATTAAGGAACACAAAGTCGATGTGAACCCGCTTCACGCGAAGGGATTCATTAGTATTGGATGCGCGCCGTGTACACGCGCGGTCAAGCCAGGTGAAGATATCCGCGCCGGACGATGGTGGTGGGAGAATCCTGAGCAGAAGGAATGCGGATTGCATAATAATCCTAATCGGAAGAAAAATCGTTCTGCGTAGTGCGTGATGCGTCTTGCGACGCGCAGCGCCAAACGCACAACGCACAACAATAAGGTTTTATGAGCAGCTCAATAGATAAATTAGATCAACTCGAAGCGCAAAGCGTTTATATTTTACGTGAAGCCTATCGTGAGTTTAAAAGTTTAGTCATGTTGTGGTCCATTGGCAAGGACTCGACCGTGCTCTTGTGGCTTGCCCGCAAGGCATTCTTCGGTCATGTGCCGTTTCCGCTTGTGCACATTGATACCAATTATAAAATTCCTGAGATGATCAAGTATCGTGATGAACTAGCGCTCAAATTTAAATTAAACATGATCGTCGGACAAAACGTCCAAGCGCTTAAGGATAAGCGTACGTATCCTGATGGAGCGCTTGATCGCATCGCGTGTTGTAAGGCGCTCAAGACTGATGCGCTTAAAAATACTTTATCCGGTACTTGGCCGCGCAAGCGTTTGAACCATGTCACGGGCCAATACGAAATTGATGCCAACACGGAACCGTATACAGGTGTCATCGTCGGCGCGCGTGCTGATGAAGAAGGCAGTCGCTCCAAGGAACGCTATTTTTCTCCGCGAGACCGCAACAGTGATTGGGATGTCGGCGACCAGCCGCCGGAATTATGGAATCAATTCAAGACCGATTTCGCGCCGGGAACACACATCCGCGTTCATCCTTTGCTGGATTGGACAGAGTTGAATATTTGGGAATACATCCAACGCGAGAATATTCCGATTACATATCTTTATTTTGATCAGGGCAAAGGCAAGCGTTATCGATCGCTTGGATGTTATCCCTGCACGACGCCGGTTGATTCAACGGCCAAGAATATAAGCGAAATTATTGAAGAGCTGCGCAGCGGCAAGTTTAAAAACATTGCCGAACGTTCCGGCCGTGCGCAGGATAAAGAAGACGGTGGCGGGTTGGAAACATTACGTAAAGACGGATACATGTAAGAAGTTGTCAGTGCTCTGTGCTCAGTGGTCAGTTGTTGCTGGTCACTGGCCACAGACCCCTGGGCTCTACTAAGGTTTTTTATGAATGAATCTCGTGAACAAATGAATGTTGTCATCGTCGGCCATGTGGATCACGGCAAGAGCACGCTTGTAGGGCGTCTTTTGGTTGATACCGGTTCATTGCCTGAAGGTAAACTCGAAGCGGTCAAGCAAAGCTGCGAGCGTAACGCCAAGCCGTTCGAATATGCATTTTTATTGGATGCTTTGAAGGATGAACAGGCGCAGGGGATAACCATTGATACTGCGCGGTCATTTTTTAAGTCTGCGAAACGTGATTACATCATCATTGATGCGCCCGGTCACATTGAGTTTTTGAAAAATATGATTTCCGGCGCTGCCCGCGCGGAGGCCGCACTTCTTTTGATCGACGCACACGAAGGCATCCGTGAAAATTCCAAGCGTCATGGCTATGTCATGCGTTTTTTAGGTATCAAGAACGTCGCTGTGTGTGTTAATAAGATGGATTTGGTTAATTACGATCAAAAAGTCTTTGAGCAAATCAAATCTGATTACACAAAATTTCTTAAAGAGATTGATCTTGTCCCGAAGTGTTTTATTCCCATCGCGGCGTTTCACGGCGACAACATTGTCGCTAATTCCCCTAAAATGCCTTGGTATAAAGGTGATGATATTTTACGCGTTTTCGATAGTTTCGAAAAGGCAGCGCCTAAAGAAAATCAAGTTTTTCGTATGCCGGTTCAAGATATCTATAAATTCACCGAGGAGGGCGATGAACGTCGCATTGTCGCCGGCCGTGTTGCCACGGGAACTTCGAAGGTAGGCGATGAGATTGTATTTTTACCTTCCGGCAAAAAGAACCGGATCAAAACAATCGAATACTTTAACGGGCCTGTCTCCAATGAAGCTTTCGCCGGGCAGAGCATCGGTTTTACGATGGATACAGAAATTTATATTCGTCCGGGCGAGGTTCTTTGTAAAATCTCGGAAGGCCTTCCCAATGTCAGCTCAAAATTTAAAGCCAATATTTTCTGGATGGGCAAACAGCCGTTGGTCAAAGGCAAGATTTACAAACTGAAGATTGCGACCCAGCAAGTTCCCGTTGTTGTTTCTGAAATCCTGCACGTTTTAAATGCCGCCGAATTGGCCTCAAGCCAGAAAGATCACGTCGACCGTCATGAGGTTGGTGAGTGCATATTTGAGACGATGAAACCAGTAGCGTTTGATTTAGTCGGCGATATTGCCGAGACCGGGCGTTTTGTTATTGTTGACAATTATGAGATTGCTGGCGGCGGTATCATTCTGTCGGCGGTTACGGGTGCGGATAGTTTGTTGAATCAGCATATCAAGAAACGTGAATTCGCCTGGGAGCGCAGTCATATTACGCCTGAGATGCGCGCTCAGAAATATGATCATAAATCAGCGTTCATTGTCTTGACCGGAGATATCGATACCGGAAAACAGCGTATAGCCAAGGCGTTGGAAGAGGCCTTATTTAGGATCGGTCGTTTTGTTTATTTTCTCGGTATTTCCAATCGTTTGGTTCTGGCAACGCATGATTCCAAAGACAAAACGCTGGGGAAATTTGAACAGATCCAGCAGTTGGGCGAGCTTGCGCATTTGATGACCGACGCCGGGCTTATCCTCGTCACGTCCATTACAAATATTGACGAATATGAACTCGAAACTCTCAAGAAACTCAATAGCCCCAACCGGACCTTTGTGGTCAATGTCGGTGAAAACAGTTTTGCCGACAAACAGGTTGACCTTATTCTTATCGAGAATGAGGATTCCGAATCCGCCGTCAAGAAAATTGTCGAGCTCCTCGTCAAATCGCTGGTCCTTGATCCTGAATATTTCATCTAGTATTTTAAATACGCCAATCTTAAGCTTATTTCAAAAAAAATATTGACAGATTCCTTCAGGGGTGATATTTTTGTGCGAAATAGATTGATAGCTGATGCCTTGAAATTTTATTGATTTTTTCCGACGTGATGAAAATGTTTTTGTCAGCAGATAGCGTTTGATCAAGATGAAAGATTCTGGTAAAGTCGTGAATAAGGATATTGAGCTGCGATGTCAATGCAGCCGGTTACTTCTTAAGAAGTTAAGAAATGCCTTAGAAGTTAAATGTCCGCGATGCAAGCGGATCCATGTTTTTACAGTCGCGCAGCTCACAGCCTTTTTAGAAGCCGGTGATTTTTGCGCGATTCATCATCTCCCCTCAGAGGCTCGCGATCCTGAATCCAACGCCCATAAAAAAGGGAAGTAGGCTATTTGTTGACCTGCTTGTTATGTTGGGAATTGTTGGATCGGAATTGGGCTTTCCAGCCAAAACCATTAGTTCATAAACAACTCAGATGTGATTTTGTTTACTGCGTCTCTTTAAAAAGGTCGGAGTGAACTCCATGATGATGGACTAGTCCGCCTCCATGATGGGCTGCGGTGGATAATGTCAATAATCCGAACCCATAGAGACATACAAAAAGAGAAATTGCGGTTGATTTGATTTGTGAAGGGATTATTGAAGCGCGGGTTCGAAAAAAATGCCAGGCTATTGCGGCAATTGAGAGAATGATAAATATTGTTTTGGATCTTTCTGCGGAAGATTCGTGATGATCCAAAGTTTCCAAAAGAGCGTCGGTGATCACCGTGATCTTTTCACCGGCAGCTTCACCGGTTGCTGTGGCGAGAATGATGCTTAAGGTACCCAGCAAGAGCAGAATTAAAAATGTTGTTTTGAAATCCTGCTTTTTGAAGATCGCCCCGATAACAAGAAATAGAGGGGCAATAAAAAGAAAAGCGATCGGGAAATGGACAAGTGCCGGATGAATGTCTGACCAGTTAGGCATTTCGAAGTCCTTAATAGAAATTAGTTTGGTTTTGAATATAAGTGAATCGATAGTTTTCGTCAAGCGTTTAAAAAAACAAGGGAGGAAGGTATGAATTTTTTAAAGATTGTGATGTGTCTATCATTGATGACTCTTGAGATTCAGCCGGTATTCGCCGATGAATTATCAGATTTGAAAGAAGTTGTCAGGCAAATGAAAAGCGATTATGAAACAAGAATCCGCGATCTGGATTCGAAGATCGACAAACTCGAAGTGGGGCAGTCTTCAGCCGTTGAGGAGAAAGTTTCTCAAATGCGCGATGAATTAAAGGATGAGATCAAAAAAGAAAACGTGCAGGTTGAATATGTGGGGCGTCATAGCGCACCAGCCGGCAAGGGTGGGATCGTTATTAAGAATCCATACGGTTTCGGCAGCGTTTCTCTTGGAGGCTATGCGGACATGGAGTATTATGACCTGGATGGTGCTGAGTCAACGTTCCGTCAGCACCGCTGGATCATCAACATAGGAGCTGAGGCGACTGAGAGGATACGTTTTAACTCAGAGTTCGAGCTTGAATACGGCGGCCCAAACGTTCCGAATGCTGACGGAGAGGCTAAAGTCGAACAGGCCTATATCGATTATTTGATTAACGACAATATCAATATGAGAGCCGGCGCGATCTTGGTTCCCTTTGGACGATATAACCTTTATCATGACTCCGATCTACAGGACTTGACAGACCGTCCGCTGGTCGCCAGAGATGTTATCCCTACGACCTGGACCGAGGCTGGTTACGGCTTTTTCGGCGAATTTAATCCTTCCTTCGGTTCTTATGAGGATTTGACGCTTGGGTATGAGATCTATGCTGTTAACGGGCTAGATTCCAGTTTCTCGGATACTGGTTTAAGCGGCGGCCGCAGCAGTTTAAAGACGGATAATAACGACAATAAGGCGGTGGTTGGCCGTTTGAATATCAGTCCTGCTAATGGACAGGAAGTCGCGGTGAGTGGTTATTGGGGTAGATATGACGCGGGTAATGATGAGGCCATATCCGGTATTGGTGTCGATTCACTAAATACATTTGGTCCGCTGGAATGGATCAACGAATACGCTTATTTCGGAGTCGATGAAACGCCCACAGCCTCAAGTGATCTTGCCAATTATTTTCAGGGCGCTTATTCTCAGTTAAATTATCATTTCTGGCCTGAATTTCTTAGCGGAACTTTACTGGGGCGGGGTTTTGAGAATCCAACGCTTACTCTTGTCGGACGTTATGACTGGGCAAAGATCCATGATGACAGTGATACCGGTTCAGGAGACAATGTGGAAGACCGCACAACGATCGGTTTGAATTATCGTCCCATTGACAGTTTTGTCATCAAATTTGAATATCAGTTTAATCATTCGGATAATGAGATACTGGAAAACGGCGATAAAAATGGTTTTGTCACCTCTGTTGCTTTAGGGTTTTAGATATTTATGAAGAGCCGACTTTCAAAGGTTATTCTGTTGTCAGTGTTTTTTTACGTGATTTTTTTGTCGAGCCGGTCACTATCAGCGGAACAGTTAATATCCGTTAACGACGCCATCAAAAAGATATTTGTTTCCTTTGATGCGTTTGAAGAACAGCAGTTCGCATTTTCGAAAGATCAAATAGCCGCCATTGAAAAAAAGGCGGATATTCTTTTCGTGGATCATCATTCGCCGTTTCTTAAGGTTTATACCGTTAAGGCGGCGCGAGGTATTATCGGATACGCGTTTGAAGATACTGTCAATGGAAAATGGGGTCCCATTCACTATCTCGTGGGGGTCGACCCGTCAGGAATCATTCTTGATGTGGTCATCCTTGATTACAAGGAAATACGGGGAAAACCGATTTCCAAAAAACGTTTTCTTAAACAATACAAGGGGAAAAGCGTCAACGATGCCGTGGCTTTGCGTAAAGACATCGATGGCATAACCGGGGCTACGATTTCTTCCCGTTCATTAACCGATGGAGTTCGAAAAATCCTTAAGGGATATCAACTTTTAAAAGATGAATTTAAATTTGATATGTAATAAACTTAGGATAGTGTTCGTCAACAATACAAAGGTCAATCCGCAGCAAGAGAAAGCCGTTTACTTTCAATGCTCCTGGTAGTAGAATCAAGTCAATTAAAGACTTGTTTAGCGTAGATGGGTTATCTTGGAGAATGTTATGCAAACGGCAATCGTTATTGTGATCATCGCGCTCAGCGTTGCGTATTTGCTGGCCACCCTCATTCGGTCATTGCGTAAAAAAACAAAATCCCATTGTTCAGGATGCGGGAAAGATTAAGATGGTTTTATCTTGGCTGACTAATTTCTTCGGTCATCGAAAAGAAAAATCAACGGGCGGAGAGCTTCTCTTAAGTGAAGTTTCCGTCGGGCACAGAGTCAAAATAATCCGCCTGCGAGGAGATGAGAGTGTTGTCCATCGTCTTAGAGAAATGGGATTCCGTGAATCGGCCGTGGTGGAGAAGGCTGTCGATAGTGGCGCTATCATCTGCAAAGTTGCGGATGCGCGGGTTGCGATTAGTAAAAAACTCGCCCAGAATATTTTTGTCGAAGATCTGGGAAAGGCCGGGCGTTCGATGTCTGATGAATTAATCTTGTTAAGCCAAATGTCTGTTGGCCAGCGCGGAGTGATAAAGGATTTCACCGCCGACAACGACGATTATGAACGTATAGTGGAGATGGGTGTCACGCCCGGCGAAGAGATAGAGGTCATCCGGTACGCGCCACTTGGTGATCCTATTGAAATCCGCGTGCGAGGTTATCTTCTTTCCTTGCGGAAAGCAGAAGCAGAAAGAATAAAAGTTACGCGCCTAATTTAAAAGTCTATGCCAACCGAAATTTTACCTCCAGAACAAACCTCCGCAATTAAAACAGTCGCCCTTGCAGGGAATCCTAATTCCGGCAAGACAACTCTTTTTAATGCCTTTACTAAACTTCGTCAGAAGGTCGGGAATTATCCCGGCGTAACTGTTGAGAAAAAAAGCGGGACACTTGTGTTGGCCGGCGACCGGGTTGTCAGCGTGATCGACCTTCCAGGAACATATAGTCTTGCCGTACGGTCGCCGGATGAACAGGTGGCCCGGGACGTCCTTTTGGGTCGGGCAGCGGATACGCCTAAACCTGACATCGTGGTTTGTGTCGTGGATGGCGGTAACCTTGAGCGTAATTTGTATTTGGTCACGCAAATTCAGGACCTTGGCATACCGATCGTCATTGCGTTAAACATGATGGATGAGGTGAAGCGTTTGAACCGGTCGATCGATGTGAACAAACTTTCCATGATGCTGGGCGTGCCTGTTGTTCCAACGGTGGCCCATGAAAATAAAGGTATCGAAGAGCTCAAAAAAATTATTGCCTCGGGTTTTAAAACAAATTACACGCGCGGTTGGCGCATGGCGCCTGATCTGGAAGAGGATGTGGACCATCTTGTCCGTTTGCTGACCCGTGAGGGGATGAGCAAAAATGAAGCCTTTGCCGATGCTCTGGTTTTTATGTCGCAGTGGCCCAAGCTTAAAAACGACGAGAAAGCTTCCGATCCGTTGAGGCGTTTTTATAAACAGGAACTTATATCGCAGATCAATGTTATTCAAGAGCGGTTCATGGCCAAGGGCCTGCGTGCCAAGACTGCGGCGATCGAGGCGCGTTATGACTGGATTAAATATGTGATTAAGGAATGTGTGCTCGATACTTTGAAGAAAGGCCCGGATTTGACGGAGCAGATTGACGCGGTAGTAACCCATAAATTATTCGGATGGGTGTTTTTTTTAGGGATTATGGCAGCCATGTTTTACATGATCTTCACGGTTGCGAGCTATCCGATGGATTTAATCGATGCTGGTTTTAGCAAGTTGGGCGAGTGGGCCTCTTCGGTAATGCCTGACGGTGATTTAAAAGATCTCGTTGTCAATGGCATTATCGCCGGCGTGGGCGGCGTTGTCATTTTCTTGCCGCAGATTTTGATTTTATTTTTATTTATCGGCCTTTTGCAGGATACCGGTTACATGGCGCGCGCGGCGTTTATTATGGACCGGGTGATGAGCAAGGTCGGTTTGCACGGTAAATCTTTTATCCCCATGCTCAGTTCATTTGCTTGTGCCATTCCGGGCATTATGTCGGCGCGTACCATTGAAAGTCCCAAGGACCGGTTGATCACAATATTGGTCGCTCCCTTGATGAGTTGTTCGGCGCGCCTGCCCGTTTACGCCATTATGATCGGGGTACTAATGCCTGCGGCGACTGGAATCGAGAAGGCGGGGATCATGCTCATTATGTATCTAATCGGCATCGTCGGCGCCTGCGCTATGGCCTGGCTTTTTAAGGCAACGCTTTTGCGTTCGCAGAAACCAGTTTTTATTATGGAGCTTCCGCCGTATCGTATGCCTTCGTGGAAGACCGTGGCTTTTCATATGTGGGAGAGAAGCGGATTATTTTTAAAGCGCGCCGGTACAGTTATCCTCGCCATGTCGGTTATCCTTTGGGCACTGATGACTTACCCAAAACATCAAGAATTGGACGGCGCTCAGGCCTTGAAAATGAGTTATGCGGGACAGATGGGGACAGCCATGGAACCGTTGATTAAACCATTGGGATATGACTGGCGCATCGGCATTGGTTTGATTGGTTCGTTTGCCGCGCGCGAAGTCTTTGTTTCAACCATGAGTATTGTTTTTAATCTTGGGGATGAAGCGCAGGATGGTTCGTTGCGCGAGGCGTTCACATCTGCAACGTGGCCTGACGGTAGCCCATTATTTACGCCGCTCGTGTGTTTGAGCCTGATGATTTTCTACGTATTTGCTATGCAGTGCATAAGTACGATGGCTGTTGTATTTCGGGAGACGAACTCTTGGCAGTGGCCGTTATTTCAGTTTGTTTACATGTTCATTCTCGCGTATATTGCCGCGTTTGCTGTTTTTCAAATCGGAAGATGGTTGGGGTTTCATTAACCGGGCGATGAAATTAAAACAACAGCCTGTTTGACATATGTAAGTATAAATTATAAGCTTTACTCATGAAATTTCTGAAAGTTTTTATTTTAGCCGTTTACTTGTTAAGTGCTTTTCCTTTGGAGGCATTTTGTCATGATGACCATCGGGATTCAAGTGCCAATCATGGTCATTGTGTTTTGATGTGTCATTCGGTGTGTTTTCACGCGATTACCCCGGATCAAAAAGTTGTTTTCATCCCCGCAACACCTCGAGTATCTTTGGTTTTATCGACCATTAATTTCTCCTATCAAAATCCGTCCTTGGATACCTTGAAACGCCCTCCCGTTGTTTCCGCCTAAAATATCTTTTCCCGTTTTTTCCTTAAATCAGTGATTTAATTCGTAAATCTTTTTTAAAAAATAAGGATTAGAACATGCCCAACCCAATTTATCGGGGAATGCCTCTATTATTTTTACTAATGTTTTTATTTGTTTATGCCGGAGTTGCGCAAGGGAAGGATGAAGAATCCCGCGCAGAAGAACCATTGAACTTCAAGTCTGCTTTGGATTTGGCCTTTGAACACAATCCAAGTGTCATTGAGGCCAGGAAACTCATCGAAGCCTCCCAGGGAGATTTGATCACCGCCCGGACTTTGCAAAATCCCGAAGCAGAGCTGGAGTTTGGCGGGTTTAAGAAAGATGCCAACGGGGAACGTAATGTCAATCTTGACTCTGTGGAAATACGGCAACCGTTTGACCCTCTTGGCACACGATATCTGGAAGGCAGGATGGCTTCCAATCAGGTCAAAATCCAGAAAGAAGAGTTCAAATCTGTCTGGTCGTCTGTCTATGTAGAGGTAAGGCAAACGTATTCTCAAATTATCCTTCGTAAGAAAGAGCTTGAATTAACCGGCGATAATCTTAATACCATGCGCCAATTCTTCAGCCGGGTTCAGATCCGGTATCAATCCGGACAGGCTTTAAAGAATGATTTTCAGAGGGCCAAGATCGAATTGATCAAAGCGGAAAATGATTATTTGCTCTCCCAAAAGGAACTGCGGACGGATAAGGCAAAATTGAATTTGCTCCTGGGGCGTTCCATGGACGTTGAATTTGATATTGAGGAGGATTTACGGGAAGACGAACTGCAGGTAACCTTTGAGGAACTCAAACGCATTGCCTTAGAAAACCGGCCCGATATAAAGATCGCCGGTTTGGAATTGGATAACAGGCAGAAAAATTTAGCGAAAGAACAGTTGAACCGCCTGCCTTCCTATTTTATCGGTTTTAAACGGACGGACGAATCGGATAAAGATGATTACGCTGTTTTGGTTGGAGTGTCATTGCCTCTATGGAACTTGAATCAGGGTGAGGTTAAGAAAGCCAAGGCGCAAAAAGAAGCTCAATTGGTAAGGGCCGAGGCGGTTAAAAATGAAGCAGTTTTTAATGTCTATGATGCTTACCTGACTGTTGAGCTCAACCAGAAGCAGTTGGAATTGTTTCGAAAATCTTTGGAAGAAGCCAATGAACTTTTACGGCTGGCCAATTTGCGGTATGGGGAAGGCAAAATTGATTTTCTTAATTATCTCGACCAGGTGAGAACGGCAACCCAGGCCAAGGTGAATTATTACAAGGCTCTTTTTGATTTAGGTTTTAGCGTCACGCAACTTGAGGCGTCTATCTATTCATCGTTAAGGCAGGAGGAATTTTTGAAATGAAGAACTTTAAAATTATTCTTATCATCGCGGTTGCCTTTATCGGCGGCATGTGGGCTTCTTCTTTGTTACACAATGGTAAAACTTCCCGTGTCGAGAAAATGGAATCCGGTAAAAATGATCATCAGGACGAACACGGCCACGCATCGCATGATGAAACAGCTAAAGAAGAAAAAGACGAGCATGCCCATGGTAAGGAAGCAGGCAAAAAAGACAGCCATAAAGAACATGCCGATCACGATGGGCACAGCGACCATGATGATCACGCAGAGGAAGAAGAAGGCCATGAGGAAGGCGTTATCAAGCTTTCTAAGGATTCCCAGGAGTTGGGAAAGTTTAAAGTCAAAGAAGCCGAGTCGGCGCCTTTAACAAACAAAATCCCGGTGACCGGCCGTATCGCCCAGGATGTGGAAAATGTTACGTATGTTTTTCCATCCGGAGATGGAAAGATAGAGAAATGTTTCGCTCATTTGGGATCTGTGGTTAAAAATGATGAAATTCTTTGTGTGATGAAAAATGAAAATTCCGAAGAATTGACAGAGATCAAGTCTCCCTCGGCCGGCGTTATCATTGCCGAGTTTATCAATGCGGGAGAGCATGTTGATGAGGCCACATCTATCTATACCGTCGCCGATGTCACTAAGCTATGGGCTAATTTTGATGTTTATGAAAAGGATATCGGTTCGGTGTCGCTCGGGCAGAAGATCCTGATCTATCCGGTCTCTTATCCCAATAAAAAGTTTGAAGGAGAGATCGTGTTTATTTCTCCCCGGGTCGATGAATCGACATACACCGTCAAGATTAAGGTTTTGGTGGAAAATACGGATCTGCTATTGAAGCTGGGCATGTTTGTCCGCGGCGAGATTGTTGTTAAGGATGAGGAAAACTATGTGATTGTCCCGTCGGAAGCTTTACAGAGCGTCGAAGGAAAGACGGTCGTTTTTGTCAAGAGCGGTCCGGAATCATTTGAGGTCAGGGAAGTCAGCGTCAAATTAGCGAATAAAGAACAGGCGGCTATTCTTTCCGGAATCAAAGAAGGCGAAATGGTGGTCACCCAAGGATCTTTTATTTTGAAATCCAAACTGTTGGAGAGTGAAATGGAACACGCTCACAGTCATTAACATTATTTTATAAAGACTCGCTTTGTCATTGCGAGGGAGCCGAAGGCGACCGAAGCAATCGGATACGCGTATGAGATTGCTTCGTCCCCTGTGTGGACTCGCAATGACGGCGCAAAGGGTAATTTATAGTATGGGTTCTAATATCTTTTATTTCTAGATAGATAAAAATTCTTGATTGGAGATCATTCATGCTTGGAAAAATCATTCAGTTTTCGATACAGCACCGGATGTTTGTTTTGATGGGCGCTCTCGGGCTGGCGATCTTAGGGGCGTATAATTACAACCGCCTGCCGATCGATGCTGTCCCGGATATCACGAACGTTCAAGTTCAGATCAACACCCAGGCGGCCGGTTTTTCACCGCTTGAAGTGGAACAAAGAGTCACATTCTCCATTGAAACTGTCATGTCTGGATTGCCCGGACTGCAAGAGACGCGGTCACTGTCGCGCTACGGCCTGTCGCAGGTTACGGTAATTTTTAAAGACGGGACGGGCATCTATTTTGCCCGCCAGCTCGTGAATGAACGCATCCAGGAAGCCAAAGGAAATTTGCCCGACGGTATTGATCCCGTCATGGGTCCTATCGCGACCGGTTTGGGTGAGATTTATATGTGGACGGTTGAAGCTAAAGAAGACGCCAGGAAAGAGGGTGGCCAATCCTATTCGCAGTCCGATTTGCGAACCATTCAGGACTGGGTCATCAAGCCGCAGTTGCGTAATGTTCCGGGGGTTACGGAAGTCAACACGATCGGCGGTTACCAGCGGCAGTTTCATGTGACTCCTTATCCCGAGCGACTGATCGCATATGGATTAACCTTTCAGGATATTGTGGAGGCGCTGGGGCGCAACAATACCAACGTCGGCGCCGGATATATTGAGCGCGCCGGAGAACAGTATTTGATCCGCGCACCCGGGCAGGTAACCAATGCTGAAGAAGTCAAGGACATCATCGTCGGATATAGCGAGGGAATCCCTGTTTATATTAAAAATGTGGCGGATGTTGTCGATGGAAAAGAATTAAGGACCGGTGCGGCGACACAGGACGGGCGGGAAGTTGTTTTAGGCACGGTGTTCATGTTGATGGGCGAAAACAGCCGCACGGTTTCCGACCATGTGGACGCGAAGATGAAAGAAATAAACACAACCATGCCGGAAGGTATTTTTGCAAAAACGGTTTATAACCGGACAACATTAGTTGACGCCACCATTGAAACCGTTAGAGAAAACTTGTTTCTGGGGGCGCTCTTTGTTGTTGTCGTTTTATTTCTTTTTCTGGGAAATATCCGCGCGGCTTTGATCACGGCGGCGGTCATTCCGCTGTCTATGCTTTTTACGATCACGGGCATGGTCACTAATAAAGTCAGCGCTAATTTGATGAGCTTGGGCGCGCTTGACTTCGGGATTATCATCGACGGCGCGGTTGTTATTGTTGAGAATTGTATCCGTCGATTTGCCGAAGAACAACACCGTTTGAACCGGCAGTTAACGCTTCAAGAACGGCTGGACCTTGCTTTTGAATCCTCCAAAGAAGTTCAGCGCGCGATTGTTTTCGGCCAGCTGATCATTATGATCGTTTATCTGCCGATCTTCACGCTGACCGGGGTTGAAGGAAAGATGTTCACGCCGATGGCATTCACTGTTGTGACGGCTTTGGTGGGAGCGATGATCTTTTCTGTGACATTCATTCCGGCCGCGGTTGCCGTTTTTCTTTCCGGGAAGGTTTCGGAAAAAGAAAATATGATCATGCAGGCATGCCGGAAAATTTATTCGCCTTTATTGGATTGGGCATTGCATCACAAGAAAATAGTTGTATCCGCCGCCCTTGTTTTATTGGTCTTTACAGGATTTTTAGCATCGCGCATGGGAAGCGAATTTATTCCGAGTCTGGATGAAGGGGATATTGCGTTGCATGCCATGCGCATTCCGGGCACCAGTTTGACACAGGCGGTTGAGATGCAGCATACAGTTGAGGAACAGGTCAAAAAATTTCCCGAGGTGGAGACGATCTTCTCCAAGATCGGAACCGCGGAAATTGCGACGGATCCTATGCCTCCCAATGTGGCGGATACGTTTGTTATGCTCAAACCCCGCGCAGAGTGGCCCAATCCAAATCGTTCCAAGTCCGATCTGGTGAGCGCAATGGAGGAAGATCTTAAGCGCATCCCGGGAAACGCGTATGAATTTACCCAGCCTATTCAAATGCGTTTTAATGAATTGATCGCCGGTGTGCGCAGTGATGTGGCGGTCAAGGTTTTCGGTGATGACATGGATGTTCTTTTAAAAACAGGACAGGAGATCGGCGAGGTTTTGGAAAAAGTTAAAGGGGCATCCGACGTCAAGGTTGAACAGATCACCGGCCTGCCGGTTTTAACCATCCAGGTCAACCGCAAAGAAGCGGCGCGTTACGGCCTGAATATGGCTGATGTTCAGGAAGCCATTGAGATCGCTCTCGGAGGCAAAAATGCTGGACAGGTTTTCGAAGGCGACCGGCGTTTCGATCTGGTTGTCCGTCTTCCGGAGGAGTTGCGGGGAGATATGGAAGCTTTGAAGAATATTCCAATTCCGTTGCCTGCTCATGCAAATGCTCAATTGATGCAAGCCAACAGCGGTGAGATGCCGTCGCAGTTGAATTATCTGCCTCTCGGATCGGTTGCCGAATTCAACGTTGCGCCCGGCCCGAACCAGGTCAGCCGTGAGAACGGTAAGCGCAGGATCGTGGTGACGTCGAATGTGCGCGGCCGTGATATCGGATCATTTGTCAAAGAAGCCGAAGCCATGATCCAAAAGCAGGTTCAGGTTCCCGCCAATTATTGGATCGACTGGGGCGGCCAGTTTGAACAATTAATCTCGGCCTCTCAACGCCTGAGCATTGTTGTTCCGGTGGCGTTATTCTTAATTTTTCTGCTTTTATTTATGACATTCGGAGATGTCAAAGACGCGCTGTTGGTTTTTACCGGCGTTCCTCTGGCGCTGACGGGCGGGATCACGGCTCTTTGGCTTCGGGGGATTCCGTTATCTATTTCTGCAGCAGTCGGGTTTATCGCTCTTTCCGGTGTCGCGGTTTTAAATGGATTGGTCATGATCTCATTTATTAAGAAACTGCGCGAAGACGGAAAATCCTTGGAGCAATCCATTGTGCAGGGAGCGCTAACGCGGTTGCGTCCGGTCCTTATGACGGCATTAGTTGCCGCGCTTGGATTTGTGCCGATGGCTATAGCAGTCGGACGCGGGGCTGAAGTGCAAAGGCCGCTGGCAACGGTTGTGATCGGCGGGATCATTTCTTCCACGCTTTTAACGCTAGTTGTTTTGCCGGTGCTGTATCAGATTTTCCATAAGGCACGAATTGCCATTGTTAAAGGCAAGTAAATGGTTATAGCCAAATTACCACCGGTCAAACCGATGGTAATTTGGCTATTGAACATGCAATTCCGTTGTACGATTTGCGAGTGGACAAGCCCAAAAAGATTTGTTGACAAAATCCTTTTCCCCTGTATTATGAGCTTCACAATTCGAATGGATCACACCAAAAGACTCTCCTAGTCCGGCCTTCAGTTTAGTCCTTCTAGTTTATTGGTCTCTTGTCCGCGCATCCCAAATTCGTAATTGGATCTCTCTGTGAATGGTTCACAGGGAAAACATCAATCGCATTTCGGTGCGTAAAACAGGAGTTGTTATGAATATATTCGTAGGTAATTTACCACACGCTTCCTCAGAGGAAGATCTTCGCAAGGAATTTGAAGCTTTCGGTGTTGTATCGAAAGTTTCGATCCTTAAGGACAAATTCACAGGGGCTCCTCGCGGGTTCGGTTTCGTGGAAATGTCTTCCAAAGAAGAAGCTGAAGCAGCCATGAATGCCTTAAACGGCAAAGATTTCATGGGCAGACCGCTCAGCGTTAACGAAGCTCGTCCTAAAGAAGAGTCTTCGAATCGCGGCGGCGGCCGTAGCAGCGGTGGTAGTGGTGGCGGTTGGAACCGTGACCGCAACGATCGTGGCGGCAGCAGCAGTGGTCGCAGAGACAGATATTAATAATTGGCCTTCTCCTAACCAATAGAAATGACAAATCTTTTTCGGAGATTTGTCATTGAAAAAGGAAAGGTCAGTTAACTGTCTAGGTTTAAAAGTAAAAGGGCACCTCATTCGAGGTGCCCTTTTTTTTGTGAGAAGTAGAAATCATTCGTGTTTTCGAATAAAGAAAACAGCCCCAGAAACGCAGAGGATGCTGACGGCAAAATAAAGGACTTCAAGTGGAGTTGTAAATTTCATGCCTAAAACGACCTTGGCAAGGCTGACCACCATGACCATAACGATGACTTTTAAAATTTTATTTTTCAGTTCATCTAATGATTCAATGTTTAGGATGTTCTCGCCGCCTTCATTGCGGGCCTGGTCGATTTTAGAAATAAAAAGTTCATAAATACCAAAGCTAAATAACATAAGAATGACGCCGATCAAATATAAATCAAGAGCGCCTATAATGCTGATGAGAATTTCTTCCGTCGCTTTGGGCTGTAAAGTGTATTCCGCAATAATATGGATCGCATGGTAGATTTCAATACTGCCCATGATAAATAATCCAAAAGAACCAACAGCGCTGAAGATCACGATCAGGATCGTGCCTAAACGTGTTTTCCATAACAGCGATTCAAAGATTCTTTCAGTAAGATTATGTTTTTGCATATATTACCCTTTCGTGAAGTAGAATTGGACGTATTTTAGCCGAAATATTTCAGACGGGCAATAAAAACTAAAATTTAATCGCTCCGCACCATCGGGTTGGGGGGGCGTGATTTATTTTCTGCTTTTAATTTTGATAATCATGAGTATACTAAAATCCATGAAAATTTTATTGACTAATGACGATGGTATTCATGCTGACGGAATTTATGCGCTTTATTTAGCGCTTAAAAGAATTGCGACCGTGACGGTCGTTGCTCCTGATTCCGAACGTAGTTCTGTAGGGCATGGCATCACGCTTCGCCATCCATTATGGCAGAAAAAAGTAGAGCGCAATGGTAGGCCGTTTGGCATTGCCTTAAGCGGTCTTCCCGCAGACTGCGTTAAGTTTGGCGTGTCTGTTGTTTTAAAGGAAAAACCTGATCTAGTCGTTTCCGGAATCAATTGCGGCCCGAATGAAGGGGCAAGCGTGCATTATTCCGGAACAGTGGCTGGTGCCCGTGAAGGAGCTCTATTGGGCATTCCTTCGATTGCGGTTTCCTATAATTCTTTTACCAAAAACGATTATGCCTACGCGGCCAAGGTGACCGCTATGATTTGCAAACTCGTCGTTAAAAATGGTATGCCGCAGGGGGCGTTTCTCAATATTAACGTACCTTCTGTTAAGTCGTCGGAGATGAAAGGCATTCGTTTTACCCGTCAGGGACTTGAACCAATATTAGGGAAGTTTACGCGCCGCGAAGACCCTAATTTACGAGAATACTACTGGCTGGCAGGAGATTCTCCACCGGTCAAAAAGGATGACGGTACGGATACCTGGGCGCTACATAAAGGTTATGTGACCGTAACCCCGATTCATTGCGATTTGACGGACGGCGCCTATTTGGAAGAATTGAAAAATTGGAATATTTAAAATGAGAAATATGTTGCTTCTGCGAGATGATTTCTTGTTATTTTAAAAAATATTTTACGGAAAATAGATTAGTAGGTGGTCTTTAACCTTTTTCGAGAGGTTCTCGAAATATCCTTTGGAGAATATCTTGCCTTCTCATATTTCCCATAATATAATACCCACGCTTTTATAGATTTTAATTTAGATGTAGATAAAGGAGGCATGATGGGTGAGAGCGCCAAGTTAATTATAGGAGATAAGACCTATGAGTTGCCCATTGTTGGAGGCGCTGAGAATGAATATGCGATTGATATCTCAAAATTGCGTGCTCAGAGTGACTTTATAACCCTTGATCCGGGTTTTGGCAACACCGGCGCTTGTCAAAGCGCCATTACATTTCTCGACGGAGATAAAGGAATACTTCGTTACCGTGGTTATCCAATTGAGCAGATTGCCCAGCAATCCTCGTTTGTTGAAACATCCTACCTGTTAATTTTTGGAAAGCTTCCGAACCAAAAAGAACTTGCTAAATTTTCCGATACATTCGCGGAATATTCCATGATCCATGAGGATATGAAGAATTTTTTTAACGCGTATCCGTCAAACGCTCATCCAATGGCAATTTTGTCAGCAATGATCTGCTCTTTATCCGGATATTATCCAGAACTTGTTCATACCCATATGTCGCCGGAGTTTTTTTACCGGGTGGTTGCTCAGCTTTTGTCGCAGGTAAGAACAATAGCGGCATTCTCGTTTAAGAAATCTATTGGCCAGCCTTTTGTATATCCCCGCCATGATTTAAAATATGTACCAAATTTCTTAAATATGATGTTCTCGTCGCCGGCTAAACCGTATGAAATGCATGAAGAGGTGGTGACGGCCCTTAAAGTATTGTTGATCCTCCATGCCGATCATGAGCAGAATTGTTCAACTTCGACTGTTCGAATGGTGGGAAGTTCAGAGGCAAACTTGTATGCATCCATTTCTGCCGGGATTTTAGCTTTGTGGGGGCCGCTTCACGGCGGGGCTAATCAGGCGGTGATTGAAATGCTGCAGCAGATCCATGCAGACGGCGGTGATATCCAGAAATATATTAATATGGCCAAGGATAAAACGTCTAAATTTCGATTGATGGGCTTTGGCCACCGTGTGTATAAGAATTTTGATCCCCGCGCAAAGATCATTAAAAAATGCGCTGATGATTTATTAAACAAACTCGGTATTCATGATCCGCTTTTGGATTTAGCGAAACAGCTTGAGGAAGCAGCGTTAAAGGATAGTTATTTTGTTGAGCGAAAGCTTTATCCTAATGTTGATTTTTACAGCGGTATTATTTATCGGGCGATCGGTATTCCTTTAACTATGTTTCCCGTCATGTTCGCCATCGGCCGTATGCCTGGCTGGATCGCGCATTGGAAAGAAATGATGGATGACCCGATGACCAAGATCGGCCGTCCCAGACAAATTTATACAGGTGAATTAAATCGCAATTATATTCCGATTGATCAGAGGAATTAACGAACCTGCCACACCCTTGGGGTGAGGTAGGTGTTTTAAGAAGGAGCTGGATGTGATTAGTTTTAGAAACAATGAGAAATTTGATAAAGACGCTACTATTATTTTGCTTGATAAAGAACAGGTCAAACAAAAGAAATTTCTATTCAAGGACAAGACGGTAGAAGAAGAGCTTAAAGAGCTCATTAAAAGCGGACGTTTTTCAGGTGAGAAGGATGAAGTTTTTCCGTCGGTCATTAAAAAAAACGGGTTGGTTCTTTTTGTGGGGCTCGGGAAGCCGCAAGATTTAACTTTGACTGCTTTGCGTATTACAGTTAAAAAGGCGTTGCTGTCTTCGTTTCTTAAGAAATGCGAAGAAGTTGAATTAATCCCGAATGCCGTCGATGAAAAATCCGTGGTTGCAATTATTGAAGGTTATTTGATCGGGACCTATAAGTGGGAAAAATACAAATCGAAACCAAAGGACGATAAGAGTACAATCCTGAAAAATGTGCATTTGGTTGCGCCTGATAAAAAAGAATTTAGGCAGGCGGCTGTTATTTGTCGGGGTGTTAATTTCACGCGAAATCTTGTTAACGATAATGCCGATGTTGTTACGGCTGATCTTTTTGAAAAGGAAGTTAAGGGGCTCGTTAAGGGACATAAGAATGTAACACTTGAGATCCTGAATGAAAAAGAATTGAGAGCCAAGGGCCTTAATCTTCATGTCGCTGTTAATCAAGGGAGCAACAAAGAGCCCAAGCTTATCATTATTAAATACAATGGCGGCGGCGCAAAAGAGGGTTACACCGCGGTTTTGGGAAAAGGCATGACCTTTGATACTGGCGGTTTAAATCTTAAACCATCTAATCATATTGAGTCCATGCGCATTGATATGAGCGGCGCCGGAGCTGTTATGGGAACCTTGAAAAATATTTTGGAATTGAAGATTCCTAAAAATATTATTTTTGCCATGGGTTTGGCAGAGAATGCGATTGGCCCGGGCGCTTATAAACCCGGCGATGTATTTACCGGTTACGCAGGCAAATCGGTTGAGATTGGAAATACTGATGCTGAAGGCCGTTTGGTTTTGGCTGATGCGATTGCTTATCTTGTCAAAAATTACAAGCCCGCTCGGATTATTGATCTTGCTACATTGACTGGGGCCTGTGTCGTCGCGCTTGGGTTTGATTACAGCGGTCTATTTTCTAATAATGATGAACTTGCGCGTCAATTGGTGCATTCTTCCAACGATACCGATGACCGTGTTTGGCGCATGCCGGTATATCCGGAGATCAAAGATTATATTAAATCGCAAATCGCTGATTTGAAAAATACCAGCTCCATACGGGGTGCGGGTGCCTGCACTGCCGCGGAATTTCTTCGCACATTTACAGAAGGCACCGAGTGGGCTCATCTGGATATTGCCGGAAGCGCGTTTGTTGAAAATGGCTGTAGGATGTATTTTAATCATGGGGCAACCGGCGCCGGTGTGCGTTTGGTGACGCATTATTTAGTGAATAATTAATATGGTTGTACTGCGTTGTGTGTATTGCGTTCTGCGACGCAAAACGTATAACCCACAACGCAACGCAATCGTTATTTAAGGAGAGCATATGAATATCATTGGATTTATTTTAATTTTTGCAGTTTTTATTTTTTTGTCCGGTATCCGTATTGTTCGCCCTATGACACGCGGGTTAATAGAGCGCTTGGGTAAGTATAATCGTTTTGCCTCTGCCGGCTTTAACTGGATTATTCCAGTCATTGAGAATATTTATTTTGTAAATATAACTGAGCAAATGGTTGATGCGGAACCCCAAGAAATCATTACCAACGACAATCTGAATGCCAAGGTTGACGCGCAGGTTTATTTTAAAGTAAAAGCGGATGAAACAAGCGTTAAAAATTGTCAGTATAACGTCGGTAATTATCAATGGCAGATCGTTAACCTAGCGCGGACCACATTGCGTAATATTATCGGAACTATGACGCTTAAATCCGCGAATAGTGAACGCGGGCGGATTAATACTGAATTGCATACGATCTTGGAACGCGAGACTTCCAGCTGGGGTTTGGAGATCGTTCGCACAGAGCTTAAAGAGATTGATCCTCCTAAGGACGTCCAAGAAACAATGAATAAGGTTGTGAAGGCAGAAAATGAAAAGATCGCCGCTGTTGATTATGCGACTGCAACGGAAACCGTAGCCGACGGGCAGAAGCGCGCGGAAATCAAAAAAGCGGAAGGTATTAAGCAGGCACGCATTTTGCAAGCGCAGGGTGAGGCTGAAGCAATTCAGCTGGTCAACGAGGCAGCCAATAAATATTTTATCGGAAACGCCCAGCTTTTGCGCCGCTTAGAAGCTGCAGAGAAATCTTTGGCAAGTAATACTAAAATTGTTGTTCCTGTGGGGAGTGACCTGACGAATGTGATCGGTGATTTAGCCGGTATTATGCCGGTTAAATAGAAAAAATAGAAAAGGAGATGGTTGATAGTAGATGGTGAATGGCGGATAGTTGATAGGAGATTAAATCTCACCATTAACTAGCCACGATCAACCATCAACCAATTAATATGAATTTCCGCAGTGAATCTGACAGCATGGGGTCGATCGATGTTCCGAACGACAAGTATTACGGCGCGCAAACCGCCCGGTCTTTGATGAATTTTAAAATCGGGGGAGAACGTTTTCCCCGCGAATTCATCCGGGCCTTTGGTATTTTGAAGAAGGCCTGTGCCATCGTGAATGCGGATCTGGGGCTTTTATCGGGCGAAAAAGCTAATTTAATTATCCGCGCGGCCGATGAAGTGATCGCCGGAAAATTAGATGATCATTTTCCGCTCGTTGTCTGGCAGACCGGAAGCGGGACGCAGACGAACATGAACGTTAATGAAGTCCTGTCGAATCGGGCGATTGAATTGTCCGGCGGCGTCATGGGAAGTAAAACACCGATTCATCCCAACGATGATGTTAACAAATCTCAATCTTCGAATGACACTTTTCCGACGGCTATGCATATTGCGGTCATTGAACAGGTGTACGGACATTTGATCCCCATGGTTGCGAAACTTCGGGACGCCTTGGAAATTAAACGCGAGAATTTTCATTCCATCATCAAGATCGGGCGCACACATTTGATGGATGCGACACCGCTGACGCTGGGGCAGGAATTCTCAGGGTATGTTCAGCAGTTGAATAATAATTTGAAGCGTATTGAAAATGCCATGCCCTTTATTTATGAATTGGCGATCGGAGGGACCGCGGTCGGGACGGGTTTAAACACGCATCCGCAGTTTGCCCTCAAGGTGGCGGCCAAAGTTTCTGAATTAACCGGCAGACCGTTTGTGTCAGCCCCGAATAAGTTTGAAGCCTTAGCGGCGCATGATGCGGCGGTTCAATTGAGCGGCGTCTTAAAAACACTGGCCGCTTCGCTTACGAAAATTGCCAACGATATTCGCTGGTTGGCATCCGGTCCGCGATGCGGGATCGGCGAATTAAGCCTGCCGGAAAATGAACCGGGCAGTTCGATTATGCCTGGGAAAGTAAACCCAACGCAAAGTGAAGCCATGACCATGGTGTGCGTCCAGGTTTTTGGCAATGACGCTGCCGTGACTTTTGCCGGTGCGAGCGGAAATTTCGAGCTCAATGTTTTTAAGCCGGTCATTATCCATAATATTCTTTGGTCGATCCGTTTGCTTTCTGATGCTTGTGAAAGTTTTTGCGATCATTGCGTCGTCGGGATTGAACCTAATCAGGGGAATATCAAAAAGCATTTGGAAAATTCGCTGATGCTCGTGACCGCGCTTAATACGCAGATCGGTTACGATAACGCTGCAAAAGTTGCCAAGAAGGCTCATGCCCAGAACATAACACTTAAGCAGTCTGCCGTTGAACTGGGGCTTTTAAGCGCAGAAGATTTTGACCGCGTTGTCCGTCCCGAAAAAATGATTGGCCCTTCCTAAAGCTCGCCTATGAAGCGAATAATTTTTAAATTCGCGGTCTTATTTATTTTAAGTTTCACGATTTGTTTTCCAGAAACATTCGCTTCCTCTTCAAGTTTTGAAATCCCTGACGGATTAGTGTGGCTCAACAGCAATCGGCCTGTGAAGGTTAATGATTTAAAAGGAAAATTTGTTTTGGTTTATTTCTGGAGTTATGGAGGAGTTAATATCCAATCCATGGCGGATCAATGCCGGGAACTTCAGGAAAAATATCCGCATGAGCTGGTTGTCATCAGTGTGCATACAGGCAAGGCGCTTAATGACGATGAGCTTAATAGGCAGGTGGCTAATGCCGTCACGACTTACAGAATTACCTATCCGGTTGTGATCGACAATGAGCTTCAGGCTCTTAAATCTTTTCATTTAGACCGCTGGCCCTCGGCAGTATTGTTCGCTCCTGATGGTTCATTGCTTTTTCGAAAGACAGGTGAACGTGATCTGTATTATTTCTACAGTAAAATTATTGCCAAAAATCTTTCACGTTTTCAGGCTTCTTTAGATAAGAAAATCATTGTGTTTCAATCGCCGGAAAATAATGCTGTGGATTTTCCGTCGGGAAGTGTCAGAGCGCCTTTAACCGATCTTTCCCAGAAAGTACTCAGTCCCAATTTAATGGGCAATGTCATTCTGGATGATCCTATCGCGCAGGCGATGGCCAATGAAGCGGTTGTTCTTAACGAGCAGGTTGTTTTATCTAGCGAAGTTGTTGAGAAAAAGATCGAAGAGGATTTTCTAACGGCACAAAATGCTTTCACCTTTGATTTTAAAAACTTTGCAGGGGAAAAGATTTCCTTAGGCCGAGAATATTCCCAAAAGATCGGCACAATTAATTTAAAATTCCGTTTGCCTGAGCAGGCAAAACTTTTGGGTGATAAATCATACGTGAAGGTCTTTACCGATAGTCAGAAATTATTGGCTCAGGGTGTGATCCGAGAGCCAGATGAGCACATCGTGCTTAATCAAGAAATTCCAGACGGCCGGCTTAACGTTGAGGTGACACTGTACTATTGCACTAAAACCAATCATGCGATCTGTCGCATTAAAAGTATTTTATTCGCCGTACCTTTGGCGTCTCATCCAAATCAGGAAGATATCTTAATCGAACATGAACTAGCACCTTGACCGGACAAAATGGTCAAGGTACAAGCAGGTGAATGACTATGATCATCGGGATCCCAAAAGAAATCAAAAATAATGAATACCGCGTCGGCATTATTCCGGTCGGGGTTGAAACATTGGTGCGTGCCGGCCACGAAGTCATCATCGAAACCAAGGCCGGTATAGGCAGCGGGATCGAAGATGAACAATACATAAGAGTCGGAGCAAAAATAGTCCAGCGGGCCAGTGATGTTTATTACGCGGCCCAATTAATCATAAAGATTAAAGAACCTCTGGAGCAGGAATACGGCATGCTCAAAGCGGGGCAGATGTTATTCACCTATTTGCATTTGGCCGCCAGTCGTGATTTAACTGAAGCGCTTTTAAAGCGCAAGGTGATCGCGTTCGCCTATGAAACATTGCAGTCACCCAACGGTGAATTACCGTGTCTGATTCCCATGAGCGAGGTAGCCGGGCGCATGGCCCCTCAAGAAGGTGCGAAATATTTGGAAGAGCCGATGCAGGGGCGCGGGATTTTACTGGGAGGTGTTCCGGGTGTTGCGCCTGCCGAGGTGGTTGTGATCGGCGGTGGTATAGTTGGGGCCAATGCCTGTTTGATTGCGGCGGGAATGGGCGCTAACGTTACTGTTCTTGATGTGAATCTAAACCGGTTGCGCTATTTAGAAGAAGTGATGCCGCCGAATGTACATACAATTATGAGTAACGCGCACACCATCCGTGATACAGTCCTTAAGGCAGACTTGGTGATTTCAAGTATATTGATACGCGGCGCCAAGGCCCCGTGTTTGATCAGCCGTGACCTGGTATCAAAAATGAAAAAAGGAAGCGTGATCGTGGATGTGGCGATCGACCAGGGCGGATCAGTTGAAACGAGCAAGCCTACAACTCATGAGCACCCAACGTATTTGGTGGACGGCGTGGTGCACTATTGTGTGACCAATATGCCCGGAGCAGTCGCGAGAACCAGTACTTATGCCTTGACGAACGCAACTTTCCCTTATATTCTGATTTTGGCTAATCAAGGTTTTGAAAAAGCGATTAAAAATTCTTTTGAATTAAAGCGGGCGGTTAATGTTATTGATGGACATTTGACCATCAAAGAAGTGGCTGAAACATTTTCCATGCCCTGCCGGGAAATTTAAAATGATTAAAACAAATTTTAATGAACGCAGAGACGGTGTCCGGATCAAACGCATTGTAACGGTGCGCCATCGCCTGCATAAACGCGATAATAAAAAGCGCGAGGATGTCTGGCAGTTGGCAACGACCGAGGATATGAGTTACAGCGGTCTTTTATTTACCAGCGTGCTTCCTTATAAAGCCAATGATATTGTTGAATTACAAGTCGTGATGTCCGGAATTTTATATCTGTTTAACGGTTTTGGGCGGGTCATACGCGTGTCTGAAACTGAGAATGATTCTTATCAGATCGCCGTTAAATACGTAGATTTGAAAAACCGCCACCGAGACGCCAAATCGCTCATCGCCGAGCACAGAAAAACAGCTCCAGCAAAATCTTCTTCCAAAAAATCTCCATCTAAATCCTCGAAGATTTCGAAATAATTTTTAGTTTATAACCCTTCCTCACCCCGTGGTTGGGGAGGATTATTTTGGCAGCCTGTCCTTTGGGCCGGTTTTGCCTTTTGAGAAATCCGGGTTAATGACTTGATTTGAATTCCGCAACGAGCGCCTGGACGGTTTGTTTGGCGTCGCCGAAGATCATTCTGGTGTTTTCGAAATAGAAGAGTTCGTTTTCAACGCCGGCAAAGCCGGTGGCCATGGATCGTTTAAGGACAAATACGGTTCTTGCTTTATCAGCGTCGATAATGGGCATGCCGTAGATGGGGCTGGATTTATCGTGGCGCGCGGCTGGATTGACAACGTCGTTGGCTCCGATAATGATGGAAACATCAACCGTTTCCATAATGGGATTAATAGCTTCCATTTCCATGAGCTGATCGTAGGGAATGCTCGCTTCTGCTAATAAAACATTCATGTGGCCCGGCATGCGTCCTGCCACGGGATGGATGGCGAATTTGACATCGCATCCGTTATTTTCTAAAGCCTTACTTAATTCATTGACGGCATGTTGTGCTTGCGCAACGGCAAGTCCGTATCCCGGAATAATGACCACGGATTTTGCCGCTTCCAAAATTAAATAGGCGTCTTCCACCGACATGGGTTTGGCATCTTTTTTGGTAGTGTCACCGGATTTCTTTTTAACCGCACCGAACCCGCCGAAGATAACATTCCCTAAAGAACGGTTCATGGCCTTGCACATGATGATTGAGAGGATGATCCCGTTGGCGCCGACTAATGCGCCGACGACGATCAAGAGTGTATTATGAATAACAAATCCTGTCGTGCAGGCGACAACGCCGGAGTAGCTGTTTAAGACGGAAATAACAACTGGCATGTCGGCCCCGCCGATGGCGAGGACTAGAAAGATACCAAACACCAATGATAATCCGAGAATGATTAAGAAAAGATCATAACGGGTGGGATCCATCACAAACATGACGCCTAAGACGGCGATGGTTCCGATCAAAAGGATGTTAACGATCTGCTGGCCGGTAAATTGAAGGGGTTTTCCAGATAATTTTTCGCTTAATTTTCCCCAGGCAATCGCGCTTCCGGTGAATGTCAGCCCGCCGATGACAATGGAAATTAAAAGCGTAATCGCATTAACGATATCAGGCGCGCCGTGGACATGATACGCCGTCCAATCCACAAAAACGCTGGCAAGAGCGCCGCATCCGTGCAGAAGTGCTATCATTTCCGGCATCTGTGTCATCGCTGCTCGAAAAGCTACTAAAGCCCCAAGGATGCTTCCGATGGCAATACCGATTAAGATCCACTGAAAGCTGATTATATGTCCGCTCGCAAGCGTCGCCGCAATTGCAAGGAACATGCCGACGGATGAAAGGATGTTGCCTTTGCGCGCTGTGACAGGGGAGCCCAGCAATTTCAAACCGAACGCAAAAAGAACGGAGCTGATGATGTAAACGAAATTAGTTATAAATTCACTGGTCATTTTGAATCCTTTTTCTTGTTGCGTATTATTTGCCGATCAAGGAATCCGGCTTTTCTAAAATCATTTTTTGGTCGAGCCAGATTTCTTAAACATTTTAAGCATGCGTTCAGTCACCAGATAACCGCCGACAACGTTGAATGTGGCCAGGGCCACGGCGGATGTTCCGAGAAAAATCGTTAATGGGCTTTCCGCTTCCGCTCCGGCGGCGATCAGGGCGCCGATAATAATGATTCCGCAAATGGCATTGGCCTCCGACATTAATGGTGTGTGCAACAGCGGCGGGACTTTGGATATGAGCGCAAAACCCAGGAAAACGGAGAGAACGAGGATAAAAAGTAAATAGATTAGTTCCATTAGAGTAACTCCTATTGTTTTTTTGCAGCTTCAGCGGCGGCCGCTTCTTCTTTAGCCTTTGCAGCAGCGGCTTCTGTGGCGGCGGCCTCTCTGGCAGCAATTTCTGCGACGGCAATCTCTGCCTTAGCCTTTACAGCAAGAGCGGCGGCAGTCGCTTCCTCTGTTGCCTTGGTTAAATCTTCCAGAAATTTCGGATTTAAAGTTTCTTCCATGCGGCGGGCATTCGCTACATCTTCGTTAGCCTTGGTGTAGTTTTTGAGTTTGAAATAAGCTATAGCGCGGGTTACATAAACGCCGTTCGTGAAACCTAGATCGATAGCCTTGGTGGCAGAAGCAACGCTTTGGCCAAATTCATTTTTAGAAAGATAAACCGAGGATAGGCATGCATGAGCTGGGGCATGGTTGGGATCCTTGGCAACGGCACGGGTGCAATCAGCGACCGCATCGACAAGAAGTTGTTCGTTGGTGGGCTCGTTTTTATCATGCCGCGCTTTTAACATGCGCGCTCTCATGATCAGAGTTTCCTGATCGTCGGGTTGAAGCTTCAATAATTTGTTTGCGTTGGATATGACTTGGTCGATGTTTCCTTTATCGTAGTGAATTTTTGCCAGCGCCTTGTAGGGGGTTGCCAATTTGGGGTCCAATTCAATCGCTTGATTATAATCGTTAACGGCTGGTTCGAGCAAGATCAGTTGTTCATTGATCGTGCCGCGATTCGCATAATATTGGGCATTGTTTGGATTAAGTTCCAGAGCCTTATCGAAATCAGTTAAGGCTTGGCCGAGTAGGCCTAGTTGCATTTCATAGGAGGCCCGATTTCCATAATAGAGTGCATTTTGGGGATCGAGATTAATGGCCTCGTCGGTATTCTTAATGGCAAAACTGGGATCTCCGGCAGCGGCATAAGCAAGCCCGATATTGTTATATGCTTCGGCATTTTTAGGATCGATTTGTAAAGCCTCCCGGCATTCCGTGATAGCAGTCACGTGATCTTTTTTATCGAGGCTTTGCTGACAAGAGCTCAGGTGATCCTGAAGCTTGGATGGCTCGTTGGAATCGCTTAAAGACGGCGCGCATATTAAACATATGTTGAGCAATATAGTCTTATAGAGTTTTGATTGGGTGGATTTCATTTTAGGTTTTTAATCTGTTCGTTGATGATCTGTCCTTGATGTGTGATGAGACATCCTTTGATGATTTCATCCGCTACGTCGAGTTTAAGCGTTTTTTGTTCCTTGTCCCAAAAATGTTCGATTAAATTGGCCAGGTTGTTTGAATACATTTGGCTGGCATGAACAGCAACGCGGCTCGGGAGATTTCCCAAGCCGATGATGCGTACGCCATTGGCGGTGATGACTTCTTCATTGGCCTTCGATCCTTCAACATTCCCGCCGGATTCAACGGCCATGTCAACGACGATACTGCCCGATTTCATCTGCGCGACCATCTCCTTGGTTAACACGACGGGAGCTTTGCGGCCGAAGAGTTGGGCGGTTGTGATGACTACGTCCGACTGGCTGCACACTTTCGCCATACCTTGGCGTTGCTTCTCTAATTGTTCAGGTGTTAAAGCCTTGGCATAACCGTCTTTTGTCTGTCCGGTTTCGCCGAGATCGATTTCAACGAACTTGGCGCCGAGCGATTGAACCTGCTCTTTAACAACGGCCCGGGTATCGAAGGCTTCAACGCGCGCGCCTAAGCGTTTGGCGGTCGCGACGGCCTGAAGACCGGCCACACCGGCACCGATAATAAAAACGCGAGCTGGAGTGATCGTACCCGCTGGGGTCATGAGCATGGGAAATATTTTATTGGAACGTTCCGCCGCCAGGATCACCATGACATAGCCTGCCAGGTTTGCCTGTGAACTTAAGGCGTCCATTTTTTGGGCAAGGGTTGTGCGCGGCACCATTTCCATACTGATGGCGCTTACACCGTGTGAAGCCAGAGAATTCACCAGTTCACGTTCATTAAACGGGTCGAGAAAGCTGATGTGGATGGCATTCTTTTTGATTTTTTGGACATCGTCCAAGGAAGGTTTGCGTACACGCAGGATAAGATCGCAGGAAGTAAGGATTGATTCTCGCGATTCTAATTGAGCGCCTGCTTTAATGAATTCGGCATCATCAACGCCGATGGTTTCGCCTAGCCCTGATTCAATCACAACTTGGGCGCCCAATTTGACAAGTTTACTGACCGACGGGGGAGTCAGAGCTGTCCGTTGTTCTCCTGGAAATGATTCTTTAATCGTACCAATGCGCATGCATCACTCCTTGAAATATTGCTTTAAAGACGCTATCAATAATTTTCTTTGTAATGATTTATGTCTAATATAAGGATTGACTATTATATGGTCAAGGTAAAAATCAAATATACTATTGTGTCTTGACAAGCCTTGGGCGGAAAGATATAGTGAAACGTTTCAAAAAATACTTCACAAAAAATAATTTTCAACCACTCATCGTCGAATAATTTGATTTAATACTCAAAGGAGATGTTTCGTGCCTAACAGCAGCAATCTTTTTACAGCGATCAATAATGGTGGGCCTGTTGTCTACATCCTTGCTTTTTGTTCTATCATTTCGATTACCATTATCATTGAGCGCATGATTTATTATTCTCGCTTGTCGAAAGTCAAGCGCCAGCAATTTATGACAGCAATCCGCAATCATATTGAGAAAAAGGATGTCAAGAAAGCCACAGCCTTATGCGATCATACAAGTGCGCCATTTGCGAAAGTGGTTAAGGCGGGATTATTACTGCATGACCGCAATGAGCGTTTAATTTCGCAGGCTATGGAGCGAGAGATTGTAGTTGAAACGATAAGGTTGGAACGTTTTATTAGTGTGAGTGCGACGATCGGAAGCACCGCCATTTATATCGGACTTTTAGGGACAGTCCTTGGGATTATGCGGGCCTTTCACGATATTTCTCTAAACGGCGTGGGCGGCATTAACGTCATCATCGGAGGGATCAGTCAATCGCTGATTGCAACAGCCGCCGGGCTTATGGTCGCGCTACCAGCACTTATTTCCTATAATTATTTTGTCCGTCGTATCGATCTTTTTGTCGTGGATATGGAGTTAAGTTCATCTGAACTGATTGATATCTTCGATGGATAAGTAAAGTCTTTATGAAGAGAAGATCCCGCAGTCAACGCCTCATCGCTGAGATAAACATCACTCCCTTGACCGATGTCATCCTTGTTTTGCTTTTGATCGTGATGGTGGCTACACCTTTTATTTTTCAATCGAGTATCAAAATCACCTTGCCGCAATCCAAAAGTATGCAGCAACCTCCTTTGGAGGTAACTGTGACAATTAATGCGATCGGCGATGCGTTGCTTGAGAATAAACAGTACAGCCTGCGTTTTGACCTTGATCTTTTGAAGTTTAAACTTTCCTCATTGCTGAAAGGCAAAAAGGATACGACCCTTTTAATCCGCGGCGATAAAAGTGTTCAGTATGATTATGTGATGCGTGTGGTGGATTTGGCGTCGCAGATCGGCGTCGAACACGTTGTGTTGTTGACCGAACACAAGTAATGGGCAGCCCCACTCCTGGGGTGGGGTAGATTTTGAATGATGAGGAATCTGTATGTCAAACTTAGGTAGTGTGGATCGTCCTTTGCGTGTTGCCATTATTGGCAGCGGGCCCAGTGGTTTTTATGCGGCGGCCGCATTGTTTAAGCTTGAAATTAAGGTTCAGGTCGATATGTTTGACCGCCTGCCGACTCCTTACGGCCTGGTGCGCTATGGCGTCGCTCCTGACCATCCCAAAATAAAAAATGTTATCAAAGTTTACGAGAAGGATGCGTTAATGCCGGGGTTTGCCTTCTTTGGTAACGTTAACGTTGGCGAGAATATTTCGATTAATGAGCTAAAGCGTTTTTATGACGCAATCATCATTGCCACCGGGGCTGAGACTGACAAAAAATTAGGCATTGAAGGGGAAGACCTTGTCGGCTCGCATGCCTCGACGGAATTGGTGGGTTGGTATAACGGACATCCGGATTTCCAGGATTTGAGATTTGATTTTTCTCATGAAGTGGCTGTTGTCATTGGTCAGGGCAATGTGGCGATGGATGTTTGCCGTATTTTGCTTAAGACCGTCGATGAATTGAAAAATACCGATATTACCCAGAATGCCTTGGAAGTTTTGGCGTCGAGTAAGATAAGGGAAGTTCATTGTTATGGTCGTAGGGGACCTGTTCAGGCTGCGTTTACTCCGATTGAGATTCGCGAGTTCGGTGAATTGACGGATTGTTATCCGGTCATCAATTCCGAAGATTTAAATGTTAATGAATCGAGCCTGAAAGAATTGGCGGATCCGGTACGAAAAAAGAATTTTGAAATTCTAAAAGAACTCGCGAAGATGTCCGGCGAAGGGAAGAAACGGAAACTGGTTCTTCATTTTTGTAAAAGTCCGATTGAAATTTCCGGTAAAGGGCGCGTTCAAGGGGTGATGTTTGAGAAAAATCAACTCAGCGGCGAACCGAATGCTCAAAAGGTGAGGGGAACCGGCGTTAAAGAATCGATTGAGTGCGGAATTGTTTTTCGCAGCGTCGGTTATCAGGGAGTTCTTGTTAAGGGCCTGCCGTTTGAACCGAACGCTGGTATTATCCCCAATCAAAAAGGGCGTATCATGGATTTTGAACAAGTTTTCACCGGTTTATACGCCGTGGGGTGGATTAAGCGTGGTGCAACAGGGATTATTGGGACTAATAAAGCGGATAGTGATGAATCCGTACACAGCCTCGTTGAAGATTTAGCGCATTTGATCCCATGTGTAGAGCCGTCGAGCGAAGCAGTCATGCAGTTGTTAAAGTCCAGAGAGGTGAGGGTTGTTTCATTTGCCGACTGGAAAAAGATTGATGCGGCAGAGATTGAACGCGGAAAGAAACTAGGCAAGTCGCGCGAAAAGTTTGTACGTATCAGCGGCATGCTTTCAGCGCTTTAATTTTTGAATAGGCATAGGAGCGGATTTAAAACCCGCCCCTACGAAATTGTAATAAGGAGAATTCCTATGTCGACTCAACGCAATAACCAGGATGAACCATCGGAGTCAAAAGAATATCGTAAGTTGGTTGCGGATTTAAAAGGGATTATTGATGAAGCAAAAGCCAAAGGAATAGACCTTACCCAACGCATGGATGCTTTGATGTGCACGACGTGCGGCGCCTATGAAGAGGTGACAACCCAGGGGCACAGGCTTGTGGTGGATATTAACCAGCAAACAGCGTCCATGCAGCAATTTTTGATTATCGATTGTACCCAAAAATCTTTTCAGCGCAAACAAGTGCGTTATTTCAGAACGACCTACACGTTTATTTGTTCGGCGTGCGGTGCTTATCAAAATGCCGTAATCCGCGATCGATTTCCGATGTGACACCGAAATTCTTTAGATTTCTTTTGATGAGAAAAATTCTTCTTCTTGCCATCCTTGTCTGTTGTTTTTCCCAGCAGGCTTTTGCGCTTACCAAAGAACAGTTTTACCAAAGCGGTCTTTTAAAAATGAACCGCGGCCGTTATATCGGCGCCATCGATGATTTCTCGCAGGCGATTAACCAAGATCTTGTTTATGTGGATGCTTATCTTCGGCGAGCGACAGCATATTCTCGAGAAGGGGTCAATGATCAGGCGATATTTGACTATAATAAGGTGCTCTTTATTGATTCAAATAATTTCGAGGCCTATCAAGGGCGCGCCCAGGCTTACGCAACTTTGGGTGTTTTTAATAACGCAATTAAAGATTACACCAAAGCCCTTGAGTTAAAACCAAATGAAATCAATCTATACAATAAACGCGGGTTGGCCTTTGCCAATAAGAAGCTTTATGACGACGCGATCGCTGATTTTTCCAGTGCTATTGAGCGCGACGGGTCGATTCCCGAGGTGTATTTTAATCGTGGGATTTCCTACGGTATAAAGAAAATGTACGATGCTACGGCTGAAGATTTTTCAAAGGCTATTTCTTTGGGAATGCAAGATGATGAGCTTTATTACAAGCGCGGAAAGATTTATCAGGAATTAGAGTTTTACGATAAAGCGCTAATAGATTATGCCCAGGCGATCAGCATGGATTCCCGACGGTCAGAATATTACTTTGGACATGGCATGGTGGCTGGTATTAAAGGTCTTTACGATGTCGCGATTAGCGATTTTACTCAATCTTTGGTGATTGAGCCGACCGATATTCAAAGTTTCTTTAATCGTGGGAAAATTTATGATGAATTGTCATTGTATGAAAATGCGATCGGCGATTTTTCCAGTGTTCTTAGAATTAGTCCTAAAGACAGCGGCGCATTAAGGTGGCGTGGGCTTGCGCATGCCAAGATCGGAAGGTTGGATGATGCTTTGCAGGACTTAAGCCGCGCTATTCGATATGACCCGTCAAATGAACAAATTTTTATAGAGCGCGGGTATGTTTATAAGGATAAAAATATGTTTGACCGCGCCCAAGAAGATTTTCAAAAGGCATTAGAATTAAAGCCTGGTTCTAAAAAGGCTTTTGAGGCGATGGAATCTTTGCAGAAGGCGCAAACGCCGAAGAGTTAAGTCGAAGGGGGCGGAGAAAGGTCGTATATGCCGCAGGATATGCACGGTGGGCAGATTTAATTGAACCCGCTTTTGATAATCTGGGCCGCTGAATAGAAACTTTCCGTCAGTTTGTTTTTAATCGATAACGCAGTCGGTGGGGTAGGTCTTGGCCATTAACTCTGCAGTCGTCGGATTATCTTTGAACATTTGAATTAAATAATCCATTCCAACGCGGCGATTAAAGGCTCCGAGCGATTCTTCGGATTTCATATTTGTTTTATAATGTTTGAACAATGTGTCTAGCACCACGACGACACTTTCCGGTGGGATCATGCGCAGGTACATTTGATCATCGCTGCTGATGACAGGGCGTCCTTGAAAACGCGCGTCTTCAGAACCCATTAATCTCATTTGATAACGGTCCATGCCACTGCCGACAAATCCAACCGCTTTTGTCGATGGACGAAAGCACTGACGTTCGCATCCGGTGATACCGATTGATTCTGTAAGATCGCCCCAGCCTAATTTTTCCAATTCATCGATCAGTTTTGGAATGAATCGTTCGGAGTCAGTATAAGTCAATCGGCAGGTATCGCGCCCAACGCATGCGCCGGAGAGAAGTCGTAAACGAGAGTAGGGTTTCCCATTACGTTTGCCCCAGCCAAAGCTTTTTAAGTCTGCTTCAAAATCATTTTTTATTGCTTCCGGGATGTTTGTAAAGATAACGTCCTGATTCGGCGTGATCATGACTTCAACGGGATATTTGTTTATGATCGCGCGCATCATGGTTTTTAATTTGCCGTTTGGACTGGAATCAATAATGCGGCCGGTTTCAATAAAAGCGCCGTAGGACCATAATCCGTTGGAAGGCTGTTTCATCCATCCGAAATGAAGATCGCGGGCTCCGACGTCATAATCAGCAATCGGCATATCCGGCATCCAACCCAAACGTTCTTTCAGGCGGTCGCGGAACCATGGTATTCCTTTTGACTTGACCAAATATTTGATGCGCGCCCATTGACGGTTTTGCCGATCGCCCCATTCTTCATGAATATGGACAAGCGCGTCCATGACTTTTAATAGCCGGGCTTCATCAACGATACATACAGGCTGCGCGAGGCAAGCCATAGCGGGTTTTCCGTTTCTCTCACCCTGGCCGCCGCCGATATAGATTTGAAAGCCTTTGACTTTATTGTCGGCAATCACAGGAACAACGCCCATGTCGTTAGTCAGAACCTCAACGCAGTTCTCATTGTAAAGTTTGCCGGTTTTTTCGTCGCGATGCACGGCGGAAAAGCCGATTTTAAATTTACGGTTGAGCAATTGCGGCCCGTAGGCAAATGATTCTGTTGGCCGGCGCAGCTGTTTAGGGTCGATGGCCCAGACTTCGATGAATGGTTCGAGCGGTAATTGAAAATAATCGCCGGTTTTTTGCGCCCAGGCATTGCCGTTAAATACGTCGGAGAAACGTGACAAAGGGCAGGCCATGACGTTGCGGGTGTTGTCCCCGCAGCCGTTTAAACTGTTGTATCCTTTTTCGGCAATGGATTTGATCATGTCCATAACGCCTTTTTTACTGACCCAATGGAATTGAATATTCTGTCGTGTTGTCAGGCGGATGGATGGGTTTCCATCAAGGTCTTTGGTATATTTTTCCGAAAGGTCATCGATCAGGTTCCATTGATCTCGGGTGATTGGCCCGCCGCCGGGAATAGAAACGCGGATCATGTACATCCAATCTTTTTCCGTCCCGGTTTTGGCGCGGTTAAATTCAAGATAGATTCCGTGAGATTTAGCCAAGGCTTCGGCTTCCCAGGTAAGATCACCGCGCGAATCGTCATTGAACTCCTGCTTGACGGTTCCGCGGATCATATTGGCGGCGATCTTGTTGTGTTCTTCCTTGCAGAGATCTGCCTGTGGTGTCTTGAAATTTGGGGTGAATGGTCTTCTGTTAGCCATAGGTTATTTTCGATAGGTTAAAATGTAGAGGAGGGTTTTAAACCTTCCCCTACAGGATTTTCATATATTAAAGGACACCTTTGGAAAGTCAACGGTTTTTTCCGTATGTATGACGGTTTAAATGATGGCGGGTAAATAAATAAAAAATAAAAGGTAGCTGCTGACTTTTTTCAAAAAGTATCCAGCTGACATATTGCATTGAAGTCGGCTTTGTAAATGATTAGACTATAAACATGTCAATTAATTCAGCTCCATATGTCGGCCGATGGTGGCGTCCTTTAGAGGACAGTAGGATTTTGTGTACACTTTGTCCTCGCGCCTGTGCTTTGAAAGAAGGCCAGCGCGGGTTTTGTTTTATCCGTCAGAATTTGGGTGGTCAAATGGTGTTGACCACCTACGGCCGCTCCAGTGGTTTTTGCATCGATCCTATTGAGAAAAAGCCGCTCAATCATTTCTTTCCCGGAACGAGTGTTTTGTCCTTCGGCACGGCCGGATGTAATCTGGGTTGCAAATTCTGCCAGAACTGGGACATCAGCAAATCCAAAGAATCCGACCGGCTAACCGATGCGGCAACTCCTGCCAAAATCGCATTGGCTGCCAAAGAGCTCGGCGTCAAGAGTATTGCCTTCACGTATAATGATCCGGTCATCTTCGCGGAATATGCCATTGATGTGGCCCAGGCCTGTCACGCGCAGGGGATTTACACGGTTGCGGTTACGGCCGGATATATGACTGATGACTCCCGTCCGGAATTTTATAAACATATGGATGCGGCCAATGTGGATCTTAAGGGTTTTACCGAGGATTTTTATCAAAAGATCACGTCCGGCCATCTGCAACCGGTATTAGACACGTTAAGGTATTTAAAACATGAAACTAGTGTCTGGTTTGAGATCACGACGCTATTAATTCCGGGGCTCAATGATTCCGAAGCTGAGCTTCATGCGATGTCTGAATGGATTAGGGAGAATCTCGGAGCGGATGTTCCGCTGCATTTCACCGCATTTCATCCCGATTATAAAATGTTGGATCGTCCCGCGACTCCTTCGCAGACATTAACCCAAGCCCGCGCGATTGCGATGTCTAAAGGATTACATTTCGTTTATACCGGTAATGTGCACGATTCCAGTGGTTCCAGCACATATTGTCCCGGATGCGGTCAAAGGGTGATTGAACGCGACTGGTTTGAGTTAGGGAAATATCATGTGACAGCAAAAGGTGAATGCGGATTTTGCAAAACGAAGATTGCCGGTTTTTTTGATGAGCGGCCCGGCTCCTGGGGTGCCAAAAGACTTGGAGTCAGTTTGTCGTGAAGCAATTTTACCAAAATTGTCCTTTGCCAAAGGTTTGACGATCGGTATAATGACGACAAGTTTATTAAAAACCATTTCACATCCCCGGGGTTGGGAATGGTTCTAAATTATGATCGGAAGTATTTTGATGGAAATCTCCAAGGACGATTCCGCTTTAAATCCAAAAGATACAACTAAGCTCATGGTTGATAAAGATATGCTCATCGATGCTTTAAAAAAGCTTATTGATGAGTATCCAGCGGAACGTATTCCCCGTAATGTGGTCAGGCAGGCATTGATTAAAGTTATGGGATCATCGAGCTTAGGGGATTTAAGCGATCATCCTGATTTGCAAAAGCTGGACCAAATTTTGATTAAAGCCAGGTCAGTGAATTCTTCTTAATTTTTCGTTTAATTGAGAAAATTGGATTGGTAGATTTTTAAAAGGAGTATTTATGAAATTGCTAAAAGTTGTTTTCAGTCTTTTCGCCGTTTTAATATTTGCTATCCCGTCTTATGCGGCGATTGGCAGGGCGGTTATCAAAGGGACGGTAAAAGATTCAGCTGTTCTTGGGTCGGTTTCCATTATGGAGATGAACGATGGTCTTCAAATTGAAGCCAGTGTGGCCAATGTTTCGGCGGGCAAGCACGGCTTTCATGTCCATGAGAAAGGCGATTGCGGTGATGAAGGCAAGGCGGCAGGCGGGCATTTTAATCCCCAAAAAGTTGCTCACGGGTTTATGCCTAAAGATGGCCAGATGCATGCGCATACCGGAGACATGGGAAATATTGAAGCGGGTGCTGACGGTAAGGGTAAATTAAGTATTTTTTTGCCAGGCGTTCATTTGATCGCTAAAGATCCCAGTGTCGCCGGATTGGCGGTTATCTTGCATGAAAAGGAAGATGATTTCGGCCAGCCGACGGGGAATGCCGGCGGCCGCATCGGTTGCGGGATTATCATGATTGAAGACGAAGGTGCTGCCAGCGCCAATGCATCGGATGACCTTACCAACTCCGGGGGTGAGGGTGGTTAAGGTAGAGAATTCGGTTTTGCTGGTAATCGATGTGCAGGGAAAATTGGCTGGCTTGATGCATGATTCTGGTTATTTACGTCGTGTTCAAGGGATGATCAAGATCGCGCAAATTCTCAGTATTCCGATTATTATAACCGAACAGTCGCCGGAAAAGATCGGGAACACAATTCCGGAAATTAGTGAAATCCTGCCAGAAAATATTCCGATTAAGAAACAAAGCTTCAGTTGCTGCGGCGAACCTGCTTTTATGGATGCGTTTAAACGCGTCGGCCGTTCGCAGGTAATTGTAACTGGAATTGAAACTCACGTCTGTGTTTATCAAACTGTAAGAGATCTTCTGACGGCAGGGCGTGACGTTTATCTTTTGGTGGATGCGGTTTCTTCGAGGTCGCCTCAAAATGCCGCGATTGGTATTGGACGCGCCAAGGATGACGGTGCCACATTGACGACGCTTGAAATGATTGTGACCGAATTAATCCAATCAACCAGGCATTCCAAGTTCCGGGAGATCATGGCGTTATTAAAAAATGCTTAATTAGATGGAGGATGGTTGATAGTGGATGGCTGATGGAAACCATAAATCATCACCTGTCGACTATCTCCTATCAACTAGTTGGAGGTTGCTAAATGAGCGATATTCTCGATGATTTAAACAAACAGGCATTGGATAATCTTATGTTCGAGGATCGTCTTTTTCCAGTGCCGGATAAATTTAAGAAACAAGCTAATGTCCAGGATCAAGATTTGTTTAAGCTCGCTCAAGAAGATCGTTTGAATTATTGGGCAAGCTGGGCAAAAAAACTGGATTGGTTCAAACCATGGAATAAAATTCTTGAGTGGGATTCGCCGTATTCAAAATGGTTTTTAGGCGGAACTTTGAACGCTTCCTATAATTGTTTGGATCGTCATGTTAAAAATGGATTGGGCTCGAAGGTCGCAATTCTTTGGGAAGGTGAGAATGGCGACAGTCGAATTGTTACTTATCAGCAGGCACTCGATGAAGTTAATAAACTCGCTAGTGTTTTCAAGTCATTGAATGTAAAAAAGGGCGATCGTGTTGCCATTTATATGCCGATGATTCCCGAGGCGGCATTTGCTATGTTGGCTTGCGCGCGTATCGGGGCGGTGCATTCGGTGGTCTTCGGCGGTTTTTCTTCGGAAGCCTTGAGTGAACGCATCAATGATTCGCAATGTAAAGTTTTAATTACCGCCGACGGCGGATATCGTCGAGGCAGTATTGTCGATCTTAAAGGCATGGCTGATAAAGCCCTGGAAACATGCCCGACAATCCAAAAAGTCATTGTCGCACAACGGACAAAAAATCCCGTTGAGATGAAAGCCGGCCGTGATGGCTGGTATCACGATTTAATCAAAACAGCCGCGCCTTCCTGCCCGCCTGAAGAGATGGATTCCGAAGACCTTTTGTTTATTCTTTATACTTCCGGGTCGACGGGAAAACCCAAAGGCATTATGCATACGACCGGCGGATATATGACCGGGGTATATGCAACCACACAAATGGTTTTTGATTTGAAACCCGACGATATTTTCTGGTGCACGGCCGATGTCGGCTGGGTCACCGGGCATAGTTATTTCGTGTATGGCCCGATGTCGAACGCGGCCACGCAAATTATGTATGAAGGCGCTCCTGATTTTCCTGAACGTCATCGTTTTTGGAAGATCATTGAAAAATATAAAGCGACCATTCTCTATACTGCCCCGACGGCGATTCGTGCATTTATGAAATGGGGGGTCGAGTGGCCAAAAGGTTGTGATCTCTCCAGCCTGCGTTTGTTAGGCAGCGTCGGTGAGCCCATCAATCCCGAGGCATGGATTTGGTATCACGAAAATATCGGCGGCGGAAAGTGCCCCATTGTCGATACCTGGTGGCAGACGGAGACTGGGGCCATTATGATCTGCCCATTACCTGGTATCACGCCGCTTAAGCCTGGTTCTGCGACCAAAGCATTGCCCGGCATTGAGGCGGATGTCCTGACGGAATCTGGAAGCAGTGTACAAAAAGGTGGGGGTATACTTGCGATCCGTTCACCATGGCCGTCGATGTTGCGTGGAATTTGGGGAAACCCTGAGCGATATAAAAATACTTATTGGGGGAAATGGGACGGGAAGTATTATTTTCCCGGCGATGGTGTAGTTCGTGATAAAGATGGATATTTGTGGCTGATGGGACGCATCGATGATGTTATGCTTATTGCCGGCCACAACATTGGAACCGCCGAGGTTGAAAGTGCGCTGGTGGATCATAAAGCTGTCGCGGAATCCGCGGTTATCGGGGTTAAAGATGATCTAAAGGGTCAGGCTATTGTTGCTTTTGTTATTCTGAAAGAAGGCCTTGAGCCGACGCCCGATATGGAAGAGGTGCTCAAGAAACATGTGGCGGCAAAGATCGGATCGATCGCGCGTCCTAAACAAATTATATTTACAGCGGATGTGCCAAAAACACGTAGCGGTAAAATCATGCGTCGTCTGTTGCGCGATATTGCCGAAGGCCGTGCGTTGGGAGATGTCACGACACTTGCCGACGCAAATGTGGTGGCGAAGCTAAAAGAAAAGTACGACGACGCTTAATACGTCTACCCAGCCCCAAGGGTGGGGTAGGTTCAATCAACTGAAATAAAAGGAGAATGTATGAATCAGTCGAATGCAATCATTTTAAAGAAAACTAGAAGTATGTGTCTTTTATACGGCATTGCATGCTTGATGACAGGGTTGATCAATTTTTCAATACTCAATGAACATGGTTTGGGAATGATTTTGGGCACAATTGCTATTTTAGGATTCTGGCGCATATCGCACAAGATGAAGAGTGTGATGGGCTCTGAAGGGATTAAGTAGTATTTGTGTCAAGCGCATTGGCCGAACAATGTGCGGGGATGATAGAAGAGGCTTCTTTTGTTGCGGTTTTAACCGGTGCCGGAATTTCCACGAATGCCGGTATACCGGATTTTCGCGGGCCGCAGGGTTTATATGTCACCAAGCAATACGATGCTGAAAAAATATTCGACATCGGGCATTTTTATAGCGACCCCAAACCGTTTTATGAATTTGCCCATGATTTCGTTTCTCTCGAGTCGAAGATCATGCCTACCGTAGCGCACCGTTTTTTAAAAACACTTGAGAGGAAAGGTAAACTTAAAGGTGTAATTACGCAGAACATTGACGCGTTACATCAGAAGGCCGGTTCTAAGAATGTTTATGAGATGCACGGCAGTTTCTGGCAAAGTGCCTGCATTGAATGCGGCGCGCCATTTTCGTATGATGAATTAAAAATTCGAATGAAGAAAACATTTGTTCCGTTATGCGCCTGTGGTTCTGTGATAAAGCCGGATATCGTGTTTTTCGGCGAGAATGTCAAACATTACGAAGAAGCCGTGGCTTTGGCGCAAGAATCGGATCTTTTTATGGTGATCGGTTCTTCGTGCGTAGTTTTTCCGGCAGCAATAATCCCAACGCTTGCGCCGGGGAAGATTGTCCTGATCAATAAGGGCAAAGTTCAGCTTAATCTGTATAACATCGCCCTGGATGTTCAGGAAGATGCGGATGAGTTTTTAGCGCAGGTATCAGCGTATTTGAAGTGGTAAGAGTTAAGTGATAAGTGATAAGTGGTAAGTAAGAGGTTGGTATTAGGGGTTGGTGTTATGAGTAAATATTACGATTCCATACAATTATTTCTTCTTACCACTTACCACCAGTTTGCGGATAAATTAGCTATACCACTTACCAGTAATCGGCGGATTCATCGGCTATACCACTTTCTACTTATTTTTTGCTTTCTTTTATTTTTTCCCCAAGCAAATGCCGCCGAGCTCCCGCTAAATCTTATTAAACTTCCACCGGGATTTAAGCTTGAGATTTACGCTACTGGCGTGACCAATGCGCGGGCCATGACCTTGGGCGCTCAGGGAACATTGTTTGTGGGTTCGTATCAAGAAGGCAAGGTTTATGCCGTCGTTGATAAAAATCATGATTATAAAGCTGACGCCGTTTATGTCATTATTCAGAAAATGCTTATGCCGATCGGTGTGGCATTTAGGGGGAGTTCTTTGTATGTCTCGGAGGTCGGACGGATTTTGCGGTTTGATAATATTGAAGATAATTTGGAACATCCCTTGGAACCTGCGGTTGTAACTGAGCAACTTCCGCGAGACACGTGGCATGGGGCAAAATATATTCAGTTTGGTCCCGACGGACTTTTGTATGTTCCGGTAGGGGCTCCTTGCAATGTCTGCGAACCGGCCAGCCTTTGGTATCAAACCATTCTGCGTATGCAGCCCAATGGCGACGAGATGGAGGTCTATGCTAGCGGCATACGAAATACCGTCGGATTCACCTGGGATCCGCAAACTAAAGAGATGTGGTTCACCGATAACGGACGTGATAATTTGGGGGATGATATTCCTTCAGATGAACTTAATCATGCGCCTCACAAGGGGATGAATTTCGGTTTTCCTTATTGCCATCAAGGAGATATTCCTGATCCGCTTTTTGGCGGACAACATCCTTGTTCTGAATTTACACCGCCGGCATTAAAGACGGGTGCTCATGTGGCCGGGCTTGGCTTAAAGTTTTACACCGGCACAATGTTTCCTGAGAAATACCGGGGCCGTATATTTTTGGCTCAGCATGGATCATGGAACAGGTCCCAGAAAATCGGGTATCGGATCATGACTGCCGAGATCAAGGATAATAAGGTCGTCGGTTATGAGCCTTTTGCCCAAGGCTGGCATGTCGGAAATTTTGTGTGGGGGCGGCCTGTGGACATCCTTATTTTGCCTGACGGTTCCATGCTTGTATCTGACGATCATGCGGGTGTTATTTATCGCATCACCTATCAAACGCCATGAGTATTCATCCTGGTACCCCGTCAAATCTGTTTAAAGCAACTATCATCCAAAAGAGAAGTCGTCACGGGGGTCGAGCATGGGGCTTGGCATTAATTTTATTACTAACGACTTTTCTTTATCTGCCGACGTTAGCGCAATCGTTTGTTTCTTGGGACGACCAAGGGCATTTGACTGAGAATCTGCAGGTCCGTAATCTAAAACCAGACAATATTGGGGCGATTTTTCAGTCAGACGTTAATCAGACATATATTCCTCTGACAATCTTCACTTTTGCCATCGAGTATCATTTTTTCAGCTACAATTCTTTCGTTTATCATTTGGATAATTTACTACTGCATTTGGGTGTTGTAGCTTTTTTGTATTTCTTGACGCTGTGTTTGGGTTTTTCAGCGTCTGTTGCCTTGTTGGCTTCTTTGCTTTTTGCGATTCATCCGATGCACGTGGAATCCGTGGCTTGGGTGACTCAGCGCAAGGATGTACTTTATTCGTTTTTTTATATGTTGGCATTATGGCAATACACTTTTTATATTCAGGAGAAAAAAGTATCCGTCTATTTTTTAACGTTACTGTTCGCAGTTTTAAGTATTCTGGCTAAGCCGATGGCCTTGAGCCTGCCGTTGGTTTTATTTTTATTGGACTGGTTTTTAGGACGGCGTTTTAACTGGCGGCTGATTATTGAGAAGGTGCCGTTTTTTTTAGTTGTCTTTGGGATCGCTTGGTTGACGTATGCTATGAATATGCGGGCCATTGACCTTCAATTCCCTTCGGCAATTCTCACTTGGGTTTGGTGCTTTGTTTTTTATTTGGCAAAGTTTGTTTTTCCATCGGAGCTATTGGTTCTCTATCAGGTTCCTCGGTCGGTGTCTTTGCTTAATGCGGAATTTTTATTTGCAGCCATTTTATTTTTAGTCTTGGTTTTAGGATTAATCCGTTTTAAACAAAATCGAATATTTCTTTTTGCAGTCGGATATTTCTTCTTGTCCATATTCTTTTTGCTGCGTTTTGATGATCAAAAAGATTTGACGATAGTTGCTGATCGATTCATGTATCTTCCGAGCGCCGGCATTTGTATTTTCCTTGGATGGGGCGCTATGCGTTTATTAGAATTGGCTGGGAAGAACGACAAAAGAATTAGATTATTTATTTTAACAGGGCTTGTGGCTATTATTTTTGTTCTTGCTTTCATGACGTCCAGTCGGGTGCGCTTGTGGGGAAACGAGTATTTACTTTGGGATCAAGTGGCAAAACGTTATCAAAACGCCGTTGCCTATAGCCAATTGGGAAATTATTTTCTTAAAAAGGACGATTTTAAAAAAGCTCTGGAAAATTATCAAAGGGCGATCGCCATCAGCCCGTCTTACAGCAAGCCGTACAGTAATATTGGTATGGTCATGGTCAAGCTTGGCAATTATGAGCAAGCGGTTGAATTCTTTTCACAGACTATTAAGTTGGAGCCGAAGGAATCTGGTATCACGTTTACTAATCGTGGATATGCTTATGTGAGTTTAGGCAGGAACGCGGATGCGTTGGCGGATTACAATCATGCTATTGCTGTTGATAAGCGGTATCTGCCCGCTTATTTAAATCGGGCCACACTTTATAAAAATCAAAAAGATTTTACTCGAGCAATGGCTGATCTCGATTCAGTGTTACGGATTGATCCCGGTAACAAGGCCGCCCAGAACAATAGGCAAATATTAAGGAAAATGATTCTGGATGAAAATTCTCATTAGATTGTTGTGTCTTTTTTTGAGCGTGATTACATGTTCATCTTGTATCAAACCTGATACTCGATCATTTAGTTTTGCTCCGCCGGATGGCAAGACGCTTCTTTTGATCGGCCAGGATAAAGACACGATTGATCGATATGTTAAGTCAACTGGCCATAATCCAGTTGGGCTTATGGTGTATACGTCGGTGCAGGAAGCTCGTGGGCTTTGGGATGCCGCGGATTATGGATCAGGTGTCATGCATGCGCAGGCTATAATCGACGATTATCCAGGTGCCGCGATTCAGATCGGACTTTATATGGTGGACGCTTTGCAGGAAATACTCGAAGGGAAATTTGATTCTAATTTGGATAAGATCGCCGCTTGGATCAAAAAATCGAATCGTCCTATTTATATGCGCATCGGTTATGAATTTGATCTGCCTCAGAATAAGTATGATCCTGTGCTTTATAAAAAAGCATATCGTTATATTGTCGACCGTTGGCGTTTGCAAAACGTCAAAGCTTCTTATGTCTGGCATTCCTATGGCCATTTAAATCTTGAAAAGCCGATGATGGATTGGTATCCCGGAGATGATTATGTGGATTGGTTTGGGATATCATTTTTCAGCGCCTTTAACGACGGAGATGTGAAATGGATGGTGAATCGCGCTAGAGAACACAACAAACCAATGATGCTTGCCGAGGCAAGTCCGTTTGGCACAGGAATTCAAAAAGGGGAAGTCTCCTGGAATCTGTGGTTCAAAGGATTTTTTGAAACAATCGACAGATATAATATTGCCGCGGTCTGTTATATCAATTCGAATTGGGACATCATGCCCATGTGGAATGGCCAAGGTTGGGGTGATTCCCGAATCGAGGCCAACAGTGTTGTTAAAGAAAAATGGCTTAAGGAAATTAAGCGTGAACGTTTTATCCGGTCTAATAAGGACTTGTTTAAAATATTGAATTATTAATCTATGGGCAAGAAACGCAAAAAAATCAAAATTTTGATTAGGCCAATGAATAATATTCGAGAATCTTTTTCCTCTCTCGAACATTGGCATGTGAAGATCGTCGCGGGTTTGTGTGTGTTGGGCTTTTTGATTTATGCGAATACGTTTGCATCCTCATTTCATTTTGATGATGTTGCGGTCATTATTAATAATCCAGCTATCCGTAATCTTTGGGATCTGAGCGGTATCTTCAATGCGTTTAACACACGGGTCGTTCCAGGATGGACATTTGCTGTCAATTACGCTTTGGGTCAGTTGAATGTGGCAGGGTATCATTTCTTAAATATTTGGCTGCACGTATGCGTTGCGGTTTTGCTTTATGCCTTTGCTCATCAGCTGTTGAATTTGCATGAGGGGGGCCAAAGACGAAACGATATTCAAAAGATATGGATTGCTTTTGCGGCCGCGTTGATTTTTCTTGTCCATCCTCTGGCGACTCAACCGGTCAATTATATTTGGCAGCGCACAACGCTATTAGTGACATTCTTTTATCTGGGCACGCTCGTGCTCTATGTTCATTCTTATCTCAATAAATCTAGAGGATTTTACATTGCGGCGTTGGGAATATGTTTGTTGGCCATGATTTCCAAGGAGAATGCGTTTTTATTGCCGGTTATGCTTATGTTATTTGAATTAATATTTTTTCGTGATCAGATGAGGGCGAAAAAGTTTTGGTTCCGGGTTTTACCATTTATTCTTATGATGGCAATTGTGCCTATTCTTTTGCAGCGCACCGATGTGTTGACACTGGATTTGATGCGCCCGCATAGTTTGACACAGGGAGTTTCACAAGATGTTGTTTCAAGGAAAGATTACCTGCTGACACAGGTGAATGTTTTGCGATCGTATTTGCGTTTTTTTATCGTTCCTGTCGGGCAGAATGTGGATCATGATTATCCTCGTGCGTCTTTAACGGGCTGGGCGGCGTGGGTTATATCTCTTTCTGTGCTTGTTTTGTTTCTGTCGATGGGGTTATATTTTTCTTCACGCAACAGGATTATGTCACTTTGTATTTTCTGGTTTTTTGTAACTACCTTGATTGAGTCTTTGGTCACAAGTCCAGATTTCTTTGTTGAACATCGCCTGTACTTACCGATGGTTGGGTTGTGTCTTGGATCAGCAATTTTTTTATTTGACTCGCTAGGGATTAGGAATATCAAAATCGGCGTGAGTATCGTTTTAATTATTGTTAGCGTGTTTGCTGTGTTATCCGTGAAAAGAAATTTGGTTTGGAGGGATGATTTAACATTATGGAGCGATGCCGTTGAGAAATCGCCGTTAAAGGCGCGACCGTTTAATAATCGAGGATTGGTTTTTAAAAAAGTTGGATATCTCGATTTGGCCTTGAATGATTTTAACCGCGCCATTGCGATCGACCCGAAATATGTTCAAGCCTATCAAAACCGGGGGCACCTCCAGAAAATGAAAGGCAATTATGACGCGGCTCTGGCAGATTATTCCGCAGTACTTGTGTTGGAGCCTGGGAATGCGGATATTTATGCGTCGAGAGCAAGTATATATAAGAGAAAAGGCGAGATGGACAAAGCCATGGTTGATTATACGGCTTCCATTAAATTAAATCCAAAAAACCCGGAAAATTATAGTCTACGCGCCTATCTTTACCAATTAAAGGGCGAGTTCGATAAGGCGCTGGCAGATTATAGTATGGCGATTTTGGTTCAGCCGCAATATGTGTATGCCTATAATAACCGTGGTAATCTTTATTTAGAAAAAGGTGATTTGACCGATGCGATTGATGACTATAATCACTCCATCAGGATTGATCCTAATTTTGGCGAAGCTTATATGAATCGTGCCGTCGTCTATTTTTATCAGAGAAAGTTAAACGAGAGTAAAGCCGATGTCGATCGGGCCCGCCAATTGGGCTTAACGCCTAAAGCAGAATTTGTACGCACTCTTAAAAATGCGTTACAGGGCAAAAATATCGCTATGCATCCTTGACATGCCGTTAGACAGAGTTAAAATAAAATTAATTTAGAACTTAAAAAGTCACATCAACAAAGAGGTGGAAAATGATTCGAATTTATAGTTTTGTTATTTTAATGGCGTTGGCTGGATTTGTATTTATTCAAACAGCGTCTGCGCAGGATTCCGAAGCCCTTGACGCAGCTCAAGCGGCGGTTGCCGAACCGGTTGCCGAACCGGTTGCTGTTTCAGCAGATGAACCTGCTCAAGCACCTGCGCCTGTAGCATCCGCCCCTGTTGGTGCTCCCACGCCCACTGTAGAGCCGACCATTCTTAAGCAGTTAAAAGATCACGAGCCTATTCCTATTCGAAGCAGTTTTGATCAGGCGATCGATACTAGCGGGAACCGTACGATTGAATATGATGAAATCAAAGAATATATAAAATCCATCAAGGCCTCGTTGTCTAAGGGTGGCCGGTATCCAACGAATACTGATATCCTTTATCATTTTGACAAAAATCATGACGGTTATATGGATGGTGGAGACGTGTCGGCATTGGAATCGCATATTCGTTAATTACATTGATAAAAATATATGTGCCTTGAATTATTCAGGTCGTCTATTGGAAAGAAGCAGATCATAGCAGTTACGGGTCTGCTTCTTATCCTTTTTTTGATCGGCCATCTTGTTGGGAATCTCTTAATTTATGGTGGGCCTGCTGTTTTTAATGGTTACGCTGCCATGCTTGCTAAAGCGCGCCCCGTCGTGTTTATTATTGAAATGGCCCTTCTCGCTGTATTTATAATTCATATCTTAGTAACTCTGTGGTTAGTTCTCGAAAATATAAAAGCTGCTGGCGTACCGCGTTATGCTGTCAAGAAAACGCGTGGTCAGCGCTCTTGGGCTACACAATTGCGCGTTTATACTGGTTTATTTTTGATTGCGTTTGTCGTTTGGCATTTGTTTGATTTTACGTTAAGCGATCATGCAGGTCCTCGTAGCATTATGGCGCACAAGAGCCTTGGGCTTTATGGTGTTGTTTATAATTCTTTTTTAAACCCGATTCATAGCCTGCTTTATATTATCGCCATGGCGTGTTTGGGCTTGCACTTGGCGCATGGCGTTCAAAGTTTAATGCAAACTTTCGGTTGTAATCATCCCAAATACACTCCAATGGTTCATGCGGTCAGTAATCTTTTTGGCGTTGCCATAGCCGTAGGCTTTGGCTCAATTCCGATTTATGTTTTGATCCGTGGATAGACGACTATGTTGGATTCTAAAATTCCATCCGGCCCGCTTCAAGATAAATGGACCAACCATAAGTTCAATTTAAAATTGGTCAATCCTGCCAATAAAAGGAAATACACTGTTCTTGTTGTTGGAACGGGATTGGCTGGGGCTTCCGCCGCCGCGTCTTTATCTGAGATGGGATATAACGTGGAAGTATTTTGTTTTCAGGACTCGCCGCGTCGCGCTCATAGTATTGCCGCCCAAGGAGGGATCAATGCGGCCAAGAATTATCCCAACGACGGAGACAGTATAAAGCGTTTATTTTACGACACGATTAAAGGCGGTGATTTTCGTTCCCGCGAGGCTAATGTTTATCGTCTGGCCGAGGTTTCCAATAATATTATTGATCAATGCGTGGCTCAGGGTGTACCGTTCGCGCGCGAATATTCAGGCTATCTCGAGAATCGTTCTTTCGGCGGCGCGCAGGTTTCGCGCACATTTTATGCGCGCGGCCAAACGGGCCAACAACTTTTGTTGGGAGCGTACAGCGCTTTGATGAAAGAGGTCAGCCGCGGTTCGGTCAAAATGCATCCGCGTACCGAGATGCTGGATTTGGTTGTGATCGACGGTGTGGCCAAAGGAATTATTGTTCGCGATCTTGTGACGGGCAAGTTAACTTCGTATGCCGGTGACGCCGTTGTGCTGGCGACCGGCGGTTACGGTAATGTTTTTTATCTTTCCACGAATGCCAAAGGTTCGAATGTGACCGCGATCTGGCGCGCGCACAAGAAAGGCGCATTTTTAGCTAACCCTTGTTACACCCAAATTCATCCCACCTGCATTCCGATTCACGGTGATTATCAATCGAAGCTGACACTCATGAGCGAAAGCCTCCGTAATGACGGGCGAGTTTGGGTTCCTAAAGATAAAAATGATAAACGCAAGCCTAGTGAAATTTCCGAGCAGGAACGTGATTATTTTCTCGAGCGAAAATATCCAAGTTTTGGAAATCTTGTGCCGCGTGATATTGCCTCACGTAATGCCAAAGAACAATGCGATGCCGGTAAAGGTGTCGGCCTGACGGGGCAAGCGGTTTATCTTGATTTTGCGGACGCGATTAAACGTTTAGGAAAATCTGTCATTCAGGAAAGATACAGTAATCTTTTTGACATGTATAAAAAGATTACTGACGACAATCCCTATGAAACTCCAATGATGATTTATCCGGCGGTGCATTACACGATGGGTGGTTTGTGGGTTGATTATAATTTAATGAGCAATCTTCCTGGATTGTTTGTTATTGGGGAAGCAAATTTTTCTGATCACGGGGCTAACCGATTGGGGGCGAGTGCTCTCATGCAGGGTCTTGCTGACGGTTATTTTGTGCTGCCGTACACCATTGGGGATTATTTGGCGAAATCAGCGCCTGTTGCTAAAAATATGATGGAACATTCTGCATTTCAGGAAGCCTGGAGGCATGCTGATGAAAAGATCAAGTACATGCTTTCAATTAAAGGCAAACGTACCGTTGATGATTTTCACCGTGAGCTTGGGAAATTATTGTGGGATAAGTGTGGTATGGCGCGTAATGAATCTGGTCTTAAAGAAGCCTTGCGGCGGATTCCCGCTATTCGTGATGAATTTTGGCAGAATGTTACTATTCGCGGTTCAGAAGGGGAACTTAATCAAACTCTCGAGAGGGCCGGCAGAGTTGCTGATTTTTTAGAATTTGGTGAGCTGTTGGTCACTGATGCGCTTCATCGCCGGGAATCCTGCGGCGGTCATTTTCGTGAAGAATTTCAAACTCCCGAGGGTGAGGCGTTGCGTGATGATGAGAATTTTACTTATGTCTCCGCTTGGGAATACACAGGCGTCGGTAAAGCGCCGAATCTTCATAAGGAAGAATTAAAGTTCGAGGAAGTGCATTTGTCGCAGCGGAGTTATAAGTAGAGAAGATGGGAGATAGTGGATGGCTGATGGTTTCTATCAACCATCGCCTATCAACTATCCACAAAGTATATGAGCAAAACAATTAATCTCACACTAAAAGTTTGGCGTCAAAAATGTGGTGATCCTAAAGGCCTTTTCGAGACATACAAGGCTAAGGATGTAGACACCGACATGTCATTTCTTGAGATGCTTGATGTCCTCAATGAACGTTTGATCAAGGATGGCAAGGATCCCATCTCATTCGATCATGATTGCCGGGAAGGAATTTGCGGCGCTTGCGGCGCGGTTGTTAACGGCCAAGCCCATGGCCCGCTTGAAGGAACAACTCTTTGTCAACTACACATGAGAAATTTTAACGACGGGCAAACACTTGTCATCGAGCCGTGGCGTGCCAAAGGATTTCCTGTCCTCAAAGATTTGATTGTTGATCGTTCTTCTTTCGATAGGATTATTCAGGCTGGCGGTTTTATATCGATCAAAAGCGGGTCGGCTCCGGATGCGCATGCGATACCGGTTTCCAAACCTGATTCAGATCGTGCTATGGATGCTGCGCAATGTATAGGCTGTGGAGCTTGTGTCGCCGCGTGTCCTAACGGATCTGCTATGCTTTTCGTTGGGGCCAAGGTATCGCATTTCGCGTTATTGCCTCAAGGCCGTGTTGAAGCCTCACAGAGGGTTCAATTGATGGTCAAGCAAATGGATCGAGAAGGTTTCGGTAATTGTTCCAATGAATATGAATGTGAGGCAGCCTGCCCGAAAGAGATTAGTGTCGCCAACATCGCCCGCATGAACAAAGAATATCGCAACTCCATTCTATCCACCGATTCTAAGTAACCCAAGAATTTCAATAAGTATTACTACAAAATAACCTGCCCGGGATAACGTTCTGGACAAGCTCAAAACAGACGGGTAGAATGCTTGAAATTTCTTAGTCACATTCAATCAATAATAGTATGTCTATGGTTATCGATAAATCAACAATTCGGAAATATGACGTCCAGGGACCGCGTTATACAAGCTATCCCACCGCCCCCGAGTGGTCTACGGATATCGACGCTCGCATTTATCAAGAAAAACTGGCTCAATTAGGTCGTTCGCAAAAGAGCGTTTCACTTTATATCCACATTCCGTTTTGTGAACAGCTTTGTTATTTTTGCGCCTGTATGAAGGTGATCCGTACCAAGGACGAGAAATATGGGGAAGAGTACCTTGAGCATTTGTTCAAAGAAATTGAATTAGTGGCCTCCGCGATTGGTCCGAAACGAATAGTTCGGCAACTTCATTGGGGCGGCGGCACGCCGACGTTCTTAAATGAAAAGCAGATGGAAAATCTTTTTCAGAAAGTGAGCCGGCATTTTCAAGTCGATATGGATGGAGAAATCGCCATCGAAGTTGATCCCCGAACCGTTACCGCAGCAAAGCTTGCTGTTTTGCGTCGAGTCGGGTTTAACCGTATTTCCATGGGCGTCCAGGATTTTGATGATGCTGTTATGCGTGCGGTTAATCGCATTCAGCCTTTCGAGATGGTGAAAAGTGTGGCCGATGAGTGCCGCAGGCTCAAATTTCATTCTGTTAATTTTGATCTTATTTACGGCCTTCCGCATCAGAGTAAGGATTCATTTGAGAAAACCGTTACGCAAGTGATCGGGTTACAGCCAGACAGGATCGCGCTATACAGTTTTGCCTATGTCCCGTGGTTGCAGAAGCACCAGTCAAAACTCGACCCGAGTATTTTTCCAAATCAGGACATCAAGCTTGATATTTTCTTAACAGCCCGTCAGAAATTTCTCGATCATGGATACCAGGCGATTGCGATGGATCATTTTGCGTTAACCACTGATGAAATGGCAAAGGCTTTTAACGAAAATCGTTTGTACCGCAATTTTATGGGGTATACGGTGAAGCCTGCCGATGAGTATATCGGATTAGGTGTTTCGGCGATCGGTTTTGTCGAAAACACATTTATCCAAAATAGTAAGGTTCTGCCTGATTACTATCAAATGCTTGATGAGGGAAGATTGCCTGTCGAGCGTGGTAAACTTCTGTTAGAGGATGATATTATCCGACGATGGGTTATCTTGCAGTTGATGTGTCATTTTAAGATTAACAAGAAAAAATTCAGCCAAACATTTCATCAGAATTTTGATCAGTACTTTGATTTTGAGCGTGAGCATTTACTGAAATGTATTGCGGATGGTTTGATTTGTAAGACTGTAGACGGTATTGAGGCGACAGAATTGGGACAGTTGTTTATTAGAAATATTTGCATGGGATTTGACGCTTATTTGCGTCGGGATACAGATAAAAAACGTTTTTCAAAAACAGTATAGCTTAGAACCTTTCCAACCCCCGGGGTTAGAACGGTTCTCAGGATGAGTAATGGGGCAGTCTTTATTGTTGCAGGCATTCAAGGGGAGCAACCGCCGGGTTCCTGTTTGGTTGATGCGCCAAGCCGGAAGGTTTTTGCCGGAATATCAAGCGATCAAGAAAAGCCGAACTTTGCAGGAGATGTTCCGAGAGCCTGAACTTGCGGCCAAAATAACTCTGCTACCCGTTGATCTTTTGGAGGTTGATGCCGCCATACTCTTTGCCGATATTCTTACGTTACCGTCAGCCATGGGATTTAAGGTTACTTTCGTAGATCAAAAGGGGCCGGTTATTGCGAATCCGATCACTTCCGAGAAAGATATACGCACTGTTCATGATCTCGAGGGGTTGGAGTATATAGCTCAAACTATAAAATTAGTTAATCAAGCTTTGCCTGCCGATATCCCCTTAATCGGTTTTGCCGGGGCGCCGTTTACGGTTGCCAGCTATCTGATTAAAAATCCCAGTTCACTTGGTTTTCCGTCGGCAGTGCGTTTTGCGATGGAGCATCCCAAGGCGTTTCATGCTTTGATGGCCAAGATCACAACTAATACGATTACCTACCTAAACTTTCAGAAAAAAGCGGGTATAAAAGTTTTTCAACTTTTTGATACGTGGGGCGGAGTTTTACGTAATGTTGAATATCAACAATTTGTTTTGCCTTATGTTAAGGAAATTTTTAAGAGTGTTGATTTGCCATCGATTTATTATCTGAAAAATTGCGCGCACCTTTTAGTTGAGATGGAACACAGCGGCGCTGATGTGTTATCGGTGTGCGAAACAGTCAATATTGGCGGTAATCATGTCTTGAATCAAACCAAGAAAGGTATTCAGGGAAATTTATATAACGGGCTTTTATACCGTGATGAGAAAACGTTACGCCAAGAAGTTCGTAAACTGCTTGGCGCCGCAAAAAAGTATCATAAGAAATATATTTTCAATTTGAGTCATGGTATTTTTCCGGATATTCCGGTCGATAAGGTTAAGTTAGTTATTAATGAAGTCAAGGGATTCGACTGGCGTGAATAAAAATATTGTTATTATCGGCGGCGGAATTAGTGGTCTTTGTCTTTTATATTTTTTGAAAAAGAAATATGCCGGGCGAGGGGATATCCGTTTTATTCTTTTTGAGAAAAATGCGTATCTGGGCGGAAATATCCGCACCTTATCTGACCATGGAGCGCTTTTTGAATGCGGTCCGAACGGATTCTTGAACAACCAACCGGCGATGCTGGATTTGATTAAAGAACTGGGTATAACCGGAGAAATGATTTCAGCAAATCTCCAGGCAAAAAAACGTTTTGTTCTTGTTAAAGAAAATCTTTATCTGTTTCCTTCCAATCCCGCGGCTTTTTTAAAATTTAAACCAATGTCGTTAATTGAAAAGTTACGGGTTTTCTTCGAACCGTTCGTTAAAAAAGGGGGCGGTTCGGATGAGACCATTCATCAGTTTGTCAGGCGTCGGTTCGGCCTTGCCGTGGTAAAATATTTGGCCGATCCCATGGTCAGCGGTATTTATGGCGGAAATAGTGAGTTTTTGAATATTCAGTCGGCATTCCCAAAAGTTTATGAAATGGAACAGCAATTCGGCTCGGTCATTCGAGGCATGATGGCCTCGCGAGGATCGGGCGTTATTAAGTCTGGGCTGCATTCTTTTCGCGGTGGAATGCAATGTTTGATCCATGCTCTTTCAACGGCAGGAGGGGATTCAATCCGCGTGAATGAACCGGTCCGCGAAGTTATTCCGGCTGATCGTTTTTATTTAGTAGTTACCGACAAGGATAAATATACGGCGGATGAATTGTATATAACGGCGCCGTCTTTTGTCGCCGGTAGATTGCTTGAGAAATCAAACGCAGATTTAGCGCAAGCTCTGATGGCCATTGAATACGCGCCGATCGCAGTTGTCGGGTTATTGTTTGATAAATCTGCATTTTTACGTGTCCCGGAAGGTTTTGGTTATCTGATTCCGTCATCTGAAAATAAAAAAGTTTTAGGGGTGTTGGCAGAAAGCAATATTTTTGACGGTCGGGCAGGGTCTTCGCAAATGATGCTTAGGATCATGATCGGCGGTGTGCGAAATTTCGAATGCAGTCAAATGAGCCAGGAACAATTGGTGGAATTGGCCCTGAGAGAGCTTAATGACCGGTTTGGTTTAGTCGAGGGGCCTTTGGCCCGTTTTGTTTGTGTTTATCCGCGAGCGATTCCGCAATATGAAATGCAGTATCCTGCGCTTAAAAACAGGATAAAGTCCGCGCTTGCGTCTTTTAAACGATTGCATCTTTTATCCAATTATCTCGATGGCGTTTCAACCAATGATTGTGTCAAGAACGCGCAAGTGGCAGCAAGTCGCTCAGATGTGTAGAATTTTGGAGATCACGAATGATTAAAACATATTCACATATAAGTCATTGCGAGGCCGTAAGGCCGAAGCAAACTCATAAGTATACAAGATTGCCGCGTCGCTATTTAGCTTCTTACAATGGCGTGATGGGTTTGTCTGTTGATGAGATGATTGCCAATACTCTTCTTATCGTGTGTGTTTTGTTTTTGGGCGCCGGCTGTGATGGCAAAATTCAAGAGCGTGTTTACGAGGAAATTGTTATTCAAGCGCCAATTGAAAATTCTTCGATGATGACTAATGATCCGCATGCTCAATTGGGTTTGAATAACGCAATGGACGTACAAGCTGGAAAAGTTGAGAGTGATTTATCTTGGGTGTCACCTGACGGATGGCAGGAACTTGCCGGCGGCGGCATGAGGGTGGCGTCATTCAAGAATGCGAAAGATCCCGGCGCGGTTGATGTTTCTATTGTCTCCCTTTCTGGTGAAGCTGGAGGGCTTGAATCGAATCTAATTCGTTGGGCCTTGCAGATTGGGATTGATCTCAAGAAAGACCCTAAAAAACTTAAAGATTTTATTGGGAAAGCTGAATCTTTTAAAATAGGCGACGGGCCCGATGTTCAGCTTTTTGATTTCAGTAACCTCCAGGGATCGGACGATCCTTCGATCAAAAGCATGATTGCATCCATGATTCAGACAAATAAAACGACCGTGTTTGTGAAAATGACAGGCACGATTAAAGCAGTGAATGAAAATTTAGAATCGTTTAAAGCCTTAACCCAATCGGTTCGTCAAAAATGAAATTTTTTGAACGTTTGAGCAAAATACCGTTAATTAAATCTCTCTCATCGGTCAGGATCACCGTTGTCTGCCTTTTCCTGCTATTTGTTCTGACGTTTTGGGGAACCGTGGCCCAAGTGAGCCAAGGGTTGTATGTGGCTCAGGAACGTTTCTTTGCTTCCTTCTTTTTTCTCGCCGGCGGCGTGATTCCATTTCCAGGGGCGCAGTTGATCTTGTGGGTTTTATTTATCAATCTGATGTGTGTGACCATTACCCGCTTCGTCTATTATTTTAAACCGCGCTATATCGGAATTCTTATTATTCATTTTGGATTGCTGATGTATTTGATATCCGCGTTTGTGATTTTTCACGTCTCGGTGGAATCGAACGTGCATCTAATGGAGCACGAGGGAACAAATGTTTCAGCCTCATATCACCAGTGGGAACTTGCCGCTTGGAATGATTCAGGAAAAATACGAAAAGTAACGGCTTATGATGTAGATCATCTGGCCGCCGGAACACGTTTAAAATTTCACGATGGATCTTTTGGAGTTGTTGTTAAACAATATTACCCAAACGCCCATGCCTATTTAGTAACTGATGAAAATAAACGCGCAGAAGCCGTCATTAATTCCTCGGGGATCGCGCTTTTACAGCCTCAAGAGGTTCTTAAGGAAAGGGAGAAAAATATTGCCGGGGGAATTTTCGAAATTAATATACCCGGCCAAAAAAGTTTGGATGTCCTTTTGTATGGAAGCGATCCGAAGCCAACATCGGTCACCATCGGCAACACGAATTATTTATTTCGCCTGCAGCATAAAAAATATCAACTTCCTTTAACGATAGAACTTTTGGATTTCAGGGTACAGTTTCATCCCGGAACACAGACAGCTAAAAGTTATGAAAGCACGGTGCGTATAACTCATGACGGGGTTTCTCGCGATGTCGTTATTTCTATGAATAATCCTTTGATGTATAAGGATTACACGTTTTTTCAGGCATCGTATGCCATTGATTCATTTGGAAATGAATATTCAACATTTGCCGTAGTTAAAAATTTTGGACGCTTTTTGCCTTATGTGGCAAGTTTAGTAACATTTGCCGGTCTTGCCTTGCATTTCTTGATGATGGCCTTTGCTGTTCGTAAAAAAAGAGAGGTCTCATGATCGGGAAGATAATTGTTTCTGTGTTCGTCAGCTTGATGATTTCTTGGCCGGTTCTGGCACAAGTCGTTTGTCCCTTAAACGGCCAAAACATTCAGCCAAAAGGTGTCAGGTCATTAAGTGTATTTAAACGTTTGCCGATTTTAGATGACGGGCGAATTAAACCTATCGATACCTATGCCCGCACTGTGTTGTTGCAGTTTTCCGGACGACAAAGTTTTGACCGTAAACCCGCAATCGCCTGGATGGCGCGTTTATTATTTTCACCGGACATGACCAAGAATGACAAGATATTCTTGATTAACAATCCAGTTATCCCGAATGACTTGGGAATTAAAGTTGAACAACATCGTAAATACAGTTTTATTCAGATAGAACCGCATTTGGGTCAATTAACAAAATTAGCAGAAACTGCTTTGAAGATTTCGGATAAAGAAAGAGATATTGTTGAGAATGAAATCATCCGCATTTACAATAATCTGCGTTTGTACGTCGATCTTTCCCATGTATTTCAATTTGCGTTTCCAACCAAAAATTTTACGATCACCGATGCCTGGGTGCTTAATCAGTTGGGGCTTCCCAAGGAACAAAATCAATTTAGTTTTCTGGACATAGCCTTAACCGCCGAGCGGTTGCAGCAGGTCATGGATGTTATCCAGAGCAAAGGTTCAAATCAATGGACCAGCCAGGAGAAAAGTTTTATTGAGCTTGTAACGAATTTATTTCATTGGTCGGAGGCGTATAAAGATTTACCGTTGGTGATCGTTCCGCCGGGGGATCAAAAGGGAGCTTGGTTGAGTCCTTGGGATGCTATTGGCCGAAATTTTCGGGATGAAGAGACCCGTCGCCAGATGAACTACTTACGAAATGTTGTTGTTTCTTATTGGAATGGCGAGCAGATTCAGTTTGATGTTAACGTCCGGCTATATTTGGCTGCCATCAAAGATCGTGTTGGAATACACCCTGATAAGGATTTGAAGCGGATTGATTTGGAGCTTTTTTATAATAAGGCGGATTTATTTTTATATTCGAAGATATTGTATTTATGTGCGTTCATTTTATTTTTATGTTCGCTCATTTCTAATCGTCAATTTTTGTACAATTTGGGGATTGGCAGTGTTGCTCTTGGTTTTATTCCTCATCTGACGGCTCTTGTATTACGCGTGATCATTCTTGAACGGCCGCCGGTATCGAGCCTTTATGAAACGTTCATATTTGTTGCCATTATCGTTGTATTTTTAGGATTGGCTATCGAACACTTTAGTCGTAATTGGCTGGGCATTGTCACGTCGAGCGTTGGCGGGTTTATTTTCTTAATGATCGCCGCCAAATATAGCGCTGAAGGTGACACATTAAAAATGTTGATCGCTGTTTTGAATTCTAATTTTTGGTTAAGTACGCACGTTATTTCTATTACTGCGGGTTATGCAAGCGCCTGTGCCGCTGGGATCCTTGGACATGTTTATTTATTGCAGGCCGTTTTTAAAAAGGACAATGTTCAATTATTGGAATCCACCTATAAGACTTTGATGGGAATGTTGGGCTTGGCTTTAACGCTGACGTTTTTAGGAACCAATCTCGGTGGCATTTGGGCAGACCAATCATGGGGGCGCTTTTGGGGATGGGATCCTAAAGAAAACGGAGCATTGATGATTGTTTTATGGACGGCCATGTTATTTCATGCCCGCATTGCGCAATGGATTGGCCCGAAGGGATTAGCTGTTGGAGCTGTTTTAGGTACAATCGTCGTGGTGTGGGCGTGGTTCGGCGTTAATTTATTGAGTATAGGTTTGCATTCGTATGGATTTACCACAGGCGTCGCAGCTTCAGTGGTTGTTTATGTGGCGTTTGAAATTTTATTTTTAGGCATAGTTATGTTTATTTTAAGAAAACAGGCTCTTTAGAATTTTGAATGGTAAATTGTCATAATGTTTGCGCGGAGCCCTCAGGGGATATGTCCGGGCGAGTTCCGCAGCCAGATGTTTTCCTTACGATGACTGCCGACGGATCACATGCGTGCTCAAACAACGACTCCACTTCGTTCCGTCGTGAACTCGCCCGCTATGTGATCCGTCGGCAGTCCTTCCAAGAGAAAACATCTGAGCGAGGACTGTCTGAGCCAGGATATATCCCCTGAGGGCGACTTAGCCCACTTGAATTTTAAAAGAGGACAAAGGTTCTAATATCTATGATTTCAGTTGCCGAAGCCGAACAGATTGTTTTTAAAACCGCCAAGCTGCTTGAGAGCGAAACTGTGCCGTTAGCGCAAGCCTATGGACGCGTTTTGCGTGAAAAGCTTGTTTGTGACCGCGACCAGCCAGCTTTCAACAAGTCGACGATGGATGGGATTGCGATATCTTTCGATACATTTAAAAATGGTACAACGCAATTTGAATTGGAGGGAACGATCCCTGCCGGCCGTTGGGCGAAGCCTCTCAAAAATAAAAACGGGTGTTTTAAGATCATGACCGGCGCCGTAGTTCCCGATGGTTGCAATTGTGTGATCCCCATTGAATATGTCCATATCCAAGAGAAGACAGCGGTTGTTTTTGGTATTGAGAAATTGGAACGTGGTTGGAATATTCGTTTCCAGGGACAGGACTGTAAAAAGGGTAAATTGCTTTTAAAGTCAGGTTGTTCTCTTTCGCCGGTGCATATCGCGACTGCCGCATCATTTGGCAAGGCCCGTATTAAAGTATCGGTTAAACCGAAGGTTGCCATTATTGCTACAGGCGACGAACTGGTGGATATCCATATTAAGAACATTAAACCCTTTCAGATTCGTAAATCTAATTCCTATGCGCTTGATGCTGCGCTTCAATCTACGCGTTTGTGTGATACTCAAATGTTCCATCTGAAAGACGACAAGAAATCTTTGTTGGTTGAGATTAAGAAAATTTTATCGCGTTTTGATATTCTGGTTTTAAGCGGCGGTGTATCGATGGGGGATTTTGATTATGTCCCGCAGGTTTTAAACGAATTAAATGTTAAAGTATTATTCCATAAGGGGGCCCAAAAACCCGGCAAGCCTTTTTGGTTTGGAAAATATAAAGATCAAAATGTGGTTTTTGCCCTGCCCGGGAATCCTGTTTCAACGCAGATGTGCGCTTATCGTTATGTCATTCCTTATTTAAAGAAAGCAGCCGGGTTGGCAGGCTGCATCAGTTATGTTGCATTAGCGCACGATTTTAATTCAAAGACTGATTATACGAATTTTGTTCCGGTGAAAACAAATTTTAGTAAAGACGCAAAGTTAGTTGGTGTTCCTGTTTCAACCGGCGGTTCAGGCGATTTTGGTTCATTAGCCAACTCGGATGGATTTATTGAATTAAAGGCAGGCCAACGTCAATTTTCCAAAGATTCCGTTGTTCCTTTTTTCGTTTGGTGAAGATGATGAGCGCTATGGATCAAAAATTTTATGGATTGGTACTTGCCGGTGGCAAAAGTTCCCGCATGGGAATGGACAAATCTAAAATCGTTTACACTAATAAACCGCAGGTTCAAGTTGCGTTTGAACTATTATCGAATTTTTGTCCAAAGGTTTTTCTTTCGATCCGCCGCGATCAGGCTGAACTGGCGCTTTATCAATCATTTCAACAGCTTCATGACGAACCTGAATTCGAAGGCAAAGGGCCGTTGGGAGGAATCCTTTCCGCTATGAAGTTATATCCGGACGCGTCCTGGCTAGTTTTAGCTTGTGATCTTCCGTTTGTCAGGGAAAGTACGCTTAAGAATTTAATTTCGAATCGAAACAAGTCGGCGATCGCGACTGCCTATAAGAGTCAGCATGATGGCCTTCCAGAACCGTTATGCACTATTTGGGAGGCGGGGCATTTAAATAGTATCCAGAAATATTTTGAACAAGGAATTCAATGTCCGCGTAAAGTTTTGATTAATTTTGGTGTTCACCTGCTTGGGATTCAAACTCCGACTGAGTTGGATAATGTCAATGACCCAAGGGAACAATCTGAAGCGCTGAAGCGTTTAAGGCCATCCGTATCATAGGAGTGATGTTGGTTTGAATTTTAAAGAATTGGTTGATTGTGCCATGAGATTTTGTTATATTCGAACGTCTTTTACGGCAATCAAGTTTTAAAATAACCAATCAGAAATATGTATATCATCGGCCTCAATCATAAAACTGCTCCGATTGAAATTCGGGAGAAGTTCTATCTTAATCCATCTCAACAAGATCTTTTGTTGAGCGAGCTTAAGGCTAATCCGTCTGTTGCGGAGGCATTTGTGATGTCTACCTGCAACCGTATTGAAGTATATGTCAAGCGTGTGGACCGGTTTTCTGATATGGAATTTATCATTCCTTTGATTGCTAAAATAAAGAAAATTGTTTTTGATTTTGATTCTGCAAAATATCTTTATATTTACAAGGATGACCAGGCTGTTGATCATTTGATGCGGGTTGCAACCGGCATTGATTCTTTGGTTCTTGGTGAGAAGCAAATTTTGGGACAAGTCAAATCGTCCGTTGAGCGGGCACGGGCGCTTTCGATCATATCTAAGTATTTTAACATTTTGACGAATGTGGCCATTCGGGCTGGAAAGAAAGCGCAGAATGAAACCGATATCAGCTGCGGCGGTTCGTCGGTAAGTTGGGCTGCCATTAACATGGCGGAAGAGCATCTTCAAACGCTTCACGGGAAATCCATCCTTATCATAGGCGCTGGAAAAATGGGGGAATTGGCTTTGGCGCAGATCCACAGTAAAGGCGCCGCCAGGATTTATCTTATGAACCGTACAGGTGAGAAGGCGGAAGCCTTGGCCGAAAGATTTTCCGGTATCCCGGTGTCGTTCATGGATATGAAAGACACTTTGCTCGATGTTGATATTTGTATTTGTTCAGCCGGAGCGCCGCATTATATTCTAGATAAAAGCATGGTTGAGCCGATTATGGCCAAGCGAGATCACCGAAAACTTTTGTTCATGGATATTTCCATGCCGCGCAATATCGATCCGCAAACGGCAACCATCGATGGCGTTTGTTTGTTCACGATCGATGATCTTGATAAAGTGGTTGGCGAGAATATGAAGAAGCGTCAATCTGCCCTGGTTCAAGTGGAAAATATTATTGGTCAAAAAATAAAAGAGTTTCATGAGAAATGGCAAAAGGTTCAAGATCATTCTGATTCTGATTTTTTTGAACCAGCAGAAGTTTAAGATCCGTTATTAATCATCAGACCATTAAGGCTGGAGGTAAACATGTCGGATAAAATTATTTTCATCGCATACGCGGTATTCATGTTAGTGGGTGGTTATTTTGGATGGAAAAAGGGAAGTAGTGTTTCTTTAGTCTCCGGCATCGGTTCAGCTTTTTTGATGTTTTTAGGAGTCTGGCTAATGACGATCAATCCTCGCGGCGCGTATATTTTTCTTTCCTGCGTGACTGGGGTTCTTTCTGTTGTGTTCCTGATCCGTCTTATTAAGACGCAGAGTTTTATGCCATCGGGAATGTTATTAATCGTAACCTTGGCTCTTTTGGTATTTACCTTGTTGCGGCTGCCGCAGCAATCCAGTTAATGCCTAGGAACAGAACAGATCAAGATAACCGCTCCGGCAACGCTCTTGCTGCTTCAGCCTGGAATATTATCGGCGGGATGCTTGGAGCTTCCTTGTTGGGCTATGCGATCGGCAATAAGATGGGCGATAAAGTCGTCGGTACCCTGATCGGAATGTTTATCGGGTTGATGTATTGCAGTTATGAAGTGTGGAAATTGATACGACGGTTAAATTCAAAATAATTCTTTTGTAAAACGATTGCAAACTAATGAGTTCTCCCGGTACAGAAGCATTCAAGATTGATGAATACGTTCTTCATCATGTGGTTAATTCGCATGAGTGGCGCCTTCCCGGTATAACCATTACGCTGCCGTCTTTTATTAGTCTTCACGCTCTCATGCTCATTTTTTGCGCTGTTTTGTTAATTGTCATTTTTTGTTTCATTTATAAAAAAGAACAACGAGTTCCGACGGGTTTCACAAATGCCTTAGAGGCCTTGGTTGAGTATGTGTACAAAGAAATTGCGATACCAATTCTTGGCAAAGGCGACGCTCTAAAATTCTCCCCGCTTTTGTGTACATTTTTCTTCTTTATTCTGGGGCTCAATTTAATCGGAATGGTGCCTCTTTTTGCCACGGCAACATCCAATGTTAATGTTACTTGCGCTTTGGCGTCAGTTACATTATTCTTGATGACTGTCGGAACGATTATGCGAAACGGTATTTCCGGATTTTTTAAAGCTTTAACACCCTCGGGTGTTCCTATTTTGATTTTGCCAGGCATTGTATTTTTAGAGTTTTTAGGGATTTTTATCAAAGCGTTTGCTTTAATGGTCCGTCTTTTTGCAAATATGCTTGCCGGGCACATGGTTATTTTATTGTTGTTAGGTTTGTTGATCTTGTATGGAGTATACGCTTTGCCGTCGTTAATTCTTGCGGTTGCGATTTCGGCGTTGGAGCTTTTTGTTGCATTTTTGCAAGCATATATTTTCACATTACTCTCGGCAGTGTTTATCAGTCAAATGCATCATCCGGAGCATTGATCTAAAGAACAAACAAGTATTTAAATTAAACATAAATTAGAAAGGGGTTGTTTATGGAAATCACAGGATTACATTTGGGCCAGATCAGTGCCGGCATAGGTCTTGGTTTGGCTGCCATCGGCGCCGGTATCGGTGTTGGGCAGGTTGTTGCGGCAGCGCTAAACGGTATTGCGCGCCAGCCGGAGGCCGCCAATAAACTTCAAACCGTCATGTTTATCGGTGCAGCGCTTATTGAAGGGGTGGCTTTGATCGCAATTCTATTTTGTTTCTTGGCTCTTAAATCGTAAACGTCTATGAATGATAAAATTGAACATCTCGAAGTTCCTGTTACTGGCGAAGGCGCGCACGCCAAGCCGGATATTCTAGCGCCTGACGTGGCTATGCTGATTCTTACGTGGGCGACGTTTTTCACGTTACTTGCGGTTTTACAAAAGTTTGCTTGGAAGCCGATATTAGCGGCACTGCAGAATCGTGAGGACGCGATTCGTACATCTTTGGAACAGGCCGACAAGATTAAGACTGCCTTCGATGACATTCAGCAGTCCAAGGATGATGTGTTGGCCAAGGCCCATCGCAGCGCGCAGGATATTGTTGAACAGTCCAGAAAGCGCGCTCAGGACCTCGCCCGTTCCATTGAGGAAAGAGCCAAGGCGCATGCTCAAGAGATCGTTGAAGCTGCCCATCTTCAAGTGGAGGGCGAAAAAGAACGTGCGATTGCAGCCGTCCGTCGGGACAGCGCTCAGGTTGCCGTCGGGCTTGCCGGCAAGATTATGGGTGAAAATATGGACAACGAAAAGAACCAAAAGATTGCCGAACGATACATCAAGGAAATTTAATTATGGTCGCGACTAAAGTTGCTAAACGCTATGCTCAGGCACTGTTCGAACTAGCAGAAGAAAAGAAACTGCTGGATGATGTGGCGCGGGAACTTGGGGAGTTACGGCAATGCCTCGGTGCTTCGCAGGAATTACGGAATTTTATCGCTGATCCGGTTTTGACCCCGGATCAAAAGAAGCAGGTGCTCCGTAGTCTTTTTAATAAACAGTTAAACGAATTCGTTTTGAATTTTCTTCTTTTCCTTGTCGATAAAAGGCGACTTAACCTTATTGATGAAATAGCCAGGATTTTTAACAAATCCTATTTGGAATATAAGAACATTGCGGATGTCGAAATTATCTCAGCATTTCCTATGGATGAAAAGCAGGTTCAATCGATTTGTCAGAAAATTCAAATGAAATTTAAGAAAGACGTGCGTTCACATGTCACGACAGACGCCGGTCTTATCGGCGGTTTTAAATTAAGGACTCAGAACCTTATTTATGATTTTTCTTTTAAAACCCAATTGGAACGATTCCGTCAAAGCATCAGCACTATTTAAAGAAAGTTGATCCTATGAATATTAAACCCGAAGAAATTTCAGCTATTTTAAAAACACAGTTTGCCAATTTTTCCAATAAGACGGAAGCTTATGAAGCTGGAACCGTTTTAAATGTCGGCGACGGCATCGCGCGTGTATACGGCCTCGCCAAGGTTATGTCCGGCGAGTTAGTTGAGTTTCCAAACGGCATTAAAGGAATCGCGCTTAACCTTGAGGAGGACAACGTTGGTGTTGCCATCTTCGGCAAAGATACTTTGGTTAAGGAAGGCGATGAAGTCAAGAGAACCGGAAAAATTTCTTCTGTTCCTGTCGGTGATATCCTGGCAGGACGCATTGTAGATGCTCTCGGCAACGCTATTGACGGAAAGCCGGCGTTCAAGGCTCAAGAATTCCGTCCGATTGAGCTAAAAGCGCCTGGAATCATCGATCGTCAAAATGTCCACGAGCCGATGCAGACTGGAATTAAAGTTATTGACGCGTTGACTCCTGTCGGCCGCGGACAGCGTGAGCTTATTATTGGTGATCGTAAAACCGGAAAAACGGCCCTGGCCGTCGACACTATTATTAATCAAAAGGGAAATGGTGTCCGTTGTTTTTATGTGGCGATCGGCCAGAAACGTTCGACCGTTGTGCAGGTTTATGAAACTTTGCGAAAATATGGGGCGATGGATTATACAACCATTATTGCCGCGACCGCCTCTGATCCTGCGCCCATGCAATTTTTAGCGCCTTACGCCGGTACGGCGATGGCTGAATATTACCGTGATAACGGCGGTCACGCTTTGATTGTTTATGATGATTTAACCAAGCAGGCCCAGGCTTATCGTCAGTTGTCGCTATTGTTGCGCCGCCCGCCGGGACGCGAGGCTTATCCGGGTGACATTTTTTATCTTCACAGTCGATTGCTTGAACGCGCCGCGAAAATGAGTGATGCAAAGGGGGCGGGAAGTTTAACCGCGTTACCGATTATTGAAACACAATCAGGCGACGTTTCTGCCTATATCCCGACAAACGTTATTTCAATTACCGATGGTCAGATTTTTCTGGACTCCGATCTATTTAACGCGGGCCAGCGCCCGGCGATCAACGCCGGTCTTTCGGTTTCCCGCGTTGGCGGTGACGCTCAGGTCAAGGCCATGAAAAAGACCGCAGGTTCACTGCGTCTGGATTTGGCGCAGTACCGTGAACTTGCCGCGTTTTCACAATTTGCTTCTGATCTTGATACGGCCACTCGTAAACAGCTTGATCGCGGTAAGCGTCTGATGGAAGTTATTAAACAGGGGATCCATGTTCCTTTATCGGTTGTTAAGCAGGTCGCGATTATCTATGCGGGCGCCAACGGCCATTTGGATGAAATTCCAGCGAATAAAGTCCTTGATTTTGAAGCAGCGTTAAATGAAGCGCTCGACGGGCGCCATCAGGACTATGTCCAGGAATTTAACAAGAAGTTGGAAATGACCGACGCAATTAAAACACGACTCAACGCAATTATTGCGGAAGTCAAATTGGTATTTAAGCAATGATCGGTATTCGGGAATTTAATAAAAAAATAATCAGTCTTAAAAACACCAAGAAAATGACCAAGACCATGAAAATGGTTTCGGCCAGTAAATTCAAACGTGCGCATAAGGCTCAAGCGAATGCCCTTAAATATGCCCGTGAATTGACTGGGCTCATGAACCGTTTGGGTGATTTGGGCAACGGAGGGAGCCACCCATTATTAGTGAAGCCGAAAACCGTTTCCAAAATTTTGATCCTTGTATTGACGTCGGACAAAGGTCTTTGCGGCGGATTTAATAATAATCTTATCAGGTATGTCCGCGCCTGGATGATTCAAAACGCGCCCAAATATAAAACCGTTGGCTTTAGTTTTGCCGGCAAACGAGGGTTTGTTGCGTTACGTAAATCAGTCACGGTCGTTACTCATTACGAAAATGTGACGGCTAAGCCTGTTTTCGCGCACGCAGTTGCAATTGGTACTGATCTGTCAAAAGCCTACATCAACAAACAGTTTGATGAGATTTATATTGCGTATAACCATTTTAATAGCCCAATGTCGCAGACGCCCGTTATTGAACGTTTGCTGCCGTGTGATTCACAAGAGATCGCGAACATCGAAAAGAAAACTGAACGCAGGGATTATGAGTTTGAACCTGAACCGGAAGAACTTTATAAATTTCTAGTTCCGAAATATATCAATTATAAAATTTATTTCACTCTGTTAGAGAATTCCGCCGGTGAACATGGGGCCCGCATGACAGCGATGGATAAGGCTACAGAAAATACAGGTGAATTAATCAGTCAATATATTCTGCGACGCAATCGTGCTCGTCAGGCCGCAATCACAACGGAATTGATTGAAATTATTTCCGGCGCGGAAGCGCTTAACGGTTAATTGTCATTTTAGAAAGGTTACATATGGCTAAAGAAGGATTAAAAGGAAGTGTCACACAGGTTTTGGGTGCTGTTATCGACGTTGCATTTCCGGCTGGCCATTTGCCCAAGATAGGCTCGGCGTTAAAGACAACCAATTCATTTATCGACGATAAAATTGGGAATCTTACTTTAGAGGTGGCCCAGCATTTAGGCGATAACATAGTCCGTACAATCGCTATGAATACGACCGAGGGCATGACCCGCGGCCAAGATGTCACCGATACCGGAGAAGGTATCCTTATGCCTGTTGGCGAGGGCACTTTGGGACGCGTCATGAATCTTTTAGGTGAGCCGATTGATAATGCGGGTCCGATCAAGGCAGTCAAATATATGCCGATCCACCGTCTGGCGCCGAATGTTGAAGATCAGGATACGTCGTCATCGATACTCGTGACCGGGATTAAAGTTGTTGATCTTTTAGCGCCGTACCGCAAAGGCGGCAAGATCGGTTTGTTCGGCGGTGCTGGTGTCGGTAAAACTGTTTTGATTCAGGAGCTCATTAATAATATTGCGAAAGAGCACGGTGGTTATTCCGTATTTGCTGGCGTCGGTGAGCGCACCCGTGAAGGGACCGCGTTATTCAAGGAAATGAAAGAGGCTGGAGTTCTTGATAAAACTTCGTTGATCTATGGTCAAATGAACGAACCGCCGGGAGCGCGTGCCCGTGTGGCATTGTCCGCTTTGACAGTCGCCGAATATTTTCGTGATGAGAAACGCACCGACGTTCTTTTGTTTATTGATAATATTTTTCGTTTCACGCAGGCAGGTTCTGAAGTATCCGCGCTCTTGGGACGCATTCCGTCGGCCGTCGGTTATCAGCCTACACTTGGCACCGACATGGGTGACCTTCAAGAACGCATCACTTCAACTAAGTGGGGATCGATTACCTCCGTTCAGGCCATTTATGTTCCGGCAGACGACTACACAGATCCGGCGCCTGCTGCGACATTTGCTCATTTGGATGCGACGACTGAACTTTCGCGTCCGATTGCCGAGCTTGGTATTTATCCGGCCGTTGATCCTTTGAGTTCAACCTCGACGATTTTGGCCCCGGAAATTATTGGAGATGAGCATTACAAAGTTGCCCGCGGCGTTCAGGAAATTTTGCAGCGTTATAAAGAATTGCAGGATATCATAGCCATTCTTGGTATGGACGAGCTTTCAGAAGAGGATCGTCAAACCGTTGATCGAGCCCGCAAGATTCAGAAATTTCTGTCACAGCCGTTTAGCGTGGCCGAGCAGTTTACCGGCATCCCCGGAAAATATGTTCAGCTTGAGGATACGATCCGTTCCTTTAAAGAAATCCTCGAAGGCAAACATGACAAGGTTCCCGAGCAGGCGTTTTATATGGTCGGTAATATTGAGGATGTTTTAGAGAAAGCAAAGAAAATATAAAAACATATGGCTAATAATTACCACCTGACAATCGTCACTCCAGTGGGTGAAGTTTTTAACGGGCTTGTTGAATCTTTAAGCGCGCATGGACAGCTTGGTCATTTCGGTGTCTTGGCTGGGCACGCGGCAATGATCAGCTCATTGGCTCAGGGTATCTTGAAGGTTAAATCTGATGGAACAGATCAATTTTTTGTCCATCAAACGGGAATCTTAGAGGTTAAACCTGATCATAATGTTTTGGTTTTGGTGGAGGATGCTTTAAGCGCTTCTAATGAAAAAGATGCTAAAGAAAAATTTAATTCCCAACAACAACTTATTAATTGATGACGTTATGAGTGAACAACAAAATATTCCAATCGCAGAAGAAGAAAAAAAATCGGTTTTCGGTGTTATCGTTCATTCATTTTTCGTCGTGCCATTTTTATTGGCAGTCTTTAGTGTTCTTTTATTTGCTTCAGTTCGAATTCTAACGATGGAAAGTAGGACGGTTCATGATTATTTGGAAGACGTGAAAGTGGGAGGCATTCCTAAACGTTGGCAATCGGCATTTGAGCTTTCCAAAATATTAGCCAATCCCAAGTCTGTTCCCCTCGATGCGCAATTTACAACGGAATTGATTCGCGTTTTTGAAAAATCCATTGGTGACGATGACCGCGTCCGGCAATATTTGGCCTTGGCCATGGCGCGAACTGGAAATCAGGAGTTTGTTCCAACGCTCGTTAAAAGCGCGTCGAATGAAAAAGATCAAAATCTTACTGCATTTGTTTATGCGCTTGGTATACTTAAAAACAATCAAGCCACCGACGTCTTGTTGCCTTATTTAAAATCTGATGATGCGCGTATAAGGCTCGTGACAACGATGGCGCTTGGTAACATTGGCGGTACGAAAGTTCTGAATTCGATCAAAGAACTTCTCAATGATTTGGAACCGAATGTCCAATGGGAAGCGGCTGTTGCGTTAGCAAAGAATAATGATGATTCGGCAAACGAATTATTGCTAAAGTTAATGGATCGAAATTATTTATCGCAATTTTCCAATGTCGATCAAGAAGAACAAGCGCATGTCATGCTTGTTGCGATTGATTCATCGGTCAATTTAATAAATGATCAAATAGCCACGCGTCTTGAAGAGTTATTTAAGACAGATCAAAATATGAAAATTAGAAACGCTGCCTTTGCGGCGCTTGAAAAATATAAGAAATCTTCATAAGGTAATGCAGATGGAAACACCAAAAAACTCTTCAGAAGATCAAGCCGCTAAGACAAATCCTTCGTGTCAGTGTTCGCAAGAAACCGTTGATCGGCGTTCGTTTATTAAATGGTTCGTCGTGGGCTGGTCTGCTTTTGCCGCGATTGTGGCCGGTTATGGGACATTGGTCATGCGTTTTCTTTTTCCGAATGTTCTTTTTGAACCTGTTCAAACATTCCGCGCCGGTACGCCGGAAGATTATGAAACCGGACAGGTCTCCGAACGTTTTAAGGACGAATACGGTGTTTGGATTGTCCGCAGCGATGACAAAATTTATGCTTTGTCTACCGTCTGTACACATTTAGGGTGCACGCCTAATTGGTTTTCTAGCGAAGCAAAATTTAAATGTCCGTGCCATGGCAGTGGTTTTTATAAATCCGGAGTGAATTTTGAAGGCCCTGCTCCTCGTCCATTGGAAAGATACAAAATTGCTTTATCCGATGATGGGGAGATTTTAGTCGATAAGACTCAAAAGTTTCAGGAAGAAAAAGGGGAATGGTCTGATCCGGATTCCTTTATCGTGGTGTAATTTGCAAAGTAAATAGGATTTATAGCATGCTAGAAAAGTTTAAAAACACACAATTTTATAAATCGATTTTTCGCACAGGGATTCCGATTTCATCTCATCGTCAGCGGATGATGATCATGCTCAACAGCGTGTTTCTGCATCTTCATCCAGTACGCTTACCGAAGCACGCGGTCAAGGTGAAATACACGTGGTGCATGGGCGGGCTTTCTTTTTTTGTTTTCTTGGTGCTGACGGTTACAGGGATTCTATTGATGTTCTATTACCGCCCGACGGTTGAATATGCCTATGGTGACATTACCGATTTAGGGCAGCAGGTTCCCCTAGGCATTATGCGTGAGATTCACCGATGGGGAGCCCATTTGATGGTCATCACGGTTTGGCTTCATATGTTTCGTGTTTTTATGACGGGATCCTACAAACCGCCGCGGGAATTTAATTGGGTGATCGGCGTTATCCTTTTAGTTTTAACGATGCTTTTGAGTTTCACTGGCTATCTTTTGCCATGGGATCAGCTTGCCATATGGGCGATCACAGTAGGTTCAAACATGGCGGGCGCAACTCCTTTTATAGGGACAGCCGGGCCGGGTTCAAACCTGTTGGCCATAGGGGACGTGAATTTTGTTACTTCGGTTAGTGACGCGCGTTTTGCTATGTTAGCCGGCCGTTTCGTTGGAGAATCCGCGCTGTTGAGGTTTTATGTCCTTCACTGTATAGGCCTGCCGTTTATCATTATGATTTTTATGATTGTTCATTTTTGGCGCGTTCGTAAAGATGGCGGGATATCAGGGCCAACGTAATTATTAGCGGAAGTAAATATGGAAGCTATTAAAAATTTTATCAATACAATTTCTGATCCGAAAATTTTGTTTAATCTTGTGATTTTGGGATATCTGCTGGTTTTTCCTCCCATCAAATTTCTTGAGAAAATTAATAGATTTCTGAAATTAGATAAGCTCTGGACGAAGCAGGGCGGCATTGTTTTGCTGGCGGCGATGTTATCCTTTTTTGTTTTCGGGTTGACGGACCAGAATTTTCGCTTGATCGTTACAAAGCCGGATAATGTTCCTATTGTCGCGCTTCTTTTTCTCGTTGTGTTTTTCTTGTGGCTGGCCATGTCACAGGCTAAAGCCAATGATGAGCGGATTGCCAAGGGTGAGAAGCCCAACGAATTTTCTGACAGCCGTGAGAAGGTTTTGGTTTGGCCGGATCTGGTTTATATTGAGTTTATCTGCCTGGTTTGCGCGTCTGCTGTTCTATTGGTATGGGCGATTGCGCTGCCGGCTCCGCTCGAAGAACCAGCCAACCCAACCGTTTCGCCCAATCCATCAAAGGCTCCGTGGTATTTCCTGGGTTTGCAGGAGATGCTTGTTTACTTTGATCCCTGGATCGCCGGCGTTGTTTTTCCGACGGTTATTCTTTTAGGCTTGATGTGCATTCCCTATATCGATAATAATCGTAAGGGCTCAGGCTACTACACGTTTAATGATCGAAAAATGGCGATCAGTATTTTCTTATTTTGTTGGCTCTGTCTTTGGGTGTTTTTAATTTCTACGGGGACATTTTTACGCGGACCTAATTGGAATTTTTTCGGCCCCTTTGAATATTGGGATCCGCACAAACTTGCTGTGCTCAATAACGTTAATCTGTCCGAGATCATTTACATGAAGATTCTTGGGCGAGGCACTCCGCATAACATCTTCCTTCGCGAGATCGGCGGGTTTATCGTGATGGGATTTTATTTTGGGCTTGTTCCTCTTATTATGGCCAAGACGATCTGCAAGAACGTGTATCAAAGGTTAGGAGTTCTTCGTTATAGTATTTTTATTGTCCTTATACTCTTGGCGCTTAGCCTTCCTATTAAAATGGGATTACGTTGGGCGTTTAATATGAAATATATCATTGCCATACCGGAATTCTTTTTTAACATCTAAATTTTATGCCTCCAACACCACCAAAACCTCCAGAATCCCATTACGATCTACAAAAACTTCATAAATTGTTTGCATTCGCAGCGTTGACGTTATTGATCGCTCTATTAGGCCTTTTTGCTAAAGATTATTCGAAAGAATGGAAGGCTTATCAACAGGAGTATCGTCAATTGGAGGCTGAGAAAACGAAGGTCAAATATGATCTTGAAACCAACGAGCTCGCCAAAAATGAAGACTATCAAAATTTGCTTAAGGAAGAGGCAGTTGCCAAAGATCATTTGAAAGCTAAATTAGGTGAGATTGCGACAATCAAGGGCCATATCGAATCTGTCAATGCCACAATTAAAATTTTGACGCAGCAATCCCAATTTGCAAAGGCCGAGTATGATACGGTGAAATATGATTTTGAAGAAGCCCGCGCGCATAAAGCAACTAAAGCGAATAGTCTTAAACAGAGAATGGATCAATTAGCAATCAAGGTTCAGAAATTGCGGGTGCAGATAGAAGTGAAGAACGCGGTTCTTTTCACCGAGGAAGAAAAGATCAAGGCTGTTCAAAAAGATACCGATGATCTTGATAAGAAGGTCAGCAAGATTACTAAAAAGAGCGCTATTTTTCTTAAGAAAATTAATCGTATTGATCCGGAACACATGAGCGTTGCCAATCAGATCGCGGGGATGGTACGTAATCTACCGGTGATCGAGCTAGCGAATTCAGATTACCGAATTAAACAGATTGTCCTTAAGGATATTACCGATGATGTGAATTTTATGCGTGTTCCTAAAGTGGACCGATGTATCACTTGCCATCTTGGAATTGATAATCCTGATTTTAAAGATGCCCCGCAGCCGTTACGTACGCATCCTAATCTTGAACTGTTCATGGATAAAAATTCTCCTCATCCGTTGGATCAATTTGCGTGCACCACCTGCCATTTGGGTCGGGGGCGCGCCACTGATTTTGTTGGCGCTGTGCATACGCCGCGCGATGAACATCAGAGGGAAGAATGGGAAAAGAAATACGGCTGGCATGAAGTTCATCATTGGGAAAATCCCATGTTGCCGGCTGGATTAACAGAGGCGAGCTGTTTTAAATGCCATTCCGGACAGACGGTAATCAAGGGCGCTGAGAAGTTAAATCTTGGTTTGAATTTGATTGAAAAATCCGGCTGTTATGGGTGCCACACGATCGAGAAATATAAAGATTGGCCTAAAGCTGGCCCAAGCCTTGAATCTCTGGCGTCTAAGACAACAAAAGAGTGGGCATATCAGTGGATCGATAATCCGCGCTCCATACGTCCTAATACATCCATGCCGTCGTTTTTTCATTTATCAAATAATAATGACCCCGAATCAGTGGCGCGCTCTCAGCAGGAAATTCATGCGATCGTTGCTTTTCTTTTTGCAAACAGTAAACCGTTTGTTGCAACGGCGCCAGCGCTTAAAGGGGATTCCGAACGTGGCCAGGAACTTGTTTCTTCCGTTGGTTGTTTTGCATGCCATCAGATTAATAAAGATGAAAAGCGCTCTGACCGCAATCGTGAGGAACTTCGTCGGGAGCAAGGGCCTAATTTAATTGGTTTGGGATCAAAGACTTCAGTTGAGTGGTTGTATGCTTGGCTTAAAAATCCTAATCGTTATCATGCTGATACGCGCATGCCCAATTTGCGTCTGAGTGATCAAGAGGCGATTGATATCGCGACATATCTTGCTGAGGATCAAACCTCGAATTTAAAGCCTTTGGTGCCGGTCAACGGAAAGATCTTGACCCAGATCGTCAGGGAGCTCATCCTTCAAAATAACAGCATTGCCCAAACTGATAAACAAGTATCCCTCATGACGCAGGATGATAAATTGCAGTTTGCCGGCAAACGTCTGATTAGGCAATACGGGTGTTATAGCTGTCATGCGATTTCCGGTTTTGAAAATGAAAAACCAATCGGGACCGATTTGACCCAAGAAGGTAGTAAAGATCCTCATCGTCTAGATTTTGGCCTTATTGATATCGAGAAAACTAAACAATCATGGTTTAAGCAAAAACTTTTAGATCCTCGAATTTTTGATCACGGAAAGATCAAAACCGCGGATGAAAAACTACGCATGCCGAATTTTTATTTTACCGATACCGAGGCAGATGCTGTTACAGTTGCGCTGATGGGATTTGTGAAAGACAGGCCAGATCCTTCCAGAATGAGCCCGCGCACGCCGGAACGCCTTTTTGTTGAAGAAGGGCAGAAGCTCGTCCGCCAGTTTAATTGCCAGGGCTGTCATCTTATAGAAGGTGAAGGCGGCACGATAAAAGGTTCGATTGCCGATTGGTTGATCAAGTTTGATGGAAAAGATCCCAATGATGCCAAGGCATTGGCAACGTCCTTCAGTCCTCCGAATTTGATCGGTGAGGGACAGAAGGTTCAGTCTCAATGGTTATTTGAATTTTTGCATGAGCCCACAGTGATTCGTCCTTGGCTAAAAGTACGTATGCCGACTTATCATTTTAAAAATTCTGAATTAAATGGCCTGGTTAAATATTTTAGTTATTTGGATAATCAAGATTTTCCTTTTGCCGATATCTTTAATCCGCACGACATTGTTCCGGAATCTTTGGCCGCGGGAGAGAAGCTTTTCTCAAAAGAATATTTTGGTTGTGCCGCTTGCCATATAGTCGGCAATTCAATGCCAGGCGGATCGCCGGAAAGTTGGGCTCCGAATTTTGCCATGGCCAAGACACGCCTGAAACCGGAATGGATCGTTAAATGGCTTACGAATCCTCAGGCATTACTGCCAGGAACAAAGATGCCGGGTTATTTTGATCCGAAGAGTTTTGAAAACTCGGGCCCGGAAGATGTGTTAAATGGTGATGAACACGCGCAAATCCGCGCCTTGCGTGATTATCTTTTAACGCTTTCGAATTCATCACCAGCGGCTGTTGAAAAGCCCGTCACTGTTCCTGTCCCTGAGGCTGCCCCCGCAATCACACCAGCGGTCAGTAACGAAATTTCCGCAGAACCTAAACCAGAAAAACCTTCCACCACCGCAATGCCAGAATCCAAAGACGCCTCCGGCGATGATTTCTGGGCTGAAGAACCAGCAAAGAAATAATTCAGGCCGTATGCTGACAGCGATTCCCTTACTGACCCTTTTAATGTTCTCCATCGCCTATCCGTTGTGTTTTTGGTTGAGTTTACGCGACCCTCTTAAGAAAAATTTTCATCATTTTCATATCGGCTTGCCGAATGTGACCGCGGGATTAACCGTGTTCGGAATGTTTTTCTTGGGAATGCCGAATCATATTTTATTTAAGGCGTGTGTGTGGCTTGGATTATTTTTTTTAATGACATATGCCTATTGGAAGAAAGAAACTGTCAATCCTGCCATTGTTACGGTCGTCAGTCTTTTTGGTTTTATTGTTTATGTTAAAGCGCATATTTTCTTGTTAGGATTGAGCGTTCCGGCGGTGATTGCCTGTGTTTTAGGCGGATTGGTTTTAAGTTCTGCTTTATATGCCATGAACCTGGGGCACTGGTATTTAAATGTCCATGGACTCCCTTTAATTCATCTAAAACGCGCTACAGCTGCGTTGGGCATATTTTTGGTGATTCGTTTAATATGGGATTTGGTAATATTTTTGGGAACCCGTGTGATGCATCGAGGAGAATTAAGTAATCTCTTTCGTTTTGTTTCGCACATGGAGGGTATCTTTCTTTTAGTCGCGTTTTTCTTTGGAACGTTGTTTCCTTTAGTATCCATTTATTTTGTATGGGGGACATTAAAAGCCAAATCAACTCAATCGGCAACCGGTATCCTATATGTGTTATTATCAGCGATCTTGATCGGGGACATTGCTTATAAATATTATCTGCTTAATTACCAGCTTCCTTTTTGATGAAGACCATCGCCCGCCATTGCCCGCAGTGTAAAAAATATCAAATGATTGAGCCTAAAACCGGGGAAGAATTAAAATGCCCGCATTGCTCTCATCTTTGGGGTAAATTTGACGGAGATCAAACGGTTTTCGATCGTTGCCCCTGCTGCGGATGCCGCCAGTTTTATATCACCAAAGATTTCAACCAAGCCCTGGGCTGTTTGATCATGGGCGTTGGGATTGTCCTTGTCCCGTGGACGTTTGGCCTGAGCCTTCCTGTTTTTGCCCTTATTGATTGGCTACTTTACCGACGGATTGCGGCCGTGACCTGTTGTTACCGCTGCGGGTCGGAATTTCGTGGTTTTGTCACCAGTAAAGAGTTTAAACCGTTCATGCACCACATTGGTTTAAAGTACGACAAATATCGTTAATAGTCGTTTCGTTTTGCCTCATTCATTCGCCGGCAGGCCGGAGCTAATTTCATAAGGCAAAACGAAATTCTTTCGTAAATAGTTCTAAAGTTTATTTAACTTTTGAAGATCGGGCTGGGTGATTGAGCGACTTCGGCCTGCCGTGGAGCGAAAGCAACCATCCCAATCTTCATCGGGAAATCACTTAACAAAAAATAATGTAACTTTTTTCTCACTTGGCCGTTAAAAGAGTGGAGAGAGAAAAGACTTGAGGGCCGGTAGTTTCAGGGGTGTGGAAGGCCGGATAACAAATTCATGACTGATGAAGAACTGATTGAGAAGTTCTATGAAGGCGATCGGGAGGCGCTGGCTGTGATTTTTGAACGTCACAAAGAAGGAGTGTTTAATTTTGCGTTGCGTATGGTTAATAATCGTGCCGATGCTGAAGATATTATCAGCGATACCTTTGGCCGTGTTTGCGACAGTCGCAACAAATTTGTTCAAAAGGCAAAGTTCAAAACTTGGCTTTATACTATTGCGCGTCATGCGTGCATTGATAAAATCCGCAGCCGCCGAAAATGGGGATCCATGTGGTTTGAAAAGAAAAATAGTAATGAACAGGCTCAGATGGATTTCCCCTCGGATGATGAGTCTGCTTCGCAAGTTTTAGATCGTAAAGAAGTATCTCAGCATATTCAGTCTGCAATCAATAAACTTCCGTCTGACCAGCGAGAGGCGATCATGCTGCGTGAATTTCAAGAGCTTGCCTATGATGAGATTGCTCAGATGCTCGGTTGCAGCCTTGCAAATGTAAAAATTCTCATTTACCGCGCGCGTGTCCAACTCAAAGACAGTATCCCCGCCTTTGTGATTGAATTTCTTTCTAATAATCAAAACGCCAAATCTCCAAAGAGATTTGACGTTGATAAAGAAAAATTCAATCAGGAGGGCAGATAAAATGAACCATGAAGAATTAAAAATATTGTTATCCGTTTATATCGACGGCGAGGTTACGCCGTCTGAAAAAGATTTGATCGAAAATCATCTGGTCTCATGTCAGTCCTGCCAGAAAGATTTTGATGAATTTAAAAAGGTTTCCTCATCCCTGAAACGATGGCCACAGGAACGACTCTCTCCAGACGTCGAACTGAACATCAAAGCCCGTTTGGGCGAAAGTAAGGAGAGGATTATGGAAAAACAAGAGGTGCGCATTCAGTGGAGTGCAGTTGCACTTGTCGTTGTTGTTATGATGGTTTCGACTTTGGCTTTTCAACAATATGCTCGTCGAGGCCTTCAGGCAAGAGTTCGTGACGCCAGCAGTTATTTGTCTTCTGAGACTATCGCATTAGGAAAAGCTGATCAATATGAGCCGTATTATTTGAACAGCAATTATGCGGTGGATCGTGTAGAAAGCCAAAAGGCTGCGAATAAAGTTGTCCGCCGTGATTATCATCAAGAGGGAGCCGGGCTTTTAGCCTCTGCGCCCGCCGCACTCTTAAAGGATGAACGTTATGTTCCCGCAAGCGTCTCTGCAGATACGAGTGGTCAGTCGGTTCAATATTTTGCCAAGGAAAAATCGATCGATAAATTAGCCATGATGCGAAATAATGAGTCACAGGTTGGATACGCGCAACATGAAACTGGTGCGCTCGCCGGTGGTTTTAAGGTTGTGGAGCAGAGGAGGGTAACTAGTGAAGAATTGGATGCGAATTTAAACAGGAATGTTGTTGGGGTTCAAGCAAGGAAAGAAGTGCGGTCCGTGGGGGATGAGGGGATGATGTCTCCGAATGAACCCGCGGTGTACATTTATCCGCAGAAAGAAATTTATCCATATACTCCGCCGCGGGCAGATGCTGAAAGTTACGATCGGATTTCTGAGAATGGTTTTCAATTACCGACTCAAGAACCGTTATCGACTTTTTCGATTGATGTGGATACGGCTTCTTACAGCAACGTTCGCCGGTTTCTGAGCCAGGGGCAATTGCCTCCAGCCGATGCCGTGCGCATCGAAGAAATGATTAATTATTTTAACTATGAATATCCTGAGCCTGGTTGGGGTCAGCCATTTTCCGTGACGACGGAGGTGACGTCTTGCCCTTGGAATCCGTCGCATCAGTTGGCTTTGATCGGCCTTCAGGGAAAACGTTTGAACTCGCTGACAATGCCAGCAAGTAATCTTGTTTTTTTGATCGACGTTTCCGGGTCGATGAATAATCCAAATAAATTACCGCTTTTACAGGATGCTTTTCGTATGATGGTCCAACAGTTGGAAAGTAAAGATAAGGTGTCGATCGTTGTTTATGCTGGTGCGGCAGGGATGGTTTTAGATGCGACATCTGGGAATTATCAAGAACGTATTATTAATGCTATTGATCGTTTGCAGGCCGGCGGTTCCACGGCAGGCGGCGCTGGTATCCAACTAGCCTATCAAGTCGCACGCGCCAATTTCATTCCTAATGGTAATAACCGGGTGATCCTGGCGACCGACGGTGACTTTAATGTCGGGGTCTCCAATGACAATGATCTGACACAGATGATCGAAAATTATCGCGATCAGGGAATATATCTTACAGTTCTTGGTTTTGGAATTGGAAATTTAAAGGATTCCAAAATGGAAAAACTTGCCGATAAAGGCAACGGCAATTATTTTTATATCGACAACATTAATGAAGGGCGCAAGGTTTTAGTGAATGAACTTGGTTCAACCTTGTTCACCATTGCCAAAGACGTGAAGGTCCAGGTGGAATTTAATCCTGCCACTGTTGAGAGTTATCGACTGGTTGGTTATGAAAATCGAACGCTTGCGAAAGAAGATTTTAACGATGACATCAAAGACGCTGGAGAAATGGGAGCAGGGCATAGTGTAACCGCTCTTTATGAAATCATTCCCACTGGTGGTTATCCGCAATCACAGGGACGGGTGGACCCGCTGGTTTATCAAAAGAGTCCTATAATCGAGCGTAATGTTTTCGCAAGTTTGGATGTAATGACGGTTAAACTGCGGTATAAGGACCCTAAAGGCACGACTAGCAAATTAATTAAAAAAACAGTCAGCAGAAATGACATTCGAGCAAATATGAATTCAGAAAATATGCGTTTAGCTTCCGCGGTTGCTGAATTCGGACTTTTGTTGCGCAATTCTCCTTATAGAGGGATCGCTTCGTTTGATCATGTTATTAATGAAGTGAGTGTGGTTAAATCTGATAAATTCGGCTACCAGTCTGAATTTTTAGATCTGGTGGGGAAGGCGAAATCATTAAGTCCGTATTCTTCACCAGTTCCGCTTTATGCGGATCCTTCTCTTAATGATCGTTATGAAAATCCTCAGTCTACTCATGAGAAAGGCCAGAAATAGAATATAGAAAGACCGCCAAACGCAATAAAAAATATTCACACGAGTAGAACTGTAATATCCCGCTTTACATCATCAGAAAAATCTGATATAAAAGACTGCCTTTGAGACGGAATTTAAGGCAAAGTATCTTTGAAATAAAATTTATGCCCCAAATACTTCTGTATTTGGGGCGCTCAAACTTTTTCTCCGATTCAAAACCGTGGAAAGTTTTCGCGCTGGCGTAGCTCAGTTGGCACCGACGTTCTCTGAATCGTATTTATGGTAGTCGGTGTCCCCGGCTTCCATTGAAACAAGAATGGCCGGGGATAGAGCAGCTTTGCTTTCCCGGCGTAAATAAAGTTTTTTTGCTGGCGTAGCTCAGTTGGTAGAGCAGCTGACTTGTAATCAGCAGGTCGGGGGTTCGAAGCCTCTCGCCAGCTTCTTGCGTTATAGCATTGTGTCAAGTGTTACGTGTCAGGTGTTTAGTGATGTGTTAGGGATTTTAAGTGACACTTAACACGTGAAACTTGACACAAAGCGTTTAGTTCGACGGGCAGATACTCAAGTGGTCAACGAGGAGAGACTGTAAATCTCTTGCGCTTGCGCTTCGTAGGTTCGAATCCTGCTCTGCCCATTTTCTTTCCATAATTCAAAAACCCTTTCTAACCGAAAGGCAAAAGGGTTTTTGATATTAGGAGAAGAAAATGGGGTCAGTCGAGACTCCGCTCGAGACTGACCTGTTAACGAATGTAGTCTTTCGATCCGTGCGGCCAGTTGGCCGCTCGTGATCTCAAGACTAACAGAACAAAGATTTTTGTTCTGTTAAAAATGGGGTCAGTCGAGACTCCGCTCGAGACTGACCTGTTAACGAATGTAGTCT
>ERZ1292630.13-Hain-H41-02um-R3-13-length-262254-cov-10_pt1 | contig 262254 bp, 286 predicted proteins | sample MGYA00564408_ERZ1292630 | MGnify/ENA primary metagenome ERZ1292630 (study PRJEB36523, sample SAMEA6512641) | groundwater metagenome | collected 2019-01-08 | study: AquaDiva: Metagenomics assemblies of 32 groundwater samples
ATGCCCAGGATGTTCCCGCGTCTGATCTTAAGATTGTTGTTTATAAGGGGCAAGGATGCCAACATTGCCGGGGAACAGGTTATCGAGGCCGTATCGGTATTTTCGAAATTGTTGTTTTTAACGATGACATTCGGGAAGCGATTGTGCGTGGTGCATCCAGCGCGGAACTTGCCCAAATGGTTGTTAAACACGGTACTCAGACACTCGCCACCGACGCCATTGAGAAAGTCAAAAAGGGCCTTACCACCTTAGAAGAAATTTCTTCAATCCTGCTTGAGCGGTAATCTTTGAGTGGGTTAGAAGATAGAGGATGGAAGACAGAGAATGGAAAGGAGATAAAAAAAGAAACATAAAATAATAGTATTATAATTTAGAGTTTTTTCTGATTGGTCTCTTCTTCTTTCTGCCTTCTGTTTTCCAGCGTCTATCTTCCATTTTCTATCCTCTATCTTTCATCACCACGCAATCACTGCCGACAATAACATGCGACCGTAATATCTGTCAATTGTCCATCCTCATTTTGGTCGTTGCGGTAGCAATTGACGTCGGATAAGTGGGTTTGTGTAGGCCCGGATATATTTCCGTTACATCCCCAACCGCTTGCGCAATCATGAATGTAGCTTATGGTACCGGTGCCGCTCATGGGGCGGTTTTTTCCCGATGCGCACGACATTCCTTCGGGAGAAATGTCTGGATTCCAACCAACAGAAGCGCAGACCGGAGCGCAGGAAGTTGTTGGCCCTAATGCTGTCACCCAACCCTCCTTAGGAGCACCCGCGCACATCGTGACATAACAATCGGTAACTGTTATTCCTGTTTGATAATCAGTCTTGCTTCCCAGGGCTGTTGAGATTCTCCACATAATTTGGGCACCGTTAAAGAACCTGTTTTCTAATCCGAGAGGATGATATTTTAGTGACAGAAATTGCTGATTGTTTTTTCCTGAAGTCGCGGCATCGATCCAGGTGTCGGCATTCACGTCGTAGACCTGGAGGGCGGCATTAATCAGTTGAACATTGACAGAAAAGTAAGAACTTTCATCAATGGGATTGCATTCTCTCGGGATATTAAAGGTACGAATTACGACGGATTCATTTGTTAACTGGTCATTAGGGTTTTGAATAGTTATATTTTGCGGCAATGACGGATGCCCGCATTCTTCGGCAACGATGGATGTAAGAAAGCGGTCTTTATCACCATCGGCTTGGGTAACTTTCCATTTTACTTGACGGTCGGCAAAGTATTTGCTGTCCGTCCCTAAAGGATACAATTTAATAGAATTAAAAATATTATTATTGTCTCCTGAGGTGGAAAGGGTATCCCACGTCGATGTTGCATTATTCCATAGTTGGATGTCCGCCTCACCGAGTGTGATATTAAATAAAATATAGGAATTGCCGTTGAAGATAGGGCAGGAATTTGGGAAAGTATAGGTATAGCTCCGCGTTGAACCTTCAGGAATTTCTTCCTTCGCGATCACGGTTTTTAATGCGGTGGGGCCTTGAGTGCATAAGATAGGATCGCATGTCAGGCCATCGGGATTGGGTTGATAACCCGTAAGGCAATACAGCTCGCATTTTTGATCGGGCAAATCGCTATGATTGCAGGCACTGATGCCATTTCCCAAGATTTTACTTTCAATCCCGACGCCGGATTTATCGCGTACCCAAGGGCCATGGCTTGAGTCTAAGTCTGTATCGTCGCCGGGACAGATGATAGGCAAGGACGGATTGACGATCGCGGCTGCTTCGTTAGGGGAATATTTGCCGATGCATTTAGGTTTACAGGAGGGGTTATGATCAACATCCGGCCCTTCCTCGTCCGTTCGGCAAGCATAAGTAGCGGTGTCTTTGCCACAGGTTTTTTGTAAAATGCGCTCACCGATAGGACAATCCGGGGCGTGGCCTCCGGTTCCGCAGAAATTAGTATCTTTAAGTTGATCGCAGCACTGAGAATCTTCTATACACTCTTGTTCCTTCACCCCTTGGGCCGGCCCACAGCCGATTGGTGTACACGTTGTTGTGATCAGCCGTTCGGTCGCCCCGCAAGGGGCAACCCCACAGCGCCATCCGTTAGCCCCCTGAGGCGGGTTGCAGGTGCAGGCGGGCAATGATTGAGAAGAAGGAACCTTGATGGCATTGGTTGAACCGCTGATTTTATTTTCGATTTTATCAATATCTTTATTAATACAGCCGTGGATCATACTGCCGATGGCGAAAAGAGAGATGGAGGAGGCAACAAGAACGATGAGAAGCTCATTCATGGACTGTGCGAAGATTGAACGTGAGGACATAATAGTCTTTTTTAATACTTGGTGATTATTATGAAAAAAGAGCATTGCATGTTCATTTTACAAATAAGGTAAAAATTATTTTATCCAAAATGATAGAATTTTAAAACGTACCAATTATAAATTAGATATCTTGAAGAAACAACAAGTTTAATGAATGTAAGGAAGCTGTATTTATGTGCTATAAGGCAATCATTGGATTAATTTCCCATGCAATAGTGTGATGGGTTTTTATTTCTTTTCAGAACAGACACGACAGATTCGGGGATATTTTAGTTTGAGTGAAAATTTTAGATGTGCAATTAACCCAAAGTGTTAGGCTTCTGATATATGAATGGGTTGTCCAGCCTTGCCTTCTTGCAGGATGATTGCAAAGCGGAAAAAAGTTATTGAAAATTACTATAAAGTAGCTATACTCAAAACGTTTCTAGGATTTCTTTAAACATATCAAGTTAATATATTTTGAGGTCAGCATGAAAACAAAATTTGAGATAAAAGAGGGTTGGATTAAGGTTCCTGTGGATTTGAAAGTTTATCCATTGCAGTCGGTGCATTCGTCGGGATATGTTTTTATGGACCGTGCCCATGTTAAACTTGAAGAAGAAAAAAAGGATTTGGTGGCGGTTTGGCTCAAGCCTAAGAAAGAAACCAAAGATTTGGAAAAATTGGCATTGGAATTTTCTGAGGAGCTGCTTAATTATGCGCATTATTTCAGTAGTTTGAAGACCAATGCTGAAAATATGAAAGTTTTATTGCAGCGAGCTCTTTTTTCGGCATCGCCATCTATCGTCAAAGAGGCAGAAGAAAAAGAAATTGAGAATTTGATCAAGGAGCTTGAGGCGGAAGAAAAGCAAGGAACTCCGAAGACAAAGACAGTATCCAAATCCAAAAAGTAATAAGCCTTTCTATATGACATCAACCACGCATCCATCCCTTCTACCTTTTAATTCCGAGAAAATTAACGATCAATATTTAGTGACCAACATGATGGGCTGTTGGGACGCTTTGAATGAAGCAGAATTCCGGCAACTGCATAGTCTGCGCGTGATGCAGGGAGGGGCTTTATTTAATCGTTTGTTAGAACGCGGATTGATTGTCGACGCGGATAATTTGCGCCGTGTTATGGATGACTATAGGCAATTAAATGCCAACGTATTTACAGATACATCGCTTCATATCGCTGTTCTTACCAAACGGTGCAATCTCCGTTGTACGTATTGCCACGCCGAGGGGGGAGCTTCTTCCGAGGATATGTCCATCGAAACGGCCAGCCGTGTGTTGCAATACCTTTTTGATGTGAGAAATAATTCTGTGACATTGGAGTTCCAGGGGGGAGAGCCGCTGATGAACTGGCCAGTGCTGCAATTTCTCACTGAAAACGCGCGTAAATTTAATACATTAGGCAAGAATCTTAATATCGTCGTCGTCACCAATATGCTTCTCATGGATGATGAAAAAATGCGTTTTTTAGCAGACCATGATGTTGCCGTATGCACGTCTTTGGACGGTCCTGCGGATATCCATGATAAAAATAGGGTGAATGTTGCCGGAAAAGGGCAGGGGAATCATGCGAAAGTCGTGGAGAAAGTTGAGAGGTTTAATAGTAAATTCGGGCGTAAGGTTCACATGCTTCCGACGATCTCAAAGCATTCGCTAGAGCATCCCGAACGGATCATTGATGAATACGTGCGTTTGGGGCAAGGTGAGATTGCTTTAAGACCGGTTAATAAAATTGGTTATGCCTGCGGTAATTGGGAAGATGTTGGATACACGGCAGAGGAATTCAATGTGTTTTATGATCGAGCCATGGCGTATATTATGAAACTCAATTTATCAGGATCGTATTTAAGCGAACGGACGGCAAGAACGATATTGACTAAGGCTTTGCTTAAGAAAGATCCGAGTTACGTCGATATGATGAATCCTTGCGGGGCTGGGCGTTCAGTGATGGCCTACGCACCCAATGGCGGGTGTTACCCTACGGATGAGGCGCGGATGCTTGGCGATGACATTTTCCGGTTGGGAGATATCAATAAGGAAAGTTACGACAACATGCTTAATAAGGAAAATTTACTTTTTCTTTTAAGTGCTGGATGTTCTGATTTATGGAATTACCGTTCTGTTTACAGTCCCTGGATGGGTGTCGATCCTGTAGTAAATTATGCTGTAGAGAAAAATGTTATCCCTAAGGGGAGCTCGCGCCTGCAGCAGATATTGAAACATCAGTTTAAGACAGTTTTCTCTTATTTATTGGGCGATAAAAAATACTTAGATGTTTTCCGACGCTGGACACAAGGAGTCCCCTATGAAAAATAATAAAAAAGATAAAGTCGTTAGCAAAAAGGTCCCGCTGGTCAAGTCTCTCGGCGAATTGATGAAAGATGAAGATGGTTTTGTCAGCAAGGAGACCATTTTAAAGGTCGGGCTATCAACCGTTGCTGCGTTGGGAGCGGTAGGAGCGTTGACCGATACTGCTTCTGCGCAACATAATAATACGGTAGCTCAAATAGCTCCGAATTGTGTTGGCCACACCAACATCACGACACATACATCCTATTAAAGATATGTTTAGTGACAAGAAAATTATAATCCCTCGATTTTTCTTAATTGCTATTGGGCTGATTTTCTTTTTGATTTGTGCCAGTAGCAGTATCGCTGATGAAGAGCCGGGCGCTATAAATCAGGAACAGCCGTTGAGTAATCCTGTGCCTGCATCCGGTGATCCCCTCCCCAAGGAATCAATTTCCATTGAAGCTTATCTTGAATTATTAAATCTTAAGATGTATGAAGCGGCCGCTGGCGATTTGACATCGTGCAAAGATGATCAAACATGCTTATTAAATGCAAAGCGGATTAAATCCTGGCAGTGTGCCGCCAGCGTATGTGCCGCAGAAGATAAAAGTAAAGAGCCGATGGCTTGTTTTGAGGGATCGGATGTTCAATTTTCCGCAGAATCTTTAAAACAATTAAATACGTTAGTGTGTCCTTTAATAAAATCCCCCAGTAGTGAAACAAGGCAAGCATTATCGAATATTCCGAATGTCCCCCAAGACAATCTTGTTGAAGCTGGCGCAGCCATATTGGCTTTAAATGGGTCTGCCGAGTCATGCCAGGATTATATAAAGAATTACGTCGGGGCATATGGTCCTCAATGGAACTACAAGTGGTACAGGGCATTGGCGGGGTGCCGCATCCTTGCGCGTGAGAGTACACTTAAACAGGAAGAGCAGGATTTCTCGACATGGTTTGGCGCTGTTCTGGGATTGATTAATTGTTCAGGAATTGTGAATAGTGCCTTGAGTGAAGCGTGCAATACTTCCGGGGCAGCATCCCCTATACCGACTAATGAAATGCTTTTTGAAGCTGCTTATAAAGAAGAAATAAAATCTGTTGAGCAGCTGCAATTTAAGAGGTACGAAGCGGCAGTTGGCGACTTGTCAATATGCGAGAATGATGAGATATGTTTAAAGCATGCGAAGAAAATAAAAGCTTGGTTTTGTATGGCTCGTGTATGTGAGGGAGAAGATAAAAAGAAAGAACCTATATCCTGTTTTGATGAGAGTTTTGATCTGGGTTCTAAAGAGGTTGTTAACCAAGTAAATGCGTTGATGTGTGTCTTTGTAAAATCCCTTGATGCGGAAACAAGGCAAGCACTATCGAGCTTGATTCCAGATGATCCTACCAGTGAAGATGAGTTTGTTGAATCTGGAGCATATCTTTTGACTTTAAAGGGGAAGGCGAAGCCATGTCAGGATTATATAAAGAATTACGTTGGGGCATATGGGCCGCAATGGAACTATACGTGGTATAGGGCATTGTCCGGATGCCGTATCCTTGCGCGTGAGAGTACATATAGGCAAGAAGAGATAGATTTTAATACATGGTTTCTCATTGATCAGGGTTTGGGCCAATGTTCAGAAATTGTTAATAGCGAGTTGAGAAGTGCGTGCAGTACCCCTGGAGCAACATCTCCTAAGCCCGTTCAGGTGAAGTAAAATGGGCCCCACAGTGGGGATTTATTTCTCTCATTATGAATGTTTTGGCCATGCCTCCCGGGCCATTGCGATTGCTGAAGTTTTTAAAAAAAGGTTCCCTCAAGGGAATCTTTTTTTTATTCAGGCGGGGATACAACAGCCTAATTCCAGAATCGACCAATTTGGAAAGGTGTATTCATTGCCGGGGGCGTTCGTCAATCGTCGTAATTTTAAGGAACCTTATAATGGGGCAGGGGCTGATGCAGGTCAGCGAAGCCAAGTGTGCGCCGATATCGTTACCCGGGAGAAACCGGATCTTTTTATAACAGAATTGTTTCCTCTCAGCAGGGAAGAATCTCGTCATGAAATCATTCCATCCTTAATTAAAGCATCCGCGCAAGGCGCCGCAGTATGGGCGGTTGCGGGCTATCCTTTGTTGACATCAATCAATGAAGGGTGGTTTGAGAAAATATTAAAGCTATATCAGCGGATTATAATTCTTTCGCCAGCTCAGGAAAAAGAATTTATTGCGAACTCTTTGTCTCGTACGGATGACAGGAGAAAATATTTGGATTTCTTTGAAAGAAATATGCAACGGATTACCTTTGCAGGTTATTTGTTGCCCACTCAAGCGGTGGTGCACGATGATGAAAATGAAAATTCTTTTAAATCTTCTATTCCCAGTAATGCTTGTCGGGTGACCGTTGTTCGGGGTGGTGGCGCGTATTATCCTAAAATAATCGCCGAGGCTATTCTTGCCAGCGAGTTGCTTGGGAAAGAATATTATCTGACTGTAGTTGCAGGGCCAGCAACGACAATGCAGGAATGGTATTTCTTCTCCACGCTTGTTGGAAAAAAAAAGATTAAGAATTTGGTTTTGCTCAGGTCGGCGGGGAATTATGAAGCATTGATAAAGAAGAGTGACGTCTGTGTTTCGGTGGCATCGTATCATAGCGCTGTCATGATACTTAAACATAGAAAGAAAGCAGTGCTCATTCCTTTTGAGGGTTATGGAGCAATGTCTTTTAGCGAACAGCCGGCCCGGGCCGCTATGTTAAGAGAAATGATGGGGGCTCAAGTTTTATCCATTGGCGATTTGACTGTCAATACTTTGACTGCGATGATTAAAGATGTTGCCTGTTCTCAAGAAATGAATTTAAAGGTCCCTAAAGAATTTTTCATGGGCGGGGATGTCTTAGATAAGGCATTGGCGGGCATTTTGGATGCTCATCGAATAAAGAGGATGGATTAAATGATTACTTGTGATTATCTCATCATAGGTTCTGGTTTTGCCGGTATTGGTTTGAAATATAAATTGTTGGGCAAGACTATTATGATTGATAAGAATCCTTTTCAATACAAGATTGGTGAATCGCATATTCCTGATCTCATCCATGCTGACCCTGGTCTATTTAGTTTGATCCCCAAGATTGAGAAAATGAAAAGTTATACCAGGAAACTAGGAACGGTTTTTTGTGATTCTTATCACGGTAAACATGCAACTAACTTGCCTACCCCATTGGGTGCTCGTTTCACTTTTCATTGTGAACGGGAAGAGATTGAAAAGTTGTTAGTTAAGGAGTTATCTGTTGATATTCGTAAGGAAACTATTGTTGATATTAATCTTTCCAAGAATCTGGTTACAACAGATCGCAATATTTATAGATTTAAGAAGTATCTCCTGGATTGTTCTGGGCCGGCTATGGTCATTGCCAATAAATTGAAACTTGTTTCTTCAATTGACCAGTTCGCAGGTATGAAGGCCCAATGGAGTTATTGGGCGATTGATCGATTGGACAGCAAAGTGAATTCTTGGGCTCACTGGACTGTTCTGAATAAAATTGCCGCTGACAGCTGGATATGGCAAATTCCTATATATAACAGTTCGATTTTAAGTATGGGTATGTTGCACCGCGGAGTTCCGTTATCGGACAATGATTTTCTTGAATATGTTGAGAAATATTCGGCGGCATGTTATCAGCTGACAGCTATTACAAAAAATCCCGATAAGGCGATTAAACCTTATATGAAGAAAGTTCATTCCCGTCTGCATTACTCTCGGCGAAGTTCGAAATGTTCTGGTAAGAATTGGATTTTAGTTGGAGACGCTTATTGTTTTGCTGATCCGGTCTATTCCGTTGGGTCAGGAGTTGCAACGCTGGAAGCCATCACCATTGCCAATAACCTTAATCAAAATAACGGTAGATTCGATCATCTGTGGTATGAGCAAAGATGTAATGCATTGTTAAAAGGTGTGATCGAGGGGATAGGGACTTGGTATTCCGGTAATGTATTTGACAAGAAAGTTAATGAGAGAATAAATAATACAATTTTGCGAGGTGGTTTTGCTCGTCATTTTCAGCCTTCCGAAATAACCGCAAACGCAGCAAAGGCGCAACAAGATGCGATAGATCCTTTTCTTTTGTCGCTTAACCAGTACCCCAAAAGCTCAGAGATCAAAGTTTATTATTTTGGTAGAAAAGCATTCTTTGAGACGAGAAGTTCATTGAAAATTATTCACAATAGAAAGAATGTTCGTATCACTAATAGAGTGGTACAGGAAGTTTTTAAGAAATATATTATGGGGAAGAAGTTATCGTTTTATCATTTATATTTAATTGCTGAATTAAATTTGTCGACCCTTAAAGATAAAGATTGCTTCTGGAACGCGGTTCGGCTCATTGAACTTTTTGGATTAAAAGCTAAATACCCGGATGATCTTTACTATTTTCATCCAGAGAAGTATGAAATGATCAATGGACAGCTTAAGCTGGGTGGGGCGGATTATCACATGATGATTAAAGATCCTAAAACTATCGAATTTTTTGAGAAATTGAGAGGGGGCATTTTTTTCGGCTCCGAGCTTCTTAAGCTTGTTAAAAGAACTGCCAACGCATCAGCTCAGACGCAGCAGGACATAAGAACTTTCCTCAACGTTTTTAATGGTAAATTTATCTTCGGGCGTAATTTTTGTCTTTCTGGTTAAGAAATCCTGACGGTGAAAAGATGATTTTGTTTCGTATACAACAGAAATGGTGTCTACGAATGAGCATTCTCTAAAGAACGTGACCGCTGATCCAAAGACACTAGGATCATTATTCAAAGAATGAGAACCACCAGCGCAAAAAAACTCCCGGCAGGCATTAATCATATAACGTTCGATCAAGCGATGTTTGATCTCTTTGAGAGCGACATCACAGACATCTGCCGTTTTTTCTTGATCGGCAAACTCCGATCCTATGAGAAAGAAAAAGACAGCATTCTATCGCACAATAATCTCTTTGTGCATGTTGTGACAAACCGCGGACAGTTTGCGGTCAAATGTTACGTGAAAGGCACGGCGAAAAAGATCGCCATCGAATACGCCCTTAATCGCATCCTGCTCAACCACCGCTTCCCGACGCCGGCGATGCACGCCGGCCCCAACGGCCGTCCCTTCTGCACCGTCAACGGCCGGCTCACGGCCTGCTTTAGTTTTATCAAAGGACAGACGGCCTTGCAGCGCATCAAGAAACACAACACCATCCATCAGATCAATGCCGCTATGCTGAAGTTAAACAACATTCTATCCGCGATCGGGGGCCGCATCGCTTTTGTCAAACATGAAGCTTTGACGACGACCATCAACAAGACGCTGACAGAAAATTCCAGGGCCCCGCTTCCTTCAGGCCAAAAGAAGATCATCGCGGCCTACCTGCTGGATGTCTGCCGGACCTATCAGCACCACCAGCCACTGTTTATCCGACAATGGCTTCACAACCACGCTAATCTCTGCAATTTTCTCATCGATAAAAAGAATGTCTATGTCATCGACTTGGAACACATCAAAGAGGATTACATCCTTTCGGATCTGGCCAATCTGACCGTCACCAGTCTGTTCATGGAAATACCCAGGACAACGGTCAAAGTCATGGTCAAAGATTACTTGATCCAGCATAAGAGAAAACCTGAACATATCATCGTCCTTAACGCCCTTGTTAAACTCGGACTGATCAAAGAATATCTCAAGGCCGTTTGGCTGGAACAATCCAAAGATTTCTCACGCTGTCCGCCTGACATGGCCAAAACCTATCTGGTCCATCTCAAAACTCGTAAAGAGTTCATTGCCGGCGTGCTCAAGAAAATGGGCGGCGGCGACAGGTTTATCTTATAATCGTTGTATGAACCGATACCCGATCCCTCTGTTCTCAAAGAGATCCTGCATCAGGAGCGGCCGGCGTCTCCTTTGACAGTGATGATCCATATCATCGAGCACTGCAAGGTTTTGACAGGGCTTTCTTGGCGTTAGTTAGATCAAAGAGTGGGTCCGCAGAGAGGGCCGTTCCGTTAGCGCGCAGAGCCATGGCTCGGCATCCGCCGCGGCAAGTATCGAGCACTGGGCAGTGTTGGCAGGCATCTGGTAAATAGTCCGTTTGATCAAGTTCGTTTAGAAAAGGATGAGCCCAGGCGGTTTGAATTGTATCCCCCAGGTTTGTTTCAAGGAAATAACTCGGTTTAAAAAATCCCTCAGTACTGCGCACCAAGCGCACATGGCCGTCGTCAAAAGCTGCGCCGATGAATGCTTGTTTGCCCGTTTCGAGATTTCCGGTGATACACATCGGAATAGCATTACCGATGGTCACATTGATATTTTCTCGGCGGGCTTTCATGATGTTAAGCGTGAGTGTGCGGTAGAATGCAAGGTCCATTTCTTTTACTTCTTCTTTTTCACTGATCGCACGAAACAGCGCCCAGTTGGCGGGGGCTATCTTTCTGATAAGCGGCAGGAATTTCGAAAAAGATCGACCGAAAGTCGGCGTGATAACGGTGGCTATCCACAGAGTCGGCAGATAAGCTTTCAGCACGAAGATATTCCTGATTTTGTCGAGAAATGGCGACCGGGAACGCGTGTATGTTGTGTTGGTTTCGGCGTTATATCCCTGCAAGGAAATGAGCGCGGCATCGACATTTGTTGTAACGGTTTTAAGTAGAGAGGGCGTCATATTCTCAGCGGCAGTGTTAAGAAGGACAGAAAACTTTTTTGCTTTAGCATAGGTCAAAACTGCGTGGATGTCTGGATGCAGAAGAGGTTCTCCCCCGGTGATACGGACGGTTTGGATTCCGAGATCCTTGGCTTCATCAAGGGTTTTTTTGATGTCGCTCCACGGTACATGCGGTGTCCGCGGACCAGTGCAATGCGGGCAGACTAGCCGGCATTTACCGGTTATCTCAATGACAATTTCTAATGGGATAGAGGGGCGCTTCATCGGAATGCCTGGCGTATTTGCATGAACCATGTCAAGAAGGGGGTGTAGCTAAGGATGCATCCCATAAAAAGCAATGGCGCGAACGGGACACGGTCGCGATATTCTTTTAAATGGTTTAATGCAGTGCGAATACAGGTCGATATGGTGATAGATAGCATGATTATGGTAATGTAGCGTATTAATGACGGATAAGATAAAGAATTTGGGGCTAACCAGAGACGAGCTAAGAATCCAAAAAGAATACCAACAGATAGTTCAATGAAATTCCTTTTAAAAAAACCAATAATATCATAACGTCTTACCTTATCATAATGCCAACTAAAAATGATATAGGAGGTTGCTAAAATAATAAAAGGATTTATATTCTTAACAAAAAAATAGAACGGGAACAAAATCCAGGAAAGAAAGAATACTCTTAAGCTGCCCTGTAAAAAAGCTTGAAATTTTGTCGGTAAAAACAGCTCTTTTACAATAATACTGCGGTTGATGAATATATCTTTGATAAATATTGGGGAAAGTATGACCATGCCCCCAATAAATGAACAGAAGAACAAGTTAATGACATTAGGGAGAAGGATATTGTTATCAATGGGGGGGGGCATAAGGAATGCGTAAAGTGCAAATAATTTTGCATCTCCACCTTTCCATAAAGCAGATCGATGTAGTATAAATCCGATAAGAAAAGCAACAAGGCCATTCATGGCGTGAAAAAGGATGTCTTCATCTCTGAATACAGCAGTGTAGGCAGTTGCGATAAGGCCCAGAACGGCACCAATGGCCAGATGCTGGTTATATATTTTTCTGCTTTTTAGATCGGTGAATGTGGTTATTGCGCCGATGATGAGGATGAGGGAAAAGAGAAACATAAGCAATAATAGTTTAATTTAAAGAAAGATATTTTGGAATAATTCTTTATTGCTACATTCAACCGGGAAGTACAACGCATGAGGTAAAGAGTTGATACGGTGTTTTGAAATTAAGACACTTCCTTGGTCTATGGTTTAAACGCATTTCAATTAGCTTTGTTTAATCTTTGGTAATCTTAGCAATATCGGTCCTCTTGTGCAAGAAGCGTCTGACTAATACAACAGCGTTTTCAACTTGCCCCCACCCCTAAATTAAGCCATTTGCTTGTTGAAGCATTCCATGGGCGCTTTAGGGATTAATTCTTAAATGAGAACTATTTCTTGGGCTTGGATGAAGCAAAAAATAATATCGAAGGATGGCGAATTGAGTATAATACGTTCAGGCTGCACAGCTCGCAGGATTACAAAACGCCTGAAGAATTCTTGAAACAATGTGAACAGGAAAAGTTAAACCAAAACGCCCAGGAATGCTACGGGCAGGGGGCTTAATTTAGGGGTGGCGTCACTTCCTGCGTTTTTGGCGTAGGGTCATTTACATTTTTTGTCGTTTTTCATGAGGATTTTAACAAAGGAATTTCATTGTTCAATGACTATGCCAATAATTGTGATTAATGAACAGATTTGTTTTCAGAACGGAATCGCATTTGATTAATGTAATTATAACGGAAAGCACTCGACCTGATTGTGGATGTCCTCCCCTAACTTATTATAGTGCAGGGGGGGTTTTTTTAGCGCTTACACAAAAAGGACTGAAAGTTAGCTGGGTTGATGTTAAGTTTGATGAAAAAGGAAGCATTCCCCCCGCGTCGAATGAGAATATAGCAGATATTTGTTGTTATGCTGTCTTTTTTGGCAACAAGACAAGCGCTTTTGATCATATGAAAGAAATGCGTTCTGCCAAGAAGCCTCCCCGATCTATTATTGCCTTTGGGCCTTTTGCTGCTGCATTTCCAGATGAGATTCTCTCTAGGGGATTAGCTGATATTGTCGTGTTTGCTGACCCGGAATTTGTCATTCCGATGATTTTGAAAAGCGGATGTGAAATTTCTTCTTTGTCAATGATTCCAAACTTGGCCTATATTCAAAATGAGAAAATAATCAGTACCATTAAACATTCTTTCGAAAACTTGGATGAAATTCCCTTTATAGCCCCACATCTTTATGTTCAAGGAGAACAGCCAGCATACATAATGACTGCTCGAGGCTGTCAGTATCATTGTGTGTTTTGTGAACGTAATGCCATCTGGGGAGGGGGAGTCAGACAGCGTAGTGTTGAGAATGTTTTGAAAGAAATTGAATATCTTGTTGAGATCATGAAAGTAAGAAAAATTGAATTCTTGGATGAAGATTTGGCTGCGGATCCTCAATATGTTATAGCCCTGTGTAAAGGATTGAGTCGCATTAAAGGTGAATTTGATTGGGTGTGTTCAGCTTGCGTTAATTCTGTTAATGAAAAGTTGTTATTGTTAATGGGGCATTCTCGTTGTCAAAAAGTTTATTATGGTGTTGAGTCAGCGTCTTCAAATGTTTTGCGTCAGATAGGGAAGAATTATGGCCCTAGAGAAATCTTAAATGCTGTACGATGGACAAAAGGTGCAGGGATAAAAGCTGAAATTATGATTACAATCGGCAATCCTGGGGAGACAGGCATCGATCAGAAATTGACATTATCCGTTCTTAAAGAAATAGAAAACGATGCCAAAATTATTAGTAATCGAGTAACTATATTACCGGGCACAGCGCTTTATCGTAAAGGGTTGCGTGAGGGGTGGTTTACAGAGAAATCCTTTTTTGAGGATGAAGGGCTCATTTTCTATGATGAACAAGGGCAGGCACCAAGGAATCAAAATTAATTCATTTGGGTGATTAAACATTCCTTTAATAATCACAGGATTCTAACTCTTTCCGACGTAAATCTTATTAAGAAAATTCTATGAATAATAAACGCTTGCTGATCTCGCTTTATGACGGTTGCCAATACCATTGCACATTTTGCATGTATGGTTACGTTAAAGAAGCTCAGCCGCTTAGTGACAAGGATTCGATGGGCCCTCAGCAGTGGTATGATGTCCTTACAGCTGCTTATGCGCGGGGTTTTCGGGTGTTGGAAATCGGCGGACGCGGTGAGCCTACCCTTAATCCGGTATTCACAAAGGTTGTAGCGATTGCACATGGTTTAGGGTATCAAATCGAGTTGTTGTCCAATGCGCTTAAAGATAAAGCAATCATTGAAATTCTTCCTTTTATACGGCAATTGACGATTAATTTAAACGTTGTTGATGATCATGGGATGGCCAAGATTCATCAACCCTCGCCCGGATTTTCTTTTGACCGATGCATTGGCCTGATTAGGAATGTTGTTCGGAGTATTTCTGAGAGAAATCTCGATATTACGCTTAGAACCAACTATGTAATCACTACACAATCTTTAAAGGAAGCATTTCTTTTTCCAGAACAGGTGAACCGTTTGCTTGCCGCTGAACTGGGTAGAAGGCGGCTTTATATTGCCTATCAACATGTGCATAATTATATTAAGACTCCAAAATACCTCGGTTTTGATTATGAAGGATTGAAAAAAGTTTTATTATTGGCGCAATTAAATAGCCGTCAACAATATTTATTAGAGGGCACTAATCTGTTGGAATTTATTCGGAAAACAGAGAAATTAATTGAGAGATTAGAACCTTTTTCTGAGAAGTCCAGCACAGATACCAGCCAGTGCTCCAAGTATACATGTGAGGTGCACAAGCAGGTGTTATTTATCGACGGGAATGGCGATTGTTATGGTTGCTATAATCCTTTTCGCGCGGTCAATGGACTGCCGATTGATAAGGACCCATTTTATTTTGGTAATTTGATGAAGCAAAGTTTCGAGCAGGTTGTCGCGGGAAGTAATGGATTTGATCCGGTGATGGACGTTTCTAAATTTTATTGGCGCCCTTGCTTATTGTGCAAGGCTAAAGAGATTCCGGTAACGGCATGATGAAGATTGGAATCAATCAGGCGGTAAAATGTTTTGGTGGATTTGTTCGGTATTATGACACTACCGAACCGCTGGAGCAGCTAGCTGCGTTGGTATCAACAGGTGATAGTCGCAATATTTTGGCTTGTTGTGGAGGAGGTAACCAGGCATTAACCATGCTGGGTGCCGGAGGAGGCAAAGATAGTTTATGGGCAATCGACACAAATGCCGCCCAGCTTTTTGTGCTTGCTGCTAAAGCTATTTTTTTAAAGCAAAAGAAAACAATGCCTTCGTTTGGGCAATTGCGCAGGGATTATCCCGGCAGGATCGCGGCGGTTAAGAAAAACAGGCGTAGTCTTAAACAGATGCAATTGTGCCATACGGTTACCGGTGGAATTATTGCTCCTCCAGCTGCCCTGGTGGAAAGATATTCACTCATTATGGATGGAGAAATGTTTATTTCATCGAAGCCCGGTCCATTTTGGCAAGAAGACAAATTATTTATCTCGCAGGTACGTGCCCGCCTTAATTCTTTACGGTTTGTTCAAATGGATATTTTCGACAGCCCAGAGTATTTCAAGAAGGGTTCATTAGATTTAATCTATCTGTCTGATATTTATTGGTCAGAGGCATTAGCATATTATCAGGCAAAGCTGGTAAGAATGGTGGGGTTATTACGTCCAGGTGGGAGGATAATAAGTTATCTCGACCCTGGAGATGATTTTATGGGGCAAGGCTTTTCGCCGGGCCGCATGCTTGTGCAACAGGCAAAGAAGCTATCTTTAAAAATTAATATGAATCAGAATGGCGGCTACCTTGTGCTGGAAAGGACAAGGTAGCAATGAAGGAAAGCCGTTCCATTGCCATCCTTCAAATTATTCCCAACCATCATGAATTGTTGCCGGCAAGACTCATCAAAGCGTTAGCCATGCTTGATGAGATGGGTTGTCCCTATGGATTTTATGATATCGAACGTTCTGTTGATCATGATTTCCGACGGGCATTGTTAAAATTGTTTGCCAGCATCAAGGAAGAAACAATCCTTGTTTCGATGGCCTGCCATAATCAATATCCCAAGATCGAGTCGTTGATATTTCTATATCTTTATTTGCCTCTTTTAAAGAATAAGAAAGTTATTATTTGCTCCGCTTATTTTTCTTTGTATGAAACAGAATTAATCCAAAGGGATAATGTTGTTTTTAGTCCGCTTGATATCGACGATTACGTGGCACAGCATATCGGTGATCCGCAATTGGCGGATGATGTTTTCTTTGATCGCCTCGAAGAGTATTTGCCTCGATATGGATACCAGAATTACCGCTTCTGGGAATATTTAACATTTGGCTGTCATGCTAAATGTTCTTTCTGCTATAACCGTTTGCCGTTTGAAGGTTCTCCGACGATTACACAGCGGTCTCCGGAGCGCGTGCTGCAATGGATGCGGGCTGGGCAACGGTTAGGAAAAACATATTTTGAATTCAGCGAACCTAATTTCTTGTCAGACCGGCCTTTTGCCATAGAATTTCTTAAACGACTTAAACGAGAAAATCCCGGGGTCACGTGGCGTTGTAAGACAAGGCTTGATGACATTGATTCTGCTACGTACGATCAGATGACAGAAGCAGGTTGCCGGACTATTTTTCTTGGCGTTGAACATGTGGATATAATGTTGCTGCAGCGTATCCGTAAAGGAGAAGATTCTGCCAAAAAGTTGGCGGAGTTTATGGCCTATCGACGTGATGAAACTGTGGTTCATCTTTCTTTTATGACGGGAATCCGCAGTGAAACTCCCGAGGCACTGCGTCGTAACCTGGACATGGTCATGCACATGGGGAATATCCAAGGTATTGATCCTAATATCGGCTGGCAGATTCTTTTTAACCGACGAGAGCGGGCCAAGACATATCCTAATTTTATTGTTGCGTTTATGTTTACCATGAATTTTCTGCCCCGTCGCATGGAAGTCACCCCCGCGTTGATGCGTGACATTCTTCGTATGTGCATTCACGAACCATTTTTTGATTTTTTACATTTAACGGAAGCGGAAGAAAATCTTTTATTGATGCAGCAGTTGGTTGTCTATCTTAAATCCCGGCCGCAGCAGAAGGTGATTAGGGATTACGACCGCCTATTAAGCTATGAAGGCGGAATGTTAACAAAATTAATATTAAAAAGTCGTTCATCAGCAGAGCTCAATAACGGTATCTTGTCTTTGACAGGGGTATAAATGAATGTCCTTATTGTCGGCGCTGGAGCGTTGGGAAAATGTTTTGCCAGCATATTAGCAGATCAGGCATTAGTAGTCGTGTACGAACGAAATACTGTTTCTCATCGAGCATTGATGAAGGGCTGGTTTTCTTTTAAGGAAAAAAGGCGTACACAGAAAGTAAATATTCGCACGGTCATGTCATTGTATGAATTGCAAAGCAAAAGAATTGATGTTTTGATTTTTGCAACTAAAGTGATGGACCTGCGTAAAGCAGTCGAGGAGGCAGGCGGCCTTAAACCGCATTGTGTATTTCTTCCTCAGAATGGTATTTCTGATATATCTTGGGTAAAGCGAACATTCAAGGAAGCAAATATTTGCAGGGGTGTAACTACGATGGCCTGCCAAGAAACTGGTCCTAATCAGGCGGCATTATATTATCGTGGCAATATGTATGTCGGTGGTGACGGCGCAGTGATGGTAGCCAATCTTTTTCGGAAATGCGGAGTTAAAGTCAAAACTTATCGTGATCCTAGCGGGCCTGTTTGGGCAAAACTTATTTTTAGCGCGGTTATGAATCCATTGCCCGTCATAACAGAAAAGGGATATGATATTTTGCGTTCAGATAGGGATGTTTGGAAATTGGTAAAGCAGGCAATTGAAGAAGGCCGGGCTGTTGCCAGGGCCTTGGGTGTGCGTCTTGCTTTTGATCCCATGCAGATTATTGATAGGGTACGTAACGGCGATTTAACAGGCATAGAACATCGCGGATCGATCGTTCATGATATGCGTGCCGGACGATCGACGGAACTCGACTTTATTACCGGCGCGCTCATTCGGCAAGCTCGCAAAGTAGGCGTGAAAACTCCGGCGTTGGATTTTATTTTGATGAAGGCCAAATTGGCTGGAGCGTGAAGATAATTGTATAAGGGAATGTAGGAGGAAGCTTGTGAAGTCGAATGCTGGTGGATGCGTGGTTTGGGTGACAGGACTTTCAGGGGCTGGAAAGACTACGTTAGCCGAAAATGCTTGCCGATATTTTAAAGATCACAGCAAACGCGTTGAGCATCTGGACGGTGATCGTATTCGTAAAACTTTTCCAACGGGTTTTAGCCATGAAGAACGAGATGAACACATCCTTCGCGTTGGCCGAATGGCATCTGGATTAGAGCGGGAAGGTATTTTAGTTTTTGCTTCGTTTATTTCTCCCTATCAGATGGCCCGTGATAAAGTTCGTCAGATGTGTTCGCGATTTATTGAAGTATATGTGAACACTCCTTTAGAAGAATGTGAGCGTCGAGATGACAAGGGGCTTTATAAGAAGGCTCGGTTAGGTGAAATCAAAAATTTTACTGGAATTAGTGATCCGTATGAGCCCCCCGTTAAGCCTGACGTCGTGATCTCAACGGTTGGGTGTTCACCACAAGAATCTTGTGACCAGCTGATCAATAGTCTTTTGCGGATTTTCGAATTGAGAAAGAATTAACAGATACATCAACAGTGCGGTTTGATAGCGATTGAAATCTATGCCGGCAGAAAAGAAAAATACCTATTGTCCATTTTTATGGAGTGAAGCGTTTATAGATCCCAAGGGGGACGTGTTTTGCTGTTGCCATCGCAAACCTTCGGTTGTTGGAAATATTTATGAAGAAAAGTTAAAGGACATCTACAGTAATTCTAAAATGCAGCAGTTGCGCCAGAAGTCCATTGAAGGAACCTTGGAGTGTTATGAAGGTTGCACGTTAATAGACAAGCAAATGAAACAAGAAATCCGTAAGACAGCCGCGTTTGATTATGCCTCGGATCTCAAGAAGTTGAAGATTGAATTTGGGGAATTATGTAATATCAATTGCATCATGTGCTGGCAGGACCATAAAAGCAGAACCGTTTTGGATCATAAGAAGTTGATTGAAAATGTGGATATTGAGCCTTTTAATGACGTTAACCTTCAGGGAGGAGAGCCGTTGGCTATTGCCGACGTTAAGGCATACTATGATTATGTCGCCTCCAAGAATAAAAACCCTCTCATTATGACTAATGGGCTTTTACTCAAGGATGATTGGGTTGAAAGAATTGTTCGGCATTCATCTTATATTTATATTTCTTTAAATGCGGCAACAGCCAAAACTCACGAGGTGGTTAATAAAGGTTCCAAGTGGGAGGTTGTGCTTAGGAATATTAAGAAACTCACCGAAGCTCGTGATCGTTATAAAACCAATTTGGAAATTCTTGGCCACATGACGATTGTGTTGGAGAATTTGAAGGAAATAGCTTTGTTTGTCGAAAATTTTAAATTTTTTGGTGTTGATCAGATCGATTTTGGATACGACAAAAAGGTGCCGGAATATTTGAGGTGTAATCCAAAATTAAAGTTATTACTTAAGAAGAAAATTACAAAAGTCTACGAGGCCTCAAGGAATAAGTCATTTATTGATTTTAAGAGATTAAAAATGTTGGGGTTGATCGATGCGGGGAAAATTCATGTCGAATGCGCAAGCGATAAGTAAAATTAAAAAGCTTCTCAAAGTGTTTTCCATTCGAGATCATCGTTATCGGATGCCGCTTGGTTCCTGGGAAGATTTTAAAAGTATTCCAGTATCCGCCAGGGAAGATTTAAAAGCATTTGCCGAATCAGGATTAGTGAAAAACGCTTTTAATATTACGGCAACGTCAGGGTCGACATCGTCGAGGATGATTATTGCCCATTCCCGCAAGGCGTATGAAACCCATCTGCGCCGGTTGGTTAAGCTTTACCGTCATATCGGTGTTAAAGAGGGAATGCTGTGTTTGAACCTGTGCGCGTATGAGCTCAATAGCGGCGGCCGCATGATGGAGGCCGCTTTTAAATCAGCCGGATCAGGGGTTATTCCGTTTGGTCCTATCAGTACCCCTGATCAAGTCCATGAAGCTGTTCGTTTGATTGAGATGTTAAAACCCGCGATGGTCAATGCCTACACGAATCAACTTTTTGACCTTTTTGCTGTCTTGGGACGTAAACATTCTATCCGTCGGTGTTTGGTTAACGGGGAACCTTTATGGCCTGAATATCGCAAACGTATAGAGAAGATGGGCGGGGTGGCTGTTTATGATCATTACGGAGCTATGGAAATTTCTGGCCTAGCGGTTGCCCTTAAACCGGATGATGAATATATGAAGGTTGTTGCCGACGGATTGCTTTTGGAGGTGCTAGAAGATTCAGGGAAGGCATCAGCAACCGGTATAGGAACGTTATTGGTGACGGATTTAGACAATATAAGCATGCCATTGATCCGCTATCGTATTGGAGATCGGGTAAAACTTGTGCGCCGCAGTGGATCATTATGGATCAAGGTGCTCGGTCGGACACAAGACAGTTTGCTTATCAATGGTGTTGTTGTTTTAAAACAGGAATTGATTCGTGCGGTCAATAACTTTCTGGGCCACCCACGGTTCTTTTTTGTGCTGGACAAGCATCCCGAGAAATATCATGATAAACTTCTTATTAACGTCGCCGACGGCAATCCTACGCAGTTTCAAGCTTTGACTAAATCGGTGGTTAAAGCGGTTGGGGCTGATAATTGTATTGATGTAAGAATCCATCAAGGGGCAATCCCAAGGACATTAAATGGCAAGATCAAATACTTTATTGATGCCAGAAAAGAAGTTTAAGGAATTTGAGATCCATTACACATGGATCTATGTGACGGAGCGATGCAATTTGCATTGCGACTATTGTTTCTTTAGGCATATGCACGGGCGTGAAATTTCCCTGGATGCCGTTGAGCAGCTTTTTAAATTATTCGAAAGACTGAATCCTCCCAAGACCCTCATTTGTAGCGGTGGGGAAGCGTTTCTTGCCAAAGAAAATCTTTATAAGATATTAACGGAAGTTCGTCGAAGGTTTCCAAAAACATCGCCGCATATTCAGACCAACGGGCTTTTGATTGATGATCAAGACATTCTTAAGCTTAGCGATCTAGGTGTCAGTCTCGAATTCGGCATCGACGGAAAACCCAAAGAAACAATTAAACATCGTTGCGGGTTAAAGCCGGCATCCTACGATAGATTGACCACTACTATTGAGAAATGTCTCAAGGCTGGAATCTTCGGCGGGTCCACCATGACCGTTCACCCGGAGGAAGTCGACCATATGCAAGAAGGGTTGGAGTTTATTGGAAGCCTGGGTGTTCCGCACGTTGATGTTACACCCGCGGCTTTTATGCCTTGGACGCCGGAAACGGTCGCGAAATTTAAAACGAATTATTTAGAGCTTTCCCGTCGGCCAGAATTACGCAAGCTTGCTTACGCCAATGAAGATCAGGATTGGATTGTCCCCGGCGTCATGGACTTGAGTCTACATCCGCCTGGTTATTTATTCGGCGGCGATCCTTTTTTGTGCCTGCCGGAAGATAAGCGCGTTGAATTTACGATGTGGGACCCGGCGACCGGAGAGTTTCGTCCCGAGATCATGGCTATTTATCAAAAGGCGTACTCCGAAATGCATAAGCAACATGCAAAATTGCCTTACCGCGAGCATGTTTGTCATAATTTTGAATTGATGAATACTATGATGGGCAAGCAATATATGAACACTTGGGCCATTAACGATATCATGCGTTTTTTGACCCGAACCCATCTGACCCTCGGGAGTGTCAAACACGGGAAATGAAAAAAGAGATCAATCACGTTTGGTTATTCTTTACCGACCGCTGTAACCTGGGATGCGGTTACTGTTTTTACAAATACAGGACGCAGAAACAGGTTATTGAATTAAAGACATTTCAGAACATTCTAAATTACATCCGCCCCGTCGCACCGGCGGAATTTGTTTTTTCTGGGGGAGAGCCTTTGATGGATGCCGACAGGCTTAAAGAGATGATTTCAGTCATTCGGCAAGAAGGTTTAAGCCGTTACATTTCAGTGCAAACCAATGCCACTCTGCTTAATCCATCGCTGATGGATTTCTTCCTGCAGCACAAAGTTAATTTAGAAGTGGGCATTGATGGCGATGAGGCAACGACTCAGCGTAATCGGCCGGGGATCGGTGAATATTATTACAAAGATATTCTTCGAGGAGTTAATTTGACGATCGGAGCAAAAGGGCCGATGACGGCAACCATGGTGGTGCATCCAACGAGCGTTGCTAAACTTTTCGATAACGTAAAATATTTAGCAGCGATGGGTTTGAAGTCGCTCGAAGTTCATCCCGCTTTTCTTGAGTTATGGGATCGGGAATCTGCGAATATTTTTCTTGATCAGTACCGTCGGGCCTGTGCCTGGGAGTTAAAGGAAAATTTGCATGGGTTGATCGGCCGGGGTTACAGCGAACCGTCACGCGGAACTTGGGATTTATTATCTGTGCCCAGCGGAAAAGTTTTGGCGAATTGGCTTCTGCTTTCTTTTCCTGAAGCGGTTCGTGAACATATGTATCTGATGGATTTTAGTCTGGACTCATCTGGAAAACTTTTGCCGAAAGCGAAGGCGTATTTTCAAGCATTGGAAAAACATTTGACCAGCCGTCCCAATTGCAGTTACCGCAGTATCAGCAATTTTAATGCCTCCTACGCGGCCAAAACACCGCCTGGACTTAAATATGAACAAAGGGTCAAAGATTACATTGACTTATGCGACAAGATTGAAGCAATTGATCATAAGATTATGGGAACTGTGGCATGGCAGAGATAAGGTATGAAAGCATTTTAGTTGAACAAGCCCTGGCGCGTGAATACGCATCGGAAATGGAAAAGGCCCTTAAAGGCATGGGCGGGCTTAATGATATCAAGCCGTTGATTCGTAATTTTGAAAGTGAATTTGCTCAATATATCGGTGTTGAACATGCCATCGCTGTTAATTCCGGAAGCGATGCTTTAAAAATGGTTTTGTTAGCGGCGGGGGTTGGCTCAGGGGATGAAGTGATTGTTCCTGATTTGACCTATCAAGCTGTAGCCTTGGCAGTATTTTATTGCGGGGCCAAACCGGTGCCGGTGGATGCGCGAAAAGATGATTTACAAATGGATCCGGCGTTAGTTCAAGAGGCTGTAAACAAAAAAACAAAAGCAGTCATTGCCGCTCATATGTTTGGACGGCCGTGTGACGTCAAGCAGATCGGGAAAGTATGCCGGGACAATAAAATTACTTTTATCGAGGATGTTTGTCAGGCTGAAAGTTCCCGTTACAAGGGCCGCATGCTGGGCAGTTTCGCAGATATGGCTGTATTTTCTTTTTCTTATTATAAACCGTTGTCCTCGTGCGGGGGCGGAGGGGGCATGGTCGTCTTTAACGGCAATTGTGGTAATCGCGTTCGTCATTGGCTGGAAGACTGGCGCAATGACGACGAGTTATTAAAGTTAGGACAGCGCTTTGCGCCGATGGCGTTTATGGATCTTGTGGCCCTGCGGGTCAAACTTTCTCACATTAAGAAAATTATCCAGTCACGTCAGCAGATTAAGGCTTTGTATGAAAAGAGTTTAGGCAAGATAGAAGGATTGACTATCTTCAAAGATCGTCCAGAAACGGAAAGTGTCGCGCAAAATTTTGTTGTTTGTTGCAAACAAAGAGATCAATTGGCTGATTTTCTGACGGCCCAGGGGATTATGGTTCAGAAACCATATTTATCACTACATCAAATGGCGGCATTAAAAAGAAACAACAAAAAGAATTTCCCGGTGAGCGAGTGGTATTCTGCAACAGCTCTGCATTTGCCGTTGCATTCTTTTATGAATCAGGATAAGGCAAAGAAAGTTATTGAATGCATTAGTTCTTTCTTCGATGGAAATATTTCATGATTCTTGATGCCGCCCAATTGCAACGCCGCTATTTACAGAGAATATCCGGGATTCGCGACAAAAAGGTTTACATCGGGCCGGAGATTATTAATTTGGAGATAAACAATACCTGCAATCTTCGCTGTAAGTTTTGTTGGACGCATGCGCCGGGGAATTCAGCTCATTTTGATAAGCCTAATTATTTTCCATGGGAAAAGTTTGTCGGGATCGTCCGTGATTCTGTTGATTTACAAGTTGACCAGATTCATCTCATTGGCTCGGGAGAGCCCACGATGCATCCATCTTTTCGGGATATGATGCGGCACTTGGAACATCAACCGTTTTATATCAAAGTGATAACGAATGCGACATTTCCTCTGGATTATTGTTCGGATGTGATCAAGGGCGATCATGTTCTTATTAATCTTAGTGCGATTGACCGGCAACAGTATCGTGATTTAAAAGGCAAAGATCTTTTTGACCGTGTGGTGGCCAATATTAAACGTCTTGTTTCCTTGCGAGATTCCGAAAAGCCCGGGTTTCATATCGAGATTGCTTATATTGTTAATTCCGAAAATGTCAATCAAGCGCTGCAGATGCGGGAGTTCGCGTCCCAGCTGGGGGTCAATTCTGTTTATTATAATAAAATGAATGTCCATGCGTATAATCGGGATATTGCCTTGCCCGAGGACGTTAATTCCGAGATAAGTGGCGAGGATAAAAGATCTCCGCCGGAATGTTCACATGGATGGTTTTTCTTTAGCATCAAACCAGATGAGGGTGCCAGCATTTGTTGCCGGATTCACAAAATGCATCTAGGTACCTCTGAGAAATGGTCGTTGAAGCAGATTTGGCTTTCTACGCATATGATGAATGTGCGCCTTATGGGAAAATACGGCCAGATTCAAAAGATATACGAGGCCTGTCAAACTTGTCCTTTCTATGACAAGAATATTAAACGGATGCAGGATGCCGTCGAGTTAGAGAAGAATGAAAAAGCCGTTACTAAATGATATCACCATTGAAATAACCAATCACTGCCAGCTTCATTGCCAGCATTGCGGAATCTGGGCGGAAAAAGAACGCCACGAGATGAGCGCGGCCATGGTTGTGCGGATGATGCGTGAACTGCTTGAACGGTATAAGATTAATTTTGTATCGATCACCGGCGGGGAGCCGTTCTTGAATAAGAATTGTGGCCGTTTGTTAAAAGCAATGTCTTTCTTTCGTGAGCGTGGAGATATTACGGGATTCGGTGTTTACAGTAATGCGGCTTATTTTGAAGGTGTTCGTCGGGTTTTCTCGACCTATGGAGAACATTTGCGCGGGATGCATATGGGTATCAGCATTGACGGCGGGCAGGAAACACATAACCGCCTGCGCGGTCAGGGGGCGTACCAAAAAACTTTAAAAACGATCGAGTGGATCGCCGAGAATTTCAGCAAGGATATCGTATTAGAATTTAAATTCACTATCAACCAAATCAATTATTCTGAATTAAAGGATGTCTATCAGTTAGCCCGCCGTTTTAAGGCGCGTTTTTCGCCTAAGATTATGGAATCCGGTGTGTCTGATTATTATCATCGTCATGATATGCCGAATACCGATACTCTGGCGACGATGACCCCGGAAATATTAACAAGTGTCCGCGCGCAGGTTTCTAAAATGTTGGATGATCAATATCCCGGCGTCGATAGAGAATTGGTCGAAGCCATGATGGTGTTATTAGCCGGCGGCAGAAAATGTATCCGTGCTTGTGCGACGCCGGAAAAATCTCTTTTTATCAATTCTCGGCGTGATGTTTATCCCTGTCTGTATATGTCGTCAGCAGGCAAGGTGGGCGTCGACGGAAAGTTGCCGGAAGAATTAGACATTGTTCGTAAAAAACATACCGAAACTGGCGCGCAAGGCAATTGCCCGGGATGTTTTGCTTATCATGGGTTTTTAAAGAAATTTAATTTGGAGTATCTCCAACGACAAGACGCGCGGCAACATCAGCCCCGTTAAACCAATTAGGCGGGGCAGGCTTTGGCCTGGGTTGAGACATTTGTTTTTGGATGGCATGCGCGAGGGATTGTCCCGTCATGGAATCATGATCAAGAGCGATGCTTGAAAATTTTTCTTGCAGCAGTCTGGCCCGGGCGATTTGATCGTTGGTGGGCATTTTGGAATTGTTATTTTGATAAGGAATAATCACCGACGGCGTACCATAGCGCATCAGTTGGACGGAAGTATTGTATCCGCACAGGCTGACGGAGACCAAGCAATGGCGCAGATGCTCGTCAAGGTTATCGAGATGATTCGCGAGAACTACGCGCTTTTTGTCAGAGGTTGTAAGATGAGATTGAAACAGGGCCATTTCTTTGGGAGAAGTGGCCGGCCCGCAGGCGATGATAGTTCGGATTTTCTTGTCAATGAGGCGTTGAGCCTCAATGGCCGTTGTAATCAGTTTCGGATACACAGCACCGCCGCCGCGGCTGATGACAATAGTATTTGATTTTGTATCTTTTTCTATGGGCAATTGTGTGCCGCCGGTCATCATATTTTCTGGAAACACATAACCGGTATAGACAATTTTTTTCTTTAAATCTTTCATGAAGGCTGTGTATGAGCGGGATAAAACCGGGGATTGAATTGTTTCTTGAATGTATTTGGTTTCAAGTTCTTTGGGAGTGTGAATCAAAAAATTATCAAAGAAGGCAAACACAGCCCGGTGCAGAGCGGCGAATGTTTTGTCTTCGAGCCGGGCTAAATCAATCAGTAAGGGATATCCGATGCTGGCAATGATGCGTTTATCTTTTTTGCGTAAATAGCGTAATGTGGGCAATAGTTCCGGCATATAAGCCAGCCGTCCGAAAGGGAAGAATTCTGTGATAAAAACATCCGGAAAGAAATCGGCGGCAGTCTTGAGAATAAAGTGAGCGCGTTTATCCGCAGATACAGGAACAGTGTGTGATTGAAAGCTGGCGCGGGTATCAAACGGAAAAGGGATGTCCACGACCTGGCAACCCTTTGGAAAACGAATAAAAGGTTGGGGTATGCCTCCCTGCAGGATGAGGACTTGGGCGCCGTGACGGCAAAGGGCTGCGGCAAGAGCGATGCTTCGGGTGGTATGTCCAAGGGTCTGTTTGTGGGTGTAATGGAATAAGACACGCATTGTTTGGTAGAAAAAATTATACTTAAATAATATGATGAGTGCACGTCTTTTAAACGGTAAGCTTCCAGATTTTATAATTGCCGGAATTTATAAATCAGGGACGACATCATTGTTCGTCAATTTATCCAAACATCCACGCATTGAGATGACGCCGAATGCCAGCAAGCACATCATTTCAGGAAAAATGCAAAATGTTAAAGAAGTTCATTTCTTTAATGAAAGATGGGCAAACGGTGTTTCATGGTATCAAAGTTTATTTAACAATAATAATAAACTGCAGGGGGAAGCGGCTTCCAAGTATCTCTTTGACAGGGAATTTATTAAAAGGATGTCATCTGTTGTTCCGATGGCAAAAATAATTGTGTCTTTGCGTAATCCTGTGGACAGGGCATATTCTCAATATGGATTTTCAAAAGAACCATTTCCGAATTTATTATCTGTTGTCCAGGCACGCCTTGAGCGTAACAAAAGTAAATACAAAGAAATTCTTGAATTAAGGAACATGGGTTTTGATGAAATCATAAAAAAAGAAATTCAGCGTGGGATAGGGGCGGGACGTGATATTGTCGGGAAAGGTTTTTATGTGGATATGCTTGAACAGTTATTCAAATATTATCCCCGTGAGCAGGTTATGATCATCATCAGTGAACGTATGAAACAAGATATGCCGGGAATTTATAATAGGATTTTTGATTTTCTAGGCGTGCCAAGGGCTAAGATTGATTTTGACATGAATGTTAATGTCAGCGAGCATGTCAAGCCAATGAGTAAACGGACTCGAAAAGCATTAAAGAAAATATACGATTCTTATAATAAGCGTTTGTTTGATCTTCTGGGGTATGAAGTGCCAGAATGGTATGCCGACGAATGAGTGCGCGTATTTTTATTCGTAATGATGATGTTTGGACGCTGGATCGTGAGTTTAGTTTCTTTTTTGAACAGGCCATAGACCGCGAAATTCCGGTTGTTCATGCTGTTATTCCTGGAAAAATGGATAAAGAACTTACTCGATTTTTATGTCATGCTAAAAAAGAAAAGCCGCATTTACTGGATATTGTCCAGCACGGATGGATGCATACAAATCATTCTAAGGTTCTGGGGAAGAAATATGAATTCGGGGCATCGCGATCTTTGAAGAACCAGCGTGAGGATATAAGGCAGGGTCAAGAAAAAATGCGCTTGGCATTCGGAAATTATTTGACCCCAGCGTTCGTTCCTCCGTATCACGGCTATGATGAGCGGACACTGCGGATTCTTGGCGAAGAAAATTTCCAGATGTTCTCTGCCGGAATCCGCCGGCCAAAGACAAAGCAGCGATTCATAGAGCTTCCGGCGCAAATTTCATTTAGCTGTTATGAGCAAGGTAGAACGAGTATCCATAGTTCGCAGGATATGATTGGTAATTTAGTTCGAGGTATTGGCCGCCGGCCGATATCGGGTGTTGTGACGCATCATGCGGATTTTAAGACAGCGGCATCTCGTCGAGAGTTGACACGGTTTCTTGATTTTATCAAGGTGTTGAAAAACAAGAAAGATTGGCGGGTATTATTATTTTCCGATCTTGGGAGAAGTTAACCGATGATTAATACTCAATTGTTAAAAACGTTAGATCTAGAAACGAGAGGCGCTTTACGTATTCAAAGCGCAATTCTGGGGAGGCCTTTAATCGGCCCTCAATCGGTGAATATCCACGTCATTAATTCTTGCAATTACCGGTGCAAATTTTGTTGGTATTTCTCGCCTTTAGTCAAAGATCATCCTAAGGGTAAAATGCTTGATTACAAGGTTCTCGAGGGGGTTTTAGAAGATTGTCAGGAGATTGGCGTTGATGAAATCAATCTCGAGGGCGGGGAGACTACGGTTTATCCTTATTGGGCGGATGCCTTTCGTAAGGTTCACGATCTTGGCATGCGGCTGATCGCCTATACGCATCTTGATTATGAAGCAGATATAAAAAAGTTAAAGGCGCTTTCTTACGCCGAGCTTTTAACCGTTAATTTTTCGGCAATTACCGAGGAGTCATTTAAGCGTGTGCACGGACAGCATACATCCATGAAGAGAGTTTTAAAGAATATGGATCGACTATTGGCTTTGCGGGATAGGTTTGGCAAACCCAAAATCCGGTTGTCCTTTGTTGTTTATAATTATAATTATAACGAATTGGCAGGTTTTCTTGATATGGCGCATGAACGTAAGGTTGATCAAGTCGTTGTGCGTTTTTTTGAGGCGACGGAGGAAATGCGGGAACTCGTTTTTACTAAAGAACAATTGGCGGCTCTGCGTGAGATTGTGGAAACGGTATTGAAGAAAGAATTTTGTTTCACGCACGATTTAAGAAAGCTTCACAACCTTATTGCTGACGGTCGAATGTTTGAAAACGTTGTATCATTAGAGCGTACGGAAATGCGTAATGACCGGTTGTTGTTTTATGATTCCACCGGCGGAGAAACTAACTGTTATGTGGGGTGGTTTTACAGTCATATTGATGAGAAGGGACGCGTGATTGCCCCGTGCGACAATGTTGGTGTCTGTGTAGCCGGCAATATCAATGAGCGTCGTTTCAAAGACATTTGGTTCGACAATGAACATCTACGATCCACATTAAATGAGGCATCAAAAGGGATTCATACCTGTTCGTCCAAATGGCAGGAATGCCGGTATTGCAGTTATGTTCCAACCAATAAATATCTTCACGAACGCGTTCTTCGTGCGAGAGGACCTAAAGCCAATGATTCTTGATGCGCATGAGTTAAAGCGCAGATTAGTATTGCGTTTAAAGGGCATTGAGTCCGGCCGTCCATTGATAGGTCCTGCTACAGTCCAGATTCATTTGACTGACCTTTGTAATCTTGCCTGCCAGTATTGTTATTATTATGCCCCTGACAGTCCCAACCGTCCGAGCGGTAAAAACCACTTAGCCTTCGATTCTTTCTCTAAAGTTGTGAACGACTGCGTTGATCTTAAAGTGGATACTCTTTATCTTTCGGGCCAGGGAGACCCGACGCTGCATCCGCGTTTTTATGATATGCTTCAATATTTGCGTGAGCGCCCGCTGTCGGTGACCACGTATTCCAACGGAACATTTCCTTTGGAACGCTGCCGTGATATTTTGTGTGGGACCGACCGCATTGTGATTAATCTCGGCACCGCTGACCGGGCCGGTTACCGCGCTTTGCAGGGCCGCGATCTTTTTATTAGGGTGATTAAAAATATCAGGGAATTAGCCAAACTTCGCCCGCAGTTAAATCCGAACTTTCGTATTGAAGTGGTTTTTATCGCCAACCGTTTAAATGTGGATAATCAGTTAAAGACAGAAAATCTCGTCAGAAAACTAGGTGCAGATTTTATACGTAAGACGGTCGCGGAAATAAGTGAACACAATCATCATATCAAGTTACCGGATCACGACGATCAAACGGAACTTGTTGGCGAATGGCCGCCTTGTTATCACGGCTGGTTTTATAGTTCGATTAAGTTAAACGGAGATGTGAATGTTTGCTGTTTTATGCAACGCGTGACAATCGGTAATGCTTATGCCACTTCACTTAAAGAGGTGTGGGGTTCTGATGCGTATAGCCGTGCACGCACCTCAGCCTTGTCGGGGGAAACATTTAGGAAGTATCACGAATGTATGAATTGCCGTGTTGCTTGGCGCAATAAAGAGATCGGCGCGCAAATGGGAATTTTCAATCGTAGCGTGAAGGCATGACGGTTTTTACTGTTTATTCAGGGATCGGACGTGAGCTTGATTACGATGCGGCCCGCGCATACATTCGGGACGGATATCTTCTTAGTCCGAAAACAATTTTAAAAGGACTTACAAAACTTCCACAGTCAATAGATCCTCCCATTTCAATTGAGCTTAATAAAATTCCTTCTTATGCGCAGCACACCCTTGAGAGTGCTCTGGGTAATTTAGCAGGAACTCGTCGGGCCGTTATGTTTAGCGGCGGTTTCGATTCAATATTGATCGCTTTTCTGGCACAGCGTTGCGGGGCACAAGTGACGGCAGTGACGATTCAATTTGATGATTTTAATCGTTTGACAGTGGAGGGTGCTGCTGACTGTGCCTGTAAAGTTGGGATCACACATCATGTCCTTACTGTGAAAGCTGTGGAGTTCCTGGCGGCGTTTGAAGAGCTTGCGGGTATCACTGATGAGCCCGTTCTCGATTTGGACTTGGCAATCGTCTATGCGGCTTTAAAGAATTACGATCGCCAGATTGCGGGAAACATTTTTATTTCGGGAATGGGCAGTGACCAGTGGTTTGGTAATGAAGCTTTGGAGGCAAGGCCCGGGGGGCTTGCGGCTCGTTTAGATTGGGCTATTGTCGATGAGGACGCGCATCAGCGGGCAGCACAAGTTCATGGGTGTAAATTTATATTTCCGTTTCTTTTCGAGCCCATGCTGGCATTATCGCAGTCGATTCCCGACGTCATGAAAAAAGATAAGCATTTGTTGCGTGCACTGGCTGTTGCCAATACGATTCCGCATCGGGGAGCCAGAAGTGAGATTCAGGTTCCGGATTTGATGCGGCGTATTTTAGTGAGAACTTTTGGTGATCGAGCATGGCCCGGCCCGGTAGCAATCGATAGCGCTGTGGATGATCAGACTCTGCGGAAAATTGTTCTTGGCCTTTGGCTGGAGAAAGCAAAAGGAAGAATCGCGGGTCTATGAGCAAGTTTCTTTTTATACGCAATGATGATGTTTGGAATTTGGATCCATCTTTTCGGGATTTCTTTGATTTTATGCTCAATTGGAAAATTCCTGTTGTGTACGGGGTTATTCCAGCCATCCTTCAAGAGGATGCTGCTTTATTTCTTCGTCGGGCCAAGAAAAAGAGTCCGAAACTTTTAGATATTGTCCAGCATGGTTATGCCCACCATAATTATGCAGCCGCAGGAGAACATAAATATGAATTTGGTTCAGCGCGATCATACGCGGAGCAGTTAAATGACATTGCCTCGGGGATGAAGATCATGCGCCGTTGGTTTGGGGAATTAGTGACGCCTGGTTTTATCCCGCCGTATCATGCCTATAATGCAAAGACAATCGATGCCATAGAAGCATTAGAAATTCCGCTTCATTCTGCGCGTTTGAAAGTTCCTCGCAAGGAAAAGAAGTTTATTGATCTTCCGGCGCAGATTTGGGCCAACAAAGCCGATGAGAAAGGTGTTCCTTCTCCGCTTGATTTTCAAGGTCTTTCCAGAGATTTGGCTAGCGTTTTAGCGTCAGGCCCAATCACAGGCATGGTATTTCGTCACCATATGATGACCGGTCCCCGGGATAAAGATGTGCTCATGGCGTTGATGAGGCTTGTCTTACAGCAGCGGACTACGGGAAAGATCCGGACCGTCCTTTTTTCTGATTTGTTGAATGCGGCGGAAGGAAAGAAAAAGTGATTTCTAAAGCAGAATTGTTTTCTTACATCCCGCCGAAAGCTGTCCGTTTAAGCGTTTGCAGCGCGTGTCAATTGTCATGCCCCGCGTGCGAGCCGCACACTCTTCCCGAAAAGAAAAATGGAGTGTTGGGATGGGGATATTTGCGGGCGAAGGACTTTGCGGCTTTTATCCGTAGTAATCCGTCGATCAAAACGATTGAGGTGTCTCATTCAGGTGAAATATTTCTTAATCCGGAACTGGGGCTCATTATTAAAGATGCTTTTGAACAAGGGGTGGCCTTGACCGCCTGGACCGGCGTTAATTTAAACAAAGTCAGCGAACAAATGTGTGAAGACCTGGTTAAATATCGTTTTCAAGGAATTAAGGTGGCTATCGACGGGACGGATCCCGAGACATACGCCAAGTATCGGCAAGGGGGCAATTTTACCGCTGTTATCAACAACATAAAAAGGATTAATTTTTATAAAGAAAAATATAACAGTTCTCTGCCGCAGTTACAGTGGCAATTTATTCCGTTTTCTCATAATGAACATCAGATACTAACGGCGAGAAAAATGGCACGAGAATTGAAGATGGGTTTTAAAGTCAAATTAAATGCGAGGGCTGATTACGCGCCGATTAAGAATAAAGAATTAGTCCGGAAGATGACCTCATCCGCAAGCGCAACCAGGAAAGAGCATCAGGATCAACATGCAACATCAGTCGGGCTTTCCTGTCATGAATTATGGACATCGCCGCAGATCAATTGGAACGGCATGATGACGGGATGCTGTGCTAATTATTTTCTAAACGTAGGCAATGTGTTTGAAGAGGGGCTGGAAACGGTTATGAAAAGTCAGCGTTTTATTGAAATGAAGAAAGCTGTTTTGGGAGTCAGTACTCCTGGGCAGGACATCCCGTGCAGTCATTGTCCGATATATTTATCCGCCGTGCCTACGGACATTAGGATTCGATCCACCCTTAAGTCTTTGGTAACGGGCCGAACTCATGGTTGATCCGTCGAGAATAGTTTTTTGGATTTGAATAGTGACAGCCCCGGCAGGCGTGGAAGAGAGGATTATCAAAATCAATTTTTGTTTTTGTGCTATGCCGGAATTCCTGGGCTTTTTCTCCCTCCCAAATCTCACGCAACGATTTTCTCTTCCAATCGCCGATGATCAGATGATCATTCTGGCAGCATAATGTAACTGTGCCGTTTTCATTGATGTTCATCACAATCCAGCCAATAAAACACCGGCCGCGTTCTTGGTCTTTCTTGGATTCGTTGTTTTCGATTGTTGGGGCAGAAAGCATTTGCAGAATGTCCTGCAGATTTGTCGTGACAAGAGTTGGAATCTGAATGACGCGTTTGATTTCTTCTAAAAGCCACTGACGGTCATCGGCATCAAGAACTATGGATTTTGTAAAACTGGACGGATCCATGAATTTGAAGCGAATCGATGTTGCCTGGCATTCATCGGCGAGATTTATTAATTTTTCAAAGTGGCGGTAAGTGTTTTTAGTCAAGACGTAGCCAAGTTTGATTTGCGGGCCGCCGTGTTTCTGAAGATTCGCCAGAGTTTTGATATTTTTTACAACATCGCTCAATGCTATTTTTCCACGGGGAGAGTATATCGATTGATAGCTTTCGTTATCAGCCACGGCAAGGTTTATGATCAGAAGATCAGTGCGTGCCAAAGCTGCGGCTATAGTGGGGGAAAAGAGCGTTAGGTTTGTGACGACTTTTAATCGCATGCCTGCATTTTTGATTGTTTCTACAATCAATGGAAATCCAGGGTGGAGGGTTGGTTCTCCGTTAGCGCTAAGTGTTATGTCGGTTGTGCCCATACGGGCGAGTTCCTGGACCATATTAATAACTGTGGAAGTTTCCATGCGCTGTGGATGGTGGCTATCTGTTTTTAGAAACGAATGGTGCCAGCAAAATTCACATCGCACATTGCAGTGTTCGGTAATATGGATCATTGCGGTCAATGGACCAGAAGGTTTGTCTTGACGCAAGATTTCTCGCAGAACCACGGGATGAGGCAGGGGATATCTATCCATAAAAGAATTATATAATAAACTTGCTTGTGTCGGTCATTTTCTTCAGGACTGAGATAATGAATTTTTTACGAGCCTGCAGATGCGATAAATAGATTTTGGTAATATCCGGCGGACAGGTTGAAAGATTTAGGGGTTCTTCACGTTGGACATTCTTCAGGTATTCTTTGATCAGCCCAATTTTCACAAGGGCGTTAAGGACTAGAAAATGTTTTTTTTCTATTTTGTGCAGGGTGAAATAATTGTCGACGATATTCTTGATTGTTTCGCGCGGTATATCAAGAAACAGGCAAGAAATGATTAAAGCCGCCAGATCGGCAAGGATGTAATCTTCCCGGATGTGGGACAGATCAAGGGTATAAACGGTCTCATGTTCGATGAGAAAGTTGGTTAGCGTGGAATTATTATGAAGCCATTGACGTGTAAATAATGGCTGATGATTTTGATATGCGCGATAAGTATCCAGTAAGATCAGCTCAATGGTCTCTTTCTGGTCATAAGAAGTTATGGCGCGGGAGGCTTTGCCCAGGGCATTAATCGTTGTTGTCAATTTTTCTTGTTTCAAGAAAGGAATGCGACCCTTGGTTCTCGATAGGATTTCTTTCACCGAAAGCATAGCGGCATTGATTTTGCGGATAGTATTTCGTTTTTTGATGTGTTGCCACGCCGGTAGCCCGGCGAGATAAGAATAGCAGGCGGTAAGTTGGTTATTGCTGGCAAAAAAAGGCTGGCCGTCATGGCTGGCATGCATGACGGGTGTCGGAAAATTATGACCAGTTAAGAATTTATTAAGGGTGTATTCAATAGCAATTGTTTTAGCAGCATCCGCTGGATAAAATTTAAACGCATACTGTCCATGGGCCGTCGCGACAAAGACAAAGAAATTGGAATGGGAAACGGCAATGCCTTTTTCTTTTTCATAATGCTGCAGTTTTCCTAAACAGAAGAAGCGGCAGATGCCTTCGATATCATCCCTGGATGGGTTGAATTCTCTTTGGTCTAACGATAGGTTGTCGACACCAGCAAAAAGATCAGTAGGGCGTTGTCTTCGCATTTAATGATATTTGGTTAGGATGCCCGGTGTTGTTGTTTAACTATTGGTATTTAAAAATGGGGAGAATTAAAATATGCATTCTATGGGAATACAAATATTACACATGCCGCCGATGGGGTTGACCCGGAAGGATTTCCCGCTTGGCATCCAGGCCATCCAGGTCCACCTATTTGCATAGTTGTAAAATTTGCGCCAAAGCAGCGGTTAAAACTCTGATTGTTTGCTCTAGTGCCAACGTTGTTTCCATTTCTTCCATCTATTCTCCAAGCAATGTTGTAGTTTATCCCGTCGGTACAACCCGCCCCAAACGGTAAGTAACCGAATGCACAATAGGCCTCACATTTTAGATTTGGCCCTGGACTAGGGGGGTGGGAGCATGAGATGAGGTTAGTTCCGATTAGCCGTAACGCAAGCCCAATGCCGGAAGCATCTTGAATCCAGGGGTTGCCCACAACAGCAACATCATCTCCTGGACAAATAACGGCAGTCCTGGGATTAGCGGCATTTTCAACTGCAAGATAGGTTCCAATACAATGGGGGATACACGTGGGATTTCCATCAATGACCGTTGGATCGTTATCGACACGGCAACCGAATTGTGATGTTCCTCCACCACAAGCCCTTCGCGTAATTCGGCTTCCCAGCGGGCAGTCTGGAACGGCGCCTCCGGTACCGCAGAGGGCGGTATCCTGGTAAATTTCGCAGCAGGTTGGGTCATTCACGCACGATTGTTCTACGATGCCGAGTGCTGCCCCGCACCCAACGGGATTGCATAAAATAGTCTCTAGGTGCATAGTTTCAGGGCAGATTCCCGCTCCGCAACGTAAACCAGGGCCGCCTATCGGAGGGTCACAAACACAGTTGGTGGGCAGGGATATTGGGGGGCCTTGTTTTAAAGGGTCTTTGTAGCTGTCTTGGACAGAATCGTCCCAAATCTTAAAGTGGGCGTTAACCCCGCGGATGATCGTTGGCCCGCCAATAAATATGGTCGCTGCCACAAGCATGATCATGGCAATGAGTTCCAATATAGATTGGGCGTGATTTTTATTCATATTACAAGTTAACTAGAGTATAGTATAAAAAATTTAGAGAAACAATTATTTTTATAAAGAAAACTGCCTGTACCATCGGTGGTGGGAATTGATTGGAAATGCTGCCAGAATTGTTTCTTGATCGTCTTAAGCGAATTATTAGCGAAGAAAAATACGCTTCTGTTTCGGAGACTTTTCACCAAGATAAGCTGTTAAGCGTTCGTGTGAATACTTTGAAAATTTCCGTGGATGATGCTCTTCGTTGTTTTGCCGAACGAAATATTTCTGTTGAGAAAACTCCGCTGAGAAATCCAAGTTTTCTGATTAAAGGTGTTGATCCTCAGGAGTTTTCACGGTTTGATTTTGTCTGCGACGGCAAAATTTATATGCAGAGTTTATCGAGCATGCTGCCCGTGATTGTTTTGGATCCTCAGCCAGGGGATGACGTATTGGATTTGTGCGCGGCGCCCGGCAGTAAGACATCCCAGATGGCGGCGCAGATGCAGAATCAAGGAAATATTGTAGCTCTTGATTCGGTCCGTCCTCGATTTTATCGTCTTAAATCGGTTTTAAATTTACAGGGCGTTGGGAATGTGCAGGCCAAATGTTTGGATGGATCGCGGTATCGTTCTGGCGAAGTTCTTTTTGACCGGATTTTAGTGGATGCTCCGTGTTCATCGGAATCAAGGTTTAAATCGTTCAATAAGAAAACGGTTGGATACTGGAGTCTGCGGAAAATTAAAGAAATGGTTCACAAACAGCGGGGGCTTCTTTTAAACGCGTGCCGGATGCTTAAACCCGGCGGGGTTTTGGTTTATTCAACCTGCACATTTGCGCCCGAGGAGAACGAAGGCGTTGTGGATTGGGTATTGCGTAAGCTGCCGGGAGAAATTCAAACGGAGCCCATCAGTCTTGATTACGTTAAACGTTATCCGGCAATCCTCGAATGGGAGAAGCGTATCTATAATAGCCAGGTTGCTCATTGTTTTCGTGTCCTGCCGACGGATTTAATGGAGGGATTTTTTATGGCAAAGATCGTGCGGGGTAATGGTTAATGTTTGTCATGACGAGGTGAGGGTTTGCCTGTCCTGGACTGGCGAGACGACAGGCCAAGAAAATCCGTCTAAACAGGATTTAATAATCACAGCGTCGTCCTAAAATCGACTTGACATTGTCGGTGATTTATTGGATACTCTCTACTTGGAGAGTAAAACGACTCGCCAACAACATTTAATAGCTTAAGAGAGAAACCATCGAGCATGCGCAACATTTACCTTCTTAAAGATTTGGCGCGTATCAGCGGATTATCGACGCACACAGTCAAATTTTATCTGCGTATAGGGCTTCTGAAAGAATTTGGCCGCAGCCCGGAGACCAATTTCCGCTATTTTGACGACGGTTCCATTAAGACGATCCAGAAAATAAGATTATTACAAACGCGAGACAAAACCTTAAGCGAAATCAAGGTATTGTTAGAGAAATGATGACGATCCATCTGTCAACTAGGTTAGTGCAGAATTCTGGGCGATTCGTTGGTGTTATTCAAAATAATGGATTGCGGTTTGTTACAAAGGCCAACAAATGGTTGGCCGTAGTCACGTTGGTCACAGGCATTGCGGTTTGTTTTTACCTTTGGTATTATCCTGCTCATCAGTTGGCAAGTAGCGAGAATAATACCGCGATGAAACAGGATCAACAAGAGCCTTTGCTGCAGCAAGTTACTGCCAATCACATTTCTCTTGGGCCGGCGCGCAATATTTTTGAACCGATTGAATCATCAGCGGCACAAAGCATTATTGACCCGACAACCCGGTTTAAGATTACCGGGATCATTCTTGACCGAGAACCCCAGGCAGTGCTGCAGGATCTTGATAAGGGAAAATCGGTCTTTGTTGGTCAAGGAGATCGTTTGGCAGGATTTCTTATTAAACACATTCAAGAGGGAAAAGTCATTCTTTCTTTGGAAGGCCGGGAATGGGAATTAAAACCGTGAAGCGATTTAATGGAAAAAATATTTTAAGATTAATGTTTTTGGCCATGAGCTTGGCATTTGGCGCTGTTTGTATATCTGCTGATGATTCCACGACGGATGTGGAGCAAAAAGCGGCCAACACCTCCACCATTGATGTGTTGGAATTAAGCGATATGGATATTTTGGATGTCATTCGTGTTGTCGTTAAGAAAACAGGCATGAACATTGTGGCTGGTCAAAACGTCACGGGCAAGGTAACGATATTTCTGAAAAATGTGGATGCCCGAGACGCGCTTCGCATCATCCTTGAGTCCAACGGCCTTGCGTATGCTGACGAAGACGGAATCCTTCGCGTGATGACGGCCCAGGATTTTGAACAGAAATACGGGCATAAATTCGGGGAGAACATCCAAACCAAGATCGTCCCGCTTTCTTTTGCCGAGGCCTCCGATGTTGTGGCCATCCTTAGTCAGATGAAAACTCCGTCCGGAAAAGTTTTTTCTGAAGAAAAATCTAATACCGTAATTCTTATGGATAACCCTTCTAAGATCGTTGACATGATGAAGTTGGTTAAGGAGGTTGATGTCCAGAGATTTACGATGGTTTTTGAACTCGGTTATGCCAAGGCCGCTGAATTGAGTGAAAAGGTCGAGGGGATGTTGACAAAAAGTGTGGGGCGTGTGAAATTTGATGAGCGTTCCAACAAGTTGATCGTCACCGATACATCGGCAAAGATCGAGGAGGTCCGTAAGATTGTCAATGAAATTGACCAGCGCGACCGTCAGGTTTTAATTGAAGCCAGGATTGCGCAAATCACTTTGAATGACGAGCATCGCATGGGTGTTGATTGGGAGGCCATTGTTTCTGATTACCATAGTTTAAGCCTGGCTGGCCAGTTCAGCAACCTGTCCGACGGCGAAAAGCGGGGCAAGTTGAGTGTCGGGACAATCGCCGGCGAGGATTATTCGATCTTGGTTGAGGCTTTAGACACGGTAGGAAGTGTGGATATTCTTTCTAACCCGAGCATTACAGCCGTCAATAATAAAGAGGCGCGTATCTTGGTAGGCTCAACCCAACCGTATGTCACAACGACAACCACAACGCCATCCGCCGGCCCGTCTACAACGGCTGAGAGCGTGAATTTTATCGATGTCGGGGTGAAACTATTTGTCACTCCCACCGTCCATGCCGATGGTTTTATAACTATGAAGATCCGTCCGGAAGTCAGTTCGGTGACCGGCAGCGTGTCGACGGGAACCAACAATACCATACCGGTTGTAGAAACTTCTGAAGCGGAGACAACCGTCCATGTGAAAAATGGCGTCACCATTATTATCGGCGGATTGATCAAGGAAGAAAAATCTGAAATGATCAAAAAAGTACCCATCCTGGGTGATATCCCGTTTTTAGGGATGGCATTTCGCAGTTACAGTCACAGCGTTAAAAAGACTGAAATCGTCATTTTCCTAACACCAAAAGTTTCGACAGGGGATGTTAATAAGGAAGAACCTTCCCCTCATCCGGGGTGAGGAGCGGTCATTTTTTAATATGCGATCTTTAAGTTTTATTATTCTAGGCCTGTTTTGGATGCTGTCTGTTTCCGGTTGTCAGGGGAGCAGGGGCAATGTGAAACTATCTGTTCCCGAAAATTCTCTCCAGGCCATTTGTGAAGGACGCGATATTCCCTGGCAGTGGGACAGCGTATCACAGGTCTTCACATTCACAAGTCAGAAGGTTCCGACTAAGGTTCTCATCGGAAGCAAGCTAGTCATGGTTGGTTCGAAACGGGTGATCTTAAGCGGCGCCGTCGAACGCAAAGCAAGCACAATAATTGTTCCGCCGGATTTTATCAAGAGAGTTTTTGGCAAAACCGCTGAGGAACTAAATGTTACGTCTCTTCCGGGTCCTTTAATATCTGGAAAATATCGTGAGATCATGATTGATGCTGGTCATGGCGGTAAAGACCCCGGCGCCCGCGGATTGGCGGGCACGGTTGAAAAAGATATTGTCTTTGACATTGCGCAACGTCTGAAAACTAATCTTAAGAAAATGGGTTTCAATGTGAATATGACCCGTGAATCCGATGAGTTTGTATCTTTGCAGGAACGAACCGAAATTGCTACACGGTCTAAGGCTGATCTGTTTCTTAGTATTCATGCCAATGCGGCTCAATCGAAAAAAACCAAAGGATTGGAAATTTATTATTCCCGCCGGCTTGAACATGATCCTGACGTGGCGCAGCGCAAGCTCAATGAGCATGAACTATTCAAGCGATTGGATATTTCAGGCGAACGGGCAGTGCCTGAAGGGATCATTTCGGACATGATGTATGCCCATAAATTGGAAGAATCTTCAATATTTGCTGATCTTGTGATTAATAAAACTTCAAAAAATATCAATACGGTTAATAGAGGCAGCCGTACATGCGGTTTTTTTGTTGTCAAAAATACCTTGATCCCGGCGGTGCTTTTCGAAGTCGGGTATATCACGAATGCTGCTGAGGCGAAACTTTTGAAAACCGAGGAATACCGGCAAAAAATCGCGGATGCGATTGCCGATAGTGTCAGGGAATACAGTCATGAATCTTAACGAAAACGATCCGATCGGCGTATTTGACTCGGGGTTGGGCGGCCTGACCGTTGTTAAAGAGCTGTTATATGAATTGCCCAACGAACGTATTGTTTATTTTGGTGATACCGCTCGCGTGCCTTACGGCACCAAGTCCAGAGAGACCATTATCCGCTATTCAAAAGAGATCGTTGGCGTTCTTCTCAAACGACGTGTCAAAATGGTGGTTGTGGCGTGCAATACAGCCTCGAGTTTGGCCTTGGATTTTCTAAAAGCAGAATATAACCTGCCGATTATTGGTGTTATCGATCCCGGTGCGCGTAAAGCAGCCAGTTCCACAAAAAACAAGAAAGTTGGTATCATTGCCACCAACAGCACAATCAAAAGTGGAAAATATGCCAAACGCTTAAAGGAGTTTAAAAAAGGTCTGGATATTTTAAGCCAACCCTGCCCGTTATTTGTTCCTTTAGTCGAAGAAGGATGGTTTGAACACGAAATTACGATTAGGACGGCGAAAGAATATTTGAAAGAAATAAAAGCCGCCAAAGTTGATACGCTGATTTTAGGATGTACCCATTATCCTTTGCTTAAGAAAGTCATTGGATATGTGATGGGGCCAAAAGTTACCTTGATCGATTCAGCCAAAGAGGTTGCTCTAGAAGTTAAAAGCATCCTTCTTGAGCAGGGATTATTGCGCACCACTTTAAAGCCGGCGGATCATTTATATTTAGTCAGCGACGAGCCGGAAATCTTTAAATACAGGGCCGTTAAGTTTCTGGGGCGCAGTATGGACAATGTCAGGCGCTGTTCGTTGTGATTGTGTTTTGAATGATGATTGGACAAAGGAAAAATTGTTATGTTTGAACTGAAAGTCAAAGGCGATATCGCATCAGCCCATCAGTTACGCGGATACGAAGGCCGCTGTAAAGATTTGCACGGACATACCTGGAAAATCGAAGTGACGCTCGTCAGTTCAACGCTGGATAAGATCGGGATGGTCGCTGATTTCAAGGTCATGAAAAAACTTCTCAAAGACGTGCTGGATCCGATTGATCATGTGTATTTAAATGATCTTCCATTTTTTAAAGAAGTTAACCCGACCACGGAAAATATCGCCAAGTACGTGTATCAGCAATTTTCCAAAGCTTGCGTGCCTTTTAAACTCAAGCAGGTCGAGGTTTGGGAGTCGGATTCGGCGAGCAGTATTTATTATGAATAGGAATGTGGGGTTCTTCATGTCCGCAGGATATCAGTCCCCCAAAACTACTTTTTGGGGCCGCTGGGGTTTTGGGCAACAGGGGAACTCTTGTTTTAATTGCTTATGAAAAAAGTCATCGTGCTTCTCTCCGGCGGGCTTGATTCCGCGACAACCCTCTATTACGCCAAAGGCCAAGGTTTTTCTGTCCACGCGCTTATTTTTGATTATGGTCAACGGCATGGAAAAGAAATCAAATGCGCCGTCGCAGTGGCAAAGGCCGCGCGCTGTCCTTTTGAGGTTGTCAAAATTTCCTTGCCATGGAAAGGTTCCGCGCTGTTAGATAAGAACATCAAAGTGCCGCACCGCCGAAAGCTGGATGCGAAGGACATTCCTGTTACTTATGTTCCCGCGCGCAATATTATTTTCTTAAGCTTTGCTGCTTCCTACGCCGAGGCCCTCGGCGCAGAGAAGATTTTTATCGGAGCCAATGCTATCGATTATTCCGGTTACCCCGACTGCCGGCCGGATTTCTTCGCGGCGTATTCAAAGGTTTTGGAAAAGGGTTTAAAAACAGGCGTTGAAGGCAAGAAGATTCGGGTGGAAACCCCGCTGATTAGAAAGACAAAAACCCAGATTATCCGTCTGGGAATACAGCTTCAAGTCCCTTATAAATTGACGTGGTCCTGTTACGAGGGAGGCAGGCGCCCTTGCGGATCGTGCGACAGCTGCCGTTTGCGGGACAAAGGTTTTTCAGAATTAAATATTCAGGATCCATTATTTAAGAAAGTTTAATTAACTCAAGCGAGTGATTGGTTGCGGCCATGAATGCTAGAATACTTGAGATTTTTAGATCCGTTCAAGGCGAAGGAAAATATCTGGGTGTCACTCAGATATTTGTGCGTTTCTTTGAGTGCAATATGCATTGTGTCTGGTGCGATACGCCGCATTCAATCGGCGACACAACGCGCCATTATCAAGAGTTCGCGCTCGAGAAACTTGTTGGAGAAATCAAGAATCTTTGGAGTCCTTGCCATTCAGTGAGTTTGACGGGCGGGGAACCGCTTATGCAAGCGGAGTTTATTAAGACATTAATTCCGGTTTTGCGCAGTCTTCGAATGCCGGTCTATTTGGAGACCAACGGTGTGCTCCCGCAGGAATTGGCTTCGGTTATCGACGGTATCGATATTATTGCCATGGATATTAAACTGCCCAGCTCAACCGGTTGTCAGGCCTACTGGCAGGAGCATGAAGATTTTATTAAAGTAGCGCAAGGGAAAGATTTCTTTATTAAGACTGTTATTTCCAATAATACCACGCTGGAGGATGTGAAGCGCGCTTCGGACATGGTCAGCCGTATTGCGCCTGACGCGCTTTTTATTCTTCAGCCGAATTATTTTGACATGAAAGACGGTGTCGTCGCCAAATGTATTGAATTTCAAAACCATTGCCAAAAATATCTATCCAATGTTAGAATCATCCCGCAAATTCACAAATTTTTGAAGGTGCGCTGATTTGATCCCCATTGCAGAGGCAAGGGGGGCAAGTGCACAAATTTATGAAATTAAGGTGAATGGAAATTAGAAAATAGAAGGGAGAAAATAGAAAAAGAATTTAAATCGAAAGGTTCTTTTTATTGGCGGATAAGGGGTTTCCCAATCGACTGGCAAGAATCCAACGAATTAAAACCAGCCATCTATTTTCTCCTTTCTATCTTCAATTCTCAAATAAGGATAAATCATGACCCAATCAAACTCCTACGAAGGCCGGCAAGAAAACATCCGTTCCTTGAAAACACCCGCCATAGATGTCTGGAAAAATCAGTATGCCGACCGCGAATATATCGTTGATTTGACGACGGATGAGTTTACCTGCATCTGTCCCAAGACAGGCCTGCCGGATTTTGCGACAATCAATATTAAATATAAACCCACCAAGGTCTGCGTTGAACTTAAGTCGTTTAAGATGTATCTGATTTTCTTTCGTCAGGTGGGAATTTTTCATGAGCATCTGGTTAATAAACTGATGGATGATCTGGTGGCCGCGTGCAAGCCCCGCTGGATGAAGATTGAAGTCGTCATGAATCCCCGAGGGGGAATTGCAACGACCGTGAGCGCGGAATATTTTAAGAGATAAGAGGTAAAGGGGTAAGAGGTAAGAAAATTAACAAAATTGAACGAAGTCCCACCTTCGTTAAGAAGGAGGGATATGAAGATAAAATGTTTTACTGGATTGATTGTTTGGGAAAAAGGTCACAAGTTAGTTTTAGCAATATACAGCAACACCAAATATTTCCCTGATGAGGAACGGTTTGGCCTCATTTCGCAACTACGGCGTTCTTCGGTATCGATTTGTGCAAATATTGCCGAGGGTTACAAGAAAAGCACCAAAGAATTTGTTAGATATTTGGACATCGCTGAAGGTTCCTTGGAAGAAACTAAGTACCATTTGATTTTATCGAAAGATCTGAATTATCTAAATGAATCGCGATTTATCAAATTATTTAATCAATGCGAAGAAATCGGCAAAATGCTTAATGGCTTAATGCAAAACCTAAACCGGTAGTATACCTCTCTACCACTTACCTCTTTACCACTTTGGGAGTCAATATGACTAATCGACCCGATGGCCGAAAGCCGGATCAGCTCAGAAAAATTAAGGTTACCAAAAATTATCTAAAACACGCCGAAGGCTCATGTCTCATTGAATTCGGTGAGACCAAGGTCATTTGCTCGGCCTCCGTCGAAGAAGGCGTGCCGCCGTTTCTTAAAGGCAGCGGTAAGGGATGGGTCACCGCCGAGTACGGCATGCTTCCTCGTTCGTGTAATACGCGTATCCGCCGAGAGAAAAGCTCAGGGCGTACCGAAGAAATCCAGCGTTTGATCGGCCGTTCCTTGCGCAGTGTGGTTGATATGGAAAAGCTCGGCGAGCGCACGATTAAGATTGATTGTGATGTGTTGCAAGGTGACGGGGGAACCCGAACAGCATCCATCACCGGCGGATTTATCGCGCTTGCGGATGCTGTCCTATGGATGAAAAAGAAATTGATGTTTGAAAAGATCCCGTTGAAAGATTACGTGGCGGCCATCAGCGTCGGTGTCTTTAACGGAAAGCCAGTTCTGGATTTAAATTACGCTGAAGATTCCAAGGCGCATGTGGATATGAACGTGGTCATGGTTGGTCAAGGTGAATTTGTTGAGGTGCAGGGCACCGGTGAACATGCCACATTTTCACGCAAAGAGATAGACGCGTTGTTAAAGTTAGCTGAAAAAGGGATTAAGGAGTTGTTTGTAGTGCAAAAAAAGGCACTCGGACATTTGAAAATATAAAATAAATCATACGTTATATAAGATTGCTTCGCCTCCCAAAAGGCGGTCGGCTCGCAACGACGACTTTTTATGTTCTTATTCTCTATGTATTAACAACAAAATTAATAGACGTCGTTGCGAGGAGTGAGCGTGCTTTAAATTCGCTGCGAACGACGAAGCAATCTTATTGGCGTCAATACAATACTCATTGGATAACAATGCCTGAATTATTAGTCGCCACTCGAAACGCCGGAAAGATCAGGGAGATCCGGCTTCTTCTTAAAGAATATCCGATTAAGGTCTCATCGTTACTGGATTATCCAGATATGCCGGAAATTGTGGAGGATGGGGACACTTTTGAAGCTAATGCCAAGAAAAAGGCGCTTGTCATTGCCAAGCACACTGGGCGCATTGTCATGGGTGAGGATTCCGGGCTTTCGGTTGAGGGTTTGGACGGCCGACCCGGGGTGTATTCCGCCCGCTATGCCGGTGAGAAAGCGACCGATCAAGAGAATAATAACAAACTTTTGAAGGAAGTAAGGGGCATGCCCCTGTCCAAACGCAAGGCGTGTTACCATTCCTACATCGCGCTTGCCGATCCCAAAGGTATCATCGGCGTCGTGAGCGGCACCTGCCACGGCACTATTGCGGAAGTTCCCAGAGGCACCAACGGTTTCGGTTACGATCCGCTGTTCATTGTCTCAACACATCACAAAACCTTCGGCCAATTAAATCCCGCCATCAAAGCCGAAGTCAGCCACCGCGCCTGGGCGCTCAAGAAATTCAAACTAGAATTTGGCGATTATCTCAAGCATTTGTAAGTGTAGTTATACGTTTTGCGTTGGGCGTTTTGTGACGCACAACACACTGCGCACAACGCATAACGATTAAAATATATTCTGAAAAAACTGCGACACATTCTCTAAGATAACGCCGCCGGTTTTCTGCAGGATTTTGACTGGAGATTTGTTAACTTTGTACTGAGGTTTGGACAAAGTACCGGTGACGTTCACAGACATAAATTTTTCTGTCTGGGTGATGATGGCGGTGGTCCCTTTCTTAAGGGAAGAGGAGTTGCTAATGACCGCAGAGTTAAAGTCAGGGCTCAGCCAAAGATTAAGCGCCTGGCCTTGATTGAAATCAAGCGTTCCTTTGCCAAAAAGATTGAGTGATGGCCCCACAAGATCAATATTTTCCGTCGTCATGACACCATCCTTAAGAAAAAAGTTCATGCCTGCCTGAGTAAAGACAATGTCTTTATATTCTGGGATCAGGAGAATTCCGCCCAAACCTTTTAAAAGATCAAATTCCCAGAGTAAGCCGTCCTTGATTTCAACGCCGCCTTTTCCGTTTAACTTCGACAAGTCGGTCATGGCTCCATCGATTATGGCCGTGGCGGACAAAATTCCTGCCAGGGATTGTTTCTTAAACGGTGTATCGGCCTGAAGTTTCTTAAGATCGCTGTTTAATATCCGAACCACAAGCTCGAGTGGAAGGATTTTTTGGGCTGTATCCACGGATGCAACAAAGTTTAATTCGCCTCCATAGAAATCGCCCCATAGATGAAATGGTTTTAAAAGATTATTTCTTTGCACGGCATTGAAATTTATGTTTGCAAGATTAAGTCCCCAAATAGAAAGTTTGGGACTCGAGCCGGTCAAGTTAAACTGCCAATCTTGCCAGTGGATGGTATCACCTGTAAATTGACCTTTAATAGTTGTTTTTCCGGCGAGGCGGAAGTTTTTGATGCTTTCAGTGACAGATGGAAACAGAGCCGGGAGATCCTTAAGATCGAATTCTGCCTCACCGGTAAAATTTAACGTTGGTATTCCATCGGAAGATGATTTTGTTGTTCCGGTGGCATCAAAAAGGGCGTTTTTGTAACGGCCTGTTAACCTTTCGAATGTGACCGTCTCAGGAGAGTATGTGAACCGGGTGTTTAATTTTAGATTGTCGTTTTCAATCGTTGTGTCGATGGTGGGGTTTAGCGATGGGTTTATGTTGCCTGTTAGTTTGTAGGCCGTCGCGTTGAATTCGGCGTTTAAGTTTTTCCACGATAAGATTTTTTCTGCATAGCTGATGTTTCCGGAGATGTTCGAAGCGGTTTTATTGAGGGTTCCACTGATAATAACTGAGTCTTTAAGCTCGGCGGAAAAACGGATATCTGAACTTTCTGTGGTATCAATGGGGCCCTGGTAAGAAATATCTAAACTTGGAGCGGTTCCCTGAAGTGTGAGTTGGTTTTTATGAATGATTTCGGGGATGATTTCTTGTGTGGCAGCTAAGTCAAAATCATTAATGTGAACTTTGACATTGAGGGAGGGAGATGCAAAATTTTCAAGGGTGCCTTTGAGGCTTGCCGGCATTCCCAGAGTAAGAAAATCTAGCCCAGATGTTTGCAGGAGATTATTTTCAAAAGAGACAGCGCCGATGATGTTTTCTATGGCCCCAATTTTTGTTCCCTTCAAAGCCCCGTCTTTAAATTCCATCTGGCCAGTATAAGGAAGAGGCTTTAAGGGATCGGTTTTTGAGGAGACAGACACTGAACCCGACGGATTTCCGGTTAAAGTCATCGCGCTGGAAATTTTAAACACGGCATTGGATAATTGGTAGCTGCTTTTGATTTGAAAAGTTTTTGCTTGAGTAAGGTATTGCATCATGCCCGAGCCGATCAAATCGGTGGTCAATATTTTTTCGTTGGGAAGTTTAATTTGAACGCCTTGTCCATGTAGATTGGATTGGGCCGTCCATTGTGAGCCTGGTTTTCCGTTAACACGGATGTCTGACAGCGTGATCTGGCCGCTCAGTTTTTTGTCCTCGGGCCATTGATAGATGAGGTTAGTCACAGCAAGATTGCCGTTGGCCTTTACGGCCTGGGGCGTTTTGATGAAACTAAAGCCAGGGCTTACAAAGTCGCCTTTCATGTGGATGTTATCGTGCACCGTCATAGATGAATTTTTAAATTCTGCTTGAGCATCGACGCTGAGAATGTCAGCCCCTTGTGACAAATGGACGCCATTAAAATTTAGATCACCGCTTAATGCCAGTTGTTGAGGGATCGCAATTGTAGTTCCATTGGTTTTGCAGGTTCCTGAAAAATCAAAAGTCTTTCCGTGCGCTGTCAATGCGTCGATCTGAATACCGATTTCGTCTGCGCCATAGGACTGCTCAAGGGAAGCCGCCTTGACTCCGTGAGCTGCAACGGCGCCTTTTAAATTAATTTCACCATCATTGAACGCGAAATTTATCTGATTTAACAAGAGAGATTCAGTTTTGAGGGATTGCGATTCGGTGTGCAGGGACAGATGGCTTAATGCAATATCGCCTTCGACGGTTGCCAGATGGTTTGCCAGTGTCATTTTAATGGCTATATCGTCGACATTAATATCGTCGAATAGAAACGGCATTTGAAGGGAGAATAATCGTAAATAATTATTTAAAAGGAAGTTTTTTAATTTTATGTCTGCTGAGAATTTATTTTTTGACGGGCTGTAGGTTCCTTCTATGTTTAGCAGGCCGTTTTTGTCAGCGATGAAGGTTGATCCATGAAATGCCAAGCCTTTTGAAAAAGAAAAGCTGATGCCTGCGTCCGTGTGGTCAAACACATCGGAAAATTGCGAGCCGTCTTCAAGGTTGGTCAATTTGATGCGGCTGTCAGTGAGCGTCAGACGGGAAACGTAAACTTTGAGGGATTGTTGCCGTTTGTTTTTTAAACGGCGTTCCACGATGTCCGAAAAATTCCATTGGTCGCCTGCGTAATGGATCAGGTTTAACGCGACGGCATTAAGCTCAACTGAAGAAAGGACGATCTTTCGTTCCCTTAAAAATGGCCAGTAGAGAAAATTGATATTTGCGTTAACAACTGTTGCAAAGGCGTCGGGGGAATTTGCTTCGAAAACAGTAATGCCATTGAGCACAAACCCTTTGAGAGGATTGAAATGAAGATCCTGCAGGACGATTTTACGCCCCAAGAATTCTTGGGTATCTTGGATGATAATGTTTTTTAAATATTTGGGGATGGCGACCGTGTTGATGTAGAACGTAACGGAGCCCAGGAAAAAGATAATAGCCAGGATTGTGAATATGATTTTCTTTTTCATGGGGTTCATTATAGAAGAGTTAACAATCAATTGGTAAAAATAAAGTGCTTAATAGAGCCTGTTGAGCCATTGGCCTTCTTTAATTGCTAATGACCAATCGGCAGTCTTAGTATCGACGATGTTTGAAGATTTGTCATTTCTATTGGTAAGGGGAAGGTCAATAAAAACGTGTTTACAATGCAAGAATCATCGTGCTATAATCCGTCCACTTTAGAATCGATTTTTCAAATTTCCGGGAAGTAGCGTCCCGACTTTCCTTGGAATAATAGAAGAAGTCGGGACGTCCTGACTTCTTCTTGGAATTTGAGGAAAGTCAGGACGCAGTTGGCTGGCAGATAATCGGTTATTTCGACGCCATTGTTCTTAAATAATTTTCTTTAATTTCCGGGAAGTAGCGCAGTTGGCTAGCGCGTCTGCTTTGGGAGCAGAAGGTCCAGGGTTCAAATCCCTGCTTCCCGATTTATTTATTTTCCTCTGACTTTAAATAAGAAAAAAAGATAAACCCCCGGTAAAGTAATTTGCTTTGAAGAAAAGTAAATCAACCGGGGGCTTGATCCTTGCGGCCACAGAGTTTCTTAGCGGAATTCAATGGGCTCAAATCCTCAATCCCAAATCATTTTATGAAACGCGATCACGCCAAACTCATCTGTGATGTCGGCGAGCTTTCGGACATCTTTCAGGATGCCCCGAGTATGGATGCCTTTTTGCAAAGGATCGTCGAGCTCATCGCCGAACACATGGCGGCCGATGTGTGCTCGATCTATCTTTATTACGAAGAGGGCAATGAACTTGTCCTAAAGGCCACCAAAGGCCTTAATCCCACCTCGGTCAATCAAGTCAAAATGAAACTTGGAGAAGGTTTAACCGGCAAAGCCCTTGAAGAATTGCGTCCCATCTGTGAAGGGGACGCGAGCAGTAATCCCGGTTTTCGTTTTTTTCCCGGCATCGGTGAAGAACGTTTTGAATCTCTTCTGGCTGTTCCCATGATGCGCGGCAATATCCGCATCGGTGCCATCGTTATCCAGAGCGAAAAAAAAGATTATTTTAACGATGACGATATTTATGTGTTCCGGGCCATCACCTCCCAGCTCGTCCACACCATCGAGACCGCGAAATTGTTTATGACGCTCAATGATGCAAAAAAGGGCGCGTCGCATCCCAAGCCGGCGTTGGATATCAAACTTGTTAAAGGACGCGTGGGCAGTGAGGGCGTGAGCCATGCGCCCGCGATTGTCTTGACGGAGAATTTAACCGAGCTGACGCGTTACCTTTCCCATGTCTATAAAAGTTTTACTATTGATGATTTTAACCGTGCGGTTGAGATGACGGAACATCAGCTTTCAGAACTGCAAAGCCAGGTGGAATCAGCACTCTATGACGTTGCGTCGCTTATTTTCACCGCCCAGATTTTAATGCTTAAAGATAAGAGTTTCATTAGCGGCATCACCGGGCTTATTGAAAAGGGGGAAACCCCGATCCATGCGATTGTACAGGTGGTTGAGGGGTATGTGAAAAAACTTGGGATGATTGACGATGCCTATTTGCGCGATAAGATTCATGACGTTAAGGATGTGGGGCGCCGGATTCTGGAAAATCTCGCCGGGGAAAGCGACACCCACCATGAATATGAAGGAAAGCTGGTTATCGCGCATGAGCTTTTGCCTTCTGACGCATTGAAACTTTCTTCCCAGAATGTCAAAGGCATTATTGTTTTAAGCGGAGGAGTGACATCACACTTGTCCATTTTAGCCCGGTCATTGAATATTCCGCTCGTTATTACCGACGAGCATAAATTGTTAAGCCTGGAAGCTGGCACGCCTATTTTGCTTGATGCAATGACGGGGCATATTCACGTTAATCCGCATAAAGATTTGGTGAACAAAGTATTTGAAAGAGAAGACCTCAATAAAGATATTGGATCGCTCAAAACATTGGTCCAAAAGAATTTGAAGACCAAAGACAACGTGCGGATTCATCTATTAGCCAACATCAATTTGCTTGGTGATGTCAAGGCTGCCTGCGAGTTTAACGCGCAGGGAGTGGGCCTTTACCGAACGGAATTTCCTTTCTTGATGAGAAGTACTTTCCCGACGGAAGAAGAACAGTATCAGATTTATCGAAGGCTTTTAGAGGGAATGAAGGGTAAGGAAGTCACGTTTCGCACGCTCGATATTGGTGGAGATAAAGTGTTGTCTTACTACAATAACGGAAAAGAAGAGAATCCTTTCCTGGGGCTTCGCTCGATCCGTTTTTCACTGCGCCACAAGGATATTTTTATCCAGCAGATCCGTGCCATTTTAAAAGCGGGGGTAGGCCATGACATTCGCATTATGTTTCCGATGATCTCATCTTTGGATGAATATTATTCGGCCAGAGAAATTGTTTATGAATGTTCCCGTGAGTTAACCATTCAAAAAGAAGAGCATCACTCGTCGCCTAAAATGGGAATTATGATTGAGCTTCCTTCCGTGTTGGAGATCATAGATGATCTGGCAGGAGAAGTTGATTTTTTCAGCATCGGGACCAACGATTTTATACAATACATTCTCGCCGTTGATCGGACAAACGAGAAGGTGGCCGATATGTATGTGCCTCATCATCCGGCGATCTTGCGTTCGCTTAATAAGGTAGCCAAGGCGGGCAAGCGTTTTGGCAAGACAGTATCCATCTGTGGGGACATGGCCCATGATGTGCGTTATTTGCCTTTTCTTATCGGCATCGGCTTCAGGTATTTCAGCGTCGATCCGCGCTATCTTCCGCGCATGCACCAAAAGATCGCCGCTTTAAGCACGAGGGAATCACGGCTGTTTGCCAAGCGCATCTTAAGCAAAGCCACGGTGTTAGAGACGTCGCAGTTGATCAATGAGAATTGAAGATGCAAGATAAGGGTTAATGGGAGATAGCGGATAGCTGATTGTTGAGAGACAATGATCTACAATCAGCCAACAGCTATTAATTGTAAGCGCAAATAATAAATAACCATGGATAAAAATCAAACCCCCTCTAATGTCGTTCCTCCGTCATCCCTCGTCCTTCGTAACAAACAACCTTCGTGGCGTGAATGGCGCAGCGTTTCTTTTAAGGCTCTCATTTTTGGTTTCTTCCTCGTTTTTCTTGCTCTTCATTTTGCCGATCCCATCAGGCTTGTCACGGCCGATTTAGGCAGGCATTTAAAAAATGGTGAACTGATCCTCGCCGGTGAGCATAAAGTCTTTACATCCAATTTTTATTCCTACACATATCCTGATTATCCGTTTATCAATCATCACTGGGCAACAGGGGTTTTGTTTTATGGGATTTATCGGATGGCTGGATTTGCAGGGCTGTCGTTTTTTTATATCGCGCTCTTGTTGTGCGGCTTCCTTGTTTACTTTAAATTAGCCAAAAACTTTTCGAGTTTTTCCTACGCAATATTTTTCTCCGTCGTGGCCTTGCCGCTCATGAGTGACAGGCTCGAAATACGCCCGGAAGGCATTACAACGCTTTTGATCGGGCTCTATCTGTACTTGATGTTTATGTACAGGAACGGGAAGATTTCTTTTAAACATCTCGCGTGGATGGTTCCGCTATTGCAAATTTTTTGGGTCAATACGCACATCCTTTTTTTTATAGGAGGCTTTTTGGTTTTTGTTTTCTGGCTTGACGCCTGGTTGGGCGGGAGGGATAAGAAAATCGTCCGCAATTTCTTTATTTTAGGATTGCTGGTTGCCGCGGCTTGTTTTATTAATCCGGCTGGTATAAAGGGAGCCCTTGTTCCTTTGACGATCTTTAAAGAATACGGTTATCGGCTCGCCGAGAACCAAACGGTATTTTTTATGCAGAAACGCTTTGGGCATGATCCCAAATACATCTATTTTGAGGTCTTAGCTGTATTGTCGATCGTCGGGTTAGTTTTCTTTTGCTTGAGGAAAAAGTTACGCGCGAGTATTGCAGAGATTTTTTTATTATTATTCTTTATTATTTTTGGTCTCAAGACAGTTCGTAGTATGGCGAGTTTTGCGTTTGTTTTTGTGCCGTTGATGTCTTTGTTTTGTTATGAAGCTGTCGGTTCTATTTCTAAAGAAGTTCAACGGAAGGTAGGGCTTGGCCTTCTTGTGATTGCATTGATGTTTATTGGGCACGGAGTCATTTCTGCAAAAAGTTTCTTTTCGCCTTGCGGTCATCTGGAGTCATTTGTGCGAATGAACGGAGGGTCCCCAAAAGATCGAAATTTTATGTATTTAATGCGGCATCCCGAAATTTTTTCTGGGCTTGTGCCCGGTATCAACGGGTCGGCAGAATTTTTCAAACGTCTGAATATCCAGGGGCCGATGTTTAACAATTATGATATCGGCGGATATCTTATTTTTCATTTCTTCGGGCAGGCTAAGGTATTTGTTGATAACCGTCCGGAGGTATACAGCGTCCCGTTCTTTAAAGATGTCTATGTGCCGATGCAGGAAAATAATGATGTTTGGCATAAAATAGATAAACAGTATGGTTTTAATGTGATCTATTTTTATCGTCACGATTTAACCCCGTGGGGCCAGAATTTTATGGTCAATCGCGTGGAGGACCCCGAATGGGCGCCGGTTTATGTGGATCTTTTTACGATCATATTCCTCAAACGTAACGAACAGAACAAGCCAATCATTGACGCCTTTGAATTGCCGCGCAGTATGTTTTCCGTGTCCCAGTAGACTTAAACGTTTCCTTTACACTCCGAGGTAATTTTGATATAAAGTAGTGTCTTTTATGACGACACAACGCGATTAGTACAGTTTGTGTCGTAAAATTTAGATACTGTAAGAATATTTTAAAGAAAAAGTAACTTTGTCCCAGGCCTGTTTGTCTAAAACAGGCACACATGACAGTCAATCTAATAAGACATTGAGGAATCTGTCCCTGTAGCTCAGTTGGATAGAGCATCAGCCTTCTAAACGCCCCACGCACACGCTCACCGCACATCTACTCCCACATCTCTCGACGATAAATAGCCGATAGTTTGGTATTGTTTGGTATCTGCTGAAGAATTGACAGGTCACATTTTAGACACTTACGGCCGGGCGGGGTCATTTTTAGCGGCTATAGAAGTCTTACATTTTTATAGCCCACTATACCCGTTTGTCGTTAGTCTTGCTCGTTGAGTTTCTGGTTCCTGGATATAAGGTTATGTGGTATACTTCTAACCTATAAGTATTACCACCGCCTAGGGGAGACGTATGCCATCACCTAACCTACACAAAACGATTTTTGAAGTGCGCTATCAGCCTCGGTTGAAATTCTATAATCTTTTTATGTCTGCCGCAGAACAGTTTACGCAGTATCCACATTGGGAAACTAACCGGCTTGCTGTAGTTTTAAGGGATTATGAGACACACTGTAGTTTATATCTTGGACATGATAAATGTGTTTATGAACAGGATTCCGCTGACGAGAAAATGGATGAACGCAATATAAAAGATGCTATTGATAAGTTAAGGCCAGCGTTGGATGTTGGGGAGTTATTAAGGTTTGGGTATAGGCGGCTTTATCTTGTTCCATTAACCATGTCTTTTGATTCATTGGTAACGGTATTAAATGTAAAGCTATTTTCACAAGATGAGAAATTAAAAAAAATTATGCCTGCACAGGTAAGAGATTTGATGTATAGGACTGATTTAGAGGACGAGTCTTTTAAATATCACTTATTATTAGGTCCCCTAAAAAAGGCAGAGGTTCCTAAACACCTAAATTATAATAAGAAAAATCATTTGGCTCCTGAAAAAGTTGAGGAAGATTTTCGAGATATTTGTCTTGGATATCCAGAAGTTTCATTATTAATTGATATAGATATTTATAAAGAAGCGTTTGGAAAAGATAAGAAAATATCTCTTGAAGAGGCATCTGGATTTGTTAAGTCTTCCCGTGAAAGGGCGGGAGTTTTAGCGAGCAACTTGTGCGAGTATTTATTCGAAAAAAAGATTGGGAAATGAGACGATGAAACAATTTGATACGGGTGACATTGAGAAACGGCGCGAGGCTGAAAGCGAGATAGGTTTATTTTTTGGTCCTAGCGGGTCTGGCATTCTGCCCACTGAGCCAGGTGGGATGGATGCGCCGCAGATACCATCACAGCGGTCAGGTGTTCAATTTGATTTAAGAACTCAATCAACAGCAACTGAGATTGAGAATGATAAACTTTTTGCTGAAATTAGTAAGTTTCTAATTAAAACTGATGTAGTTGATACTCCTCGAATTAATGAAGAAGCAGAACGAATTATCAGGATTCATTACGTCGAGCAATTATGTGAAGACCTAGTACATATTATTGAGAAAATAGGCCAGCCCAAAGCGGCAGTTTATGTAGATAGTTTCTTCAGTATCAGTAGAGCCATGCGAGACGTTTGTCCATTTGACCCTTATATAGAAATTGTTATGGCGTTGAATGATGCTATGGCATTTAAGAATCGATGGGCTGTTTATACAGCGAACCAATACGAGTTGGTGCGTGGTCTCTTAAAAAAATTCGCTAATCAACCTGTAAACTCTGAGTTGGCGATGCGTGCAGTGATGGAACTTGAAGATATTGGCTTTGATACAACTCCATTTGAAACGGAGCCCTCCGATGAACCTGAAGAGCCACAGTCCTAATAAATCATGCCTTTAAAGCATTACCTAGACACGAGTGTTTTTCGTTCTCTATTGTTGAGTTCTAGTGCTTATAGAAAATTCCTCTCTGCTCAGATTGACACTAAAGCCTGTTATATATCCCAATTTATATTAATGGAGTTAAATAGAAGTTATTTGTGTAATATTGTCGATTTTTATTTTATTTTAAGATTGCCAACGATAGATACGGTTAAGGATGCCATTACATTTTCTGCTAATAATTTTGGTAAAGCCGAGTTAAAAGCCAATCTACAATTAATCAGTCAGTTGATGACGACAGGGAATGTTGATTTTAACTCTAAAGCTGATAAACCGAAGGCGTTGAGGCATTTGGCAATGTACGTTAGGCGATTTGAAGTAAAGTCACGAGCAAAGTTTAAAAATACTGGTCAGGACGGGACTTATTGTGCCAGGGGTGATATTCGTTTGCGATTTAGTCTTGAAAAGGCTTCAGATGGTTTAAGAGAGTTTCTTCACGACTTTGAAGATAAAAAGACCTGTCGAGGTAAGTGCCGGATTGACAAAGTTATACTCACACGATTTAAAAATGAGATTGAAAATTATATAAAAGAAGCAAATAAATTGCCAAAAAATAATTCAACAAGAGGATTTAGGGCTATCTCGGAAGAGCTGGCTGATATTTTAGCAAAAGGCGCTGACGCATGTTCATGTGATGCGTGTGCAAAGGTGGGGGATGCTATAATTGCTTTGAATGCTCCGCGTGTAATGCGCTTAGAGCATACTGATAATTCTTTTGATTATTTATGTCATCCTATTGCTCAGCCACATCAAAAACATCCTTCTGAACAGCAAATTATTAGGGGCGGCGGTAATCCTTAGTTTAAAAATTTAATAATTTTGAAGGAGATGATTTTAAAGCTTTAGCGAGTTTTTCAATCGTTTCAACTTTTAAGTTGGGTGGGTTCTTTCCTTCAATCTTTTGAATGTACTTGTAGTCTATCCCGGTCGTGTCCGCCAGCTTTTCCTGCGTATAGCCACACTTCTCCCGCAATGCCTTGATTCGTTTAGCCAATTTTAGCCGGATGGTGCTCTCCATAAGACCGTAGTATCGCACGGTGTTTTAGCCTTTGACACCTAACGGGGCTACGGTGTATACTCCCGACGTATTATTGAAAGGAGGTATACATGAAGAAGTGGAAGGAAAAATTATTTTCAACAGTGTTTATTCTTGGGGTTGTCGGGCTCTATGCGGTTGCGTATAAACAAAACAGGGAGATGAATGGGCCCGAGCCTACGAAACAGCCCGCCTACACTGCAAGCTGTCCTGATGTAGGAACTGAAGTAACCTTACGACCTTTAGGAAATAGTACAAAAGTTTTTGTTGCGGTCAATGACATTGCATTCAAATTGCTTTCAAAAGCCACAAGCGCAAACGACAAAGAAGGGGCTATGACTTTACTGCTTTCCAAACAAATCTTTTTAGTTCCCAGCGGTACAAAAGCCCGGGTTCTTAACTGTGAGCTGGCTAGAGTTCAAATCCGAGTTTTAGAGGGAGAATATTACCCAAAAGACGGATGGGTATTGATAGAAGAGATAAGCCATTAAACCGTTGATTATTTGAGCTACAGCCGGTCAAAATGGCGGTTAAATACCGTCGGATAGCCCCACTACTAAAACATTTCTATATTGTAGATTCTTGTGGAGTGCAATCTCAGATGGATTGACATCCGCTACTTGATTAATTCCGAGCGGTTTAGCGGAATAATGAAGTATTAATCGACACGCCTTCCATAAAGAAAAGCATTTAATTCTTTAAGATTTTTTAGCCTAATCGTATTTTTAGCGCCCGGCCTCAACCATCTAGATACGGTTCTTCGATTAACTTCCAGTTGTTCTGCAATTCTCTCAATGGAAAATTTCTTATTCTCGATTAAACGTTTTAATTTATTAAATAGTTCTTCACGTTTATATTTTGGGAAACCCTTTGCGTCTTGGCATTCTTTTATGAGCGCTTTATGACCGTCTTGATTTTTCAATAATCCATTTCTCTTCATGATTTTATATACCCGCTTGGGATTGACTCGGCTTGCCTGTACTTGGCGCACCTGTGCGTACTCTGCCCATGCCTTGTTAAGGTGTGAGCAGATTTTTCTATACCCCCACGTTAGCCATTGCTTTTTAACAATTTTAATTTGTGTAAGTAGATGCTGGTCGTTTTCTATGGGGCGCATTAATGAAAGGGGCTGATTTTCGTTCATATGTCCCATAGTATACAGCTTTTTGAAGAAATTCGAAATATTCTTACTCATGTAACTATATGTAATTAAAAGAGTAAAAGTTTTTTAAAATTTTAGGTTACAAAATTTCAACTCGGCTGTATATCCTAAGAGAAGGGTAATATAGTAGTAAAATCTCTCTTGTGTTCTACGATTATTAGGCAGGCCTCTTCCACCTAACAGTTCAATAAGGCTTTCTAGCCATGCATAACATGGATAAAAGCTTGTAGGATTCGTCTACCCTCAAGAGGTATAGAAAGGAGTTTAAATGGACTTTAAAAAAAGTTTTGAAGAGTTTCTAGATAGATACCCATATGACCTTTGGCTAACAGTTACTTTCGGCCGGGCGGTGGGAGTTGATGTCGCACGAAAGAGGATGAAGTACTTTTTGAAACACCTTAACAAACCCCGTCAGGTTTTTTATGAAAAGTTCATACGCCTATGGGTTTTTTTTGAGAAAGGATTAGATAGCGATAATGATGTTCACATTCACAGCGTGATTAGCGGTATAGATTCTTCAAAGGCAGCCTTACTTGAAAAGGAATGTCATAAGACGTTTGGTAAGAGTATGGTCACTACCGGGCACGGTGGTGTTAACCCTTACCTAGCTGAGAAGTACAATTCTCCGGCTTTAGTTGATTTTGACTTTTGGCATATTAACTCTGCCCTTCGAGGCTAACTATTTATCAATCTGCGCCCGGCTTTCGATTCAGATAAAGATTTTGCTGTATGGGTGCTCCTTCACGGGAGACTCATATGGAAAAACGTTTTTTGAACACAAAGGAACTAGCTGTATATCTTGGATTGAGCTCCGATACCATCCGCGCATGGGTAAAGACCGGGCGCATTCCTTACTCGAAATTAGGGCGCTCTGTGCGCTTTGACCTGCGCCGAATAGAGCCGTGGCTTAGAAAAAAAAGAGTCAAGGATTTCGGTTGAAAACTTTCAAAATTGTGTCACCTTAGGCCGTGACGGTGACCGACCGTCGGAGAATAAATATGTCAGTATTTAAAAGAATCTACTGTCAGTGTAAGAATCCTATTAATCTCCACAAGAATAGGGAGAAGCTGAGGGAAGTGACTTGTCCTAAATGCGGAGCTGTAGTTAAGAACGGACAGGACGTTGGTAATTACTTTATTTCGTACTACATCAATGGTCGTAAGAAAACTGAAAAGGTCAGTTTTAATAAATCTTTGGCAGAGGCTGCGTTGCGAAAGAGATTGACCGAAATTGCAGAAGGCAGATTTCTCGACATCAAAAAAGAACATAAGGTCAAGTTTGAAGACTTCGTGGAAGAATACCTGCATCTTCATTGCGCTAATCACAGAGGTGTTCATAAAGCCGCGCTGGTCAACTTAAAAGTGCTCAAGCGATTCTTTGGTGGAAAATATTTGTCAGAAATTGACGTTAGGGCAGTACAAGAGTTCAAGGTCAAACGTAAGCAAGAGGGTGTTAGCGACGCAACGGTCAATCGTGCGCTGGCGTGCCTTAAGTCCATGTTTAACCGCGCTAAAGAATGGGATAAGTTCTCGGGAGATAATCCTGTTTGCAAGGTCAAGTTGTTCAAAGAGAGCAACGGTCGGGCGCGTTATCTTGAAAGAGAAGAAATCGCGCGACTAATTAACGCATGTACCGGAAATCTGAAAGCCATTGTCATCGTCGCCGTCAATACTGGTATGCGACGGGGAGAAATTTTTGGTCTGAAATGGAGAGACCTTGATTTTAATCGAAAGGCCATCAATTTGCTTATCACAAAGAATGGCGAGAAAAGAGAAATACCGATGAATGAGGATGTTATCAGTGCCTTTATTTCTGTGCGTAAACATCCACAAAGTCCTTATGTGTTTTGTTACGAAGATGGCAATCCTGTCCGTGACATACGCAAAGGTTGGTTGAAGGCGATGAAACAGACAGGTATTAAAGATTTTGTTTTTCATCAACTTCGACACACTTTTTGTAGTCAGTCAATTATGGCCGGTGTTGACATGAATACGGTCAGAGAGATTGCCGGGCATAAATCCATGCAAATGACCCTTCGTTACTCCCACCTCTCCCAAAATCATAAACAGCGGGCAGTGGATATTCTTGCTCAAAGATTGGGCATTAAAGAATGTTCCCCCAAGATAGATAATGTAACTTCCGTAGAGCATATTTCTCCCATCTCTTTTTAAGCTGTGTTACAATTTATTTCTATGAGTCTTATAGAAAATGCAAGAAATTCTATTATTTTGGGTCTTGAAGACTTTGAATCGGCGGACAGCAAAAGGTTGGTTTCGGCTGTAAGAAATGTTTACGCTGGTATACTTTTGTTGTTCAAGGCAAAGCTTTCGATGTTATCCCCACCCGACAGTGATGAAGTATTGATAAAAGAGAGAATAATTCCATCTTTAAATGCCGCGGGCGTCCTGATTTTTCGAGGCGAAGGCAAGAGGACGGTTGATTATTTAGGTATTAAAGAGCGATTCGGTTCATTAGGAGTCGAAGTTGATTGGAAAAGGGTCGAAAGGATTAATAAAATAAGGAATAACTTAGAACATTATTACTCGTCGGAGAACAAGGACACCGTTAGAGGTCTTATAAATGAATCTTTAATAGTTATTCGTGATTTTTTGACTTTGCACTTAGACCAAGACGCGCAAGAGTTTCTAGGAAAAGATGCTTGGAAAGTTATGATATCGACAGCAGAAGTTTTTCAAAAGGAAGAGGCTGATTGTAGAACAAGATTAGCAAGCATTGATTGGCTATCGGAGCATTTGGCAAAGGCCGTACAAGAAAGCAGTTGCCCGCGTTGTGAATCGACACTTATATCTCCAACCTTAGAAAATGTTGATAGGTGGGATGCTTCATATAAGTGCCGTGTCTGTGGTTTTATTCAAGATTTTGAGACCTTTGCTGAAAGAGCTTTAGGAGAATATTTTAGTTTTGCTAATTATAGTTCAGTCAAGGATGGTGGTGAACCAGCAACAATTATGTGTCCTGGCTGTTCCCAAGAAACCTATATTCTTGAAGATGCGTTTTGCCCTGTCTGTGAAGAATCTTGTGAGCATACATGCAAGTTATGCGACAATCCGATTCCTTCTTCAGAAATAGATGGGAGTGGGTATTGCGGATACTGTTCTCATAAGCTTGCAAAAGACGATTAATATCACGTTTTGTTAGCTTTACATAAACTAGGAAATTTGTTATAAGTATAACTTCGTTCATTAATATATTTTGTCCCTGTAGCTCAGTTGGATAGAGCATCAGCCTTCAAATAGGAGCCTTTATAGGGAATAAAAACCTATAAAGTGGATGCCGCTAAGTCGGTGGAGGTCCTCCTGCCCGTAGTCATATACAGGCAGTGGGATAACACCGAGCTACCCGCAAGGGGAGTGTAGAGACTTTACACGGCAGGGCTGAAATGCCCAAGATAAAGTCCAGCCGACAAGCCCAGATTCATGGGTGGTTAAGGTAACTTAATGTCGGAGGCTAAGCTGAGGGTCGCACGTTCGATTCGTGCCAGGGACGTTTTCTTTTTAGGTCACATTTTAGTGACCGAGAGTTTATTGCGTTTGTGGTCATTGTTGTAACTATTTGGTTTTATATCAGTTGTATATTTGTAACTGTCCCCGGTACATCAGTCTTCTAAGCTGAGGGTCGCACGTTCGATTCGTGCCAGGGACGTGATTTTTGATTTTTTTAATATTTGGATAAGCGAACGAAATCACTCAGACGAGCGAAGCGAGTCAGAAGCTTCTTGTTGAAGAATTAAAGTCATGGCATTATTAAAGAAATTTTTTTTTATAGTCCTCATCGTCACAATGGTGTTCTTTATCAGTCTTATTGTTTTTATCCGGTTGCAAGGAAAGAATTTCATCGAAAGGCAAGCTGGCGCGATCCTTCAGCGTCCGATTTTGATTGATCAGGCGCAGTTTGTCTTTCCAATGGGAGTTCATTTAACGAATTTGAACATCGAAGGGCTTTTGTTCGCGCCTGCGGCCCAAGTAAGTTGTGACCTTCTTGCGTTTTTGGGCGGACGTTTTAGGCTGGCGGAAGTAAAACTTGAGGATCCGGTGTTAACGCTTCATCAGACAGGCGATCATCAAATCCTTTGGTTTGGTCACAACGAGGCCAATGTCCCCGTCGGGTCACAAATAAAAGTTAAGCCTGCCGCATCCACCCACGGCATTCAAGCCGCTATTGATAAATTGATCGTGACTAATGGTACAATCGATTTTCCTAATCATGAAATTGGAGATTCTTTTAATGTGTCTTTGCAGAAAATTGCTTTAAGAGCATTGAATGTTCCTCTTTCCGGACAAAGCATGGACGTTGGTTTTTATATGGAAGGAACGATTTTGGATAGCCGCGATTTTCTGGCCGGAAGCCGGTTTAAAGGAAATGGAACTTTAAATTGGCAGAAGCGCAATATGGACGCAGATTTTACCGCTGTCAATGCGCAGGGAAAAATGGATGTTACAGCGCATTTGAGTTCACAGAATAACGACATGTTGGTTGGGGGGCATCTTAATGTAGCGAAGGCGGCACCCAATAGCGCGGCACAAGAAACAGGTTTCAATGATAATTTCTTGACGGCAGCTGTTCAAAATGCGGGGATGGCCATTGATATGAATTTTTCATTCCCCATGAAGATGGACCGATGGGAGTTGAGAAATGTTGATTTTTCTGGTAGTCTAAGCGCCTCGTCTGAGGGGAATATCAGTGGTAAGTGATAAGAGGTAAGTGGTAAGATGCGAATGTTTTTTACCACTTAGCACGTATCACTTACCACCCTAAGTTTGTTAGTTTGCGTAAATGGTGGGTGTAGCTCAGTTGGCAGAGCACTTGAATGTGGCTCAAGAGGTCGCGGGTTCAAATCCCGTCACTCACCCCATAATTTCAAGTTATTGATTAATAATAGTCTACGATAGAACTCTGATGATCAAAAGATGTCAGAGTTTTTCTTTCAAAGTAATTACTTGACATGTCAAGTAATTATGATAAAGTTGGGACATGACACATTTAAAGAATTTCTATTTGGACACAGTTAAGGGTAGGCCGAGCGCCGAAGCGTTTAACGGTATGATTTGTGTCTATTCCTTATTACAGAGAAGGATGGATGAATATTTTCAACCATACGCTTTAACGCCGGTCAAATTTAATACGCTTATGCTTATCAGGCATGTGGGCCGCGAAGCGGGTATCAGTCAGAATGATATTGGTCATCATTTGATTGTTAGCCCTTCGAATATCACGCGTCTCGTTGATCGTTTGATCGCTGACGGTTATGCCAGGCGCACTGTATCAGCCCAAGATCGTCGCATCAAACTGATCAAGATTACAAAGAAAGGTTCGATCATTTTGGATCAGGTTTTTCACGGATACGGGGAAATGATTCAGCAAGCTGCATATGTTTTAGAAAGAAATAAGGTGGAGCAGTTAGCAGCGCTTTTATTGGAATGGTTTTCCAAGTTGGATGATTCTCATCCGAAGGAGAATGGTAATGTGTAGCGAGAAAACAAAGAATGCATTAATAATACTTTTTGGTTCAATGGCTTCATTTATGGTGTATCTGGTTGTCGTCACATCAATGAAAAGCGATATGTTCAATCTTCCTGCAGTAGTGGTTAATGAGCCGTGGTTTCAGACGACGTTGGTTGATTTTTATTTTCTTGTGACTATCCTTTCGGTTTGGGTGATTTACAAAGAGAGAAAGATTCTCAACGCGATTATTTGGATTGCCGCATTTATTTGTTTGGGAAGTATAGGTGCCGCATTTTATGTTTTTGTTCAACTCAGGGGTCTTAAAGAGGGCGAAGGGTTTGAAAAAGTATTATTGCGAAAGGTAAGCTCATGACATCTTCGGCACTACACATGTTCTTGATGGGAGCTTTAGGCGTTGGCAGTCTGTTTTTTGTTATGTGGATCATACATTTGTTTTTGAAAAATGCCGCCGTTGTCGACGTGGGTTGGGGGTTAGGCTTTATTTTGCTAAGCGCTGTATATATTTTAAGCGGAGAGGGATTCAATTTAAGAAACACGATTTATTTTTTGATGATTTTTTTGTGGGGCATGCGGATTGTGTTGTATTTGTTGAAAAGGATATCAGCAGAAAAAGAAGAAGATAAACGCTATAGAAAGATTCGGCAGGGTTTTGGAAGAATGGCTTGGTTTAAGTTTCTATTTATTTTTGAGTTTCAAGCCGCATTAGAGATGATTATTGGAATTCCGCTTTTGATCGTCAGTCTTAACCCTAATCCAGGTTTATCTTTTGTTGAGGTTTTTGGGATAATTATTTTTGTCGTTTCATTATTGGGTGAAGCACTTTCTGATGAGCAATTACATGCGTTCAAGCGTGATTCTGCTAACAAAGGAAAAACATGTGATATCGGTTTATGGAAATATTCCCGCCATCCCAATTATTTTTTTGAATTGATGATTTGGGTTGGACTATTTATTTATGCTTTGGGGAGTCCTATGGGATGGGTCGGGATCATCAGCCCGCTTGTCATGTTTTATTTGCTCATGTATGTCAGCGGAGTTCCGTTGGCGGAAGAGCAGTCTTTGTTGAGCCGAGGGGATGAGTATCGAAAGTATCAAAAGACAACCAGCATATTCTTTCCAATGCCGAAGAGGAATTAGTTAGTATGCGGATATGGTCACTTCACCCGAGTTATTTAGATCCACAAGGCCTTGTTGCTTTATGGCGGGAAGGCCTTTTGGCTCAGAAAGTGCTTCGAGGGAATACTAATGGTTATAAAAATCATCCACAGTTAGTACGATTTAAAGAACATGCTGATCCGATTGCGGCGATTGCTGTTTATTTAAGGGAAGTTTATCTAGAGGCTTGTCGAAGGTCTTTTCATTTTGATCCGGATAAAATTATTATTGTAAAAAGAAAACTGCCGAAAATTGCGCTCACGCAGGGGCAATTGGATTTTGAGACTGAACATTTGTGCAGAAAATTGCAAAAGCGAAGCCAGGAACAATATAAAGTCGTTCGTCCGATTGGTGGGCTTAAAGCTCATCCGTTATTTAAAATTATCAGCGGCAAGATAGCTGAATGGGAAAAGGGGAATGAACATGCGCGCGATGTTTAAATTATCCAATCGATTGTTGGAAAAGGGTTTTATCCCAGACCCGCTGATCCGTTTTGGGATCAAAGGCCTGCTGAAAGATAAATTACAGGAAGAGGCGAGGTTAGTTGCCAGCTCAAGCTCCGAACAGAGAAAAAAGGAATTGATCGCTCAACTTATTTCTTCGCCGATCGCGGTCAATACTCGAGAAGCCAACGAGCAGCATTACGAACTTCCAACAGAATTTTTTAAGCTCATTATGGGAAAGCACATGAAATACAGCTGTGGATTCTGGAAAGACCCAACGACCGATTTTGATGCCTCCGAAGAAGATATGCTTGAAATAACAGTGCAAAGAGCTGAACTTCAAGACGGTCTGTCCGTTCTAGAACTTGGCTGCGGCTGGGGATCATTGACTTTATATATGGCCAGTAAATTTCCAAACAGTCAGATCGTCGGCGTGTCTAATTCCGCCACCCAACGTGAATATATTTTAAGAGAAGCCAAACAAAGAAAATTGAATAATGTGCGCGTCATCACTCAGGACATGAACGATTTTTCGATCAATGATAAATTTGACCGTGTTGTTTCCGTTGAGATGTTCGAACATATGCGCAATTATGCCAAACTTCTTGAGAAGATCGCGGGTTTTTTAAACGACAACGGAAAGCTATTCGTTCATATTTTCACTCATCGCGAATTCGCTTATCTCTATCAGGAAAAAGATGAGTCAGATTGGATCGCCAAGTATTTTTTTACCGGAGGGATCATGCCGTCGGACGATTTGCTCCTGCATTTTCAAGATCACTTTAAGATCGAAGAGCACTGGCAGGTCAACGGAGCTCATTATCAAAAGACATCGGAAGAATGGCTAAAGAATATGGATAAGAATAAAAATAAAATTATGCCTATATTGCAAGAAACATACGGGAAAAACCAGGCAACAAAATGGTGGGTTTATTGGCGGGTATTTTTTATGTCGTGCGCAGAATTATGGGGATATAAAAACGGAACAGAGTGGATCGTAAGTCATTATCGATTTACAAAGGAAACAATCTGATGGAATCCGTGGCTGTCATAGGAACTGGAATTGCCGGAATGGGTGCTGCTCATTTTTTAAAGGATCGTTATGAGATCACCTTCTATGAGAAGAATAACTATCCCGGTGGACATACTAATACTTTGACGATCGATGAGGATGGAGTTCCTGTTTATATTGATTCAGCCTTCATGGTGTACAACGAGATCACTTATCCGAATTTAACCAGGCTTTTTAGTGATTTGGAAGTGGAGACAAAACCTACGGATATGTCCTTCAGTGTTCAACATAGGCCTAGCGGTTTGGAATATTGTGGTACAGGCATGAATGGATTATTTGCGCAAAGAAAGAATCTTCTTTCTGCGCGATTCTGGAGAATGTTATTAGACATGGATCGTTTCAATAAGGAGAGTTTGGAAGTTTTGGAGGGCCAGCGATACCTGCATCACACCATCAGCGCGTATACCCAAGAAAAGAAATATGGCGAAGACTTCTTGATGAAATTCTTAGTGCCAATGAGTTCAGCAGTTTGGTCTATGCCGACGCGATTGATGATGGGATTCCCTATCGTTACGCTGGTACGGTTCTTTAAGAACCATGGTTTTTTAGGATTGCGAGGGCATTACCAATGGCGCACGGTTGTTAATGGCAGCCAGCAATACCGTGAGAAGATTTTAAAAGGGCAACAAATAAAGTTAAGCGCAACTGTTAAGAAAGTGATTAGGGAAAACGGACGGGCGCATATTTATGGCCAGCATGGTGAACGCGCCACGTTCGACAAAGTGATATTGGCTTGTCATGCTGATGAGGCGCTGGCGATTTTGGAGGACGCAACAGCGCAAGAAAGAAATTTGTTGGGTAAGTTTGTCTATCAAAACAATCGCGTGATGCTTCACACAGACACATCGGTCATGCCCAAGTCGCGTAAGGCATGGTCGTCGTGGAATTACCGTATCGACAACGATAGTCAAGGTGGATCAAGGGCATCCACGATCTATGATATGAACAGTCTTCAGCAGGTTTCAAAGAAGAAAAGTTATTTTGTTTCAGTTAATGATCCCGGTATTGTCGATCCAAATGAAGTTTTGTGGCAGAGCGAATACACTCATCCTGTTTTCAATGTCGAGGCGATCACGGCGCAGAAAGATCTGTCCCGATTAAACAAGAATTCAACAACCTATTTCTGCGGAAGCTATTTCAAATACGGATTCCATGAAGACGCGCTGACATCCGGGATCGAAGTTGTAAAGGCAATGACCGGAGAATACCCTCAAGGATATGGGGGGCTTGAATCATGAACTCTTGCCTTTATGAAACAGAAATTATGCATCATCGCTTAGCGCCTAAAGAACATCGATTTTCATATAAATTCTTCTCATTTTATCTGGACTTAGATGAGATCGATGAGATCGCACGCAAGGTCCTTTTCTTGAGCCGTAACAAGATGAATGTTTATTCTTTTTATGACATCGATCATTTGATTAAAGGGCAGCGCTCGATTAAGGATAATATCCTGTCCTATCTGCGGGATCACGGGATTGATTTACAGGGCGGACGTATCATGCTTCTAACTTATCTGCGCACTTTTGGATATGTCTTTAATCCGGTCTCTTTGTATTATTGTTTTGATAAAGATAACAAGCCGCTTTGTGTGGTGCCGGAGATCGGCAACACCTTCGGAGAGCTAAAGCTTTTTTTCATTGGAACAGAAGATCTCAACGGCAGTAAGTTTAAAGACAGTCAGGAGAAATTTTATTACATTTCTCCTTTTACACAACTTGACGATACTCTTGATTTTAGGCTGACAATCCCTAGTGACCGCTTAAATATTTGTATCGATACCTCTAAGAATGGGAAAAAGATCATTTTGACGAGCATGATCGGAGAGAAAAAGAAATTGACCAACGGGAATCTTTTGTGGATGAGCATAAAGTTCCCCCTCATCACGCTGAAAGTTATCACATTAATTCACTGGCATGCGTTTATGCTTTGGCTTAAAAAAATACCGCATGAAGAAAAGACAAATAATCCTCACATGCAAAAGGAGGTTCGACGTGCTTGGAACAAGGGCAATAAGAATACCGCAAACGTTACCAATTGAGACGAAACTCAATTTCTACCAAAGAATCATTGATCATGTTTTTCGTCCTATGCATTTGGGAATGATGACGATGACTTTACCTGACGGAGGAATGTTGACCTACGGGAATGGTCAAGGCGGTGTGAACGCCAGTATCAGGATCACGAATAATGATTTCTTTAAGAAATGCGTTCTCTTCGGCGATGTTGGGTTTGGTGAATCGTATGTGGACGGGGATTGGGAAACTAAAGACATTACTAAAGTGATCGAGTGGATGATCATAAATGTTGATAATCATCCAACACTGATGTCAGACAAAAAGAAAAGGACTCCGGTTAATTTCTTAAAGATCTGTAACAATGTCCTTTCATTTTTTAGAAAGAATTCACTCCTGGGCAGTCGAAAAAATATCAGCGCTCATTATGATCTTGGAAATGAATTTTACCGATTATTTCTGGATCCCTCGATGACCTACTCAGCGGCATGTTTTAAGCAGCCCAGGCAATCATTAGAGGACGCGCAATATCAAAAATATGAGGAATTATGCCAGAAGTTAAAATTGAAATCGACAGATCAGGTCCTGGAGATCGGTAGCGGATGGGGAGGTTTTGCCATTTACGCCGCGAAGAATTATAATTGCCGTGTCACGACGGTTACGGTCTCCCAGCAACAGTTTAACTTTGCCGTGCGCCGAATTGCGGCCGAAGGGCTGACGGATAAGGTGAAGATTGAGTTGAAAGATTATCGTAAGATAGAAGGAAAGTTCGATAAAATCGTTTCGATTGAAATGTTGGAGGCTGTTGGTCATGAGTATTACGGGTCCTACTTTAGCCAATGCCACCAGTTGCTTAAGAAAGACGGGATCTTGGCTTTGCAAATGATCCTTTCTCCGGATAACAGATATGAGTCATTTCGAAAGAATATCGATTGGATTCAAAAACACATATTTCCCGGAAGTCTTTTGCCTTCGATGTCGATCATTCAGAAAATGATCAACAAAACTGGTGATTTGAATCTATATCACTTTGAAGACATAACCGCTGATTATGTCCAGACGCTTGCAATGTGGCGGGAGAATTTTAATAAGAATCTAGATCAGATCCGTGGCCAAGGATTTGATGAGCCTTTTGTACGAAAATGGAATTACTATTTATCGTATTGTGAAGCGGCTTTCAAAACTCGCAATATTTCAGTCGCCCAAGTTATTTTTACAAGGCCTAATAATTTATCGCTCATGCGATTAAAGTAAGGAGAGCATTATGCATCGAACGTTGATTACTGTCATTATTCTGACATTTTTTGTTGTGCCGAATTCATTTGCTGCCAAAAATAAAACACAGAAATTGGGACGTGGAATTGCTAACATCGTGACAGCTCCTTTGGAGATTCCCAAGGAAATAAGGGCGCATTGGATTAAGGGTTCAGAAAAAACACCGCATATTCTTGCTTGGATATTTTGTGGGGCAGTCAAAGGAACTTTTATGGCGGCAGCCCGTATTGGCTCGGGAGCCTGGGATGTTGTCACTTTTCCGGCGGAGATCCCAGAAGAATACGAACCTCTTCTAAAGCCTGATTATGTATTCGATCAGTGGCCACAGAGGCAAGAGGGGGTTGTTTACAGGAACTTGAGAGATCTATGAAAAGCATTTTAGGCCGACTGATTATTTTTATCTTTTTATTGGGTGTATCGGCTTGTTCTGCTTTCGCCGATTCCCAATATGCCTTTAGTTGCGATAGTTCTACAATTAAAGGCTCTATAAAATATAGTGTTTTAGGAAGATATGTTTCAGATTTTAAGGATTGTGCAGGAACGATTTTGTACGACGAGCTTACAAAGCAGATCAAGTTTGTGCGGCTTGAGATTAAGGCCAAAAGTATTCAGTCAGAATGTCAATGGTGCGATAGCGTCGTCATTTCTAAAAAACTTTTAGATACTGAGCAGTTTCCATTAATTGTTTTTGAAAGCAAATATTTTAAAAGGGATTCTGAAGGTTATTGGGCCAATGGAAAGATAGATATGCATGGCGTTTCACAAAAATTTAATTCTCAATTTAGCGTAAAAGAAAATATGCCAGGTGAACTTTCTTTAAGTGGAACTTGGGTCCTTCGAAGAAAAGATTTTAAGATTTCCTGGAGTAAGTTGCTCGATCACGGCGGAATTTTGGTGGGAGAGCATATAACGGTCGGTTGGGAAGTCTTCGCAAAGAAGATTTAGGGAGAGGCTGAAATGGTGTCAGCAAGAGTATTGGTTCTGGGGGCAACTGGTTATATCGGAGCACAGCTTGTTTCCAAACTGTTGGATAAAGGCTATAAAATCCGTGCCTGTGGAAGATCTATCTCAAAATTAAAAGATTTTCAATGGTCTCGGCATACCAACGTTGAGTTAGTTGAAGCTGATGTCTTGAGTGTCGATCAATTGCGAAGCGTTTGTCAGGGCTGTGAAGTCGTCTATTATTTGGTTCATTCGATGAATGCTCAGCACAAAGATTTTGCACTAGCTGACCGACAAGCGGCACAAAACATGGTTCAATCCGCCGAGGCCGCGGGTTTAAAAAGGATTATTTATTTAGGAGGGTTGGGCGATGATGATAAGAATTTAAGCCATCATCTTAGGTCGAGAATGGAAGTTTCTAATATTATTCAATCCGGAAAAGTGCCGGCCACCACGCTAAGAGCAGCGATGATCATCGGTAAGGGAAGCATTTCCTTTGAGATTCTTCGGGCTTTGGTTAAGAATCTACCCATTATGATTACCCCACGCTGGGTTAGCACTGAGTCTCAACCCATCGCCGTGACAAATGTTCTTGATTATCTTGTGGGTTGCTTAGAATCAGAAAGAACAGCGGGCGAAATTTTTGATATCGGAGGACCGGAAATAGTATCGTACCGTCAATTGATGGATATCTATGCTCAGGAGGCCGGAATTTTCAAACGTTTTATAATTACCGTGCCTTTGTTAACTCCAAGTTTGAGTTCATTATGGATAGCTCTTGTAACGCCTTTCCCCGCCTATATTGCTCGTCCTTTGGCAGAAGGATTAAAGAATCGAGTGGTCTGTCACGATGATAGGATAAAAGATATAATTCCTCAGAATTTAATAAATTGCCGTCAGGCGATTCGTTTGGCTATTAAAGGAAATCAAATATGAACATAGTTATTTCCGGGTCAACAGGAATGATCGGTCGTGCATTAACGGATTATTTTCGTCGAGAAGGCCACGTGGTTAATCCGTTGTTACGTTCGACTAAAGATTCTAATGCGCAAGGCATTTATTGGAATATTAATGCCGGCACAATTGAAGAGCAAAAGCTAGAAGGTCAGGACATTGTTATACATTTGGCGGGCGCCAATATTAGTGAACGATGGACACCGGAGTATAAAAAAATAATTAAATCAAGCCGCGTGGACAGTACGCGTCTTTTGGCTCGGACCATAGCTAATTTAAAGAATAAGCCAAGATTGTTTATAAGCGCGTCGGCAATTGGTTATTATGGCAACCATTCAGCTAATGTGAATATAGACGAAGATTCTCCTGTGGGTTTAGGTTTCTTGCCTGAAGTTTGTAACCGGTGGGAAGATGAAACGCGAGTGGCTGCACAAGCAGGCATTCGGGTTGTTAATTTACGTTTTGGTGTTGTATTGTCAAAGAATGGCGGTGCTTTAGCTAAAATGTTGCCTATTTTCAATTTTGGCTTGGGAGGCGTTTTGGGGCAAGGAGATCAGATGATGAGCTGGGGGTCTTTAAATGAAATTCCACTGATTATTCAACATATTATTCAAACCCAATCTTTATCGGGACCTTTAAATGCGGTTTCTCCTCGAGCAGTTACTAATAAAGTTTTCACGAGAATTCTTGGAGAGGTCATTAAACGTCCAGTTTTCCTTCCCGTGCCAGCCATGGGAATTCATCTTCTTTTTGGAGAAATGGGTAAAAGTCTTTTATTAGAAGGGGCGAATGTGACGCCAAAGCGTTTATTAACAATGGGGTATGTCTTTAAATATCCTGATCTGCGATCGGCTCTACAAGATGCGTTATAAACTATTGAGTTTTTTGATATGTTTGATTTTATTGCCAGGCCCTTTTATTTTGGGAGCTGAACAAAAATTCCCCGTTGAAAATAATCTTAGCAGTACAGGCATGTATCTTTTGGGAACAGCTCTCAAAAAATTTCTAACTTTTCGAGTCGTTACGGTGGATCTGTATGTTGAGCAAGGGTACGGGGCCGACGACGTTCTTTCAGATATTCCGAAAAGACTGGAAGTTAATTACCATGTGAACATTCCAAAACATGAATTGGATCGGGCCACAACCAAGGGTATTGCGAAAAATTATAGTCCGGACCAGATGGAAGCGTTAATGCCGCAGATTGATCAGATCAATTCATACTATCCCGATATAAAGTCCGGAGACCAGATCGCTATAACCTATGTTCCGGGGGTTGGTTCACAAGTTCAGTTAAATGGGGAATTAAAGGGAGTTGTTCCTGGAAGTAATTTTGCAAAGGCATTTTTTTCTATCTGGTTGGGAGAGAATCCAGTCGATAAGAATGCGAAATTAAAATTGCTGGGTTTGAAAGATAGGCGGAAATCTAAAGGAGGGGGCGATGAATAGAAGAGCAAATTACGACTGGCTATTGCTTATTTTCTCGCTGGTCTGTATTTATATTCTTGCCCCTGATCTAGATAGGCGTCACGGATTTTTTGTGAGCACGTGTTTTGCGCTGATACTCATTTTAAACAGCAGAATAGCTTGGCAAACTAAGTTTATGGTGCGATATGTTGTTTTTATTGCCATTGACTTGGTGACTTATTTTATGCTGTTTAATGACCAGCCTTGGAATTTTATATTTCACGGAGGTTTATTCGAAAGTTCATCGGCGCCCCTCATTGTTTGTTCCCTGATTATGTCATTGGCTGGAGGGCTTCTTCTGAAAACTTGGCCGGATCGACTGAAATATTTTTTTATTACTTCCGGATTACAAATACCTATTGCTATTTTTGTTGGGACGGCTCCATTGGAATCATTTTTAAGTCGTATCGCGAACGGCTTGGGTTATCTTCACAGTTATTCCGGCGCTTGGCAGGCGTGGCAATTGGAGTGGATGCTCACGTATTATTTGCCTATTCATTTTCTAAGTAAAAGGGAAAGCAATAATAGCAGAAATGAAAACTATGTTAGGACATAAGAATGGGGTGATTATGTTTATAAAGAAGTTGTCTGTTTTAGTTCTTTCTTTATTAATAGTTGGCTGTGCGCATTCTCTGCCTCGGTTAAAGACGGTTGAGCAGGTTGATATTAAACGTTATATGGGCCCTTGGTATGTCATCGCGTGTATTCCGACTTTTATTGAAACAAAAGCATATAACGCTATTGAAGAATATCAGCTCCTTCCCGATGGCAGCATTAACACGATTTTCACTTTTAATAAAGGCGGCTTTAATGGACCAAAAAAGCGTTATAATCCACGAGGTTTTATCGTAGATAAAGTTAATAACTCCACGTGGGGAATGCGTTTTATTTGGCCTTTTAAGGCTGAATTTCTTATTACTTATCTTAACGAAGACTACAGTCAAACCATCATCGGTCGCAATAAAAGAGATTATTTTTGGATTCAGGCACGCACGCCCAAAATTCCGGAGGCTGATTACCAGAGTTTGCTTAGTATGCTGGCAGCCCAAGGATATGACGTAACCAAGGTTCGCAAGGTGCCTCAGCAATAAAATTCATCAATATTTAAGTAAACAGGTTCGAGCCTTCTTCAGCCAGCGACCTTATTTTCTTAATAATATAAATCTTTACGATTTAAACGTTGCAGATGTTTTGGTTGTAAGTGCGGACGGGACTTAGAATTCTAGATAATCTGAGGTTGGACGACTAAGTTAAAGATGGTGCTGGGAAGGTATCATTTGTGGTATTGTAATGCGCTCAACCAAATGTAAATCATTGTAATGATTGAAATTTTAAAGCTATGGATAATTTAACTAAGATATTACGTGAGACAAAACATTTAATGACTGAAACTGATACGCGCAAGCTCACAGCGAGTGATGCTGAGGTGACCTTTGTTGGGAGGTCTAACGCCGGTAAAAGTACTCTCATTAATGCTGTATGCCGCAGGAAGAATATGGCACATGTGTCAAATGTTCCTGGAAAGACCAGGGCCATTAATGTGTACGAGGTTAAGCCATACCGCTGGATAGTCGATCTTCCCGGTTATGGATTTGCGGTCGGTACAAGATCCGGCAAAGCAGAATTCGGGCCGATGATCGAAGAATATTTAGCCAGCAGGAAAAATCTCTGCATGATATTTGTCGTCCTGGATGCTGTTGCGGGGCCGACAAAGCTGGATATCGCAATGATTAACTGGCTTATACATAATGATTACCCCTTTAACATCATCGTCAATAAGATCGACAAGGTGGGGCCTTCAAAACTTGATGCGCGAAAGAAGGAAATTGTCGGCCAACTGGTGATTGATGTTGCAGATATCTTTTGGATCAGTTCAAAAAAGAATCTTCAAATAGAGCCTTTGCAAAAGCTGATCGCCAAATTGTTGAATGTTTGAACCGGCGTTTGATTTCAAACAATACCTGGCTTAAGAAACTCAGTTTCCTGCCCGTCACAGCTGAATAAATTACGAACGGTTTATTTTTCATAATAAGTTTGAGTCGCGAAAATAAATAATAGGATGGAATATGGCTGATGAAAGATGCGCGGTATGTGGGTTAACTGCTAATTCTAAAATTGTTGTTACACATAAGGAAAAAAAATACAAAGTGTGTTGTTATCGATGCAAAAAGAGATTTGAGGCAGATGAGGAACAATATTTAAGTTAAAGGCGAGTGTCTTTTTTATTGCTATACGATCGGAGCTCGTATTAATGGTGAAATCCCAGATACATCTGTTGATTATGAAGTAGAATCCGCGAAACAAGTCGGAAATTCCAGCGCCCTTGATGTGGATGCGCAGATGACGGTGGCCATTGTGGGTTACACATTTGACCATGCATGGAGGCCGCGAATTGGTTTTGAATTTGATTACGCGTCGGGAGATCGTGATTCTACTGATAATAAGCGTAGAACATTCGACAATTTATATCCGACGAACCATCTTTTTTATGGTTACATGGATTTTGTCAGTCTTCAAAACTTCAATGATTATCGTTTTTAATTTAACGTCTTTCCTGTTAAGAAGGGGGAGCTGGAAGCTGATGTGCATATGATCTATCTTGATACGGCAAAAGATAATTTATATGCCGCGAATCAGACAATCAAACATTCGACGGTTGCTGGCGCGGATAGGCATATAGGCAATGAGATTGATTTTTTGGCTAAATATAAGATTTGCGATTATGCCGATTTTTGGCTTGGGTATTCTCATCTATTTGCAGGAAACTTTTTGAAAGATACCGGATCGATGGATGATGCAGATTTTGTTTACGCTCAAACAACATTGAGTTTTTGAAGGTAACAGTTTCAATTTTATTCGTTTCAAGTTAAGATTTCTAAAAAGGATTTATTTATGTTCATGCGATTGTACAAAGATGGCATTATTGGAGGCTTATTAAGCATCGCGGTTTTGTCTATTTTGATTGTGGTGGGTTCTCGTAAACTCATTTATTTTGACGCTGCGCTTATTCCTTATTTAATTGCTACAGTCTTTGCAATTTTTGGGAGCGTTTACCGTTATTCAGTTTGGCTGTCTCGACCTCCGACCAGGGTGCTTTGGAAACGTAGTCTTAAATTGATTTTCAACAAGCAATTTCTGTTGAATATCGTTTTTGTCTTTAAGGCAGTCTTTGAGAACATGGTTCTACAAAAGTTCATCGGAAAGCGTAGCACATATCGCTGGGTGATGCATTTTATGCTTGCTTGGGGATGTGTGCTTGGTTTTGCCGTCACTTTCCCGCTGGTTTTCGGATGGCTGCATTTTGCACATCCCGCCGGCGATGCTTATATGTATCAATTGTTTGTTTTCGGTTTCCCGATGATGATTTTTGACCCGTACGGCATCATCGGATTTTTGTTTTTTAATGCATTGAACTTTTGTTCGGTTATGATCATTGTCGGTACCGTGATGGCTTTCGGCCGTCGGCTGGTTCAACCTGGGGAAATGACCACACAGACGTTTACGCAGGATATTTTGCCATTATTAATTTTATTCTCGGTGGCTGTTTCCGGGTTGTTTTTGACGTTCAGCACGCATTTTCTTGGCGGGCAGCATTACCGTATTCTTTCAACTGTGCATTGCTGGACGGTTGTCTCTTTTTTAGTGTATCTTCCGTTTGGTAAATTTTTTCATATCTTTCAGCGTGCGGCCCAAATGGGCGCGGAGCTTTATATTCAAGAGAAGCGAGAAGGAAAGTTGGCAATCTGTCCCAAAACGGCCGAGGCTTTTACTAGTCAAGTGCAGAAAGATGATGTGAAAGAAATTTTAAAGGAACTTGGTTTTAAGTTTCAGGCTGACGGAGACGGAATTTCTGTTCAGGATTTAAGCCCGCGCGCCCGTCGGCAGCTTTTGGTCGCGGCCCAGCATAAACGTTTAAATGGAAAATTTGATATTACCAGTTCGTAGACGTTAAGGAAGCGCTATGGCGAAATTACCGATTGATGAAGAAAAAATTATTGAACAATTCGGCCCGCATTTAAAACACGAGCCGCCAGGAGGCTGGGATCAATCCATTGGAGAGCCGGATCAGCGGGTTAAAACTCATTGCTGTTTTTGCGGTCAACAATGCGGCATCATTTTGAAGGTTAAAAATAATTCTGTCGTTGGTTTTGATCCGTGGGAAGAATTTCCTTTTAATAAAGGAAAACTTTGCCCTAAGGGAGTCAAGCGTTACATGCAGGGCAGTCATCCAGACCGATTGATGTATCCTTTAGAAAATCGGATGGGGCATGGTTATGAGCGGGTTTCTTGGGATGCAGCGTACAGCAGGGTCGTATCAGAAATTCAACGCATTCAAAATAAATATGGTAAAGACAGTTTCGCCATGCTCTCAGGCGTTTCGCTTTCCAATGAAAAATCATATCTCGTTGGTAAATTCGCTAGGGTTGCGCTGCAGACGGCAAATCTGGATTATAACGGACGGTTGTGCATGGTGTCTGCTGGCGCTGGCAATAAGAAAGCGTTCGGCATCGACCGCGCGGCTAATTCATGGGCAGATCTTTTAGAAACAGATTTGATTCTTTGCGCCGGAACTAATGTTTCGGAATGTGCTCCGATTACGACGGATTATATTTGGAAGGCGCGCGATACGCGAGGCGCAAAATTGATTGTTGTTGATCCGCGCATCACACCGATCGCTCGAACTGCGGACTTAATTCTTCCGGTTAGGCCGGGAACAGATTCACATTTATTTAATACAATTCTAAATTTGGTCATTCAGGCAGGCGATATTGATCAGCAGTTTATTGATCAGTATTCAACGGGTTTTGAGGATGTTAAAACAACTGTTGCTAAATATACGGTTGAGGAATGTGAACGCATCACCGGTGTTCCGCAAAAAAGTATTCGTACCGCTGCTGAGTGGTGGGGGAAGGCCAAGCGGAGTTTCTTGCTGCACGCGCGCGGCATTGAACATCATACCAAGGGTGTTGATAATGTTTTATCATGCATTAATCTTGTCTTAGCGACGGGAAGAATTGGTAAGGTCGGCTGTGGTTACGCAACGATCACAGGCCAGGGAAATGGTCAGGGTGGACGTGAGCATGGGCATAAATGTGATCAACTGCCGGGCAATCGCGACATCACTAATCCCGAGCATCGTCGATATATCGCTAAAGTTTGGGGCATTGAAGAGAAGGAAATGCCGGGCAAAGGCTTATCTGCCCAGGAAATTGTCAATGCGATCCATGAAGGAAAAATTAAAGGCCTTTTAAGTATTTGTTTTAATCCTGCGGTGAGCTTGCCGGACACAAAGGTAACCCGTGAGGCGCTTGAAAAATTGGAGTTTTACGCGAACATTGATTTCTTTATGAGCGAGACCGCGCGTTACGCGGATATTATTTTGCCGGGATCGTTGCATGAAGAAGATGAAGGGACCTCAACGTCGGCGGAAGGGCGTGTCATCAAAATCCAGAAAGCCGTTAATCCTCCAGGAGAGGCCAAGGTGGATTGGGACATCCTGCTTGAGATCGCGCGACGTCTGGGCAAGGGTAAATATTTTGATCATTTCAAGACGTCGGAAGATATTTTTAACGAATTGCGTGTCGCCTCCAAGGGCGGCACGGCGGATTATTACGGAATTACATATGAGAGAATTGAGCAAGAGATGGGTGTGTTCTGGCCGTGTCCTGAAATTGGTCATCCTGGAACACCACGTCTGTTTGAGGGTGGGAAATTTTATCATCCGGACGGCAAAGCGCATTTTAATGCGGTTGAGTTTCGTCCATCCGCCGATGAAATCAACGCCGAGTATCCGATTTATTTGACCACCGGCCGTGTGATCTTTCATTATTTGTCGGGGACGCAAACCAGACGCATCGGATTCTTAAGTGATCAATGTCCGGATCCGTATGTAGAAATGCATCCTCAATTAGCACAAAAATATGAAATTAGTGACGGGGATTGGGTTACGATCACATCTCGTCGGGATTCAATTGATTTGAAGGCCAAAGTCGTTAAGACTATTCGGCCTGATACGATTTTTGTTCCGTACCATTGGGCGGGTAAGCAATCTATTAACCGATTAACGCAGCGTGCGCTTGATCCCGTCTCAAAGATCCCGGAATTTAAAATGAGTGCGGTGCGTATTCAAAAAGTTGAAAGATCAGCAACGCTATGAGTAATTGGTTAGAAGAAAATGATTTGTTCATTGATCCTCAGCGCTGCATCGGTTGTCGGGCGTGCGAGGCGGCTTGTGCGGAATGCGGGACGCACCGGGGAGTTCCAATGATCCATTTGGAGCCTTTGAATCGTCCTGATTCGGTTAAGACAGCGCCAACCTTGTGCATGCATTGCGATGATCCTGCCTGTGCGGCGGTGTGCCCGGCCGATGCTATCAAGCGCACCGATGACGGTGTGGTTCAATCATCCATGAAGCCTCGTTGTATTGGATGTTCAAATTGTCAAATTGCCTGCCCTTTTGGTGTTCCCAAAGTGTACCGGGCCCGCGCGCAGATGAATAAATGCGATATGTGCTATGACCGTACATCAATTAATTTAAAGCCGATGTGCGCGACTGTTTGCCCGTCGGAGGCAATCTTTTTTGGTCCTAAGTCGGTCATCGAGTCTCAGCGTAAGAACAAAGCTAATAACCAGTTCATTTTTGGCAAACAAAAGATCACGACTAAGGTTCATATCATGATGGATGCCTCCGATGAACCAGTTGAGTTGGATATTATGGATTTTATCAGCACGACCATTGAAGACAGTCAACCTTGGGTTGTTTAAAAAGGAAATGTAATGCAGGAACCTATCGAAAAACGATTAAAAGAAAAATTCAAAGAAATCCCTAAATGGGCAGAGGATTTTCCGATCGATCAGAATCGGGATTCCAATGTTTCTCGACGGGATTTTGTTCGTTATCTGGGATTGGTGTCATTGGGATTTTTTGCTGGTACTACCGGCGTTTGGCTTAAATCGATATTCGACAGAAAACAGAAACATATTTATCAGTCCATGAAGATCATAGATAAGGAAGACCTTAAGATTGGTGAATCTTATGTGTTTGAGATCCCTGACATCAAAGAGCCGGCGATATTGATGCGTTTGGATCAGGAAAAGTTCATTGCCTTTGGCCAGAAATGTACGCATTTGCAGTGCCCGGTCATTTGGAAAAAAGATGAGAGAATTTTGTTTTGTCCATGCCATAAAGGGGCCTTTAACGGTTTAACCGGCGATGTGCTTTACGGTCCGCCGGAGCGGCCGCTTCCGAAACTTAAAATTGAAGTTCGGGCTGATGGCGTTTACTTCGCCGGTATGGAGCGGGGAGAATTGGTATGAGGTTTGCTAATAAAAAAGAGGAGTTTGTCCGTGCCGTTGAGACCGTGGCACTTATCATAAGTTTCGGTGGGATTTTTCTACAGATTTGGGTTTTGATTTCTGGGCTTGAATCGTACTTTAAAGGCAAATACGAGAATTTATTGCCGAGTGTTATTTTAAGCGGGTTGGCGTTTTTAGCTTGCGGTATCGGGATTTTCTTGACGAATTTGGATTTTCTTAAAGGCATGTCTGATGGTAGAACAAAGACATATCGCAAGAGCAATACAGGTAAGGCAGCATAATTTTGTTCATATAAACATTAGTCGTTAAATAAATTGAATGGAGCAGAATATGGCGCAAATCAATATTCAAGATTGGGATGTTGAGGATCCAAAGTTTTGGGATGCGGAGGGAAGAAAAATTGCTTTTCGAAATCTTTGGATATCAATCCCGGCATTACTTCAGTCTTTCTCAATCTGGATCATGTGGGGGATGATTATTGTTCAGATGAAAAAATTAGGGTTTACTTTAGGGTTGCCTCAGCAGACCGCTGAGGATTTAAAATTTTTTAACGAATTGTTATGGACATTGCCGGCGATCGCAGGGCTCTCTGGAGCAACTTTTAGAATCCCACAGGCATTTCTAATAGGGATTGGCGGCGGCAGAAATGTGGTATTTCTTTCTACACTACTTCTTATTATTCCGTCGGTCGGCGCAGGATTTGCGCTTCAGAATATTCACACGCCCTATTATGTGTTTGCCATGTTGGCGGTGTTCTCTGGGTTTGGCGGCGGAAATTTTGCATCTTCCATGTCGAATATTTCCTTTTTTTTCCCCAAGCGTCTGCAGGGTACGGCGCTTGGTTTAAATGCAGGATTAGGAAATCTTGGTGTCAGTGTGATGCAATTCTTGATTCCGGTTGTAATTACTGCTGGTTTCTTTGGCACCCCGGCTGGCGCTGGTTTGCCATTAGTTGAGGTTGATGGAACAAAAGCAATCGGTACTTTGGTCTTTATCCAGAATGCCGGTTGTCTGTGGACGCCGTTTTTAATTATGTCGGCGATCGCTGCGTTTTTTGGTATGAATAATCTAAAGACAGCAACTCCGGAATTGGGGAATTATGCGGCTGAGTTTCTTAAAATTGCTCTGCTTATGACATTTGGTTTGATCGCGGCAGGAATTGGCGCTTATTTGTTAACGGCTTTAAAATGGAATATGTGGTTCGTATTACCTGCTACCATCATCCTGGTACTCATTTTTATGAAATTGCTTTCTCCGAGACAGATCAAAGGTAATTTGGATCGGCAGTTTGCAATCTTTAGCAATAAACATAATTGGATTATGACGATCCTTTATGTGATGACGTTCGGTTCTTTTATCGGATATTCTGCATCTTTCCCGAAATTGATCCAGGATGTGTTCGGATATTTGCCTGGTGGCGTTGTCAATCCGAATGCGCCTAATCCCATGACATGGGCATTTTTGGGCCCTTTGGTTGGCGCGCTTATTCGTCCTATCGGTGGTTGGTATGCGGATAAAATTAATAGTGGGTCGAGGGTGACTGCCTGGAGCACCGTTGTTCAGGTGCTTGCGGCGTTGGGGGTGGCGTTTTTTATTATGAAGGCCAAGTCGATGGGAACTCCTGAAACATATTGGTGGCCGTTCTTTATTTTATTTATGATTCTATTTATGGCGGCTGGCGTCGGTAACGGCTCTACGTTTAGAAGTATTCCTTACATTTTCCCTAAAGAGTTAGCGGGTCCTGTGTTGGGGTGGACATCGGCGATCGCGGCTTACGGCGCATTTATTATTCCGATTATTTTTGGTCAACAGATCAAGGCCGGTCATGCGGAATATGCTCTTTATGGATTTACGATTTATTATGTGATCTGTCTGTTCTTGAATTGGTATTATTACGATCGAAAGAATTCTGGAATTAAATGTTAGAAATCTCATGACGCCGCACGTAGTTTCAATTAATACATCGAAGGGTGGGATCCCAAAGCTTCCTGTCGAATCCACGCGATTAACTTTCGCTGGATTAGGGGGTGATGGGCATAATCATGCTAAACACAATACGCCGTTGCAGGCGGTCTGTCTTCAGGATTTGGAAAAACTCGAGGAGCTCGGAGATAACGGTTATCGTTTGATCCCTGGTCAAACTGGAGAGAATTTAACTGTTAAGGGATTGAATGTCAATCAACTACCTCTAGGAACTGTTCTTAAGTTTTCAGGCGGGGTTGTTCTGGAGATTTCAAAAGTCCGCAAGCCTTGTTATGTGATGGATGCCATTGATCTGCGGTTAAAAGAGGATGTCCTTGGGCGCCATGGTATGTATGCCAAAGTTCTTCATGAAGGATTTCTAAAAGTTGGGGAAGAAATCCTAAGTTTTCCCCCACCTGTTAATTAGGATCGTTTTAAATTCATAATGTTCGGCTGATTTGTAAAAATGTCCATTATTAACTAGCTAACGATTTCATAACGCTGAAACTTTTTCACATATAATAAGAAATTGTTCTATCCCTCGATGATGATGGCCTGTCTTTCCAAAGAATTGATTGAGAAAAATTAAGCAATGAAAGTTAGACGAAAATTTCAAGACGGCTGTGTCAAACGGGCGTTAACTATATAACTTGACCAACTGCGTTTTAACCCAATGAAAGTCTTGCGCAGCCCTGCGATGAAACCCACTTAATAATAATTACTTTTGCTGGGAGAATATTTGGCCGGGATATTGATTGTTTTGATGCTTTCTGGTGGTAAGGCTTTGGAAAGTTTTATTCCCAGAAGTTTTAACAACGTTTTGTCAGAGAACCCAGTCCGCTTGTAAACATTTGGATGGGTTTTTGTTTTATGTTATAGTTCAGTACATCCAACCAACGTCTAAGGCCGAGATGAATGAGTGTTTTTAACCCCGATTATATCAATATTCGAAACGCCCTTGATGAGGCGGCAATCCTCGCCGTCACCGACGTTCAAGGTAAAATTATTTTTGCCAACGATAAGTTTTGCCAAATTTCTAAGTATTGCAGAGAAGAGTTGATCGGCCAGGACCATCGCGTTATTAATTCTGGGTATCATCCGAAAGAATTCATGCGAGATCTTTGGCGTACAATTGCCGGGGGTAAGGTTTGGCGAGGAGAACTTTGTAATCGGGCTAAGAACGGCACAATCTATTGGGTCGACACAACGATTATTCCCATCCTCAATGAAGGCGGTAAACCCTATCAATATATGGCTATTCGCTATGATATTACTGAATACAAGAAAGTCCAAGATGCTATTTTAGCAATCCCGCAGAAAATTCTTAAAGGTCAGGAAGAGGAGCGTTTAAGGATTGCCAAAGAAATTCATGACGATTTAGGGCAGCTTTTGGTTGCATTTAAATTATCATTGGTTAGCCAAACTATGGATTTGATTTCCCAATATCCTGAATTAAAAGAATTATTGGATAATCTTAAAGCAAAAGTAAATACGATTATTGATAAAACCAGAGACCTTTCTCATGAGTTGTCGCCTCTAGGGTTAAAACACATTGGTCTTGTCGGATCAATGAAAGAACTGATTGAATCCATGAATTGCGATACGAATGTAAAGATTAATTTTTCGCATAGGAATTTACGAAATATTGAATTAGGTGAAAAGAAAATAATGATCTATCGTATTGTTCAAGGTGCATTAATGAATGTGATCAAACACGCTCAAGCAAAAGAAGTAAATGTGCGTATGAGGCGTCAGAAAGATAAATTGTATTTGCTGATTAAAGATGACGGAAAAGGATTTAATGCTCACGAAAAACAAAAAAAGGGAAGCTTTGGGTTGGCTCTGATGAGAGAACGGACTAAGCTGATTAAAGCAAGATTAACGATTAAATCTATCATCGGGGTTGGCACGGAAATTCGTCTTGTTGTGCTTATTGAGGACTTAAAGAATGCCGAAAAGTAAGATTATTCTTGCAGATGACCATGCGGTTGTCAGAGTCGGTTTGAAAGATCTTATTCAAAAAGATCCGACATTAACTGTCGTTGCCGAAGCCCAAGACGGGCAGGAGCTTATTGATCTTTTACCATCACGTCAATTTGACCTGATAGTCATGGACATTTCCATGCCCAACAAAGACGGATTGACCGCTCTTAAAGAGATCCGTCGTAAATATCCTAAGGCCAAGGTCCTTATTCTTTCAATGCTCAAAGACTTTCAACATTTTCAGGAAGTGATGAGACGCGGCGCTTCAGGGTATATCGTCAAAGACGATGCGGCCGATCAATTGGTGCTTGCCATTAAAACTGTTCTTCAAGGGAAGAGATTTGTCTCGCCTGCAGTGTCCAAAGTGTTGGTTGATCGACAACTGCGTTCAGTGGATGCGGGAGAAGATCCTTCTTTGGGGATATTAACCAATCGGGAAAAACAAGTTCTCGTCATGATCGCAAAAGGCATGGCCAATAAGAATATTGCTGCCAAGTTAAGAATCAGCATTCGTACTGTTGAACATCACCGTGCCAACCTCACCGATAAATTAGGCTTCAAAACACCTGCCGCATTAGTGCATTACGCAATATCCAAAGCCCTCATTTAAATGATTCTGCTTGTGTCATCTCCGAATGCTTTTATTGGGGATTGACTTTAGGTAGCCCTACCTAGTTATCACCGTAGTTTGTCTTATATATATTTTTCCAAGATTTGATATAACACAATTGAAGGTGGATAAAATATCAATAGGGGGATAAAGACATGATTACTGAAATCGGCATTGTAGCTGGTGAAATCATCCATCTTCTTGAAGAGACCAAAAGGCCTCTGCGGTTGGTGGAGGTAGAAATTCTTATTAATCAACCTGTAATTGTCGTCGATATGGCCTTAGGGTGGCTTATTCGGGAGCATTATGTGCGGGTTGTTAATATGTGCGCAGATAAATATTTATTTTTATCAGACCAAAAGACAAAGGCTATCGCAGGTTGTTATGCTGAAGTTTGCAACTTAAATTAACTTTCCAAAAAAGGAGGACCTTATGGGATTAGTACCATGGAAATCAAGGGAAACAGGGTTAGACTTTTTTGACAATATTGAAGATTTTCAAAGGGAAATGAATCGGCTATTCGACTTTAAATTAAATCGTTCATTGAAAGTCGCAAACGGCGCAAGTTTATGGGCGCCAGCCGTCGATATTGTGGATGAAAAAGATCAAATTAAGGTTAAGGCTGATCTTCCGGGGATGAAAAAGGAAGAAATTGAAGTTAATTTTGAGAACGACGTTCTTACTATTAAGGGGGAGAAGAAGGAAGGAAAGGAAATCAAGGAAAAGGATTTTGTCCGTTCCGAGCGGTATTACGGCGCTTTTCATCGGGCTTTTAGTCTTCCCGCCGGTGTCGATGCCGCTAAAATAAATGCGGCATATAAGGATGGTGTCCTTGAGATCACACTGCCTAAGAAGGAAGGGGCAAAACTAAAACAGATTAAGGTCGACATTAAATAGTTAAACACAGCAGGACTCTCTTGGGTCATGTATTGTCTGGGGAAAGTTACGAACAGACAAGCCTCGCAAGAGACGGCTAAAGACCCAAGGAGACCTGTAAAATACGGAGGTTATTATGCCAACTCAACGATTGAGAAAATATTTGGACGACCATATGATTAAATATACGGTGATCAACCATTCACCGGCTTATTCTGCTTTGGAAGTTGCGCAATCTGCGCATATATCAGGCAAAATTATTGCCAAAACGATTATTCTAAAGATTGACCAACAAACGGCCATGGTAGTTTTACCTGCGCCATTCAAAGTTAATATTGATTTCTTTAAAGATCTTAGTGAAACCAATAATGTTAGGTTAGCGACGGAAAAAGAAGTGCAAGAAATCTTTCCGGATTGCGAGATCGGAGCAATGCCGCCGTTTGGCAATTTGTATTCCGTTGATGTTTATGTCGCTACACAATTGACAGAAGATGAAGAGATTGCTTTTAACGCCGGCAATCACCGGCAGTTGATCCAAATGAAGTATGTGGATTTTGAGCGGTTAGTTCATCCTGTTGTTTTTGATTTAACGTCAGAGCCTTCAGAGTGGAAATTGAGATTCTAATGAGGGTGTAGTTATGAACAAAAGTAAAATATTGTTTTTAACAGCATTTTTTCTATTGTCAGCAGGATTGCAGGCTTATACGGATAAGTTAACGACCTATAGGGAAGGGCTGATCCATGGCAAGAATATCGCAAAAGAAACTGGCTGTCATTCATCTGATCAAAAAAGAATTACATTTAAGTGATGCTCAATACCGTCGGATGATGCACGAAGCTGTTGGTGTAACCTCTGCCAAAGAGCTGGATGAGCTACAATTTCACCAGCTCATGAATTATTTTGTCCGCAGCCGGCATTACCAGGCCAACAACCATGGAATGACGTTAAGGCAGAAGATGTATATTGAATCTTTGGCCAGACAGCTGGGTTGGGATTCTTTACATCTCGATCATTTTATTCACAAATATTATTATGAACGCGATCTTAGAAGTTTAAATAAACAAGAAGCGAGCCGCCTCATTGAATCCCTAAAGAATGTTCGTGCCCACCAGGCTTATCTGGCGGATCCCGTAGAAATTCCTCTCTTAAGTAGGTAGTACTACTTGTCCTTTTGTGTAGTTCAGCTTAGATACAAAAGATTTCCAACGCATATACTGAAGATGTTCTAAGAAATAAATTAAACGTTTCAAAAAAAAGGGGGAAGTTATGATTACAGATAGCCAAAATAAAATGAGCCGTGGAAAAATTGATGAAGCACTTGAGCTCTTAAATGAGGCGGCTCGTGATAAGAAAGATGAGTTTAAAGATATGTTAACGGACAAATATGCGCATATAAAACAGGCCATCACTGTCGACGCGCAGAAAGCAAAAAGTTTGGTTAAAGATGCCATGGTTGAAGGCGAAGAGAAAATTAAACAAGTTGTCGTTAATGTTGACGGGCGTGTGCGTAAAGACCCGTGGGCGTATGTTGCCGGAACAGCCGCTGTTGCGCTTGTGTTAGGTTTCTTGATGGGATCAAAACGTAAATAACGGGAGATGACATGGCCGTCAAAGGGCTTTCGCAGAAATTGTTATCCGCGTTTTTATTCACCAATATGTTGAAAAGGTATAAGAATAAGACTTTTTTGATGAAGATCAAAGTTGCCAGAGGATATATTATCGGCGTTAAGAAGACGCGTCTTTTATCTGTTGGAATTTTGTTTGTGTTTCTTGCCTTAACTTTTCTTATTAGCGGCTTGTTTCTAATCCAAGCGGCGCTTTTTACGTATTCTGCGTGGAGTAACGTGATGAAGTTCAATATCGCTTTGATATTAGGTGTGCTGGAATTTACAGCAGCGCTCAGCGTTTTGTTTTATTTATTTCGGGAAGAAACTTGGGTTAAATTTTCTGGAATGGAAAATGTGATTAAAGCAATTGTTGAAAATGAAGGAGATCGTCATGAAACAAAAGCCAGCGAGAAAGAATGCGCATAAAGAAAGAATATTTGGATTGCATCAAAACAAAACAAATTTTGATTATCAGACGAGCCACCGGGATGAAGATGAGAATAAAGTTCATGAAATATGTGGGAAACAAGATTTCATTTATAAGACTGAACTAAGAAAGAAGGGTTTTCATGTGGCTTAAATGGTTGCCATGGAGATTCATCGTCAGGAAAGTTGCCAGACAACAGGGCTTTATTGATCCAATTGATCTGTTGGCGAAATTTCAAAATTTTGCACAGCCTTCTGATGTCATGGCGCCACAGGAGCTTTTAAGGGAAGGTATTGTGCTTCAGGCTAGAGGTCTTATGAACAGCCAGGCGATTCAGCATAATCTGGATTGGATCTGGCCGTATTGGGTTGAACGTCAATTTGATCCTCTGGATATTTCTTTTATTCCTCGGGCGTTTTCTTTGACGCAAATTAATTTAACTCATCGCAATTGGACCGCCGTTGGTATTCCGGGTGTGGATGAGTTTCCTATTGTTGACCCCAGAGGACTCGTCACGCCTTTTTATGACAGCTGGTCGATTGATGCGTGGATATTAAAACCTTCAGGGCAATCTCTCATTCCTTCACGCCTGCCGGATGTATTCCAAGAATTAATCATCAAGGATAAGCTTGAGGTGTCTACTGTTTCAAGATTGCGCTCCACATGTCTTACGTCCAAGGTGCAGGGTGTTGGTGATGTGCAATTTCCTTGTTGTGAGATTCAGTTGACCGGGTTGTCAGATGAGCCGGCGTGGCTGGTTGTTTCTTTGCGGCCCTATAATCCTGAAGGTGTTAGTTTTATTCATGATATTGAACTTTTAGAAGGACGTCAGGGTTGGAAGGTCAATAAAAAGCAGTCTATCTATTTTGATAAGCCAGCCGATCAGTATGAATTTTCTTATTATCGTCATGGTGATGTTTATAGCCGTCTGCCTTCGGTTGAAGACAAAACCGCGGTGTTTTGTAAAGTGGGTATGGCGACGGCCGCTGCTCTTTTTAAAATTCATCCGAACCATGCGCGGCATGTCACGCTTCATGTGCCACTGCACTCGCGTGAAGGACAGGGAAATATTACCTCTTTACCCAAAAAAGTTAATTGGCATAATCATCTTCGTAATCATTGTGAACTTAAAATACCTGATGAAAAATTTAAGTTTCTTTACGATGCGGCGCTAAAGACGATGATTCTTCACTCCCCCAAGGAAGTTTACCCCGGCCCGTACACGTACCGCCGTTTTTGGTTTCGGGACGCGGCGTTTATTGTTAATGCGATGCTGTGCGCCGGGCTGACAGAGCGTGCCAAGAATGTCATCAATTGCTTTCCTTCCCGTCAGAATAAGTTTGGATATTTCTTATCACAGCAAGGTGAATGGGATTCAAATGGTGAGGCGCTTTGGGCTATCCGTCGTTTGTATGAAATGACCAGGATTCGCCCTAGCGATCAAATGTTAAAGAGTATTGACGCCGGAGCGCGGTGGATTTTGCGGAAACGTTTACCTGTTGGGTCATTTTCTGCTCATGCTGGACTCTTGCCGGCTGGTTACAGTGCTGAGCATTTGGGCCCCAATGATTATTATTACTGGGATAATTTCTGGGGCATTGCAGGGCTCGAGGCTGCGGTTTATATTGAAAACCTTTATGGCAATAAAGATCGTGCGGAATTCTTAAAGCACGAAATCAAGAAATTCTTAATATGCGTGGATGTCAGCCTCCAGCAGGCTCAAAAACGTATGAATACCAAGGCTATGCCGGCAGCTCCATATCGACGGTTTGATTCCGGTGCCATTGGCTCTTTGGTAGCGGGCTATCCTTTGCAGATTTTTAATCCAAGAGATGACCGATTGATTGAAACTGTCCATTATCTTATGGACAATTGTCAGGTTTATGACGGATTTTTTCATGACATGACACATTCTGGGATTAATCCTTATTTGACATTGCATATTGCTCAGGTTTTATTGAGGGCTGGTGATCCGCGGTATTTTCATTTGATGGTCACAATCGCCAATTTGGCATCACCAACGGGACAGTGGCCGGAAGCGATTCATCCTAAAACCAAAGGCGGGTGCATGGGGGATGGCCAGCATGTCTGGGCAGCTGCAGAGTGGGTAATGATGATGCGCAATTGTTTTATACGTGAGGAGAATAATAGTTTGATTTTATGTTCAGGAATTCCAACAAAGTGGCTGGAACAAGAAAATGATATCTCCTTCGGACCTGCACCGACTACTTTTGGAACCATTGATTTAAAGATCAGGCCTCATCGGGAACATACGTTGGTTGAGTGGTCAGCCAAATGGTTTGACCGTGAACCTGACATCGAGGTTTGTTTTCCAGGTTTCCCGGCGGTAAAAGTTCCGAAAGGATCCAACTATGTTCAATTAGGATTGAAAAAGGCGTCATGAAGATTCTTATGATGAGCAATACTTATTTTCCGGTGGTAGGCGGCATTGAGAATTCGATCCGTTTCTTCAGTGAAGAATTTCGACGATTGGGGCATGAGGTCATGATTGCCGCACCATCTTGTGAAGGAGAGGCTAATGATGAAAAATATGTGATCCGGCTTCCAGCTATCAAGAAGTTTTATCACACGGAATTTTCAGTTAATGTGCCAGTGCCCGGGCTTATACCGAAGTTAATAAAAACATTTTATCCGGATATTGTGCACAGTCATCATCCTTTTTTTCTTGGTGATGTTGCACTGCGCTTGAGCCGTCAATATCATATCCCGTTGGTTTTTACGTATCACATTATGTTTGAAAAATATGTGCATTATTTACCCGTACATAATGAAAAAGCAAAGCGGTTTGTTATTGAGCTGGCAGCTGGTTATTCAAATCTTGCTCATCAGGTTATTGCGCCAAGCGCCAGCGTGCGCGATTTGTTAATCAAGCGTGGAGTCACGACTCCTATTGAAGTTATTCCCACCGGAATCAATTTAGAACTTTTTTGTAAAGGGGATGGGAATAAATTTCGTATTCGAAATGGAATCCCCTCTGATGCTTTTGTGATCGGCCATGTCGGACGGTTGGCTCAAGAGAAGAATATGGAATTTCTTGTCCGAAGTCTTGTCGCGTTATTGAAAACGACACCAACAGCGCATGTTTTAATGGCTGGTCATGGCCCGTCGGAAACAATGATCGAAGATCTCTTCAGGAAGGCTGGTTTGCAAGCGAGATTGCATCTTAAAGGGTTTTTGTATAATCAAGATTTAATTGATGCTTATTGGGCCATGGATGTTTTTGCCTTTGCCTCTTTAAGTGAAACGCAGGGAATGGTTTTAGTTGAGGCCATGGCCGCAGGCGTGCCGGTTGTGGCCGTGGATGCAACGGGTGTCAGGGAAGTAGTTAAAGATTATTCGAACGGCCGATTGGTTGCGCAACCCGATGAACATTTATTTGTAGAAGCATTGCAGTGGAGTTTAAATTGTCCCAGTAGAATCTGGCAAAAGATAAAACAACAAGCCGGAAAAACAGCGCGGCAGTATTCCATCCAAACGTGCGCAAAGCGCATGGTGGATATTTATCAGCATGTGCAGGCCAAAGAATTGACGCATTCTGAAACTGAAAGTTCTTGGCACATGCTTCGCGAACGGATGAAAGCGGAATGGGATATCTTTAAGAATTTGTTAGAAGCCAGTGAAGCGGCTGTGTTCGAAAAATCTTTTAAGGAAAAGCAAGGGGACAAATGTTATCGCGATTGACTCAATGGATGAAACCCTGGGATTGGACCGTAAAGTTTTTGCGGTTATCCAAAGCACATGATTCTGAACATCAACCGGGGCTTATTATGATTCAGATTGATGGATTTTCTAAGGTAGAGTTGGAAAAGGCGATCGAGTGCAACGAAATGCCGTTCTTAAAGAAATTGTTAACTCAGGAAAAGTACAAGCTTCATTCATTGTATCCTGGATTACCGTCAACAACGCCGGCGGTTCAGGGTGAATTGTTCTATGGTGTAAGACAAGCAGTGCCGTCGTTTTTCTTCTTTGACAGACAATCACAAAATATTTTTCGTATGTTTGATGGAGATGCTGTTCGTGAAATGGAATCGCGTTTGGCGAAACAAGGCGCGGGGCTTTTGGAGGGCGGAAGTTCTTATTCGAATATTTATTCCGGCGGCGCCAAAGAAACCCACTTCTGTGCGGGATCCTTAGGCTGGGGGCATATTTGGAAAGATGTGAATATTTTCAATTTTATTCTCCTTTTTTTGACGCATTTTTTTGCTGTTGTTCGAATGTTTGTACTCTGCGTTTGGGAAACTTTGTTGGCGTTGGTTGATTGCATTCACGGATTGTTTAAAAAAGAAGATTTGATGACTGAATTTAAATTCATTTGCTTGCGGATTTTTCTTGGTCTTCTATTGCGAGAGTTGGTTACCGTCGGTGTCATGATGGACATTGCTCGCGGTCTGCCGATTATTCACTTAAACTTTATAGGTTACGATGAACAGGCACATCGGCGGGAACCAGGTTCCAAAAATGCTCATTGGGTTCTAAGAGGAATCGACAAGTCGATTTCAAGAATATACTCCGCGGCTACGCATTCACATCGTCGAAATTATGATGTTTGGGTCTATTCTGATCACGGTCAGGAAGCAACGATTCCTTATGTGACATTTCATCGTCAAACAGTTGAGTCGGCTGTGACAAAGGTATTTGAGCGTTTGTCGGAACATAAGATACCGGTTACCGAAGAGTTTTGTTCAAGCATGCTTAGGTCCCGTGGTATTCAGGGACAAAGGGCTCGATATTTGAGCCCGTGGCTTGATAAAATTTTTCCCTTGAATCGCACATTTTCGAATTCGACTCATCCCGACGTGCTTGTGGCTGCCATGGGTCCTCTTGGTGGTGTTTATATATTTAAAGATTTGACCCATGAGAAGAAAATTCGGTTCGCTCAAGAGTTGGTGCATTCAGTCGGTATCCCGTTGGTTTTGATGCCAGAGGAAAACGGTAAGGCCCGAGCTTGGAATGAGCATGGTGAATATCTGCTGCCGGAGGATGGCGCCAAGATAGTAAGCGCTTCGCATCCTTTTCTTGATGAGGTGGTTAAAGATCTTGTGAGTTTGTGTCATCATCCCAATGCTGGAACCTTGACGATTTCCGGATGGCGGCCGGATGCAAAGCCGTTTAGTTTTCCATTTGAGAATGGTGCCCACGCTGGTCCTGGTAAAAATGAGACCGGCGCCTTTGCACTTATCCCATCGAGAATCAGGCCGCATTTCACAGACCGCCATTATTTAAGGCCGAGCGATTTGCGTGAACTTGCCATGCAATTCTTAAGAAAAGAAAAACAACCGGTTTCAAGTTCGGTTGGGCCTTCATCGAGGCGTATTCGAATTATGACCTACAACGTTCATAGTTGTATTGGCATGGACGGCAGGCTTTCTCCTGAACGGGTTGCACGTGTGATCGGTCGTTATGAGCCGGATATTGTTGCGCTCCAGGAGTTAGATATGGGGCGTAAACGTACGGGTGAAATTGATCAACCTCATTTGATCGCGAAAGAATTGGAAATGAATTATCATTTCTACCCGTCGGTACAAGTGAAAGAACAAAAATACGGAAACGCTATTTTAAGTCGATATCCCATCGAGTTGGTTCGGGTCGGCCGGTTGCCAGGGATCAATAAATTAAATCTGGAGCCGCGGGGAGCGATGCAGGTTTCTATCAATATAGGTGGATCCCGCCTACAAATTATTAACACCCATTTGGCTTTGTACACTCCTGAAAGCCGGAAACAGGCAAAGCATTTAGTTTCAGAGTGGATTAATTATCCTGATTGTGCCGCGCCAATTATTCTTTGTGGCGATTTTAATAGCAGGCCTCATACGGTCGTTTGGCGCACACTTAATAAACATTTGACTGATGCTCAACTTTTGCTTGAACGGCACCGCCCTTTGGCTACTTGGTTTGGACATTGTCCGATCGGCAGGATTGACCATATTTTTGTCAGTAAAGGGGTCAAGATTTTTGCAATTGATGTTCCTAAAACACAACTTGATAAAATGGCTTCGGATCATTTGCCTTTGATTGCTGATGTGGAAATCCAGGACTGGGAGGTGCCTCATGAAATTTGAGCACGAAGATAAAAACATTGTTAGAGAAAGTTTGCCGGTGCGTTCGCCGAGCGAATTAGCTTTTAAGGGAGACAAAAAGCATCTTGATCATTTCTTGCTTTCGGTTGAAAAGAAAGTGATCGCCGTTCTTTTGCCGATGGTTCCATCGTGGATGGGTACAGTTCATTTAACTTTGATGACCATTTTTTGGTCAATCGGTGTCGGACTGTTTGGTTATTTAGCAAGCGGTGATATCCGCTGGTTATGGGCGTTTAGCGTGTGCGTCGTTTTTCAACACATTACGGATATGCTCGATGGCGCCGTTGGGCGGGCGCGAAATACAGGTCTCATTAAATGGGGTTTCTACGCCGATCATTTCTTAGATTATATTTTTATGTGCGCGATTATCGTTGGGTATTCATTTTTGCTGCCGCCGTCTTTCTCTAACTTGGTTTTATTATGTTTGATTATCTCAGGCGGTCTCATGGTTCATACCTTTCTGGATTTTGCGATAACAAATGATTTTAAGATCAGCTTTAATCGGATTGGCGTGTCAGAACTACGGTGGTTAGTCATAATTTTCAACATGACATTGATTTTCTTCGGACAAGGACTCTTAGCGGTGATATTTCCTATGATTGTTTTGATTGCATTCGTCGTGCTTGTCGTTGTTGTTTATAAGTCTCAAATGATTTATCGGCGTATGGATCTTGGAAAGTAGGTGCGCTGTAATGTACACATGAAAAGGAAAGCATTAAAAATAGGTAGTAATACTTAAATTTTTCTGTAGAACATCTGATTCAATAGGTTTGGTGGACAACTTATACTTAAAATGAAGGTTATAGCTGAAAATAATTGGGAGGAAATCTAAGTGGGATTAAAGAGAATCTTAATTGTCGATGACAGTGACGAATTTCGAGCCATGCTTAAAAATTACTTGGAAAGGCAGAATCTCGGTATTGAGATTTTTGAGGCCAGCACGGGAGAAATGGGCATTACAAAAGCTTCATGCATTCGACCGCATGTTGTTTTAATGGATGTTAGTCTGCCGAAACTCAATGGTCTGGAAGCCCTGCAACAGATAAAATTTGATCATCCTGATTGCTGCGTAATTATTTTGACTATGTTTGCAGTCCAGAAATTTAAGAATGAAGCGAAACGGATTAAAGCCGATGATTTTATCGGGAAAAGTGAAATTGATGAACGACTGGTGCCGGCCATCAAAAAGTGTTTTGAATCAGCAAATAGCGCAGGTCATGGGAAGCGTCGTTAAGATTTATAATATCAAGCGAGGTGCATATGACTATACAAAAAGAATTCAATACTGCTTTTTGTTCGCCGGATATATACCGTCGTCTGGTTGAGAATCTACATGCTGGGATTTATGTGGCTGATGCCGAAGGGCGGTTGGTGTATGTTAATAACGCATTTGTTTATATCCTCGGTTACTCCAGCAAAGATGAACTAATTGGTTTAAATTTGGCTGATCAACTGTATGTTCATCCGCAAGATCGTTATCAGTTCCTTGATAAGGTTGGAACGGTTGGTTTTGTTCGCGACTATGAGATACAAAATAAACGCAAGGATGGGAGCTTCGCAACTTTGTCAGTGACCAGTAATGTGATTTACGATCAATACAATCAGGTGGCTGGTGTCGAGGGTGTTATCTACGACATCACGGAGCGCAAGAAATTGCAAAACCGTCTTTTAGTTTTAGAAAATGCCGTTGAACAAACCGCGGACCATGTGATGATTACTAACAAAGAGGGTGTCATTGAATATGTCAATTCAGCTTTTGAAATCACAACGGGTTACAATAGCGGCGAAGCGATTGGGAAAACGCCTAAAATTCTTCAGTCCGGAAAACAAGATAAAAGTTTTTATCGCAAATTATGGGAGACAATTCTTTCCGGCGAGGTATTCAATGCTCAAGTTACAAATCGGAAAAAGTCAGGTGAACTTTATGTCGCTGGCCAGACCATTTCACCGATCGTCAATGAATCAAAGGAAATAACCCATTTTGTATCCATCTGGAGGGATATTACTCAAAGAGTTAAACTTGAGGAGTCTTTAAGGAACGAGAAACAAAAACTCGAAGAAATTATCGGTTTTGATGAGAAGATCTGTGCCATAAGAAAGTCCGATCTCTTAATGGATTTTGTTGTTTCAAAGACAGTGAAGATACTGGAGGCTAAGAAATGTTCGATCATGTTAATCGAAAAAGATTATGAGGAGCTTTGTACCAAGGCCAGTGTTGGATTTAAGGAAGATGAAGCGATCAGGATTCATATTAAGGAGTCTATGGCAGCGCAGGTCATTGAGGACGGTAAGCCATTATTGGTAAGAAACGTCTTTCCTGAACTTCATCAGACACGGGAGAAGTCCTACGAGGCTTGTTCCTTTATGATTGCGCCCATTAAGCGCGACGGTAAGGTTATAGGTGTCATCAATGTCGCGGGCAAGCGCGGTGAAGCTAATCAAGATGGCTCATTTGATGACATTGATCTTAGAATTCTTTGCGACATTGCGCGTGAAGTCACTGTGGCTATGGAAAACGTCAGATTATATAAAGAGCTACAGTTCTTGACGATTACTGATCCAGTGACCAATATCCATAACTTCCGTCACTTTGTAAACAGTTTGGAATATGAAATTAAACGATTAAAACGAATCACAGGAGATTTAGGGCTTTTGATGATGGATATTGATAATTTCAAATCTTACAACGATCAGTTTGGTCACGTGGCGGGAGACCGATTGTTAAAAGATATTGGGCGGATCATTAATGAACATTTAAGGGAAGCAGATATTTTGTGCCGGTATGCTGGCGATGAATTCGTGGCGATTCTTCCGGGGACAGGGAAAGCAGGGGCCACCATTTTAGCGGATCGAATTCGAAAAGCCATTGAGCAGGCGTCATTTAAAAAGAAGGTGACGATCAGTATAGGTTTAGCCCAATATAAGCCCCCGATGACAAGGCGTGATTTGACTGTAAAAGCAGATAGGGCGCTTTATCAGGCGAAAAAAGAAGGTAGAAACAAGATTTGTATTTTTGGTGCTGAAAGCAAGTAATAATATGGACCACATAAAATTTCATAACTACATTCGAACAAGGATGGATCAGAAAGAGAAACAGGCGACTAGCTTTGTCACTATTTCTCGTCAGGCCGGAGCCGGCGGAATTACCATCGGGGAGAAATTGGCTTCCTATTTAAACAAGCAACTGCCGTCGGGTTGTTCCTGGACTGTTTTTGACAAGTCTTTAGTTCATGAAGTGATTAAGGATCATAATCTTTCAGAGAGGATGCTTCTTTTCTTAAAGGAGAAAAATATTCCTGAAATCCAGGATACCTTTGAAGATGTATTGAGATTGCATCCGGCCCAGTTTTCTTTGGTACAAAAGACAAATCAGACGATTTTTCGTTTGGCCGAAATGGGCCATACAATTCTCGTCGGTCGTGGAGCTACGGTTGTTACAAAAGATATAGCTGGAGGAATTCACGTTCGTTTGGTCGGGTCTTTTAAGAAACGGAAAGAACATATTAAAGAATATTATAAATTTGAAGATAAAGAGGCGAAAGATTTTATCAAGAATGAGGACAAGGGGCGGGCTGAATACCTAAAGAAGTATTTCGATAAAGATATTGATGATCCGTTGCTTTACGATGTTGTCATTAATACCGATAAAATGTCTTATGATAATGCTGTTTTGCTTATTGGGGGCATGGTAATCCAAAAGAGGAAACATGAAGAGAAAAGGTTTTAGAAGGTGAGCCGTCCATGATGGGAAAAGGCACGGCGGCTAACGGAGAATCTAAGGAAAATTTTTCATCGACCGAAGCGCAAATGAAAAGACGACCATAAAAGTTATCGCTGATTAAGGTTTCTAAAGACGAGAAGGGAGACTGCTATGACTACAACAAATACTAAGTCTAAAATAATTATTCACAAAACTAAGGAAGACTGTAAAGTTGATGAGCATCATTTTGTCAGGAATAAAGATTTAATTAAAGAAATCGAAAAGAAAGCCTATGAACTCTATGAGAGCCGTGGGTTTGTTGCAGGCCGAGAGCTTGATGATTGGCTGGAAGCTGAAAAACTTGTCAGTGCCGCAGAAGCGCCTTGGTGAAGAGTTGATCTTCGTGGCTGAAGACCAAGTTCTTTAAGGGATGGACAGATAGAGACAGCGTTTTTTCTATGTTGATGGGGAGCCCAACCCAGTTAAAATAAAAAGCCCTTCCAGCTATTACCGGAAGGGCCTTTGTCGTGCCCTCATTAAGCAAGAGATTTCTTAATTTGAGCGCCTATTGATAACAATACAAAAAGTGTTTGTAATAAGTATTCGAAGGGAAGAAAGTAATTAAAGAAATGTCATTTGGCAGGTCAACAGTGGCCTTGATTATGTGGCTATTTTAATATTCATGAGCAAAGATGCTGGAGTCCCAGCAGATTTTGAGATGCCGGCAAAGGAAGTTGATCATGCCAGCCATCATTGATTTTTGAAGAAATACCGGGCGCGGGAGAATACCCTGCGCCCGTATATGTTTTGTAATATGGTGTGTAGTTAAGGAAAAATTTTATGGCCATTGTGACCCTATCTGTGGAATGACGGTTAAGGAAGATACGTCTTTTAAGGCCCAAAAGGATGGGCAGGTGCATTATTTTTGTTCGGCCCATTATAAAGAAAGATTTCTGTCGACTGCTTCGGCCACCGAAAACTTAAAGCAATCGTCTTTCGCAAAATTAATATACACCTGTCCGATGCATCCTGAAATCCACCAGGATCATCCCGAAGACTGTCCAAAATGCGGCATGTGCTTAGAGCCGCTTAATCCAGCCGGAGAAGAAAACGAAGACCAGCAAGAAACACGATCTCTATTGCTGAAATTCTGGATCGACCTTGCGTTTGCTACCCCTCTTATCTTTCTTGTTGTGATCGAGATTGGCCTAAAGATTTTCGACCAGCGAGTTAATTCTTTATAAGCCTTGTAAATAGTTTAGGTGTAAGATTTTATTGTTTGTTTCAGGTTGATCGCCATAATTATTTATAAAATAGTTTGAATAAATACCGTATAAGTTTTGTTATGTAGAATAGGGAGTCTTTAAAAAGGTTGTCATGTTTGGATATAAGAAAACAACAGAACTGAAAAACGAGTTTGAGGAGAATCTGCTTCTTAGTTTGGATTCTATGTATAACCTCGCCTATCGAATGACGCGTCATCGAGAAAATGCCGGCGATTTGGTGCAAGAAGCGGGGCTCAAGGCTTACCAGGCGTATCATCAGTTTCAGAAGGGGACTAATTTTAAAGCTTGGATTCTGACAATCCTAAGAAATCAGTTTATAAATCAATACCGTCAGAAAAGTAAGGAACCCCAGAAAGTAGCGTATGAGGAGTTTGAGGAAATTATTGAAGCTCCACAGATGAGTGGTTTTGAGGAAGAGATTTTTGGAGAACATGTGCAGAAATCTTTAGATGATCTCCCGGAAGATATACGTGTGGTTGTTATTTTATTTTATGTTGAAGAGCTCTCGTATAAGGAAATTGCCCAAGTGATGCAGTGTCCCATGGGGACGGTGATGTCGCGTTTGCATATGGCCAGGCAAATGTTAAAAAGGAAGCTGCAGCAAGTTATTAAGGAAGGAGGCGTAGAAAATTGATGGATTGCCAAAAGTTTAAAGAAAATTTATACCAATATTTGGATCGTGAACTTGATGAGAGCGCCGGGCTTAAGCTGGAGCAGCACGCGTCGAATTGTCCGGTATGTTCTCTTGAGTTGGAGAAAGAAAAGAAATTTGCGCATGTCTTAAAGGCCCATCTTATTAAGGAACCGGCGCCGTTTGCTTTGCGTGAGTCGATCGTCGATCAACTGGAAGGGAACACAGAGAAATTTTCTTGGACATACATTTTTAAAACACGGTTTGCTCCGGCTTTAGCTTTATTAGCCGTGGTATTGATAGTGTTTGCTCATCAACAGGGTAATTCCTTAAGGCCTTTTCCAGTATTTAGTGAAGCTTTTAAAAATCATCTGGAATATTTAAGGGGAGAATATCCTTTGGAATTTCAAACCAGCGATATGAGTAAAGCTTTGGAGTGGTTCCAGGGCAAAACAGATTTTGCCGTAATGGCCCCGCACCTTTCGTTAGATAAAGTTAAGCTTGTCGGCGGTCGTATCATGCATCTGAAAGACAAAAAGGCGGCGTATTTTCTGATGCAGAAGGATGGCTACAAAATTTCTGGTTTTTATACTAACTTTAAGAATGTTGAGGCGCCTAAAGCATCTGCTAAAGAAGGTATCGAACAGATCAAACCAATGGTATTGGTCCAATCAGAGAACGGTTATCATACAGTTTTTTGTTTTCATCCAGACGGCACAGCCTGTATTTTGGTTTCTGATATGCCAATGGAGGATTTTGTCAAGATTTTAGCATGAAGCGCATCAAGGGATGCGTGTGTTTAGTTAACAATCAAAAAAGGGGAAGATGATGAAAAGGTCAACGTTTGGTTTAGGACTAGTCATGGTGTTGGCATTAATGTGTGCTGTGCCTGCGGTGTCCAGAGCAGCAGACATGATGGACGATCATGAGAAGATGATGAAAAAAGATGACTCTATGATGGGCGACATGAAAAATGATAGCAAGGCCGAAGTCGCGATATCAGGATTCTGTCCGGTATGTGTCATTCATGGCATGATGAATAAGGGGAGTGATAATTTCACAACAGAATATAACGGCAAAGTGTATAAATTCCCTGGCATCGAACAGCAAAAGGCGTTTGTTAATAATCCAGAAGAATTTACGAAAGATGTAGAGATGAAATTTAAAGAGATGGGCGGAAAATAAGTTTTCCGGGGGCTCCTTTCTGGCTGCCCCCGGATTTCATTTGTTGGAGTTCAAGAAAATGAGAATTCTATTAATAATGATGATGTTTTTCGGTTTAAGTTTACCAATGCTTGAGGCAGGACAAAACGAAACCAATACATCCAACAAACCGTTTGCGCTCGTTGAGTTATTTGCTTCAGAAGGATGCTCCAGCTGTCCTCCGGCGGATGATCTGTTAATGCGGTTAGATCAGGATGCCCGACAACACACTAAAAATGTTTTCCTGCTGAGTTTTGAAGTGGATTATTGGGATTATTTAGGATGGAAAGATCCGTATAGTTTGCCGGCATTCACTCAACGCCAACATCAATACGCCCAGGCATTGAATTCGAATTCAGTGTATACCCCGCAGATGATTATTAACGGGGTTGATGGTTTTGTCGGGTCTGATGCATCGAAAGCTAGAAAATATATTGAGCAGTATCTTAATACTCCGTCGTTAAATTCCATCACACTGGAGATTCAGTCGATTGCCCCCCAGAAGATTGAAATTAAATATCAGTGCGAGCAATGGCTTCCTGATATAGTGCTTAATATCGCTTTGGTAGAACGCAAAGCTCAAAGCCAGGTCACGGCAGGAGAAAATAGCGGGCGGCTATTAAAGCATGTGAATGTTGTTAGAGATTTCAAGACTATAGCTTTTAAGGAGAAAGAAGGGCAAGTGGTAATAGAAAGTTCTTTCGTGGTTGATCCAGAAAGATATTTGATCATCGCATATTTGCAAGAAGTAAAGACGATGAAAATCATAACCGCAAACAGTGTTCCAATAAAACAGTAAAGACCGAAAGATCCTATGAAAGAAAAAAGACTTTGGGTACCTCTATTGGTGGCTTTTGGTGCTGTACTATTGATGATCATTCTTGTGAGGCATCATCAGCACCAATGCCTTCTTTGCATCAATTTGAAAGCTTTTTCTCCTGAAGTTATCAAGCATTTTATTTTAGGTTTTGGCAGATGGTCCTTAATAGTCTTTATTGGTCTTTATGCTTTAAATACAGTTAGTTTGTTGCCGCCCATTGGGGTGATGTCATTATCGGCTGGATTTATTTTTGGGCCCGTAAACGGAACGATTGCCATTATGCTTGGTTCCTTATTAGGAACGACGGCCACTTTCTTTATTTCTAGATTATTTGGGGCTAAGTTTGTTGAAGGTATGGTTAAAGGCAAGGCTAAAGAATTTCAACAGAAGCTCGACCAGAATGGATTTAAAGTTATTCTCTTTATACGCCTGATCCCTTTAGTTCCCTGGGAAGTTGTTAATTATGCCTCGGGCCTTTCTAAGATTAAATATACAGACTTTATTTTAGCAACACTCATCGGTATTTTTCCATCAGTTTTGATCCAGACATATTTTACAGACAGGCTTTCAAACTTTAATCTTAAAGATCCGACCCTTTTTGTGGCCTTGGGCGCATTCTTATTGTTGGGAGCAATTCCGGCGATCTATTTGAAAAATAAGAATAAAAAATTGGGGCAACGAGCATCATGAGCAAATTTGATTACGATTTGATTGTCATCGGCGCAGGAGCGGCGGGCCTTACGTCTTCAACCATGGCCGCTGGATTAGGCGCGAAAACTCTTTTAGTCGAGAAAGAAAAGGAATTGGGGGGAGATTGCCTGCATTATGGCTGTGTTCCTTCCAAAGCTTTGATTAAAAGCGCTTATTGTTCACATATCATTAATCATTCTTCCGAATACGGGCTGCCTGATATCAAAATGCCTCCTGTGGAATTTAAAGCTATTGCTGCGCGTATCCGAAAAGTTATTGCTTCAATTCAAGTTCACGACTCGCCTGAACATTTAAAGAAAAAGTATAAAGTAGAAACAAAATTTGGAGCAGCCAAGTTTCTGGATGCTCACACCATTGAAGTTGGCAGAGAGAAAATAACTTCAAAGAAATTTATCATTGCCACGGGTTCTTCACCGGCTGTGCCGCCAGTTGATGGCATCAAAGATGTTCCTTATTTAACGAATATGACAGTCTTCTCGTTAGAAACGCTTCCGGAATCAATGATCGTTTTAGGCGGCGGTCCGATTGGGTTAGAGATGGCCCAGGCCTTTGCCAGACTGGGAACTCAAGTGACGGTTGTTGAGTATTTCGGTCAAATCCTGGCGAAAGAAGATGATGATGTCGCTCTTTTTATGAAACAAAGATTAGAGCAAGAGAATATCAAATTTTTACTAAAGTCCAAAGCGGTCAAAGCCTGGCAGGAGAATGGCTCTATTCATTTGAATGTTGAATGTGATGGAAAGATGCAAACCATCAAAGCGCAGCAGATCCTTGTCGCTGCAGGACGCAAAGCAAATGTCGAAGGATTAGATTTAGAACAAGCAGGAGTTGTTTATGAAAAGCGTGGAATAAAAGTGAACGACCGACTTAGAACTTCCGCTTCACATATCTATGCTTGTGGGGATGTGCGAGGTTTATATCAGTTCACCCACATGGCAGGGCATGAAGCATCGATCGCCGTATTAAACGCGCTGTTTCCTGTTGTCAATCTTTTGCCCGTCAAGGCGAATTACAAGTATGTCCCCTGGTGCACGTATCTTGATCCGGAAGTTGCTTCAATTGGTCACAATGAGAAATCTGCACGGGAAGCAGGAATTTTCTTTAGTGTTCACAAGGAGGAAATAAAAATTAACGACAGGGCCAAGGCTGAGGGAGAAACCGAAGGTTTTGTTAAAATTTTAACGAATGGTAACGGCAGGACAATCGGAGTTCAAATTGTCGGATTTCATGCCGGTGAATTGCTTCATGAGTGGGTACCGGTGTTAAACGGAAACATGAGCCTTTTTACATTGTCCAATGCTATCCATGCTTACCCTACTTTGTCTGAGATCAATAAGACGGCCAGCCTAAATTGCTTTTTGAAAGCGCCCAACCTACAAAAACTAAGAATGATCTTAAATATTTAAAGGAGAACTATGGCATCAAAGATCGCTATGTTTTTAATTATGATGTTACTTGTCTCAAATTGGGGGGTTTCTGAAACGATGAAAGAATCGAAGATGATAAGAATTTATAATGCCGAAAAAGGAGTTTATGAAACTGTATCCAGCGTTGAGAAGACTGAAGCTCAATGGAAAGCTCTTTTAACTGAACAACAGTTTGAAGTGACCCGTCAGCACGACACGGAACCGGCGTTTCGAAATCAATATGCCGAGAATAAACGCAAGGGAATTTATAAATGTATCGGATGCGGCACTGATCTTTATTTGTCAGAAGATAAATATGACTCCGGAACCGGCTGGCCAAGTTTTACTAAGTCGGTTGCGCCTGAAAATGTGGCTACCCAGGAGGAAAAAAGTTTTTTTTCTACTCGAACCGAAGTCCATTGCCCGCGATGTTTGGCTCATTTAGGGCATGTTTTTAATGACGGTCCGGCCCCGGCATATAAACGATATTGCATGAATTCAGCATCAATGAAATTTGTCGAGATCAATACTAAAGAAGAAACTCAGAAATAATTACTAATTGAGGAGATAAAATGAACGCTAGAAAGTTTTTAAGTTCAGGTGTTGTCCTATTGGCTTTGATTGCGGGTGTCATTTCAACTGCTTATGCAGAAAAAGTTTATACCGATAGTAGCGGCGCAGCTCTTGGTGGGTATGATGCTGTTTCTTATCAGAAATCTGGTGCGCCGCAAATGGGAACTTCCGAAAATACTTACGAATGGAATGGCGTGAAATGGTTTTTCATTTCTCAATCGAATAAGGAATCTTTTTCGCAAAATCCAGAAAGGTATGCGCCAAAGTATGGTGGATATTGCGCCTTTGCCGTCAGCAAAGGTGCTCTGGCTCCCGGAGACCCGACAGTATGGAAGGTCGTCGATGATAAGCTCTATTTAAATTTGGATAAGTCTGTGCAATCTCAATGGGAATCGGATCAGTTTAATTTAATTGAGCAGGCGAACCAAAGATGGCCTAATTTATCTTAATGAGTCCGATTCTTGAAATAATCATTCCAGTTCTCAATGAAGAAAAGATTTTAATTGATAAGAAAGAATATTATCAATGGCTTGCCACTCAAGGAAATTTGATTTTTGTCGATGGCGGGAGCCAAGATCGCACTGTTGTTATCGCCAAGGAAATTGCAAAAGTTATTCAAACAGCCGCTGGTCGCGCCATTCAAATGAATGAAGCAGGCAAGTATGCAACAGCAGAGTTTTTATTATTTCTGCATGTCGATGCATTTTTGACGAGTCAATCTTTTGATCGATTGTATAAAGCGATCAAAGAAGGAATGAGTGTGGGGTGTTTCACTTTAAAGATTGATGATCCGATTTTTGTCTTTCGTTTGTTCGAGTTTCTCGTCAATATTCGAGCAAAGTACTTCAGGATTTTGGATGGCGATCTGGGGGTAATCATTAATCGCAATGAATTCGTGAACGTAGGCGGATTTGATCTGGTTGGGTTAATGGAAGATATTTTGTTCTCAAGAAAAATCAAGAGAACAAAAAATTTTTTAATGTTAACCGAGAAAATCCATGTGTCTTCCCGTGTTTGGCACGAGCAGGGATTCTTTAAGGTATTATTTGTCTATAGTCAGAGGTATTTGCATTTCTGGAAGAATGAATTTCTGGAAATATTTGGAAAGAAAGCCTAAACAGAGGAGTTTGTATGAAGAAGTTTCTAATGACAGTCGTGTTTCTATTTATGGCTATTGGTTTAAGCCATGCCGAAGAAGCTAAGGCCATTTTGGCCGGAGGATGCTTTTGGTGTGTCGAATCCGACTTGGAAAATGTCCTGGGTGTTAAAAGTGTTGTCTCCGGATATTCCGGCGGAAGCGGAGATGATCCGACATATCATACTTATACCGAGATGGGATATGTTGAAGTTGTTGAAGTTGCCTACGATCCGTCAGTGATTTCATATAGCCAGCTCTTGGATGTTTTCTTGCAGAAAATTGATCCTACAGATTCTGAAGGTCAGTTCTGTGATCGTGGTTCGGCATATCGGCCGGTAATTTTCTATTCAAATGAAGAGGAAAAAAAATTGGCTGAAGATTCCAAAGTAAGTTTGAGTAATTTAAAGAAACTTACTAAACCCGTCACGATTGAAATTATTGCCGCGAGTAAGTTTTACCCTGCAGAAGAGTATCATCAGGATTATTACAAAAAGAATCCTGTTAAGTATAAATTTTATCGATTTAAATGCGGCCGTGATCAGTTCTTAGAAAGAATATGGGGTAAAAGTAAAGGTCATTAAGATCTGCGGAAACTAGCTTGGATTTCTGGTCATCGTGATTCTATCTAAAAGAGCAATTTTATTTTTTGTTAAATACCCTACGCCAGGTAAGGTCAAAACCCGACTGGCAAAGACCGTTGGCACCGATGAAGCGGCGCATATTTATCGTCAATTAGCTCAAACAAACTACGCTGTTTTAAGGTCTGTTATAGATACCGATTTAATCGTTATGTTTGATCCCCCTGAAGATGCGTTAAAGATTAAACAGTGGTTTCCAGATGCATCGTATTGCCTGGCTCAGCATGGTGATGATCTTGGTGAACGATTAAACCAAGCCTTTAAAATTGCGTTCCAAAATGGTTACAGTAAAGTTATTGCTCTCGGCAGTGATATTTTGGGATTAACAACCGATATCGTCGAGCAAGGATTTTTATTGCTAGATAGTACCGATGTTGTTATTGGTCCGGCTAAAGACGGGGGATATTACTTGATCGGTTCTGCTCACCATTACCCTGAATTGTTTCAAGGGATTTCTTGGAGCACGCAAAAGGTATTTAATGAAACTAGTCACGCGTTAGAAATTAATAATTTGCGATATAAGACCTTATTACCGTTAGATGATTTAGATGAAATAAAGACTGGAGACGGGCTATGAATATATCCCTGCAGAGTTTGAAAAAAGAAGAAGTTAAAGATTATTACGGCAAGGTGCTTAAGACCAACGGTGATCTTAAGACCAGTGCGTGCTGTACAACGGACAGTTTGCCGGAGCATATTAAGATGATCATTAAGAATATGGAACCGGAAATTATTGAAAAGTTTTACGGCTGCGGTTCGCCTATTCCTGTTGATTTAAAAGGATGTACAGTCTTGGATTTGGGGTGCGGTTCTGGACGGGATGTTTACATTGTTTCAAATTTAGTCGGTGAGAACGGACGATCCATCGGGATTGATATGACCGATGAACAACTGGAAGTTGCTAAGAAACACATGGATGCCCAGATGAAGCGTTTTAGTTTTAAAAAGTCCAATGTGGATTTCAGAAAAGGGTATATCGAAAACTTGAAAGAGGCGGGGATCGACGATAACAGCATTGATGTGGTTATTTCGAATTGCGTAATTAATCTATCGCCGGATAAAAGGCAGGTTTTTAAAGAAATCTTTCGGGTATTAAAACCCGGCGGCGAATTGTATTTTGCGGATGTCTTTACCAATGCGCGTGTATCTCAGGAATTTCATGATGATGCTTTGGCCTATGGCGAATGCTTGGGCGGGGCAATGTATATTGAGGACTTCCGTCGGATGTTAGCTGGATTGGGATGTTTGGATTATAGAGTGATGACTCAAAGGCGAATTGAAATTGATGATCCTCTCATTGCGCAGAAAGCTGGCAATGTTGAATTCTATTCAATGACCATTCGAGCTTTCAAGCTTGATGATCTGGAAGATCGTTGTGAGGATTTCGGCCAGGTTGCCTATTATCAGGGCACGATAGAAGGCTGTACGAATCAATTTGTTCTAGATGACCATCATCTTTTTGTGACGGATAAACCCATGCTGGTCTGTGGAAATACGGCCTCGATGATTACCAACACGCGCATCGGAAAACATTTTAAAGTCATCGGTAGTCAAATGAAGCATTTCGGTTTGTTCCCTTGCGGGTCCGTTTCAAGGGAATCTAATTCAACCGGCAGTTGTTGTTAAGGGGAAAGAATTTGAGCATTCTTCTAATTTTATCAACGATCCTTGTCGCTTATGCCAACGGGGCAAACGACAATTTCAAAGGCGTTGCGACGCTGTTCGGCAGCGGCACGGCGGATTATCGTAGAGCCCTATGGTGGGCAACGATCACGACCTTTGCCGGATCGGTCACAGCTTTTTTCTTCGCATCTAAATTAGTAAAAACTTTTAGTGGAAAAGGATTGGTTCCGGATTCTCTGATCGCAAATCCAGATTTCTTGGTTGCTGTAGCTGTTGGCGCAAGTTTGACGGTATTAATTGCGGCATTAACAGGGATTCCAATCTCAACGACGCATGGTTTAACAGGCGCCTTGGTTGGTGCCGGGCTTATGGCTATTGGCCCGCAGCAGTTAGGATTTAATACATTGGGTAAGAACTTTTTTATTCCATTGTTGTTGAGTCCTGTTTTTGCGGTTGGCGCGACCATTGTTATCTATTCGATATTTCGTTTTGCGAGGCGTCAATTGGGGGTTACACGTAAAATGTGTGTTTGTATTGGTGAAAAGGTGATTCCTGTCTCCAGCGTAGCCTGTTGTGAAGTCGGTCAGTTGTCGGCTAGCCAATTAAGGTTTTTGGATATTATGGTTGATGAGCAATCGGTTTGTCAGGCGCGTGCGGTTGAATATTATCAAGGAAATTTATTGGGAGTTGGAACTCAAGATATCGTGGATGCCCTGCATTTTCTAAGTGCCGGGGCTGTTAGTTTTGCCCGCGGGTTAAACGATACTCCCAAAATTGTTGCGCTTTGTGTTACAGCCAAAGCTTTGGGTTTGCAGAGCAGTATTGTTCTTGTTGCTTTCTCAATTGCCTTGGGCGGAGTGATCAGTGCCCGTCGTGTCGCGGAAACGATGTCCCACCGCATCACGCGCATGAATCACGGGCAGGGTTTTAGTGCGAATCTGATAACAGCGATCCTGGTTATCTTTGCCTCTAAGTGGGGAGTGCCAGTTTCCACAACACATGTTTCCTGCGGGTCATTGTTTGGGATCGGATTAAGTAATGGCAAAGCCAATTGGAAGGTTATCGGAGGAATTATATCGGCGTGGGTATTAACTTTGCCTGTAGCTGCTGCTGTTGCCGGGGTAGCTTATTTTGTGCTTCGTCATATTTAATTCTAGGAGGCATGATGAACCGTTTTCAATCAAAATTAATCGAGCACAATTACGGTTTAAAGAAAACTGCGGTTGAGATACTTCAAGTCAACGTCGGCAAATTGTGTAATTTAACATGTTCTCATTGCCACGTTGAAGCGGGCCCCACAAAGATCAAAGAAAATATGAATGAGCAAACAGCTCAGGCCGTTGTTGGTTTGATGGACACTCTTGGCGCAAGAACACTGGATTTAACGGGCGGCGCGCCGGAGATGAATCCGAATTTCCGTTATTTGGTTACCGAAGCCCGTAAGCGCAAAATGCACATTATTGATCGGTGTAATTTAACCATTCTGTTCGAGAATGAAATGGAAGGCTTGGGAGAATTCTTGGCGCAGCATCAAGTTGAGGTCATTGCATCCCTGCCTTGTTATTCAAAAGACAACGTCGACAAGCAACGCGGACATGGAACGTTTAATAAATCAGTTGAGGCTTTGAAGAAATTAAATGCGTTGGGTTATGGAAAGCCTGATTCGGGTCTGGCCTTGAATTTGGTCTATAATCCCGTAGGCGCTCATTTGCCGCCGGCACAGGGAAAATTAGAGAGTGATTATAAACAGCGCCTTAAAGATGATTTCGGGATCGTCTTTAACAAGCTTTATACCATTACCAATATGCCGATCACGCGATATGCCAAATATCTCAAGGCGTTTAATCAGCTGGAAGGTTACACAGAGTTATTAATTAACAATTTTAATCCGCACACCTTAGACGGGCTCATGTGCCGCAATACCTTGAATATCAGTTGGGACGGCCAATTGTTCGACTGCGATTTTAATCAAATGCTTGCCATGGGAATGCGTAACGGCAAGCTGTTCACTGTTTTTAATGTATTCAAGAAAGATTTAGACGATTGGAATGTATTAACAGCCGATCATTGTTTTGGTTGTACCGCAGGCGCGGGATCAAGTTGTCAGGGGGCGTTAAAGTAATGGTATAGATTTCCTGTCGTATCATTCGAATGAAATCCCGATTTCTTAGTGCATCCAAATATAAGTTTCCAGGCTGAAAGTCATCATGTTAGATTGTTACTTGTAAAATACGAGTCTAAAGGACAATAGTAAATGAGAGGGGTAGTTATGATTAAACTTTATGGAATAGGATTATCAAATAATGTCAGTAAAGTCAGGTATTGTTTAAATCTTTTAAATTTAAAGTTCGACTGGGTGCAGACAAACCCTATGGCAGGTGAAAATCAATCGCCAGAATATAAGAGCATTGCCGCTTCTGGAAAAATTCCTGCTATCGATATAGATGGTTTCAGACTTTTCGAAAGTAATGCCATTAATCGCTATCTGGCGGTCAGCAATAATTCAGCCCTTTATCCTCAGGATGCAAAAAACCGTGCCGTTGTGGATGCCTGGACGGATTATGTTTCGATTCACGTTGGTCATGCCATAGGCCGTGTTTTGTTTAATCGTGCATTTGCGCCGATGATGGGTCAAAAGGCTGACCAGGAATCTATCAGGGTTGGGCTCGAATTTCTGGACAAATATTTTCCTGTTCTCGATAAGCAATTATCCGAAAATCGTTTTATAGCTGGCCAAAATTTGAGTCTTGCAGATATTAATTTGCTGGCTGTACTGGATCCCTGCGAATTGTCGCAAATCAGCGTCGATAAATATCCGGCGCTTAAAAAATGGCGGGCAGGTTTGCAATCCCAGCCGTTCTATCAGCAATGTTATAAGGATTATACGCAATTTGTTTTAGATGCTATAAATGCAAATACGGGTAAATAGTTTAAATAAAATCAGAGCATGGATTTCAACTAGGTTGAAAACACGCCCTTGATTTTTTGGTAGGATAACGATGATGATCAGCGGAGTAATAAACATATCCAGGGAACATTTGTTCCTCCCAAGGAAATTCATAAATGGATAAGGTAAGTTGTTTATGTCTTACGATGAAAAACTGGCCAAGCGTTTAAGCAGGATCATTGTTCAACGTAACGATTTTTACGAACAGAAAATGTTTGGCGGCATCGGATATCTTCTGCGCGGGAATATGTGTTTTGGCATTTGGAAAGATAGCCTTATTCTCCGTCTGGGAGAGAGCCAAGCCCAAAAGGCCCTTGTTAAAAAGAATGTCAAACCGTTTGATATCACCGGCCGCGCCATGAAAGGCTGGGTGATGGTGGCACCTGCAGGAATGAAAACAGAGGCGGCGTTAAAAACATGGGTCATTCAAGCCATTAATTTTGTTTCTCAGTTGCCGCGCAAATAATACATCTAATTAGCATGACGAAAAACAGTAATAACAACGGGCGTTTTCGTATCCCACCTGCACCGCGTTCAATTCTAAAAGGCAGTTCACTTAAGTCACTGCTTGATATTGAAGCAATAGATTGTTTGGTTCATAATTTAACAATCGTTTCTCCATCATTCGACGGTAAATCGTTTCGTAAAGAAGCTCTCAATGGAATAGTTCCTTTGGGTATTCTTGAAAGAGGCCAGCATTTGGCAGGAGTCATGCGCCAACATTTGCCGGGACGATTCGAAGATGCGGTAAAGATATTAATTCGATCATTGACCCCTCCATTGACACGCACCGATGACCTTGGGTTAGGAGTGTTTTTTTATCTGCCGCATGTTTCTTTTGTGGCCAGGTATGGATTGGATAAGAAAAATAATGGCGGGAAAGATCCGTTTGAAATTTCTATGAAGGCTCAGCATGAATTAACGCGCCGTTTCAGCGCTGAATTTTCGATGCGGCCGTTCTTGATTCACCGGCAGGAGCAAACATTGGCGCGGCTACTTGAATGGACACAAGACCCTGACTCGCATGTGCGTCGGTTATGCTCGGAGGGAGCTCGTCCAAGATTGCCATGGGCCGTGAGAATACCGGCGTTTATAAAGGATCCGAATCCGGTCTTGCCAATACTTGAGGCGCTCAAAGATGATCAGGAATTGTATGTCCGCCGTAGTGTTGCTAATCATTTGGGTGATATCGCTAAAGATCATCCTGATTTAGTTTTTGAGATTTGCGAGCGCTGGCTTAAAGGAGCTTCTGACGATCGAAAGTGGCTTATCCGCCATGCGCTGCGGCATCCGGCCAAGAAAGGTGTGCAATTAGCTTTAAGAATCAGAAAGCGGGCAGCATAGCAAAAGATTTGCGCATGACACTTTCAATGGAATCAAAAACAGTCAGATGCCGTTTGATCGAAATGGTGTTTTTATTTTGCTAAAAGAATCTTTATGAAAAAGGATTATGCTTCTAGTTCCAAGTAGAAGAAGCCCCGGGCCAAACGATTTAACTGGAAAAAGCCAACAACAAATATATAACTACTTAAATTTCTCCAATCAATTATCAATTTTCTGTATACTAACAGGCAAATCTAAACCATGGCAGGGTCGTCCACGACTTGGACTTCTTTTATTTAAATAATTTTTATCCGGGAGGCAAAACATGACTGATATTTTACCTGAAAAGTGGATGAAGGGAATTGCCATTACAACAACGGTATTGGCGGTTGTCGCCTCGATTGCCTCGTCGAGATCGGCGTTCTTTATCGCCAAGGCCCAATTGTTAACCGCGTTGGAGGGAAGCCAGTGGTCGTATTATCAGGCCAAAAGCATTAAGCAAAATTTGGGTGATATACAAATGAAGGCTTTTCAGTCTCAAATTCTTGGGGCAACAACGCCTGAGCAGAAAGAGTTTTTGACAAAAAATATGCAGGAATATTCCGAAAATATCGAGCGTTATGAACAGGAGAAGAATGATATAAAAAAATTGGCTGAAACAACAGGTAAAGAAAACGGTATTGTTGTTAAAAAAGGCAGCCAGTTTTCTTTAGCGGTTGTATTTTCGCAGATCGGCATTATGCTTTCCTCAGTCGGCGCTCTTATTAGAAGAAAAGATATGTGGATCGTTGGGCTGATTATCGGCGCCATATCGTTTGTATTTCTAGCCAACGGGTTTTTGTTGTTCTATTAGAATTTCTTAAATAAAAAGGAATGAACATGAAAAAGATTTTACTTTTTCTCGGGGTAGGTTTGATTGTGTTGGTTGTTGTGATCGCGATAGGTGTTGGCATGTTCATCGGGCCGATCATCAAGGCCGGGGTTGAAACCGTTGGGTCGAAAGTAACTCAAGTCCCCATCAAGCTGGAGGCTGTGAACGTCTCATTGTTGTCTGGATCGGCTACGGTTAAAGGTCTGGTCGTTGGCAATCCCGAAGGATACAAAACATCAGAAGCAATTAAGTTGGGGACGGCTTCAGTTAAAATAGAACCGGCTTCTGTATTTTCAGACAAAATTGTGCTGCATGAAATTCATGTGATATCACCGGAAATAACCTATGACGGCGGACTAAAAGGAAATAACTTAAGTAAGATTTTAGACAACGTGAACGCCTTGGCCAAAAAAGACGAGTCAGCTCCAACGAGTGAGAGTCCCAAGAAAGACGGAGGCGCCCAAAAACCAGCTCCTAAAATTCAGGTGGATGATTTTCTTATCTCCGGGGCCAAAGTCCATGTTAACTTGACCGGAATTTCCAGCAAGGAGATGACCGTATCTTTGCCTGATATTCATCTGACGGGTTTAGGTAAAGACAGTAATGGGCTGACCGCCACAGAACTTGTTCGTGTTGTGTTAAGCCAGATCAACATATCGACGGTGAAGGCCGTAACTCAGGCTGTTGCCGGTTCAGGGAAGATGATTGAGGGGCTAGGGAAAGATATCGCCCAAAATCCTACAGAGAAAATCAAGTCCGTCACCAAAAGCATCGGCGGATTGTTTGGAAAATAACGGCGGTTAGCCGATTTATATGGATACATGCTAAATAAAAAGTAGAATAGCAAATTGGTGCTTTACAAAAAGCGCAAGAATTCTTTAAGGACAGTCTTTTTAATAAGTGTTGTTTAATCGAAAGGAAGGTAAATATGAGTAAGGTTATTTTAGGTTTATTGATCAGTTTGTTTTTAATGTCGGCAAATGCGCAGGCCCATTGCGGCAAATGCGGCATTGGGGATTCACCTAAAGAGGATATGAGTTCTATGGTGAGTTCGAAAGTCGAAAAGTTGACCAAGGAATTATCCCTGACAGATGAACAGAAGGGAACAGTGGAAGGTCTTATTAAGGAAAAGATGGAGAAAAGGCATCAGATCATGGAAGAAAAGCACAAAGCCATGGAGGCCTTGCATGAAGATTTTGAAACAAAAGTAAATGGTGTCCTGACCGCCGAGCAGAAAACAAAATGGGAAACCTTAAAGAAGGACGACCATGGTGCCATGGGCTGTCCAGATTGTAAAGACGGCAAGATGTGCAAAAAGTGTATGCTTAAGAAAGGCCATAAGAAAATGGCGGGTCATTGCCCGGATTGCAAAGACGGGAAAATGTGCAAGAAATGTATGCTTAAAAAAGTTAAAGAAGAGCAGGATGATAAAGAATAAAAGTATAAGTCAGTCATAAATTCGTGGAATCGAAAACAGGGGCATATCGCAGGATGTGCCCCTTTTTTTTAATTGCGTGCGAAATACCTATGCGCTTAACTATTCGAATCCGTAATTATCATCTAAAATTCTTCCAATCGTTGGATAGTTTTCAGTATACTAACAGTGAAATAAAAGCAAGGCATGGGTATATCTTAAGTTCCGGGATAATTCAAACTATGAGTACATACACCATCACAACTTTATGTTCCGTCCTCTGGTACATGTGCGTGCTATTGACGTGGATGCGCATTAGCCAGGACATGAAATTGTTTGCTGATCATTCGCCGCACGGATGGCTCATGATCTTTGTGGCTTTTATCGGAAGTTTGGTTTTGAATTTTATTTTGAATCCTTTGATCTGGGTTGTCGCCGGGTGTTATATTCAGTCGGCCAGAAAAGAAGATAAGACGAGTAAATGGCAGTTTTATCCGGGCTTAATCGGAGTCGTATTGCTCGTGACATTTTTGGCTTCGTTCTTTACAAATACTAAAATTCCTAAATTATTAGGGTCAATCATATCTCGCGAAGCTGTTCATCCTTCGGAACGTTCGGCAGGCGGCCTTCCGGAAGTGTCCGGCATTATGTTTTCCGGGAATGCTCCCAAAGCGCTGATCGACGGCTACATACTTAAAGAGGGCGAGGAAATTGAAGGTTTTGTCCTCGAGGAAATTAAAGAAAATTCCGTCACCTTCCTGGGGCCAGACGGAACGAGGACCGTACGCAGGGTTAAATAAAAAAGGGGGCATGGATGACAACAAATATTCAAATGGGAGCAAGAATAATTTTAGGGTTGATTTATTTTGTATTCGGTTTGATGGGCCTGGCTATTGCTTTGGGCTTTATGCATATGCCGGAATCCCAGATGCCGGAGGCGGCCACAGGATTTATGAAAGGTATCATGGGCGTTGGTTATTTCTTCCCGATCCTCAAAATAACTGAGTCAGTTTGCGGATTTCTTCTCTTGATTGGTTTTGCTGCGCCATTGGCCCTTGTGATTTTAGCGCCGGTTACTTTGCATATTATTTTGTTTCATGCCGTCTTAACCCCTGGGTTGGGAAATTTAGTTCTTCCGTTGGTCATGGTTATCGCGCATGTTGTCGCGATGAGGTCTTATTGGAACTTATATGTGCCGTTGTTCTCAAATGGAAAGAAAGCCTGAGTATATAAGATTGAATTTCTAATGTAAACGCAGAGTAAAACAGGTTGCAGCTTGATTGAGCCAGCGATTTCTGTTTTGCCTTGTTTATAAGGGGTCATTTGCTATATTAGTATCTTTGAAAATAAAAATGGGTAAATAGCGTATTTAATGTTACAATTCAACCAAACAAACAATACGTACAAAGCTAAAAGGAGATACACAATGGGTTTTCAAGATGGTGGTTACGGTGGTCCGAGAGAAATGCATAAGGCTGTCTGTGCCGATTGCAAAAAAGAGTGCGAAGTTCCTTTCAAGCCGAGAGAAGATCGTCCTGTGTATTGCAAGGATTGTTATTCAAAGCATAAGAAGTAATTGATCACTCACCTCAGTTAGAATAAAAAAACCCTTCGCTTTGTCGAAGGGTTTTTTTATTGAGGTCAGTCTAGGGGTTTTGTTGTACATCGTTGATGGGTTAAGCTATTATGTCTGCCATGTCGTTTTTAACATTGGGATTATCGAAGGATTTATTGCGGGCTGTCGGATATGCCGGATACCAGCAACCGACGGCTATTCAGGCGCAATCTATTCCGTTGATTTTAAAGGGCAAAGATGTTATTGCCGAAGCTAAGACAGGGACAGGAAAAACGGCCGGTTTTGCATTGCCAATTTTACAGTTATTGCAAGTAGTGCCGCATGAAGAACACAAAACGATCAAAGCGTTGATTTTGATCCCGACGCGTGAATTGGGCATGCAGGTCAGTAGTGCTATCAAGATTTACGGACGTTATTTATCCAAGCCACTGCGTAGCGTATTGTTGGTCGGGGGTTTAAACATTGATGTGCAATTAAGAAGTTTGATTCACACAACGGATATTGTGGTAGCTACACCAGGACGGTTAGTGGATGTGATGCAGCGTCAGAAGATCAATTTCAATTCGCTTAAATTTTTAGTTATTGACGAAGCCGATAAGATGTTTGATTTAGGATTCGCCAAAGAATTGGAATCGGTTCTAAGTTTGTTACCACTCAAGAGACAGAATTTATTATTTTCAGCAACGATTAACGATAAAGTCCGGGTTTTGGCGCAGAAGTTCATGCCAGAGGCCGTGAACATTAAGATCGAAGATGCGGCTCCGACGGTTGAGCGCGTTCACCAACGAGCCATTGAAGTTAACCGTACCAATCGCGGGCCGTTATTGCGGTATTTGATTCAAACTGAGAAATGGCAGCATGTGCTGATTTTTGTGGCCAGCGTGAGGGCTGCCGATATCCTGATGGCAAAGTTCAACAAGATTAATATTAGAACGGAAGCCTTTCACGGTGGCTTGACTCAGGCCCAGCGGACACAAGTTTTGAGTGATTTCAAAAATAAGAGGGTTAATATGCTCGTCGCCACCGATTTAGCTGCCCGTGGTCTTGATATTGATAAACTTTCTTATGTGGTCAATTACGACCTGCCGCGTTCAACCGACGATTATATCCATCGCATCGGACGCACCGCGAGGGCGGGAGAAACAGGGACGGCAATAACTTTTATTGGGCATGAAGATCAGGCGCATTTTGCCCTCATTGAACAACGGGTGCGGATGCGTTTACCAAGAGAATCTATTAACGGTTTTGAATTAACAGGGGAGCCCTTAGCGGACGTAAAAAATAAAGCCCCTATCAAAGGCCTGCGCATGAGCAAGAAAGACAAAGCCCGTGCTGCAGCAGCCAAGAAAGAAGGATAAGTGAAAGAAGCATCCAAAGATTTTAAAAGTGTAGGTTTAAACAAGGCGATGCTCGATAACTTAAAGTCGTTGGGTTATCTGGAAATGACGCCCATTCAGGAAAAGGGTTTGCCATATATTTTAAGCGACCGGGATTTTATCGGGCAGGCCAATACCGGCAGCGGTAAAACAGCGGCGTTCGCGTTGGGAATTCTTTCCAAACTGGATTTAAAGAATCCCATGCCGCAGGCCTTAGTGCTTGTTCCCACCCGTGAATTGGCCGAGCAGGTGGCCAACGAAATCCGCCGCCTTGCGCGCTTTACCAGCAATGTCAAAGTGCTCACGTTATCCGGCGGCTCGGAAGAACGCCATAAAATGAAATCCCTCAAGCAGGGAGCTCACATCATCGTCGGCACCACAGGGCGCATCACCAAATTATTAGAGACAGGGGTTCTCACTGTTTTTGGTCTTAAGGTCTTGGTATTAGATGAGGCCGACCGTTTGCTGGAAATGGGATCCATTGAAGAAATAAACCGAGTCGTCTCGTTTACTCCATCGTCTCGTCAAACCATGTTGTTCTCAGCAACATTTCCAAGCGGCATCAAGACATTAAGCGCCAGCCTGCAGGAAAATGCCGCCCAGGTGACCATTGATTCACAGCATCAGACGACAACCATTAAACAATTGTTTATTAAAGTCGAAGAGGATAAGAACGACGCTTTACTGCGCGTGCTTGGAGCTTATCATCCTGAGTCCTGCATTATTTTTTGCAACAGCAGAGAGGCTTGTAATCAAGTGTCGGGTTTTCTGCGCACAAAGAAAATCGAATCTATGCAGATGCATTCGGATTTGGAACAACAGGATCGGACGTTGATTTTAATTAAGTTTGATAACAAAAGCTGTCCCATTTTGGTCGCGACCGACCTGGCTTCCCGTGGGCTTGATGTGAAAGACGTGAGCGCCGTCATTAATTATGATTTGCCATCGGATCATGAGCTGTATGTTCATCGCATCGGGCGCACAGGACGAGCCGGCCAGGAAGGTTTGGCGTTGAGTTTATATACGCACAAAGAACGTGCGATTCTTAGTACAATCGCGGACTATTTAAAAACCGAATGCCCGACGATGGAATTAAAAGACATTAAAAAACAAAAGATAACGGGCGCGCGCCGTGTTCCCATGTCGACCATTTATATCAGCGGCGGCAGAAAAGATAATATCCGCCCCGGCGATATCCTTGGGGCTTTAATCAAGGAAGCAGGGCTTCTAGGGACCCAAGTTGGGAAGATTCATATTTTAGAGGTCAACAGTTACGTGGCTATTTCCAACGATAAAATTGAACAGGCCATTGAACGTTTGAGCGTTAAGAAGATCAAGGGTAAGAAGTTTAGGGTTGGAAAAGCGTAGGAGAATTTCACGAGGATTGCTCAACCCCAAGTAAAACCTATCCAATATTGTCCTAACAAGTCTTTTGTAGTACGATAATTTTCCTATGGAGACAATCCTTTCCGTTCAAAATCTCACCAAGACTTATGCCGGGAATTTTCAGGCATTAAAAGGTATTAACCTTCAAATCCGTAAAGGCGAGATCTTTGCCTTGCTTGGGCCCAACGGGGCGGGGAAGACTACGCTTATTAATTCTATCTGCGGTATTGTTAATCCCACCAGCGGCCAGATTTTCGTGGACGGGCATGATATCACCAAGGATTTTCGCCTTACGCGCACCTTGATTGGCCTCGTTCCGCAGGAACTCGCGGTTGAGATGTTCGAGAACGTCTGGCACACGGTTAATTTCAGCCGCGGACTTTTCGGCAAAGCGCCCGATGCCGCGTTCGTCGAGAACGTCATCAAACAGCTTTCGTTGTGGGATAAGAAGGACAGCAAGGTCCAGACGCTTTCCGGCGGCATGAAGCGTCGTGTCATGATTGCCAAGGCGCTTTCGCATGAGCCGCGCATTTTATTTCTGGATGAACCCACCGCCGGTGTGGACGTGAATTTAAGGCAGGACATGTGGAAGAATGTCCGCGCGCTTCAGCAGTCAGGCGTCACGATTATCTTGACCACGCATTATATAGAGGAAGCCGAAGAGATGGCGGACCGTATCGGTATTATCAATCACGGCGAGATCATTGTGACTGATGATAAAAAGGAATTGATGAAAAAGCTTGGCCGTAAACAGCTCATCCTTGATCTTAAGGCGCCTTTGGCCGCAGTTCCGTCGGAATTTTCCGAGGCGTTGACGCTTAACGCAGAGAAGACACAGCTGATTTATACGTATGATACGTCCAAGGGAGACAGCGGCATCGCGGAACTGCTGGCGGCGTTGTCATCTAAAGGGATTTCTTACAGGGATATTCACACGGAAACAAGTTCGCTCGAGGATATTTTTATTAAACTGGTGAAGGACAAATGAATTATTACGCGGTTACCGCTATCTATAAATTTGAAATGGCCCGTTGGTTTCGCACCATCGGCCAGTCGATTGCTTCGCCGGTTATTTCCACGTCGCTGTATTTTGTGGTCTTTGGCTCGGCCATTGGCTCGCGCATCACCGATATTGACGGGATCAGCTATGGTTCGTTTATCGTGCCGGGCCTTATCATGCTTTCGGTATTGACCGAAAGTGTTTCCAATGCGTCCTTCGGCATTTATTTTCCGCGTTTTACCGGCACCATTTATGAAATTCTTTCCGCGCCGATTTCAGCCGTTGAGATTCTGATGGGCTACGTCGGGGCGGCAGCGACCAAATCCATTCTTTTGGGGATCCTCATTTTGATTACTGCCGGATTTTTTGTGCCGCTGCACATCCAGTATCCTCTTCTGATGTTGTTTTTCCTTGTATTGACTTCAATCACATTTAGTTTGTTCGGATTTATACTCGGCCTCTGGGCGGACGGGTTTGAAAAATTGCAGGTCGTTCCGATGCTCATCCTCACGCCCTTAACATTCTTAGGGGGAAGTTTTTATTCTTTAAGTATGCTACCGCCGTTCTGGCAGAAGGTTTCCATTCTAAATCCCGTGGTGTATCTCATCAGCGGATTTCGTTTCAGCTTCTACGGCGCGGCCGATGTTTCGGTCGCTCACAGTCTTATCGCTGTCGCTATCTTTCTTGTTGTCTGTATCCTTCTCGTGCGTTGGATGTTTCAGACGGGCTATCGCCTGAAAAGTTAAGACTGGTTTCATGATCCATTTTAGCTAAAAGGGTAGTCAGTTAATTTAGAAAATGATTGGCAGGTCTTAAGTTGGCTATCAAGAATAAATAATCCTAGTTTAAAAAAATAATGGAGGTCTTTATGAAAATTAAGCCGAATACAGATTTAGGATTGTTCGTCCTACGCGTTGGAATTGGTGCTTCATTTTGTTATTTTTATGGAGTGCCGAAATTGATGGGTGGACCGCAGATGTGGGAGGGGATCGGCGGATCCATGGGAAAATTGGGGATTCATTTCTTGCCGGTAGTTTGGGGATTTATGGCGGCATTGGCTGAAGGGTTGGGCGGCTTGCTTCTTGTCCTGGGGATATTCACTCGAACAGCCGCGGTTTTTATGGCGTTCACGATGGCCATCGCTGTTGTTCATCATCTGATGAGCGGAGATGAGTTGGCAAAAGCCTCTCATGCTATAGAAGCTGGAATGGTTTTTCTGTCATTAGTTTGCATGGGCTCTGGGAAGTATGCACTTCGAGCAGGGAAGTAATTTAAACCGCTCCTCACCCTCGGGGTGGGGAGCGGTTTATTTGATTAACGTAAGGCCGCGTGTAATTGGCTTTCGTTCCAACCTTCGATGATTTTGTTGTCGACGATGACCGCAGGCAGGGTTTTTAATCCTTTGCGTTTGACTTCCGCCATCAGATCCGGATGACCTTTGACGTTGTGACGGATGTAGTCAACGCCTTCGGCGCTTAAAAGGCCGGCAACTTTTTGGCAGTCAGCACACCCACCGTCGTAAAAAATGATTGTTTTTGTCATGGTAATCTCCTGTGTTAGTATGGTTTAACTTTTAAAGAAGTTTAAAGGCGGAAAGTAAAATCGTCAATTAGGCACTTTTTGGAAACCACTCTATGAATCAAAAACAACAATTTGAAAATATTTTTAAATGTAAATGGAGCACGCTGGTTTTGCTTAAGATTGCATCCGGCATTAAACAGCCAGGAGAATTATTGCGTAGCATCCCGGGGCTGACTAAGAAAGTGTTGTACGAACGGCTTCGAAAGTTGGAACGTTTTGGTTATATCGACCGGCGTTTGGTCACAGAGAAGCCGCTAAAAGTTTATTACACTCTTAAATCAGAAGGGCGTAAGGTTAAGAAAATTATTGATTTGATTGATCGATTGTAAGATTCTTAGAAAACCTACCCCACCCCCGGGCTGGGGTAGGTTTTAGAAAGCGAGAATATGATTCTACAGTTTATAGGTTTTTTTCTAGCAGGCTTAGCTGTTAATCTGACCCCCTGTGTTTATCCGATGCTAACTGTCACATCAGCGCTCTTTAAGCCTAAAGAAGGTGAAAAGGTCAAGCATTCTTTCATCAAGGCCTTGATCTATGTATCCGGAATTTCTTTGATGTACAGCTCTTTAGGATATGCGGCGGCTTCAACGGGGAAAATTTTTGGGGCGGCATTGCAAAACAGCTGGGTCTTAGGGACTGTTGCAGTCATGATGTTTGCTTTAGGATTATCCATGTTAGGGGCGTTTCAGCTGACTGTGCCTGGGCAATTGCTTACCAAGCTCAATAAATTTCGCAAATTGAATTATATAGGGTTATTCTTTTCGGGAATGCTCGTCGGAATATTTGCTGCGCCCTGTATTGGCCCGCCGGTCTTGGCGCTTTTGGCGGCGGTGGCTAATAACGGCAATCCGAAATTCGGTTTTCTGGCCTTTCTGGTTTTTTCATTAGGTATGGGCTTGCCGTATCTTTTATTAGGGACCTTTTCATCCTTGATCACCAAACTTCCCAAGGCAGGCGGCTGGTTGATTTGGGTGGAGAAAATCTTCGGCGTCATTCTTATTGGATTCGGGATTTTTTATCTGGCCCTTGCCATGCACTGGCATTTACCGCAGGGCGAACAGAAAAACATTTGGCAGCCGTACAACCAGCAGAAATTAGAACAGGCAGTGAAGGAACATCAGCCGGTCGTCATCGATTTTTTTGCTGAATGGTGTTTTGGTTGTCATGAATTAGACCAAAATGTATTTTCTAAGCCCGAGGTTCAAGCCAAGCTTGCTCAAGTGACGGCCCTGCGCGTTGATGCCACGAATATGGATGATCCTTTGATCCAGGAAGTGCTTGACCAATACAGTCTTATCGGTTTGCCCACGATTGTGTTTCTTGATAGGAGCGGCCAGGAAATTAAAGAATTCAGAATCGAAGGATCAGGCTCACTTGATGAATTCAATGCCTCTATGCAAGGGTGGGCAGAGCAGGTGAACATAATTTTTAAAGAGAATAAGTAAGAGGGGTGTGTGCGATACTTTATTTTAGTCATCTCAGTAATGTTCGTTTTCTTATCATCGGGAAAAGTGAGGGGCGAAGGCATGGATGCTTCAAAACAGGGAACCATCCGTATTTTTGATGCGGCAAGTAACGATTACATCAATGTTGAAAAAGTTATTAAGTCCGACGATCAGTGGAAGAAATTATTGACACCGGAGCAGTTTAAAGTGACGCGCGGGCACGGAACGGAACGCGCATTTTGCGGCTTGCCGACTAAGGATCATAAAAAGGGTATATATAAATGTGTCGCTTGCGGCACCGATTTATTTCAGGTTAAGAAGAAATTTGAATCGGGTACAGGTTGGCCGAGTTTTTTTGATCCGATTGATCCGGCCAATGTGGGTTTATCCGAAGACAATGCCTTCGGTATGCGCCGGGTTGAGGTGCATTGCGCCAGATGCCAATCCCATTTAGGGCATGTCTTTGACGACGGCCCTCCGCCGACGGGAAAGAGATTTTGCATTAATTCTGTGGCTCTGAAATTTGTTTCGGATCAATAGCATTGTGCCCAAATGATTACCGTTGATCCAACGGATACGTTCTTAGAATAAATCAATAATGGTCATTACGAGCCCGATAGGGCGAAGCAATCTGATGCGCGAAAGAGATTGCTTCACTCCTCGCCGAAATGGGAACGCAGCCTCATCCTTCGCAATGACGCAATTCACTATTTATGAAAGTTTAACTGGACTCGTTTGACTTAATTCTTCGAATGCGTTTTATAGAGCTAGAACTAACAATAAATACCTAAATATGACAATCTATGCTAATATTTTTGGCATTATTGACTTATTTAAGATTATTGAGTAGCGCAATCATTTCGAGATAAGAGTAATTTAAATCAAATCAATCCAAGTTTTATCAGTGAATAAAAAGTTTAATTTTAAGTCTTTGAGTAGGGAAATTAATTTAATTATTAATACGACCAAGGAGAGTTGGATGGTGCGCTACCAATCAAAAATAACCAAAGCATTTATGGGCACTTCCTTTGCCAGTATAATCGTATTGTCGTTTTCTTTTGTATTAACCGTCCCGGCCTTTGCCGAGCAGGTTACTGGCGCAGGTGATGTTCCTGAGGTTGAACTTTACCAGGATGATTCCGGCGAATGGAAAGTAAAATACCTGAATACTGATTCTTCTTCATCGGCTGATTCAGCTCCTGCCGTGAATGCAGATAATGTCGAAGTAGAGTTGTATCAAGATCAGGCCGGTGAATGGAAAGTTAAATACCTGAATGCCGATAACAAAGCTGTAGAGACAGTTAAGCAAAAAATTACCAAGCCCGTCAAGGCAATGAAAACCGCCGAAAGTAAATCCGTTAAAACAGAGGCCAATGTACAAACGCCCAGCCGTGATAACGCCCAAGATTCGTCCAGGGAAGATTCTGAAGACAGGCAGATTGGCTTGAGGCCGATTGTGATCGATGAGTTTGAGCCTAAGCCAAATAATGAATATATTCCAGAACCCAGTGATGAAAAGACGACATTAAAATCCATTGAGGAAATTAACAAGCCGTCCGATGATCAGCATAGGGAGCGATCAGATCGTAATCCTAATTATCGTATAGAATTGGGAATCCAATTATCTCACTACAATTTTGAACAGGAACCTAAATTTAATAACTTTAATCTTCAGACGGGCAAAACCAATGAAGGCATGCTTTATGGTTTGCACGCAGGATACGAATGGCTGCCCAATGCGTCGCAAGACGGGGTTGATAAAGATCATAATGGGGTCATCAGATATAAACTCACGCTCGATTACGCGATAGGTTCGACAACATATAGCGATATTAACGAACTTCCCGAAGAGGATTTCATCCAGCATAACGTCGAGAGTCGTGCCGTTGCGGGTTATGATATCAATTTAAATGAAAGAAACCGGGTGACACCATTTTTCGGGGTAGGTTACCGATATCAATTTGATCCATCCGGATCGATTGTTGATTTTCCATCATCCGGCATTTCATTCCCTGCCCAAAATGCTACATTTTCCACCAGCGGTTTTAATGCGCGCCAAGCGTATGATGTGCATACCCACTATCTTTATTTGCCCGTTGGTATTATGACCAACAGCGACATTACAGATACTTTATCAATAGGATTTAGTATGGAATTAGACGCATTGATTTGGGGAATGGTAAAAAACAACTTCTCGGAAATTGGCGATCTTTATTTTGAAGATGGCGGCTCTAGAACAATAAAACCGTCTTCAATGACAAATACTTTGAAAGGTGGATTTGGGTTTAGAGGTTCAACGCGCATCACTAAAAAGCAGAATAAATTTGATTTATATGCTGAACCATTTATCCGCTATTGGCATGTTAATCAAAGTGAAAGAAAACAAGTACGGTTGAAAATCAGTGATGGGACAGATTTGCTTCTTTATACCGATAATGCTCTTACAATTCCGCAATATTGGTCAGAGCCGACTAATTCAACGACTGAATATGGTGTTGAATTTGGTGTTTCGTTTTAGTGTTGTTGATATTTAAAGAATGGCCCCTGCAGAAATTCTTTGCGGGGGTTTTTCATTGCATCGAAATATTTTAATGGCCATGAGAGTGTTTGACGGAATCATGAATCCTCATGTACAATTGGGGCGTTCATTTTAAGAAAAGAAATGCCATGAGTGAAATTAAAAAAATTACGCAACAAATAAGAAAATTCCGTGACGATCGCGACTGGAAGCAGTTTCATAATCATAAAGATGTGGCGCTGTCTTTGGTGTTGGAAGCATCCGAAGTGCTTGAACATTTTCAGTGGAAATCTGCTGTGGAGGTCGAGCGGCACGGCAAAGATGCGAAGGATGAGCTTTCCGATGAGCTTGCGGATGTTGCGATCTATCTCTTTGAGCTTGCCGATAATTTGGGTGTTGATCTTCCCAGGGCCATTGGGAAAAAGATGAAAAAGAACGCGTTAAAGTATCCTGTCGAAAAATCCAAAGGTAAACACACGAAGTATAGTCAATTATAAAATGCCTGACGTTCCTAAACCAACCATAATTCCCGACCCTAAATTATCGCAGGAAGAAATCAATGCCTGTATTGCCGTGCTTGAGAATCTCGCGGCCAGTACGGCTGAGCTGGCTTATTTAACCCTTGAACAAAGAGTTGCTCTGATGATTGCGGCCGGGAAAATTTCTCGTCCAGATAAGGATATTATTCGCATTCGTAAGAAAGACAGACGGCGGCTTAGGCAGCAGAATATTGTTAAGCATGAACGCAATGTTCGGGCATCGACCGGGATCCGTAGCGCGCGGCAGGTCTCTGTTTTTACGGCGCCCAAGCAGGTGGAATCTCATGACGTGAGCACTGCCCAAAGTCTCGAGCTCGTCCGTCCGCGCAATTGTTATATTTGCAAAGTTGAGTACCTCAAGGTTCATTTTTTTTATGACGCATTATGCCCGGCCTGCGCAGAGCTTAATTATGCCAAACGTTTTCAAACCGCGCCTTTAAACGGACAGGTGGCTTTGATCACCGGATCGCGTTTAAAGATCGGCTATCAGGCGTCGCTGATGATGCTGCGCGCCGGTGCCCATGTGATCGCTACCACGCGTTTTCCCGTTGATTCCGCTTTTCGTTATTCCAGGGAGAAAGATTTTGAAGAATGGAAAGATCGATTGCATATCTATGGTTTGGATTTAAGACATACACCCAGCGTCGAGCTTTTCTGCACATATATTGAACAGAAATATCCCCGTTTAGATATCCTGATTAACAACGCCGCCCAAACCGTGAGACGTCCGCCGGGATTTTACGCGCATCTGATGAGTAATGAAATGCTTTCCTATGATGAATTTCCAAAAAGTGTTCAGGCGCTCATGCGGCCGTTCGAGGAATGTAAACAGCATTTGATGCTGGCGGAAGGAAAACGAACGTCATCTCAAGCAGTTGCCGCTATCGGATGGAGCGCGAAAACAACCGGTATGGGTCTGTCTGCCTCCGCGCGCTTATCACAAATTCCTTATGTGCACGACGATCAATTGGTCGTTGAATCCGTTTTCCCTAAAGGTAAACTCGATGCTGATCTTCAACAGGTGGATTTGCGCGAGATGAATAGTTGGCGCCTGCGTTTAGGGGAGATCAATACTTCTGAAATGATCGAACTGCAGTTAGTCAACGCGATTGCGCCGTTTGTGTTGTGCAATCGTTTATCGTCGATGATGAAACGTGAGAACACCGGGCAGAAACATATTGTGAACGTTTCAGCCATGGAAGGAAAGTTTCACCGGTTCACCAAGACTGACCGTCATCCGCATACCAACATGGCGAAGGCGGCGTTAAATATGCTGACCCACACATCGGCTAGTGACCTTGCCAATTTCGGCATCTTTATGAATGCTGTGGATACTGGCTGGGTGACTGATGAGGACCCTGCGGCTTTATCTTCCCGCAAACAAGAGGTTCATGACTTTCAGCCGCCTTTGGATATTGTCGACGGAGCGGCAAGGGTCTGCGATCCATTCTTCCACGGCATCCTAACCAACAGCCACTGGTGCGGACGCTTCCTTAAAGATTATTTTCCGTGTGACTGGTGAAAATGACCTTGAGTCAAGGCCACAATCACTTCGAAATTCTATACTCGTCTATTACAAGCGAGAATTTCGAAGTTCTCAGATTTTGAGACAAAGGCCCCAATCACTCTGAAATTCGATACGCGTATTTTACAAGCGAGAATTTCAGAGTTCTCATTTATCTTAGTAAGGTTGCTTCGGCCGCTGTGCGGCCTCGCAATGACGTATATTGGGATTTATGGTATTGTTTGTGATGAGAAATAAATAGTCGTCTTTGCGAGGAACGAAGTGACGAAGCAATCTTAGAAGAGCATACGACTGCCCACTTCGCCCCGTTGTATACGCGTTTGGAAAACAGTCAGATCTATGGATGTACCAAACGAGAGTTCCAGGGCAAAAGTTAAAGATTATTTTACTCTCAGATTCCACGCAGGGCACTTCTTAATGGCCGGGAACAAACAGTCTAATAAAGTATGAGTCAAAGATACATTTGCATTTTAATATTAATACTATTAGAATCATCTCAAATTCATTGACCGCCTAACCCTGAATAAGAAGTGACTATGAAAGTTGTGATTTTGGCCGGAGGGCTTGGTACACGTCTGGCCGAGGAAACAGAATGGAAGCCGAAGCCTATGGTTGAGATTGGCGGGTTTCCGATTCTTTGGCACATTATGAATGTTTATGCCGCGGCTGGTTGCCGGGAATTCATCGTTGCGCTGGGTTATCGCGGAGCCGTTATCAAGAATTATTTTTCGAATTACTATCACGCCCAGAACGATCTCACCATTTATCTTAAAGACGGTAAAATTAAAACACACGAACGCCATTGCAAGGATTGGATTGTTCATCTCGTTGATACCGGCCAAAACGCCGGGACGGGCGGCCGCCTTAAATTGCTCAAGCCATGGATCGAAAAAGAAACATTTTTAATGACCTATGGCGACGGGATTTCCAATGTGAATGTTGCGAAATTGAAGGCATTTCATAAACGTCAGAAGAAATTGGCGACGGTGACGGCAGTCCGCCCGCCGGCAAGATTCGGTGGCATTGAATTTAAGGGAGATGCGGTTAAGCGTTTTATCGAGAAGCCGCAGATTGGTGAAGGATGGATCAACGGCGGTTTTTTTGTTCTTGAACCAGATGTTCTGGATTATATTGATGAAAAAAAGACGATGTTTGAGCGCGAACCGCTTGAGCGATTGGTTGCCGACGGGAAACTTGCCGCGTTTCGTCATGATGATTTTTGGCAGTGTATGGACACTATGCGTGATGTGAAATTGCTTGAACAGTTATGGCAATCAGGAAAAGCGCCGTGGAAAGTATGGTAAAGAAAGATTTTTGGAAAGGCAAGCGGGTCTTGGTGACCGGAGCGACGGGAATGGTTGGCTCCTGGCTTGTCAAAGAGTTGATTGCCCGACGGGCAATAGTTGTCGGTTTGATCCTTGATCACGATCGTCAATCGGAGTTGTTTCGAAGTGGGGACATCGAACATATTTATTCCGTGGACGGAAAGCTGGAAGATTTCTCCTGCGTCGAGCGGGCTATCAATCAATATGAAATAGATACTGTTTTTCATTTAGGCGCGCAAACGATTGTGGGAAGCGCTTATCGTTCCCCTTTAGCAACCTTTGAGTCCAATATCCGCGGCAGTTATCATGTCCTGGAGGCATGCCGCCTCCATCCTCGTTTGGTCAAACGCATCGTCGTTGCATCCAGCGATAAAGCCTACGGCGAACAAAAAAACTTCCCTATCTGGAACATATGCCGCTTGAGGGAAGATTTCCTTACGAAGTTTCCAAAAGTTGTATGGATCTTCTCGCTCAATCCTATGCGCGATCCTATGATCTTCCTGTTGTAATTATGCGGTGCGGTAACATTTACGGCGGCGGTGATCTTAACTGGAGCAGGATCGTTCCCGGCGCCATACGGGCATTTTTGAAAGATGAGACGTTTGTTATTCGTTCCGATGGAAAATATGTACGAGATTATGTGTTTGTCCGTAATGTTTGTGATGTTTATTTGCGTTTGGCTGAGGCGATGGATTCAAAACATGTGCGGGGAGAGGCTTTTAATTACAGCGCTGAAGAACGGCTGACCGTCCTTGAAATGGTTAAGGCCATTGAAGGTGTGATGGGAAAAAAGAAGCGGTTAATTAAGATTCTCAATAATGCCCCGGGGGAAATTTCTTCTCAATATCTTTCATCTAGTAAGATCCGACGGGTTTTACAGTACAAAGAACAGACTTCTCTGACCGAAGGTCTTGCCCAAACTGTTGAATGGTACCGTGAATTCTTCGCAAACCACTCCTAAATTAGAATTTTCAGGTAAGCGTGCGTTGGTTACCGGTGCCGCCGGTTTTATCGGATCGCACCTTGTGCGTAAACTCTTAGCCAGCAGGTGTTCAGTGATCGCCGCTGTCAGACCTCAGGGCAGTAAGGAGCGTTTGCGTGATCTTGCGGGCGATTTGGAAATATTGCCGCTCGAGTTAGGCTCTTTTGATGCTGATGATCTTTCGCGGCAAAAATTGGCGGTTGATTTTATTTTTCATTTGGGCGCTTACGGTGTCGATTGCGAAAGTAACGATCCCGATATGATGATTAATACCAATTTTCGCGGAACGTATGAACTTTTGAAGTTTGCAAGATCATCTGCCATTAAGCGTTTTATTTATTGCGGCTCTTGTTTTGAATATGCTCCCGGGAAGATGATTAAAGAGGATGCCGTGCCTGGGCCGTCGTCAGAATATGGCGCATCTAAGGCTGCTGCGTGGATGTTCGTCAATCAATTTTATCTCCGTTACAATCTTCCTGTTGTTACATTAAGGCCTTTCACGGTTTATGGTCCCGGCGAAAATCCGGGGCGTCTTGTGTCTTCGGTTATTCAATCGGTATTGAAGCAGAAACCTTTGGAGTTGACTGCAGGGGAGCAGGCACGGGATTTTATTTTTATCGATGATGTGGTGGACGCTTTTCTATCGGCGGCAAATGAAAAAAACGCGGTGAACGGTGAGACGTTTAATGTCTCAACGGGGATTGAAACATCGGTTAAGGATATGATTTTAAAAATTCTGGATATTATGGGCGCAGATGTTAAGCCGTCTTTCGGCGCGATACCGTATCGTTCGTCGGAATTTTGGCATTTATCTGGTGATCCTTCAAAAGCGGCGGCGAAACTGCATTGGCAGGCGCGTACGACATTAGACGAGGGTTTGCGCGCGACAATCGCGTGGCATTCTTTAGGAAAAAAAATTTAAAGACGCAATGAACGCGGAGTTTTTAGTATGACGGATGCTCAACAATTACGTCAGTCGATTCTCGAGCAAGTGGATCGTTTTTGTCAGAAAGAATTTCCCAACCGGAAATTTATTCCCGGCGAAACATATATTCCTGTTTCCGGAAAAGTTTTTGATTCCCAGGAAGTGGCGCTTTTAGTCGACGCATCGCTGGATTTTTGGCTGACGACCGGCCGGTATGCAGAGCAGTTTGAACGGGACTTCAGGAATTTTTTAGGTCTTCGCGCGGCGGTACTTTGCAACTCCGGATCATCGGCAAATCTTTTAGCGTTAAGCGCGTTGACTTCCTCTAAGCTCGCAGGCCGCAGGCTTAAAGACGGCGATGAGGTTATAACGGTAGCGGCTGGTTTTCCGACGACCGTTAACCCCATTATTCAAAACCGTTTGATACCGGTATTTGTGGATGTGGAATTAGGCGGTTATGATGTTAATGTCGACGCTTTGGCCGCGGCTGTGACTCCTCGCACGAAAGCGGTTGTCCTTGCGCACACGCTGGGCAATCCGTTTCGTTTGGATGAAGTGTTAAAGATTGTTAACCAGCATAATTTGTGGTTGATCGAAGATAATTGTGACGCCTTGGGTTCAAAGTATAACGGAAAGTTAACTGGTACTTTTGGGCATATGTCCACATCAAGTTTTTACCCCGCGCATCACATCACTATGGGCGAGGGCGGCTGTGTGCTCACCAACGATGCTATCCTGGAGAAGATCCTATATTCTTTCCGTGACTGGGGGCGCGATTGCTGGTGCGATCCCGGCAAAGATAATACTTGCGGCAAACGTTTTGAATGGAAATTAGGTGAATTGCCCGACGGATATGACCATAAATATATTTACTCACACATCGGCTACAATCTCAAGATGACGGATATGCAGGCAGCCATCGGCGTGGCGCAATTAAAGAAACTGGACGGTTTTATTCAAGCCCGTCAGCGCAATTGGCAGAAGCTCCGTGATGCGTTGGAATCTTTAGAAGGTTTATTTATTTTGCCGAAACCGACCAAGGGGAGTGAGCCTAGTTGGTTTGGTTTTCCTATCACGGTACGCGAAGACGCGCCATTTTCGCGAAATGAGATCACGGAATATTTGGAGCGGCATAAAATAGCTACGAGACTTATTTTCGCAGGAGACTTAACCAGGCAGCCTGCCTATAAAGATGTGCCTTACCGGGTGTCGGGTGATCTTAAGAATACGAATGTTGTGCTGACGCGTTCATTCTGGATCGGGGTTTATTCGGGTATTTCGGATGTCATGCTGGATTATATGATTGAAACCATCCACAATTTCGTCAGAGCAAAAACAAAGATTTAGATCGGAGAGTAATGGCCAGAGCACTGAATTTATTATCTGTCGTTGTTCCATGTCACAATGAAATGGAAGTTCTTCCTTTGACGCATGAACGCTTGAAGGGTGTGTTAGATGGGCTTATCCGCGACCGGAAAATATCCGACTACCGGATCGTTTATGTCAACAACGGTTCAACGGATAAAACACAGCAGGTGTTAGACGGTCTTTTTGCCACCGATAAACGCACGCGTGTGATCGCGCTGCGGCGTAATTTTGGTTATCAGGGTTCCATCTCTGCCGGACTTTATTACGCCGAGGGGGATGCCGTCGTGACGATTGATTCCGATCTTCAGGATCCACCGGAAAAGATTGGCGAGATGATCGGGCATTATCAAAACGATTATGATTTAGTGCTGGGTGTTCGTCAGGATCGTTCGAGCGATTCGATGTTTAAAAGATTTTTCTCCGAGGGATATTATAAATTTCTCGGAAGAATGGGGGTCGAAGTTATTTATAATCACGGCGACTTTAGGCTGATGGCCAGATCTTTGGTTGATGAATTTAATGCCTTGGTTGAGCGCAACCGGTTTATCCGCGCGATGATTTTAAAGTTAGACACTCATTATGCGGTTGTGGCCTATGAGCGCAGTCCCCGGCGGGCGGGAAGGACCAAGTTTGATCTAAGGTCGCTGATATCACTTTCGATTGATGGGATCGTTTCGTTTTCTTACGCGCCTTTGCGTTTGGTTTCGATTTTAGGCTTAATTATTTTTAGCGGATCGCTTTTACTTGCTGGATGGGTTCTTTATATCAAATATACCACGGGGCCTGTTCCCGGTTGGGCGTCGACGGCTTTGCCGATTTTTGTCTTTGGCGGTTTTCAGATTTTTGTTTTGGGCTTGATCGGAGAATATATCGGGCGTCTTTATATTGAGGTTAAACAGCGTCCGCTTTTCAGTCTCCGTAAAGATTACAAACACTGATTTTCGTTGGTTCGAGACAGGCGTATCGTATGGCTCTTCTTATTAGCTGGTTGCATCGGGTAAAATCTTTCCTGCCTAAGGTTGATTTGTTATTTCTTGTTTTTCTTGTTATTTATTTCAATTTTCCTTGTTTTAACAGTTCTTATTTTCCCACCCACGATACACAATACGTTTTTCAGAGTTTTTATTTCTTTTATAATCATTTATTTTCTGACCATACGCTGGCTCAGTGGATGCCTTTTGAGCCTTTCGGTATTTCGGCCCATTTAACTCAGTTACGCCAGTTGACTCCTATAAGTTACGCGGTCATGTTCGGCGGATGGGTTCTGGGGGCCAAGAACGTCCTTATTCTTTTTAAAATCTCGGTTGTCATGGAGCAGATTGTCCTTCTTCTTGGAATGTATTTGCTCTCACAGCATTTGTTCCGTCGAAGGAGTACGGTATTCTTTGTCTGTTTGGCGGCCATGCACGGGGCTACGTCCTGGGGTGAGCAAATTTATTTTGATATCCGTTTTTTTTACATGTTTCCTTGGGCCATTTACGTTTTCTTATTATTGTTCGAAAGGAAAAAGAGCGAATACTTTTGGCTTTGGGGCTTGATAGTGAGTGTGTGGGTCATGGGGAACACCGTTTATTTGGGGATCGTCTGGTTTTTTATTTTCTTAGTGATGGGTATTGTGTTTTTTACGCGTGAACGAAATATTTTAAAGACGGTGTGGCGGCAAACCCCAAGAGGCCTTGTGTATCTCACGTTAACGGTCGCGGTTCTTATTGCCTACGGTCTTATTTTGTCAGATTTTAAGACTAACGTGGATCTTCTTTCCCGATCGACCAGTGGGAAAAATCCTTTGAACACATTCTTGGTACATGGGGGAGTGTCTAGTAGTCTTTCGCAGTTTGTCACTGGGCTTGTTTCTGTTGTGAACTCGAACCGTTACATTGGTTTTTTACCGTTTGTCTTTTTCGCTTGGGCAGTATTTCGGGTTAAGGATCAAAGATTTCGTGCTTTTCTTTTCACGATCTTGGCCCTGTTGGCTCTTTCTTTTCAGGGGCTGTGGTCGATTGTCTTTTATTTGTTGTCCCCGGATTGGCCTTCTATCGGCACCTGGCATTTTTTTACGGGCCTATCAAAATATTGATCTTGCTCTGCGCCGGTTTTGGTTTGGAAAACTTTTGGACAGCCCCGAACAGAGAACGGATCAGACATATTATTTTGATGGCCGCGGTTGGGGTTTTCTTGAGCGATGCGTTAAGAATATCCAGCGCTCGTTTATATGAACTCGCTTTGGATGATGCGACCAAAGATCACTTTTTCTCTCTCTGGCTTGGTGAGACGAAAGTAGTAACATTTTTAGCTCCGCTTATTATTTTGATCGCTGGGTTGGTTGTGTTTCAAGCGGCAGCTATTGGGTTTAAAAAATTTAGAAAGAATGAGCTGGTACCTAAAGTGTTTGATGCCGCGGTCCTGGCTTTAATTTTTTCTGTTCTTTTTCTTGAAGCCTACAATGTTCACACTAACGCCCATAAGAATTTTCCAATGATCAGCAATGAGAATAAAATATATTCTAACGCCGTTGATGTTTCCCCTGCCACTTTTCAACCTGTCAGATCCATGGATCCTCTCCCCGGAAGGCAGGATGACGCCTATCGGTTAGCCACCCGTCAACACGGCGGCGCTCAGTATTCTTCGATTTGCGATTTCGCGCAATTTGATATGTGCCATTGTCCATTTCGTGTTGATGGATATGCCAAGGGTTTTTCTGATCTGACAGAAACCCGGACTAGCGTTGAGAGAGATTTCTTAAATACGCTCGGTTGCGGCGCCCCTAAATTAAGATTGGCATCTTCAGGAATGTATTTTGATAATGCCCAACAAGCCAAGGAAGCAATGCGGGGCATGAGCAATCTTTTTTCGAGCGTGATTTTAAGTGGAGGCGATGCTCGTTTGGCAAAAAAGATTCTCACAGATGGTTATGATGAGTCGCATGATCAGGGGACCATCGACGTTACAAAATTTACCAATAATGAATTAATTGCGAAGGTTGATGTTCAATCTTCCCAAGGGGCGTGGCTGGTTTATGCAGATGCCTTTAATCCTGGATGGCATGCGAAGATCGACGGTAAACAGGTGCCGGTATACAATGCGTATCTTGTGTTTAAAGCTATTTGGGTTAAATCGGGCAGGCATGAAATACAATTTTATTATCGAAAGTGGCCTCTTGTGTTGAGCAGTTATTTTCTTGCCATTGTTGGAATAATAGGCGGAGGCATTTTTACGATCTTTCTAGGAAGGCAATTGTGGTTGAATCTCTCAAAAGAACCCGCCCCACCCTGGGGGTGAGGAGGGTAATCTGGTGATTTGCAGTTTTCTTCGATGATGTTATCAAACATACTGCCCCGCCGCATAGCCGGATGCCCAGGCCCATTGGAAATTAAACCCGCCTAAATGGCCGGTGATATCAACCACCTCGCCGATAAAATACAATCCCGGAACTTTGTGAGCTTCCATGGTTTTTGAGGAGAGTTCATCGGTGTCAACCCCGCCGACCGTGACCTCAGCCTTGGCGTATCCTTCCGTTCCTTGAGGCGTCACTTCCCAGTGATTCAAGAATTGCGCTATGTCCTGTAGTTGTTTAGTTGAATATTGATTAAGAGGCTTGTTCTCAAAGAAATGTTCACAAAGGATGTCCGTCAGGCGTGAGGGAAGATAATTTTTAAGGAAATTCTTAAGGGATGATTTATCAATGTGATGTTCTTTGAAGATGGTGGACATTTTTGCATCCGGCAGAAGATTGATGACGATCGGTTTTCCCGGCAGCCAGTAAGAAGAGATTTGCAGGATGGCTGGGCCGCTTAAACCACGATGCGTAAATAAAATGTTTTCGCGGAATGATACGCTTTCAAACGAAACGATCGCGTCGACCGACACGCCGGAAAGTTCTGCGAATATTTTGAGATCGTTCTGCTTAAAGGTTAACGGCACGAGTCCCGGACGGCAGGGATTGATTTTGATTTCGAATTGTTTAGCAATGTTATAGCCGAAATCTGTTGCGCCGAGATTAGGAATAGAAAGTGCGCCGGTGGCAACGACTAAACCTTGGCAGGCAAGTAACCCTTGAGTTGTTTCCAATTCAAAATCGTCATGCTTTTGTATGCCGGTTACTTTAACGCCGAGGGAGATCTTAACGTTATTGTGTTCGCATTCTTTTTTGAGCATGGTGATAATGTCTTGAGAGCTTTTGTCGCAGAACAGCTGACCGAGTTTTTTCTCGTGAAAAGAGATTTTGTATTTATTGACCAGATCGCAGAAATCCTGCGGCGTATAACGGGAGAGTGGCGATTTGATAAAATGCGGATTTTGCGAGAGGTAATTCTTGGGGGCGGCATGGATATTGGTAAAGTTACAGCGTCCTCCACCGGAGATGCGGATCTTTTTGCCGAGGGCATCGTTGTGCTCGAGAACGAGGACCTTGCGTCCGCGTTTGCCCGCCTCGATCGCGCACATAAGTCCGGCTCCGCCCGCGCCGATAATAATTACGTCGAATTGTTCTGATTTGTCTTTGGTCATGACGTTCATTCTATGTTTGAACACTTGCGGGGTAAATAGAAATTTTTCTTGTTCGATTTTACTGGAAATCATTCTATAACTATTCGCAAGCTTGACGGTATCCCCAGGCTCAGACAACGACTCCGCTTTCCTGGCCTGTCTTTCAAACCGCCCAGGACAGGCGCTCCGTCGTGAACTCGCTTAGGGGCACCGTCAAGCTTACAATATAATGAGTTGCGAACGCAATGTATTTGCATTAGAATACGAACATTCATTTCGAAATCCCTCGCTGATTACGAATAATTTGAAAAATTTTATGAAACTTCCTTCGCACAAAACAAAAATAGTTTGCACGATCGGGCCGTCATCGAGCCATCCTGCCATAATCGAGGCAATGATAAAAAAAGGGATGAACGTTGCCCGTTTAAACTTTTCGCACGGCGACCTTGCCCAGCATGCGCTTGATATCCGTAACGTTCGTCAGGCAGCGGCACGTTTAAACCGGGTTGTTGGTATCTTGATTGATCTGCCCGGTGTCAAGATGCGCCTCGGCAACATCGCCGACGGCCCTGTTATTCTTAGAAATGGCGAGACCGTTACTTTAACGACTCGAAATGTTGTGGGGACTTCGACGCTTATTCCCGTCCAGTATAAACAATTGGGCAAGAGCGTTTCTAAGGGAAGTATTATTTTTTTGAGTGACGGGTTTATCCAATTAAAAGTTTTGAAGCTCGCCGGGAGCGAGATCATCTGCCGTATCATAATCGGCGGGCCGATTTCTTCTCATAAAGGACTTAACTTGCCGGGAGCAAAGATTTTAGTTAATGCTGTGACCAAGAAGGACCTTGAGTTTATAGATTTCGGATTGCGTCACGGGGTCAATACGTTCGGTATTTCATTCGTCGAGAAAGCCAGCGACATCAACAGGGTCAGGGAATTTGCGCGTAAAAAAGGCAAGCTCATTAATCTGGTGGCAAAGATTGAACGCAGGGAAGCTTTGGATAATTTGGACGGCATTCTCCATGCCGCAGATGCCATCATGATCGCCCGCGGTGATCTGGGAATTGAAGTGCCGACGGAGCAGGTGCCGATTATTCAAAAGAAACTTATCCGCAAAGCCAACGTTATGGGTAAGCCTATTATCACTGCCACTCAGATGCTTGGTTCTATGACCAAAAATCTGCGCCCGACGCGCGCCGAGGTTAACGATGTGGCCAATGCCATTCTTGATGGTACGGATGCTGTGATGTTATCAGAGGAGACGGCTGCCGGCGATTATCCGATTGAGGCCCTTGAGATGATGGTTAAGATTGCTGTTTCGGCTGAGCATCTTTCGGCCAGCGGGCGATTGTCTCATGAAATCCGTGAAGAGATAAGAGGCAGATTTGTGACTGGACACATGACCATACCGGATGTTATTTCTTTGAACACGGTCCGTGCAGCTGAAAAGTTAAGTGCGAAATATATTATCACCCCGACCTCCAGTGGCAGTACAGCCCGACGGATTTCGAGATTAAAACCGCATTGCTGGATCCTTTCGTTTACCCATCGGGATGAGGTGTGCCGTTTTTTATCTTTTTCCTATGGCATGTATCCGTTTAAGGCGCCCAATCAAAAAAGCACTCAGGCGTCCGAGATCATGAAAAATCTTAAAACCCTGCGCCTTGTCCAAAAAGGGGATACGATCATCATTGCAGAACGCCGCATGTCGGAAAAGCCCGGTGAAACTGATTCTATGGGCGTTATGACCATCGAATAGGTGCCTGTATATTTCGCTTGGACGCAGGGCGATTCGTGTGGTACACTTCTTTCGTATTAATTGACCTTCCCCTAACTAATCGACAGGACAAATCTCCAAGTATCGTCAACACCGAAGGTGGGAGATTTGTAATGACGATTAAGGAAAGGTCAATTAAGTTTAGCCCTCAGGAGTTTCCTGTCAGGAAGTACTCAACATATCCAAATATTTTTAGAGAAGATGTCGATTAATACAAACCCCTATGAGTAAGTTTCACAATAATAATAATAAATATAATCAGGGACGTAATTCCCGCGGGCATTCGAACGGGCCGGCGCGTACTTATGCGCGTCCATCGCCGCAAAGGCCTGTCGAGGAAGCGGAACGCCAATTTTTAGCAGGAACCCCGATTGATCCTTCACCCCGGATCCGTTTGGAGGATGGCAGTAAAGAATTGACCATGCGAGCCATGGATTTGATTTGTCCGATCGGCATGGGACAGCGCGGTCTCATCGTTGCGCCGCCGGGATCTGGTAAAACTACATTTCTAAAACACATTTGCCAGGCGGTTGCCAAAAGCCGTCCCGAGGTTAAACTGTATTGTCTTTTGATTGATGAGCGTCCTGAAGAGGTGACTGATTTTAAACGCGCCATTCCCGGAGAGGTTCGTTCTTCGTCGTCAGACCAGACTTATGAGCATCACATTTTGACCGCCAATGAATTGATGCGTCAGGTTTTTAAGGAAGCAGCCACGGGCGCCAATGTGATGGTTGTGATCGATTCATTGACACGGCTGGCGCGTGTGCACAATGCCCAGCGTCCGTCGGGCGGGCGAACGATGTCCGGCGGTGTTGACACGCGCGCGCTTGAAGTGCCAAGGCGTATTTTTGGCGCGGCACGCAAGATCGAGAACGGCGGTTCGCTTTCAATCCTTGCGACCATTTTAATCGAAACCGGCAGCCGTATGGACGAAGTTATTTTTGAAGAGTTTAAAGGAACAGGAAATATGGAGATTGTTCTCTCTCGTGAGATCGCCAATCACCGCATTTTTCCGGCGGTTAATATCGCCAAGAGCGCTACACGTAAGAGCGAGCTTCTTGTTGAGCCGGATGAGCTAAAACGCATTGAGCTTCTGCGTCGGAGTTTGGCAGGCCTTAACCCTGTTGAAGCCGCCGACAATCTGGTTAAACAACTTAAAAATTATCCTACCAATAAAGAGTTGTTAGCACACATCCCAATTAATTCTTAAACGCTTATGGCATTGATCAGTTTACAGGAAATTTCATTGGCTTTTGGCGGGCCGTTGTTGTTCGATTGTTTGAGCCTGCAGTTGGAAGCAGGCGAACGGATTGCGCTTCTTGGACGAAATGGTGCCGGAAAGACAACGCTCATGAAGGTTCTAACCGGCGAAGTCACCGTCGATCGTGGTGAGATTGTCTTTCAAAAAGGGATCAAGGTTACCCATTTGCCGCAGGAAGTTCCGGTTAATCTTAAAGGCAATGTGTTTGATATTGTGCTTTCGGGTTTGGGTAAACGCGCCCAGCTCGTGGCGGATTATCATCATGTCAGCCACCGGCTTCACACCGAGCATACCCCGGAGTTAATGAAAAGGCTGGATGTTCTGCAGGCCGAGCTTGATCATTCCGACGGATGGGCTATCCATGCTGAGGTAGAAGACGTCATCACGCAGATGAAGCTTGATTCTGAAAGTGATTTTGAACAATTATCCGGCGGGCAGAAACGGCGTGTGCTCTTGGCAAGGGCGCTTGTTTTAAAACCGGATGTGCTTCTTCTGGACGAACCAACCAATCATCTTGATATTGATACGATTAATTGGCTTGAAGGATTTCTTAAGGGATATCCGGGCACTTTATTTTTTGTGACCCACGACAGGGCCTTTATGTCAAATTTGGCGACGAGGATTGTTGAGCTTGATCGCGGTAAAATCTATAATTGGTCGTGTGATTACCGGACGTTTCTGGAACGTAAAGAAGCAGTGCTGGAAAATGAAGCTATTTATTGGGAAAATTTTGACAAGAAATTAGCTGAAGAAGAAGTTTGGATTCGTAAAGGTGTTAAAGCTCGACGAGTTCGTAACGAAGGGCGTGTTAAGGCGCTGGAACGTTTGCGCGATGAAAAAAGGGCACAGCGACGGCAGATGGGGCAGGTGCGTATGCAGGCGCAGGAGACCGAGCAATCGGGGCATTTGGTCATTAAGGCTTCTAATCTTGGTTTTAATTATGGCGAGAAATGCCTAATCAATAATTTTTCTACCCAGATCATGCGCGGCGATAAGATTGGTGTCATTGGGGCCAACGGTTCCGGTAAAACCACACTGCTTCGAATCCTCCTCGGAAAAATGCCGCCGCAAAAAGGCAAGGTGCGCCTAGGTACCAATCTTGAAATTGCTTATTACGATCAATTGCGTGAACAATTAGATGAAGAGAAAACCGTGGCCGAAAATGTCTGTGGCAGCGCGGACACCGTGATTATCAATGGCAAACCGCGGCATATTATTGGTTATCTTCAGGAATTTCTTTTTCCACCGGACCGTTCCCGCACGCCGGTGAAAGTCCTTTCCGGCGGGGAGCGCAACCGGCTTTTTCTCGCGCGGTTGTTCACAAAGCCTTCCAATTTTCTCATCATGGATGAGCCGACCAATGATCTTGATGTTGAAACGCTCGAGCTTTTAGAAGAACTGCTCGTTGAATATTCCGGAACCGTAATTTTAGTGAGCCATGACCGCGCATTCTTAAATAATGTTGTGACCTCCACGATCGTTCTTGAGGGTGAAGGTGTTATCAGCGAATATCCTGGCGGATATGATGATTGGCTCGCGCAGCGCAAAATAGCTTTGCTTGAAGAAAAACCAAAAGAAAAAGTTCAGCAAGAGATTATCGTTCAACAGAAATCGCAGGAACAGCGGAAGCTTTCCTATAATGAAGAGCGTGAGCTTGAGAGGCTGGTTGAAAAAATAGCCAAACTCGAAGCACAACGGGAAGAAATTTATGAACAGATGGCTGAGCCGTCTTTTTATCAAAAGGATCCCAAGGCAATAGCCTTTATTAAGGTGCAATTAGAAGCTGTGGAAGACGATCTTTTAACGTCCTTTGAACGCTGGGAATTTCTCGAAAATATTAAGTTAAAGACATGACTATTTCGTCTTAGGTTGCCTTACCCCACCCCCGGGGTTGGGTAGGTTTTTGTTGATGCGTGCATTTTTGTTTGTATAATATTTTCAATTATGAATTTACCCCAAGATAAAGATTGGAATCGGTTTTGGAATCGGCCCGCCTCGAAACAATTCAGCCAGATCAGTTGGTCTAAACGCAGGATTTTAAGAATTCTTGAACCGTATTCTATTCAAGGAAAATTGGCCTTGGATGCCGGCTGTGGCAGTGGTTTCTTTTCTCGTTATTTTTGTGACAAAAGAATGGCCACCGTAGCGGCTGATTATTCCGAAGGCGCGCTGGAAATGGCCCAAAATGTTACCGGCGGGCAATGCCGTCTTTTGAAGGTAGATTTTCTTAATGAGCGTCTTGAAGCTAAACTGAAAGAACGTTACGACGTGATTTTCTCCGACGGACTTCTTGAGCACTTCCCTGGAAAAGATCAGGATAAAATTCTCACCAATTGGGCATCGGTCATGTCTGATGATGGAGTTATGATTACCTTTGTACCGAATCGTTTCTCGCCATGGGAATTAATCCGTCCGTTATATATGCCGGGAATCGAGGAGACGCCGTTTGTTCTTAAAGAATTAGTTGATGTTCACAAGCGAAACGGTTTAACGGTGATCGAAAAAGGCGGGGTGAATACTTTTCCTTTTCGTTATTCGCCGGATCAATGGATAGGTTCTGTTTTTGGAATGTTGTTATATGTCGTTGCGCGAAAATCAAGGAGATGACGGATGGTTAAAATGTCCATGGTGTATGAAGGGGATTTAAGGTGCCGCTTAAAGCATGGCCCGTCGGGAAGTGAAATTCTCACAGATGCGCCGATTGATAATCAAGGAAAAGGGGCGGCGTTTTCTCCGACGGATTTGGTTGCCGCCGCATTAGGTTCATGCATGCTGACTGTCATGGGAATCGCGGCGCGTAAAAGCGATATTAAAATAGATGGAGCCGTAGCGAATGTGGAAAAAGAAATGGTTGCCGACCCAGTTAGGCGCATTGGAAGTATTTCCGTCCGAATTTTGATGCCGCATGGCATTGATAAGTCTAAGCGCGAATTTTTGGAAAAGACCGCCCATACGTGTCCTGTGCATAAAAGTTTGCATCCTGATGTGAAGCTACAGATTGTTGTCCAGTATCCTGATTAGCTGTGATGTTAGGGGAATCTTCTGTTGCCTGCCTATTTTGGGCCCTACCGCTCTATTGATCTTCTTCTAAAAATAAAGATGAATTGGAATGTTGGCGAATAGTCGGTGTGTTAAAATAAGCCCATATTAAATTCGGATAATTTTTAGAACAATATGGAAATCAAAACCATCATTTTATGTGAAAGCGCCACACGGCATCCCGACGGGACGTTTTCATTACTGCGGGGGGGAATTGACAATTGGGTCGCCCAGCAATTTCCCGTTAATATTTTGTTCACATTTGTTGTCACTATTGAACTTTCACTTTCTGAAACTAATGAGCAGCATACTGCAGGCCTGGACATTGTTGATGAGGACGGTAATCGTCTGGTGCCGCAGGCCAAAATCCAATTTTCTGCGGCTAGGGCGCCGAATTTGATCAAGTTTAAGAATAATATTATGGGAGCCATCAATCTTGCTGTGCCTAAACCAGGCAGGCACAGCCTTGATGTCTCGGTGGACGGCACACAATTGGCCTCTTATGAATTTCAAGTTGTCAAATCCGCGGGAGTCCAAGAACAGACATGAAAAGATTTCGACTGGCCGTGTTTTTTGTGTCGTATTTCTTTTGTAGTTTTCCGCATTGCCTTGCCGACGAACAACTGTTTTATCGCTCGCCTACCATGCTGGCTAATACCAAATCCGAAATGCAGACGCCCGGTTTCTGGATTAGTCATCATCCTTCACCTGATGCGGTTATTATGGATGCCCAGGGCATCGATTTATTCAATACGCATATCCGAGATAAATTTAAAAGCGTCAAGGATTTTACAAATCTTGCGGAGAATTTCTCCGGAGATGATCTGACCAAAGAATTGCGCTCGAAATTTGAAGAGATAAAAGCTAAGGGATATTTTCTTTCCAGCAGTCAGCCGGCTTCTGATTTGTTTTTTCAGGATAAGCTCAGCAATCTTAATTTGACATCTGTTCCCAGTGTGATCGAGCCTGAATTTGGTTTTGTATTGCGTTACACCGCGCAACGATTCCTACCGACGGAGGAGGCTCTCTACGAGCAACCGGGCGATTGGGATTTTGATTACCTTCAGAATAATGCGCTTCAATTGGCAGAGCCTGTTGTGATTATTCATAAGAGTTTTGACGGGCACTGGTTTTATACCATGGGCCCAACCAGCGACGGTTGGGTTAAGGCCAAAGATATCGTTGTCTGCACTATTAAAGATATTGAGGAATATTTATCGGCCAACGCGTGGGCCGTGACGGTTGAAGCTAAGGCCGATGTCTTTCTTGACGCACAATTGACACAGTTCGACCAGTATGTCCAAATGGGGGCGCGCTTCCCAAAGGAAAAGAAACAGGATGCTCAGGGAGTTGTAGCAATTAAGATTCCATCGGCACGCAACGACGGGCGGTTTGTATTTAAAACAGCTTATCTTGAAAAAGATGATATAAGCGACGGGTACTTGCCTTATACGGCCAGGACGATTTATAAACAGGCCTTTAAACTGCTGAACCAACCGTACGGTTGGGGCGGGATGTACGGAGAACAGGACTGTTCACGTTTTTTGCAGGAGATTCTCGGGACCGTTGGAATTGTTCTTCCCAGAGATTCTAAAGACCAGGCTAAAGTCGGGATTGCACTAGAGACCTTTGATTCAATAACTCCTGCTTTGGCAGAAACTCAAAAGAAGGAATTTTTCAGGAAGCCTGTGGGAGGCGTTTCGATTTTAACACTTAAAGGCCACATCATGCTTTATTTGGGCGTGCTCGATAATCGGCCTTATGCCATCCACGCGGTTTGGGCCTATCGTGAGCCGATCGGTAATGAGGATCGCGTGCATGTCATTAATCGTGTTGTTGTCAGCGATCTTGACTTGGGTGATGGTTCTAAAAAAGGATCGCTGTTCAAACGTCTGACGGGGATAAGGGTTTTTTCAAAATGATCATTAAGAATTTTAAAGTTTCCCTGTTAAACGCTGAGCTTCTTCAGCCCTTTCGAACGGCATTAGGTGATCATAACGTCTTAGAAAATGTTTTATGTTCGCTGGAGCTTTTTGACGGCACGATCGGTTACGGCGAGGCTGCGGTAGCAACGCACATAACTTCAGAAACGGTTCATGAAACAAAACGTAATTTAGAGCGCGTTGGGCAAAGTCTTATCGGCCGCGATGCGAGCGATTATCTTAATCTTTCGGCAGAATTGCACGATCGCCTGTTGACGAACAAATGCGCGTTGGCCGCAATCGAAACGGCCCTTATAGACGCCTTGACCCGCCAGTGGAAAATGCCTTTATGGAAATTTTTTGGATCAAAACCCCGACGGCTTGCTTCTGACATCACCATTGTGATTGCTGATCTTAAGGAGACAGAAGATTCGGTTAGGAAATTTTATAAACAGGGTTTTCGTGCCTTTAAAGTAAAGATCGGGCGCGACGAGGATTTAGATGTTAAGCGCGTCGGTGCCGTCAAGCGCTTAGCGCCGCGGGCGGCCATTTATCTGGATGCCAACCAAGGCTATGACGCCAAACAGACATTACGTTTTTTAAAACGTATCGACAAGGACGGGATACGGCCGCAACTTATTGAACAGCCCGTGCCCAGGGATGATTGGGATGGACTAATGAAGGTGGCGCGGGAATCTAAGATTCCGGTTTGTGCGGATGAAAGTGTGCGTTCATTAACGGATGCGGTCGCAATCATCAATCAAAAATCGGCACAGGTGATTAATATCAAGATAATGAAGACCGGTATTTTTGAGTCGAGAGAGATAGCCATTCTGGCTAAGGCAAAAGGTGTTGGGCTTATGATTGGGGGGATGATGGAAACTTCTCTGGCCATGACCGCATCCGCCCATATGGCCGCAGGGCTTGGGTGTTTTGATTTTATTGACCTGGATACGCCGTATTTTATTAAAGGTGCCGTTAAGAAGAATCCATGGCTTAACAATTGTGGAATTTATGATTTTACGCGTTCACAGGACGGCATCGGGATTAGGCCGTGACACGAGAAACTTTATGTTAAGCCTATCACCTGATGATTTTAAGATCGATTCAGAACTATCCTGACACACGCACGGCGGGCAGATCAATTTCGTTTTTCCGTCGGGAAGCGGAAGGTATATCCAAGGGAATAGGGATGAGTGTTTTGTCGGCACATTTCGGTTTCAGTTCAAGAATTTCAATATTTTTCTGAATATATGAACGTGCGTTTTTTAATTTTAGCAGGTCTGCTTATAATTCTCGCCGGATTTTCTTTTGTTGCGGATGCTGGGGAGTTAAAGCAGGTTGTCGTTGAGTACGACGGAAAACCAAAAATTGTAACGTATGATTACTATGTTCCTTCATTGGCCAACGAGGAACATTTACCGGTTTTAATTTGTACCGGCGGGCTTCCCATGGATGGCGATCAATATTTGCGGTCCGATACCCATGAGTGTTTCAATGAGCGGTGGAAGAAATTTGCCGATGAAAACCGCATGGTCATTGTCGGTTTGGGATTTCTGTTTGAACCCGAGGATTGGCTGGGGAAGACGAGTTATCAATATGCGCAAGTCTGGTCAGGCAAGGCATTGCTTGCGATCTTGGCGGAATTGTCACGAGAAGTTGCTATTGATGATAATCAGCTGTATTTGTTCGGAATCTCGGCGGGCGCGCAATTTTCTATTCGTTTTGCGCAGATGGAATCACATCGGGTCAAGGCTGTGGCTTCGCATGCGGCCGGTGGATATGACCAACCGCAGAAGTATATTCCAACATCTTTTCTATTAACAGTCGGAAAGTCCGATAATAAAGAGATCAGCCGTCTGGACATGGCCCGGGAGTTTACGCGTCTGTGTAAAGCACGGCGGATTAATATTCGTCTTAAAGTTATTCCTGGAATTGCCCATCGTCAGACAGAACAACAAAACGAAATGTCCCGCGATTTTATTGCGAAGGTTCTCAAAGAAAGCCAGCGCTCATGATTCATAATTCGTGGATTATTGTTGGTGTCCTTTTAAGCATCGAATGTTTGGTGTTGTGGTTTTCTTCTAGGCCTCGGTTTAAGAAATGGTTTGATTTTGTTCCGGCGCTGTTTTGGATTTATTTTCTCCCCATGCTTGCCTCCACATTCGGTTTGATCGACGCCAAAAGCCTTGTTTATAGCAAAATTTCCAATTGGCTTCTTCCTGCGAGTTTGTTTTTGTTGTTGGTCTCCGTTGATATTCGGGCGATTTTCCGATTAGGAAAGCCGGCATTGATTATGTTTTTTGCCGGCAGTGCTGCGTTTGTCCTGGGGGCGCCGATCGTTTTTTTTATCATGAAAGGGTGGATAGGGCCCCAGTTTTGGTCTGGGTTTGGCGCGTTGTGCGGTTCGTGGACGGGTGGAAGTGCAAACATGATCGCCGTTAAAGAAGCCTTAAATACTCCGGACTCAGTTTTTTTGCCGATGGTCGTCGTTGACACCATCGTCCCTTACTTATGGATGGCCATTTTGGTGGTATTTGTCGACAGCCAATCTATGTTTGACCGTTGGAATAATTCTGACCGGCGCATCCTTGATCAATTAAGCCGTAAAGGAAAAGGGAATTCGACATCCGCAAGCGATCCAAAGATTTGGAGTGCCGGAATGACGATCCTGATTATTGCTGTCGCATTAGCGGCAAGCATATTCACACAATTTGTTTCAAAATTTCTGCCGGTGGTTAAAGAGGTCATATCACCGTTTGCATGGACGGTGATTTTGGTTTCTTTGCTCGGCATCGTTTGTTCATTGACGCCCGCACGTAAATTGGAACGATATGGTTCCATGAAGATAGGCTATTGGATACTTTATTTTGTGTTGACGTCGATCGGGGCTAAAGCAAGTTTGACTGATCTTAAATCAACGGCATTCTTGATTTTGGCTGGAGTCATGATGGTCATCATCCATGCCGCGGTCATGATTGGGGTCGCAAGGCTAATACGAGCGCCGATGTTTCTGGTTGCCGCGGCAAGCCAGGCGAATATCGGTGGAGTGGCCTCGGCTTCGATTGTCGCTGAGATCTATCAACCCGGCTTTGCTTCCGTCGGATTGCTTCTGGCAATTTTAGGGAATATCGTTGGAACGTATCTGGGCATACTATGTGGGCAACTTTGTCGGTTATTGATTTGAGTTTCCTCTATGTTTGAGAGGGAAACCTGTAACAGGCTGCACAGTTTTTCTATGTTTATATTAAATTCTATGTTGATATTCAAGAAGTCACGATCAATTACCCCGTCATATTTGTCCGCATCGTAATCAACCACGACCTTTTCCACGACCGTTAATATCAGTTGCCGCTTTTGTTCAAACGAATACGAATACAAGCCTTTCCTAAGCCCTTCAGTTACAGCCCGCACCGTATACAAGAACCGTTCTAACTTCTGCTCTCCGTTGATACAGTCTTGAAGTAACAAGATTTCATTATTGACCTTAGCAATATCCTTATCTTTTTTGTCCAGTTCTTCTTCAATCTCGGCCCGAGGAAAACGTCCGGAACCAACCCATCCAAGCAGGTCTTTTTTGCCTTGCTCAAACCATTTAAGTTCAGACCGTAATTCAGATATTTTCTTTTTTAGGCTTGGAATATCGCTTCGGTTTTCCTTAGACAATAATGCCTCTTTGAGTTTGTCATCGGAAAGTAATGTAATTGACACTCTGTTCCAGACTATTTCATCCATGCTTTTGATATCAACGGGAGGGAGGGTGCATTCTTTAAGGTAGGGTTTATAGACCCCCGTGATATTTCGGCAACCACAGCTATATTTACTGTAATGATAGTCGGGTTTGTTCGGTCTTGGTCTGGTTGTATCAACAACCCATAACCTAGAGCCGCATATTCCACAACGTAGTAAACGTCTAAGTAAACATTCTTTATTGTTTTTAATTTGTCCGCCCCTACTACGTTTAGTCATTTCCTCTTGGATGTAATTCCATTCTTCTTCGGATATCAGGGCTGGGATGACCTGTTGACCGTCAATAATTTTACCTTTATAAAAAGGGTTTCTTAGGATTTGCCTGATAACTTCACCAGTCCAGAATGAACCCTTAGCCTTGAACCAGTTACTTTTAGAATTTTTAAACCTGCCACTGGTCGGTATTTTTTCAGCATTAAAGGCTATTGCGATAGCATCAGTGCTTTTGCCTTGTTTGAACATAGTAACAATGCGCTGATAGATTTGAACAGCCTTGACTTCATTCACAACATATTTGGAACGTGTTTTTCCTTCGATTGGAACTTTGTCAATCTTATAACCCGGTGCTACTGGCCCACCAGTATAAAAACCAAGTTCTCGCCATTCCCGACGACCATTAGCACCCTTTTCAAACCAAACCTTAGAGCTTCTTTGCTCGTCTGCCATTGACTTAACTAAGTCGGTAAAATCAACAGTGTTGTCTAAATCAAAGACACGAACATCAACGATCACATATTGCACGCCCTTGGCTTGAAGTTCATTGATAAAGTGAAACGAAGGCTTAAAATATCGTGAAAATCTCGATGTGTCCGCAAAGGCAGGGATGTCATCTTTTTGAAGGTAGGACAGAATGTCCAACAGGTCTTTTCTAGCCCCAAATTCAGTATCGTATGTTGATTGAACGTATTCTTTGATCACGATTTCATAATCTTTAAATCGCAAATCAGAAGCTATGAACTTGTTGAGTTTCTTTTTTTGCTGGATGGGGCCTGTTCCCGATGTTTGCCCCTTATCGGATTCTCTGATACTTAAAACTATCTTTGCCATTTTGCTCTCCTTGAATTGCAGAACAAAACCAGTAACACGTCCTGCTCTGGGATGATACTGGTTTGCTCATTGGTTTTATTTTTCCTCATCTACTGTTGACCTCACAACGATTTTGTCGTCGGTGGATATAAGATATAGGTTTATTACTTTGAGACGCTAAATCATACGGTACAACCGTAGACTTGCGTTATGCCTCTTGTAATTCGCTGATTTGTTTCTTTGATTTTCTGAATGGCTTTAGATACTGCTCCATTCGCAGGCTGAAATCAGTTTTTAAAAGCTTATCGTTATCGTATTTGGAGTAACCGAACAAAGTTTTTTCAGCCTCGTAACCTTCATAAGTTTTTTTCGAAAGTGTTTTTCCTTTCTGTAATGCAAGAAAAGGGAAGGCATTAAACCATTTAAGGGCTAATTCAGCCCTTTGAACGGTATAGGAAGATTTATTCTTCAAGGAATCCCTTTTCACAGACCAATAAAGACCTATGACATCCTTTACTCTTTCTAACTGTGCCTTTTCATCCTCGAGGATTTTAACTTCCCGAAGCTGTGCATCAATGTCCGCTATACGTTTGTGAAGCTTATCCACATCAATAATTTCCCAGAACATTCTACTCTCCTTGTTATTGCTGCATTTCCCGACGAGTTATTGCTATTACAGTTTTATGATAATTTTTTTCATCCTCGCTATAGTAGCGTTGAACCATAGGAAGCTCTTCGTCGCTCATCTTAGCCACGTCTTGTTCAATCAGAAGGGCGTACTCCGCAATTTCTTGTTTTTCTTTGTCCGCTTTAGCCTTACGCATAGCTTGGGCAGATTTAACTTCGGAGTTGGCAATAGCCTCTTGAGCCTCTATAAAATACTTTTTGTCGTTTGTGTTATTCATTGTTTCCTTTCTTAAGAGTTCTCTCTACAAATTTTGAAGGTCGCTTGATCAAAATTTAGCCCGTATTCTTTCATCGTGAATCGGTGTATTTCGTTATAATTTTCCTGAAACTTACGATTGTATTTCTGTTCTGGAACGGTGAACGCATCTTTGCTATTTAATGGCTCTTTCTTTTCTTCCGAAACTGGAATCATCTTTGATCCAACACCACCAATCAAGAATGACATCTTCGTACCCGTACAATAACTTTTATATGGCTGTCCGTCGTCATACAATGCAAGCACATCCGACAAACCATCTACCGCTGGAACATCCGCACCTAGCAGGGCTACGGCTCTCAACACGTGGTTATATAGATTGCCATTAACGTCCTCATAGCTTGGATAGATTTCCGCAGAAACTTTCTTATACGCACCATTTTTAATTAGGTCATAAATCTTTTGAGGAACATCCTTAGCTGAAGCTACAATTTTATCCCCAACTCGTTTCACGGAAGTTACCCAACCCGCCGATGGAAGACCGTCTTTTTGGAGAAACTTCTGGTTCTCGGTATGACCCAACTTTAAGGGAACAGATTTCTCGTTCCGTAACTTATCAAAATTTAAAACTATTTTATCCAAATCCGAACCCGTATAAGTATCACCGTTCCAAGTGCCAATTCTGAAAATCTCGATATCGTTAAGTTCTGCAAATGAGCTAGCAGATTGCTGCTCATACTTTTTCCAGTTCTTGCCAAAGGCGTGGTGCATAAATTCTTCGTGTGATTCATTCCGAGGGTCTTTAAAGTTATTGTTCATTGATTTTCCTTTCATTGATTGCCTTTCTGGAAACATTAAGGACGTTGGCAAGTGCTTCCCCGATCAACACTCACCGTCCGACTGGCTACGCGGGAAATTATCAGTTACCGCTTCGGGGAGTCGTAAGGTTTTGTCACGTCCTGTAATTAAGCCGGTCAAGAGATTGATTGGCTGAGACACCATCAATTTTAGCCGACCCTCTGCCGACCGGAGATTAACTCCTGACCGACCTGAAATGATTATAAAAAATTTGTGAACGCTTCGGACGAGGTGTACAAAGTTGACTGAAAATGCCTCTGCAAGTGCCAAATACAATGCCTTGGGACGGACAACATAAAAGGTGTTCACCAATTTTAAACGGGGGGTGGGGTCTAACTTACAGTTCGAGCTTGCCTTACTTGCCGTTAAGGTATCGGCACCCAACAACAAACACCACGCTCTATTACTGAAGCCATTAAAACTATGGACTGTTCCGTTATAGAGGGAATTACGTATGTGACTGGGGATTACTGGTATTGACATTGAACGTACAGAGGCGCTGTTGATGTAGGGGATAAGGCATACGTTATGATCGATTACTTTACTTAGCTGTGCCTTAATCATTGACCAAATTGGAGAACTATCATTTGGTGTCATTAGCTTTAGCCCAATTTATTTTCTTTTGAAGCTGTTTTAGGTTGACTTTGTTGCCAAGCAAATTGAACAAGGCGTTAACTTTCTCCATACGCTTGCGTTCCTCTCGTCGGAAGTATCCATCTTTCTTGCGGGGCTTCTTATCAACCGCTCCTGGTTGTTTGCCAACAGGAAGACCTAAAGCGCGTCTACGTTTGATGGACAATAACATTCTTTCGGACGTGAGGGATGCCCCAAACTCGGCATATGCCGCATTCGTCTGGAACTGTAACCGTCCTGAGGCTGTGGTCGTGTCAAAGTTATCCGTGATACTGATGAACTCAACGCCACTAGTCCTGAATGTTTCTATTAACTTGATTAGATGAGGTAAGCTACGACCAAGCCGGTCTAGTTTCCAGATAATGACCTTTTTAATAATGCCTTTTTTAATATCTTCGAGCATTTGATTAAGATAAACCCTGTTGTCGCACAAGCCACTCACTCGGTCCTCATAGATCTTGCACTGCGTAGGCGGTATCCCGACCCGAATACAATACTCAGCAATAGCAATGCCCTGACTTTCTGGGTGTTGGTCAACCGTACTGCATCGCTGATAAATTGCCACCATGTTCTGTTCCTGTATATCTCTCATGCCTCTCCGCCTTTCTGTTTACGTACCTTTTTCTCAGTTGAGAATAAAGTAGTGTTCAAGGCGGGATTTGTAAAGGTCAATCCTCGACGAGAACGGGAGCTAAAATCAAACAGCGGCTTAGAACTGCCAACGAGTTTTCGTCGCATAACGGAGGCCTTAGAGGTACTTTGTTTTACCACTGGCGTTATAAGAGGAGCGAGCCAAACAAAACGAGGTATAGAAACATTTACAAACACTCTCTCATTGGTGCTTATATTTACTAATTGATATGACTGAATAGACATTCTTGATTTGGATTTCTTTATCCTTTGCTTAGCTAGCATTTTTACTATCCTCAACAAACTGCCTGTTACCAAGACCAATACAATCAAGATGCACGACACGCCTAATCTTTTTATTACCAGATAACACGATCGCTTCGGAGATTGAGAATGGCTTACCGCAACCGTTGCACCATTGGTCAGCATATTGCGCTACATCGTCCTCAGTTAATATCAGCACTCGCTGAGGAGAGAGTTTCATAGCGACGAATCGTCCTGTTCATTCAATACAGCCAATCCCCGTCGGAATATACGAAGGAAATCATTATCAAGTTTATTGTTACATTCAGTTTCAAGATTGCTCATCGTCAAAGTCAAATCCGTGAAAATTTCCCACAACTGTCTGTTCCTCACCGATTGTTTAGTTTTAAACATTTCTCTTCTCCATTGCCGATATTATTAGTTAGGAAATAAAGCCTCTTCGTCCCCTCATCGTAGCCCGCTACGTATTCCGCCTCTAACATCTCCAATACCTTTAACCTTTTCCCTTGCTCAGTATTCTTGTCCTGGGGGCTTCCTCTCGGTAACAATCTGAAGCCCTAACCGCCCAGCTTTTCTTTTCCCTGCTCACTAGGAATAATATACCGCCTTAAGCAAAAATGACCGTTTTGACACCATTGTGTAAAAATATATTTACCCGTCTCGGAATTTGGAATTTATTTTATAAAAATCATAATCCTCGACGGTTTTATTGATCTTTAAGGCTAGGTAGCTGTTCGCACCTTTTAAGGGAACATAGGGAACAACCTTTGAAAATTTGCCAAAGTACCTCTGGGTTAGTTCCTCAAGTTCCGACGTTAAGGCAGGGTTTATGCCTTGAAGCAGGGCGTGGAGATGAACACCACGTCGATTTTGGTCTTTTTCAAAGAACACCCAACAAAACATATACCTGTCGTAAAACTTAGTCTTGCCCGGAACATTTAGGTACTTAAAGAAGTGCTTAAACGATTTCTTTGCCGTTGGTAGAGGCGTGGGAGTTCGGAAGGTGGCAGAGAACCAGATACTCCAATCGTTACCGAGGAACTCCACCCATGCTTTAGTTAATTTGAGGTTTTCCATTAACTCACCAACGATCTCTTTTTACGAGCTTCATTCTGAAGGCGATAACGGTTACGTCTTATATCTGCCAACAATCTTTCATAAGCAATATCTCTGCCTTGGAATTTATGCGTATTGGTACTTTTCTTTATTTTTTTATAAGTCAGCACAGTAGCGATTTCTTCGTCTTTGATATTTTTCTTTTGATTTGCCACAGTATCACCTCGTTTTTAGTTATCCGTTTTTCGGAACGTATGCCATTCACACGCTCTTTTTCAAAAAAGAACCTTTAAACCAATCAGTTACAACTGGTTTTAAGAACCTTGCTAGCGTAGGGAAGAAGCCCCGTAGCAGGGTGGAGTTAATTACCTAAAAAACAAAACCCCCGCCTCACCATCAAGTAACTGGTGAAACGAGGGTTTTCGAAACATTGCTGGCTCGCAACAGCCTAAAGTCTATAGTTTTAACTTACAACGGTCACAGAAATACACATACTCATCATCTAGACCTGCTTGAAGGATCACATCATCCTCGGTGATTGCCAAATCTTTCAGCTCTGTTAAACAACCCGGACAAACAATATCTTCACCAATACCATAACCAACAATATCATTAATTTTAAGCGAACTCATTGTGCTGCCCCTTTCGGAAAATAAAAAATCCCCAATCGTTTTGATTAGGGATTCTCCATCTCGCCGTCGAGACGCTGGCCCAAGCGACAGATTCCTATCGCATAGCTTTTTAGATTACAGAATTAATATAACAAATAGAATGGCACTCGCAAGTATTATTTTTAAGAGGGTTAGTCATCGGAGCTGGAGTTTTTCTGTTTAAGCTTATATTTGCCTTAAGCGGTGCTTGCTAGATCAGATTCCAAGAACGTAACAAAATCAAAGAGGAGGGCTCTTTGATTTAAATACTGTGGGCGGATACTTTCAAAATTTGTTTGTTGATAGTGCATTTTTCCAATTCGAGAATTAGCTTGGAATAGCTCTAAATATAACTTATTGATTTTATCTGCCAAAGCATTGTCCAATAACGCTATGTCTTCCTTGAATATCGAATAAGACTGAAGGTCAAAAAGCTGTTGTTCTAAGGTGTGTCGCTCCTGTTCAGCTTTCGATACTAAGAGAATGTTGTATTTTGTTTCGGAAAGGAAAGCCTTTTTTATAAAAAGGGCTCTTTTAAGGTCGTCTTGCTTTTCTTTTATCTTTATGCGTTTATCTTCGTCTTTGAAGAAAGCGTTTTGTAAACGATAAGAAATAATTCCTGATATGAGGGCAGATAAGACTCCCGCTCCTACTAATGTCGTGGCTATGCTAATCCATTCTGTCATTTCACAGCGCTCCAAATAAGAGATACTTTGATATCCATCTATTTTTTTCTAAAACAGAATTTTAAGAGGGTTGGCTTTTTGTTAGATTTCTTATCGTAAATCTATTATTTGACTAGATGAGCTCGTCTGGCAATTTACTTCGCCATTTGATGTCCGACGGCAGTTCGTATTATAAGAATTTCCTGACGTAACAGCGGATTTTTGTTGTTCCAACCTTAATCGTTGTCGCTCAATATCTAACATGCCTTCCATATATTTTTCTGTTGGTGTGTTATTCTGGGCTCTTTGCATATTCTCAATGTAATTATCCAGTCGGGACTTTCTGCCTTCTTGGTTGTTGTTACTGTTGCGCGTCACTGCAGCTTTGTATATTTCAAATTTTCTCTGTTTCTCCATTTGTGCTTCTTGAAAAAGTGATGGATCAGCCCTGCTTAGCATTTGAATATCATGCTGATGACCTAATTGCCAATCATCATTTTTTCGAAACAATGAGGCGAGCTTTAGTTTTCTATCCACAAAATATAATAGATATAAATTGCCATTTTCTAACCATGAATTATAGATATGCCGTACACATGTTGGGGAAATAAAATCAACCCGTAATCGTGACCACTCCAAAGTCTCAAGTTTTTCTATGGTTTCTTGGTCTAAATTGCCATTGTAATATACAGCTCTCGTCGGTGTATCTGACATTTCTAAAGGAAATATTATTTGATTATAAAATTCAGTGACATCTTTGTTTGTCAGTGCCTCCATCAACCTTGCTTCTTCTGGATCTTCTGATTCAGTAGGGGATTTTAGAGTGTTGCCGGTGTTTGATTCGATTTTTTTATTTGATGGTTTTGGGGTGTTTAAATTAACTGAAGTATTAAGGAGTTGCGGGAAGATTTTCGGAATAAATATTAAGGATAGAATTGCTGCGATAAGTCCTATTGTGAGCAGTCTATTTTTTGTCATTTTTATTTCCTATTTCGATTTTTATAAGTAGTTTATATTTTTGTCTTAAGCCATTTCCTATAGTCGAATATGGCTTGCGCAGAGATGGTTTGAATCTCCTCTGTTGGGATGAAAATCGGTCTGCCAACCGTATCTTTACAGCGATCACAATATCGATATTCCCTTTCTTGGGGGTAGCCTATTGTTTTGGCCTTTAAATCAAGTAGGTGTTCTTTGCATTGATAGTGTAATTTAATTTCTTTCTGGTCTTTTAAAGCCACGGCTGGATAGCTGGTATAGGCTAACACCTTAACATTGCCATAATCTTTTTCCCAATTCGGATTAAAGGATTTCTTTTTTTGTGAATCGTTGCTGGAGGGGTGAGGCTGGCCAGATTTTTTAAAGAATAATATCAAAATCAACAAAACAGGCAAAGCAAGGTGCCAGAATTTAACTGGTTCAATGGTAATATTTAAGAAATTCCAAATAGGCAGAATTAAAATGTTCATTAAAAACGTTTTATGCCCCAATAATGCCGCACCCATTTCATAAAGAGTAAAGGCGCTGACTGCGTAAGCCCAATATTTCTTGATCAGTGTCTTTGCTTGTTCTAAATGATTTGCCATATTCTCTTTAATAATAAGTATTTATAAGACAAATTGCCTACCACCAATTTCCTTAATATACTACAGGGAAACGGTTTCAACAATCTCGAATCTTAACCCAACAAAACCGTAGTTTGGTAGGGAAAGGTCTGTTGGAACGTATTTGGGAATTTTAGCAGGGCAGTTGTGTCGGTTGGTTATGTGATGAATGATCGTTGATGGTAGATGGTTGATTGTTAATGGTAACCATCAACGATCTACTATTCACCATCTACCAGTTCTTCGAAAACTTCTTTAGGCCGAAGAACATCGACGAGCAAACCTTTGGTCTTTAAAGTTAATCGCGACCAATGCTCGATGGGTAATTGTATCTGGGCTAATGCGCCGGTCGGCAGGTGTTCTTTTCTATCGGTGAGATGTTCAAGCAGAAGTTCTAGTCCCGGATTATGGCCGACGATCATAATGGTTGCACTTTCTGTTTTCTCTCTTGAAAGAGTTTCAACATAGTTACTAGGATTTCCGGGATAGAACTCGGCAATCGTTTGAATTTTTTTGGAATATCCTGCGGATTGGGCAATAAGTTTTGCCGTATGGATGGCGCGCATGGCAGGAGATGAAAGAATAACATCGGGTAAGAGTTTCTTGTGCAGAATTAGCTGTCCCATGAGCGGGGCAGTTTTAAGACCGCGGGCATTCAGCGGGCGGTCACGATCATTTAGCAGCGGGTTATCCCAACTGGATTTTGCATGGCGTAAAATAAGCAGAGTTTTCATGGTTTCCTTTTGGAAATAAATAATAATAGCATAGTAGTAGATGAAAAATGCATTGGAAAGATGGGTGTTGGAGCGGCAGTTGATGGGTGATGGCAGATAGTGGATGGTAACCATCACCCATCAACTATCACCGACTATTTTGCGTAAGATATATTTAGGGAGATAATGTGAGAACATTTGTCGTCGGTGATATTCATGGCGCTCATAAAGCTTTGCTGCAATGTTTTGAACGCTCCGGTTTCGATCGCGAGAATGATCGCCTGATTGCCTTGGGTGATGTTTGTGATGGTTGGCCTCAAGTGAAAGAGTGTATCGACGAGCTTTTGAAGATTAAAAACTTGGTTTATATTTTAGGAAATCATGATGCCTGGACGCTCAATTGGGCAAAGACAGGTGTGGTGACTGATCTTTGGTTTGCTCAAGGCGGTAACAACACCATCCTGTCTTATGAAAAGAATCCTATGCCGCAAGCACATGTTGATTTATTGGCTAATGCTCCTCGGTATTGGCAGGAAAGTGACAGATTTTTTGTTCATGCCGGTTTCGATCAAGCCAAACCGATTGCCCAGCAGGATCCGGAATTGTTAATCTGGGACCGTAAATTAATCGTTGAGGCATTTCAAAAAAATAACTCTGATCCGTCTCATTCTTTTGGAGGTTTCAGGGAAGTTTTTTTAGGGCACACGCCGACGCTTATATTTCACGTCGACAGGCCGCTTCATTTATGCAACGTCTGGGCCCTGGACACGGGCGCCGGTTGGAGTGGAAAACTTACAATGATGAATATAGAATCAAAAGAATTTTGGCAGTCTGATTTGTGTCAGGGGTTGTATCCCGATGTCCAAGGGCGAACGCCGTATAAGAAAAAGTGAACTTAACGTGTCATGTCTGAAGTCGAAATGTAAAAAATTAATGCGGCTAAAACGATTTATAGATACAATAAGGAAATTATGAAAAAAGAATCAAAGAAAATTCTGGTTGTCGACGATAACCCAGGAATGCTCAAAGTCCTTGATAAATGGTTGAAGGTCGCGGGCTATACGGTGGTTGAAGCATGGGACGGGCGTATGGGGCTTGAGATGACCAAAAGGGAAAGACCGGATCTTATTCTGCTTGATATCTTGATGCCGGCCATGGATGGGAAAGAATTTGTCCGGGCCTTGCAAAAGGAAAAGGATATTAAGGATATTCCGGTCATTTTTATCACGGTATGTATTGACCTTGAAAATGATAAAGGGCATGAAACAATCGAGGTGGATGGAATCCATTACCCCGGATTTGCAAAACCACTACATAACGCGCGGCTTTTGAGCCTTATTAGAAAAACATTGAACCGCCGGGCGAATCAATCCGGCAGTGCGTCATCATCGGAAGATTCTTTTGATCAATGATGCGTGAATTATTAGGATTCTACTTTTGTTTCTTTCTTTTCGTTTTTCCTTCCTTAGGTGTTGCTTCCAACGATCCTGATGTGATCGCTCAAATATTTGAGAAAAAATCCGACGCTGTTGTGCTTATCGCCGTGGGTTCGCCCCAAGGCGACAGGCTGGGCAGTGGGTTTTTTATAAGTCGTGATGGTAAGGTTGTCACAAATTATCATTTGATCAATGGCGCGCATAAAATCGCGGTTAAATTAAAAAACGGTTCGGCTTTTATTCCGATAAAGACTATCAATTTAGATCCTGCCAAAGATATCGCCGTCATCCAGATTAACGCGTCAAGTCCAACATATTTTGTGATGGGGGATAGCAACGCGGTTATTGTTGGTCAGAGAGTTCTAACGATAGGCAACCCGCGAGGGTTAGAGAACACTGTTTCTGACGGATTGATTAGCTCCATCCGCCTTGATAATTTTGGCATGAAGATTTTTCAAATCAGCGTGCCTTTGTCCAATGGTTCCAGCGGTGGCCCATTGATTGATTTCAAAGGAGAAGTTATGGGGATTACGACCGCAAGTATGTCTGGTGGAGAAAACTTAAACTTTGCTGTCCCTATCAATTATGTTCGTATCCTTTTAAAAAAGCCGTTTGACGCCAGCCGGATGCAGCTTGAACCATGGCAAATCGAACAGCATCGATCAGAGGGCTTTTCAAATCATCCTAGTGAAACAACTCATGATTATGTGATCCAAAAAGGCGACTCGCTCTACAGCATTGCCAAAAGATTCCGGACATCTGTGAAGGCGCTCATTCGAATCAATCATTTAAAAGATACCAAAATCATCATCGGCCAGCGGTTAATCTTGCCTTAATATTTTTGTCGATTTTTTAGAAATGATTTTGTAATTCAGGATAAGCCCGGCACTAGTCTTCCCAACTCAGACAACGACTGCACTTCGTTCCGTCGTAAACTCGTTGGGGAGATTAGTGCCGGGCTTATTTTTGAAATAGGACGTGTTATTTAAGATGTGCTAATGATTAGAGAAGGCGTATTTAAATGAGATCAATTGGTTTTATTTCCATTCAACATGAATGATCTTCCCCGATGGGGTGGCTTCCAGGAATATTTTATTGCCCGCAACCCGGGTTGGAATTTTTTGCTTACTCGCCTGATCAAAAGCGATCGCTTGGATAGGATGGTGAGCGCCGGCATTTATGATAACCGTTAACGGATCAGAATAAATTGTTGGATCAAGATTGTTATCAAGTGAGAATTCCACCTCATTGGCAGTGGTTTTAATAATATTAATTTTGGTTTCTTTGCGTTCCTTAAGATATTTATAGACGTCAATAAATCTGCCTACCCAAATTTTATTTATATTTTGTTTAAGATAAACCAGTTGGTCGTTGAGCAGCTCCGGGGAAATGGCCTTAAAAGTTTTTTTAAGCGAAGGATCATAAAGCCCATGACATTGCGGTATGAGCCACAGGTTTCGGGAGATTGCGATGTCAATCAGCAGTCGTGCCGTTGGTATTGAAAAACGTTTACCTCCATAAACAGGTATGCATAAGCGGTTATAGGTTTGATATAAAGTGGCGTGATCACGAGCTGCCAAATGGTTTTGTTCGACATGTCTAACAATTTCAGGCGTTGCTTTATCTTCTGGAAAGATAAAAGACGAGGGCGGCTCTCCAATTTTTTCTTGAATGGTTTTGAAACTATCCATGACCTCGGTTTGAAGATCTTGAGGGGATAGCCCCGGCAGGGGTTTATGGTTGGTTCCATGATTTGCGATTTCATGACCGTTGGCCTTGGCCTTCCGCCAGGCATCCCAATTTCCGCGGTAAATGTTTCCGTTGCCTTCTGAGGTTACGCCTGAATTAATGGCAATGGTTGTATGAAACCCGAATTTCTCGAACATGGGAAGGATGACGGTGTCTGCTGAAGGTTCGCCGTCGTCGAAGATAAAACTTACAGCGCATTTTTTATTGTCTTTGAACTGTGCAATGGAAACGAGAGGCGCTTCTGGTTCTTTCACAGCGGGATAAGCTTCCTGCAGGAAATGATTAAGATTGGTGATGATTTGATTACTGTCGGAGAGATTCCTTCCGGATTTTTCCAGCCAGGTGTAGGCCAAGTCCTCTTGTCCCATGGAAATCAAAGTTTTCAAAAGCAGGATATAGGACATCGGATCGTAGGGTTCAATACTAATAGCAGTTATAAAACTATGAATGGCGGTGTTAACGTCTTTCTTTTGCAGAGCGGTGATGCCTTTTTGGACTTCGAGAATGACCAGTTTGTTTAATTTTTGTAGAGCAGGCTTGATCGCAAGCGCCCTTGGGTCGGGTGATTCTTTAGTAGAGGGGTTGTAGTCGTAGTCAGAGAAAACAATGGCGGGAAACAAACAAAGAGTCAAAATAAACGATATTATGAACTTGATTTTAAATTGGAAAAACATTTGTTCCTTAATCCACTAAATTTACAAATCATCATATCAACGTAGTTATTTTATGCAAGTGTTAACGATATTCGCTGGCTTTCTGAGTATTAGTGAAGAAGGTCATTAATATCCTGTTGCGTGTCGTATAAATCTCGGTATAATAAAAATAATTATAGTTATCGAAAGGAATTTTATATGAGAAAAATGTTGCTTGTTTGTTTTGTGGCCGTTTCACTATTGAGTGTGTATGGCTGTGCGGCAGTTTTGATCGGTGCCGGTGTGGCTGGAGGTGTGGCAATAAGTGAAGACACAGCTAAATTTGAGGTCGATACCAGTTATAATCATGCCTGGAGTGTTACTTACGATACGATTAAGAAAATGGGGGCCATTAATACGCAAGATAAGGACTCTGGCAAGATTGAGGCCAATATTCAGAATACAAGGGTTGACGCTAAGGTGATTCCTCTCACGCCGCAAACAGTCCGGATTGAAATTAAGGCGAGAAAGAACCTCTTGCCCAACATGGATTTAGCGATGACCATTATTAACAAAATCAATAGTAAATTCTAGTTATCACGCCTCACCTTTGGGGATGGGGAATGTTTCATAATCTCCTCCTGAGATAGGAGGAGATTTTTTGACTTTTAAAATATGCTTGCGGGGACAAATGAGTGTCTATATAATGAATTTTCATTTGGCTGGTTGGTACCAAGGAGGAAGAGATGGGCGCAATACATTTGACTGAAAAGAATTTTGAACAGGAGGTTTTGAAATCTAGCCTGCCTGTTTTAGTGGATTTTTGGGCTCCATGGTGCGGACCTTGCCGCGCGATTGCCCCCATCATCGAAGAGTTATCAACTGAACTGCAGGGAAAAATGAAAGTTGCCAAGGTTGACGTGGATGAGGCTCAAGATTTGGCTGCCAAGTATGAGGTTAGTTCTATTCCAACTTTGCTTATTCTTAAAAATGGCAAAGTTGTCGAAGAGATGTTAGGGGCCATGCCCAAGGCGCAACTTTTGGCTAAAATTCAGCCGCATTTATGAAGAAGTGGTAAGTGGTATAGCTGACTTCTAGCTTATCGGTGATAAGTGGTAAGTTGGCTTTAAAATGTTGACGTACCACTTGCCGCAGATAATCGATAAAGACGCTATACCACATACCACTGGAGTTTTTATTATGCTACTTGAAATGTGCAAAGCCAAAATATCCAACGCCTGCGTGAGTGCATGTGAATTGCATTACGAAGGAAGTATTACGATCGATGCAAAAATTCTCAAGGCCTCTGGAATTTTGCCGTTTGAAAAAGTTCAGGTTGTCAATCTCAACAACGGAAACCGTTTTGAGACGTATGTCATCCTCGGTAAGCCCGGTTCGGGCGAGATTTGTTTAAACGGCCCGGCCGCACGTCTTGGGTATGTGGGGGATCTTATCCACATCATCAGCTACGCCTTTATGGAACCTCAAGAAGCAAAGGGCTTCAAGGCGAAAGTTATCAAACTCGATGGACACAATTCTATTAAAAATTAGGACTTACGGCGATCCCTGCCTGCGTAAGAAATCGAAAGCAGTTAAGGATGTCGGCCCTAGTGAACGTTTTTTGATCAATGCCATGGTCGATACTATGCGTTCGCATCAAGGGATCGGCCTTGCGGCGCCCCAGATCGGCCTCAACGAACAGATTTTTGTCGTCGATGTGGGTGACGGCCCTTTTGTTGTAATCAATCCTCAGATTACCAAAAAGACCGGGGCGGATTTTATGGAAGAAGGGTGCTTGAGCATTCCTGAAGTCCTTATTAAAGTTAAGCGCGCAGAGGCCATCACGGTGGTTTATACCAATGAAAATAATCGCCGTGTTGAGCGTAAATGCAGCGGGCTTATGGCCAAAGTAATTCAGCATGAAACCGACCATTTGAACGGCAAATTAATCGTTGATTACGCCAGCCTTGCCGAGAAGATTAAATTTAAAAAGAAACTTTCAGAGTTGCAGAAAAGCAATAAAGGCTCTGAATCATGACAACGCTTCCGCTTCAAGAAGAGCGTTTTGATTCGGGGTTGACGCGTTTGCCTGCGTGGTTCCGTCAGGAAATTCCCGACGCCAACAAGATTGAGTCGATGAAGGAAATGTTCCGCGGCTCCCGTCTTCATACGGTGTGTGAAAGCGCGCATTGCCCTAACATGGGCAAGTGCTGGGGGCAGGGAGTTGCCACGTTTATGATTTTGGGTGAAGTCTGCACGCGTGCCTGCCGGTTTTGCGCCGTTAAATCCGGTCTTCCGCAGTTGGTTGATCATCAAGAACCTCATAATGTTGCCAGGGCCGTTCAAGAATTAAAATTGCGGTATGTTGTCATCACATCCGTCGCTCGTGATGATCTTAAGGATGAAGGAGCTGGGCATTTTGTTGAAACTATTGCTGAGATCCGCCGTTTGACACCGCATGTCAAGATCGAGGTGTTGATTCCTGATTTCTCGGCGAAGCATGATTCCCTTAAAGCATTGACCGATGCCGCGCCTGAGGTTGTCAGTCATAATATCGAAACTGTGCGCAGGTTGTCGCGTCAGATCCGCCCGCAGGCCCAGCATGATCGATCGCTTGATGTTTTACGCATGATGCAGAAGCTTAATAAAAATATTTTTATCAAGTCCAGTTTTATGGCTGGCATCGGAGAAACCGATGAGGAAATCACACAGCTGATGCAGGAGCTTCTGGATGCTGGTTGTCAGATATTAACGATCGGCCAGTACTTAGCACCGACGCAGTTAAAGCGCCATGTGCCTGTCCAAAGGTTTGTGACGCCGGCGCAATTTGAAGAGTATCGAACATTAGGAATGAAGATGGGATTTAAATATGTGATGAGCGCGCCGTTGGTGCGCAGTTCCTACATTGCCGAAGAAGGTTACAGAGGATGCATGGAGGCATTGTCGTTATCGGGAAGCAAAGCATGACGCATAAAAAGTCGGAAACAAAAAAAAGTCCTCTATCATTTATTCTGAAAATAGCGCTTAGTTTCGGATTATTGGCGTGGATTTTCAGTAAGATCGATATGGCTCATACCTGGTCGGTGATCCAAAACGCTGATCTGGGTTATCTGTCCTGGGCTTTCTTTGTTTTCTTTCTTATTAATATTGTGATCTTGTTGCGCTGGAACATTTTGATTGCGGCTTTGCGGCTTGACGCTCCGCTTTGGGATGTCAGCAAATGGTTTTTTATCGGTATTTTTTGTAATCTTTTTCTTCCGAGTTCTGTCGGAGGCGATGTTGTTAAAATCCTCGGACTTTCCAAAGTTGTCCAACAGAAGCCAAAGGTGTTTGCATCGGTTGTTCTTGACCGGCTTTCAGGTTTCGCCGGCATTGTGATTGTGTCCGCGATTATGTTTGTCGTCGGATATGAACATATCCCCGACCGTTCGGTAGGCTGGTCGATCATTTTTATGACATTGGTTTCTTTGGCAATAGCTACGGTTCTTTTTAGTCATAGAATTTATTCTTTTTGTTGTAAATTATTTAATCGATGGCCTTCCGTCAAGGAAAGCTTGATGAATGTGCATTATGATATTGCGCTTATGAAAGGAAAGGTTGGCGAAGGTTTATTGAGTATTCTTCTGTCTTGTTTAGCGCAATTGTTACTGGCTTATGTTTATTTTATTGTGGCCAAAGCTTTGAATCAGAATGTGGATTTTTTATATTTTTTGATTTTCTCCCCTTTGATTTGTGTGGCAACCGCGCTTCCTTCCATCGGAGGTTTGGGTGTCCGTGAAATGGGATGGGCTTATTTGTTGGGTAAGGTTGGCGTTGTGCAGGGAGTGGCGGTTAGTATCAGCCTGATCAATTTTCTCTTTATGGTCATTGTCGGGTTGATCGGAGGGGCGATGTATGTCGTTACATTTTTTGATCGACGGATACAATTTGATCAAGCGAAATCCGGCGTTCGCCGGCAAAAAACTTGAGGACGGGCGCCAGGCCCTGATTTCGTTCATTGAACACAACCGCCCACAAGGAAGCCGGCAGAATTCAGTGACTATTGTTTTCGACGGGAAACCCGGGATGTATGGGCTTCCTTATGCCCAAGAAATCAGTATTGTTTTTACGGAATACGAAAGCGCGGATGATTTAATTAAATACCGCGTTGAAACATCCAAGAATAAAAAAGAAATTGTTGTTGTGACCGATGATAAACAGCTGATGCTTTATGTGCGCTCTTTGGGTTCCGGTGTCATGTCCGTCGGAGAGTTTTATAAAAGAACATCTTCCGCGAAACAGCCTGCCCCAAAAGGAGGCAAGCCGCAGCAAAAGCCGAAGGTGATCACGGCAAGTTTTGAGCATTCGGTTAATCAGGAATTTGAAGCGATCTGGCTTTCTAAGAAACTTAAAAAGGAATAAAGACTGCTTTATGATGGGTAAGCGTGATAATGTCCCCCAGCTCAAACAACGACTCCGTTTTGCTGCGTCGTAAACTCGCCGGTGTACATTATCACGTTTACCTGTCTAAGTTATTTATGGAATAATTTTATGGAATTAGTCTTTATCTTTGATCCTACAAGGAGTGTTTATGTTTGTCGTTAGTAATCTTGTGACAGCAATTGCCCAGGGGGTTGATGCTTTTTTAGGCTTCATGTCTTTGCTGATCATTATCCGGGCCCTGATTAGCTGGGTAAACCCGGATCCGTATAATCCGATCGTCCAGTTTTTGACCCGCGCGACGGATCCTATTCTTAATCCGATCCGCCGCCTGTTGCCTGTCATGCCGATTGATATTTCACCGATTCTTGCTTATTTCTTGATAGGTTTGGTCAAAAGTTTTTTAGTGCGCACTTTGATGGATGTTGCCTATTCTTTGCGATGACAGAAACCCTATGGAAACTCTTGAAAAAAAGAGTGATTTCATGTATAAGAGAAACATCTATTTTGATATTCCAAGAATATGAATGTATTTAAATTTGTCAGGGATTCGGTGATCGCCTGATAAATTTTTTTATGTTTTTGCTGAACAATACGTTTGGATTTCTCCAGCGTTAATTAAGGAGTTGATATGTTAAACAAAGTTAAGCAGATGATGGATTTAAAACGCCAGGCCGATGCGCTTAAAAAAGAGCTGGAGGCGATCAAGATCGAAGTAGCCGACGTGCGCGGGATCAAGATTGTTGTCAATGGCGCGCAGATATTTCAGTCTATCGAGATCGATGAATCATTATTAACGCCAGCAAGCAAAAATCGTGTTCAGATGGATTTATTGCGAAGCATGAATACAGCGGTTAAAAAATCCCAACAGCAAGCTGCGAATAAAATGAAGAACATGCCTGGATTTAATTTTCCAGGGATGTCTTAGTATTTTCGATTAAATCGAAGAAAGGAAGCGTTCTATGCCTTACGATGCAACACTTGATGCCGAATTGTTCAAAGAAGTAAAAGAATTTGACGGCAGCCGTATTACCGTCGGGGTTTTTTCATACAATGGCAATGCCAAGAAATTGCAATTGACCCGCGAAAATTTGAGCCAAGAGAATGAATGGCGATTTGCCAAGCTTGGGCGCATGACGAAGGAAGAGTCTGAAGCTGTCCTTCCGATCATGGCCAAAGCCATTAATGTGATGTAATATTCAGAGTTAGTAATAACGATTAAGGAGTCTTAATATGGCAGGGGAAGTCTACTTAACAAGGGCTGGCCTTAATAAGCTTCAAGCCCAACTTGAAGAATTAAAGACAACGGAGCGTCAGAAGATCGCTAAAGCCATCGGTGAGGCCAGGGCTCAGGGTGATATTTCCGAGAACGCAGAATACGATGCGGCCAAGGATGCGCAGGCTCATAATGAAGCTCGTATCGCCGGGTTGGAGACTAAACTCGCTAACGTTCGTATCATCGAGAATGAAAATATTCCGAGCGACAAGGTTTATATCGGCGCCAAGGTTACTTTGAAGGATTTGGATACGGGTGAGAAAATCGAATATATACTTGTCTCCGGTGAGGAGGCTGATTTTGACGAGAATAAAATTTCTGTCTTTTCGCCGATCGGTAAAGGTCTTTTAGGGCACAAGGAAGGCGAAGAGGTTACGATCAAAGTCCCGGCCGGAACATTGCGTTACAAGATCGTTAAGAACGAACGACCGAAATAAAAGTTTAAAAGAATTTTTTGAAAGATAACCCTGCGCCTCTATTGACCAGGGTTATTTTTTTGCATGTCTGCTATTTAAAAATCGTTTACGATAAGCGTATTTGCTGGAAAATTGAACCGAAAGGTATTGTCTATTGGCACGGCTCAATCTAGAATACTAAAAATCATCTTCACGATTGATCATATGATTGACAAAAATTACAAGAAATCCGTCCGCGGTAGTTTTATTATCATAGGCTTATGTGTCGTTGCCTTTCTTGTAAGACTGCATTTTTATTGGCTTATCCGGCATGACCCCACTTTTGTGATGCCTATTATTGATCCTTTGGAATTTGACATATGGGGGTTTAAAATATCCCAAGGGCAGCTGTTATGGTCCCAAGCTACAAATCATCCGCCGTTGTACGCGTATTTCCTGGGGATCATTTATTTTTTCTGCGGTTACTCACCCGTCAAGGCAGTTTTTATCCAATATATTTTGGCCTCGGTAAGCTGGTTTTTGTTGTTCAAAATAGCCAGGCATTATTTTGATGCATTGACAGCGTATGTCAGCTGTTTTCTTGCCGCGACGTTCTGGTTTTTTATTTATGTGAACAGTTTTTTATATAGTGAAAATCTGTCCATATTTCTCAATGTCCTTTTGGTTTACATTCTGACGTTCTCAAAAGACGGTTGGAAGAAATATTTAAGTGCGGGATTTATTTTCGGGTTGACAGAGATTTGCCGGCCTCAAATTGCTTTCTTCGCCGTTGGAATTCTGGTCTTGATTTGTGTTAAAAGTATTCCATTAAAACGAAAGCTGTTCTACAGCTTTTTATTCCTGGTTTCTTTTCTGATTTTGAATTCTCTGGTGATGTATCAAAATTACCGGGTATCCGGCGAGGCTGTTTTGCGTACCCAGATAGGTGCCAATATTTATATGGGAAACGATCCTGCATTTCAGGGGACTAATCTGTATATCAAAATCGGGCGTGACTGGGATAAATTTATATCCAGTCCCAATTATTATTATAAAAGACAGGTTGGCGAAAGGGAATCGAACGAGTATTTCATGTCTAAAACTCGGGATCTTATTTACCATCGGCCTTTGGAGTGGGGTAAACTGATTGCTGCTAAAATATTTTCGATATGGACAGGGAGGGAATTCCTGAGGTCAGAGGACGTTTATACGTATAATTTTTATTTTTTGAAAACGCCTTATTGTTTGGTTTCAACCAAGTTGATATTTCTGCTTGCCGTTGTCGGAGTATTCCTTTCTATATATAATCGTCAGAAGATATGGGTTATGTATGCTTTAATGTTGACCTTTGTTCCGATGTTTTTCTTTCCAATCAAAACACGTTATCTGATGGGGCTTACGCCCTTTGTCATTGTCTTTAGCGCTTACGCGGTCACGCAGTTCTACAACATGTACACAGAGAAGCGTTTTAAAGCTCTTGGATTGAACATGTTTATGTTTGGCGTATTGATCGTGTTGTCTGCCTGGAATCCGTTAAAATTGACGCTTCCGGATGTATCTGAAACATTTTACGCGATCGGCAAAAATTTTGACGGTCGTCAAAACGCGCTGATGGCGGAACGTTATTATACGGCGGCCATTCAAATTGACCCTCAAAATATTTCCGCTTACAACGAGTTGGGAGTTCTTTATATGAACCGAAAGAATTACGACCGGGCGGTTGAATATTTTAAGAAAGCGATCAGTCTGGATCCTGAAGCGGCCTATCCACGATTAAATCTTGAATTGTGTCAAAAAGCATCTGCCCGTCTATGAAGTTATCCATTATTATGCCTGTTTATAATGAGCAGGACACCGTTGCGGTTGTGGTCGAGAAAGTCTTGTCGGTGGCTTTACCCGTTGGCATTGAAAAAGAGTTGGTGATCGTTGAGGACGGTTCGACGGATAATACGGGAAAGATCCTTGAGGCGTACGGGCGACATTCACTGGTAAAAATAATAACGCTGCCGGAAAATAGTGGAAAAAGCAACGCTGTGATAACCGGATTAAAAAGCGCGAAGGGAAACATTCTTGTCATCCAGGATGCGGATTTGGAATATTGCCCGAGTCATTATCAGGTGCTATTAGAGCCTATTTTAAGTAATAGCTGCATGGTTGTTTACGGATCGCGTTTTTTGGGTTCGATTAAGAATATGACGGTCGTTAATCGATGGGCGAATCGATTTTCAACGGCCACGTTGAATTGTCTGTATCAAACTTCTTTGACCGATTTGCATACGGGCATGAAAATGTTCAAACGCGAGGTGGCTGAACAATTAGCCCTGAAATCAAGCGGCTTTTCCATCGACACGGAGATAACATGCAGGGTTCTGAATTTGGGATATCAAATTATCGAGAAACCTATCCAATATAAAGCCAGAACAAAGAAAGAAGGAAAAAAGATCACATGGCGAAGCGCTCTTGAGACGTATGGTACATTGTTAGCTTGTAAATGGGGTTCGCAATAAAGATTTGAGCATGCCGGATGCGGAGTTATTTTTTATCCGGATGTCGAAGAATAGCCGTGAACACCCACCATACTATTAGAGGAAGTATGGCGTATAAAATGCGATTGAGCGTTGTCCCGAGCCACCAAACGATCTCGTAATGCGTGTTGATAAAATAGTGGGCAATTGCAGCTGTCACATAAATGGATAAAAATATGGGAATGATGGTAAGCCCGTTCTTAAAACATTTTTTCCAACCCAGGAACAACCCGCCTCCTAAAAGAAACCACAATCCATTCCATTTCCAACTTGTCAACTCAGCAATGAGAAACATAACAATGACCTTAAGCCGGACAAATGTCGCCGGATGATCGACGGATGTCAGGCCGTTTGTAAAGGAAACATTTTGGGTTGCCCAAAATAATTGAAATAGAATGGCCGGCATAGCGCTCAGAATGGCTGCGGTTAGAAATCCAATGAATAACGGCCATGATTGATTCGGACGTTTCAATAGAAATGGTACGGATAATCCGCTGATTAGTAAACAGGCTAGAGTGCCTTCTGTTTTTGTGAAGCTCATGGCCCCGCACAACAGACCGGAGATGATTGCAATAGGAACACTTTTTTCTTCACGAGCGTAAATCAGGCAAACAAAACATCCCAAGAGATAGAACGCCAGAACGATGTCGCTGTACTGACTAATGGAAAGCGTATTGACAAAGGGAATTGTGAAAAAAACCAAAGGCGGAATAATGCTGCGAATATCTTTGATGGAACGTTTGAGCCCCCAGAACATTATGGAGGCAGTTAAAAAAGTAAAGAGAATAGCATTTAAAATGGGGACAGTTACCGACGGATTTTTGTAGAAATTCCATCCCCAGACGTTCATCAAAGGAAGCAGGAATGGGTATTGATTATTGGACCGCCACATAGATGGGTCCAGCATGTTTTTCCAATTGTCGCCGCCCAAGAAAATAAATTTGGCTTTTAAGTTCCAGCACGCCCAGGCGTCCCATCCGCCGAAGGGGTAGAAGTGGGTTTCTCGCCAAAGGGGAATAAGGATAAGGGACAGGGTTCCAAAACCAATCCAGGCTATTTGATCGGAGGGAAATTTTGGGAACAAGGACGCATGGTCTTTTTTGAATACAAAAAAGTTTGCGGCGATGAGGATAACAAAGACAATGCCATGGCCTATCCAGAGGGCCGTGGGATTGTAATGCCCGACGATAAAAAGTGTATAGAAAATGATCTGCGCGCTTAGGGCTAATCCTAGGCCTATGGACGCGATAATGTGGAGGATGGGATCAATGCGGGTTTGTGAGCGCAAGACATTTAAACCCAGAAAACCCAGCAGTGAAGATATAAACAGGCTAATCAAATAGTTCATGGTTGTAAATTTTCTGCCTTAGAGTTTTTGTCGGGAAAGGATTGATCCGTCGTTGCTAAAATCACACCGAATTGGTTGCGCAAAAGCGGACGCGCGTTGAATTCTTTGAGCTTATCCAGCGCCGCCGTATTGTTCGAAGGATTGATAATTATAAATTTATGCGCGGGATTCATAACGTCCAATACGACGGGCGCCAGCATATACTGGGCCTGTTCATATTCAGCCAAAGGGCCAGCTTCTTTAAGGTCGAGATCGGAAACATAACCTATGATGGATTCTTGCTCTAAAATCTCGCCGAGTCCGGAAAACTTTAATCCTGAAAAGTAAATAGGATGCTGAGGTGAGAGTTTTTGAAATAACTGAAACGCATTCACAATAATTAAAACAAGACAGCATCCAAGGAAGAAATTTTTGAAGGGTTTGATCGATATGTTCATGTAATTGATGGTCGTTTTATTAGACGGCTGACATTCTACGTTCAAACACATGATATTTCAATATCTCTTTGAAGAACCATTCTAACCCCCGGGGTTGGAATGGTTGGTTAAAGCTTAAATAAAGGTTTTGAATTGGCTGGGCTTTCAGTATAATGGGGCAAGTAAAAAAGAGTTAGAGAGTTAAAAGAGTTAAGAGTTAAGAAAGTTAAGAGTTAGAAAAGTTTGCAGGGACCAGCTAATAATTGTCATTTGAGGTTTATTCTCACTTTTTCCAGGCCTTATTAACTCTCTAACTCTTTTAACTTTTAACTCTATTCCAGGAGGTTTCATTGGTTACGATAGGCGTCATTGGTTGCGGTCATTGGGGGCCTAACCATATCCGCGTCTTTTCCCAATCCGTGAATTCCAAGGTTGCGATGTGTGCTGATCTTGATGAAAAACGTCTATCTGCCATTCAGGCGCTTTTTCCGGAAATAAAGACGACCAAGAATTATAAAGAAATACTAAATAATAAAGATATTCATGCGGTTGTCATCTCAGTGCCGACGAACATGCATTTTCAATTTGCCAAAGAGGCTCTGGAACATGACAAGCACGTCCTGTGTGAAAAGCCGCTGGCGCTTATTCCCGAGGAATGCCTGATTTTAAAATCGTTGGCCGATGCGAAGAAAAAAATATTGATGGTCGGGCATGTTTTTGTGTTTAATTTAGGGATTACTAAATTACGAGAATATATCCAAACTGGAGAAATTGGCAAAGTCCAATATGCACATTCGGAGCGCACGAACTTGGGGCCTTTTCGTTATGATGTCAATGCATTATGGGATTTGGCGCCGCATGATATTTCGATTTTTAATTATTTATTGAGCAACCGTCCGATCGGTGTTTCCGCCCGTGCTCAGAAATGCTTGGGGCATTCTCTGGATGATCTTTGTTTTGCCACGATCGAGTATCCTGATAATATTTTGGTCAATGTTCATGTGAGCTGGCTTGATCCCAAAAAAGTGCGGCAGATCACAATTGTGGGAGACAAAAAAATGCTGGCATGGGATGACCTGGATAATGTAGGACCTATAAAGTTGTATGATAAACACGTCGAGAAAACTTCTGTATATTATGAAACTTACGGCGAGTTTCAGTTATTATCCCGAGAAGGAAACATCACGATACCGAACGTCGGTTTCAACGAGCCTTTGAAGGCGCAGGGGAAATTCTTTATCGATTGCATTGAGGGCAAAAGCAATCCGGAAGTTGCGGATGCTCAAAAAGGTTATGAGGTTGTTAAAACGTTGTGCGCCATTCAGGAATCTGTCGATAAAAAAGGCGCGCAAGTGGGCATTAGTTGGTAGGGGGGCAGGACGAAAATAGTAAATCGGAAATAGTAAATCGTTTGTACGAATAACAACCGTCCTTATCGATTTTCGATTTCCTATTTTCAAGCCAAATATGAATTATACCAAGCACGACAAAGCTATTGTTCATCCCAACGCTAAGATTGGCGAAGGCACGCGCGTGTGGGCGTTTGCTAATATTTTGGATGGAGCTGTTATAGGGAACCATTGTAATATTTGCGACGGATGCTTCATTGAAAAGGGCGGAGTTATCGGTAATCATGTGACGCTAAAGAATCATGTCTCGATTTGGGATGGCATTCTTTTGGAAGATAATGTTTTCGTCGGCGCCGGCGTTATTTTTATCAATGACCGGTATCCCCGCAGTAACCGTAAGGACGCCTGGGTCCTGGAAAAAACAACGGTCAAAGAAGGGGCCACGGTGGGCGCCGGGGCCGTGGTCATGTGCGGCTTGACGATTGGGCAGTACGCTGTCGTCGGGGCAGGCAGCGTTGTAACCAAGGACGTGGCACCTTATGCCATTGTTGTTGGAAATCCCGCACGTTTTGGCGGCTATGCCTGCCGCTGCGGACGCAAATTAAATCATGAATTAAAGTGTTCCTGCGGCCAGGTGTATCGTCTGCACGGTCTAAGCTTATCCCCGGCATAATATGAATCTTAAAATTCTGGTTTGTCCTGTTGCCTTTAATGAGAACGTCAAGATCAGAAACGTCATTGAACGTTTCTTGAAAAGTCCCGCGCATATCACCATGGATTATATGGTCGTTGATGATTGCTCAACAGATGACACAACAGACATCATTCAAAATTATGCATCGAAGGGTGTGAAGACTTTAAAGCATGAGAAACGTAGCGGCGTCGGAGCGGCGATCCGTACGGCTATCCGTTATGCGCAGAAGAATAATTATGATGTCTTAGTCATCATGGCCGGCAATGATAAGGACAATCCCGATGAGATCCCCAACGTTATAGGGCCGATCGTCAACGACGGTTACGACTTTGTACAAGGTTCGAGGTATTATGGTAAGAAAGGTACCGGTGGGGACATGCCGTTTTATCGTAAGGTGGCGACAAAATTGTACCCGCTTCTTTTTTCCCTCTGTGTAGGCCGGCGCCTGACGGATACAAGTAATGGTTTTCGTGCGTTTAAACTTTCATTGTTGAACGACAAACGCATCAATATCGACCAGGATTGGCTTAACCAATACGAACTTGAGCCGTATATGCTTTATAAAACCATCACCTTGGGCCACAAATTCACTGAGGCATTTGTTACAAAGATATATCCGCCTAAGAAACTAGGTTATACCAAAATGAAACCCATCACAGGGTGGTGGAGTATTTTCCGGCCGTTGGTTTTTTTACGATTGGGAATTAAAAAGTAGGTGTGCGTCGTGCGATTTGCGTTGTGCAACGCATTACGTTTAACGCTTAACGCACAACGCACAACGCACAACGCACAACGATATTAAGAACGGATCAATTATGAAATTATACGGAAAAAATCCAGTCCTTGAACGCATGAGGTCAAATCCGCAGTCTATCCGTCGGATTCTTGTTGAACAGGGTCACGAGGATCATGGTTTTATCGCGCAAAAAGCAAAAAAATGGGGAATCCCGGTTTCAGCGGTTCCAGCCTCTCAATTACTTAAGATCGCGCGCAATGTTAACACCCAGGGGATTGTCGCGGATGTGGATGACTTTGCGTATGTGCCTTATGCTGAACTTTTGGAATTGGCTGTCAGCAAGCATTTAGTTTTAGTTTTCTTAGACGGAATCATGGATCCTCAGAATCTCGGCGCGATCCTTCGCAGTTTGGGGTGCCTTGGTAATTTTGCGGTTATTCTGCCAACTAAAGATTCGGTTTCCGTGACCGAGGCTGTGCTTCGCGTTGCCAGCGGCGGTGAAAATTATGTAAAGGTAAGCCAGGTGAGCAATCTTGCCCAGGCCATCGTTAAGGCCAAGGACGCGGGTTTTTGGATTGCGGGTTCTATCGTTGAGGACGGGGAAGAACTTTTCAGCGCTCAGTTGCAGTTCCCATTGGGATTGGTGCTGGGCTCGGAACAAAAAGGCATCCGCGATGTGATTAAGAAGCTTGTCGATCTTAAGGTGACTATTCCCATGAATCAGAGCAGAATGTCTTTTAATGTGGCTCAGGCGGCGACGATCTTTGCGTATGAAATAACGAAACAGAAAAAAAGATAGTCGTTATTGCGAGCCCTGCGTAGCAGGGCGAAGCAAACTTATGTGCTATCTAAGATTGCTTCGTCGCTCGCCGCATATTTGAAGCGGGCTCGCTTCTCGCAACGACGGTTATCAGTTTCAATTCATTCACGCCCTATGAAAAAGAAATCGAATCCAGAAATATCCGCTCTGAATTTTTTCGCCGAAGCAGGTTTGCTTAAACGCATCAAACGCAGCGGCTGGTGGGTGGCTGGCATTGATGACCCGGAAACGGTGGCGGAACATTCATTTCGAACGGCGGTGATCGCGTTTTATATTGCTCATCTTGAGCGAGTGGATCCATATAAAACTATGACGATGGCGCTGTTTAATGATATTCATGAAGCCCGTATCAATGATCTTCATAAGATGGGTCATTATTATATTGAGTTTCGCGACGCCGAGAAAAAAGTTTTCGCTGATCAGGTTAAAGGATTGGATGGCCGCATCAAAAAGGAACTGGGGGCTTTTCGCGACGAGTACGATAACCAGAAGTCCAACGAAAGCATTGTGGCGCGTGATGCGGATATTTTGGAGTGCCTCATTCAGGCCAAAGAATATTATGAGAACGGCCATCTAACCGCCAAGAAGTTTTTTCAAACCGCGCCCGGCCATTTGAAAACCAAAACCGCACAACAGCTATGGAAAAAGATCAAGAAATGGGACAGCCATGACTGGTGGCAGTCGGTGGTTAAGTTTGAGAGGTAGTTGTTTACTGTAGGCAATAAATAGTCGGTAGTAGGCAGAAAGATACAGACTTTGAATTCCCTAGAGAATTGTATTCACATAGAAAATCGAACCTCCAGAAAATCGCAATAAAATTTTTATTCTCCAATTAATGTTTTTTTGGTCATGAATATGCTGTTCAAACGATGCCTTCTGCTTACGGCCTACTTCTTACTTTTCCTTCAAATCACTGGCTGCACAACGCTTAATACTGCAACTGGCCGTCGAGAATTTATTTTTATTTCGACTGATGCCGAGGTAAGTATGGGGCAAAGTTTTAACGCCCAGCTTAAAGGCCAATATCCCATCAGTCAGAATAAAGCTAAAGTCGAACGCCTGCAAAGGATCGGAACGCGTCTGGCTCAGGTTTCGGACCGGCAGGATTTTGAGTATCATTTCACGCTGATTGCGAAAGATGAAATGAACGCGTTTACAGTTCCGGGCGGGTATATTTATTTCTTTGAAGGGCTTTACGACAAACTTTCAACCGATGATGAGATCGCGGCGGTTTTAGCTCATGAGATCGGCCATTGCGCGGCGCGCCACACCGTCAAAAAATTCCAGGCCGCGTTGGGTTATGATTTTATCGCGCGAACCGTTTTGGACAGAATTGCAAATGACACTGGGCGCCAGCTCGCAGCTCTCGGCGGAGGATTTGTTGTGAGTGTGGCGATGTCGGCTTACGGCAGGCAGGATGAATTTGAAGCCGACCACTTAGGAATTAAATATATGCGCTTGGCTCGCTATGACTTAGGTGCTATGATACGTACGTTTGAAATTTTGAAAGCGAATTCAAAAGGACCCCAACCACCGACCATTTTACGCACACATCCGCATTTGGACGACCGTATTCAGGCCGTTGGTAAAGAAATTCAGGGTGGTGAGGAAAAATATTGACGAGTAAAAGGTTATGAAACGAATTGGTATTGCTGCTAGTAAGATTTCTGAAGGCAACATTCTTTTGTATAATATTTTTGTGCTTGTGTTATCGACATTATTTTCCCTTCTTGTTTTTTTTCTGTCAGGTTTCTCGATTTTCCTTGCGATTTATTTGATCCATGCTTTGTTAACAGGGTTTACTACGTTTGATTTTTATTCGAATTGGGGCGATATCCTCAAATCCTGCATGATCGCCTTGGCCGTGATGATGGGGCTTTTTAATATATGCGCCATCAGTGTTAATTTAAAATTTAAATTATAAAATCAGCTCAGGCATCTTTAACTATGGAATCCTCAGAAATTCCCTACCAAAACATCCTTGATAATCTTCAGACGGGTATTTACCGAAGCTCTGCCGCAGGTCGTGGTCAGGTGCTTTATGCCAACAAGGTATTTTCTAAAATGTTGGGGTATAGCGTCTCTGAGATTATCGGCTTTAAGGTCCGCGATCTATTTGTCGACCAGGAACGATACGATTATATGGTCACCCAGGCCATAGAACACGGACGTATCAGTAAAAATGAAATTCTTCTTAAGGCTAAAGATCGTAGTTCTGTTTCCTGTTGTCTTTCGCTTTCGACCGTTTATACGGCCAAAGGCCAGGCGGAATGTTTTGATGTATTGGTTGAAGATGTTTCTTTTAAGAAAAATGTCGAGAAAGAATTAACGGAATCCAAAGAGCTTTTTCGTGTCGTCTTCGAGAGATCGGCGGCGGCCATCACCGTCACTGATAAGAATGAGAAGCTCGTGGCATGGAATCCCATGGCTGAGAAGATGCTCGGTATGGCCCAGAAGGAACTTTTTAATAAACCGGTCCATGAACTTTATTCTCCGGAAGAATGGCGCCGTATGCGCGCCTTGCGTATCCGGGAGCGGGGTATGCTCGCGGATATCGCGACCCAGGTAATTCGCAGTGATGGAAGCGTGCTGGATGTTAATGTGTCGATCTCGGTTTTGAAAAATGCCAAGGGGGACGTGATCGGTTCTATTGGAATTCTAAATGACATCACAAATCTTAAGTTGATCGAAAATAAATTGCGTGATTCTGAGAATAAAATGCGCGTCATCCTGGATAATTCTCCGGCCGCGATTCTTGTGAGCGATCAGCAGCAACGCATTGTGTCATGGAATACATTCGCGGAAAATTTATTGGGTATGACCAAAAAGGATTTAAGCCATCTGCCAGCAAGTTCATTATATCCGCCGGAGGAATGGCAGCGGATCCGTTCGGAAAACATCGTCATTAAAGGCTCCAAGTATCACATGGAGACAAAGGTTGTATGCAAAGACGGCCGCGTGATTGATGTGGACCTTTCGGTTAATATTTTGCGCGATGATAAAAATAATTTTTTGGGCTCTATCGGCATAATTCAGGATATCACTGAGCAAAAGAAATTTAGGCAAGTGCTTTTGATGGCCAAGCTTGCTGCTGAAGAAGCCAATAGTGCCAAGAGTTTGTTTTTGGCGAAAATGTCCCACGAGGTTAGAACTCCGATGAATGCCGTCATCGGCATGATTGATCTTACGCTTGAAACCAAACTGACGGATGAACAGCGTGAAAATTTAAAAGTTGCCAAGGACGCCGCGGATAATCTTCTTGGCTTATTAAATGACATTTTGGATCTCTCAAAGGCGGAAGCAGGAAAAATTACCATCGAGAAGGTCGAGCTTAATGTGAATGATATGGTAAAAAATGTTTGCCGTGGTTTGGCTATCCTCGCCCAACAAAAGCATATTGATCTTTTATGGAATATTGACGACCGAATTCCGAAATATTTGCTCGGAGATCCGGTGCGGTTGCGTCAGGTCGTCATTAATCTTGTGAACAATGCCATTAAATTTACACATAAAGGTTTTGTTCGGGTCAAAGTGGAATTGGTTTCTTTGAAGGAAAAACATTGCGAATTGCTTTTTACCATCCAGGATAGCGGCATCGGGATTTCGGCCGATAAACATGAGACGATTTTTGACCTTTTTTCTCAAGCGGATGACCATACGACGCGAAAATACGGCGGGACCGGCCTTGGCCTTGCGATCTGTAAGAAATTAGTCGAGATGATGGACGGAAGGATTTGGGTTGAAAGTAAACCCAACGAAGGCAGTTCATTTAAATTTAATTTCATGTTTGATGTCGCATCCAATCAGCCTTTATCCAATGCGTTGGGGAATCAAATTGATCCGTCATCAGGCGCTCAAATCGTCGGGCATTCTCAAACAGGTTTACGTATCTTGGTGGCTGAAGATAATCATGTGAATCAAAAAATCATCTTAAAGATGCTCGAGAAAAAAGGATGGGCCGCAACAACAGTTGTAAACGGGCGGGAGGTCCTTGAGCGCTTGAATCAACAGACGTATGATATCATCCTTATGGATGACCAGATGCCGGAGATGACCGGAATTGAAGCAACCAAGCAGATCCGTAATGAAGAAAAACAAACAGGCAGCCATGTGCTTATCGTCGCTATGACTGCCAACGCAATGGCTGGAGATAAAGAATTTTATTTACAGCAGGGTATGGATGGTTATGTTTCCAAGCCGATCAATCGCGAACAATTGTACGCGGAGCTTGAAAAACTGATCGAAACTAAAAGTTAATAATCTTACTGACCGTCTCCTTACTACTCAAAATGATAAATCTCCAAATGGTATTGATCCCGGAGATTGGAGATTTATCATTGGTCAAGGAAAGGTCAGTAAATCATAAGGTGGGTGTATGAGTGAAATCATCGATCTAAAGGATTTTATGGAACGGGTTCAGGACGACAAAGAGCTTCTTTTGGAGCTTCTCGATATTTTTCAGGAAGATTTCGTTGGGAAAATGCAGGCAATGCAGGAGGCTGTTAAGTCCAATGATATTGCCAAGATCAAGGAAGTGGCCCATTCATTAAAAGGCGCCTCCGGAAATATTTCGGCCAAAGAGATGCATGCCAATTTTCTTAAGATTGAAGGTGCTGCCAAGAATAACGATCTTGTTCAAGCTGCCTTGATTTTGAAAGATATTGATGTTCAATTTGATCAAATCAAACAATTTGCCGTCAAGATCAAAAAGGAATTTTCATCCTGATTGCCGTTCCCTAATTCATGAGCAGCCCGACGGAACCAAGGTTTCTGATGTTCATTCTTCGGTTTCTTGATCGAGGCCAGGGTGGCCATATCCTCATTCTGATTGCGTTGGGATTCTTAGCTTACTCCAACGCAATCTTTCATCCGTTTGTCCACGATGATGTTGTCTTTATTCTCCAAAATCCAAACATCGGCCGATGGGATAATATTGGCGATGCGTTTTTGCGCCCTGCCATCCCGCAATTCTTTCAGGGTTTGGTGACCCCGTACTATCGGCCAATCCTCGAGGTGATCTACCGTTTTGAATATGCGCTGTTTGGATTCAACGCCCATGGTTTTCATTTTTTGAATTTGTTCATCCACATTGCCAACGGCTTGATGGTGTACGCTTTAGTCCGAAGATTCTTTGCTAAGAATTCATTTGCTCTGATGATTGCGGCCATTTTTCTCGTGCATCCTGTTCAAACCCAGGCCGTGGCGTGTGTGGCGGGAATATCCAATTTGGCATGCACATTCTTTATGTTGATATCTTTGTATGGATATATTCGTTCTGTCCAGGGCATGGGATCATCCAGGATACTTTGGATGTTTGTATCGGTAAGTATTTTTGTGATCGCTTTACTCACGAAAGAACAGGCCGTGGTTTTACCTGCGATTTGCTTGGTCTATGAACTATGGGTGAGAGAAAGACGGCAGGCGGCCTCTATTTTGTTCCGTGTTGGTTTTATGGTCTTGCCGCTTTTGGGATATTTGCTTGTTCGTCAAACGCTCTTTGGAAGTTTTGTTTTTGCTATCTTTGAGAACATCGCTGAACTAAAACTGCGCGTGTTGGCGATACCGGGGTTAATCGAGATGTATGCCGGGCTTCTATTATTTCCGTCGGGCCTGCATTATTATCGGAGTATTGATATCCTGGCGCCTTATGCGTCTTCCTGGGTTATTTTGGGACTGATCATTCTATTGGGGTATTTCTGTATTCGGCCATTAACCGGTTTGAATAAAAAAATAGCCTTCTTCGGCTTGGCGTGGTTTGTTTTGGCGCTCGGCCCGGTTTTAAATATTATCCCCTTGGTTAACGAATATTCTTTTGTTGCAACGGCTGAGCATAATTTATATTTTCCAATAATCGGTTTTCTAATTTCAGCTGGGGCTCTCATTAATCATTATGCATCGGCTTTGACTTCAGTTTTCAAAGTTTGGGCAAGGGCCGTTTTGATCGTCGGAATATTGTGTTTGGGTGCTTTGACATTCGCACAAAACCGTTATTGGCAGGGAGAGATTCCTCTTTTTCAAAGAGCCTTAGCGTTTGAACCGCAATTGGGCCGTGTCCACATCCTTCTAGCTAAAGCGTATTTTAAAGAAGGCCGGATGGATCATGCAATTCGTGAATTTTTTATCGCACGCGACATCATGAATGCTTACGTTCATAAATGCGTTGGACAAAAGGCGAAAAGATTTTATCAAGGTATGCTCAAAGGGATTTATGCAGACAGCGCGCAGGCGTATACTATGAAACAGGACTTGAAAGCATCCATTGAACAATACGACCTGGCTCTCGAACTGGATTCTCAGGACAGTTATATTTACACAAATCGGGCGCTGAGTTTAATTGCCATGGGGGATATGAGCGCAGGCATTTTGGATTTGCGCAAAGCGCTGAATCTTAACCCGGATAATCTGTTGGCCGCAAATAATTTAAGTATTTGTATGATTCAACAAGGAAAAATTTCTCAGGCTAGAGAATTGCTTGAATCAATTTTAGTTAAAGATCCTAGTTTTACAGCCGCTAGGGATAATCTTGATAAACTCAACAGAGCGCAGCGATAAAATCGTAGCGTTTTTGGTTGTTGTCAATTATTGTAGAGGATGGTTTAAAAGCATCCTCTACAGGATTACTGGAGAATTTACATGGAATTAATTTGGGTGGCTATTGCTGGGTTTGTTGTTTTAATGGGGCTGGCTTTGTTTATCTATCAGCTTCCAGCGGAGAAATTTCGAAGAAAACGGGTGACCCCGCCGCCGCCGGTGAAAGAAAAAGATTGGGAATCCATTTCTAAACGTTGGGAGAAACAAAATTCTGTTTTAACCAATGAGATCGAATCTTTAAAGAAAGAACGCAAAGCTTTTATGGAGAAGATTGAGGATGATCAAAAGATCGTCAAAGAACAAGTTGAGCAATTGGCGCGCGAAAAAGCCTGGCGTGAGAAAGAATCTTTGGTCGTCGAGAAAGTCAAAAATGTTGATCATGAGTTAAAGGAAGAACTACGCAAGTCCCAGAACGCGCTTAATGAAGAGCATTCGGTCAAATTACGCATGGACATTGAGCTGCAGGAGTCCAGAATAACGATCAGTAAATTTAAAGAAGAAATCCGCGCGTTGACGGTCAAGGTTATGGCTATCGAAAGAGAATCGGACGCGGCCAATAAGGAATTGCGCGAACTCAGACGCACGAATACAGAATTAAAGAAGCAGAAGGAAGATATTCAGTGGGTGGCCAAGACGGATTATGATGAGGTGGTGTTAAAGTTCAAGAAAGTCGAAAGCGAATTGGGCCGCTTGACGAGGGATCAGAATACGGAAACGTAGAACTTGAGTAAGGTTGCTTCGGTCGCCTTTGGCGACCTCGCAATGACGACTATTGATATTCTTTCTTGTTCATGCGCCAACAAAAAGAACAAATAACCGTCATTGCGAGTGACGAGCCTGTGTTCACTCTGCGGCGAGGAGCGAAGCAAACTTATATGGCGTAGTGAAATTAAATTATGTCATCAAAATTTACTTTTTCATCACGCACGAATTGGGAATTAAGCGGCAATCGTTTAAATGATGAGCTTGAGCGTTTGCGATCAAGCGGTGTCCCAATTGTTGATCTGACGGAATCCAACCCGACGAGGTGCGGTTTTAAATACCCGGATGAAATTCTAAAAGCCTTAAGCGACGCCAAAAATCTTTCCTATCTCCCGGAATCAAAGGGAATTCTGCGCGCTCGTCAGGCAATCTCCAAATATTATCTCGAGAGCGGGTTTGACGTTGATCCTGAATCGATCGTTTTGACCTCGAGCACGTCCGAAGGTTATACGTTTCTTTTTAGGCTTCTCGTTAATCCTGGCGAGAAAGTCTTAATTGCCAGGCCGAGTTATCCATTATTTCAGTACCTCATTGAATTGGCCGATGCCGTTTACGATTTTTATCCGCTTATTTTCGATGGGAAAAGGTGGAAGATTAACCTAACGGCTTTAGAGGAAGCGATAGACCCGTTGACCCGCGTCATTGTATTAGTGAATCCAAATAATCCAACAGGTTCTTATGTTACGTCCGAAGAGCTTGATGAGATTAACCGTTTGTGTGTTCGTCATAAGATTGCGTTGATTAGCGACGAGGTATTTTTTGATTATCGGCTCAATCCCAACGATCGCGAGGGAGTAAGCCTCGTGAATAACTCAGCAACCGCAACTTATGTCCTCAACGGGCTTTCAAAAAATCTCGCGCTCCCCCAGATGAAGCTTTCCTGGATCGTGACTAGTGGTCCTAAGATAGATGTCGATGAATCCCTAAAGCGCCTTGAGATGATTGCCGACACGTTTCTTTCCGTCAATACGCCGGTGCAAAATTCGCTTGCCTCTTGGCTGAGCGTTCGCAAAGAAATCCAAACGGAAATCCTTGACCGCCTTAGGATCAATCACAGCATGATTAAGGATTTTGCTTCACAGCACGGGTTGTCATTTCTTGTGAGCCGTGGAGGCTGGTATGCGGTTCTTAAATTTCCTGAAACTTTGGATGAAGAGGAATGGATTTTGGATTTATTAATACGTAAACATGTGCTTGTGCATCCAGGGTATTTTTTTGATTTTGAAGGGGATGGTTTTATTGTTTTAAGTTTGCTTCCGAAAATTGAGCATATGACGGAAGGGTTGCGTACTATTTCTGAAATGATTAGGGAGAAGGTATGAAGATTTATACTAAAAAAGGGGATCGAGGGCAAACATCCTTAATTGGCGGCACTAAAGTACCGAAAAGTGATTTGCGTATTGAATGTTACGGCACCGTCGATGAACTTAATTCTTACCTTGGGTTGATTGTCTCCATGATTTCTTCCCGATCCAGAGGCAGGGTTGTTTTAAATCGTATTCAGGAGCGATTGTTCGTCGTTGGGTCTCTCTTAGCTAATGATCATCGTGTTTCCCGAATGACGTTGCCGCAGTTGAAGGAAGCAGATGTTTTATTTTTGGAGCAAGAAATAGATTTGATGACAGCCAAACTTTCAGAATTAAAATCATTTATTCTGCCGGGAGGGTCGCCGGCAGCGTCATGGTGCCATGTGGCGCGTTGTGTTTGCCGAAGGGCCGAGCGTGCTGTTGTGGCGCTTTCTATGAAGGATAAGGTAGATCCTCGCGTTATTGTTTATCTAAACCGGCTCTCGGATTATTTGTTTGTTTTGGCACGTGCATTGAATCAGTCTCAAGGAATAAAAGATATTCTTTGGAAGCCGTCTCTTGAGTAGAGGGATCATGTCGGCCGGATTTAAAGTTTTCAATTCGATGATTCTTTGCTAAGATACGTGGCTGAAAGTTTAGGAAGGATGGAATCATGATGAAAAGACCCCAATGGGATGAGTACTTTTTGAAGCTGGCTATGCTTGCCTCCGAGCGGGCAACCTGCCCAAGAATGCATTGCGGTTGTGTCTTGGTTAAGAATAAAAATGTGATTACCACCGGCTATAACGGTTCCATCCCCGGTGATGATCATTGCGACCAAGTCGGATGCTTGATTGTTGATAATCATTGTGTCCGGACGGTGCATGCCGAAATGAACGCGCTTATCCAGGCGGCCAGGCGCGGTCATTCTGTCGATGGGGCAACCGCTTATGTCACAAATATGCCGTGCACGACCTGTTCGAAAGCGGTTATTACGGCGGGGATTAAGCGTGTGGTGGTTTTTTCTGATTATCATGACACTCTGGCTTTAAAATTCTTTGAAAAGGCCGGCGTTAAGATTGACCGGGTCGCGATGCCATCTAAGAATATTCAATACGATTTGAAAGATTATTCTTCGGCCCGTTAAGGACATTATGGAAAAGATTAAAGTTTTGATCGCGGATGATGAGAAAGATATTCTTGAGATTATGGCCAAGAAAATTGCAGCCGCAGGTTTCGATGTTGTAACTGCTTCGGACGGTGTGATCGCTTGGGAGAAAATTCAGACTCAGTCTCCTGATGTTTTGGTTCTTGATCTGACTATGCCCAACATGGATGGTTTCACTGTTCTTAAAAATCTACGTCAAACCCCGCCGAACGACAAATGGGTTCCGGTTATTATTGTATCCGCGTTAGGAGATGTTAAAGATATGGAACGAGGCATGGAGCTGCAGGCTGATCATTATTTGGTTAAACCCTGCACGGTTGAAGAAATTCTCAAAGGGATCAGGTTAATGCTGTCCCTTGCCCCGCAACGCAGAGCAGCAGCGGAATCATGAGCATTGTATGAAAATCGTTTTAACGATCATCGTCGTTATCGGTTTCTTTTACGTGCTTGTCAGATTTTTAGAAAAGACCAGCATTTTTTATCCCACCAGGGGCATTGAAATAACGCCAGACCGGTTTAACCTTCCTTTTGAAGACATTACTTTGACGACCAAAGATGGCGTCAAAATTAATGGCTGGCTTATCAAAAATCCTACTGCCAAATGCACACTGCTTTTTTTTCATGGTAACGCCGGAAATATCAGCGATCGCTTGATGAAGTTGAGGTTTTTTCATGAGCTTGGCGTCAACACGTTTATCATTGATTACCGCGGCTATGGGCGCAGTGAGGGGAGTCCTTCCGAACAGGGAGTTTATCTTGATGGACGCGCGGCATTTGATTTTTTGAAAAGCCGGAACGATATTGGAGAATTACCGATTGTTATTTATGGCGGATCTTTGGGCGGCGCGGTAGGGATTGATGTCGCTTCTCATCGCACGGTATCCGGATTGATCATCGATTCTTCTTTCCCGTCGGCTGCCGCCATGAGTAAACGTATTTACCCGGCCATTCCGACATTTTTCATGAGTGTTAAATTTGATTCCAAACAAAAAATACGCTCGCTGACTGTTCCAAAATTATTTATGCACAGCACGGAAGACCAGCTTGTCCCGTTTCGATTGGGCCAAGAACTTTTTGATTCAGCGCCGGAGCCCAAGGAATTTACGGCCTTGACCGGAGGGCATAATGATGCGCACATTGAATGCAAAGATAAATTCTTGGGAGCGATTCAGGGGTTTCTTAAGAAAGAAGGCTGGTTATGATTAAATTTTTTAGAACGGATAAAACGAGGATTATCTCTCCGCAGGGATTACCTGTTTACATGCGCGGAGTTAACGTGGGCGGCTGGCTGATGATGGAAGGTTATTTTATGCACGCGCCGAGCCTTGCTGTTGCAAAGTTTAAGCGTGAATTTTCCAAAGCCTTGGGCACCAAGGCGCTTTTAGAATTTGAGAATAGCTTTCACAATACCTTTATCCGTGAGGATGATTTTAAGTCTATTGCCAAGTCCGGTTTTAATTCTGTGCGTGTTCCGTTTCATCACGGGCTTATAGAGAAATCTCCGTATCAGTATGATGCCGGCGGTTTAAATTATTTAGATAAAGCCTTGGCGTGGGGAAAGAAATACGGTTTAGGCATTATTCTTGATTTACATGCTGCGCCGGGTGCCCAAAATCACGACTGGCATTCCGACAGCGGAGGTGAGGCCAACCTTTGGAAATCAAAAGCGAATCAGAAACGTGTTTTTGCTTTATGGGAATTCTTGGCCGACCGGTATAAAGATAACCCAACGGTTCTTGGTTACGATCTTTTAAATGAATCTGTGATCGGTGACCCGAAAATTTTAGCTGATTTTTATAAGAAACTCATCGCAGTCATCCGTAAGGTAGACCGCAACCATATTATTTTTGCCGAAGGCAACCGGTGGGCGCAGGATGTGGGCTGTCTTGAAAATCTTAATGACGATAATCTTGTCGTCAGCATTCATTTTTATGAACCTTTGGAATTTACATTCACACTTGTGCCGTTTTTAAAATATCCGTTGAAGTCAGGCTCTAAGACATGGCATAAACCCCATATAAAAAAACGATTGGAAGAATATTCTAAGTTTTCCGAGAAGTACAAGCGTCCTATTCATGTCGGTGAATTCGGGGTGAATTATCGTCAGGGGCTTTATGGGGAAGATATTTATCTGCGGGATGTTGTTGAATGTTTTAATGAATTTGGATTTCATTGGAATTACTGGACATATAAGGCCATTAAAAACAGCATGTTTCCTGACGGTGTCTATAGTTATTATCCCAATTCGCCGTGGGTTGCCCGTCAAGGGCCGAAAACGGGTTGGGATACGTATGCGTCTCTGTGGCCAGCCCGCAAGGCGGAGATCATTAAATCTTGGCAGACCGCTAATTTTTCATTGAATAATCATGTTTATGAGGTTCTTAAAAATGGTATCTGAAAAAATTACCAGCGTTAAGAATGAGGGGATTAAAGATGTATTGGCGTTACGTGAACGAAGAAAAAGGGATGCCGCCAGCCTCACTTTGATTGACGGCATCAGGGAATTTGAAGCGGCTTTAGAGGCAGGTGTTGCGGTTCAAAAAGTTTATCTTTGCCCGGAATTGATTGAACGTAAAGGGGCATCAGCCCTTGAAGCAAAGATTTCTAAACACAACATACAAATTTTAGAGACGTCTAAAGCCGTGTTTGAGAGAATTTCTTTCGGTGATCGTGTCGAAGGAATTCTTGCTGTCATTAAACAGCCTCGACGCACACTACAAGATCTAAAGCTTGGCCGAAATCCTTTATTAGTCATTGTAGAGTCTGTGGAGAAACCGGGCAATCTAGGCGCAGTATTAAGAACCTGCGATGCGGCAGGTGTGGATGGATTAATTGTTTGCGACGGGCGCACAGATGTGTATAATCCCAATGTCATCCGGGCAAGTTTGGGTGCTGTTTTTATGGTTCCGGTTGTTGCTGGCGAAAATCAGCAGGTTTTGGATTTTTTAAAATCGCGTCAGATCAGGGTGATCGGTACATTTCCCGATTCTAAGAAATCCTATCTTAAGGCTGATTATTCAGTGCCGACGGCAATACTTTTGGGGAGTGAACAGGAAGGTTTATCTCCCTTTTGGCAGAAGAATGCCGACGATAAAGTTCAGATAGAGATGTCAGGCAAGGTCAATTCGCTCAATGTGTCGACGACCGCAGCCATCATCGCGTATGAGGCCGTGCGTCAACGTCAGGCCGGGTTAAATATTAACTAATTAACGTCTTTGCGAGTCCCCGTAGGGGACGAAGCAATCTTATGTGCGTATAAGGTTGCTTCGCCTCACAAAAATCGTTCGGCTCGCAATGACGGTTTTGTGAAATTTATATTATGCGTTTACAAGTTTTCTTATCACATAATGGTGTTTGTTCCCGGCGGGAAGCCATGGGAGTTGTTCAGAACGGGCGGGTGACTTTAAACGGCGTCGTGGTCAAAGAGCCTTCAACTCCGGTCGATCCTCGAAAAGATAAAGTGACGGTGGATGGGCGAAGTATTGAGGCGAAAAATCTTGATTACATCATGCTCAATAAACCGGCTGGCTTTGTGACGACTAAAGAAGATGCCCATGCCGAACGCACGGTGATGGATCTGCTGCCCCAAAATTTGCAGCACCTTGTGCCAGTTGGACGATTGGATAAAGACACCGAAGGCTTATTGCTATTGACTAACGACGGGGATTTAACGTTTCGTCTGACCCATCCGCAATTTTATGTCGATAAAACATATTTGGTTCGCATCGGCGGCTCGCTATTATCAGAGAAGAAGCGCAGGCTTGAAAAAGGTATTGTCATTGAAGGGCACAAAACATCGCCGGCACAAATCTTGGATATTCGCGTAAAAGGCGATCAAACGGAATTTTTGATGGTCATCCACGAGGGCCGTAAACGTCAGATTCGGCTAATGCTTAAATCGGTAGGATGTTTTGCGTCTTATTTAAAGCGTATCGCGCAAGGCGGCCTTGAGCTTGGAAATTTGTCGTTAGGGCAATGGCGAGCATTAACTGCGACAGAGATTGGAATTTTAAAGAAGCCTGCTCCGAAAAGAGAGGCAGCCCCATTGAATGCGGAGCATAATGTTAAACAAGAAGTTCGGAAGTTTAAGAAAAAAAGTCAAAACCCTTCATCTCAGAGGAGCGAATCCCGGAAACCTGGTCAACGAAGAGACTCTAAATTCAGCGCCCGGGACAATGCTCAACAAATAAGAGAAGCACAAAGACCAAAACGCAGATTCAAACAATAGAAAACTAAAAGTATGATTACTCTTAATAATGTTTCCAAAAATTTTGACGCCCGTATGCTTCTGGATAAAGTTACCTTAAGCATTTTTCCTAATGAAAAAATCGGGTTGACCGGCCCTAACGGCGCCGGAAAATCGACGCTTTTTTCAATTATTCGTGGAACCATGGAAGCGACTTCGGGAGAGGTCAACATCCAGAAGAATTTAAAAGTGGGTTATCTCGCCCAGGAATCGCATTTTGATTCCAAGCATACCGTTATGCAGGAGATGATATCCGGCGACGCGCATATGCGCGAATTGATCGATGAGAAACAAAACCTGGAAGATGCCAATAAAGCCGACTCGCTACGTTACGGAGATATTCTTGAAGAATTAGAACGCATGGGGATTTATGACATTGAACACAAGGCGGAGAAGATCCTTTTCGGTTTAGGGTTCAAAGGGGAAGATGTCCATAAGCCCATCACGCAATTAAGCGGCGGCTGGCAGATGCGAACACTTCTGGCCAAGCTCTTAGCGTATCAATACGACATTATTTTGCTCGACGAGCCGACAAACTATCTGGATCTGGAGGCAACGCTCTGGCTTAAAGATTTCTTGGCCAAGTATCAGGGCACGTTCGTTATTATTTCTCACGATAAGATTTTTCTAAACGATGTCACCAATTATACGATCATCCTTGAAGACGGCAAGATGGCCAAGATCAAAGGGAATTATCGTGAATATCAGGAGCAAAGGGAGATTCGATTAAAAGGAATGGAGCGCCAGTCCAAGGTGATCGAGAAAAAGCGTGATCAGCTTGAGCGTTTTACCGAGCGTTTTCACGCGCAGCCCAACAAAGCCTCACAGGTGCGTAATAAACGCAAAATGTTGGAGCGTTTGGAAGAGATCGAGCTTCCCGAGGATAAGGTAAGCATCCGTGATTTTGAATTTCCTCAAACACAGCAGAGTGGATATTCGGTTGTCACACTCACGCGTGTATCCAAATCGTATGGAGAAAAAAAGATTTACGAAAATTTGGATTTTGAACTGACCAAGGGCCAGAAGATGTGTTTGGTCGGCCCCAACGGCGCCGGTAAGTCGACCCTTTTAAAAATGCTGGCGGATGCGATCACGCCGGATACCGGGACCCGTAAGCTTGGTCATCAAGTCAGTATGGGATATTTTTCCCAGACGCGTTTGGATGTTTTAAATCCGTCGAGGACAGTTTATGAGGAACTTATGACGGCGGTCACGACAAGCATCCCCCAATCCAAGGCGCGTTCACTTTTGGGTATTTTTAATTTTCGTGGAGATGATGCCTTTAAGCACGTGGGTATTCTTTCCGGTGGAGAAAAGAGCCGTTTGATTCTGGCCAAGCTTCTTATTAATCCGCCGAACTTTATTTTGCTCGATGAGCCGACGACCCATTTGGATATTGACGGAGTGGAGGCTCTGACCAAATGTTTTAAGAATTATGAAGGAACATTGTGCTTTATCAGCCACGACCTGTTTTTTATTAAGGAAATTGCCAATCATATTGTTGAGGTTAATAGCGGACAGATCAAAACTTATCCGGGCGGTCTTGATTATTATTTAGAGAAGAAAGCCGGAATTGATTTGGCGAACAAAGAAAAGTCTGAGCAGTTAAAGATGGCAGCTAAAGCCATGGGCCAGTCGCAGAAACAGAAGAATGAAAAACAGGGCAATTCCGCGATGGATGAAATTGAGCGTCAGCATAAACAGGCGCTCAAAAGATTAGAAGAGATTAAAAAAATCATCAAAAATCTCGAAAAAGAAGACCAGGATTTAGAAACAGAAACGTATGTTAAATCGCGGGTATTAAGTGAAATCACCAAGGCGCGTGACCCGCAGGTTCTTAAGGAATGCGGTCAGCGTTTGAAAGAAATCCAAACCCGCCGTCGGGAGATTATGACGACGATTAATGATCTGCGTGAAGAACAAAGGCGAATCAGCAAATGAATCTTAAGTTAGACCTCCATGATATTTATTCTGAAGGCCGTAAGCTCGATCAAGCGATTGAAGAGATTATGGAAGAAGCGATCGCAAAGAAGGCCAAGTGTGTTGAGATCATCCCCGGCAAAGGCAGTGGCCAGTTGAAGAAATTTGTTTTACGCACGTTGGAAAAGAATTATAAAGGTCAATACCATCGGATTGAGAAAGACGATAAAAATTGGGGCAGGATTTTTGTCCATTTCCGATGGGTTTAAATAGAAATAAACATATCAATTGACGTCTTTGCGAGCGCCGTCAGGCGCGAAGCAATCTTACGTGCGAAGAAGATTGCTTCGTCGGCCCAATATGGTCTCCTCCCCGGCCTGCCACCTGGCCAGCCGGGGCAGGCGCAATGACAGTAGGTTATGATAAATCAATTCATCGTACTATCTTTGGTTGTCTGTATTTTTACTGGCTGCACGCAAGTTAAGCAGCTGCAGAATATTGACCCGCTTTTGGCGCTCAAAGGATATTCTGATGAGAAAGAGGATCAAGAAAAATGGATTGTTCAAGAGGTTCAGAAGTTTGAGAATATTCTAGCCGCCGTTAAAAATAAATCGATCGCACAGTACTCCACGCAAGAATCCTTCCGTCAGCAATTTGGAGAGCCGGTTTTAATTGAACATATTATGGATGGCAATGCTTCTATCGAACGGTGGTTATATCGCCATCCTATCCAAAAACTTGCGACCGACCGGGTTCACGTCTTCTTTGATTTAAACGGACATCTTCTTCGATACGAACACATTGTTCTTCCCGTGAATGGCTAATCACACATCGATATCTTCGGATATTACGAAAATTTATCAGGCGTTGTTGGATCAATTCGGCCCCCAGAAGTGGTGGCCGGGCGATACTACGTTTGAAGTTATTGTCGGCGCTGTGTTAACCCAGAACACCAATTGGAAAAATGTCGAGAAGGCCATCGTCAATCTTAAACGGGAGGGATTGCTGTCCATTGAACAATTACATAAGGTTTCACTTGAGCGTTTAGCTCAAGCGATTAAACCCGCCGGATATTTCAATGTTAAAGCCAAACGTTTGAAAAATGTTGTCGCGTTTATTATGGAACGTTATCCTGACGCTGGAACACGCTTATCTTTAAATAGGAGAAGGAAGGCGTTCCGGTCAGGATTCCGTCCTGTGGAAGCATGCAACGACGGATTTCAGTCTACAGGACTCCACGACGGATCTTTGGATGTTTTTAATCAACAATCTTTGGATCATTTACGCCGTGAGCTTCTTTCCATCAATGGGGTGGGGCCGGAAACCGCAGATTCGATCTTGCTTTACGCCTTTGACAAGCCGGCTTTTGTGGTGGATGCGTACACGAAAAGATTTTTAACGCGGCATAACATGGTATCTGCTGAGGTCGGTTATCAAGAGGTGCAGAAAATATTTTTAGATGCGTTGGATCTGGATGTTAAATTGTTCAATGAATATCACGCGCTTATTGTTAAAGTCGGCAAGGATTTTTGTAAGCCGCACCCAAAATGTGAAAACTGCCCTTTACAAAACATTCGATACAATCGAAATAATAGGTGTGAGAATTGTTATAGGTCTTTCTTAGATGGAGAGAAGAAATATTTTTTAGAAAATAAAGCTCGTCAGACATTTTGCCGGGGTTGTCGAAAGAAACCGGAAACCTTTCTAACCCCGGGGGTTGGAAAGGTTTATTAGTTGAATTTAAGCGTGCTGTTTCTTTCGGGCGTTTAGCCAGGTTTCACCGTACTGGGTGATCCAGTCGTACGCAGCCGAGGCAAAACCGATTTCATGGCCGGCTTTTTCGCTTTCGATCCATTTGTGTTTGTAAATTTCTTGACGCGCTGTTTGATCGTTTAGAAAAGGATAGGTATTTTGCATAGGGGATATTCCTAAATTTGGGTTATAACTTTGATGAGTTTTTTTAGAATTATTTCTGAATCTAATTTAACAAACCGACATTTGAAATCAAGATAATTGTCTATTTTAATAAATGCTTAGTGATTATTCGTTCATGAATGGATGAATCTCATGCCTTCTGCGAAGGTTATTCTTCATATCGACATGGATGCATTTTTTGCTGCTGTTGAGCAACGAGATCATCCGTACTTAAAAGGGAAACCCGTCATCATCGGTGCCGATCCCAAAGGCGGGAAAGGGCGCGGTGTTGTCTCAACGTGTTCCTATGAGACCCGTGTATTTGGAGTGCATTCGGCCATGCCTATTTCAACTGCCTACCGACTCTGCCCGCAGGCAGTTTTTTTGCCACCGGATTTTCGTAAATACAAACACGCCTCGCAGCAAGTCTTTAAAATCCTTGAGAGATTTACTCCGGATATTGAACCCATCAGTATTGATGAGGCATTCTTAGATATTACAGGAACTTTTCATTTATATGGATCGCCGTCGGCTTTGGCACTTCATATTAAGGAAGACATCCGCAGGGAAGTGAATCTTGCCGCATCCATCGGCATCGCCCCGGTTAAGATGGTGGCTAAAATTGCATCCGATGTCAGCAAACCTGACGGACTTATTGAAGTTAAACCAGATGATGTGCATAATTTTCTTGCTCCGTTGCCGATTGAACGCCTCTGGGGTGTGGGGAAAAAAACGAAGGATGTTATCAATCGTCTGGGAATTAAGACCATCGGTGATTTCTTAAAGTTTTCGCGTCCCAACGCGTTTGAACATTTAGGCGAGTACGGGCTTCATTTGTTTGATCTCGCATCCGGCATTGATCCGAGGGAAGTGTGTGCTCATGGCGAGGCGAAATCTGTAAGTCACGAGCATACGTTTGATATCGATGAGGCAGATCCACAGAAGGTTATCGAAGTGTTGTTTATACTGAGTCAAAAGGTTTCCCGACGGTTGCGCAAAGAAAATTTAAAGGGAAGAACTGTTTCAATCAAGGTGCGCGTGCAGAATTTTCAGACATTCACCCGCGCCAAGACTTTGAATGCGCGTACCAATTTTGTGGACACAATCGATGGCCATGCGCGGCAATTATTTTTGGATTTCTTCAAGAAAGGGATGAAGGTCCGTTTGATCGGCGTGCGGCTTTCCGGGTTTGAAGATCCGTATGTCGTTGACGGGTTATTTACGCACCCCCGCGATGTCAAAAAAGAAAATGTCCACCATGCGGTCGATTTATTAAAAGACCGGTTCGGCGAAGGCATGATCCATTGGGGGGCGTAGCGCCTTGATAATTTTCAAAATTCAAATGGGTTTAATTGCTCCCAGGGGATATGTCCGGGCTCAGACAGTCCTCGCGCAGATGTTTTTTGGGGAAGGACAGCTGAGAGATCGCATGGCGAGCGAGTTCCCTTGCCGCAAGCGGCAAGGTTGTTTGAGCGCGCCATGCGATCCCTCGGCTGTCACGGTAATATGTTTCAATTGCTGAATTTTTGATTCATGGTTATAATTGGAGCGACTTTGATAATCATTAAAGGAAAACGATATGGCGCTTATTTCATTAATACTTTCGATTGTAACTTTCTTGGCCGTTGGAATACTTCTTTTGCGAAAACCGTCGCAGAGCAACAATGATCTCGCTAAAGATTTCGAAAATGCCGATAAAAATCTTGAGCGTGCCCAACGTACTTTGCAGGAGGAGATAGCCCGCAATAGGACAGAACTCAACGGTACCATTCAGCAATTCCGTGAGGAGTTACATAGCACATTGACTTCCTTTAATAAAACCGTCATTGCCCAGATGGCGGAGATGGCAACCTCGAATAAAAATCAGCTTGATACATTTTCAAAGCAGCTGACCACCATGACGCAGATTAATGAACAGAGATTGGAAAAGGTCAGGGATGTCATCGACCTCAGGCTTAAGACATTGCAGGAAGACAATGGCCAGAGGTTGGAAAAGATGCGTGAGACGGTTGATGAGAAACTTCATTCGACGTTAGAAAAGCGTTTGGGTGAATCGTTTAAGCAGGTTAGTGACCGTCTCGAGAAGGTTCATCAAGGGTTGGGGGAGATGCAGACGTTGGCATCCGGTGTCGGTGATTTGAAAAGAGTTTTGACCAATGTCAAAACACGCGGCACTTGGGGAGAGATCCAATTAGGAAACCTTTTGGATCAGATACTGGTGCCTGATCAATATGAGCGCAATGTCATTACGAAAAAAGGCAGCCGGGATCCGGTTGAATTTGCGATTAAGCTTCCAGGGCGTGATAGTGCGCCGGTATATCTTCCGGTTGACGCTAAGTTTCCGAAAGAAGATTATGAACGCCTTATGGACGCGCAAGATCAAGCGAATGTCGTCTTGATTGAGGAGGCAGGAAAGGCCATCGAGGCACGGATTAAATTTGAAGCTAAGAATATCAGAGATAAATATGTTGATCCGCCGTTCACAACTGATTTTGCGATTTTGTTTCTTCCTATTGAAGGTTTATACGCCGAAGTGCTCAGGCGGCCCGGGCTTTGTGATTTGCTTCAAAAAGAATATCGCATCTCTGTGGCCGGCCCGACGACGTTTGCAGCTCTTTTAAACAGTCTTCAAATGGGCTTTAGAACGCTTGCGGTTGAGAAAAGGGCAAGCGAGGTGTGGACATTGCTGGGGACGGTTAAGACGGAATTCGGCAAGTTCGGCGATATCCTTGATAAAACAAAAGAAAAACTACAGCAAGCTACCGATAATATCGAATTAGCATCAAAGAAATCTCGTACTATAGAAACCAAGTTGCGTAAAGTCCAGGATCTCCCGTCAAGTGTTCAACCATTATTGATTGAAGAGAGCGAAGCGGATGCTGTCGTTGAATAAGTTTTTCAATCATCCGCAATTAGTTGCCTTTACCAGCGACTCAAAAGTGGATTATACGCTTCATGAAGCAGCGCCGTTTCTAACCGATGCCCAAAGATCCGAGTTATCGCAATTGATAGGATCATCCGTCAATCGATTGGCCTGGGTCAAGCAGGTTCATGGGGCGGAGATTGTTGTTGTCGACGATAATTTTTTAAAAGATGGTGAGCTTAAGGAGGCTGACGCGCTTGTTACCAATCGCAAGGATGTCCTGGTTGCCGTGCGAACCGCAGATTGCCTTCCTGTTTTTATTTGGGATCCGATTCATCAGGCGATGGGGATTGTTCATGCCGGCTGGAGGAGTACTCAGAAAGAAATTGTGCGCCGGACCTGTGAGGTTATGGCCGCCATCTATCAGAGTGATTACGAAGACCTGTTGATCGCATTCGGCCCTTCGATCCGTTCTTGTTGTTATCAGGTCAGCGATGAGTTTAAGAAATATTTCCCGAACGCGGTTACATCCAGGGAAGGAAAATTATATATGGATCTCATCAAATCTAACAGTGATCAACTCCTTGCGTTGGGTGTTGAGCGCAATTTGTTATTTGACTCCTGTGTGTGCACGGCATGTGATCATGATTATTTTTCATATCGTCGAGATGGGGACAAGGCTGGGAGAATGCTATCCGGTTTTTTGCTTAAAGGATGATGGATGGTTGAAAATAATCAATATATCGTTGTGTTAGTCACAGCTAAAGATAGCGATGAGGCGCGCAAGATTGCCCGGGGGCTTTTAGATGAAAAACTCGTTGCCTGCGTCAATATGATTGGCAATATACAGTCGCTTTTTTTATGGCAGGGAAAGATTGAAGAGGCGGGAGAGGTTTTATTGGTCTTGAAAACCCGCCGGGAATTGTTTAATCAGGTTGTCTTGAAAGTTAAATCTTTACATAGTTACGACACTCCGGAAATTATTGCTATTCCTGTTCTTGATGGAAATTCTGATTATTTAAATTGGATTGATTTGTCCGTTATGCCGAAATAAGGAGAGTAGTGTTATGAGATTTCTAAGGATTTTAATGTTGTGTGGATTTTTAGCGGGCGCAATTGTTTCGCAAGCCATCGCCATGGGGGATGTTGGTTTTGTCCAGGATACACTTGTCGGCAAGCAGGCCGCGGACTTCACGCTGACAACAGTCAAGGGCGAGAAATTTAATTTTGAGCAATACCGTGGAGGCAAAAAGGCCATTATTCTCTTTTGGACCACTTGGTGCCCGCATTGTCGTGAGGCATTAAAACATCTGGATGCCAAGCGTAAGGCGATTGAGGCTAAAGGCATTGCGGTGGTATTTGTCAGTGTCGGAGAGTCCAAGAGAGCGGTTGAAAGTTATCTTTTAACTCATCAGTATGATTTTGATGTTGTTTTAGATCAGGAGCAGAGTTTGGATGAGCCGTATCAGATTATCGGCGTGCCATCGTTGATCTATGTTGGTGCCAACGGTGTGATTCAATCGGTGGAGCATTCCTTTTCAGAACAGTTTGAAGAAAATTTTAAGTAAGGACGGTTTATTGTTGGTTGACGTTAAAGCGGATTTCCTAAAAATTTATCGAACAAACAAAAACCCGGGACTTTTATCATCCCGGGTTTTTGCTTTATTGAATATTATGGCTATAAAGGTTTTGGATTAAATTCTTGATTTCGCTTATTGCGGATCTTTTTTCGGAATATTATTTTGAACGTCTGCTCGCAGCCGGGCATCGGATATAAAATCGATGATCATCTGGTTGCGTTTTTCATTGATGAGGGCTGAGGCATATTTGTCTTTTGCTTTTTGAAATTCTTCCTCCGCGACGGGTATGACCGCATCCTTGTAAAGGATACAATAGCCTTTGGCCGTTGCAACAGCGGCGCTTAATTTGTCTTTTTCCGTCAGATCATAGGCCGCATCTTGAAATTCTTTCGACAATCCTATCGTCGGCAAATATTGCCCCCGGTTAAACAAGGGTGTTTGTTGGACTTTGAGGTTCATGCTTTCAGAGACAGATTGGAAAGTGCTTTCCGGATTGGCGGAAAGAGCATCTTTGATTTTTTGTGCGTATTGATCAGCATTTTGTTTGGCGATCTCAAACCCTTTACTGGTTTTGACTGCATCAATCACTTTAACTTTTACACTGTCAAAATTTGGTAAAGAAGCTTCTTGTCTTTCCTTGATAGTGAGAAATTGATAACCCGTCGCAGTTTCGATGGGTTCACTAGTTTCTCCTGTTTTCAAATTAAAGATTTTTTCTAGAGTATCATAAGACCAGCCAAGCGCAATGTTGGGCTGGTTCATGGAAAAAAAGCCGCTTTCTTTGATTTCACTCGTATATTCTTTGGCAATAGTTTCCAGTGTATCGCCGGCCTGCAGTTTAGAGCTAATCTCATAAATTTTATTTTTGAGTGTCTTTTTGTCTGAATCTTTCGCATCAGTTGGATAATCCATGCTGATGTATTTAATGTTAATAGACGGCGGGGTCATAAATTCTTGTGGATGAGTTTCAAAATAGGATTTTGTTTCAGAATCGTTGACGTTGATACCATTGGTATATTCGGAAGGGGGAAAGAGAATGTAACTGATCTGTATTTTCTCATTTTCCCGGCGGTAAGCTTCTCTGATTTCTTTTTCATTAATGTTCATTGAAGCCGTGACTTGTTCAAAAAGTTTCATAATGGTCAACTGGTCGCGCATCCCTTCTTCAAAATCACGGGCACTGCGGTGGAAAATGAACCGAAGCAGGTCTTTGTAAAGAAGATCGTCAAACTGGCCGTCTCGATGAAACATTTTAAGGGTCCTAAGAAAATCAATAACTTCAGCGTCGGTGGCTTTAATATGCCGGCGCTTGGCCTCCGACAGAAGGACAATCCTGTCCCAGGTCTCGTTTTCAAGATTAAGAGAAGCGCTCATTTTAAAGAAATTCTCGCCGTGAATCATGATCGCTTGATCACGGGTATTGGTATAATGCTTTTGGAAATCTGTTATGGAAATTTTTTTGCCGAATGCCTTGCCAGCGTGTGATGACGGATTGTCCGTTAAACGGGAAGAGACTGTACCGAAGAAAACAAAACTGGTAATGATGATCGCGGCCAAGAACCAAAGAATTTTTTTCTGGACGCCTTCTTTACGAAACGTTTTTAACATGAACAATATACCTCAGTCATTGGGTGATGGTTGACAGTTGAAATTTGTGAGCACTAGTGAATCGCTATAGGTGCTAGTTAAATGCCAATGATTATATACGAAGCTTTTTTATTTTGGCAATATTTTTTCCTAAGTAAGGTTAGCAGAAAGTAATCCAGAGATTGTTTTTGGCTGGGTGCCAAGGAATTGCTTTACTTTTCAAAAACCCGTGGGTATAATACCGCCTGTTTTTAAAGGGTTGTTGTAGAAGTATTTCAGGATGAAAGATAACTCCATGAAAAAGTTAAAGTTAGGTCTGCCCAAGGGAAGTTTGCAGGATGCCACCGTCCATCTTTTTGATCGGGCGGGATTCAAGATTATAGTTTCCAGCCGATCCTACTTTCCGCATATAGACGATGAAGAGATTGAACCGGTTCTGTTAAGGGCTCAGGAAATGTCGCGATATGTAGAGGATAAAACTCTGGATTGCGGCATTACCGGCGCGGATTGGGTCCTTGAGAATCAATCTAAAGTGGAATATTTAGCTGAGTTGATATACTCCAAACAAAGCGCAACTAAGGTTCGTTGGGTTTTGGCTGTTCCTGAAGATTCTGCGATTAAGTCGGTTAAGGATTTAGAAGGCAAAAAGATCGCAACTGAGTTGGTCGGGTTCACTCGTGAATATCTGAAAAAACATAAAGTTCACGCGGACGTCGAATTTTCCTGGGGAGCGACCGAAGCGAAAGTTGCTTCTGGTTTGGTTGATGCCATTGTTGAATTGACGGAAACCGGTAGTAGCCTCAAAGCCAATAAATTACGGATTGTCACGACCCTTTGCGAATCGACAACCCAGTTTATTGCTAATAAAGAAGCTGTCAAAGACCCCTGGAAAAGAAAGAAGATGGAGCAGGTTATCCTTCTTCTTAAAGGCGCGCTAGCTGCTAACAATATGGTTGGACTTAAAATGAATCTTGAAGAAAAGAATTTAAAGAAGATTTTGGCCCTGCTTACTTCTTTAAAAAATCCGACTATTGCACCTTTGGCCAAGGAAGGTTGGGTTGCCGTCGAGACAGTGATTGATGAGGGGACCGTCCGCCATTTGATTCCGCAGCTTAAAGACGCAGGAGCACAGGGAATTATCGAATACGCTTTGAATAAGTTAATTTACTAAATTTATTTTTTAACTAAGAGGATGATAATATGCCGTGCGGCAGAAAAAGAAAACTCAGAAAAATTCGTACCCACAAACGCAAAAAGCTTCGCAAGGCTTTACGCCATTTGAAGAAGCGCGCCACGCGTTAGTGCCCTTTTTGAATGGAACCAATTATGCTTTGCGCTGGATGTTACGTGCAAGGTGTAAAGGGTTGCTGATTTATATTTCCCTGATCAAAGGAAAATCAGTGCGTATTCAATCGATGTGTACAGCGAACCTATGCTTTTTTTTAGGGGCGGTATTGATAGCTGTATCGCCTCGTCTTGTCTTTTCCGACGAGATCGTTGATCGCTCAGTGATGGCTAAGGCAATTGCTCACCATATTATGGGATCGACATACGATTTTTATGGCCTGACTGCCCAGGCTGTTGGGGAATATCGGGAAGCCTTAACGTACGATTCTAATAGTTATCTTACCCGTTTACGCCTCGGCGCCCATTACGCACGCATAGGGAAATTGGACGACGCTATTGAGCAGCTTGTCCTGATTGAAAAATCAAATCCTGAAGATACACAGTCCCGCTATTTACTCGCCCTTATTTATTCAACCCAAAAGAAATTTGATAAAGCAGTTGTGGAATATGAAGCCTTGCTTAAGTCTGTAACTGTTGAGAGTTCTGATAGTGTTGATTTATACTTCTATCTGGGACAGTTGTATTATGCGCAACATGAGTATGAAAAAGCTGTTGTACAATTCAAGAAAGTCCTTGAGCTTCATCCTAAAAATGTTGAATTGTTAAGTTTTTTGGGGGCGCTTTATGTGGAAATGAATCGTGAGGGCCAGGCTATTGATACTTTTAAGAAAGTGCTGGAATTGGATTCCAATAACGACACGGCCCTTAATTCTATCGGGTATATTTATGCCGAACAGGGCAGTAACCTCGAAGAAGCGATGAACCTCGTCAACCGTGCGCTCGTCATAGTTCCTGATAGTGCCGCTTATTTAGACAGCTTGGGGTGGGTGCATTATAAACAGGGAAGGTATCAGGAGGCCTTAAAGTTTCTCATGAAAGCCGACGACAAAATGCATGATCCGGTTATTTTTGATCACATCGGTGATGTTTATCTTGCGCTCAAACAATTATCAGAAGCCAAGAAATATTGGATGAAATCAATCGAGCTGAATCCGGATCAAACGAATATATTAGAGAAGATTAAACGCGCAGAGAAAAACCAAGAAGTTTTCGCGGGACAAAATCATTATTGATCTTTTTCTTTTTTGACCTTTTCTTTTGTTATGTCAGATTTCTCAAGCGCGTCAGAAACAATCATTGGAAATTTGACACTGATTTGGCAGAAAGAAGATTGATCAGCGATCAACAACATTATTCATATGAATTCTATTTTACTTCGGTCTCCAGCAAAACTTAATTTGTATCTTAAGGTCATTCGTAAACGGCCGGATGGTTATCATGAACTTAAGACCATTTTTGAACGGATCAATCTTGTCGATGATATCCGTTTGTCCCGAGATCGTTCAGGGAAGATCAGTATTGTATGTGATCATCCGCAAGTTCCTAAAGGACCTAAAAACCTTGTATACAAAATTGCATTATTGCTTAAGCGAGATTTTGCGATCAAGGAAGGCGTGCGCATTCACATAAAAAAGCGGATTCCTGTAGCCGCTGGTTTGGCGGGCGGATCCAGCAACGCGGCAACCGTCCTTATGGGGCTTAACAAATTATGGAAGCTTAGATTGGATAGGGAAACTCTGGTGGAATGCGCCCGAAAAATAGGCAGTGATGTGCCATTTTTCCTTTATGACTGCAGTTGGGCGCTTGGAACGGGGCGTGGGGATATGATTAACCGTCTCGATCTGCCCGTAAAATTATGGCATGTTTTGGTGGTTCCTAAAGTCAAAATGCTCACTCCTAAGGTCTACGGAGCCATGAATTTAAAGTTGACAAAATTTAATGATGATGTTAATATTCTGACTCGCTGTTTGGGTCAAAATGATGTGCGCAAGGTCGGTTCATTGCTTTGCAATGATCTGGAACAGGCCATCTCTCATTTAAAGCCGAATTTATTGAAAATTAAAAGAAAGCTACAGTCTTTTGATGTGGCTGGCGTTGCGTTTTCCGGAAGCGGGCCATCTGTCTTTTCCGTCGTTGACTCACAAAAGAAGGCGGAAGAAATAGGGGCGGTTTTAAAACGTCGATATGCCCAGGTATTTGTGGTTAAGACGCTTTGAGATTTTTGTTACAATTCAGTTTCAAAATCGGGTGAACGGATTTTGACATGTGCCCGCCACTGTGTGCACAAAGAAGATTCAGGAAGATTAATTGCCCGGTGGTGTAATCGGTAACACACGAGATTTTGGATCTCGTTTTCCAGGTTCGAACCCTGGCTGGGCAGTTTGAAATTGGCATTGGATGCTGCAGAGGTTTAGGTATTGTATGGATGAATTTAGGGCGATTATTTTAGCTGCGGGTAAAGGTACACGCATGAAGTCAGATGTGCCCAAGGTTCTCCATAAGGTCGCCGGTAAGCCGGTCATCCAATACGTATTAGATATCACAAAAGATTTACGTTCTTTGAAAACCTATGTTGTCGTCGGGCATAAAAGCGAGATGGTAAAGACTTATCTCGGTGAAGGTGTTCAGGTCGCAATCCAGAAACAGTTGTTAGGAACTGCAGATGCGGTTCGTTCGGTGGCGCCTTATCTGAAAATTTTTTCAGGGCACGTTTTAATTCTCTGCGGAGATACGCCTCTTTTGGATAAAGTCATTATCCGTCAGCTGATTAGCAAACATCTTAAATCTAAAGTGGCCTGTACAGTTTTGACTGCACGCATTCCTGAGCCGGGGACGTATGGACGTATTATCCGGGATCAAAATGATGCTATCGCTGCCATCCGAGAACGCAAAGATGCAACACCCGAAGAGATTGAGATCAATGAGATCAACGTCGGTGTGTATTGTTTTCGTGCGCCGCTTTTATTTGAGACGTTAAAGAAAGTGCAGCTTAATGCCAATAAAAAGGAATTCTATCTTACCGACATCGTTGAGCTTTTGTTGAAACAAGGACAAAAGGTTGAAACAGTAGTGACAGATGATCCGAATGTCGCTTTTGGAGTCAACACTCGTGAAGATCTCGCGCTTTGTGAATCCATTTTGCGGCAAAGGATCACAAAACGTTTAATGCTCAGCGGTGTAACAATTATTGACCCCAAAGCTACTTTTATCGACGATGATGTCAAGATTGGGCGCGATACAGTTATCCATCCGTTCACCGTCATTCAAAGCGGCGTTAAGATCGGTCGTGAATGTTCCATAGGGCCGTTTGCAAGGCTTCGTCCCGGCACTGTCGTTGGCAATAAAGTAGAGATTGGTAATTATGGCGAGATTTCCCGTTCGAAAATCGGAGATGGGACAATCATGAAACATTTTGGGTTTCTGGGTGATACAACCGTCGGTAGAAACGTCAATGTCGGCGCAGGGTGTGTGACCGCCAATTACGACGGGGACGAAAAGCATAAAACGGTTATCGGTGATCATGCGTTTATAGGTTCAGATGCGGTTTTAGTGGCTCCGGTTACCATCGGGTCTAAAGCCATTGTGGGGGCGGGCAGCGTCGTTACCAAGGGCAAGAAAGTTCCCAGTAACGGATTGGCTGTAGGTGTTCCGGCTAAAATATTTTCGCAAAACTTCGTTAAAAACAAGCGAAAGAAAACTTAACATGAACGGAATGTCGATCTTTTGCGGAAACGCAAATCAGAAATTGGCTGAAGATATTTGTCAATGCCTGTCGATGCCGATTACACAGGTTTTAGTCGGCCGGTTCAGCGAAGGGGAGATCAGGGTTCAGATCAAGGAAAACATCCGCGGCAAGGACGTCTTTATTATTCAACCGACATGCCCGCCGACGAATGAAAACTTGATGGAGCTTTTGATTTTAATTGATGCGGCCCGTCGGGCTTCGGCTAAACGGATTACGGCAGTTATTCCTTATTATGGTTATGCGCGTCAAGACCGTAAAGATCAGCCGCGTGTACCGATCACGGCAAAATTGGTAGCAAATTTAATTTATGCGGCAGGGGCGAATCGCGTTCTTTGTATGGATTTGCATGCTAATCAAATTCAAGGCTTCTTTGATATTCCGGTTGATCATTTATACGCGATTAATGTCCTTTGTGATTATCTTTTGAATAAAAAGTTAAAGAATATGGTTGTTGTTTCTCCTGATGTGGGCGGATTAAAAATGGCTCGTGCTTATGCCAAACGTCTGGGGGCTGACTTGGCCATTGTTGATAAACGCAGGGCTTCTCCTGAAAAAACAGAGGTCATGCATGTTCTTGGTAATGTCCGCGGCAAGAATGCTGTTATGGTTGACGATATTATTGCGACCGGAGGATCAATGATTGAGGCCGCGGAGGTTTTAAGGAAAAAAGGTGTGAAAAGTTTGTATGCAGCCGTCAGCCACGGTATTTTATCCGGGCCGGCTTTGGAGCGTATACGCAATTGTTCGATTTTAAAAGAAGTGGTGATTACCGATAGTATTCCGTTAAAAAATCCAGATAAAAATCCAAAAGTAAAAGTCTTGTCGGTGGCGCAGCTTTTGGCAGAGGCGATTGGTCGTATTCATAATGAAGAATCGATCAGCAGTTTATTCGAAGAACCGAAATAAAAGAGGGCATTTCAATGGAACAGATTCAATTAGATGTGCAATTAAGAAAAAAAACAGGTACAAGTGAAGTTAATAAAATCCGTCAGCAAAATTTTATTCCAGCTGTTGTTTATGGTGCTGGGCACGATCCGGCTGCCATTCAGACGGACCGCAGGATTTATGAACGCATCGCCCGACAACATCAGGGTGAGAACGTAATCTTTCGTCTTAATATGCTGGACGGCGCTAAAAAATTGAGTGATTTTCCGGCAATCATTCGCGACATTCAGCTTCACCCGGTTCATGAGCAGATTCTTCACCTTGATTTTCATCGTATTGATTTGACTAAAGAAATCAATGTTAAGGTCGCGATAACAACAAGAGGCGAGGCTATTGGTGTTAAGCGTGATAGTGGTACATTGGAGCATCATTTATGGGAGTTGGAAGTCATTTGTTTGCCGACGAATATCCCGCATCACATTGAAGTGGATATTACCAATCTTGCGATTCACGACGCAATCCATGTGAAAGATATTAAACTTCCCGCAGGTGTACGTACAGAGCAAGATCCGGAATCGGCCGTCGTATCTGTGGCAGGCTCGACTCAAGAAATTAAACCAGAGGAGGGTGCTGCACCGGCAGAAGTTGAAGTTATTAAGGAAAAGAAGAAGGATGAAGATGCTCCTAAGGCCGCGGGTGGTGCTGATGCTGCAAAAAAACCTGAGGATAAAAAGAAGTAATTTTGGTTGTTGGTTGATAGTCGATGGCAGATGGATACAATTAGCCATCAATCATTTCCCATCAACTTGCTTGAGGTTCAATTGGCCGATACCCGTTTGATTGTTGGATTGGGAAACCCCGACGAGAAATATCGATACACCCGTCATAACTGGGGTTATTTAGTTGTTGAGGAATTGGCAGCATTGTGGAAGGTTAAATTTCGCAATGATACCTCTGTTAAAGGTTTAACGGCTAAATTTGAAGAAGACGGCAGAATCCATTATTTGTTGTTACCGTTGACGTATATGAATCTTTCCGGGGCGGCCATATTGGCCTTGGTTAAGAAGCGCAATATCGCTCTTGAAAATATACTGGTGGTTTGTGACGATCTTGATCTGTCGTTTGGTCAGATTCGTTTGCGAGCCCAAGGGAGTGCCGGCGGACATAATGGGCTTAAATCCATTATTGGTAGTTTGGGTAGTAGTGAATTTGCTCGTTTACGCGGTGGTATCGGTCGGCCAGACGAGCGTAAAGAAACTATCGATTTTGTGCTTGATCATTTTTCAGCGCAAGAAAGAAAACAACTGCCTCAACATTTAAAGATAGCGGTTGAATGCTGTCGAGTTTGGATCAAACAGGGTGTGAACGAAGCAATGAGTCAATTTAACAAAAGGAAAAGTGATGACTAAGTATGAATTGGTGTATATCGTCGATGCTCATTTAGCGCCTGAAGCTAAAGAAGAGGTCAGCAAGCAGGTTGTCGAAACAGTCACAAAAGCTGAAGGTAAAGTAATCAATTCTAATGTCTGGTTTGAACGCCAGCGGATTTCTTTTCCGATCAAGAAAGTTCAAGATGGTTCTTACTATTTAGTTAATTGGGAAGGCCGGGGTGGCGCGTCGGTAAAAGTTCGTCAATCATTGAGGCTCAACGAACGGATTCTTCGGTTTTTGATCATCGCCGTGAAAAGTCAAAAAGCTAAAGTTTAATTGGCCAGGGCGTTGTTTCATAACTCCTAACGAAAGGTTCCTAAGATGGCGAGTTTAAACAAAGTATTGTTGATCGGCAATTTGACTAAAGATCCTGAATTGCGTTATACACCCAACGGTACGGCAGTTACTAATTTGCGTATTGCTGTCAACCGCAGATTCAAGGATAGGACCGGTGAATTGAAGGAAGATACGTGTTTCGTGACGGTGACGGCTTGGGATAAACAGGCAGAGATTTGCAATCAGTATTTGCAAAAAGGGCGTCAGATTTTTGTGGAAGGTATTTTGCAGTCAAGATCATGGGAAACCACAGATAAACAGAAAAGAAGTACCATTGATGTGCGGGCTGAACGCATTCAATTTTTAGGCGGGCCGAAGGGCACGGAAGTTTCCGGTGAAGCTATTCCGGAGGTTGCTGCCGCTAAAGCCCCGTCGGGTGGAGATGTTCAAGAAGATGTGATTAGTCCTGAGGATATTGCTTGGGAAGAATAATATTTATTAGGTTTATTGATGGTTTGCAATTTAATGAATAGTTATGGATCAATTTAATTAAGGAGGAATACTTTGGAAGAACGGAAATTTGGTCGTAAATCTTCAGACAGTAGAGGCGGTGGACGCAGGGGATCTCAAGATCGCGGCGGTCGTGGTGGTGATGATGACCGTGGTGGATTTGACCGTGGTGGAGACCGGGACCGGGATCGACGGATGTCCCGTGGTGCAAGGTTCCAGATTCCAAAACAGGAATCTATTGAATACAAAAATATACCGTTACTTCAGAAATTTGTGACCGAACGCGGAAAAATGGTTTCCCGTCGATTTAGCGGTATTTCTGCCAAGGAACAGAGAGCAGTGAGCATCTCTATTAAACATGCCCGTTTTTTGGGACTTTTACCTGTAGGTTCAGCAAAAAGGAAATAAGATATGGAAATAATCCTCTCGAAAACTATTGATAAATTAGGTCGCGTGGGTGATGTTGTTAAGGTGAAAGACGGATTTGCCCGCAATTATCTGCTTCCCCAAAGTTTAGGAATTGCGGCAACAGCGGGAAACATCAAAAAGGTTGCCCAATTAAAGGCTAAAGAAGTAGCTTTGTATGAAGAGCACAAGAAAGAAGCTAGGGGCGTGGCTGAAAAATTGAGCAAAGTTTCCATCACTATTGCCGTCGAGGTTAATGACTTAGAGAAATTGTATGGCGCGGTCAATGAGACCGAAATTCTTAAAGGTTTGGAACAAGAAGGATATGCATTTGAACGCAGCCAGCTTGTGATTGAGAAATCTATTGAAGAATTAGGCATTTTTGAAATCGGGATCAAGCTTCATCCAGACGTTAAAGGAAAATTCCGATTATGGGTGACCAAGAAATAAGAGTCCCTCCCCAGAATACCGAGGCCGAGCGTGCGGTATTAGGGTCGATGATGATCGACGATGAAGCTATCGGTGTTGCCATCGAGCACATCGATAGCTCTTATTTTTACGAAACATCCCACCAAAAAATATTCACTTCGATCATCGAGCTTTATTCCAACCGTAAAAATGTCGATTTTATAACACTTTCCGATTACTTAAAGACCCAGGGGTTGATGGATACCATCGGCGGGGCTTCTTACTTAACTCAACTGATTGATCATGTGCCTTCATCCGCAAACATCCGTCATTATGCCGGCATTGTTAAAGAAAAAGGTGTTCAGCGAAAGCTTATTAAAAACGCGACGGAAATCATCAGCCGCAGTTATGAGAAGGGTGTTGATGTTGAAGAGTTAGTTGATTCCGCGGAGCAGTTGATTTTTGAAATCGCCACCGCCCGTCAGAAACAAGAAGCTGCGCACATTAAAGATATTCTCAAAAATACGATGGAGGTTATCGATAACCTTTACAAAAAGAAACAAACAGTTACCGGGGTTGCGACAGGTTTTTATGAGTTCGATAAGATAACTTCGGGTTTGCAGAAATCTGATCTTATCATTGTGGCCGCACGCCCGTCGATGGGGAAAAGCGCTTTTGCAGCTTCAATCGCCGAAAATGCAGCGATTAATATGAAAATTCCGGTGGCATTTTTTTCACTTGAGATGTCTAAGGAGCAACTAGTCCAACGCATGCTGTGTTCTCAGGCGGGCGTAGATGCCAATAAAGTGCGTACAGGATTTCTTTCCCCTTCGGAATGGCCGCTTTTAACGAAGGCAGCGAGCCGTCTTTCGAATATTCCTTTTTTTATCGACGACACTCCGGCAATCAGTATCCTCGAACTGCGGGCCAAGGCCCGTAGGCTTAAAGCCAGCCATGATATACAACTTTTGGTGTTGGATTATTTGCAACTGATGCGTGCGACTAATCGCAGCGAGAGCCGACAGCAGGAAATTTCCGAAATTTCCCGATCTTTAAAAGCATTGGCCCGTGAATTACAGATTCCGATTATTGCTATCAGTCAGCTTTCACGCGCGGTTGAAAGCCGTCAAGACCATCGTCCGCAACTTTCCGACTTGCGTGAATCCGGGGCTATTGAGCAGGATGCGGATGTGGTTGTGCTCTTGGTGCGTGAGGAATATTATACGCCTACCGAAGAAAATCGAGGGATCGCCGATATTATCGTTGCGAAACAACGCAACGGCCCCGTCGGGAGTTTCAAAGTCAAATTCTTTAAGGAGTTCGTCAAGTTTGCCAATCTTGAGACTGTCCATCAGGAAGTTTAATTTATAAAAATACTCATATCTTAAATTGACACAAAGTTTTTCGCTCACTATAATCTACTCAATTGGTTAACATGCGCATGAAAAATTTAACTCCCAAAGTACTGACATTCTTGTTGCTGGTTTTAGTGACCACGCCGTTTCGTCTTCTTTTTGCCGATGAGAACACGCCGAATATTGCTTTAACTAATGAAGCCATCGATGTTTTGAAGCCTGCCGAAAATGATAATGTCGCTCCTATCGACGAGTCCACATTAAGGGAAGAGACTACCCAAGAATCTGGTGCGCCGGGGCCATTAACAGCCCAATCTAAGATTGTTAAATCGATGGATGTCATCGGCAATAAATCGATTGGGGTTGCGGTTATTCTTTCCAAAATCAAGACGCGTGTCGGACAAGAATATATCGAAAATGTCGTGAGCGATGACTTAAAAAGGTTATACAACACCGGATACTTCTTCGATGTCAAAGTCGATAAAAAAGAGGTGGATGGAGGTTATAAAGTTATTATCAATCTCGTTGAGAAACCGATTGTCGAAGATATTACATTTTCTAAACTACGTTATTTCAATAAGCGTGCTTTAGAAACAAAGATGAAAACGAAAAAAGGAAAGTTCTTGGATAACAAATCTCTCAAGGATGACATTAATACCATTGAGGAAATGTACGCTAAAAAGGGTTTGAGCCAAGCCAAGGTTGAGGTGGAGACATTCAACGATGAGACCACCAATAAAGCTAGTTTGCATTTTATCGTTCGCGAAGGTTACAGGGTTAAAGTCAAGACAATCAATGTTCTTGGAAATATTGCCTATTCCGATCGGAAAATTATCCGTACGATCAAAGCCCGTCGGGCGTGGCTTTTTAATTCTGGTCATTTAAAGGAAGATGTCCTCGAAGAGGATATGGATCGCATCAAGGCATTTTATGAACAGAATGGTTATATTGATGCCAAAGCTAATTATACGCTGGATTATCTTAACCAAGGCAGGGTTGTCATTAATATTAATATAGAAGAAGGCAAACGTTACTATGTTGGGGATTTGGTGATTGCCGGAAATTCGATTGCTTCCGAGCATGAAGTCAAGGCGGCCATGACAACCATTAAGCCGGGCAATATTTTCAGCCGCGCCAAATTGGAAGAGGATGTAAATAATATTCAAACCATGTACTTTGATATCGGACGCATTTTTGCCAAGGTTAATGAATCGACATCTTTAAATAACGAAAATGGCCGTGTGGATGTTCGCTTGGATATTATAGAAGGCGGTTTGGCTTACATCGATAAGATTAAAATTCAAGGAAACACAAATACTAGAGATATTGTTATCCGTCGAGAATTGCGCATGTTTCCTGGCGATCAATTTGATGGGAAAAAATTGCGCCGCAGCAAGGAGCGTTTGCGTAATTTAGGATACTTCGAGGACGTCGGATTTGATATTGAAGATACCAAGAATCCGGAAATGAAAAATTTGGTTGTGCAGGTTAAGGAAGCAAAGACCGGAAGCTTTAGTTTCGGCGGTGGTTACAGCACCGTAGATCAACTGGTAGGTTTTGTTGAGGTTGAACAGAAAAACTTTGATATTACCAACTGGCCAAGATTCACGGGTGGCGGCCAAGATTTGTTATTGCGCGCTGAAGCCGGTTCGACCCGTCGAAATCTCCAATTGAGTTTTACGGAACCGTGGCTGTTTGATTATCCCATTGCCGGCGGTTTTGATGCTTATCACTTGCAGCGTGATAAAGAACGTGATGTCGGTTACGCTTATGATGAAAAGCGCGTCGGTGGAACGTTACGTTTGGGCAAGCAAATTTCAGAATACATTTCTGCTGGCATGTCCTACAATCTTCAGAATATTCAAATAAGTAATATGGATTCAGGCGTCTCTGCTGATCTTGCCGCCGAAGAAGGCAAGAATACCGTCAGCACCCTGGGCTTTACTTTAAATCACGACTATACCGATAGTGTTTATAACCCAACCAAGGGCTGGGTTTGGAACAATGGGATTGATTTGGCCGGAGGCGTCCTTGCCGGGGATAAAGATTTTTATCGAGTACAAACCAAAGGCAGTTATTATGTGCCTATTAAAATTCGTTCGACAGGAACTGTTTTGGAATTACGAGGCAGGGCCGGGATTGTTAAAGCCTACGGAGACTCCGATAAAGTTCCTATTTTCGAGCGGTTTTTTGCCGGTGGTGCCCGTACAATTCGTGGGTATAACGAGCGCAAAGTGGGGCCCTTGGATACTTTGACCAGCGACCCAATCGGCGGCGAGGCTATGCTGATAGGAAATATTGAATATACGGTTCCAATCGTTGACATCATTAAGCTGGCCACATTTTTAGACTTCGGCAATGTGTGGTCAAAAGCAGGAGATTTTGGTTCAGGAAATTACAAGGCTGGTGTTGGTTTTGGCCTTAGAGTTAAAACACCGATAGGCCCGGTTAATTTGGATTATGGTTATCCGCTAAATGATGAACCTGGTGAAGAAACCCGCAGCGGTAAATTCTACTTCAGCGTTAGTCGTGGATTTTAATCGCATCAATTCCTGATTTCAAAATCTAAGTCAACTTTTCTGATTCGACTTTTTATATAAAAAGCAGTTTAAACAAGGAGGGGTAAAGTGAAACGTTTAAAGGTTTTTAGTTTCTTGGCAATTTTTATTTTTTTATCAATGGGACAGGTTCACGCGAAGGCGTTTGAAGGTAAAGTTGGTTTTGTTGATTTGAGCAGGGTATTTAATGAATACAAAAGAACCAAGGCATATGATGCTGTTCTTGAAAAAGAGAGTACCGCATTTCAAGAAGAACGCAATAAGATGATTGAAAAAGTCCGTGACGCGCAGAGCAAGTTGGCGTTGCTCAAAGAAGATGAAAAACAAAAAATGCAGGAAGATATTGATAAACAAAAGCAGGCGCTTTTGGATTTCAGCCGTGCAAAAGGAACAGATTTGACCAAAAAGCGTGATGAAAAAGTCAGGGAGATTTTGTTGGAAATCGAAAAGATCGTCAGTGATTATTCAAAAAAAGAAGGATTTACGTTGGTTTTCAATGACCGTGTCCTTATCTACGGCGATCAGCAATTGAATATCACTGATACAGTTATTAAGTTGCTCAATGATAACTATAAAGGCAGTTAACGGCGTCTTGCGGATGTTGGGTGTATGAAAAAATCTGTCGGTGAGATAGCAAAAATCATTGAAGGTGAGTTATGCGGCGATGCTTCATTTTTGATCACAGGATTCGCAGGTCTTAAAGAAGCTCAAGAGGGTGATTTAGCTTTTGTCGCAAATTCTAAATACATACCTCTGGCTCAGGAAACTAAAGCCTCTGCCATTATCATTCCCCGGGAGTTGTCTGTCCCGGGGAAAACTTTTATTAGGGTGGAAAATCCATCGTTGGCGTTTTCTAAAATTATTGCGATGTTTGTCAATGAGACAAACGTGCCGCTTAAGGGGATACACCCGACGGCAATTGTGGCTAAAGATGCCATGGTCGGAAAAGATGTAGCGTTGGGGCCGTATGTGGTGATTGAGTCCGGCGCTAAGATTGGTGATCGCACCGCGGTTCATGCAGGAAGTTATGTGGGGCATAAGATTACAATCGGCCAAGATTGTCTGATCTATCCCAATGTTACTTTACGGGAGAAAACATCTATCGGAAACCGCGTGGTCATTCATAGCGGCACTGTGATCGGCTCCGACGGATTTGGATACATATTGGTGGATGGAAAGCAGCATAAAATCCCGCAGGTTGGCATTGTTGTGATTGAAGATGATGTTGAAATTGGTGCCTGTGTTACGATTGATCGTGCACGTTTTGACAAAACTTTGATCGGGCGTGGCACTAAGATTGATAATTTAGTACAAATTGCACATAATGTTTTGATCGGGGAAAGCTGTATTATTGTGTCGCAGTCCGGAATATCGGGAAGTGTTACGATTGGTAAGGGTGTAATCTTGGCGGGGCAAGCGGGCATCGCAGGGCATTTAACAATTGGAGATGGTGCGATTGTTTCCGCCAAGGCCGGGGTATCTAAATCTATTCCTGCCAACACGCAGGTCACAGGATATCCGGCGAGGCCTATTGATAAAATGATGGAGATCAATGCCCATGTGCAGTTGCTGCCGAAGTATGTTCAAACAATCCGTGAATTAAAGAAACGTATTGATGACCTTGAGAAGAAATTGCAATCATAACTTGGAATAGCGATAGAATGGCGAATCAACAGCGTACAATTGCAAAACCATTTACCATAAGCGGCATTGGGCTTCATAAAGGAACCCATGTGAATGTCCATTTCAAACCAGCTAACCCCGATGAAGGCATTAGGTTTATCCGCGTGGACATTCCGGGAAAGCCGGTTATTCAATTGGGCGAATCGTGTGTGGTTACTGATCCTAATGTGACCCGCTGCACCGCAATCAGTAATGGTGATGTCATGATCGTGACCGTTGAACATTTAACCAGTGTTTTATGGGGCGTTGGTATTGATAATCTGACGATCGAGATCGACGGAGAAGAGCTTCCTGGTTTGGATGGCAGCGGGCTCGATTATTTAAAGGCTTTTAAAGAAGCGGGAATTCAGAATCAAAATGCCCACAAGAAATATTACAGTATTCAGGAGCCTATTGGCATTTCTCATAATGGTTCGTCTATTCTTATCACGCCAGCGGATGATTTTAAAATTTCGTACACGCTTAATTATGATCACCCTGGCTTACGTTCACAGTTTTTCTCTGTGACGCTTAACGAAGAAGTTTTTGAGCGCGAAATCGCTCCCTGCCGCACATTTGTTCTTGAGAAAGAAACCAAAGAGCTTTCTGAAAAGGGTTTAGGGAAGGGCGCTAATTACACCAATACTTTGGTCGTCGGTGATCAAGGTGTAATTGATAACACTTTGCGTTTTCCGGATGAATTTGTGCGCCATAAGATTTTGGATTGTATCGGTGATTTATTTTTATTGGGTTTTCCTATCCGCGGTCATATTTTTGCCACCAAGAGCGGGCATGCGTTAAATCGTCAGCTTTTAAAAAAGATTTCCCAGCAAAAAAAAGTGTACGATTCCAGAGGATTTATTTATCAGCCGGAAACTTTTGTCGGCCAAGATTTCAACATTCAGCAGATCATGAAGCTATTGCCTCATCGTTATCCTTTTTTAATGGTAGACCGGGTGACCATTCTTGAAATGGGGAGAAAAGTTGTTGGAATCAAAAATGTGACCATCAATGATAGTTTTTTTCAAGGACATTTTCCAACCCGTCCTGTTATGCCGGGCGTTTTGATGGTCGAGGCCATGGCCCAGACCGCCGGGGTAGTTCTCTTGACGAACCCCGAACATCATGGTAAGCTAGCGGTTTTATTGGCGGTTGATAAGGTAAAATTTCGTAAAGTAGTGGTGCCCGGTGATCAACTCGTCATGGAAGTTGAAGTTATCCGTGACCGCTCACGTACTGTGCTGGTTAGAGGTGTGGCCAAGGTCGAAGGGGAAGTGGCCGCCGAGGCAGATATAATGTTGTCTTATACTGATGCAAACTTTCTGGATCCAAATAATTTTGAGAAGTAGCTAACTATGGAAACAATTGTCCACGAAACAGCGGTTATAGACCCCAGCGTCAGGATTGCTCAAGGCGTCAGGATAGGCCCTTATGCGATCATCGAAGGTAAGGTTACGATCGGGCCTAATGTTACGATCGGCAATCATTGCGTCATCACCGGAAATACGAAGATTGGAGCTGGGTGCCAGTTTTTTACTGGCGCGGTAATTGGCAGCGCTCCGCAGGATAAGAAACATGTCAGCGGAGAAAATAGTTTTTTGACAATTGGCGATAATAATATTTTCCGCGAATATGTAACCGTCAATTCTGGTACGGAAGAAGGCGGCGGGCACACCACGATTGGTGACCGTAATTTATTCATGGCCTATTCGCATGTCGCGCACGATTGCAAGATTGGCAGTGATTGCGTTGTAGCCAACGTAGGTCATTTGGCTGGTCATGTGATTTTAGAAGACCGCGTTATTATCGGCGGGCTTTCCGGCGTGCATCAGTTTGTCCGCATTGGGCGAATGTCCATTGTTGGTGGTTGCTCTAAAGTGGTTCAGGATGTTCCTCCGTATTCTATATGTGACGGGGATCCTAGCAAGGTTTTTGGAGTCAACACCGTGGGTTTGAAGCGTGCCCAGTTTGAGCAAACCACGATTTCGACTTTACGCAAAGCATTTAAAATTCTATTCCATTCCGGGCTTACCAAAACTCACGCTATTGAAAAAGTCCAGCAGGACCTTGGATCGACGACAGAACTTGATTATTTAATCGAGTTTATCCGCGGCTCTGAACGCGGCGTTTGCGGTTAGGCTTTTCTTGCCATTGATCCATTGGCCGTTTAATCTTATGGCTGATTCCATCCAACAATTAGGTCTTATCGCTGGTAATGGTAAATTCCCCATTTTATTCGCACGGGCGGCAAAATCCAAAAATATTAAAGTGATTGCGGCTGGTATCCGGGGCGATACAGAATTTTATTTTCCTTATCTCGTCGACCGTTTTGCGTGGTTCCATCCGGGTGAATTAAGAAAACTTTTTTCCTATTTTAAGAGCGCGGGTGTCCGTCAGGTCATCATGGCCGGACAGGTTAATCCCGGCAATTTGTTTGACGATAAAGTCGCCATGGATGAAGAGTTTCGCGATCTTTTTGCGGCGCTTAACGACCGTAAGGCAGATACGATTTTTAAAGCGGTAGCCCAACGCCTTGAAGCAAACGGTATGGAGCTTTTGGATTCAACGATACTTTTGAATGATTACCTGGCGCCTAAAGGAACGTTGACAAAACGAGCGCCAACAACTGTTGAGCTGGAAGATATTCAATTCGGATTTACAATCGCAAAATTAATGGGCGGCATTGATATCGGCCAGACTGTTGTTGTTAAAGAAAAAGCCATTGTGGCGATTGAAGCCATGGAAGGCACAGACAAGGCTATCTTGCGCGGATGCACCATTGCCCAGAAAGGCGCGGTTGTGGTTAAAACCAGCAAGCCTAAACAAGATGATCGTTTTGATGTCCCGGTCATTGGCCCTAAAACCATCAAAGCCATGATCAAGGGAAAGGGTGGATGTCTTGCAATTGAAGCAGGAAAAACTCTAGTCATTGATATGGATGAAACCCTTCGGCTTGCCAATCGGGCGGGTATCAGCATCGTCGCTGCTTAATCTATCTTTATAAAATCAAATCTTATTTTCTCGCCGAGAAACAGACCTGCCTTTTGATTGACACTCAAATATATTTTCTATATAATAATGCGTTGATTTCTTATAAACACTAATATTTTAAGGCGGTTACAAATATGGAACCGGTTGATGATCTAAAGGCCTCAAGGCTTGTAAAACTGCAACATCTGCGCCAAAAAGGCATCCAACCTTACGGTCAAAAATTCCCCGGCATTGAAGCGGTAGCTCATGTTTTAGCGAATTTTCAGGAAGGCCGTCAAGTCACCGTTGCCGGGCGAATCATGGCAAACCGCAAGCACGGTAAGGTTTACTTTCTGGATCTGATGGACCAAACAGGCAGGCTCCAGCTTTTCATTAAAGCGGACAACATTACGCCTGAACTTTTTGAATTGATTGGTGATCTGGATATCGGCGACATCATTGGCGCCAAGGGGGAGCTTTTTATCACCAAGACCGGCCAGCAAAGCCTTCGTGTGAGCGATGTCACGATTCTTTCCAAATCTCTTTTGTCACTGCCGGAGAAGTGGCACGGGCTTAAGGATGTTGAAATCCGTTACCGCCAGCGTTATGTGGATATGATTTCCAATTCGGCGGTGCGGGATGTTTTTATTAAACGCAGTCGTATTGTCACGATGATCCGCAATTTTCTTGATCAACGAAATTTTCTTGAAGTCGAGACGCCGATGCTGCAGCCCATGGCAGGCGGCGCGCGTGGAAGGCCTTTTAAATCCAAACATAATGCGTATGATATGGATGTATTTTTGCGAATCGCGCCTGAACTTTATTTGAAACGATTGCTCGTCGGAGGTTTGGAGCGTGTTTATGAAATAAATCGCAACTTCCGTAATGAGGGAATATCCACCCGTCATAATCCTGAATTTACCATGCTCGAGGTTTACCAATCTTACGGTGATGTCGAGGATATGATGAACCTGACGGAGGAGATGATCAGTTCTATTGTCAAAGAGGTGAATGGTTCTACCATTGTTCAATATCAGGGCAAGGAAATTGATTTTACAACTCCATGGGAGCGCCGGTCGTTTGCAAAAGTTGTTAAAGATAAGTTTGATATCAACCCTGATGATTCTGCGGAAATCATGCTTCAGAAAGCCCGGGCCAAACGTCATACGCATGCGAAGGTGGATAAATTGACGCGTTCGGCGGTTATGAAAATAGTTGAAGAGGCTCTTGATGAAGATGCAACCATGAACCCGGTTTTCTTTGTCGATTACTTTACTTTTCTTTGCCCGTTGGCCAAGACTGTTGCGGATAATCCATGGCTCTCTCAGCGGTTTGAAGTTTTTATCGCAGGCATGGAAATTGGCAATGCCTACTCGGAGTTAAACGACCCCTTAGAGCAAAGGCAACGCTTGACGGAAGATTTGGACGATGACGTTGAAACCGGCACCCGTGAGGTTGACGAGGATTTTCTTTGTGCGTTGGAACACGGCATGCCGCCGGCGGGCGGGCTTGGGATCGGCATCGACCGTTTGGTGATGCTCCTCACCGATTCGCCATCGATTAGGGACGTGATTTTGTTCCCGTTATTGAAACCACATATTGAAATGAAGGACGAGGGACGAGGGGCGAAGGACGAAAAAAGATAAATTGCGTCCATCGTTTGACTTCTGTCGTCCGCCGTATAAAAAATGAGCTACGAATCCTGGATCAGTTATCGATATTTAATGGCCAAGAAAGATCGTTTCTTATCGATGATTAATTTTGTCGCGGTCGCCGGCATTGCCATTGGGGTGATGGCTTTAATTGTTGTCATCGGAGTCATGACGGGATTTGACCGTGATCTGCGTGATAAAATTATCGGCACCAACGCGCATATTATGGTTGAACGCGAAACAGGTTTGAAGAATTACACCGAGGTCTTGGCAAAACTTCATCAGGTCAAAGGCATCAAGGCCTTGTCGCCGTATGTCCACGGAAATGTTTTTCTTGAATCAAACCAGCGGGCCATGAGCCTGGTTCTTCGCGGTGTTGATCCTGCGCAAGAGGCGAACATTACCAAGATCGATCAATATCTTGCCTCCGGAAAGATTCAAAGTTTAAAGCCGGAGGAAGTAGTGATTGGAAGCCAGTTGGCAAGCTATTATGGTTTTCGTGTGGGTGATGAAATAACCGTCATTGCGCCCGCTTCCGGTGTTGCCGGCCAGGGATGGCGTTATAATTTGAAAGTGGCTGGTGTTTTCACGTCGGGTATGTATGATTATGACATGAATCTCATTTTGGTGCACATTTCCAAAGCGCAGCAAATTTTCAGTCTTGAATCTACTGTGGTCAGCGGTATCGGCGTTAAGATTGATGATGTTTATGCCGCGCCGGCGCTTAAAGAAAAAATTTATGAAGTCCTTGGGTATAGCTATCTGGTCAGGACATGGATCGAAAATAATAGCAATTTTTTTGCTGCGCTGCGTTTGGAAAAATTTGCGATGTTTGTGATTCTGACGTTAATTGTTTTGGTGGCGTCTTTTAATATCATCAGCACGCTGATTGTCACTGTCACCAGTAAGGTTAAAGATATCGGGATATTAAAATCCATTGGAGTTCCTAAAAGTTCGATCCGAAAGATATTTACGCTTCAAGGAATATCGCTGGGTATTATGGGAACTTTTTGGGGCGTGTTAGGAGGGGCGGGCATAAGTTTTCTCCTTAAGAAATATCAGTTTATTAAACTTCCGCAGGACATTTATTACATTGATCATTTGCCGGTTCTTTTGCAATTGAGCGATATTTTGGCGATCGTCGGTGCTGCTTTGGTTATCAGCTATTTGGCAACGATCTATCCTGCTGGAAAAGCGGCGAATTTGGAACCGGTCGAGGCGTTGCGATATGAATAAAATTTTGAGCCGATCTCCCCAAAACGGGAATGAGGACAAAGGTCTTGCTATGGGCAATCCTTTAGCCGAAGTAAAGAATAAAATTATTTTAACGGCTCGAAATATTCATAAGAAATATCAGCAGGGTGCAAGTTCTTTGCATATTCTTAAAGGTGTTGATCTTGATATTTACGCGGGCGATGTGCTAGCTCTTGTTGGGCCATCCGGCGCTGGTAAATCAACGTTGCTTCATATTTTAGGCGGTTTGGATACGCCTACACAAGGTGATGTAATTTTAGACGGCAAGAATGTTTATACACTCAACGATATAGAGCTTTCACGGATAAGAAATATACAGATCGGATTTGTGTTTCAGTTTTATCATCTCTTGCCAGAATTTACAGCTTTGGAAAATGTCGCCATGCCGGCGCTGATTACGAATGGAAATCATAAATCAGATTCGATCCTTGCTCGGAGCAGGGAATTATTGGCGAAGGTAGGTTTGAAAGACCGAGTTACACACCGGCCGCAGGAATTATCCGGCGGCGAGCAGCAGCGGGTGGCGATTGCGCGGGCATTGGTCAATAAGCCCAAGATTGTTCTTTGTGATGAGCCAACAGGCAATCTGGATTCCAAAAGCGGAGACGCGATCATCGATCTTTTATTGGAATTAAATAAAATTGAACAACAGACACTTGTTATTGTGACTCATGACGAGAAGATCGCTGCTAAATCCGGCAAGATCATTCATATTACAGATGGTAAATTAGAAGATTAATGCCCGCGGGGCTTTGATGATTAACTCTCGATTTAAAGAAGATTGGAATATCTCGGGAGTTGGGAAAGGTAAGGAGTGCTATGAAAGTTTATATTAATGGTGAATTTCTTGAGAAAGAGAATGCCAAGATATCTGTTTTTGACCATGGGTTTCTTTATGGCGACGGCGCCTTTGAAGGTATCCGTTCTTATGACGGGCTTGTTTACAAGCTCAATGAACACATCGATCGATTGATGGAGAGCCTGCATACGTTAATGATCCTGCTTCCTATGTCGAAAAAGGAACTTATTGATGCGGTCATTAAAACTTTGCATAAAAATAAATTGACTGATGCGTATATCCGTTTGATTGTGACGCGAGGCGTGGGTGATCTTGGTTTGGATCCGAGAAAATGCAAGGGCAACGCCGGGGTTGTCATCATTACCGATAAGATTACGCTTTATCCGGCGGAACTTTATCAGAAAGGCATGGAGATCATAACCGTTCCGACGGTGAAAAATCATCCTGAGGCGCTTAACCCTGAACTTAAGTCGCTCAATTATTTAAATAACATTTTAGCCAAGATTGAAGCGACGAATGTCGGTTATAATGAAGCGATCATGCTCGATAGTAATGGATATGTGACCGAGTGCACGGGGGATAATATCTTTATTCTTAAAGACGGCGTTCTATCAACACCGACTCACGGGCGCTTAAAGGGAATTACTCGGCAGACAGTTATCGAGCTTGCGCGAGAAAATAAAATTCTGGTTCAGGAAAGACCGTTTACGCGGCATGAAATTTTTAACGCTCATGAATGTTTCTTGACGGGAACAGCAGCAGAAATTATCCCGGTGGTTAAATTAGACGGGCGTACGATCGGTGACGGCAAGCCCGGTAATACAACTTTGAAATTGATGAAATGGTTTAAAGAGATGACGCGCAAGGATGGCGTTAAATATAGTATTTAACGCTCGTTGATGGTGGATGGTTGATAGCCGTCTTCCATCAGCCAATATCTATCAACTATCTACAATTGTTAGGTAAGCATATGCAATGTGATGTTTGCGGCAAGAAAAAAGCCACGGTGCATTTAACTGAGATTGTTGATCAGCAGATGTCGGAGATGCATCTGTGTGAAGAGTGTGCCCGTCAGAAAAGCGTCCAGATGGAGCAGCAGTTTGGCCTGGCAGATTTGCTGGCTGGTCTAGCTGATATGGGAAGTAAGGGGACGCCAGCCAAAGATGCGGCCGCGGCCGCAAAAACAGCTGCTTTGACTTGTGCCAAGTGCGCTTTGAGTTATGATGATTTTCGTAAGTTCGGACGTTTAGGTTGCGGGCATTGTTATATTTCGTTTAAAGAGCAATTAGAAGCGCTTTTAAAAAAGATTCATGGGTCTAATCATCATCTGGGCAAAATGATTGCTAAAAGCAAAAAGACATCGTTAACAACAACGAAATTAAGAAAAGATGATTTGACGTCGCTGAGACAGGATCTTCAGGAAGCCATCCATAGTGAGGATTTTGAGAAAGCAGCCACCATCCGCGATAAGATCCGTGATATGGAAAAAAAGGAAAAATAAAAAATGCGATTGGATGATCTTATTAATCATACGGGGGAATGGCTCAAAGGCTCCGGCCCGTACGCTCATATTGTGACTTCCTCGCGGGTTCGTCTGGCGCGTAATCTTGCGAGTTTCCCTTTTCCGAATAAATCCGGTAAAAAAGAATTAGATGAGGTCTTGGAAGTCGTCGACAAGGCGGTTTCGCAGATCGAACTTTTAAAAGACTGTGCTAATTTTCATATTGTTGATATGGATAGCGTCGATCGGCAATTCTTAGTTGAGCGGCATTTGATGAGCCATGACCACGCCTCTAATCCTGAGGGAAAAGGTGTTGTTATTTCCAAAGAAGAAATCCTTTCGATCATGATCAATGAAGAAGATCATCTTCGTATTCAGGTCATGCAGTCCGGGTTGAATTTAACTGAGACCTGGAAGATCATCAACGCCATCGATGACGCATTGTCGAATAAATTGGGTTATGCTTTCTATCCCGAATGGGGCTTTTTAACAGCCTGCCCGACGAACACCGGAACAGCGATGCGTGGTTCGGTCATGCTTCATCTTCCTGCCTTGGTCATGACTAAACAGATCAGCAAAGTATTGACGGCGATTTCAAAGTTGAGTTTTGCCAGCCGGGGTTTTTACGGCGAGGGTACGCAGGCGAGTGGAAATTTTTATCAGATTTCCAACCAGGTTTCTTTGGGCCACAGCGAGGATGATATCATCCAGAACATCAACGGCTTGATTAAGCAGATCATCGAGCAGGAAGAACAGGCGCGTCAGGCGCTCTTATTGCAAAATCGGCCGATGCTCGAGGATAAAATCTGCCGGTCCTATGGATTATTGAAACATGCGCACATTATTTCAAGCCAGGAGACGACGGAACTTCTTTCCATGGTTAGGCTCGGGATCGACATGGGAATTCTTAAAGATGTGGGCCATAAAATTATCAATCAATTATTTTTGATGATCCAGCCTGCGCATTTGCAAAAGATCGAGGGGAAAAAATTAAACGCATTTGAGCGCGATACTAAACGAGCAAGTCTTATCAGACAGAAGCTAGGAGGCTAGTATGTTTAACCGATTTACTGAGAGAGCCAGGAAAGTTATTGTGTATGCCAAAGAAGAGGCGCGTCGTTTTAATCATGATTACATCGGTACTGAGCATCTTCTTTTGGGCCTTATCCGTGAAGGCGAAGGTGTCGCTTCGGCTGTATTGCAGAAATTGGGTTTAGATTTGGAGACCATTCGTCTTGAGGTTGAGAAGCTTGTACAGCCTGGACCGCAAACACAGGTATTGGGTGACATTCCTTTTACCCCGCGTTCTAAAAAAGCGCTTGAGCTTTCCGCCGAGGAAGCGCGCGCATTAGGCCATAATTATATCGGCACCGAACATCTTTTATTGGGGCTGGTCAAAGAAGGCGAAGGCATGGCCTACCGTGTCCTTTTGAATTTGGGCCTTGATCTCGGGAAATTACGTAACGAAGTCATGGAACTTTTAGGTTCCGGGATTCCGGGTTATGGTGCGCAGGAACCGGTGAAAACAGGCAAAACTCCGGCGATTGATGCTTATGGGCGCAATCTTAATAAATATGCCAAAGACGGCAAGCTTGATCCGGTTATCGGGCGTAAGAACGAGATCGAGCGTGTCATTCAAATCCTTTCCCGTCGGACAAAAAACAATCCTGTGCTTCTAGGAGAGGCCGGCATTGGTAAGACTGCTATCGTCGAAGGTTTGGCTCAGCTTATTGTTAACGGTGATGTCCCGGAAATTTTGCGTGAGAAGACAATCGTTGTGCTCGATTTGGCGATGATGATTGCCGGTACGAAATACCGTGGTCAATTCGAGGAACGTATCAAAGCGGTTATGGATGAGCTTAAGCGTTCAGGAAAGATCATTCTTTTTATCGACGAGATCCACACGTTAGTTGGAGCCGGCGCTGCCGAAGGTGCTATTGATGCGGCCAATATTCTAAAACCCGCTCTGGCTCGTGGAGAGATCCAATGCATTGGAGCAACCACACTCGATGAGTATCGTAAATACATCGAAAAAGATGCGGCCTTGGAACGACGTTTCCAGACGATCATGGTCGAGCCGCCATCGGTGGATGAAACGATCCAAATCTTAAAAGGGTTGCGAGATAAATACGAGGCGCATCACCGCGTTAAATATTCAGACGAGTCTTTGGAAGCGGCGGCCAAATTATCTGACCGGTATATCTCAGGACGTTTTTTGCCGGATAAGGCGGTTGACATTTTGGATGAGGCTGGCGCCAGCGCTCGTTTAAAAGCCATGGTTGTTCCCAACGGCATTAAAGAGCTTGAAGAAAAAATTGACCAGCTCAAGAAAGAAAAAGAAGCATTCATCAAAAGCCAAGATTTTGAGCGTGCGGCCAAGATGCGCGACCAGGAACGCGAGGTCAGGGACCAGTTGGAGAAAATGCGCAGTGAATGGACGCTGAAAAGGGATAATGTCACTCTTACCATCGGTGAAGATGATATTGCCAGAGTTATTGCCCAGTGGACCAGGATTCCGCTCGTTCGCCTTGAGGAGAAGGAGACGGAGCGTTTACTCAAGATGGAACAGGAGATGCATGCAACTGTCGTCGGGCAAGAGGAGGCTATTAGCGCCATTGCCCGTGCCGTGCGTCGTTCGCGTGCCGGCATCAAAAATCCCCGCAGGCCCATCGGATCTTTTATATTCTTAGGCCCGACGGGGGTTGGTAAAACCCTTTTGGCCAGGGCCTTGGCGTCATTTATGTTTGGCGATGAAAACGCGCTTATTCAGATCGACATGTCCGAATATATGGACAAATACAATGTGTCGCGTTTAATCGGAGCTCCACCGGGATATGTGGGTTACGAAGAGGGCGGACAATTAACCGAGAAGGTGCGCCGCCGTCCGTATTCTGTCATTCTTTTAGATGAGATTGAAAAGGCGCACCCGGATGTCTTTAATCTTTTGCTTCAGGTCTTCGAAGACGGGCGCTTGACCGACAGTTTAGGACGTGTTGTGGATTTCCGTAACACGATTATTCTTATGACCTCCAACGTCGGAGCAGATACTTTGCGCAAACAAGGATCGATGGGGTTTGTCGCTCAAACAGAGAGTGATAATTATAGCCAATTACGTGAGCGCCTTTTATCTGAGGTCAAGAAAGTATTTAAGCCTGAATTTTTAAACAGGGTGGATGACATCATTGTTTTTAAATCTTTGACTAAAGAGGATTTGACCAAGATTGTCGAGCTTGAAGTAAAACAGTTAGCAACTCGTCTTAAAGATAAAGGCATTGAAATATCCTTGTCGCAAGACGCATTGGATTTTCTTATCGAAAAGGGTTTTGATCCTGTGTACGGGGCGCGGCCTTTGAAGAGGACGATCCAGCGTTATTTGGAAGACCAGCTTTCAGAGAGCATCATTGCCGGTCGTTTGAAAGACGGGACAAAGATTCAGGTCAAGCGCGAAGCAGAGCAATTAGTTTTTTCTTAGAAGAACTTTTCATGACAATGAATAAGTCTGCTGATGTTTCCAGGTTCAAACGACGACTTTATTTTACCGCGTTGTGAATTTGTCTGGGGAACTTCGTCAGATTTACCGTTGAAAATTAATCAAGTGGGTTATGAATTAGTTCTGGGAATATTGTGAATCTACGGCTGGCCTTGTTGAGTTTTTTGTTGGCGATGGTGATGAGTTTGGGCACTTCTGCCGAAGAAGTTTGTCCTTTTCGGGGACATTTGGATTTCGTAAATAAATCTTTTACGTTTTCTATTGAGCAGCAAGAGGGCGGGCTTAATTTTAAGATTGACCGTCGAGAGGATCTTTCCTATGGGATGGTTCTCAATGTTGAAAATATCCATGCTCCGTTCTTTGGAATGACAACACATATTCTGGGTGTTGTCCATGTTCAAGAAAATGACATAGAACCTGGAAAAATATCCGGCCGCATCTGGAGTGAATCAACAAAGATTGGTGATCTTAAGGATGCTGAAATAAGTGGCAACTTTGAATTGGCGTCAGGTGTGATGCATGTTCATGATTTAAGTTTTGATGGTTTTCTAGCTTCGGGTTATTTTGCTATCGATTCACCGTATCAGCTTGATGCGCATATCAGTTTTGAAGATGTTGATATAGCATACTTTTTGGATTGGTTGATCGGCTCAAAAAAGAAACTCGAGGGTGAGGGCAAGGTTTCCGGTCAAGTGGCGTTATCAGGGACTCCGGGGAAATTATGGCTCAAGGCGAATTTAGTTTCTCAAAATGGGAACATTAAGAAAGTGGCATACGATCTTTTGTCGCTGCAGCTGCAGGGTATTTATCCCATGGTTGAATTAACGAATTCAACAGTCACAAAGACGAATGGATTTAGTTTTGATTTAGACGGTACCGTTGATTTAAGCGATCAAGAAAATATGGCTTCCCAGATTAAGTCGATCAAGAAAATTCCTCTAATCAATGATAATGCGTTGCAATCCCAATGGGTTTTAAAAAGGGTTCAAGATAGCCAGGGAGAGGGGAAGACCGAGACCAAGTTTTTCTTGAAGAAAGATAAAAAGACCGGGTTCTCGGGGCAAGAGGATTCCAGTCTTTTGGGTGTGGAAAAGAAAATAGGGTTTTAAAATCATGTCGGTTTTTATATTAACCAAACCGTGGATGTTTCGCTGGCTTTCCTATATTGGTCAGCTCGCTATTTTGTTCGGGCAAGTTGTTTATTGGGCTTGCACTCCTCCGTTTAAACCATATCGTTTTCTTATTCAGGCCAAACGCGTGGGACCGGGCAGTTTTCTTATTGCTGCGTTGGTGTCATTTTTTATCGGGATGATCATTGCGTTGCAAATGGCCTACCTGATGGTGCAGCTTTCCGCCGAGATTTATATTCCAAATGTTATTGCGCTTTCATTAACCCGCGAGCTTGCGCCAGTTTTAACTGCGCTCATCGTGGCTGGTCGTGTCGGAGCCGGCATTACCGCTGAGATCGGTTCCATGGTCGTCACTGAGCAGGTGGAGGCTCTAAAAGCATTTGCTGTCAATCCTGTGAAATATTTAGTCGTGCCTCGTTTTTTGGCTCTTGTGATTATGCTGCCGGTTCTAACAATCTTTGCTGACATTATCGGCATCTATGGCGGATATATAATTTGTGTTAAGAAATTGGGTATCAATGGGGTGATGTATTGGCAGATGGTCTGTGATGCCCTGCAGCTTAAGGATGTGGCGACTGGGTTAATAAAAACGATATTTTTTGCGATTGTGATTGCAACGGTTGGTTGTCATCAGGGTTTAAATGTTAGAGGCGGAGCTGATGGGGTAGGGAATGCTACAACTGCATCGGTGGTGCGTTCATTTATTTTGATTATCATGTTCGACTGTGCCTTCACGTTTATTTTTTATTTCTTGTTTAAGAGTTGATATGATCGAGATACGTAATTTATATAAATCATTCGGCGGAAAGCAGATCCTCAACGGCATGAATTTAACCGTCCGGCGTGGGGAGACAAAGGTCATTATCGGCCGTTCGGGTGTCGGTAAAAGTGTTCTTTTAAAGAATATTGTTGGCCTGATTCGGCCTGATGCAGGGTCGATTAAAGTCAATGGTGTTGAGGTTACTAATCTTGAGGAACGTGAGTATAACAAGATCAGGATGGAAATCGGATTTGTGTTTCAGGGCGGCGCGCTTTTTGATTCGATGAGCGTTGGAGAAAATGTTGCCTTTGTGCTTAATGAGTTCATGGATTTAGATAAAAAGACCGTCGATGACCGGGTTTCCGACGCGCTCGCCCTGGTAGGCCTTAAGGATGTGCAGGAACTGATGCCGTCTCAATTAAGCGGCGGTATGCGTAAACGCGTCAGCCTTGCCCGTGTTCTGTGCATGGAGCCGCAGATTATTTTGTATGATGAGCCGACGAGTGAAGTCGATCCGATCACGGCAGCGGCCATCAATAATCTTATTATCGAGATGAGAGACAAGCTGAAGGTCACATCGATTGTTGTGACGCACGACATGAATATGGCCTATAAGGTTGCGGATTCCATCGCCATGTTCTATCACGGACAGGTCATTGCCGACGGTTCGGTGGATGAAATACGTCATTCGAAGCATCCCGTTGTTTATCAATTCATTCATGGTGAGGCTCATGGGCCGATTACCGAGGATGAAAGTTTGGTGTTCGGGCATATCATTCAAAAACCTAATTCTTAAGAACCTTCCCCTCCCACGGGGTGGAGGAGGTTTTTAAGCCATTACAATTAAGGAGATTTCGCAGATGCCAAAGGAAACCAACCTGGAATTGAAAGTGGGGGCATTTGTCCTTATAGCGATTGGCTGCCTGACGGTAGCAATATTGTCTGTCGGCAATTTTTCATTCTTTGAGAAAGGTAAAAAGCTGGATGTCATTTTTGGATTTGCCAACGGTTTGAAGAAAGCGGCGCCTGTCCGTCTGGCCGGCGTTGAAGCGGGCCTAGTTAAAAGTATTGATATTTTGACTGAAGGCAATGAAATGAAAGTCAAGGTCGAGCTTTTGATCGACGACGGTATTGCAATTCCCGCTGATTCGAATATCTCCATTAATCAGCTTGGGCTTTTGGGTGAGAAATACGTTGAGGTCACGCCCGGCAAGTCGCAGCAAATGATCCAGCAGGGCGGAAGGGTGTTGGGAGTTGATCCGGTTCCGGTGGACAGGATTACGCAGAGGATTGACAGCATGACCGCGCAGTTGGAGAAGACCATGCACGGGATAAACAATGGCATTTTGACCCAAGAAAATACGCGGTCGCTTTCGGAAATCTTGTCCGGCGTTAAAAATATTGTTAATGAAATCCAGCAAGGCAAAGGGACGCTCGGAATGTTTTTATACAATCCGAATATTTATAAGAACCTTGATGAGTTGTCATCGGATTTGAAAACTAATCCGTGGAAACTTTTGTATCGACCGAAGCCGGGGAAGAAGTAAAAGAGGGATGAGAGACGATGGAAGAGGGACGATGGAAGAGGGACGAAAGAAGACGGATGATAGAACAAAAAGAAAGATATAGAGAAAGTATCGTTTCTTTTTTAACATCATCTATCTTCCTTCATCCCTCGTCCATCTTCCTTCGTTTCGATCAGAGTTGCGATTATGAAAACTAAAACATTATTCGTCTGTCAAAATTGCGGCGCGCAGTCTCCCCGGTGGGTGGGGCGGTGCCAGGAGTGTGAGAATTGGAATACGTACGTCGAGGAAAGCGTCGCGGTCTCATCATCGGCGGCTAGCGCTTTAAGAAATCCGATCAAGCATAACGAAACCCCTGTGTTATTGCGCTCCATCACCGCTGATGACGAAAAAAGGTTCGTGACCAATATCCTTGAGTTCGACCGTGTTATTGGCGGAGGCATTGTTCCCGGGTCGGTGACATTGATCGGGGGAGATCCGGGTATCGGTAAATCTACACTTTCGATGCAGGTCTGCTGTTCCTTGGCTCAATCGGGACAGCGCGTGCTTTATGTCAGCGGCGAGGAATCTATCAAGCAGACTAAGATGCGCGCGGACCGCATTACCAAGAAAACCGGCGACACGCTTTATATCGTTAATCAGATTGATGTGAATATGATTATCGATCACATTAACGAATTGCGTCCCAGCGTTGTGATTATTGATTCGATCCAGGTTGTCAACTTGCCCGGTTTAGCGTCGAGCCCCGGAAGCGTGAGCCAGGTGAGAGAATCCGCTTCTATTTTGACGCAGATTGCCAAGGCCCAAGGCATTGCCCTTTTTCTCATCGGGCATGTGACCAAGGAAGGGACTCTGGCCGGCCCGCGGGTGCTTGAACATATCGTTGATACCGTATTGTATTTTGAAGGTGAGCGCTATTCGACGTACAGGATTTTAAGAACGATCAAGAATCGTTTCGGTTCGACCAACGAGATCGGTGTTTTTGAAATGACCGCAAGCGGGCTTTCTGAGGTAACGAATCCATCGGAGATGTTTTTATCCGAGCGTCCCAAGAACGCCTCGGGTTCTGTAGTGGTTCCAATTATCGAGGGTACGCGGCCTTTTCTCGTCGAGGTTCAGGGATTAGTCAGCCGGTCGGCTTTCGGCATGGTGCGCCATAAGGCCCAGGGTTTTGATGCGAATCGTCTTGCACTTTTGGTCGCGGTTTTGGAGAAACGTGTCGGTTTAAGCCTTGAGGATAAAGATGTTTTCTTGAATATTGTGGGAGGGGTTAAAGCGGTTGACCCGGCGGCTGATCTTCCAGTGGTGGTGGCGGTTGCATCCGCTCTTTTGGATAAGACGGTTCCTTTCGATACGGTTGTTTTTGGCGAGGTAGGGTTGTCGTCGGAAGTGCGCAGTGTCAGCCAGGTCGTCGCGCGCATTAATGAGGCGGAGCGGCTGGGTTTTAAAAGATGCATATTGCCCAAGAATAATCTTAAGTCTAAAGACATACGCACTAAAACATTGGAGTTGGTCGCCGTGTCAGGTGTGCGGGAAGCGTTGGATGCTTTATAAGTGTTAAGAGGTAAGAGATAAGTGGTCAGACTAGTGATAAGCCAGGAAGTGATGCGGATATGTTAAGTTTTTTACCACTTAACACTTACCTCTTATCACTCGCAATAAGGGAGCCGAAATGACGTTATTATTCATCCGTATTTTTTTTACAATCTTGTGCGCTATCGTCGGATATCAGGTTGGTGAAATTATTCACGACTCATCAATGGGTATTATTTTTGGCCTTCTGGTCGCTGCTTTCTTGATCACAATTGAGGCGACTTTTCGAAAGGTTTCGGTGCGAGGTCTTTCGAGCATGGTCTTTGGCCTTTTATTGGGTATCGTCATGGCCAAAATGATTTCGGATATTCTTTCGTTGTTGCCGCTTGGTGATGTTTTTCTGCCTATTGCCCGTGTTGTTCTGACCGTTTCTTTTTCTTATCTCGGCGCGGTCATGGCCTTGCGTGGTAAAGACGAATTTAATATTATTATTCCCTATGTCCGTTTTCGTCGTCAGGACCTTAAAGAAGGAATTATTGTTTTGGACACAAGCGCCATCATCGATGGGCGTATTGTCGATATTCACAAAAGCGGTTTTTTAGCGGGCCGCCTGGTTGCGCCGCGTTTTGTGTTGCATGAATTGCAGCGCTTGGCGGATTCCCAGGACGACATTAAGCGGGAGCGTGGCCGTCGAGGGCTTGAAATTCTACGTACGATGCAAAAAGATTCGACAGTGGACATCCGTGTCCACGAAGATGAAATGTCCGGGCCTGATCCTGTGGATGTGAAATTAGTTAGGCTTTCCAAAATACTCGATGGACGATTGTGTACGACTGATTTTAACTTAAGCCGCATGGCAACGATTCAGGACGTTGGGGTTTTAAACATCCACGATTTGGTCAATGCTGTTAAAACGGTGGTTTTCGCCGGAGAAGAATTGGATGTTCGCCTTTTGAAGGAAGGAAAAGAAGCCAGCCAAGCTGTTGGTTATCTTGAAGACGGGACTATGGTTGTTGTCGGTGAGGGTCGTAAGCATATTGGTCAAGTCTGTAAAGTTTATGTAACGTCGGTCTTGCAGACGCAGGCTGGCCGTATGATCTTCGCGAAGATAGCGGATCAGGCGGCATGAAAATTCAGGTCATTCTCGTTGCCGCAGGATCAGGAACTCGTCTCAAGGCGTCCAAGCCTAAGGCGCTTGTTCTTTTAAATAATCATCCGCTCATTTGGTATTCGCTTAAAAGTTTTGAGCGATCCAAGTTCATCAGCAGCGTTATTGTGGTGGCCCATCAGGATCATCTCGCGGTTTTTCGCAAAGTCGTCGAGAAAGGCCCATTTAGAAAGGTGTGCGCAATCACGCCGGGTGGGGACACTCGTTCGGATTCTGTGGCTTGCGGCTTATGTTGTGTGGATAAAAATACGGAAGTTGTGATGGTTCATGATGCCGCTCGGCCTTTGCTGACGCAGAAGATGATCAAGGATTCTGCGGCCCTGATGAGTACGCAACAAGCGGTGATCGTTGCTGTCCCGGTCAAGGCCACGATCAAAAAGGCGGATCCGAAGAATCTATTTGTGACTGAAACGTTATTGCGTGATACGCTTTGGGAAGTCCAAACTCCACAGACATTTCGAAGAAATGTTTTGGATCAGGCACATAAAAAGAAATTGTGTTGCGACCCGACGGATGATGCGGTGCTTGTTGAAAAGATGGGTGTCAAGGTGAAGGTAGTAATGGGAGATTATAAGAACATCAAGATCACAACCGCTGAAGATTTGGCATTGGCGAAATTATTTATGAAATAGTCAGGCAGTACTCAGCACGCAGTACACAGCACACAGTACTGAGTGCTGTGTACTGCGTACGGCGTACGGCTATGTACATCTTAATTGGATATTGATATGATGACTTATCGAACAGGTATTGGGTATGATGTTCATCGATTTGCCAAGGGCCGCAAGCTTATGCTCGGCGGTATTGAGGTTGCGCATGACCGGGGTTTAGAAGGGCATTCCGATGCTGATGTTCTGTTGCATGCGATTTGTGATGCGCTTTTGGGGGCAGTTGGTCAAGGAGACATCGGGGAGCATTTTCCACCTAGCGATAAAAGTTATAAAGACATTGCTAGTTCATTGTTGCTTAAGAAAGTTAACACGATCGTTTCCGATGCCGGTTTTCAAGTGGTGAATGTGGATGTCGTCGTTCTTGCGGAAGAACCGCACTTAAAGGATTACAAGGCAAAGATGCGTAAACATATTTCAGCTTTGCTTAACGTTGATGAAATGCGCGTGAATATTAAAGCAACGACCAACGAAAGTTTGGGGTTTATAGGAAAAAAAGAAGGCATTGCCGCCTACGCAACGGTTTTAGTGGTCAGAAAATAATAGGAGTGGTTTAAGTGAATTCTTTATTGTTGATCGTTATCATTGCACTTTCGGTTTACATCTTTTTCTCAGATGAAATCAAAGCGATTAAGGAACGTGATCCGGCTGCGAAAAACAGCTTGGAGATCATTCTTTTGTATTCCGGTCTTCATGCGATTGTGATGTATCGAATCGCGCACAGGCTTTGGGAATGGAAGTTACCGTTTTTCCCACGGGCAATTTCGCAATTCGCTAAGTTTTTGACTGGAATCGAAATCCATCCCGGGGCTGCTATCGGCAAAGGGTTATTTATTGATCACGGTTCAGGTGTTGTGGTCGGGGAAACGTCTATTGTCGGAAATAATGTGACCTTGTTTCAAGGTGTGACCTTAGGTGGCACGGGAAAAGAAACGGGAAAACGCCATCCAACCGTCGGAGATAATGTTGTCGTCGGCACAGGCGCCAAAGTTCTTGGTAATATTACCATCGGCAATAATGCCTATATAGGCGCTAATGCGGTTGTGATCAGAAACGTCCCTGCCAATTCAACGGTGGTGGGTGTGCCCGGGCACATCACCAAACAGGACGGCAAGAAAATCGATATCAGCATGGAGCATGTGCATATTTCCGATCCGATTATGGCAAATATGGCAAAATTGTTAAGACGTATCAAGGTATTGGAAGAAAAGATTGGTGACAGGGATAAAGGTTCTGAGATATAAGATTTGGCCATTTCATTCGGCGAACTTCGGCCTGCCGGTGAGCCGATGAGATGGCCAAATCTTTTAATTATTGATCATATCGAATTCATTCGCTCGCCGTCAGGCCTAAGCTCGCTTCATGAATCCGATATGATCGTTTAAGTTGAAAGTAAGACGATGGCCATCCGCATTTTTAATTCACTCACCCGCCAGAAGGAAGAGTTTGTTCCGTTAAACGGCAAGACGGTCAAGATGTATACCTGCGGGGTTACGGTTTATGATCAATGCCATATCGGTCATGCCCGCAGTCTTTACATTTTTGATGTGATCCGCCGCTACCTTAAGTTTCGCGGATATGACCTTACCTTTGTCCGCAATATCACCGACGTGGACGACAAGATTATCCAAAAAGCCATCGAATCCAAGAAAACCAGCCAGCAGGTTTCCGAAGAACAGATCGCCAAGTATTATGAGGACCTAAAACTTTTAGGCGTTAACCCCGGCGATGTTGAGCCCAAAGCAACTGATAATATTCCGGAGATGATCAGTCACATTCAAGGATTGATCGCCAAGGACATGGCTTACGCCGTCGATGGCGATGTGTATTTTAATGTGCGCAAGTTTTCCGGCTACGGCAAACTGTCGGGTCAAAGTATCGACAAGATGTTAGAGGCCGTGCGCATTGAAAAGGGCGACAAGAAAAAAGACCCGCTCGATTTTGCTTTATGGAAGAAATCCAAGGAAGGTGAACCGGTTTGGGAAAGCCCCTGGGGGGGCGGACGTCCGGGCTGGCACATTGAATGCTCATGCATGAGCATGAAACACCTGCACACCGAGACGCTGGATATCCATGCCGGCGGACGCGACCTTATTTTTCCCCATCATGAAAACGAGCTCGCCCAATCTGAAGGTCTGACGGGAAAAACGTTTGCGAAGTACTGGATTCATCATGGGCTTTTGACGATCAACAACCAAAAGATGTCCAAATCGCTCGGCAATTTTATCACCATCAAAGACGCCGTCGGCAAATACGGCGTTGATACCTTAAAGTTGTTCTTTTTATTTTCCCATTACGCGAGCGCGATCGATTTTAATGAGGAGAAAGTTCAGGACGCGAAGAAGGCCTTGGATAAATTTGATATTTTATTTTGGAAGGCGTACCAGATCATCAAAGACAAAAGCCTTTATCAAACAACCAAAGATGTGGAATTCGTCGATAAAGCTAAGCTCAAGTTTGTTGAAGCTATGGATGATGATTTTAACACGCCGAAAGCCTTGGCCGTTTTGTTTGATTTGGTGAGCGATACACATAAGTACATTGACTCCGGCAAGCGGCATGATGATTTCGAAGGCATTATTTTTACGGCGGTGGACACGCTGGAAGATTTTGCGTCCAACATTCTTGGTCTTTTTAAGAAGGAGCAGGAAATTCAACTGACGCCTGAACTCGAATCGCTATTGGAGGAGCGTAAACTTGCCCGCGCGAATAGGAATTTTAACCGCTCGGATGAGTTGCGTGATCTTTTGAAACTAAAAGGCATTGCCGTCGAGGATACGAAGAACGGCCAAGCGTGGAGGTTTATTTAAGTGGTCAGTGGTCTGTGCCCAGTGATCAGAAAGTTTGTTAGTACTTCTGACCTCTGGCCACTGAGCACTGGGCACTTTAAGGGGACTATATGATCAAAGGCAAATTTATTACATTAGAAGGTTCCGAGGGTTCTGGAAAAAGCACGCAATCAGCTTTGATCTGTGATTATTTAAGAAAACAGGGCAAAGACGTGGTGCAATTGCGCGAGCCGGGTGGCGTTAAGATCAGCGAATCTATACGCAATCTTCTTCTCGACGTGAAAAATGAGGCGATGAGCCATGAATGCGAAACGCTTCTCTATATGGCAGCTCGGGCTCAGATCGTTCAAGAAACTATCGAGCCCGCTCTTAAGTCGGGCAAGATTATTATTTGCGATCGTTTTCTAGATTCAACGATTGTATATCAAGGCTGTGGACATGGCATGGATATTGAATTTATTAAAAAATTAGGAACGTTTGCGACTCACGGGATCAAACCGGATTTAACGCTTCTATTTGATATCGAAGTTAAAGAAGGGCTTTCGCGGACGAACGTTAAGAAAGACCGCATTGAGTTGAGGCCCATTGAGTATCATGAGAAAGTCCGTCGAGGATATTTAGAGCTTGCAGAAATAGAACCCCAACGGATTAAGGTGATCAAAGTGGATGCTCCCAAGGAAGAAATTTTTAATCGAGTGCAGGTTCATTTAGATAAGGTGGTTCGGCCATGACTAAAAAAAGAGTTCAGCTCGACGCTTTTGTGATCGGGGCATTTATTATATTCACGGGTGTTTTGGTTTTTATGTTTCCGTACCTGTACGTCGAAAATCAATTTCTCAGGAATATTTGTGCCGTCGTCGGTTTTGTTTTGATCATCTTGGGAGCGTTGCTGCGCATGAGTGGCAGAGGATATAAAAGATTCGCCTCTCAACAAAGTTCCTCCCTAGTGACCGGGGGGCCGTATCAATTGGTCAGAAACCCCATGTATTTAGGGACATTCTTGATTGGTGTAGGTTTTATGTTCCCGCTTTTTCCGCTGTGGACGATCGCTATTTTCTCGGCGGTCTTTTATCTGCGTTTTGTGATCCAGATCAGGAAAGAACAACAGTTTCTTTTAAAATCGTTTGGAAGCAGCTATGAGGAATACTGCAGAAAAGTTCCGGCATTCATACCGAATCTTAGAAGCCTTAGGAGTGTGACTTTTAACAGTGTTTTTCCAAAGAAATATTTATGGACCACCCAAGAAAAGTATTGCCTTTTTTATTGGCCGGCGATTAATCTCAGCGTATGGTTTCTACAACAGGAAATCTTTTGGAAGGGGATGACGATCATTCCCGTGGTCTTTGATGCGTTATTTGCGCTCATGCTTTTGTTCTGGATGATTGTTAGCGTTGACGAGGAAGATTAAAATGCCGGTTAATCAAGACATATTAAATCGTTTTGAACAGATTCAGTCTCAGGGACGTTTGGCACATGCCTATCTCTTCATCGGGCCGGTGCAATCCGGGAAATCAGCCACGGTGATAACGCTCGCCCAGATGTTTAATTGCGAACGCGAAGAAATTAATGGCTTTTGCGGTGAATGCGGCAGTTGCCGGAAGATAAGCGCTGGAAACCATCCAGATGTTATAACCATTGAGGCCGGAATCGGTGAGACTATTAAAATAGAAGATATCCGAACCTTTATTCAGCGCGGCGGATTGCGTGCTTTCGAAGCCAAATGGAAAGTATTTATGATTCGCAACGCTGAGCGTTTAACAAAAGAAGCGGCTAATGCACTTTTAAAGACGCTGGAAGAGCCTAACCGCCAGACGGTGATCTTTCTTACAACCGCGGTGCCGGAATTATGTTTGGACACGATTAAGTCCAGGTGTCAGGCCGTTCATTTTTTTGGCCAATCGCAGAATCAACTGGCCGTTGAACTCATCAAGGATTTATCTATGGATGAAATCTCGGCGCACACACTTGCTTTTTTTGCCGAAGGAAGTTTAATGAGGGCCAAAACTCTTTTTGAAGCAAAATTTAATTTAAAGAAAAATAAGATCATCGATGAAATGATCATGAAAAGAAATTCCGATGATTTCTTAAGAAAAGTTCTTTCGGACAAGGAAGAAACCCAGGCGGTGCTTAAGGTCCTTTTAAGTTTCTTTCGTGATATGTTGTTAATGAAGTCTGGAGTTGGAGAATCATGCCTGGCCAATCGGGACCGGGCCAGGGAATTGCGTGCGATGGTATCCGAATTTTCGTTCGATCACGTCAGCCGCATTATCGGCGAGATCGTCAAGGCTATGCGCTTATTTAAAGATAACCTTAACGTCAAGATGTCGTTAAGTGTGATTAAGGAGTTGGTATGGGTAAAATAGTCCAAATTCAGATCGGTGAGTACCGATCTGTTGGTTGGTTTGATGTGGGGGATATTGTTTGTCAACGAGATGCCATCGTTATCATGGAATACGAACGCAGCTCGGAGTTTGGCCGCATTGTTTCAGATCCGGATAAGGTGTGTACCGGAAAAACCGAATCGGCTGTCGGGCGGGTCGTCAGGCTTGCCACCGACGGGGATTTAATGCAAATTGAAAATAACCGTCAGAAAGCCAAGGATTCAATCAATGCCTGCATGAGAAAGATTTCGGACCAGAATCTGGATATGCGCATTGTTAAAGGCGAGTTTTCATTTGATAATTCCAAGATCGTATTCTTTTTTTCCTCCGAAGGGCGGGTGGATTTCCGTAACCTGGTCAAGGATCTGGCACGGGTTTTCCGGATGCGCATTGAACTTAAACAAATCGGAGTGCGCGATAAAGCCAAGATCATCGGCGGTTACGGAGTTTGCGGCCGGGAATTATGCTGCTCGTCCTACATGACAGGTTTTCATGCTCTTTCGATCAAAATGGCCAAAGAGCAGGGCCTGCCTCTTAATCCGTCGAAGATTTCCGGTGTGTGCGGGCGCATCAAGTGCTGCATGGCTTATGAATATAATGTTTATAAGGAATTGGCGAGAGGCCTTCCTAAAATGGGGCAGAAAATTGCGACCGATGAAGGAAAAGGGCGGGTTATTTCGGTTAATGTCTTAAAAAAGTTTGTGCACGTAGATTACGGTGAAGGCAAGATCGTGAAACACGATTACACGAATCCGCAGTCACAGACTGGAAAACTGGTAAACGTTGAGGCAGGGAAATAGAGGATAGAAGATAGAGGATGGAAAGTAGAAGATAGAAAGTTTTATTCTAATCGTTTGGGTTATCGCTTGGCGTGTGAATTATCCCACCAAACAAAAACAACCTTCGAATTTCTATCTTCTATTTTCTATCTTCCTTTTAAACCTATGAATAAATTTTTTATTACAACACCTATTTACTACGTCAACGATGTTCCGCATATCGGGCATGCGTACACGACGATCCTGGCCGATGTGTTGACGCGGTTTCATCGTGCGGCCGGTGATGAGGTGTTTTTTATAACCGGGGTTGATGAACACGGGCAAAAGGTTTTGCAGGCCGCGCAAAAAAGGGGTGTTTTCCCGCAGCAGCATTGCGACGAGCTGGCCCCGCGGTTCGAAAATCTTTGGAAGAAACTCAATATTGGCAACGACGATTTTATACGCACGACAGAAGCGCGCCACACAAAAGTCGTACAAACGGTCTTGCAGCAAATTTATGATAAAAAGGACGGCGACATTTACGTTGATGAATATGAGGGATGGTATTCGGTCGCCGAAGAGCGATTCATTACTGAAACCGAAATGGCGTCGGGTCAGTTTCGTGACGTTAAGCAAATTAAAGAACGTAATTATTTTTTTAAGATGAGCAGATATCAGAAGAAGCTCATCGAATATATTGAAAGTCATTCTGAGTTTATTCAGCCGTTGCATCGCGCCAACGAAATATTGGGGTTTTTAAAACAGCCCCTGGGTGATTTGTGTATTTCACGTCCTAAATCACGTATGAGCTGGGGCATTGAACTGCCATTTGATAAAGAATACGTCACGTACGTTTGGTTTGATGCACTCGTCAATTATATTTCCGTTCCGGGTTATTCTGTCGATCAGAAAAAATTCGACAAATGGTGGCCAGCGGATCTGCATTTGATCGGCAAGGACATCTTGACCACGCATTCGGTCTATTGGACGACGATGCTCTTTTCATTGGGGCTAGAATTGCCGAAAACGATCTTTGCCCACGGCTGGTGGCTGACGGGCGACACGAAGATGAGTAAATCACTCGGGAATGTCATCAATCCCATGGATTTTATCGAAAAATACGGCGTCGATGCGGTTCGCTATTTTTTGATGAGGGAAATGGTTCTGGGCGCGGACGCGAATTTTACCGAGGACGCGTTTATCAAACGTTACAACAGTGATCTTGCTAATGATTTTGGGAATTTGCTTAATCGGGTTAGCGGTCTTTTAGGAAAAAATCATGGAGGCCTTGTGCCGACACCGGGGGCGATGACGCCTGCAGAGGAAGAAATCGTCCTTTTCGGACGTGGCTTGAGCGTGAATGTTCATGGGCTTGTCGCTGCGCTCAAGATCCATGAAGCGATTGATGAAACTCTGAATTTGGTTCGCCTGGTCAATAAATACCTGGAATCACAGGCGCCGTGGAAATTGGCTAAGACGGATCTTCCATCCGCTTCACGGGTTTTATATGTTGCCGCAGAAGCTCTACGATTAAGCGCGGCGTTGCTTAAACCGGTCATGCCTTCTAAAACTCAGACGGTACTTGATATTTTAGGCGCAGGAAATTCTGGTTTAACGTGGGGAGAATTAAAGCCCGGCACGAAGTTGCAAACGCACGAAGCGCTATTCCCAAGGATTGAAGTAGAGAAGAAATAAAAGAAGGACGAACATAGACGTCATTGCGAAGCCTCCGCAGGAGGCTGAAGCAATCTTATACGCGAATAAGATTGCTTCGTCGTTCACAGCAGATTGAACACGGGTTCACTCCTCGCAACGACGTGTATTGATATTTTTAAAGCCCATCGTAACAGGACTCAAATATGTCTATCAAAACCATCCAATGGACTAACGGCAGCGCGAAGTTGATCGACCAGACCAAACTCCCAACTAAACTAGAATATATCATTTGCCGTGACGTCAAGACGATGTGGTATGCCATTCAGCGATTGAGCGTCCGTGGCGCGCCGGCCATTGGTGTCGCTGCCGCATTCGGTGTTCTTTTAGGGATCAAAAAGTTTAAGGGAAGTAACCGCGCAAAGTTCGCTATATTCTTTGAAGACATCTGCGTCTATCTTTCCACATCCCGTCCGACCGCTGTTAATCTCTTTAACATGCTCGATGAAATGCGTAAGGTCGTGAAGGAAAATTCCGAAGTATCCGTGGATGCCATCAAGAAATTATTACACGAGCGCGCGATGGCTATTTTTGAAGAGGACCGTCAGGTCTGCCGCGTGATGGGCCGCCATGGCGCTAAGCTTATTAAAAACAACATGACGCTTTTGACGGTTTGCAATGCCGGAGCGCTTGCCACCGTCGATTACGGCACAGCGCTGGGTGTCATGTACGCCGCCAAAGAAGCCGGCAGAAAATTTAAAACCTACGCCTGTGAAACCCGTCCTCTTTTACAAGGGGCAAGATTAACGGCGTGGGAATTGACGCGTGAAGGCATTGACACGACACTCATCTGCGACAACATGGCGGCGACGCTGATGAAGCAGGGCAGGATCGATATGATCTTCGCCGGTGCCGACAGGATTGCTTCCAACGGAGACACGGCCAATAAAATCGGTACATATATGCTTGCCGTTTTGGCCAAGCATCATAAGGTTCCTTTTTATATTGTGGCGCCGCGATCGACATTCGATTTGAAAATTAAGAACGGCAGCAAAATCCCGATTGAAGAGCGAAAGTCCGACGAGATCACTCATATCCACGGATATATCACCGCCCCCAAGGGCGTTAAGGTTTATAATCCGGCGTTTGATGTGACGCCGAGTGCGTTGATCACGGGGATTGTGACTGAGGATGGGATTATTCGATCCCCGTATAAAGAAAGTATCCGCAAAGTTTTTATGGAGAGTTAAAAGAGTTATAGAGTTAAGAGTTATTTACTATTTGAGGCCCCCACCTCGTAACAAGATGCCGGTTGAGGAGGTGGAAAATGAATATAAGAATTTTCCAGGATTTAAAAGTTTGGCAAAAAGGGCATTGTTTGGTTTTAGAGATATACCGCAACACTCAGAATTTCCCGAGAAGAGAAGAATTCGGCCTGGTAAGTCAAATAAGGAGATCTGCGGTTTCTATCTGTGCTAATATCGCTGAAGGTGGTAAAAAGAGCACAAGAGACTTTGCCCGGTTTCTAGAAATCGCCGATGGTTCTTTAGAGGAAACAAAGTATCATTTAATTCTAAGCAGGGATTTAAAGTATATTGCTCCGGGAGATTATGAGCATCTCATGGAGTTATGTAACGAAATCGGCCGTATGCTGTATGCTTTAAGAAAAAGCTTGCTGGCTCCATAACTCTTAACTCTTTTAACTCTCTAACTCTTATATGCTTCTTAATAAACTCGGCGAATTCGGCCTCATTAATCTTCTTAAGAAGTATAGTTTTCGTCGTCAGGATATTATTAAAGGTATCGGGGATGACACTGCGGTGCTTTTTTATAACGGCCAGCGCCATCTTTTGTACACGACTGACATGATGAGTGAGGGCGTTCATTTCACCCGTAAGGTGCGGCCTTATGCTATCGGTCACAAAGCCATGGGTTGCAATATCAGCGATATCGCGGCCATGGGCGGGGTGCCGACTTTTGCTTTGGTGTCGCTTGGTCTTCCAAAAAATTTGCCGGTATCTTTTGTTGAAGAGATTTATAAAGGCATGCATGATTTGGGCCGCACATTTAATGTTAGTATCGTCGGAGGGGACACGATTGCGTCTTCCAAAATCGTCATCAACGTGGCGCTTCTGGGGGAGGTGGGCTGTGAAGATTTGCTCACACGCCAAGGGGCCCAAGTTGGCGATTGGATCCTGACAACCGGGGCGCTTGGCCGAGCATGGAAAACAAATAAGCATGTTTCCTTTATGCCGCGCGTGCGTGAGGCGCGGTTTTTGGTTAAACATTTCAAGCCGAGCGCGATGATCGATATTTCCGACGGGTTGGCCGCGGACTTGGGGCATATTTTAAAAGAAAGCAAAGTCGGAGCTGAGCTTTTCGCCCAAGACATCCCGTTAAACCGCGGGGCAAACTTGAAAGATGCCCTCAGTGATGGGGAGGATTTCGAATTATTGTTCACGTTAAGTCCACAGAAAGCCGAACGTTTGATCGATTGGCAGGCTAAAAATAGCCGGTGGTTTTTTTATTCCATCGGAAAGATAACTAAGGCCAAAGGTTTATGGCTCATTGGCCCCGACGGAAATAAAAAGAATCTAAAGATTAAAGGCTTTACTCATTTTTAATATGGTTAAAAATAAAATATTGTCACATAATCCTGAAGAAACGATTTTGATTGCCGCAAAATTTGCGCGGAATTTAAGGGCGGGGGATATTGTTTTTTTGAAAGGCGAGTTGGGAGCGGGGAAAACAACATTCACCAAAGGGCTTGCGCAAGCATTGCGTGTTAAAGAGGCAGAAGTCAACAGCCCGACATTTATTCTCATGAATTATTACGAAGGCAAGCTGCCTATTTATCATTTTGATTTTTATCGTATTAATCAGGAATCAGAATTATCAACTATGGATCTGGATGAATACATTTATGGCAAGGGTATTTCTGTTATCGAATGGCCCGAACGGTTGGGGAAACTTGCGCCTCAAGAATTTTTTCAAGTGGATATCGGGCATAAGTCTGAGTATCAAAGGATGTTTGAATTTTCAGCCGCTGGCGAAGGATTTAGAATCCGTCTTGAAAAGATGATGGCACGAATCAAGTAGAATCCGTTTTTCAGTATTATTGGTAAGCTTGGCTGTGTTCCCAGGCGAGTTTACGACGGAGCAAGGCGCAGTCGTTGTCTGAGCTTGGGAACACAGTCAGGCTTACCAGCTAAATTAAATCACGACTGTCGCGATTACCTGTGCGCTCGCCGAATCCGTCTAAGCCTTTTCTAATATTTAAGGAAGGCTTAGGCTGGCTTCAAGCTCGCTTCACTGGCAACCGCGAAAGTCCTATAAATAAATGGTCCGCTAAATTAGTTTTATGGACAAAAATTAATAATTCGCGGCATCCGTTAGTGTCCGAGATATTTCTTATGAATATTCTTTCGATCGATACTTCAACTAAAAATTTCAGCCTCGCGGTCTCACAAGATGAGCGAGTGCTGCGTTACCGCAATATTTACTTGGATAAAATTTTGGAGTCTTCCATTATCCCGGCGATTGAAGATATTCTAAAATTAGCCCATATTAAATTTAAGGACATTGATGGATTTGCCGTAGGATTGGGGCCGGGATCGTTTACCAGCCTTCGAGTGGGTTTATCGACGATCAAGGCCTTTGCATTAAGCACCGGAAAACCTGTGGTGGGAATTTCATCGCTGGATGTTGTGGCCTCTAACGTTGCCGGCGAAGATTGCGATGAGATGTGTGTGATGATGGATGCCCGTCGGAATCTTCTTTATTCATGCATGTATGAACAAGGGAAGGATGGTTTATCCAGGAAATCCGAACCTATGTTAAGCAGTTTGGAGGATCTTTTGGACCGTGTCCATGGCCGCACGCTTTTTGTGGGGGATGCTGTTTCACTTAATAGAGAAGTGATCAAAGCGAAATACCAAAAGGCGTCAGCCCAAGGAAGTTCATGCGTGCCTTCGTTTGCGCAAGATAAGATGGGAATTCCGCAGGCTAAAAAATTATCTGAGTTGGCATATAGACGATTCTGCAAAAAAGAGTATGATGATAGTGAAATTTTAGTTCCAGTGTATTTGTATGCGCAGGATTGTCAGGTGCATCCGTCTTCGTCCCGATAATTGATTTTTGGTAAGAGATGGACTACGCCGGATTAATTTAAGTAATTTGTGAAGACGGATGAACCCGGCGGAGCCAAAGGCGAAAGCGCTTTGGCGTAGACGGGTCATAAACAGATACCACGCTATGTCATTTGTGAACCAACACAAAACGATCCTTTACACTCCTCCGACATGCGCCTCGGTTGATCTTTCCGCCATACGCCACAATTTTTTGACCCTTTTGCATCTGGCCCATCAGCAGATGGTAGCTGGTCATCACAAACATATGGATTTGATTGCCGTGATCAAGGCCGACGCCTATGGCCACGGCATGATTGAAGTGGCGCGCGTTCTGGATGAGTGTGGCGCAAAGTTTTTTGGCGTATCGAATGTTCAAGAAGGCATTGCGCTGCGCGAGGCAGGATTCAAGCAGAGGGTTTTACTTTTTGAAACGACACTGCCCGAATTGGCGGCTCCTATTGTCGATTACGATTTGACACCGACGGTATGCACGTCCGAACTGGCGTCGAGTTTAAACGAATACGCGCGGGCGTTAAATAAGAAAATTGATGTCCACGTCAAAGTCGACACGGCCATGGGGCGCTTGGGTGTTGTTTTACACGATGCTGTAAAGTTCATTGTGCAGCTAAAAACTTTGGAGCATCTGAACCCGGAGGGGATATACACACATTTTCCTTCGGCTGATACCAACGAACAGTTGACAGTGTGGCAAATCAAGATGTTTATTGATCTGCTCAACGATTGTTATGATAAGGGAATCAGCTTTGACCGTGTGCACGCGGCTAATTCCATGGGATTTTTGGGATCTAAAAACATTTTCTTTAATCTCGCCCGGCCGGGGCTGATGCTTTATGGGCTTTACCCGAATGATTCAGCCCGTGAAATGATTTCTCTTAAACCGGCGCTTTCAATTACGTCCAAGATTATTTTTTTAAAAAATATTTCCAAGGGGCAGGGAGTGAGTTATGGCCAATCGTTTATCGCCGATCGCGATATGGCGGTTGCCGTCGTGCCCATAGGTTATAACGACGGTTATTGTCGCGCTCTTTCCAACAAGGCGCATGTTCTCATTGACGGCGAACGCTGCGCCGTCCTGGGGCGCGTGACTATGGATCAGATCATCGTCGATGTTTCTTCTGTCAAATTGCCGTGTTTGGGGATGGCGGTCGTTGTTCTTGGTGAAAGTAAAGACCGCAATATAACCGCCGATGATTTGGCCCGATGGGCCGATACAATCAGCTACGAGATCACCTGCAATTTAGGCAATCGCCTGCCGAGAGTTTATTCCTAAATCGATTTGTCCCATATTTAATTAAGTAATATACGTAAGCGGCAGAGTCAGACAACGACTCTGTTTTGCTGCGTCGTGAATTTGCTGCCAGATTTACTGTTAACCCGGATTTTGCTAATGCAAAACCCGTCCGAATGGCTGACTGATTTAACCCACTTTTTGCAGGCATCTTTTTATGGTGGGAGTCAAGACGCTGTTTCGTTTCCAATACAAAATTTGGGTTTAAGTGAATAAGGTAAGATTGCCAGCTCTAGAACTTTTTCCGGATCAAAATTCCCGCCGCAACGAGGAAGATCAAGGGTGCCAGCCAGGCGGCAAGGATGGGGGGGAGCGCGCCGCCTTTCCCCAAGGCAAGCCCGACGGCATTAAAGACATAATAAAGGAACCCAATAGCTGTCGCGATTCCGATAGATGTGAAGGTCATGGCTTTCCTGCGTCCGATCATGAGCGCAAACGGCAGGCCCGTGAGCACAATGACAAGATTGCCCATGGGAAACGCAAATTTTTGATGAAAGTCTACTTTGAGATTATTGATGGCCCTTGATGCGCCGCTTGTCGAGAAACGGCTGATGTAATTGTGCAGCTGCCGGATGTTCATAGCGGAAAGTTTGTTGCGCTGTTTAAGAAAATCCTGCGGGGTTTCTTTAATGTCCATGAGTTTTTCCGGGTAGGTTTTGATATCGCCGGGGACATTGGGTTTAAGCGAATCATAGTTGGTGATTTGCGCTTGATAAAATTTCCAGGCAATTCCGGTCCAGGTGCCTTTATAGGCCACAATTTTTTCTTTAATATTCTGATCCGCGTCTTGCCCGACGATTGTGATACCGGTGATCTCAAAAGTATTGGGATCAAAGTCATCGATAAAATAGAGCCGGTTTTTAAGGCCGTAGAACGTCAGGTTTTTGATGTTGGATTTTACTTTTTGATTTTTGTCGGAAACCGAAGCCTTGATTTGAGAATCGCGGATTTCTTGGGAGATGATGGTGGATTGAGGCACAAAGCGTTCATTTACCAAGAAAATCATCGCTGAGACGATGAGCCCAAAACAAAGTGCCGGACGTGTTAATCGCCAGAAATTCATGCCGCTGGCACGAAGCGCAATAATTTCATTATTACTGTTAAGCTGGCTGTAGGAAAAAAGGGTTGCGATCAAACACGCAATCGGCGATGTATTGATAAGGATAATCGGCAGGAAAGAGGAATAGTATTGCAGGATCACCTGCATGGCCACTTTCTTCTCGATAAAGTCTTCCATCTGGCTGAACACATCAATGAGGATGTATAAAAAACAGAACATCAGGATCAAGGAAATAAAGATCGTGATGATGGATGATGTGATATATCGGTCAATGATGCGCATGGTTAGAGTTTTTTTATTAGAACTTATTTCATAAATAGATTTACCGTCATTGCGAGCCCGAAGGGCGAAGCAATCCAGAACGCGTGTAAGATTGCTTCGTCCCCTGCGGGGACTCGCAATGACGACTTAAGAGATAACTTCATAATTGAAAATTTCATTTCAGACACATCCTGATGTTAAGAAACAAGACAACAATCCCTGCAATGATGTTAGGTCCCCACATGGTCCAGCCCACGGGGGTTAGATTTTGGCCTGCCAACGCCTGGGCTCCTAGGGATAACAAGAAATAAGGAGCTGCAAATAAGAGCGCATACAAAAGGTTTGCGGTCTTTTCCCGGCGGTGAGTGATAATAGCCAGCGGAAAACCCAGCAATATAAATAACAAGGGTGTTAATGACCACGTTACTTTTCTGTAATATTCCGTTTGCAAAGGTGTGATGTCCACAAGAAGTGAGCGCAGTTCCTGCATTTTGCTTTTTAATTCGAAAAGGGTCATGGCTTTCGGTTTTTTGTCGGTTTTCTTTCTGGTTTTGGAGATGTCTAATGTGATAAAGGAAGTTTCAAAGTTGAGCTTATAAAAATTGTTGGGATTTTTAAAATCAATTTCATCGGATGTTCCATTGACTAGTTTGAGCTTGATAATGTCATTGGAGGGGGATGAAGCGAATTCACCCTCTTGGGCAATGATCGTCCGGGTTGGTTTTCCGTCGGGCTGCGGTTGATAGATGCGCACGTTATACATTTTATTCTTGTCAACTTTGTATATGAATATGATGTGGCCTTCGAAAGCATTGATAAAGGTCCCTGCTTCCAGAAGGGCTGCCGGGTTTTGAAATCCAGTCTCCTTTAAAAGGCGGTTCTGCTGAGAATAAGCCTGCGGTATGACACGGTCGTTGAGAATAAGCATGATAAGGCTGAAAATAAGGCCCACCATAATGAGCGGCGAAATAATCCGCCGCAAATAAATGCCGTTTGCGCGTATCGCCAAAATTTCATTGTCTGCCGACAGGCGGCCGAATGTCAGGATGATCGTAGTTAAGCAAGAGATGGGCAATGTGTATCCTAAAAGCAGAGGGATGTAATAAAGAAATACCTGCCCGATGGCCGTCAAACTTACTCCGCGGTTAATGACTTTATCGGCGAGCTGCGGGAGGTACCCCAAAAGGAAAACACATGTTAAGACGCTGATCGATATAAAAAAGGGCAGGATGCATTCGGCAAGGATATAGTTGCGCAGGATTCGCATAATTTAGGAAACCTTCCCAACCCCGTGGGTGAGGGGAGGTTTATTTTGCCAACGCTATTACAAAAAGATCGACTCTTTTAGCCCCCGCCTCTTTGAGCGCTAGGGCTGCGGCTGAAGCCGTTGCCCCGGTTGTTAACAGGTCATCGATCAGCAGAATAGAATTATTGTTAATAATAAAATTATTTTTCATTCTAAAAGCCCCCTCCATGTTTGTCCAGCGTTCTTTTTGGCCTAAATGCGATTGCGGATTGGTGGGGCGTATGCGGGACAATGGGTTGGCAATAACAGGGGCGTTATAATCTTTCTTAAGGATCTCAGCAATGAGCTGCGATTGATTAAATCCGCGTTCCCGCAACCGTACAGGATGAAGAGGGATAGGGAGTATGTAATCAAATGCATTAAGGGGAATATGATAACGCATGGAAAATTCCGCCAGGAAATGGCGGAATATTTTTCTCACCGATGTGTGTTGGTGATATTTAAACAAGTGCAGTAATCGTTGGACTTCCGGATTGTATATAACAGTTCCCCAGGCGCGGTCGAATACGATGGGGTATTTTAAACATGTCGGGCATAATCCGTCGGGAGTGTAAATCTCCAGATGGCGTGAACATCGCAGGCAAAAAGGGGGCGCGTTGAATTCTATAGCGGCGAGGCAACGGGAACAAAGCTGGGGGGAGGATTTGTCCGGGACATATTGGCTGCACAGAATACAATTATGAGGGAAAATCAGGTCTCCTAATCCGTCCAGGAGAGCGTTAAACATGGCGTTATATTAACATGCTAGAATTTGGTTGTCACACAAAAAGAATCTCTCTATAATGAAGCCACGTCAGTCGAGAAATTCTTAAAATTCGAGGTGATTATGAAAATAAAATCTTTAGTCGTTCAAGCGTTGGTTGCCGGTTTTTGTTTGTGCGCGTTTAATCCTGCTTGGGCTTATATGGATGATGTTGAGATCCTTGAGCAGAAAGACATTGCAAAGCTTTCCGATCCTAAACTGGTGGACACGTACATTGATATCATCGTTGAGATGGAGGCAAGCAAGACTTTTCACACCACGTCGGGTTTTACTCCCAAAGAATATACGGCGTATAAAAATCTTCTGCGTTATCGTATACAACTTTTGATGGAAGCCCACAAAAGAGGCATTGAAGTGCCAGCGCTAGATAAATAAAGAACCATCCCGCCCCCGGGGTGAGGTTCCTACATAAGGATAGACGAAATGCTAACGATGAGCGATGCACAAGCAAGGTCCAAACTTTTTGAGATTCTAAAGACCCAGGCATTTTTTAAAGAACCCATTGTCCTTTCATCGGGCAAACAAAGCGATCATTATTTCGATGCCAGACGGGTGACATTATCAGCCGCCGGTGCGTTTTTAACGGCCAAGATTTTACTCGAGATGACCAAATCCGATACGATTGAAGCAATCGGCGGGCCCACACTTGGCGCCGATCCCATGGTGGGCGCGATTGCCTCTTTAAGTTACCAAATGAACAAACCGATAAAAACGTTTATTATCCGTAAAGCCCCCAAGGCTCATGGTAAACAACAACAGATAGAAGGCCCTATCCTTTCCGACGGCGCTTCGGTTGTGTTGATTGACGATGTGGCAACAACCGGCAAAGCATTTTTGGAATCGCTGGATGTGACCGACCGTATGGGTATCAAGGTGGTTAAGTGCATCTCAATTATTAACCGTCGAGAAGGTGCTGACGAGGCCTTGGCGAAACGGGGCTGCAGGTTGGAGTCTATATTTACCTCAGAGCAATTTCTTAAATCATAAGGGATTCTTATACGCAGCACAATGGACGCGAAGGAACTGAGTAAGTTTGCTTCGCTCCCGTTGGTCGCTCGCAATGACGGCTATGTATATTTTTTCCATTCACGCGAACAATAAAGAAACCGATAAACGTCATTGCGAGGAGTCCCGACAGCATGTCGGGGCGACGAAGCAACCTTACTCAGCTCTCACGATCATCGTTTTTCTTCCCTCAATATTATGAAACCACTCATCCTCGCCTCAGCATCTCCACAACGTAAAAATTTAATGAATCTTTTGGGTATTCCCTACACCATCATTCCCAGCAAATCCGACGAACTGAAAAAAATCACAACGACATGCAGCCGGTTTGTACAAGACAACGCTCTTTTAAAAGCCCGTGAGGTTGCCGGTCAAGTTAAAGACGGCATTGTGATCGGCGCGGATACGATTGTCTACGTCGGCGGCAAGAAAATCATCGGCAAGCCCAAAGACCTTAAACAGGCCAAAGAGCATTTGAAGCTTTTGATGAGCCGTCCGCATTGGGTCTATACAGGGATCGCATTAATCGATTCTGCGTCGAAAAATGAACTCGTGGATTATGAGAAGACCAAAATCTTTATGACCAAAATTTCTGATTCCGCGATTGATGAATATTACAAGCACATGTCGCCGCTGGATAAGGCCGGCGGATTTGATATTGAGGGCAAGGGCAGTATGTTTATCCGGCGTATTGAAGGCTGCTATTTTAATGTCGTCGGGCTTCCGCTGGCGAAGCTGCGCGTGATGTTAAGAAAGGTGGGCGTTTCCATCCTTACGCTTTGTATTGTTCTGTCGTTATCGAGCTGTAGCACCGAATACAATTTGGCGACACAAAAGCAAGAGACGCTTTTATACGGTGCTGAACGTGAAAAAAGTATCGGGGCCGCCATGGCCCAGGCGGTGGATAAGGAATTAAAATTGAGCGCAGATGTTGATGCCAACGAGCGGGTCGAGAAAATATTAAAACGCATTACGGCTGTCTGCGATCGGCAGGAATTGGTTTACACTATCAAAGTTATCGACGATGATAAGATTAATGCGTTAAGCCTTCCGGGTGGTTATGTCTATGTTTATAAAGAGCTGATGGATAAAGTTGAAAACGATGATCAATTGGCTGCTGTCATAGCCCATGAAGTCGGGCATATCACCGCAAGGCATTCGATGAAACGATTACAATCCGTTTATGGCGACATGCTTCTTCAGCTTGCCGCTATTACTGCCACCAATGGGAATTTTGCCTCCGGTGTAAACGTTGCATTGTCGTCGGTGTTCTTTGCCCACGCGCGGGAAGATGAATATGAGGCCGATGCGCTGGGGATCAAGTATATGAAAAAGGCCGGTTACAAAGTTGATGAAGCGGTCAATATGTTAAAGAAGTTAAAGTTCTATCAGGACAAAGAACCGTCGAGGCCTTACAGCTATTGGCGTACCCATCCGTATTTAACACAACGGATCGCCGCTGCAGGGCAGATCATTAATCAGCAGTTGGATTTCCGGCAATATTTAAACCTGACGGGGGAGAAAGATTGAAAGAATTTAAAGTAAGAAGAGGGAAGAAGGAAGAGGGAAGAAAAGTTGCTGTTAGAGATAGTTTTTTTCCAAAATTTTATTTTATACCGAACGTCTTTTTGTTCCTTTCTTCTCTCCTCCTTCTTCTCTCTTCCTTCTTATTTGTGCCTTCCCGTGCAAGCGCCGATTTCCCAGCGCAGGTCTGTTTCCAGGATCAGTGCTTTACCGTTGAGATCATGGACACGCAGGAGAAAAGGTCCCGCGGCCTGCAGAACAGAACGTCCTTACCGGCAAATCAGGGCATGTTATTCGTTTTTCCGACGGAAGATATTTTTGATTTCTGGATGAAAGATACGTTAATCGCGCTCGATATGATTTGGATTAACGGGAAGCGTGAAATCGTTGATATAAAAGTTAATGTCCCTCCCTGCGCGGAGGATCCTTGCCCGACTTATGTGCCTTCGGCCAAAGCCCGCTATGTTCTTGAGTTCAATGCCAAGTTTGTCCAAACTCATGGATTGAAGGTGGGTGATCAGGTTGTTATTAAATAATGTTAGTGATTTAATAAGGCCAGTGATTAAATATGATCTCTAGTGCTCTTGTAATTCTAGGATTTGTATCAGCCGGATTAGGGCTCTGGTTGCGCGTGCTTTATTTGGAACATCGACGAAAAACAAAAGCGTTTGAGACAGAATTGGAGCGCAAGAATAAAGAGTTGCATGATGCCATTGCTGAGTTAAAAAGAACTCAAGTGCGTCTAATTGAATCCGGTAAAATTTCCGCCGCGGCTGCATTAAGTGCCGGGATTCTCCATCAGATCAGCCAACCGATTACCGCCATCCACGGCTTCGTGCGGTTTATGAAACAAGAAATGCCAAAGGACAATACGTTTTATCGTCCGGTCTGTTTGATGGATGAACAGTCGGTGTATTTGAAGGAAATGCTCAATAATCTGATGGTCTTGATCCGTCATCGCAAGATTGAGAAAGTGATGACCGATGTCAACGTGGTGGTGGAGCGGTCGTTAAATTTACTTGCCGATGAGCTGCGCATCAGGCGGGTGAACTGGGGTCAATCGCTTGTTGATTCCATACCCAAAGTTTTGGCTGATCCTATACATCTGCAGCAAGTGTTTATGAATATCACTGTCAATGCCTGTGAGGCCTTGGCCAATCTTCCTCATGGGCAAGAGAGATCATTGCATGTCTCGACGAATTTTGATACCATGAATCACAAGATCAAGGTTACGTTCAAGGATAACGGTCCCGGGATCCCGGAGGAAATCAAGACGCGTATTTTTGAACCGTTCTTCTCGACTAAAACAACCGGCACCGGTATTGGTCTTGCGTTGTGCTATGATTTGGTGGCTGAGCATGGTGGTGCGATCGAGGTTGAATCGGAATCGACAGGAACAACATTTATTGTGGTATTGCCTGTAGAACAGCTCTGATTATAAACGACGCAGGGTGTTATGTTTCAGGTTTTAAGTGTTAAGTGAGGTTTAAAGGAGCGCTCAACTTTTTCTTTTACCCGAAACTTAACACGTAAAACTTAACACAATGCTATAAGGGGAAGAATTATGGCAAATCGTATCAAAGTGCTCGTGGTTGATGATAAGAAAGTGATCGGTGATTTTTTTGATTTTACACTCGGTTATTTCGGACATGATATAACTGTTGTTCATGATCCGCGCGAAGCTGTAAAGGTCGTCCAGCAACAGGATTTTGATATCGCGTTTCTTGATATCATGATGCCCGAGAAAAATGGTGTCGAGGTTTTACGAGAAATGAAAAATGTTGTTCCCCAATTGCCGGTGGTTATGATGTCGGGTTATTCGCTTCAGGAAATGAAGGATGAGGCTATGCAGCTAGGGGCAGCCTGGTGCCTGAAAAAACCTTTTGAGTTAGATGATGTGCGTCAGGTGATGAATGTGACGCTGGGCAAGAATATTGAATAGTGACATGTTGATCTTCCCGATAAAGATAATCGAAATAAAAGAATGCAGTTACAAGTTTGACCGGATCAAGGGAGATAAATAATGAAGAAGGTCGAAATATTTCTTTTGTATTTAATTGTCCTTTTCGGCGCAGGTATCCCGTTATCCATAGCCGAGGAAAAGTGCGGGATCGAGAATTGCCATGGCATCCAGATTCAGTGCGGGCCGAATATTGCTGAACAATGCACGATGATGTACGCCTTTGGCGACCGCTGCCGCGCTTACGCCCAGTGTCAGATCCTCGACGGTCGCTGCGGGTTGGTCGAATCTAAAAAATATAAAGTCTGCGTTGATTGTGTGAAAGCTTGTGAAGAGATGCATGTAGGGGATATGCCGCAGGCCTTTATGTGTGAAAGTTCTTGCGCGGTTAAGGACGAATCTGATACTGACAATTGAAACGATTTTGATGCGATTATTTCTGGTTTACTTATTGCGAGATATGCTTACAGTCGATAAATAGCTTATTAGTGGTATAGGGTAAGGAAAAAAGCGAGTTGAATAATCAACTCGCTTTTTTGTTTCTTTACCACGCATCACTTGCAATTGGCCGGCGGCCACTTAGCTGTGTCGCTATGTTTTCTTTGGTCTATAAAAATGCGTCGCGGTGCCGAAAAAGTTTTCAGCGGATTCCATGACGGTTTCTGAGATCGTTGGATGAGGGTGGATGGAAAGTTTGATATCGGAGACGACCGCGCCCATCTCAACCGCGAGAACACCTTCGGAGATCAATTCTCCGGCGCCAACACCGACAATTCCCATGCCCAGAACCCGTTCCGTCTTGGCGTCAATGATCAGTTTAGTTAACCCGTCCACGCGTTCCAGCGTAATGGCGCGTCCTGAAGCACCCCAGGGAAATTTTACAACAGTAACTTCCAATCCTTTTTCCTTGGCTTCCAATTCCGTCAGTCCGCACCAGGCCACCTCAGGATCGGTAAAAACAACCGCAGGGATGGCCTGAGGTTCAAAGGCCACTTTGTGTCCGGCAATAGCCTCGACGGCAATGCGGCCTTCGTGAGATGCTTTGTGCGCCAGCATAGGGTTTCCGGCGACGTCGCCGATTGCGTAAATATTTTCATCGTCGGTCTTTAACTGGCCATTGACTTTAACAAAGCCGCGGTCGGTCAATTTAACTTTGGTATTTTCAAGCCCAATGTTTTCCGTGTTTGGTTTGCGGCCGATCGATACTAATATTTTGCCGAATTCCTCAGTAAATTTTTTACCGTCGGCATCTTCAAAATTAACACGTAGCCCCGATGATATTTCTTCGACTTTTAACACTTTGGTTGAAGTCATGACTTTTTCAAATTTGGACTCGATGCGTTTAATAAGGATGTTGGCAAGATCCCGGTCTGCGCCTGTTAACAGTTGAGGCATCATCTCGACGACAGTGACTTTTGAACCAAGAGCATCGTAAACCGTGCTTAATTCCAGGCCGATGTACCCGCCGCCGATAACCAGTAGTCTCTCTGGGATGCTTTCAATGTCTAAAGCAGATGTGGAATCCAGGATGTTTTTTGATTTAGGCAGTGTGGGTATGGTTGCGGGGCGCGAGCCCGTGGCAATAATTACTTTATCAAAGGTCACCAGTTCTTTTTTTTCGTCGATTTTTTCTACCTCGATCGTTGACGAGTTAAGAAATTTGGCCTGACCCTGAATATTGGCGATCTTACGCTGCTTGCGTAATTGTCCTGTTCCAGAAGTCAAACGCGTAATCACGCTATTTTTCCAGGAACGAAGTTTGTCTAGGTTGACTGTGGGCTTGGAAAATGTAATCCCGATGTTTTCGGCTTCTTGAGATTCGTTAAGGACTTTGGCCGCATGCAAAAGTGCTTTTGAAGGAATGCATCCCCGATAAACACAAACGCCGCCGGGATTTTCTTCCTTGTCGATGAGTGTGACCTGCATGCCCATGTCAGCGGCGAGGAATGCCGCTGCGTATCCACCGGGACCGGCGCCGATGACGACTAGTTTAATAGGATTAGACACTTTTAGCCTCCAGAATCAAAATTTATTTTTCAAGATCCATCGAAAATGGTTTTTGGATTTCATCGCAGATCCAGCGTAAGAATCGTGCGCCATCTGCGCCATCAATCAATCGGTGATCATAAGACAAAGATAAAGGAAGCATTAGCCGCGGCACAAAATGGCCGTCGGAATAGACCGGTTCCATGGTTCCCCGTGAAATACCGAGTATGGCAACCTCCGGCCAGTTGACGATGGGGGTAAAGCATGTGCCGCCGATTCCGCCCAAGTTTGAAATGGTAAATGACCCGCCCTGCATTTCATCAAGCGTTGTTTTTTTGTTACGGGCACGTTCGGCAATGGCCGTTAGCTCATCGGAAATTTTTTTGATCGACAGTTGATCCACATTTTTAAGTACGGGCACTAAAAGCCCGCGGTCTGTGTTAACGGCGACGCCGACGTTCACATATTTTTTTAAAATAATTTCATTCGTGGTCATATCTACCGACGCGTTAAATTGTGGGAAATTCTTGAGCGCGGCCGCGACTACTTTAATGATAAAAGGAGTGATCGACATTTTATTTTCTTTGGTCGAAAGGTGTTTGCGGAGTTTTTCCAGTTCTGTGATATCCGCTTTATCGAATTGCGTAACATGAGGAATTGTTTGCCAGGCCCGGCTTAAATGTTCGGCTGTTTTCTTGCGGACATTGTTCATCGGCTGGCGTTCAATGGAACCCCATTTGCTAAAATCAGGAAGCGGGACTGAAGGAACACTGACGCCTGCGCCGACTGTGCCGGAGGTGAGTATCCTTTTAGCATGAGCCTTCACATCTTCCACGGAGATTCTCCCGCCGGGGCCTGTTCCAGTGACGGATGTGATATCGAGTCCGATTTCGCGGGCGAAGCGTCTGACCGACGGGGCAGCGGAAACATTTTTAGCCGGTTCAGCCGAAACTGTTTGCGCAGAAATTGCCGGGTTGGTGGATACACTAGTTTTTGTTTCAGACTTTGTCGCCGGTGCTGATGTCGGCTGAACTACCAATTGAGGTGCAGCCGGTGAAAAGCTCGTTGCCGCGCCGGCACCTTTAATCTTAAAAACAGATTGTCCGACTTTGACAGCTTGGCCGGTTTTGATCAATATTTCTTCAACAACCCCATCCAAAGAAGAAGGAACCTCGAGAACGGCCTTGTCTGTTTCCAGTTCGAGTATGTTTTGTCCTTTTTTGATGGGATCGCCTTTATTAACAAGAATTTTGGTGACAGTTCCTTGGGTTATGTTCTCGCCGAGTCCGGGAAGTTTCATTTCTGTGATCACGCCTGTTGTTGACGCGGGGTTAACGGGTGATATAGAAGCTTGCGGTTTTGTTACCTGCGGCTGTTGCGCCGGAGTTGTTATTTTTGGTTCGGATGCAGGCGATGAAGCGGCCGCTGAAGATTTTCCGTCGAAAGTGAAAATTGGCTGCCCTACTTTAACGCTCTGACCGGATTTGATCAGAATTTCTTTGACCAATCCTTCCTGAGGAGAGGGGACTTCTAATACGGCTTTGTCCGTTTCAATTTCCAGGATGTTCTGGCCTTTCTTAACGCTGTCACCGGCTTTCACTAATATTTTGCTGACCGTTCCTTGGGCGATATTCTCGCCGAGTTCAGGAAGTTTGATTTCTAGCATGGAAAAATCCTTAATTAAGGGTTTAGGGGTTGGGGTTTAGGGTTTAGGGCTTTTTACTAAACCCTAAACCTTGAACCCTATACCCTACGAAATCATTGGATTTAATTTCTTCGGATTTATCTTCAAATCTTTTTGAGCGGCCACAAGCACGTCGGAAGAAATCTGTTTATTTTTGCTAAGCGACACAAGCGTGGCCCAAACAATATGCCGGGCGTCGACTTCAAAAAAATCACGCAGTGCCTTACGGGATTCACTGCGGCCGAATCCGTCGGTACCTAAAGCGGTAAACGATCCTGGAATCCATTGGCGGATAGAATCCGGCAGTACTTTCATATAATCGGAGGCGGCGATAAAAACGCCTTTTTCATTTTTTAAGCACTGGGTCACATATGGAACTTTAGGGGAATTGTTCGGGTTTAATAAATTCTCGCGTTCAACATGCAGGGCCTCGCGGCGCAATTCGTTGTAGCTGGTTATGCTCCAGACGTCGGTTGCGATGTTGTATTTTTCTTCGAGAATTTTTTGCGCTTCGATGACTTGATTCATGATCGCACCACTGCCAAAGAGATGTGCCGTCGCTGCTGAAGAATTCAAGTTTGATTTCTGAAAGCGGTAAAGCCCTTTAAGGATGCCTTCTTTAACGCCTTCGGGCATAGCTGGCATCGGATAATTTTCATTGCCGATGGATAGATAATAGAAAATGCTTTCCTGTTTTTCATACATCCGATAGATTCCGTCGCGGATAATCACGGCGATTTCGTAAGCAAAAGCAGGGTCATAGGTGACGCAATTAGGAACGCTGGATAAAAGTACATGGCTGTGGCCGTCTTGATGCTGGAGTCCTTCGCCGTTTAAGGTGGTCCGCCCTGAAGTTGCGCCGACCAAGAAGCCTTTACAACGCAGATCGCCTGCGGCCCAGATTAAGTCTCCCACGCGTTGCGGCCCGAACATGGAATAATAAGTATAGAAGGGGATCATATTGGTGTTGTGCGTTGAGTAAGCAGTCCCCGCGGCGATAAATGAGGAGATAGCGCCGGCTTCATTGATGCCTTCTTCAAGGATTTGTCCGTCTTTGGCTTCTTTATAATACATGAGGCTGTCGGCATCCACGGGTTCATAGAGTTGTCCGACGTGAGAATAGATTCCGCATTGACGAAAAAGTCCTTCCATGCCGAAGGTGCGCGCTTCATCGGGGATGATGGGAACAATCAGTTTGCCGACCGCCTCATCGCGTAACAGTTTTGACAGGACGCGGACATAGGCCATAGTCGTTGAAACGGCGCGGCCTTCGGTGCCTTTATAAAATTCTTCAAATAATTCTTCTGACGGCGTTGTTAAAGCGTCGCTCTTGGATCGTCGAGTAGGGAGATAGCCATTTAATTTTTTGCGGCACTCATGCAGATATTTCATTTCTTCGGAATCTTCAGCCGGTTTATAGAAGGGGGCTTTGACAACTTCTTCGTCGGAAATCGGGATGTTAAACCGTGTGCGGAATTCTTTAAGTTCCTGCTCATTGAGTTTTTTCTGCTGGTGGGTGATATTTTTTCCTTCGCCGGCTTCGCCTAAACCATAACCTTTGATGGTTTTGGCCAAAATTACCGTCGGGGCACCTTTGTACTCGACGGCCGCTTTGTAAGCGGCGTAAACTTTTTCTGGGTCGTGGCCTCCGCGGCGTAATTCTTGGATTTGGTCATCCGTTAAATGTTTGACCATATCCATTAATTTAGGGTCGACACCAAAGAAATGGTTGCGTACATAATCGCCGGGGGAAACAGTGTATTTTTGATATTGTCCATCAACGACTTCGCCCATCCGTCGGGCCAGAAGGCCTTCGGTATCTTTTTCCAAGATGGGATCCCAATCAGCTCCCCAAACGACCTTAATGACGTTCCAACCGGCGCCTCGGAACAAGCCTTCCAACTCCTGGATGATTTTACCGTTGCCGCGCACGGGGCCGTCCAAGCGCTGAAGGTTGCAGTTGATGACAAAAATAAGATTGTCCAGTTTTTCGCGGGACGCCATGGTTAATGCGCCTAAAGATTCCGGTTCATCGGATTCGCCGTCGCCCATGTAGACCCAAACTTTGTTGTCGGTGCGCTCTTTTAGGCCGCGGTCTTCAAGATAACGGTTAAAGCGGGCCTGGTAAATGCCCATAATCGGCGCCAGTCCCATCGATACCGTCGGAAATTGCCAGAAATCCGGCATCAGCCAAGGGTGAGGATAGGATGATAAACCTTGGGTCGGCTGCAATTCTTTGCGGAAATTTTCGAGCTGATCCGCTGAGAGTCTGCCTTCCAAAAATGCACGTGAATAAATACCCGGAGAAGCATGTCCTTGAAAATAAACCAGGTCTCCGTGGCCGTCTTTATCGGGGGCGCGGAAAAAGTGGTTAAAACCGATTTCGTATAATGTCGCCGAGGAAGCAAAGGTTGAGATGTGGCCTCCGACCCCGTCGCCTTTTTTCTCGGCGCGTACAACCATGGCCATGGCATTCCAGCGGATGATGCTCTTGATGCGGCGTTCAATCTCGCGGTTACCGGGAAATGAAGCTTGTTTTTCTTGAGGAATGGTATTGATGTAAGGAGTGTTTAAAGTAAAGGGAATGGTGACGCCGGATTCTTGAGCCCGGATTTGAAGCTGTTGGAGCAAATATTGAACGCGTTCAGGCGAGCCGTTGTTAAGTACATAATCGAGGGAACTTAACCATTCTTTAAGTTCAATATCATCCATCACAGGAACATGTTTCTTAACGGCATCTTCACTCATATGTCCTATTTCCTTTTTCTTATTGATTCAATGCTATAAAAAAGATTATAAACATTTTATTATCTATCCATCAGCCAATATAAGGCCAAAGGTTCTTTAATGAATCTAAATGCGGAAGGAGAGACTTGAACTCTCAAGGGTTGCCCCATACGCTTCTGAGACGTACGCGTATACCAATTCCGCCACTTCCGCGCAATTTTTCTAGAAAGAATGTAAGGTAATTGCGAAGGATTGGCTCTTAATTAGGGAAGTAAACTATAGAAAAAGCCAATTCCGCTCAATATCGTCCTGACGCTTAAATAATTAAATATATTCTACCTTTAAAGCTGTAGGAATTGCACAAGTATATCGATAAGGGGCGGATATGTCAATAATATTGACAGTCGAAAACAGTGGATACCTGGTTTTGGCCATGCGGGTCAAGGCCAAAGTCGTTGTTTAATGCGTCGCTTGTGGTATAATCCGCCTTATGTTAATGGTCTCATATGCAATAACTTTTCAGGCCATGGCCCAGATTTTTCTTTTGGGGCTCCTGGGTTATATGGTGGTTAGGACAAAATTCTTGGATGCCAAAGGGCTGGAGGTTCTCTCGGCGATCGTTATGGGCGTCACTCTTCCGGCTTTTAACTTTGACCAGATTATCCATCATTTTGAACCGCGAAGTTTTTCAAACTGGTGGCTATTTCCATTATTAGGATTTGCCGTTGTTTTTGGAGGTATCCTGTTGGCCTCGGCGGTGTTGGTCTTTCGCCCGAAGTTCAAAGCCAAGAGAGAATTTAGAGCCCTTATCGGGTTTCAGAATTCCGGGTATATGCCGCTTATGATCCTCAGCGCCTTTCCTCAGACGCCGGAGGTGGTGGGGTTGAGCATTTACATCATTCTTTCTTTAGTCGGATTTGATATTCTTCTCTGGAGTCTTGGTGTATGGTTACTGACCTTCTCTCAACCAAACGCAGTGTCAAATCTCCAAAGCGCATCGAAAAGTGATGATGGAGATTTGACAGGACAAAGGAAAAGGTCAGTAATGACCGGCGGAGAAGACAAAAAGTTTAATTTTCGAAGGCTCATTAATCCACCGATGCTCGCGACATTGGCGGCGGTTCTTTTGATGTTCCTTGGGCTGGGGCAGAAGATTCCCGATACCCTGCTTAATCCGATTAAGATGTTGGGTAATTGTTTGTTGCCCTTGGTCATGCTGGTTTTGGGCGGGAATTTTGCATTGACCAATCTTAAGAATGTGCGGATGGCAGATGCGCTAAGCGTTGTTTTAACCAAGCTGGTTTTTTATCCCGCGCTTATGATTTTGTTTGTTGTCGCTTTACGGATTCCCTACTTGATCGGATTTTTCTTGGTGTTGGAGGCAGCTATGCCTTGTGCGAATTCACTTTCGGTTATCGGCCGCTATTACCGCACAGGCAATCAAGATCTTATTAATCAGAGTTTATTTTTTACAAATATTTTGAGTATTGTCTCGATTCCGATTTTTCTAATGCTCTATACGAAACTTATGTAGATGTGGGCGGATATCGTGTTATTTTTAACAAAGGGACCTCTGATATTTTATGAAACTAATCGCCAGTAATAAAAAAGCTTATCAGAATTTTAATCTCCAGGAAAAATGGGAGTGCGGGATCGTGTTGTCCGGGGCCGAGGTTAAATCAGTCCGGGCCGGCGAGGTGAACTTTAAAGATGCTTATGCGTGGGTCAAGGCCGAAGAAATATTCCTTTCAAGCCTGCATATCAGTCCGTACGAGCAGGCCGGATATCTTCAGCCTGAGCCGGATCGTGTGCGCAAACTTTTGATGCATAAAAAAGAGATTAAGCGCGTCCACGGTTTGATGACGATTAAAGGCAAGGCGCTGATTCCCACGCGTATTTATTTAACTGAGCGTGGACTTATAAAAGTGGAGATCGCCGTTGGACAGGGCAAAAAATTGTTCGACAAGCGTGATGACATCAAAAAGCGAGAGGTCAATCGCGAGATTTCCCGCGCAGTCCGCCAGCACAAGAATTGATTTGCCATTACCGTCGGGTGATGGTAAGCTTTACCGTTCTTTAATATCACGTAACACGTATCACATAACACGATAAATATGGGGGTGACTGGCCTCGACTTGTGTTATCAGTGGATAGGTGGCATGCCGCGGACGCTTGGTTGGCCGCGATAACAATCCGAGCACAAATTAAACGCTAACGATGAAACGTTAACGTTCGATGGTGTTATGGCTCAGTTCGCCAAAACAGCTCCGGCTGTTGGGGTGGCACCAGTCATGATGCCGTCGATCGCGTTGGTTCGATAGAACCAATCCCTCTTACTTAGCGCGCCTGCAGTTGAGATAAGAGGTCATTCGCGGGCTGGTCCTGATTCGAGCTTACCGCTTTGGGATAAGATCAAGAAAAGCTAGTTCCAAAATGATCCTGTCGGACGGAGCATGAGGGATGAATTTATAGAGAAGACCGACTAAGCATGTAGAGGCTTGTCTTACGGAACTCAAGGACGCGGGTTCGATTCCCGCCACCTCCACCATTTTCTTTCGGTCCATACCGGACACATGGGTAACAATTCGTACCGGAGAGATGGGTTACACCACCTCCGGTACGAACGGATACTCCAGAGGCTCAACCTTACAGGTTTCCAAGTC